>Ga0247609_10000001_pt1 | contig 411604 bp, 496 predicted proteins | sample 172DNAGHGlowgp2_FD_193487 | JGI IMG/M metagenome (GOLD analysis project Ga0247609, IMG submission 193487) | Sheep rumen microbial communities from Palmerston North, Manawatu-Wanganui, New Zealand - 1728 DNA GHGlow gp2 | ecosystem: Host-associated > Mammals > Digestive system > Stomach > Rumen...
AATTGGTAGAGCACCTGACTCTTAATCAGGGGGTTCCGAGTTCGAGCCTCGGCGGGGACACAAAACAAATGCCGGTTTATCACAGTATATTGGTGACTGTAGCTGCCCCGTACAGGTGGGTTTGACTAACCGAAAGTATACAGCTCGAGACAATGTATATGAATAGGAGTTAGATATGGGTTTGGTTCGATTCCCCCGATGGCACAAAGACAGAATTGTCATCAGTATTGTATGCACTGGTGAAACCGGAAATCGCTTACAGTCCGTTCGATTCGGAAACTTCCGCTGGTGGCAACTTGCAAGATTCTGTCTTTATTATGGGCCTGGTAGTGTAACCTGGTAGCACATCACGCTGGCAGCGTGAAGGATGGGGTTCAAATCCCCCCGGTGTCCACAACAGTTGGTCGAACACATAAAACCAATTGGGGTTTCCTTGATGGTTCGAAACATTTGGAAACCTTTGCCATATGGAACGGTTGGAGTATACTGAACGCCAAACTGATGACGTACCGATGTAATAGGCCTTGATAGTAGGAAGCGGTCATTAAGTGGTGAAGACACACAAGTTGCCCAGAATAGGGTCTGGGAATAACCTGGTCCGATTCCAGGATATGGTACAAATTTTGGGTAGGTGGCGGAGTGGTCAAACGCAACAGACTGTAAATCTGTCGGCCGAAAGGTCTACGCAGGTTCGAATCCTGCCCTGCCCACAAATAAATACCGTCGTAGCTCAGTGGTAGAGCAACAGATTCATATCCTGTGGGTCGCCGGTTCAAATCCTGCCGACGGTACTTATATAAATATTGTATAGGAGATTTTAATTATGGGAGATTCAGGGGCAAAATGATTTGAGAGAGTATCTATTAAACGAGTGGAGATACAATGTCCACAAGAGATACTGGAAATACTTTGATGAATGGTATGACAACCTTCTTGACTCCCAGAAGGAGTTCTTCAAGAGTTGGATGGAAGGATATATGAGTCCATATCATTAGAAATACAGGAGTATGGTGTAATGGTAGCATTCCGGTCTCCAAAACCGTCGGTGAGAGTTCGAGTCTTTCTACTCCTGCAAGAGATTGAAGTGTAGCGCAATTGGTAGAGCATCAGATTTTGGTTCTGAGGGTTGTGGGTTCGAATCCCGCCATTTCAACAAATATGCGCCAGTGGGCGAGTGGTCAAAACCAAAGGTCTGCAAAACCTTCAAGTCGTTGGTTCGAATCCAACCTGGCGCTCAAATGCCCCTGTAGTGTAATGGATCAGCACACAGCACTACGGATGCTTTAGAGAGGGTTCGAGTCCTTCCAGGGGTACAAGAAAAATTTGTTATATTTAGAAGTATAAATGCGGAAGTAGCTCAGTTGGTAGAGCATTAGCCTTCCAAGCTAAGGGTCGCGGGTTCGAACCCCGTCTTCCGCTCCAAGTGGATGTAGTTTAATGTGACGTCGTAGAACAACAGCGAACAGCGCTGGTAGATGATGGTATTGAATCCATCTGTCCACAAATGCAGGTATAGCACAACGGTTAGTGTACCAGCTTGCCATGCTGGGGATGGCAGTTCGATTCTGCTTACCTGCTCAAAATGCCGGGGTAGCACAGGGGTAGTGCGCAGCCATGGTAAGGCTGAGGTCGAGAGTTCGAGACTCTCCCCCGGCTCCGGAAGAAATATGCTCCAGTAGGCCAGTGGCTTAAGCCGTCACACTCTCACTGTGGAGATCGTGGGTTCGAATCCCACCTGGAGTACTACATGGTAACCATAGCTCAGTTGGTAGAGCGTCGGATTGTGGTTCCGAATGTCGTGGGTTCGAGCCCCACTGGTCACCCCAAAAAATTAAAGTTATGGAAAAGACAGTAAGATTTTTTAAGCAGGATGATAAGTGGTATGCAGATGTTCCAAATCATTCTCTTGAAGAGAATGAGATGGTTATGGGTGCAGACATTGCTCTGGAATATCTTGCTGAAGGAAGGACAGAGTTTTTCATAACATTGACAGATGAATATCCTGGATGGAATGTTCCTCTTGAACTGAAAAGAAAAGATCATGATGATGATGGTGCATATTATATAGTATCAGGATTACTCTTTATGGATTTTATGATCACCTATTCAGAACAGTTGAATAATATGAGACCACTTGGAGGCATTAGATCAGAAGTATGGATATGTAATGTAACCCATGATGTATTTGGTGAACATCCAGAACACATTTACATCACAAAAATTGAGTCAAAACATTAGTTATGGACAAGGATTTTAAAAATAGATTCCTGATGAACAGGGATGAGACCGGAAGGTTCATTGTGAAGTCACTGAAAACAGGGAAGACTTATTTTGTAGAGACTCTGGATGAAGGCAAGAGAAATGACTGGGGAGACCTGGATCCTGTCACCAAGAAGATGTCAGGAAATTATGGGTTGAAGTACAAGGGAAGTATCAGACCTGAAGAGTCTATGATTACAATGGAGAATGGATTTGACAAGATTCACACCCTTGGTGTTGGAGAATCACCACTTGATTACATCAACAGGATTGATGATGAGTACTTTGAAAAGATGAGTAAGTAGTTTTTTGGGAGAGTCGCATAGTGGCAATTGCAAGGGACTGTAAATCCCTCGCCTTCGGGCTTCGTAGGTTCGAGTCCTACCTCTCCCACAGCCTATCAACCAAGTTGTTGAAAAGGGTAACGGATGCGCTGCGATTGCGGATCTTGCAAGTTTTTCTCCAGGGTTTCCTTGGTCTCTTTGAGATGAATAAATCTTGGATTTATGGGGATGTGGTGGAATGTAGACACCCAAGATTTAGGATCTTGTGCCCGCAAGGGCGTGAGGGTTCGAGTCCCTCCATCCCCACACTGACACTACTCTATGAGCAGATGTATTGGTTGGTCACAATACCGTAATTGTGATAGTCCTCCGGGACTTAAAAGAGTTCTTTTTCTAATAATGTATAGGCTCAGTTTAACAGAGCATAGACCAGAGATAACATCAAAAGTCCCTATGTGGGAAGGTAGCAGAAAGTACTTTCTATTGGAAAAGAATTTGTCAAGGTCAGTCTGGAACCAGTTAATCCAGACACTTATGCGGCAGTGGCGGAATGGTAGACGCGCCACTTTGAGGGGGTGGTCCGGGCAACCGGGTGTGGGTTCGAGTCCCACCTGCCGCACAATACAAAAACACAGAACTATGGAAATAAAGATAAGAAAAAATACAGTACAGGTAAAGGATTCATACCAGGTACACAAGAAAGATTTTGACAAGGTGATAGATGAACTTATGTGCATTGACATCTTGAAGAGAACAAGGAAGTCTTTGAGACTTGAATGGGCTGCACACAATTTCTTATACAATCTTGGTATCAAGAAAGACAAGACAGGTAATGTGGACTTTGATTTTGTTCAGTCTGGTAAAGAAAGATTCTTGTATGGAATCCTTGGAAGAATTGCCTGGATATTTATAAAATAGCGGTGTAGCGCAATTGGTTAGAGCGACTGACTCTGACTCAGTAGGTTGGGAGTTCGATTCTCTCCACCGCTACTTAAAAAGGGTGGGTCAACCAGATAAGGGTAGTGTACGTCCCTGGTTCTTCTCCGGTGTCGGCGCATGTAATCGAGAGTTTCTTAAAGTACACATACATAGGCGCATAGCTCAGTTGGTTAGAGCGCTGCCCTGATAAGGCAGAGGTCACTGGTTCAAATCCAGTTGCGCCTACGAACATAGATGAATGGTGTAATGGTAGCACGCCCAGGAGGCTGGGATCCTGTAAATAAAAAGAGCTCAAGAATAGCAGGCTATGTAAAAATAGGTTTAGGTTCAAATCCTAATTCATCCACAAAAAGGTAGGTAACTTTGCAAAAATTAACTACCAAAATCAAAAAAAATTTGTTATATTTAATACAGTTCATTGAAAGATTAAGATGTGATAACTACATAGACATAATCAATGCCACCATGTTGAGCTCTGGAAAATATGGCAGATAAAAGTCCTTTGACAAACTCAACTATGGTTATCACACAATTATAAGAACAACAAGTTGGGGTACTGATAAGCTTCACACAAGGAATCCATGGGTGAGGGTGTGTGATGGAAAGGTACAAATAATGTTAAAGAGGAATTCTTGAGCCAGCAATGGATACATATGAGATGGGCGTATCCTGTCCTCTGACAACAGTGACTACGGAAGTCTGTTGTGTTCTTAAATTATATTGGGAATCCAAGGTGGGTGTCTCTATAGCATACTCTCTCAAAATGGCGGGAGAGGAAAGAGATGTAATATAGGTGAAGTTTCTTCGTTACACATCCTGGTGATGGGGAATGTCATCACTGTGAGACTTCAAGAAGGTGACTACGGAAATCCTTTTGTTCCCATCTATGCCTGAGTGGGGGAATGGTAGACCCAGCAGACTCAAAATCTGCCGTCCGCAAGGACGTGCGAGTTCGACTCTCGCCTCAGGCACAAAAAAAGATAAAGAAAATTTGGATAATTCAAAAAAATGCTTTATCTTTGTAATGAAGATAAGTTCTTTGATTTTTGTTGGTTAAACTTTGAGTGGTATAGGACAATGGATTAAACCCTTATTATGGCAAGGGGAATTAAGGTGCTAAACCCAACCAGAAGATAATGCACTGGGGCAGTCTTTTGTGACTGTTATCTGTAAGCTGCAAAAGCACTGTATTTTATCTATGTGGGTAGGTTGGCTTTGTATAGTAAACCACATCAGGAATAAGTTTCTGGTCCTATATTCCACTTAAACGGTTTATGGTGGGGTCCGTAAAACTTGACCACCCGCATCATTGGAACTGATGTGTGACCTAACCGTGAAGATGTCACATTGTTACCTTGTGACATTGAGAATCGGCGGAGATAAGTTCCCGGACCATTGGGGTTCTATACAGATCCTGATGGTTGATGCTCACCACAGAGCAAGACTGGAATGCAGTTTACCAGTAAATTGTGGGAGTGTATATGAGTTGAGGTCGAATGTCCCGGTTATGGTGTTAGTACTGGGGGAAACAGAGAGTAGGCTGATACAATAGTCGAACTGGTGGAGTTACTGTGATTTTGTGATGTTTGTCCATCACAGGACCAGGGGATAAGACTTACACACCAAAACCTGTGCTACTGATAGGGACTCATAAAATCAGTGAGTGATGGCACACACTGTTGACAACACTGATTTTTTTAACTGGCGGGCTCGTCTATCGGTTAGGACACCAGATTTTCATTCTGGGAAGAGGAGTTCGATTCTCCTGCCCGCTACTATAAATAACTTATACAAAATAAGTTTATTGAAGAATGGCAAGTATTAAAGTCCAATCAACTTCCTGTGGAAGACGGGAGACAAGACATAGGAAGCGTCCTGGTGTGATCTCAAAATGCAGAACATCCAAGAACAAGAACTCCAAGCACTATGTGAAACCATACAGGGGACAAGGAAGATAGACTGAATCCATAGTGAACCAGGATGCTTTTTTGAAAGATATAGGTTAGATGGTAGACAATCCATTCCACAAAAGGTAGTGTACAGACCTGTGGAGACCTCCGGTAAAGTCCGGCGTGTTAGTAAACGATACGAGTTCTCAGGGTTAGTGGTAATCCGAAGTAGATATGAAAACCACACATTTCGGGGTGTAGCTCAGTTGGTAGAGCGGGTGGTTTGGGACCATCAGGTCGCACGTTCGAGTCGTGTCACCCCGACCAAATGGCCTGGTGGGCAAATGGTAAAGTCGCCCCCGAGCAATGGGGGAGGTGTGTAATATAAGTTATCCAGCAATGAGGAACAACAGTGTCGCGAACTGCCAAAGGTTGGATACAAGAATAAGCACAGGTCTGGAGGTGTTCGCGATGCCAAAGGGTGAATGCGGGTTCAACTCCCGTTCGAGGCCACAAAAAAAGAATGGTTGTAGTGCTGCACTAACTTCATAAAAAGAACCAGCACAGGTGTAGAGGGAAACTTCAATGGCGGAAATCCAAGATGTACATAGGTACCGCAGCTAACCTTCAGGGAACCGTGCCAGGGATTTATCTCCAATAATCAGGGCGCTGATGAGGATTAAAAGACAGAATTACAGCAGGTATCCTATTGAGAACTGTTCGACCCAGGTGGAGTGAGTTTTTAGAATATGTTTGACTGCACAAGAACAAACACAGGCATGTGGCGAGTTTTTTGGTGACACTTCACAGAACAAAAACAAAGAAAATTAACAAAGCAGTCACTTTGGGCGCTTAGCTCAGTTGGTTCAGAGCACCTGGTTTACACCCAGGGGGTCATTGGTTCGAATCCAATAGTGCCCACAAAGAGATACTGGAAGGTGAGTCCTCCAGCCCAAAGACACCGGTTAAGTGGTTGGGCAAGGTCTCTTACGAGCAGAATGGTGTAAAGATCGACAAGCATATCCAGTAACAATTCAAAGAAGTTGCAAATTCTTTGATGCTCTTTCTTGCCGGTGTAGCTCAGTGGCAGAGCAGGGGTTTTGTAAACCTCAGGTCGAGATCTCGGTATTCTCCACCGGCTCAAAAAAAAAAAGGATTTTAGCCTGTTAGTTAAAATCCATATAAAATAACTATCAAATTTATGTCAAAATTTATGAATCAAGAAGAGAGGGATCAGCAGATCAAGGATTTGATGATTTCCATAAGAAGGAACACACAGGGTTCCAAATGTATTGAGATTTTTGAAACACTACTGAAAGAGATTCCAGATAAAGAGTTTGTTGATACTGTTGTGGTAGATACCCACAGGTTCATCACGGATTTCTCAAGACTCTGCAAAGATGTAGACAATATGAAAAATCTGGACTTCATATCCAGGATTCTCACCTATGATTTCATTCAGCCATACAAATGTTTCTACAAAACCAAAAAGTTTGCACAGTTATATTTGTATATGAATGATATGCTGTTTGACAAATATCAGCATCCAGTCTATACTGTGGAAAAGAAGATTATGTTGCCAAATGATAATGCTCTTGGTAACATCTATCACAAGACAGAGTTCACTGCTGATGATGTTGTTATGTTGTTCAAACACTTTGGAGACCTTTCTGGACTTTCTGTTGAGGAAGTGAAAGAGAAAAAAGAACTTGCCAGACTGGTTGTCCTACTTTATAATTACATACCTGCCATTGTCAAGGCACTCATTCAAACAAAAAGGAGAGGTTTGAATTTAGATAAAAACTCCAAGATGTTTGAATAATTGAAGACAACTAACAGGCTGAAATCTTATCATAAATAAATTATTGGGGGATTAGCTCAGCTGGTAGAGCATTAGATTTGCATTCTAAGGGTCAGGGGTTCGAGTCCCCTATCCTCCACAGAGGTTTAGACAGGATGGTGTAATGGTCTAAACTGAAACACCCTATGCCGATGTAGCTCAGCTGGTAGAGCAGGTGATTTGTAATCTCCAGGTCGTGGGTTCGACTCCCTCCATCGGCTCTAATGGGTATTTCACCCATATATAAAATAATTCAATTATTATGAATGATATGAACAAGCGCAATTTGAAAGATGGTGGAAGGGCATTCCTTCTTATTTTCTTCACTCTTATTGCGATTATCGCTTTCGCAGGAAACCTCAATGCAGTTGTTGTCAATGGTCTTGATAGTTTCTATGGCTGGGGAGCTGGTATCAACTTTGTTGCTGAAATCTTTTTGATTTTCAGTCTCCGCAAGGCCTGGAAGAAGAATGACCAGGAAAAGAAAGATGAATAAATTTTATCTGGTGAGCAGGTAAACCTGGTCACCAAATTACTGGAGGGATGGGTGAGTGGCTGAAACCAGCAGTTTGCTAAACTGCCGACCTCTTTGGGGTCCGCGAGTTCGAATCTCGCTCCCTCCGCACATAAATATTGTGAATATACAATGCCTTTGGTCCAGAGGATTCCGGAGCCTTTTGAGTGTTAGTAAAAGACACGAATGGATTGGAGACAGTTAAATATAAAATAATTTAATGAAGTATGTCTGTAACAATTAAAGACTCATTGGCTAAAATTGCCATTTCTAAAAATCTAATCAAGGAATACAAGAGTTCTGAATCTGAAAGAACCGTGTACCTCAATGATGGTACTGAATTCCAAATCTATCTCAAAAATCCATATCAAGATCATCTTGGCATTAAAATCTATGTGAATAACAGATCCATAGGTAATATGCTTGTATTGAAACCAGGTCAGTCCTGCTGGCTTGACAGGTTTGTTGATGAGAAGAAGAAATTCCTTTTCTCCACTTATGAAGTTGAGAATACTGGTGAGATGAGATATGCTATCAACAAGAATGGTAGAGTTAAAATAGAGTTCTATCATGAAAAAGAAGAAGTATATGTAAGTCCTTCATCTCTCACCTGGACTGGCGGACCTGATTACAGTATCAGGTCAACAGCTACAGGAGGTGTAACCTATTTGAATGGTGTGAACACCATGCTTAATTCTGTTGTTGATTTAAACAATAATTTTACTGCATGCTACAATTCAGCATCAACATTAGATTTAAGTGATGCTGTTTCAGATAAACCTAAAAGAAAAGGTTTAACCAGGCAGGAAATAGATTGCACCATTGAGACAGGAAGGGTTGAGAAAGGAAGTGTATCCAACCAGGAATTTGAAACCTGTGATATCAGTTTCCAATACTGGCCATTCAAGACAGAGGAAATCCTCATCCTTCCAAATTCAAGGAAGCAGATTAGTGTTGAGGATACCAGAAGAAGGTATTGCAGTCAGTGTGGAAAGAAGGTCAATCCAAAAGACAAGTTCTGTTCCAACTGCGGAGCAAGATTGAACTAAATGAAAGGGAGTGAAAATTCTTCACTCCCTTTTTCTATAAATATAGTATGTACACAGAAAGAAACATAGAGTTTGGAGAAGAGATCCAAATCAACAACTATCAGGTCAGGATTCCAATTATAGTGGATGGGAAAGAAATGAGTGTTGATGAGATAAACTTCATAATAGAACCACATTATGTAGGTGGAGAAACACTGTATCAACCACACATCTTCATTGATAAGAAACTACAACATCAGGGTCTCGGATTCCAGATATACAAAGAATTCATCCATGAGTTCGGGAACATTTATAGTTCACACTGGTGTAGGACAAATAATGTTGAAATTCCGGCAATTTTCAACAAACTGGAAAAAGAACCAGACATAACAGTAGAAAGGAACAACAAATACTACTTTGCATACTTGAAAGGTCAGAGATAATCTGACCTTTTTGTTATATTTAATCTGTGATTAAATTTAATGAATATGCAGATTATAAATGATGTACAACTTGACTTTTCAGATGTGTTGATTAGACCGAGAAGGTCAAGTATTGATTCAAGAAGTAAAGTTGATATTACAAGAAATTATAAGTTCAAGTGGTGCCCTTATATCATTAAAGGAACAGGAATCATGCAGGCAAACATGGGAACCATTGGAAACTTTGATGTCAGTCGAAGAATGCTGGACAATGGTCTGTTCGCCTGTCTCCACAAGTATCATAGTATTGAAGACCTCATAAATTTTTATAAGGAACTCATTGACAGGGGTGATGACACCTGGATGAGATGCCTCCTTGCCATAGGTCTCCGTGATAATGGTATTGAGAAGTTAAGAATGCTGAATGAGAAACTTGGTGTCCAGGTTGGTATCAAGTTTGATGTCCCCAATGGTTATATCCCACAAGTGAAAGAGAAGGTCATCAATCTCAGGAAGGAGTTTCCGGAGATGTTCATTATGGTTGGTAATGTGGTGACCGGTGATATCACGGAAGATTTGATTCTGTCGGGTGCAGATTGTGTTGCTGTTGGTATTGGTCCTGGTGGTCAGTGCTTGACCAGGGAACAGACTGGTTGTGGAAGACCTCAACTCTCTGCTATCATCGAGTGTGCGGATGCAGCCCATCAGGTTGGAGGTATGGTCTGTGGAGATGGAGGTATCACTTGCCCTGGAGATTTGGGAAAGGCATTCGGTGCGGGTGCAGACTTCATAATGATAGGAAGTATGTTTGCCGGTACATTGGAAGCAGATGGTGACATTATCACAAAACATATAATTACAAATGAATATGATATAATTAATGAGTGTCCTCACCTGGAACTGAAAGAATTCAAACAGTTCTATGGTATGAGTTCCACCTTGGCCCAAGAGAAGTTTGGAAATGGTAAACCCAAGTACAGAGCCAGTGAAGGAAGAGTCACTATTGTTCCATATGTGGGATCCATTGATGGTGTCATTGAAGAGCTGCTTGGTGGATTGAGGTCTACTATGACTTTCCTTGGTGCCTGGAAACTGAAGAACATCCCAAAGCAGTGTACATTCTACAAGGTTCACAACCAACTGAACAGAACTTATGAGAAATACACTATAGGTAAATAAAAAGGAGAAGAATAAATCTTCTCCTTTTTTGTTAATCACCCCAGTAAGACCCAGGTCTTGAATGATCTATTTGTTTTGTGAACTTGTATCCACTGTTCAATTCATCATTGTTCACATAACAGGTTGCAGTCTCAACATCATATGGATCTCTTGGACCATGCTCAATGTAAACCACATATTCTGAATCCATCAGGTCATCTGAATTGATGACATCAAGGATTTCCTGGGGAAGGTCTTTCTCTTCCACCTCCACATAGTTGTCAGGGTTTGCTTCCACATCTGCCTTGATTGCATCAACCCTCTTCTGATAAGCGGCATCCTTTTCCTTTTTGAGTTCTTCCGCCTCTCTGTTCAGTCTGGCTTCCTCTTCCCTCTGATTCTCTTTCTCCTCATATTCGGCATACAGTGCATCAATCTCTTCCTTGACTGCATCAACACCTGCTGTCCTTATCTTCAACCAGAGTTCAAAGAATCCGATAGCACCATTGTTATTGGCATAATAAGAATCATCTATGTGGGCAAAATAGAAATACTTGTTCTCCTTGTTCCAGAGTACATAATAAAGTGAACCTTTCTTTGTGAAGCAAGAACTCACATTCTCAATCGCCATCGCAGCAAGATATGTAAGGAACTTCTCGGAATCCAAGACATCCTCACCATATTCCTTCTTATAGATGGACATATCAAGATGTGACTTGTCCGGTGTGAAGGTGACATAATCCTTTCCACATACCTGAAGTTTTTCAATGAATTCATCCGGCACAGTGTCCAGAACTTCCTGATATGCAAAGGCATTTACCATCTTTACCTTCATTGTCAGTGTACCAAGAAAGTCATATCCCTTTGACAGGAATCCATTCTTCATATCACTGTAACTTAAATTTCTCTTATTACCCTTGGCGAGATCTCCCAAAGAGACGGATTCTTTGAGCAGATTATAGTAATTAAAGCTGGGAATCATATATTTTTGTTATTTTTATTATGGTTTTTAATATAAGTTATTTATGACTAATACTAATTTTCTTGAAGACTTTTTGTTGACTTACAGACCATCAGGATATGAAAAAGATGGTGCAGAACTTTTCCTGAAAGAGACACAGGAAATTCCTGGTGTGGAATATGAGTTCATGGACAATATGTGGAATGCTTGTGTCAGTGTGGGTAGTTCCCAACCTGATGCCTTGAAGGTTCTCATTTCAGGACACTCCGACCAGAACTGTCTCATTGTCACTGAGATAACCAAGAATGGTTTTTTGAAGTATGCCACCCAGGGTGGTATATCTCCAAAGACTGTCATCGATACCGATATGTATGTCCTTGCCCAGGAGGATACAGGTGTAATACCTATCCCTTGTTTCTGTAGCTTCAAGGCAATACACCTTGAAAAACAGGATGATAGGAAGAAGTGTCCAGAACATAAGGATCTGGTCCTGGATCTTGGATGTACTTCCAAGGAAGAAGTTGAGAAGTTGGGAGTCAGGGTTGGAGATCTTGTTGTCTTTGACAACTCCAAACTTAATATGAATTTCGGTCCGGATGGTAAGTTCATAGTCGGGTCAGGTCTTGATGATGGTGTTGCCTGTGGTATAGTGTATGATGTCCTGTCCAAACTTGATGTAGAGAAACTCAAGGAAGACAATATCAGGGTCTATGGTGCATGCATCTCATCAGAGGAGACCGGGGCAAGAGGTGTCGGGCCGGTAGTGAGGAAAGTTCAACCTTCCATCTCCATTGACATTGATGTCTGTCACGACTCCATCAAGGAAGTTGGAGAAGATGAGACCAGACCTGCCAAGATGGGTGAAGGCGTGGTCCTGAACTATGGTCCGGACAAACACAGATTACTCAATAATGATTTGAGGAAACTTGCCAAATGGCATGACATCAAGTTCCAGGTCATTGCCGGCAAGGCTGGAGGAACAAACACCAATTCCATCCAGATGATGTCTGACAACTGTACCACGACTCTCTTGAGTATCCCTTGCAGGTATATGCACAGTTCCACACATGAGATGGTTCACAAGGATGACATCAATGGTTGTGTCGAACTGATAAGTTATTTCATTCAGGAATTAAAATCATTAGGCAATGAGTAGACCAAACAGATGTATCAAGGATGAGAATGGAAATGATGTCTGGGTGTCAAGAAGTACGGTAGTCATTCCCATAGTTTTCAAATTGGAAGAGAAGACAGGTGACATCTATACACTTGTAGAGCAGAGAGGTCATGCAGTTTCGCACACCAATGAATGGTGCTGTCCCTGTGGATTCATTGATTGGGATGAAACTCTTGAAGAGGCATGTCAAAGAGAGGTGAGGGAAGAGACCGGTCTTCTGCTTGATATGGATAAGATTTATTTTGTTACTGTAAACACAAACCCCAAAAGTACCAGTCAGACAATAGACCATTGGTATATGTGTTGGGCGGGAGAAGATAAGGATATTGACAAGAGTGCAATAGAGACTGTAGATGAGGTGATTGATGTGAGATGGTTGAAGGTTGCCCATGTGTATAAGTCAGGATTCCTGAAAAGAAAAATCAATATGGACATATACAAGAAATCCATATATGACTGCTATGGTACCTGGGCATTCAAGACACACAAGGACAGGATCATCGAGATGTTGAAAATGACTGTCAATGGAGGTAAGGTTAAATTATTAGATGAGTAAGGGTAAAGGAAAATACAAGAATGTCCTGGACAATGGATATTATGTCTGGTTGGATTTTGTACTCAATGACCAGCAGAAGGAGGTCATCAAGCAGATAAATGACTTCATCACCAATCCTGATGAGTTTGCTATGACTGTCTCCGGTTGGGCTGGTACAGGTAAGACCACACTGATGGAGATTGTCAACAAGAGGTACTGGATGAGTCACACTGTCCATTTCTGTGCCACTACACATAAGGCGGCAGGTGTGTTGAAGGAGAAGGTTGGAAAGAAAGTATCCACTGTCAACTCACTGTTCGGTATTATGATAGAGACAGACATGGAAGGTGAGAAGTATGATGTGTCCAAGAAGTCCAGGAATCTCTCTGATGACAAGGTGAAACCAAACTCCATCATCATCATTGACGAGGCATCCATGCTGTCCATCCAGAACTACATTGATGTCATCTTGAAAGCAAAGGAGAAGAAGTGCAAGATTATCTTTATTGGCGATTCTGCCCAGCTCTCACCGGTAAATGAGGATGACATATCCATTGTGTTCAGGAATGTGGACCACAGGATTGTTGAACTCACCAAGGTGATGAGGACGGATGACAACTCCATCCTGAATGAGTCTGCCTCCATCCGCACAGGTGACGGGTTCACCTATGAGACACACCTGAATGAAGAAGGGGATGGTGTCAAGTACATCAAGAACACTGATATGCAGGGAATCCTTGATGTCATTGATGAACATATAGGTGGTCTCAAGGATGACCCAAACTATTTCAGGGTACTCACCTACACCAACGCCAATGTGGAGAAACTTAATATGGTCATCAGGAAAAAACTGGGTTATGATGGTCTGAATCCACAACCGGGAGAACCATTGATGGCATACAGTAACTGGGGTTATGAAGGAATGGGTATATCTGGCGCAGTATATAAGATTGTGAATTCCGAGGCATACATATGTAAGGGTATCACTGATGAACACGATGACGATGTGAAGGATATGATCACCTACACAGATGAGAAGACTCTGGATGATTACAAACTGCACATCATTGAACTGGATGTTGAAGATTCCCTGGGAAACACCATTGAAGTTCCTTTGATTGATGTGAAGAACAATCCTCACAACAGGGAGATAGTGGTTGCCCTTGCCTATGAAAAAGTACACCAGTGGAACAGATACAGGGATGCAGACAACAAGAAGGACAAACTGTTATGTCTTGACAAAATTAATACCATTGAAGATTTCCTTTTTGTAAATGACAATGTGTATGATAAGTATGGTACATTGATCCAGGCAAAGGTGATTGACTATGGTTATGCTCACACCATCCACAAGAGTCAGGGAAGCACCTTCAAGCATGTACTTATCAATGATGATGACATCAGCAGATGCCTTGACAAGAAGGTCAGGAAACAGTTGAGATATGTCGCTCTCACAAGGGCACAGAAATCAGCAAATATTATTACTTCACACACAGTAAATTAAAATTATGGGATACAGAATAAGTTTATACAGATGTCCTAAAAATGATGTTGATGACATCAGGAACATCACTGATGAAGATATTGAAAAGAGTGATTATTCTATTTTTGACATATTAGAGAAGGAAAGAATCAAGTATGACACACTTGCATATGTACTTGATACAGGAAGAGAAGTTGAAGATGGTCTTTGCAGTAGGATTTTCACAAACAGACTTTCTATGGAAGATGATATGTCATTTTATACAATATCAAGGGAACAACTTCTCAATATCATTGAATATATTAGATCCCATAATATATTTGAGTATATGTGGTCTCATACTATTGATTATGATAATAAGATAATCGGAAAAGGTCTTACTGGAAAATTTGGTGAACCAGCCACCTGGGATGATGCTGTTAGGAAAGTATGTATGGATTCAAGGTTTGATGCAAGATTATGGAATGATTACTGGACAGATGATGATGGGATAAAACATTATATGAACATTGATTTGTCTGATAACAAGTGGTGGATATCTGATGGAATGTCTTATAAATATGCAATCTTCAATTTCATTCATATCTTGAAATGCTTTGATTGGGATAATGATTATCTTGTTGCAATTGGAGGATAACAATTTACATAAATAAATTATGGGAAAGTATCGAATGTACAGTTTGGTATTGAGGCAATTAAGTCCAATACAGAAAGGTGTCCAATCTTCTCACTCCATTGTTGAATACATCAAAAAGTTTTACAAATCCAGTGAGTATATTCAGTGGGTGAATGTGGACAGAACTATTATCATGCTCGATGGTGGTACCTATCAAGAGATGAAAGAATGTCGTGAAACTCTTGAAAACCTTGGAGTTCCATATGCAGTCTTCTATGAAGAAGACCTTGGTAACATTATGACCTCAATCTCTTTCTTGGTTGAAGATAAGGTATGGGATTCTGATGCATATCCTGCATATGAAGAGGAACTTGATGACATTTCTTCTGATTTCGAAAATCCTGTTTGGCTTATTATGATGGGTGGTAGACGGAATCTTGATTTGAGGAATTTCCTGAAGAGTAAAAGATTGTCTTCGTAATAAAAGTGGTGAAGAGGTTCACCACTTTTTTTGTTATATTTAGGTTATGAATATACAAATTGAATTTAACATTGACAAGGTAATATGTGACATAGATGTCAGGTATTATGTGGATTGTTCTTTCTCAAAGGACAATGGTGAAACCTGGGAGAAAGACTTTGAAGATGATGACAAATCAGATGAATATGTGAGGTCCCAACTTCCCTGCATGAAGGAGATTTCATATACCCACCACAGCATCTGGAGCGGAAAGGTTACATCGGAGACCAGACAGGACTGGTGTCCCGTCATTGATGTGAATGAGGGAAAGGTTCTGGACTGGCCTGCTGAATTTGTATTGGTAACCGGATTCAAAGTATGCGACCAGGGAATCTATGTCTATTCCAACCAGGACGAGTCCCAGCAAATCGTTTCTACTGATTGTGATGAGTATTATGTACCTTCCTGGCTGGATGATGATGGTGACGGTTATGGAGACTACCTCCAGATCCGAATCAATGGTGATGGTACAATAGAGAACTGGGAAAAATTGAAGAAGAAACTTCTCGACTATGCCAAAAAATATCTTGACACTGACAAGATGAAATCATATGTTAACATTTTAGATTACATCAATTGATATGACTGATCAAGAACTATTTCAATACAGGTGTCTATACCTGGAAGATGCACTCACATATGAAGAATCAAGAAGCATGGGGTATGAAGGATTCAAGTCATATGTGAGGATGCATGTGTTCCCAATTCCAAAAGCGGAATTGATCGCTGGTGAAACCTACCCTGGTTATTGCAGAAATGCCAGTAGAGCGACTTGGGATGGAAAGATGTTCCATTATACCCGTGAGAAGTTTGGGTCCAAATTTGAGGAGAAAATCAACCACTATGAGGATGATAATGGGATGGATGTGTTTGTTCCGATAAAAGAAATTTGATATGAAAGTATATAAAAAGAAAAGTCCTTTCATTCCTGGGGTGGAAGATAATGTCTATGTCCTTGAAACTATGGAAGACTGGGATGAATATGAGAGGATTTTGAAAGATACTGATCAAGACTTCCTGAAATGGAATCCCAACTTCTATTCCTTCAAGGAGGATTTCAAAAAGTACATTGGAAAAATCTGGCAGGATAAGAATCAGTTGAGATACACATTCAATGGGAATCCTGTCTATGTTGAGTACAAGGTAATCGCTCTGGAAGATGATAATCCCAATTTGGATTGGTATTGGGTGGTCCAGAATGTGGATGATGACAGGGACATCAAGTATGTCCTTGCAAACAGTTGGGATATGCAAAATGGAATTAAGATATGAAAGTTTATAAGTACAAAGAGGTTAGAACCAAGACAGATATGGGCGAGGCCAAATTGAATGAGTTTGGTAGAAGAGGTTATGAACTTGTCTCTGTCATCACCGATGAGCATGGATTCACATACTATTTCAAGACAGAAGTGGAGAACAATGGGTAAACTCACATTCACCTATGCATGTATGGGTGCCGGAAAGACAACCCAGATGCTCACTATGTTTGACCAGTACAAAAGAAGGAAGAAGAAACCTCTCATTGTCAAACCCTGTATGGATGTAAGGGAGGGAACATTTGCTGGTTGGGGAATCACCAAGTCAAGGATCACCAAGAATGAAGAACCCACTTACTATTACCAGGATTTGAAATCTGAATTGAACAACCTTGATTTTGGTGTATTGTTTGTGGATGAAGCTCAGTTCCTGTCAAGGGAAGATGTACTTACTCTCTGCGAAGTCTGCGATGACAAATGTATAGATGTCTTTTGTTTTGGATTGAAGACAGATGTAACTGGAAATCTTTTTGAAGGCAGCAAGCATCTCCTGGCATTGGCAGATGTCATCAATGAAATCCAGACACCTTGTGAGATTGAAGGTTGTAATTGTAATGCTGTCTGTCATATCAGATACATTGATGGTATCAGGGAGACAGATGGAAAATCTGTTGCTATTGAGACAGGGAATGTCACATATAAGTCTGTTTGCAGGAAACACTGGAGATTATGAGCAGTACAAATTCTCTCCACTATGACCTCTGTGTTGAGGGAGCAAAGTGGTTACATAGAAGGAAGCATGACTGGCAGAAATGCCAAAATAAGAATTGTCATATACCAGACTTTTGTAAAAACTGTCAGATATATGATTATGTGGTGGTTGAACTGTGTGTATATGGTGCCGAGAACACCGATGTTTGGGGTTATTGTTGTAGTGATGCAACCAGTGCAGTCATAGAAGTGAAGACATCCCACTCTGATTTTATAGCAGACAAGAAGAAATGGTGGAGATCAAAAGAGGCTGAAGATGGAGGATTCCAGGCAGGAACCAGAAGATGGTTTCTCTGTCCAGAAGGTATCATTAAACCTGATGAACTACCAGAAGGATGGGGACTACTATACTGGGATGGAAAAAAGATAATACATGTGGTTCCACCAAAAGTTACTGACAGGAATACATCAAGGGCTGATATGATTATGCTCACATCCATATTAAGAAGGGAAGGTTTCAAGAAGAAAATCTATAACTACAGGTATACAAATCCAAGATTCAACCAAGATAATTTGGAATTGTGAGAAAAAAATGTTATGTTTGTAACAGAAGATATAGAATTATAAGATATGACTTACGAGAAATTTATTGCTGAACTCTGGGAAGAGGTAGCAAAAGCTCCAAAGGCATGGCGTAAAGGTCAGGCTGTGTTCAATGTGATTGACGAAAAATGGAATGTGGCCCGCAAGGTCCAGTTTGAGGATGGTGTGGACTGCTTCTATGATGACAAACAGATTGACCTGTTCATTGACAAGGCATGGACCAGAATTTACAACAAGCAGGAGAACATCATCTGATATGGAAATACTTAAAGGTACAGACTGGATGAATCAGGATCCAGAAGTTGAGCTGGACAAGTTCCTGAAAGAGAATCCTGATATAGATGTTGACAGGGAGACAGCAGTCCTCCTTGCCAAACACTTTGTAGAATGGTATCAAAATCTTCTTATGAACAAGTACCACATCAGCGGTCCGAGAGGAAGGATGGGTGATGTACCGGAAGAAATCCGTAAGAGAGCAGATTCATTCCAGGAGACTATGAATCCTCCGTATGATGCTATGGACATCTGCACTGCCTATGAGAAAGGTGCTATGGACCAGGAGAAGGTTCTGATTGACAATGGTATCCATTGTAAGGTGGACTGGGTGGACGGACCGTTGCTAACATACACACAAGAGCAGCAGGATGATGTCCTTGAAGAAATCGGTGCGGATATTGATGATGATGTTTCTGTTATCATTAAAAAACTTTAATATGGGAAAGCCAAAGACACAACCTGTGAAAGTATATGGATGCTATGTCTATAATGCACAGGTGAAAGGTGACAAGATTATCATCCACAAGTGTGAACTGGATAAGGCTATCAAAAGGGTGAAGAACTCCAGAGACCCTTATGGTGATGAGTATGTTGCCGGAAAAGAACAAGGATATATCTGGATGATGGAAGATCTCCTTGATATGATTAAGAGGGGAAAAGAAATAGAAAAAGAAAGATACAAGAATGAGAAATCTCTTTGAAAATATTATCGCCTGGCTTGCAAGGAAAAGCAGGGAGATGAATAGTTATCAATGGAGGACTGGTGATTTTTATTAAAATTATGGGACTTCCACACAGACAATTATATGCCACCAATACAGGTGATGATAAAATCATCCTTACTTCCTGGATACCAGAGAAGAAGGATGATAGATATTATATGCCCGCCGGTACTCCACTTGGCGGTGACATCTGGGTGAACAACACAATAAACCTTAAAGAGGAAGAGGGAACCGTACCTGTCATGGTCGTAAGGTCAAAGAGAGTCACAGGTATCTGGATTGTATGTGAGAATGGTTACTTTGCTGCTGAACAATGGTTGTATAACTATAAACCAAGATGGGATGAAAACAAGTTCAGATTGGATTATGAATGGGCAGAAAAGCACATTGAAGGTGATGACATCTTTGGGATCCATATAATGACAGACATTGAAATGAAACATGGAGATGGTCCCTGGCCTGTCACTCTTGAAAGGGGAGAATACCCCAAGGAAGAAAAGAAAATACCATTCTGGAAGAAATTCGGTATGGTTCTTGGATTATGTAAGAAAAACAAACAGTTATGAAAAAGATTATCACTTTACTTTTAGGACTCATCCTGTTTGTATCCTGCGGTGCCACCAGGTACATCAGTCTTGACAATCAGGATGCAGCATTTGATGCTGTCGAGGTTCTCTACAACAAGTATCCTGAACTGGTAAGATACTATGAGGAAGGTGTACTCCAAATCACGTCACTGAAAGAGGTCAGGACTGAAATGGGTTATGATTACAAAATCAAGTACAGGTTCATCAAGTATTATTACAGGGATTATGCTGAAAAGATGGCATGCTTGAAGGAGAGATTCCCTGAACTCTACACATTGTACACCAATGGTACCATCGAGGTCACATCAATCTACAAATATGTGGATGAGTATGGTGAGATTAGACATCATGCCTCATACAGAAGATTGTATGACTTCTATTATGACAATGTTCCACTGGTCTATCCTTATGGTGGGTACAGATATTACTACAGGGTGAGACCCATTCCTCCAAGGATGAGTCCACCTCCACCAAAACCAAGACCTAATGACAGACCACAGGCAAGACCTAACAATCCACAAACCAGACTGAACAATCCTCCATCTTCAAGACCAAGCAACCCTCCAAGATCAAATGGAGGTAATGGAGGAAGGAGAAGATAATACCACGATGCGAAAATTCTGCGGAAAGAGAGTCTTTTGACTCTCTTTTTTGTTATATTTGTATGTGTAAACCTATATGTAATTTATTATGACAAAAGAAGAAATGATGGATGCCTACTATATCAATGATAATGATGAAAAAAATTATGAAGAGGCACAGAGAAGAATAAAGGAAGCAATGCAGAATGGAGAAAAATATGTTTATCTCCCAGGAAAGAATAATAGTAGTGGAGAATTTGCATGGGTAGCAACCAGTACCACTATTGGAAGACTCATTGCTGATGGTTTTGACATTGACAAGGTATGGAATCCTTGGGAATACTGGTCTGTTGAATGGGGATATTAAAATATTAAAATATATTTATTATGGAAAAAGAATGTAAAGATTGCTGGCACAATTATCATTGCCCAATGCCACAGGAAGGATATGATTATAATCCTGACACATGTCCATACAATCCTGATAACAAAAATTTGGAAAATAAAAAATAAATTCTTATCTTTGTAGTAGAAATACTATAAGATATGAAAAGAATCAAATTCAATTTCCAGGGTAAGCAGAGAGTCCACACCTTCTTCTTTGGTACCAATCCAGGTACAACAGGATTCAGTATCAGAGATGACAAAGGAATCCTCCATGACTGCCTGTTGACAGGTGATATGGTGAACATCTATGGATTGGACTCTGACAAACTGGAAGAGAAAAGTAAAGTTGTTGAATTCTAATGAAACTTATTAGTTACAATACCTGGAAGAAGTACAATTATGGTCACCCTCTTGCCAATGGGTACAAATTGTGTGGTGAAGATAGAGGATGGAGTCTCTTCAAAAGTGTTTATCCCAAAGACATTGCCAGGGTTATCATCCATAAAACATTCAGTGTTGAGGATGAAAAGAAGTATGAGTTTGTCTATTGGCCTCATCCTTATAGAGGTGTAAATTACAGGGAAGATACTATTGACATCTGGTGTAAGAAAATAAAGTAGATATGCTTGCAGTTATATTATTTCCAGTCAAACCGGAGAACAAGGATTATCCATTCTACAAGTCTCCGAAGAAAGTATTGGAGATTGAAGATGATGAAGCATTCTCCTATACAACTGGGACAAAGGGTGTCTATTATTGGAAACACCACATTGACAATATGGATGGGTTGAGTGACAGAGAGATTATAGAACACTACAACTCCATATCAAGTCCAAAGGTACAAATCCTATCCAAGAAGACAGGAAAAGGATATTCAACCGAAGAGAAGAATTATTTTGTAAGGATTATAAGATATGCTCACAATTAAAGACATCAAAAATGAAGCAGGGATTTACAACATTCCCGCTGATATTCATATCAACAAAAATATCTGTTTTGATTTCCGTCTATTTGATGCGCTTGTCAATCCTGATTATAAAAATAACCATGATTACAGGTATGATTTTGATATTTATCTTCCCAAATATGGTATCAATCTTCAGAGACCTTATGTGTGGGAGGCATGTCAGCAGCAGGAATTTATTTTCTCTATTCTCCTTGAAAAACCGATTGATTCTGTTATCATCAATCAGCACAACAATGATGTAAACCGTAGTAACACCATCAACCGGGTTATTGATGGGAAGCAGAGGCTCTTGACTATTCGGAAATTCGCTCTCAATGAATTCCCTATCTTCATTGATGGGAAGGAATATTATTATAAGGATTTCTCAAAAGAACTCCAGCGCTTCTTCCAGTCAAGGGTGAATTATATGACAGGTACTGTCTATTATTCATATGATGACATCCCTCTTGATGATGATATGCTCATCCGTCTTTTCAACTTCTACAATTTTGCCGGTACTCCCCAGGCAGAGGAACATAAGATTAAACTTCAAAAACTGTTAAAGTAATATGTCAAGAAGAAAAAAAATCGAATCTTTCTACAAGTTGTTCTATAATGAATATAGAATGCCTGATAAACTTTCTTATATCATGGATGTGATGAGATCCTGTAAAAATCAGGACCAACTGGATGCGACCCTCAAGTGGGGTAAAAAAGTCCTTTGGCAATTCAATGATGTAATGTGCAAGTCTATTATAGACCTTTCCATAGAACTCAAACTCCTAAACAGGACTGAACAACTTATAGATACATTAAAAAATTATCATGAATTCCTATCCAAAAGATTCCTCAAATGTCAAGAATAAAAGTAGAATGGAATGACAAGCACTCCTGGAAGGTCACCAAGAGACTTGACAAGGATGGTAAGGTTGTCGCTATGAAATTTATGGGAGATTGGTATTATCCCAGAAAAGATTATAGTGGTAGAGATTATATGTATGGATCCTGGTATATTGCCAGTGATGTATGTGACAATTGTGCCTTACAGAAGTTCTGTAAAGGAGACAACCCTATCTGGAATGCCTGCTCTGAAACTGATGAATTAGAAATTAATTGGTATTTATTATGAAAAAATGGAGAATTAAAGAAGTTACGTATCGTGCTGGAACACCTAATGAAAGTAAAAAGTATCTTGTTGAAAAAAGATTCCTTGGATTTCTTTGGTGGCATGATCCGTTTGAAGATGGTATGTATAGTGATGGTGAATTCAATACATTTGATGAAACACTTAAACGTGTGCAAAATCACATCACTTACACCAAGAGTAGTAAGATTGTTTGGGAAGTATAATAATTATTATATATGAAAATTAAACTATCCAATGAGGATTATGAATTCTTGAAGAGTCTTCAGTATGAACTCAATGTGCAGGAGCATGATGGGAATGCAGACCCAGTGTTCTGGGGTGTAAGTGAGGTATATGAAGAATTCAGAGGTGAAAGTGGAGAATATGGTGGAAAACCATACATCACATATGATGATGGTAAGTATTCTCTTGAAGAGGCCATTGAAGAAGTTGAAGGTGCATTGAATACAGATGATGATTATGCTGATGTAAAAGAAGAGTGGAAAGAAGTTGATAAATCTGATCCATATGAGGTTCGTGATTTTATGACTGACCGTATGGGATGGGATAACATCTATGATGTCGTTTATGTAGAAAAGGTAAGGAGAGTCACTGAAAATACCGGCGCATTCCTGACAAAAAAGGCATGTAAGGATTATATCAAAAAATACAGGTACAACCACGATGATCCGAAAACCTATGCTATGACCGCATACAGAAACTTTGAACTTGAGAGACTCCTCAACATCTTAAAGAATCTTAAATTCGAGGAATAAGCCTAAAAATAAAGGATATGATGACATTAAATGAAGCGATAGAACATTGTAGAGAAAAAGCATGTGGAAATTCAGAGTGCGCTCTTGAACATCAACAACTTGCAGATTGGTTGGAAGAACTTCAAACACTTAAATCGCTACATTGGATTAAGATGAGTGATGTTCCTCTTCTTGAAGGTATTGAAGTCATTGGTTATAATAAGGAGTGGGTTGATGAAGACTTTAACCCAACCGGTACCAGGATTGGATTTATTAACAGTGAAGGTTGGTTTACATCTGCAAAGTGGGTAAATGATCTTGATTGTTATGCGACCTGTTGTGAGGAAGGTGATGATTTTGAAACAACCCAGACTGTAGATGGTAAGGAAATCCGTCGTTATTGGAAGAATGGAGAACCAATAGAAGGACATCTTCCAAATATGCCAACACATTATATGATTATACCTAAAGTAGAATAGTTATGTATAAAGCTGGAGATTTTCTCTATGAACTTGGAGATAAAGGTATTAAGAAGGACTCACAAAGAGTTTTCATTTATACTGGTCATACAACCGGGGATGGATATGGTATCCTCATTGGATTTGATTCTGATGGTAAGCTCAGGAAGTCAACCGGTCCTGGAAATTATCAGTATGGTAATGATGTGAGACTTGCGACAGAGGAAGAAATCAAGTCCTTCATAAATGATGTATTTAACTATCAGGATCCTATAAGAGAATATGGGAGACCTTGAATAAGCAATGTATAATGATAAGAATCTATCATAATTTTGGTGTTGTGGTAGACAATCACAAAATCACAAAAAAGTTGTTTAGGAGTATTAATTATGAAATTTCTGATTCAGACAATCAATAAGCAGATTGTCCATGATTTCTCCTGGGAACTCTCCAGATGTGAAGAGTATCACAAGTGGATTGAGGATCCTATCACTCTCCGTTATCATGAGGGAATGGACTTTGAGCAAATCAAACACCCTGATACATATGTACCCGTCGGGTCTGTGGAGTTTGTGTCAGCATACCTGAACAGGTTTTATCCGGAAGCAAAGGAGGCATTGAAACCTCTCAATGTCCCTAAATGTCTGTATCCTTATACCGGCAGAACTATCTCCAATGTGAGAACACCAGAAGATTTCATCCCCTTCTGTAACTATTCGCTTGTGTTTGCAAAGGATATGAACAAGATTAAAAGTGAAAGAAGCGGGTTCATTGGTCTTCCAACATTTGAACGAGTGAAGGACTGTCAGGTATCATCTGTCGTTGACTTCCAGTCTGAATGGAGAGTATTTGTATTCCAGGATGGTTTATTGGACTGTCGGTGTTACAGTGGAGACTGTTTTGTCATTCCAAGTAAAGACAAAATCAAAGAGATGATGAACACATTCAGGACAGAAGGAACTCCTGTTGCATACACACTGGATGTAGGAGTCACCACCAATGGTGAGACTGTAGTTATCGAGTGTCACCGTTTCTATTCTTGTGGCCTCTATGGATTCAGTCAGCAGAATATTTATCCTGCGATGCTTTCGCAGACCTGGTACCAAATGAGAAATATGAAATGATATGAAGCACTATGATTCCATACCAAGGATCCAGGATGATGGGACACTGAAAGGGGATTATGTCTGGGGGTTCAATAAACTTGATGGACAGAACTTCTGTGTAACATACAACTGCCGGAAGAAGACCTGGGGTCCATATGGTTCAAGGACTGTCACTGTTGATGAGAACAGCGAGCAGTTTGGTGACACTGTAAAGTGGTTCAATTGCTCCCACTATCCAGATGTCCTGGAAAAGATTGTCAGGGAACACTCCAGTAAGAAAGAGGTTTTCAATGGTGTAGATGAGGTAACCTTCTTCTTTGAATGGTATGGTGCAAACTCTTTTGCAGGGAAACATCAGGAAGGTGATGAAATGCATCTGGCACTCATTGATGTGTTCTTGAAAAAGAAAGGTTATATGGAGCCTGCTGACTATTACTCCCTATTCTGCCTGAATGATGACATTGAGACACCTGACTTGATTTGCAGGGGGGACTTGGATTCTGAAATTATATCCATCATCCAGGAGAATGACTGGACACAACCAGATGCTGAACTTCCAAATGTCAAGGAAGGTGTAGTCTTCAAGAGGAGTACACTTATGAAAGGACAGAGAAGACCTTCTGTCAAGGTGAAGACCAAGTGGTGGTTGGACAAACTCCACTCTATGTATAGTGAAGAAGAATGTAAAAAGTTGGAGTAATATGGATACAAAATTTATTGATGATACTCTTGCTGAATCACAAAATAGACAAAAAAATTATCTTATAAAGATTAGCAAAATCAAAGATGCAATAAAGACACTTGAAGAAGAAGGTATTGCTCTACCTGAATCTGTATATGGAACACTTGCATACTATCAGTCAGAGTATGACAATGAATATAGACAATATAGTATTTTACTTAAATTGAATAAATATGAAGACTGTTGAACTTAAAGTAATCATCAATGTACCTGATGATTATGATTGTGCATATCCATTTGATACATTGGTGGATTCTAATTACAGGGATGATATGGAAGTCATTGATGTTGAACTAATTGATGAATATTGATATGGATTACTATATGGCAACTGGTAAATATGAGACACTAACCCGTGTCGTGATTGAACACTATGACAAGAGATATATTTTAGAAACTCCTTATAGTGATTCCAATTTACTGGAAGATTTGTTATCTTTAACTTACAATGCGCTTCTTGCCGCTGGTTACCATCAAGATACAATCAATCAAGCTCTTGTGGAGATGGCAGAAGAAAAGGGATATAAGGAAGATGAAGAAGAAGAATCCTGAATACACTGACATCTGTGACTGTAATGGTGAACTCATTCCATATGGTGCCCTGCTGGATTTTATCTGGTGGGCATACAATGGTAGTGAGGTGGAACTCCATTATGTGGCCAAGATAAGGAAGAGAAAATCCGGTGACATCTTTGAATTCATCAAGGATGACAGGGGAAGAGACTGTCACTTCACACATAGATTGACATCCCTGAACTGGTGTAGTGATGACCTTGAACTGATAAAGGAGAATTGATATGGACAAGATTCTTGAAGAACTACATAAGAAATATTGCTGTGAATGCGGATCGCAGAGATGTACAGGTGAGGATGAATGGTTGAATGGGTGTCCACATTACAGAGAATTGAAAGAAAGATATGGGAAACTGGAGAAAAATAATCTTCCTTGACATTGACGGGGTGATGGCATCCATACCTTACCTGTGTAAAGGGAAAGGATATATAGACCCGAAGAAATGTAAACTCCTCAACACCCTTGAAGACATAGGTGTTGAGATTGTTATATCATCTTCCTGGGGATACGACAATGGCCGCACGGAGAAATCCCTGCGAGACTGCGGTCTCACCATACCTATCATTGGTTACACACAACATCTCCATTTCAACTGGGAATGGGCATGCCGAGGTAATGAGATTGAAAAATGGATTCAGGACAACTTCAAGGGGATGGGAACTAAGTGGGGTTATGATGATGAAGGAGTATCATATCACAGACACCATCCTCATAATACCGACATTGATTATGAGTATGTCATCTTTGATGATGGGGAAGATATGCTTCTTGGTCAGAAGGATAACTTCATTAAGATACATGATTATCAAGGTATAACAAAAAGAGATATTAACAAAGCAAGAAAAATATTGACAAGGGATGAAAAGTAGAAGTGAAAATGAGATTAAAATATGGCTCATCACAAGGTCTTGGTACAAGAAATATATGTACAACCTGATGAAAGAAAACCCTGATGAGGCAGATAACTACCTTGATGGGAAGATGGGTCCATACACTCTGTCCAGTGCCTTTACATACAGGAACACACCTGAGGGTGTTGAGTACTGGGGGAAGAAAGAAGAAAAGTTCCTTATCTGGTATTATCACCAGAAGAAAGAGGTATTCCGTTGCAGATGGTTCACAATTCAAATCTAAATATTATGGCACACAAGAAATTTATGAAGCACCTTGGTGATAGGTATGAAGTCCTCACTGGCTGGCAGACAGCCAATCTGATTATTAAAACTATGAAGGACAGAGCTCCATTGACATCTAATCAGGAAAGAGTCTTGAAAGAAGAATTTGGTGATTCTGGTATTAAAGGAAACCTGGATATGCCATTCCTTGCCTATTCCTGGAAAGAGGAAAAGAAAGCAGGTAAATTCATATGGAGACTCACCACCCCCATATTCTTCCTGTATGTTTTCATTGTTATGATTACTGTATTACCTCTCAAATGGATTTTAACAGGTTACTATGGATTGTCCAGGGACAGTAAGTTTGGACAGTTCAATGTCAACTGGTATCAGAAAATATACAATGAACGCTGGTAATTTTTGGAAATGTGAAAATAATATATTATATTTGTATTGAAAATGTGATTGTATATGGAAACTGAAAAGAAAGAAGAAAAGCAGGTAATCACCCCGAGTCAGTATTTTGAACATCTGAAAGGTGCAAAGAATGAGATTACCTCGGAAGACCTGAAGGAGTCCATCAATGCCTTTGTCATCCTGGCAGACAAATATGAAAAGACCGGTCAGACTCTGGCCACGGATAAGCTGATCTACCTGTCAGAGGTTATGAAGAAGGAAGAGCAGCTCATCAGTATGGGTATCAACACCTTCATCTATAAGGATGTTATCGAGGACTACATCACCAAGGTGGCGGACAAGACTGTCAAGATCGTTGAACTGTCTCGTTATATGAGAGAGTTGCCGGATGAGATTGTGGAGACCGTCGCCAAGGTCAAGGGTATCTTCGATGAACTCTATGTGGTTTTTACCGACTACACCGGTAAGGAAGAAAGAAAGGTGGAGAAGGAGAGACGGGACAAGGACCCCATCCTCTTTGGCGTGTTCAAGAACAATGCTGTGGTTGCTGACCGCTTCTATTTCCTTGGTGACTGGGTTGATGAGTACTGCGACCTCACCTTGGACAAACTCATTGACCAATATAAGGACAAGGAAGGATTCTCTCCGCTTATCACTACCAGCATCCCAAAGAATGTAGATGAACTGGTTGAACTGATGAAGACCTACAAGGTGGATGAGAAGAAACAGAAGGTTGTGTTAAGTGGTGACAATTTTATCTCATCTACAGAAATCCATGCCTTCAATGTGGATCCTCAAGTGAAACCGAAGAAGAGTTTCTTTGACAAGATTCGCAGTATCCTCAAGAAGTAATGTTACCTCCTAACATAGACCTGACTGAAAACAGGGACTTCAATGAAGGAAATCTCTGGTTTGACATCAATTTTGGTGATGAACTGGAGGCCTTATTTGTAGATGAATATATGACATCTGACCAGTATGAAACTCTCAAGAGATATGAGAGCATCTTTGGAAAAAGGAGGCACAAGAATCAGGCGAGAGAACTACTTGGAGATTTGTATGATATGCCTTTTTCTGTTCCGGTAAACTGGAACAGAACCTGTGTCAGATGTGGGAAACCTTTACTTCCCTGGAACAATCTCGGTGGAATATGCCGAGAATGTGATGGAGAACTGAACCAGTCATATGGATATGGAGGTTTCCCTTGGGCAGTTTACAATACTCCAAATGACCCCAGGTCGGCTATGGACATTTTCACATTAAGATAATATGAGTATCTGGGCAGACATGCACCGTAGAAGTAACGGTGTACAGGAAAGAAAGGAGAACAAGATAAAGGAATGGGATGATGAAATCACTTGGCCTCATGTACTGAAAGTATATAGCAAAACCATTTCCGGTAATATTGTATCAGTACAACCAATGTCCCCACCAATAGGTAAGTTATTTTATACAGATTTCAAATGAGTATCTGGGCAGACATACACAGAAGAAGTAATGGTCTTCAGGAAAGGAGAGAAGATATCCTTGCGAGAATAAAGTATCAGGAATATCTTTCATACTTGAAAAGTCCACAAAAATTTATGGATGAATATGTAGTTATTTTTCCTCCACATTCTAACAAAGAATAATATGAGTATCTGGAGAGACATACATAAAAGGAGTAATGGTCTAACACAAAGAAAGGAAGACCAGATTGATAAGAGTCCTTATGCAACAAGGGCAGATGTTGAATCCATCATACAACCAATCACATATGCTGGAATTGTAAACTCACAAAGTCAATTACCACAGTCGGCAGCAGTAGGGGCAATCTTCTATGCCCAGGGTACTGGTGAATTTTATATCTACACCAATAATGGTTTTGAGTTAATCTCATCTGTAACTACTTGCGACAATAATTTGGATTATATTGATGACTCCATTGGTCAACCTATTAAACCATTTGAACCCACTATCGTATCTGTTGAAACAAAAAATGGAATTTATTATGAAACTATCTTTAGAGAACATAACTATCAATGACCACAAGATATTTGACCAGGAGGGAAAGTATAGGGGTGAAATCCTGTATGAGTACATCCGCGGATCCCATCTCTATGGTACCAATGTTGCCACTTCCGATGAGGATAGGGGAGGTATATACATTATGCCCAATGACAATCTCCTCGGTCTTGGTTTTGATTATCAGAACGAAATCAAGGATGCCAGTAATGACAAGTGCATCTGGGAACTTGGTCGGTTCCTGGAACTGGCGCTCTCTTCCAACCCTACGGTCCTGGAAGCCCTATTTGTTCCTGATGACAAGGTTATCTATGAGCACCCTGTCATCAAGGATATCCGTTCGTACCGTGACGAGTTTGTGACCAAGAAGTGCTTCGCTCCATTCGGAGGATATGCAGAACAACAGATCAAAAAAGCCCAGGGTCAGAACAAGAAGATTCACTGGGATATGGAAGATGTTCAGAGAAAGAACCCTCTTGACTTCTGCTACACCTTCAAGAATCAAGGAAGTCAGAACATCCAGGACTTCCTGAAGGAGAACAAACTCGATCAGAGATACTGTGGTCTCGTGAACATCCCCAAGATGAAGGATGTCTATGGTGTGTACTATGACTTCGCTGCTTACTTCCACTTCGAGAACATTGACTGGTATGATGTGAGCTTCCAATCTGGTGGTGTCAAAGCACCATATAACAAATTCATCAAAGATGGTCAGTGGAGTGATGAGATTTCACTCCGTATCAGTCAGCATGCCTTCTATGGTTATGCGGGCATCGTCAACCCGGAGGATCCCACCAAGTCCAATGAGGTAAGACTCTCTTCCATCCCAAAGGGTGAACACCCCATCTGCTTTATGGCCTACAACTCCGATGGTTATGCTCATCACTGCAAGAAGTACAAGGAGTATGATGAGTGGAGACAGAAGAGGAACAAGGCCAGATATGAGTCCAATATGGATGGTGAGAAGTCTGGTGACCCTGATATGAAGTATGACTGCAAGAATATGATGCACTGCTTCCGTCTGATGTCGATGGCGAAGGAGATTGCTGAAGGTAAGGGTATCCTTCTTGACAGGACAAACATAGACAGGGAATTCCTCCTGGATGTAAGAAACAGGAAGTTTGGTTATTCAACCCTCAGCGAACTGATGCTCAACCTGAAAGACAAGATGGACGAGGCAATCAAGAACTCCACCATCAAGGAGGAGATTGACCGGAAGATGGTCAATGAGATTCTGTTGAATGCAAGAAAACAATTTAATCAATAAAAACTATGTCAGCATTAACTATCATTTGTATTATTCTCAGTTCTCTTTTCATTATCATTGATCTCATCAAGGGTGAAATTGGATGGGTGTTAATATGGATTATCATCCTTGGTCTTAACATCTTCACAGGTATCAATGAGATTAAAAAAAAAGAAAAGAAACTCAATGGAGATGTAGAAACCTATGTCATCCATGATGTAAAGGGGTTCAAGGCAGACACCACGACCATCATTAATGGTACTGATACCACTAAGACTTATATACTAACATATTGGAAATAATTTTTTAAAGATATGACAGAAGATAACAAAATCAAATTGCTTAAGAGTGTAAAACTTCTTAAATCCCTTCATTTCAAACCAGAAAATATTATGGTCACAGGTAGTGTTGCCCTGGATGCACATGGTATCCTCCCTTCCAATAGAAAATCACATGATGTGGACTTCATCATCAAGATGAACAATGACACCTGGGGTTGTCTCAAACTGATTGAAGCAATGGTGAGACCTGATGATGAACCATTACAGGAATATGAATCCAAAATCAGGAAAGAGATAGTCTTTTTGACAATGAATGATGGTACAACCATCAACATCTGGAGATACAATGCCAGTTATGATTGGTCAGACATTAAGGATGCGGACACCGGTGTCTTTGTGGCGACTGTGGATCACATCATCAAAGCCAAGAAGAAATATGGTCGGGCAAAAGACCTGAAAGACATCAATGACATTGTGAAAGGATTGTTATGAAATTCAAATTCAATGGCGGAAATGGTGCAATCCTCTGTGGAAGATGTGGAGTCATCCTCAAATCAGGAAGACAAATCCCGGAGTATGTGTGGGAGGCGGTCAGGAATGGTACTGTTGATAAACTACCGGATATGTACTGTGAAGACAACTGTGAGAGAAGCATGAAAGTACTTGCAGAGTGTGACAGGATTATGAACAAGATAAAAGAAGAAAACAAAAATAAATGAAGCATTTAATAAGTGAATCCTTATTCGCCGGTATCCTAATTGGAGTTGGTGCATTTGGATACCTTTCCCTTGGTGGGATTCAGGGTGCAATCATCTTTACATTCGGTCTGGTTGGTGTTGTACTCACCAGGACTCTCCTCTACACTGGTCAGGCAGGTATCCTCAATAATATTTGGGATGTGACCAAAATCTGGTTCTTCAACATTCTCGCCTGTGTTGTGATTGGATTGATGGCATTGTATCTTGGTGGAGAACCGGTTGAGAGGGCAAGAACTGTTGTAGAAGGAAGACTTGCCGTTGAACCAATCAAAGTGTTCCTCAAAGCTCTCGGATGTGGACTCATCATAGACATTGCCTGTTTCACTTATAGGGAATCAGGAAGTATCATTCCTGTACTGTTTGGTGTCCCTCTCTTCATCCTATGTGGGTTTTATCACTCCATTGCCGATGTGGTTTATATAGTGGCGGCAGGAAACTGGGATAAAGGATTACTCTGGTATTATCCTCTGATTGTCTTGGGAAACTATGCTGGTTGTAATGTAAGAAGAATTGTATTAAAAAGATAAAGTTATGTATTTCAAAACATTAAAGGATAAATGTGAATTTTATCGTTCGCTCACAGACTACAAGCTGATGCCGAACAGTTATGTCCTTGCTATGGTGGATGGTCACTGTTTCAGCAGGATGATCAAGAACAAGTTTGACAAGCCATTTGATGATATGTTCATCAATATGATGAATGAGACTGCCAAGTATCTATGTGAAAACATACAGGGTGCCAAGTTTGCTTATACACAGTCTGATGAGATCAGTATCCTCATCACGGACTTTGACACACCAATGACTGATTCATTCTTCAGTTTCAGACTCTGCAAGATGCAGTCTCTCATTGCTGCGATGGCGACTGCGAAATTCAACCAGATGTATGCAAAATTGGCAGATGACTATAAGGGTTTCGGTCTCAAGAAGTTTGATATGAAAGAATACCCGACTTGTACCTTTGACTGCAAGGTCTGGACTGTTCCCAATGCCAATGATGCCTATGCCTGGTTCCTGTACAGACAGACCGACTGCATCAAGAACTCCAAGGCCCAGACTGCACAGACATATATCCCTCACAAAGACCTGATTGGACTCACTGCTGATGAGATGATAGTCAAGTTGAAGGATGAGAATGGCATTGACTGGAATACATTTGAGAATGGAAAGAAATATGGTCGTGTCATCATGAAGGTTGAGACCAATATGGAGAAAGACCTTCCGAATGGACAGCACATTGAGTTTGTCAGGAATGTGTGGACTCCTGTGGATGCAGTGGATCTGAAAGATGACAATGAATGGTTGAGACAATTAATCCCAGGATATAATGAACAAACAAGTTGATCTGGAACCTCCAATAAGAGAAGCAGTCTTACAATTATTGAAGGATAAACTTTCAATCAGTACTGATATTGATTGGGAATATGATACAAAAATACTGACCACAAGACTTTTTTTTGATGGGAAGGAAATAAGCAGAGACCAGGTTATACTTTGTCATGATGATGATTTTTAAGATATGATTATAGCTATAGATTTTGACGGGACTTGCGTGAAGCATGCCTATCCCAAGATTGGTGAGGACATTGGAGCCATACCGGTACTTAAAAAAATGGTTAAGGATGGTCACCAGTTGGTATTGAACACAATGAGATCGGGTGATCTCCTTGATGAAGCAGTCAAATGGTTTGAGGATAACAGTATAAAACTATCAGGTGTGAACCACACACCAGGTCAATCCACCTGGACTACATCACCAAAGATTTATGCACAAGTGTACATTGATGATGCCGCCCTTGGTTGCCCAACAGTTATGGATGAACAGGGTAGAATCTTTGTGGATTGGAGGATTGTTGCCAAGGTATTCGGATATGATTATGATAAACTAATCAATGATGGAATCAGACCTGTTGAAAAGCAGTAATAAAAGAACTGCACAGATATTGATGTCTCAAATTAATGGTGAGATTGAATACATTGAAGAGTATCTTTCAAAATTAAAAATGAAAGTATCTGAATTAGAAACAATTATAAATGAGTTATAATGGATCCAAAAGACATTGTAATTGGTAAAAAGGTTTATTATCACCCCATCATTGGCGGTCCTGAAAAGAAAGAAGTGACCATCACAAGTGAGGTTTTTGAAATCTGTGGCACATCTTGTTGTATGGTGGATTCTGTTTCAGGATGTGTTGCTATTGAAGCATTAACGGAAATTTAAGATGGAAATAAAAACTAATATTATGGAACTTGGAACAAACAAACAATGTGATTCAATATGGAACGAGATTGATCCTTTAAATAACACTGACATCAGGTTATTTGGTATCTGTCTCCTTCCCCATGTCCCGGAATATTTCTTTCATATTCCTGCCAGTTCATCTGGTAAGTATCACCCGGTTGGTGATCTTGGAGAGGGTGGTCTGGTCAGGCATTCCATCGCTGTCAAAAGGATGCTCACACATATCCTGGAACTGAACGGGTACTATGAATTCACAGACAGACAGAAGGAACTCCTTCAATTGGCGGCACTGTTCCATGATTGTATGAAGTCCGGCACCCAGGAGGACTATGAAAAGAATCCACACACAAAATTCCTCCATCCTATCCTGGCAGCCAACTTCATCATGTACTATGCCTGTATGTATGAGTTTCCATATGAAGATGCTGTGTTTATGGCATCTGCCATCGCCTCCCATATGGGACAATGGAACACAAGTAAGCATGAAAGCGGATTGCTTCCTTTGCCCAAAGAACCTCACCAGAAGGTTCTCCATCTGGCAGACTATCTTGCTTCAAGGCAGGACATCAATATTGTCATTGAGGAGGAACAGGAAATCAAAGATGAAACAGATAAGGTAGAAATTGTAAAAGAATAAATGATGAAAACTATGTTCAAAGCAATCAGAAAACACATTTACCAGTATTTCCTAAACCAGAAGCTCAGGAATCTGGATGCCAGAAAACTCTTCCGTATTATGGAGGAGTATGATAAACTGTATGAACGACCTGTTGATACCAACATCAAAACAGATGAACTCATTGGGTTCAACATCGGTGACAACTATGACATCTTCTATAAGAATGTCCATCTTCACTATATGGAGACACCGGAACATATGATCACCCGTGTGTCAATCAAACAGAATGATGATACCTGGAAGATTGGTAATACTTTCTCGGAGGATAATGATGTGATGGAGGTCTATCTCACCTATGACATTGAAGTCCTTGGTGGATTGAGATGTACCAATACCATCCTGAAGAACGGGACCTGGAATGAATATGTCTTCAAGACTCTGGATGAGATTGAGCAGATTGTGTTCAGTTATACCAGGGAGGCAAAGTTCAACAGGGCATATGATTATGTTCCAAGTACCAGTACCAATTAAACCTTGCGATTGCGAACCACGAAAAAGGAGAATGATTTGCTTCATTCTCCTTTTTTATATTAAATGCTATGTGTTTCTTCATATTCTTCTTCAGACTCACCATAATCATTCCCCTGTATCGGTGTACTGTATCTTTTCTCAAACACTCCTATGCCAAGAAGTGCAAATGCTCCAATCATCATTGTGAGTATCGCTTCTCCAAGCCAGGTACCTTCATATCCAGTAAACACACAAATAACTATGACAGTAAGAAGTACAAGAAGAATAAAAACACCAAGGACTCTCTTTGAAGAGATTCTTCCATTGGCTCCGGTGAACATTGTTCCCCAAAATCTACTTTTCTTTCCCATGCTGTTATGTCCTTTTTAATATTTATGAACAAATATTTGGATATATCAGAAAAAATATGTATCTTTGTAATAGGTAAACAAGACAGAAGTTATGAATCTCAAATTTAAAATTGGTCAATTTATTGTTATTAAATGGAGACCTGTTGAAAATGTGTATCCTACTCCTCTCGGATTGATGTATTCTGAAAAGAATGAATCCAAATATGGTGTTTGGAGGATTGATCCTTACAAACCCGATTATTTCAACAGTATTGACTATAAGATGCATCTGGTCCCGGTTGGTGAGTCTGCCAATATTTTCCTTCCTATGGACAGATACACTATTGATTACAATGATTTGAAAGATGAATTCATCTTTGATGACCAGCATCTTGCTGAAAAGTTTGTAAAAGAATTTTTAACTGATTAAACTCTATACTATGGTGTACATTTATGAAAAAAATCTCAACACTAACCAGTCCCGCTTCTATATGTCAGTTGAGAATGAGAACCAGGCAAAGAAAATGGTCCGGGAAATGAACCTTGACTCCCTCTATGATGACAAATTCTACTTTATTGGAGAAAATCCAAAAGAAAAAGAGTAAAAAATTTGGAATTGTCAAAAAAATGTATTATCTTTGTAACAAGAAATAAAAACTCATACAATTATGAATGACAAGGAACTTTTTATCGAGGTATTTAACCGCTTCCAGGCCCGCCACAAGGGTCTCACCCTCTCCGGTACTCTGGTTTACTACAACCATGACTGCAAGTTCAACATCGATGGATTCAACCTGGAGTACAATCTCCTCCGTCTCACCAGACTTCTGGATGAAGAGGGAGAGCTCCGCTAATCAATAAAGAATATGAAAACCATAAAGGTAAAAGACTCCAATGGAGTAACCCACAACTACAACCCCAAGTACATCAAAGATATACAGGAGGTTGAAAACCATCATAACAATGAATGGTGTATCAACATCATTCTTGATGGTGAAGGAGAGCACATCAATTCCATTCTCTGTAAATCCAAAGAAGAGATGGAGACATTACGGGATGCACTTATCTTCTGTATGGAATCTGTCTAACCCATAACAATCAAGACAATGGGAAAGTTCTTCAAAAAACTTTTTAGAGAATACTATATTTTCACAGTCCTTGCCATTGCATTTGCAATTGCCATTGCAATTGTAGTATGGGGCATCACAATGAAACCTTATCAGCAGAAGGAAATGGAGAAACTGATTGTCTCCAATGTGGATGCCCGGGGTTTCTCTGACTTCAAGAAATATGATGTCACCTTCATCAAGGATGATGTCAAAGACAGTATCCTCTATTACAGAATGAAAACCAGCTGGGATGAGACCTTCCTGGATCTCTACCAGAATGTCTATGATGAACCTGCCAAACGGGAATACTACCAGAAGGAAGTCATCGAGGACAAGGAGAGACATGACTACTTCAATGATATGGAAACCAACCATCCAGATTTATGGAATGAGATTGCCATCACCACTTACCGTATCAACTACCTATACACTGATGAGACTGGTAATGACAAGATTGAAATCTGTGATGCCAAATTCAATAACAAGAATGAGATGCTGGAATACCGTATCACATCTCAATCTGACTGGGTGAAAATAAAATAACAAGTATATGAAACTCAAACATATCACATTCACAGGTATTGATGCCAAGACTGATCTCAATGCTCTGAAAGAAATCCAGAAGAAGTATCGCTTTGCAGAATTTGGTGTCCTCACCAGTTATCACTGGTATGAGAATGGAAACCGCTACCTGGATCCACAGATTATCGACAACCTCCGGTCATATGACCTCAAGCTTGCCCTCCATGTCTGTGGAAAGGCAGCCAGTGATGCTGCCATCGGGCACTGGCACAGAATCAACAAGTTGGTCTGGACCAACCTTGACATCTTCAAGCGCATCCAGCTCAATGTCTCCGGCAGGAAGGACTGCACCAATGTCTGTCATGCCCCTATGTACAACAATCAGGAGGTCATTATCCAGGAAAAAGATGTGGAGAATGTCAAACGCTACACTGACACCATCAACTACTATGAACACTCCTTCATACAGGATGAGTTCTCAATGCTCCTGGACGGATCCGGTGGTCGAGGTGTGGACACAGGTCTGACCATCTATCCTTCTGACAGGAAAATCGGTTATGCCGGCGGGTTCAACCCTGACAATGTAGGTGGTAAACTGTCATACCTCCTGGAGAATGTCAAGACTGGTACCTTCTGGATAGATATGGAGTCTGGAGTAAGAACAGATGACTGGTTTGACCTTGACAAGGTGACCAAGGTCCTGGAAACCTGTGAACTTGTCATAAAAGACTATTACAATACTACTTCATAAATTATTTTTCAAGGGATTCGCTGGGAAGTGCATCCCTTTTTGTTATATTTAATGTATGATTATTCCTCCCATCAAAATACAGGGAAAGAAAACCAAACTTGTTCCCAAGATAATGGAGATTGCCAACAATCTCCTGGACAATCATAAGGATATTGACACCTGGGTTGAACCATTCCTGGGTTCTGGAGTTGTTGCCTTCAACTGTCCGACCAGGATAAAGAAAGTGATAGTGAATGACATCAATCCTCACATCATCAAGTTCTACAAGAGCATAGCAGATGGTGAGATAACATCACAGAAAATCCATGATGTCTTTGAGGAACACAACAGGAGACTCATCAATGATGGTGGTCTGTACTACACGGAAATAAAAGACAGGTTCAACCAGACTTTTGACACAATGGACTTCCTCTTCCTCACCAGAACTGGATTCAATGGGGTGATGAGGTTCAATGGTTCCGGAAAATGGAATGTCCCTTTCTGCAAGCTCAATGACAGACTCTCCAAAACGGTCATAGATGACCTAAAGAAGACCGTAGATGAGCTTTCACAACTCTTCCTGACCAAGGAGTTCACTTTCTACAACAAGTCATTTGAGGAGGTTTTAGAGGCATCTCCTGCCAATTCTATTTTCTACTGTGATCCTCCTTATTATGGACTCCAAGTCCAGTACTTCAAGGGATGGGGAAAGGAAGATGAGATAAAACTAAATCAGATGCTGAAAGACAAGGTGTTCATCTACTCCACCTGGCTCAATGACAGTCACAGGGATAACCCTATGATAAATGAATACTGGGGAGACTATATGATAGAGTCAAAGCAGCACAAATATAATGTAGCGGAAAAGTCAAGTGAACGGGCACAAGTCCAGGAAGGTCTCATCTATCCTGGTGTTCCAAATGAATATGCTCTGTTTTAATCTGCGATTGCGATCTGCGAAGGTGGAGATTGAAGAAATCTTCACCTTTTTTCATTTTTATTTGGATATGTCATTTTTTTGTTGTATCTTTGTATCAGAAATAAATGAGATTATGAACTACAAGATTTATCAACTTGACATCGACAATATCAATGTTCTTAGTGACCACAGACTCTTTGAGTCCTGGGATATGCTAAACAGAACATGTGGGTTCAGCAAGCACTGCTACAAGAAAGTCTATGAAGGTGAAGTCACTGCAAACACAATCGTCGGAGCGCTTGATTCCCTTTTCTGGAAATTCAATCTCAATCACCCTGAAGACTTCCATGGTCACTCCCTGTCTGTATCTGATGTGGTTGAATTGGATGGAGTCTGGTATTATTGTGACTCCATTGGCTGGGTGAACATCAAAACAGAAGAAAAACTATAAAAATATTTGGATATACCAATTATTTGTATTATCTTTGTAACAGAATCAGAAACAGTATATGAAAACTAACGAACAGTTACTCAATGAGATTTATTCTCATTTCCCCGAGTCTGAAGACAAGAATGAGACTCTTTGCAGTCTTATCACTGACTCCCTGGCCGCCATCGGTTATTGGAACACCAAGGATCCTGAACCGGAAGATCAGACCAAGTACTACTGGGAGGACCGCATCTGGGAAGATGTGAAGGCAGGTAAGTCTCTTACCTTCGGTGATGAGGACAATCATGGTGAACTCAACCTGGCGAACATCGCCAAGGCACTCAACATCATCAAGAAACATGACCCTGACACCTATGAAGACATCCAGAATGAAGACTGGGATGCAGATTCCTGCGATGTCTTCTTCCAGATTGCTGTCTTCGGGGAAGTGGTATTCGGTTAAACTCAAAACAACAAGACAATGAAACCAATCAAGTTATCAATCAAGTCAGTAGTACTTATCATCTCTCTGACAATCAACATCTTCAGTGCATTCTATCTCAGGAATGCCAAGTCACCGGAGACCATCCAAGCAGAAGCGGAACTTCTTGCCCAGGCAGACACCCTTTCTGAGTGGGACATCTTCACCCTTGCCCTGATGAAGGTGGAGTCAGAATATGACAACAGTGCAGTCTCATCTGTTGGTGCAAGAGGATACTTCCAGATGACTCCCATCTATGTCAAGGAGGTAAACCGAGTCCACAATACCAACTACACCTTTGACCAGGTGACTGACTTTGACACTGCCTATGAGATTTTCGACCTTATGCAGCAGGCCCACAATCCCAATTACAATCTGGACAAGGCACTGGAACTCCATAATGGGAAGCATGCCTGGTACAACCGCCGGGTATATAAGGAGATGAAGAATATCCAGCAGTATGAAGAAATGAGAAACAAAGTTAAGAATATTTGATTATGAAAAAGTTCATTATTCTCCTCGCCCTCTCCATCATACTCTCAAGTTGCGGAGTCACCTATTACACCTACTATGAGGTGGATGATGTGGACAAGGCCAACACAATCTCCAAGCAGGATGCCGAGTGGTCTCAAAGACATATCTCACCGTCACGAGTGATCGCAGCATACACAGACTCCACCGGACATATGGTCTATCTCATTGAGACCAAGATCTATGACACCGGTAAAATTGATTATGAATAAAAATCCAATACAGTCATGATTTACAAATTAGTTATCGGCGCCATTCTGTTGGCCACCATCCTTTACTATTTCTTCTGCTTTATGGAGATTTTTGGTGCAATCAAGTTCACGGACAAGAACACCACCATCAAGATTCCACAGATGTTCATCCCCTTCTACTACCTTATCCACAGTGATAAGCCCAAGTCCAATGAAAAGTAAAACCAATCAATAATTTTTTAATTTAACCCTTTTTAATTATGTTTGAATTAAGCAAAGGCAAAGTCATTGCCATTATCACCGGCATTTTCGTCATCATCGTCCTCGCCCTTATGGGAAGTGCAGCGGAGGATGTGAAGAACGAGCAGATTGTCATCAACCAGTACCCTTTCTCCGGAAAGATGGCATACTGGACCGAGCCAGGCATGCACTGGCAGGGATTCGGTCGCAAGACTGAGTACTACAAGACCCAGCAGTTCTGGTTTGGAGGTAAGGATGTGGACGGTGAGTCCCATGGTAACCCCATCAAGGTCATTTTCAATGATGCTTCCGTCGGTTACATCTATGGATCCCTCCGAGTCATCCTCCCTACCGATACCGAGCACCTGAAACTCATCCAGACAGCATACACGGGTATGGACCGTCTTATGAATGACCTGGTTGCCCAGAATGTTGTGAAAGTCATCTATGCTTCCGGACCTCTGATGTCGGCATTTGAGTCCTATGCAGAGAAGAAGAATGATATGGTGTTCTATATTACCGACCAGTTGACCTATGGTGTGTACAAGACCACAGTCCGTGAGGAGGATACTGTCGATTCCTTCACTGGTGAAGTCAAGAAGGTCAAGGTTGCGTCCCTGGTACAGAATGAAGATGCTCCTAATGGTTATGTGCGTTCAGAGAAGTCTCCTTTCTCCTCCTATGGTGTGATTATCGACCAGGTGTCCATCACTGAAATCACTTATGATGAGAAGGTAACCCAGCAGATCCAGACACAGCAGCAGGCCAATATGTCTATCCAGACCAAGAAGGCAGAGGCCCTTGCCGCCCAGCAGGATGCCATCAAGGCAGAGGCAGAAGGTAAGGCTGCTGCCGCCAAGGCCAAGTGGGAACAGGAGAAGGTGAAGGCAACCGAGGTGACCAAGGCTGAACAGGAACGGGAAGTTGCCCGCCTGGCAGCAGAGAAGGCAGAGTTTGACAAGAAGAAGATTATTGCCGAGGGTGAAGCGGAGGCGGCTGCCAACCGTGCGAAGGTCTCCGCTGGTCTGACTCCTCAGGAACGTGCAGAGTGGGAATACAAGACCAAGGTTGGTGTCGCTGACGCTCTTGCCAAGACCAACTGGCCGAAGATTGTGATGAGTGGAGGTAATGGAGGTGCATCCGGCGCACTGGATGTCATCACCCTGGAGAGGATGAATGCACTTGTCAAGAGTATGTCTGACTAAACACTATGAAAAGAAAAATGTGGCATGCAGGTTACTGTGTGCCACATTTTTTTATGTATTGCCATAAATATTTTTATATAATTATAAGTTATGGCAGATACAATATCATATATAAAAATTGGAAATCAAACACATCCAATAGATGCAGTGACAGTCAATGGTATAACCATCTCACAACAAGAAAAGAACACATGGAATTCAAAACAAAATGCATTATCCTTTGACTCAATCCCTACAGAGAACTCTAACAACCTGGTGAAGTCAGGTGACCTCTACACTGTCATAGTTGACAATGAGGAGGTGACAGCAGCTGCTCTCAATGACCTCAATGACAGGATGATAAATGTGGAGAATGGTATGGTAACTGAAGAATATGACCCTGTATTCTCCTCATCTGCTGCTGCATCAATCACATCAGCCAACATCTCCAACTGGAACAGTAAGACCAGTAACACTGGTACCCTCACTGGTATCTCTATGAATGGGGTGAGTAAAGGTACAAGCGGTAACATCAATCTTGGTACTGTCGTCACAGGTATAACTTTCAATGGTTCAAATGTATCTGTAAGTAAAGGTGTAGCAGCAATTAGTGTTTCTATCCCTGCCGCAGTGACATCAAATACAGTAGCAGGTTGGGGATTTACCAAAAATTCTGCACCTGGAACACTGACAACAACTGCAACTACATCTTTGTCAACTGCAACCAATGAGGCATTATCTGGGAACATCAGTCTCCACAAGATTGCCAAGACTGGTACTTATTCGGACCTGGTTGGAAAACCAGACCTACCAATGGCTGCTTACTTCAATCCTGCCAATGAGACTATGTATTTCTTCAAGTCAACAGCAGACAGGGATTCATTTGTGGCAAATAGAACACAAACAAGTCTGGTAATGTTTTCAACACAGATGTCACCATATATCAAGTTTAAAGACCCGAATGTTTTATCAGTCTTACTTACAAAAAACATAGGTGATGGTGTCGGAATAACTGAAACACAGGCAGCCGCCGTTACAAGTATGAATAATGTTTTTGACGGCAATACAGGCATCAGTACCTTTGATGAGGGAGAGTATTTCACGGGATCTGACAGTTGGGCCAGTGCTTTCCGCAACTCAACTGTCACAAGGGTAAAACTTCCGATGGGTCTCCGCACAACCAATGCCTCTGGAGCATGGTCATATATGTTCTATGGATGTACATCGTTGCAGGAGATTAATTTTGCTGATATGCAAAGAGGTACAGAGGCAGCACAGGCTGCACAATTCCAATGGTTTACTGGTTGCTCCACTCTTACAACAATCAGTTTTGACAATATTGAGCAGATTTGTAAGTTTGTACCTACACGTTATCTTTTGTCAGATGTTCCATTTGGCTATAATACTAACACTCACCTTGTCAACTTGAATGGTCACGAACTCATAAATGTGGTTATTCCTTCAACCATTACTTCGATACGACCTTGCACCTTCTATCGTTTTAATAGGATTGTTTCTGTAACAAACATAGCATCTGTGACAACAATAGGTCAATATGCATTCTACCAATGTACATCACTTACAACTGTTACAGAACCCACATCTTTAACAACAATAGAACCATATACATTCAGTCAATGTACCAGTCTAAAATCAATATCCTTACCAGTGGCAACAACTATTGGTAACTGTGCATTCAATCAATGTACCAGTCTTTCTTGTGATTTGCCATTACCAGTGGCAACAACTATTGGAAAATATGCATTTTATCAGTGTCCTATTACAAATCTATCATTACCTGTTATTGAGACAATAGGTGAATATGCATTTAGTGATTGTACTGAAATCACTTCCCTCACATTACCTTCAACAATAACAACAATAGGTAATGGTGCATTCAAGGGGTGTTCAAAATTAGTTAATGTAACAATAAACAACAGTGTAAATTGTGGAAGAGATTGTTTTGTATCATCAGGAACAGGAGAAGGTACATTTACAATAAATGGTAATTATACAGAAACTGTAGGAAGTTCATATAACAGACTTGGTTATTACAAACATTACAATATCACTGGGGATTTAAGTTCATGGACTACATATTGGACATTTGATTCAAAGTTTGAAACAATCAGAATAGGTGGTAATATAATTGGACAAAATACAACTGCATGTGTATTCAGAGATAGTAGTTATAGTCAAAAATTAAAATTTTTTGAATTGATGGGAACATCCAACATCAATTTATGTTCTGCATTTCCACAATCAATTGAAAGTGGATTCATAGCTCACTTTGGATATAGTGATATTGCTATGACAGCAGCACAAGCACATATATCTGATTCAAAGTTCTCAAAACTATATGTTGGTGATGGAACATCTGCTGCTGCCGATCAAGCAGTATTGAATAAATATCTTGCTGATTCCACTTGGTCTCCATACTCATCAAAATTAGATCTCTGGTATAATTACACAGGTACATACAAAACCAGTTAACTGAAAAAGACTCACCAACAAGTGAGTCTTTCTTTTATTTGTCATTCCCCATAAATACCTATATAGTATCAGAAAACTAATTCTAAACAATATGGCTGAATCAATTTCTTATATCAAAGTAGGTAACCAGGACCATCCAATTGATGCTGTAACCGTCAATGGTTTGACCCTTACATCACAAGAAAAAAGTTCTTGGAATGAAAAACAAGATGCTCTGACATTTGATTCAATACCAACAGAAAATTCAGATAACCCTGTCAAGTCTGGTGGAGTCTATGAGATGATAGTAGACAATGAGTATGTAATCTCTACTGCACTCAATGACCTCAATGACCGTCTGTTGGATGTTGAAGGTAATTCTCTCACAAGTGAAAGTGACCCGGTGTTTATGTCATCACCTGCATCAAGTATCACTGTTGCCAACATTTCTGCATGGAATGCCAAGCAGGATGCTCTCACTTTTGACTCACTTCCAACAGAGAACTCTGACAATATGGTGAAATCAGGTGCACTTTACACAGTCCTCACAAATACTGAACTTGTTGTGGCAACTGCACTCAATGACCTCAACCAGAGGGTGAGTAGCAATCAAAGTTCCATTTCCAATTTATATGAGGAAATTGACAGGGCATTGACAGCAGTCCTTACTTACAAGGGTACAGTTGGTTCAAATGGTGATTACACATCTCTTCCTTCATCACATGAGGTTGGTGATGTCTATGTTGTTTCATCTGCCGGTACTTTTGCAGGTCAGTCTTGCGAGGTTGGTGATTACATCATCTGTAAGACCTCCCGTTCAACTGCATCTGACAATGACTGGAATGTTGTCAATGGTGAGAACCAGGTGTCCAACAGTGCTGCCACCTTGGCAGCAGCAGGTTCAAATGTGACCATAGCAACAGTGGATGGTACCAACATCACTATCTCCACTCCTGCATCCTGGACTGGTGTGAGTAAGAATGGTACACTCACTGGTGTGACATTCAATGGTGTTTCTGCATCTGTAAGTAATGGTGTGGTATCAATCAGTCTCACCTATGACTCCATCCCTACTGAGAATTCAGACAATCTTGTCAAATCAGGTGACCTCTACACTGTCATAGTTGACAATGAGGAGGTGACAGCAGCCGCACTCAATGACCTCAATGACAGGATGATAAATGTGGAGAATGGTATGGTGAACTTCTCTGAACAAGACCCTATCTTCTCAAATTCAGCAGCAGCATCAATCACCAATTCCAACATCTCATCCTGGAATGCCAAACAGGATGCACTCTCATTTGACTCTATTCCTACTGAAAACTCAACCAACCTTGTGAAGTCAGGTGACCTCTATACTGTCATCACACAGAACGAATTCGTCGCGGCCGCAGCACTCAATGACCTGAATGACAGGGTGGAAGTACTTGAAGAAAACCAGTATAGTTTTGATTCACTCCCTACTGAAAATTCAGAGAACCTGGTGAACTCTGGTGCTCTTTATGGTGTCATAGTAAGTAATGAAAGGGTGGTTGCTACAGCACTCAATGATGTCAATGACAGACTGATGGTATTGGAAAATAATATGAGTGATTCCTTTGAAGATGTCAACAGTGATGTGGCATCATTGGCAAGTACACTCCAAACATCAGAAGAAGTGACAGCAGCAGCACTTAATGACCTGAACAGTAGAGTTACCACTCTTGAAAGTGGTTCAGGTAGTGGAACTGGTGGTGGTATCACAGGTGTCACCTTCAATGGTACAGCAGCATCCATCAGTAATGGTATTGCAAGTATAAGTGTAAGTATCCCAGCGGCTGTAACAGAAGCAACTGTATCAGGATGGGGATTCACCAAGAATACAGGTACTCTCACTACACATGCCTCACATAAACTTACAGCAACAAACAGTACTGCAACCTCAATCAGCCAAGGTACAGAAATCACATTCATAGAGTCTCTCACCGGTACTACAACAGCAACATCAGGAGACCTCACAGTGACTGCAACCAGAAAGAAAGTGACCATCCCTACCGCTGTCACAGAAGCAACTGTGTCTGGCTGGGGATTCACCAAGAATGCCGGTACACTCACAACACATGCATCACATAAACTTACAGCAACAAACAGTACAGCAACTTCTGTCAACCAGGGAACTGAAATCACATTCATAGAGTCTCTTACTGGTACAACCACAGCAACATCAGGAAACCTTACAGTAACTGCAACCAGAAAGAAAGTTACAATTCCTACTGCTGTCACAGAAGCAACTGTCTCCGGTTGGGGATTCACCAAGAATACTGGTACATTGACAGGTATCTCTATGAATGGTGCCGCAGTTTCTGTATCCAATGGTGTTGCCAATCTTGGAACAGTCCTGACATCTCATCAGAGTATCAAGACCATCAACAGTCAGACAATGACAGGTTCAGGTAATGTTACAATCAGGGAGATTCCTGCCTGTACCAGTTCAGACAATGGAAAGATTCTCCAAGTGGTGAACGGATCCTGGACTCTTGTTACACCTGTTAGTATCTATAGTGGTAACGGTTCACCAAATAATAGTCAGGGAACTAATGGTGATTTATATATACAAACAAGTTAATAATGTCATCCATACTTTGTAAAGTAAATGATAGTTGGGTGCCTACATCAAAATATTATAAAAAACAAAATGGAGAATGGGTGGAGATAAGTTATCAAGTATTTGAAAATTATGTTGAGACTTTATCTCCATTCATTTATCAAGGTCATACCCAATCCGAAACAGGTCCTGTAGTAGTCGATGAAACATATGACCCATCTAATCCTCCGGCACCAAATTCAGATGTCATCTATACCAACACTCCAGGTAGTCCAGAAGTGAAGACCAGTTCATCTGGAGAAGTCATTGAATACACATTCACAGATACATCCGGAAATACTACAAGTGATGTTGATACAGGCATAATTGCCTTTGATAGCAACAACCCTGGCTGGACTCTTCATCTGGTCGTGGAAATGACACCAAATACAAACAACAACAAGAACATAATTGAAGCATATAACACCACAAATAGGAGAGGACTGTATATATACACATCAGACAACTACCTGTACAAGAAAATACAGACAGCAAACTACAGCACCAACTCTTCATATGTAGCCTGGTCAAGGTTAAGTCCAACCGGTAAAGACTCAAATTACTATAAGACTTTGAACACCATCACATTTGATATAACATATACAAATGATAAGAAATTATCACTATATGTAAACAATGTGGCACACTTTGAAAACTTCGATGTAGATGACACTACATTCCAAAATCTTACCATCAAAGTGGGTGTTGGAATGAGTGGATTTAATATAAAAGAATTCACTGTTGTAAGAACAAATGTGAACACATAAATAATTATATTATAAGTGATTAACCAATGAGCAGACCTGTAAACATATCAGATACTCTGACATTCAATCCTACCGGTTATACTGGTGCATACAATATGTCATTGTCCAATCCGACCAATGGATATCATGGTTCAGATTGGACATCAAATTATGCAACAATAACTTTAAGTAGTACAACATCTGGATATGTATATTTCACATTTACAATTTCTGATATACCTTCAAATGCAACAATTACAAGTGTAACTTGTTCTGTAAGAGAACGTGCAAATCAGAGTAACCGTGTATCCAATGCATCAATACAATTATATAGCAATACAACTGCAAAGGGTAGTGCTACAACAACATCATTATCCACAAATGCCACAGTTTATAATATCACAAATGCAGGAACATGGACAGTATCAGAATTAAGTAACATAAGGTTAAGGATTAATGGTCGAAAAGCAAATACCCAAAATTCAGGAAATATTCGTTTCTATGGTGCAACTCTCTCAATAACCTATTCCATCCAGGGGACTGAATATGAAATCATCTCCACACTCAGTACTGATGATGTGGACTCCATTGATCCTGCCGGACTCACATATGTAATGGGTGGTGATGGTTATGAACTGAATATTTATACAGACAGCCTGGATGATATAAATGTATTGGACAATGATGTGGATGTGACAAGTCAACTTGTACTTACTCATTCAACAGGAGAGTCATCCACAGACACTTTCATCCCAACATCATATGATTCCAACAACTCATCATATGACAGTATCTATGAAGGTTCACCCACAAATGGTCTTACTGCTCACACAGATTCAAACAGAATATGTGCTTATGTCACACAGACCGCCTATGCAGAGGCAAGACTCACTTACAATTTTGACTGTTCTTCAATCCCACAAAATGCAATAATCAGTAGTGTGACCTGTATTGCTAATGCCGCTTGTTTCAGTAATGGACAATATTTTGACACCAAGACACTACAACTATATTCAGGAAGTACTGCAAAGGGTTCAGCAGTAACAATAACTGGAACAGGAAATACAAGTACAAGTCATAACATTAATGGAGGGTCCTGGACCAGGGCTGAACTTGACAATGCCAAAATTGTTGTTTATATACAAAGAGGAAACGACACAACACAGGCATCCTTCTCATTCTGGGGAGCAACATTGTCCGTTACTTACAGTCTACCTGCTGATGACTATTATGTCTACACTCTTTCCAATGTCAGTGCAGACCATACCATCATCATAGCAAATGCCATCATAGAAATCCCAGAGGAGGATCCCCAGTATGACTACTACCCGATAACCATATCCAGTATCAATGCTTCCACCACGCCTGGTCGTGGTACGGTTCGCATCGTAGAAGGAACAAACCAAACAATCACCATCTACCCGGATGACCCGCAACTCACACTGGCGACAGACAATGGAACAGACATCTCCAACCAGTTGGTCCAGCATGGTGGCACAATACCTGACCCGACAGTTGCGACTGCGACCGGCGCATCATATGGATTCACACTGAACAGTTCAACAGGATATTATACATCTACAAACAATGGTGTGAATTCATCAGCTGCTGTCTGCCATGTGACTTTCAATTTACCAGTGAGATGCCTTGTCACCATCAATTACATCAACTATGCAGAGGCAACTTATGATTTTGGTGTATTTGGAAACATTGATACTGCATTGAATACAAACAACTATGCTGCCGGTTCAAATGGTGCGACCATAACAGATACAAATTACAAACTTGCTTGTAACACGTCTTCATACAATACAGCATCAGTACAAACCATTACATATGAGATTCCTTCTGGACAACATTACATAGACATCAAGTATTCAAAAGATGATGCAACTGCTTCAAACAATGACTCCCTCCAGTGGAAGATCGCATCCATAGAACCCCTGGAGAACAACAACTATTACACATACACACTGTCAAACATTCAGGAATCACATTCCCTGATATTTGTCTTTGGTAATATCTCCTACTACTTTGTGAACTCTTCCAGTTCAGGTGCCAAGCTCTATCCGAATGGATCAATGGTCCATCTCCAGGGTGACTCCTACCGCCTGACAATAGTGCCTGATGACTACACATACAATGTCAGTGTGACAGACAACAATGTCAATGTCTCCTCCCAGGTGCAGAGAAAGGAAGAGCAGGTGACAAAGGAAGGGAACACCTACACTGTGGTGAACTTCATATACACTCTAAACAACATCCAGGCAACCCACAACATAGTGGTCATCTGCACCGCAAGTGAGTCACTTCACCTGAAAGTGAACAACAGTTGGGTGAGGGTGTCAAAAATCTACAAGAAAATCAACAATGTCTGGACAGAGGTCACCCTGGATTCACTCACAGAACCAAGCATTTACATAAAAAAATAGAGAGCCTTTTAACTCTCTATTTTTTTTTGAAATTATCCATAAATAATTTATGAGTCAAAGAGTAATAGATACAACACAAACAGTAACATTCGTACCGGTATCCAGGGACAGAGAAAATAGTAATTTCTATTCCTGGACTATCGGTGGTGGATCTGGACCATTCCGCGCGGCCGATGCAAGTTCTACTACCAATTATGACACTCTACAATATGTGAGGACAACCGGCGCAGATTCTTATTTTTATTATGACTTCAATGTCACCGGAATTCCATCATCGAATGTACTTATAAATTACATAGGCGGTAGGGTACAAATCCGTGTCGCCAATACATCATCATCATACTTTCAGGTAAAAGAAGTATATTTCACCAACCAGCTACAGAAGCTGACAAGTTCCGGTAACATAAATTCAGCATTGGCACAGAACATAGTCACCATCCCGTCTTATGATGATTCCGGCTTGGAGGATTTGGATTTGAATGACATCAAACTGTGTGTCCATCTCGTAAAAGGAACTTCAAACAACAACTCATCAGCATATATCTATGGCGCAAACCTGGACATCAATTACTCCACATATCATTATGAGTATGACATCACTGTTCTGAACAATACTGACAAAGTGTCAGTGACAGGTGACTCATATACTTTATCAGAAGGACAGTCGCAGACAATCTCGTTCGTAATCGCCAATCTCAATGCCATCGCTATCGAGGACAATTTCCAGGACATCAAATCACAACTGGTCAACACAACCGGGAACACATATACTTATACCATCTCGAATATAGATGATGATCACATCATCACCTGTGAAGACCGGGCGATAGACATCAGTGATGAGGATCCCAATTATGATTACCACACATTGTCCATTTCAGGAATAAACATCAGTACCGTGCCGGCATTCGGGTCACACAGATATGTGGATGGCAGTAATGTGGTCATCAATCTCAATCCTGATGAACCAAATTTGAAACTGGCATTGGACAATGGTGTAGACATCTCAAACGATTTGGTCATCACATCATCATACACCTACACATATACAACATCCAATGTCTCTGGTACTACTTCCTGGACAAACAACAATGGTGTATATTCAAATGGAAATGCTGGAAACAACAGTACAAGATCAACAATACAGTTCAACTTCAATACGAGCATTCCCTGTCTGGTGACTTTCTATTACTGGGGCGCACTGACCGGAAACGATGCCATCTGCTTTGGAAATCTCAATCAGACCCTGACAACGGATGGCACACAGGATTCAGCATCAATAAGAAAACATTGGAAGGGCGGCACATTCACATATGCTGAAGCGGATGCATTTGCAGTAAGTTACGAGAATGTTGAAGGATCCAATTTCGTCCAGGTGAAGGTGAGAAGAAACAACAACACAAGCGGAGCAAGTTACCACACTGCATATGTGAGAGTGGAAATCACCCCGATGGTACCCGAGACATATCAGTATACTATCTCAAATATGGACACCGATCATTCGCTGGTGTTCGTCTTCGGTGATGTGGTTTATTACACTGTCCAGGAAACGACATCCCTCACCGGATTAACCGTCTTCCCGACAGGATCCTGGGTGGTACTTCCTGATGATTCATACAAACTGACAGTGATACCGGACAATTCCCTCATCCAGTTGGAAGTGGAGGACAACGGAACCACACAGCAGATGGAAAGAGTCGAGTATGTGAATGATAATGATGATGTTATCATCAATTATGTGTATAAATTGTTTAACATAAATGAGAATCACATCATCAATATCGTGGAGAAAACACCGGATGTGAAATTATATATGAAGATAAATGGTATATTCACAGAGGTATCGCAAGTATATAAGAAGATAAATGGAGAATGGATGCCACAGGAAGATATCCTGAATCTGTTCGGGTCAAATGTTGTTTATATAAGCAAGTAAAACCACTGCGATTGCGATATGCGAATTGGTCCGTCCATCTGGGCGGATCAATTTTTTTTGTAAAAAAGTGTAAAAAAAATTTGGTAGTCTCGTTTTTTTGTTGTATCTTCGTATCAGGAAATAAAAAGAACAGATATTATGAAAAAGTCCGACATCATCGACGCCCACAATGCCCTCCTCAACAAGCTCAAGACCGTCCTTGCAGAGTACAAGGCACTCACAGGTCTGGACTATCCCAAGGCAGACTACCTCATCTCCCAGCTTGGTCCCTACACGATGAACTGGGGCAAGGAATCCCTCCAGAATCGCCTCAATGAGCGTCAGAATGCCATCATCACCATCCCCCAGGAGGCTGACATCTATGTCAAGACCGAAGAGATGAAGTCCTCCGAGGAAGGTCAAGCTTTCATCGCCTCCCTGGAGAAGTGCCAGACTGACATCTTGGCAGAGATTCACAATCTCTCCAAGGATTTTGTCGCCAAGTTCAATGAGATGCTTGCCATCTGTGGTCTCAAGGACTGGGAGATTGTCACCTATAAGAACCTCGAGAAGAACGCCCTCCCCCATATCCTTCCTTCTTTCGGCAAAGAGTTCTTTGACATCGTGAAGAAGGACATGATGTATGCCAGAGTCCATATCCACATCGGTTGTGACCATGGTGAATGGAAGATGAGTGTGGCTGCCGGTATCAACGGAGGAACTGTCCTCGGCGAGAATGGCGAAGAGTATCAGCAGTTCAAGGCATACATCACCATCTGCGACCATGCCAAGGCCTTCCAGATTTGGATGAACAACACCTATAATAAGATGGCCGAACAGATGAAGTCCCTCCTGGCTGCCCTTGACAAGGCTGACGAGGCAGTCCGTGACCCATACGCTGCCTGGATTGCATCAAAGAACTAAAAAAGTCAAGATTCTTTGAAACTTTTTCCAGGATTACAGGTATTATATAGTGAACCTTTAGAAGACACAGACATGATTAACTACACCAACATCACAGAGAACATCAACATCTATTTCCGTGAAATCCGCAAGTTCCAGAACATGACCAAGGAAGATGAGGATATCCTTTTCTTCCGGGTGTCTCAGGGAGACAACTCTGCCGTCACTGAAATCTTCAACAAGATGGCGAAGCTCGCAGTCGCAACTGCAAAGACCTATACATCCGACCCAGACCTCCTTCAGGATCTCATCCAGGAGGCAAACTGCGGAATCCTGGAGGCCATCCGGAAGTTCAACCCTTCAATGGGCTTCCGCTTCTCCTCCTATGCCCGCTGGTGGATGAAGGCGAACATCTCCAAGTTCCTTAATGAGAGCATGACTGTCCATCCTTCCAATGGGAGACTGATAATCATCGCCAAGAGAATCCGCCAGGAGTTCTTCAAGGAGAACCAGAGGGAAATCACCGAGTGTGAACTGATGGATCTCCTGGAAGAGAGAGGAGAGGTAGTCACTGACATCACCGCCATTTTGTCAGTCACTGTCGACAGTATTGACAAAGTGTCAGGTGACGATGACAGCACCTTTGAGCAGTCCAAACTGTTCAACTCCAGGTCCGCCATCGACAATGACTATCTGTGTGTGGAGGAGAATGAGAGTCTCTCCGATGACATTGATGGTCTGCTGAACAGACTCACCATCCGTGAAAGGACTATGGTGAAGATGAAGTTCGGTATCGGCTTTTCCGAGATGGAATATCCCGACATCGCCAAGAAGTGGGCAAGGATGACCGGTGAGAAGGTGATGAGTGCGGAGAGAGTCCGTCAGATCGTGGTAGGCGCTCTCAAAAAAATGAAGTAACCCATAAAACAGAAAAGATATGAAAAGCAACTCTGACATCATCTACGTCATCAGCGCCCTGGTCGTGGTCGTCATCTTCCTGGGAGGTCTTAAACTTTTCATCGACCAGGACAACAAGGATAAGGTGACCGAGACCATCATCGAACCCTCCCAGCAGGAACAGGTTGTTGACTTCAGTCATAATCCCGACCTCTACTACCAGTCTCTCCTCTACAAGAGTGACAAGGGATTCAAGGAGATTGGTCTCTACACCATCCTCGGTCCCGACTATGACAAGTTCAACTATGTGGTGGATGCCGATCCTGAAATCCAGGAATATATGGACAAGACCCTCAAGGGATACTGCCACCAGACTCTCAACCTGTTCAATATGGCCTGGAATGATATGAAAGAGAATGACCTCTATGACGGTCATATGATCAATGTCCTGGAATCCATCATCCGGCAACAGAAAATGTTCCTGAATAAGTATGGATCTGCCAATGTGAAGGAATATGCCAAGACCAATATCTTCCGGGATGAGAATATCAACCTCGCTGCAGCCTATGAGACAGCTGCAAAGATGAAGAAGGTTGAAATGCTCGACCACTTCACTACAGAATATGAATTAAAAAACACCAAATAAAGACTATGTTCAAGAATTACATCAGCGTGTCCTTCCAGGTTGTAGGAGGTAACTTCGGATGTGTGTACACGGCCATCAGAGGAAAGTTCACCTTTGATGAACTCAAACAGAAGATCTCCAAATTCGCCAATGACAAGTATGGTTACAATGTCGATCCGAAAGACATCACCATCACCGGCATCAGTGAAATCTCCCGGAGACTGTACAAACGATTAACCAAGTAAGACCTATGATCAGGAAGACCGGAGAATACTCCAAGATGAAGAAAATGGATCTATCCAAGTGGGTGGTGACCAAGTTCTACCACTACACATCCTGTGCAAGGGATGTCTTTGCCGAGTATGATCCATTCTGGCATGAACCTGCCTGGGGTGACCCCTATGTGAAAGAGGTGTATGACCATTTCCTGAAATGTGCCGATGCCTACCTCAACTATCCAAAGATAGATTTTGCATCCCTGGGCAACCAGAACAAGACAACCATAGAGATTTTCAACATCAAGACCGGAGAGAAACTATACCTCACCCAGTATGACGGCCGCTACTCCATCGGCAGGGATGTGTGGAGTGAGTTCGGTTATGTAACAGAATTTGGAATCATCAAGAAATGAGTGTCTGGGCAGACATACACAAGAGGAGTAACGGCACCACTGTCCGGAAAGAAGATCTTCCCCAGGGGTATGATCCAATCCTGGAAGAGAGGATGAAGAAGTATGAAGAGGAGAGGAAAATAGAGGTGGCAAAAGCAGAGAAAGAACAAAGGTTCCTGGACATCTGGGACAGTATCTGTCTTGCTATGGTCATCATCATGATTTTCTCTTCTGTAGTGACTGTAACCTGTGTCTTGATGTATGGTAATTATTTACCCATCTGGCTGATGGTGATCTTTTGTTCGTCCGCATTCGCCAGTATGGTAATGTCCATTGGTGGAATGTATTTCAATGATATGAGAAGTCATATACGAAAATATCTGGAATGAGTATCTGGTCTGACATACACAGAAGATCCAATGGTCTTGCCATCAGGAAAGAGGATGACATCCAGCAGGAACCGCCGATAATAGACCTGGACTTTTCATCCTTATATCCAAGGACCATAATCTTTGATCATCCGGAATCACTGTCTGATGGTTCAGGTCAGAATCATACACAGGCAGACTTTGATGAGTTGTTGAAAAAATATTTAAAAGAATTAAGAGATGAGCGTCTGGGCAGATATACACAAGAGGAGTAACGGTGTCTCCTTGAAAAAAGAGAAGGTCGTCTTCAAGGAGATGGTCTATTCTTCTTACAGGGAAATTGAAATCATTGCCCGCAATGTCTACAAGGGAGTCGAGTACTTTGTTGTGAACATCGGAATCCATCCCTGTGCATATGTGGTCTGTGAGAAGGAATTCCTTGACAAGCATAGAGATGAATGGGGTGACATCGATGGCATCAGTGTCCATGGAGGAGTGACCTATACTGGAAAACTCTCTGCTCTATCTGCTTTCGATGATGACCTGGAGCTGGAAGATGTATATTGCTTCGGTTGGGACTATGGCCATTGCGGCGACTGGTCAGGATACCTGACTGACTTCCAGAATGGTGAAAACAGGAAGTATGATACTTGGATGGTGGTTGATGATTGCAAGTCTGCCATCGACCAGTACCTGGAAAAGAAGAAACAGGATGACTCACTGGCAACCCTGACCTACACCGGATCATACTGGGTGGCATAAATATCAGAGGCGATGTCAAGGCATCGCTTTTGTTATATTTAAATGATATAAAAGTGTTTCAGGTTATGAAGGAAATCATCTACAACCATCAGCCCAATTTCTTCGAGATAGTTGATGAGGGTGAATACAAGGGTGTGAATTACATCTGTATCAACAGGGGAATCCATCCGGCAGCATGTGTCATCTGTGATGAGAGGTTTCTCAAGAAGCACACCAGTAAGGGAGGTATCATAGAGTGCATCACTGTCCATGGAGGGATGACCTATTGTGGTGACATCAGTAAGGTGAAGCAACTTGAGGGTCACACTGGTCATTGCTTTGGCTGGGAGTACAACAGGAACAATGACTGGGCCGGATTCTGGACAGATGAGGAGAACATCAAGGCGGGCAACCACAAATGGACAACCAAGGAACTGGTATATGACTGTCACCGGGCTATCGACCGCTACCTGGAGATTATGGAGAAGGATAATATCCTCGACCCGGTGACCAGTCCGCTCATCACCAAGGATGATCTCAAGAACCTGGGATTCCACTCCATCTATGAGATGATGAAGAATGATGAGGAGAGTGCCTTCCAGTTAAATGGAGTCAATGATGGGAACAAGTGGTCCATCTATGTGGATCTCCAGACTCCCAGTCTGTCCTATGCCAGGAATCAGAGTCCGAGAAGGAAGTATGAAGGAAGTATCCTGACTATGGAGGAACTCCGGATGGTGGTGGATCTCTGTGACATCCCTATAGATATTTGACGAATCTGCGATTATGCGATTGCGGCCAGAATTTCATCTGTAATTGCATAAATCTTTTTCTTATATGAACTCCAACCAGCAGCGGCCTTATAAGCATCCACAGATTCTGCTGGAACATAGTAGCCACTCACCATATACCATTGAGAACCATTTCCAGTCGCTTCCCTTGTAGGAGGAGTAGTTGCAAGACATACCACCTTGAGACCATTTGCAGCATACTGACCTGATCTATCACCGATATATGTCAAAGTAGAAGGGAAGACAATGTACTGACAGACCTCATTGTTCTTGTCATACCAGGGACAGACCTGTGTGTATGCACCATTGTCCATCTTTGCCATAAAATCCCTGAACGATCCGGCCATCAGTTTGGTGACACCTTCCGCTATCTTGACTACATTCTGCTTTGACAGACCATAATCAGCACCGCCATAACAGATAGTTCCATCCTTGGAGTAGACAATGTTGTTGACTGCTTTGAAGTTTGGATTGTTTTCATCTATGGTGATGGTCTCAAGCATATCCCAGAAGACGTCATTGTATTGACCGGTATAATCTGCGCCATTACCCAGTGTCTGAAGTCTTTCACCAATGTGTATCTCTCTCGGTGAAAATTGATTTGAAAACACTTCTTCACCAAACAACATCAATCTTGGAAGGTTCAATATCTCCTGGAATTTACCTGGATATGTATCATAGATATTGGAAAATGCGCCGTGACCTATATATGTAAGAGTATCCGGGAGTAATTGAGTACCTCCTGGAATACCTGATGTCTGGGCATATCCTATACTTGAACCAGCAAAAGCATAATTCTGGATAACATTCAATCCCTGGTTCATATTCACATGGGACAATTCACCACAGAAGGCGAACGCCTGTACGCTCACCTGCTTCAGTGTGGACGGGAAGGTAATCTCCTTCAGTTTGCTGTTCCTGAAACAGTAGTTTCCGATTATCATCATACTTGGAGGAAGAGTTATACTCTCAAGGTCATATGCACCGAAGAATCCACCCTGCTTGGCTGCCTGTTCTTCATATGTGGTGTCTGTGAAAGTGGTCTTCGTGACATTCACAAAGAACTGGAACTCATCAAAATGCTTCAGGTTGGCAAAAGTGAGAGACCTGTAACCTCCAGGTGTGGATGAATCCGACACAAGTATGTTGGCTGCATTGAATGAATCATTTGTAACAGCAATCGCCTGGTCAATGGTCATGAATGTGTCTGTCTGTCCCACCCAACCGGCATTCCTGGCGATTTCCATCGCTTCCGGGTTGGACTGGTTGGTCATTATCTTCCTGTAGAAGATTTTCTTCTTCCATTTTTCTGTGTCTGTCGTCTTCAATGTACACAAAGTAGGATAGTTCACCGGGTTTTCCGAGACATCTTGGATGTATTCATCCACTGTATTGTATTCTTTTAAATACTTCATAACATAATAGTCCTTTATATTATTTATGACCTTTCTGCGAATCTGCGACTGCGATATGCGATAGACTGAAATCCACATAATCTGATGGTGGATTTTTTTTGTAAAAAAGTGAAGAAATATTTGGCGGTCTCGTTTTTTCTTTGTATCTTTGTAACAGAAACAAGAGAGATACTGAAATGAACAAGGTTTACATCTACAAGAAGAACTGCAACACCGGTGATACTAAACCTTATACCTATGTCAACTCCGAGGAAGATGCAAAAAGTACAGTCAGTGAACTGAACCGCTGGGCACCTTATCCCTACACTTATTTCTATCTTCCTAACTAAAAAAAAGGCAAGAAATATTTGGATATTACAGAAAAAAGTATTATCTTTGTAATAGAAAAAGAGACATAACCATGAGAGTTGAAATCATCACCAAGAAAGACAAGAAAGGTTGCACTACCGAGTCCTATCAGTTCAGGGTCGACCAGGACATCAAAGCTGCCAATGGCATCCAGGTGGAGAAATCTGTCTATGGGAAGAACTTTGAAATCGACTACTCCAAGGACAAGGCAACCTGGTGGTGGAATGCCCTGCCTAACATGAGGACCGAGACCGACATTATCTATAAAGACTAAAAATACAGATACCATGAATTACAATTACCTTTCCGATTCAGAGAAAATCCTCATTGTCCTTGACAAGATGGGAGCAGTATCCCCCGAGACCGCAATCACCACAGAAGAGATGGTGGGAAAGGGTATCGAACTGGGAATGACAAAAGAAGTTCTCACTGACAACTGGCATGGTCACAAGGAAGGTGATCATCCCTGGTGGCTTCTCCTGGCGGCCATGTCCGGCACAGGTTCCGAAGAGGAAGTGGCCAAGCACAATGTCCCCTACCTCCACCGCCAGAAAGTCCAGAGGATGAAGAATGGCCGCAAGACCAAGGTGATGGTGTACTGGTATGATGAGTCCTACACTCATGAAATAACCTACACCGGAAAGGAATACAAGCAGAAACTGATCCGCCAGCAGGAAATTAAGGACATCCTGGAAAAAACCAAAGGACTTCCCAAGTCCAAGGAGGAGAGGATGGAGCAGATGAGGAGAGATCCCAACTATGTGGAGATTGACGGAAAGTTCTACACTGCGAAGTTCGTCATCGCACATCCGGAGAAGTTCAACCCGGTGATGGTGATGATGGTGCAAGAGAACATCAACAGATAAGAGATATGGATTACAATGAAATCAAGAAGAGATTGGGGATGAACTCCAGAACAGAGACTGTCAAGTGCAGTTGCTGCGGCAAGGAGCTCACTGTCCCCAATATGTACAAGAGACAGGACCTGGACATCCTAAAACCCTACTGTGGTGCAGCAACCGTGCTCACTATCCAGTGGATGATTCATCACGGGTGGCACATCACCGCCCTGGATGATGAACACAAGAGTCGTTTCTACTGCCCAGACTGTTTCCTGGAAGGAACACCGGAGTACCAGGAAGCACCTTATGCAAAAGACTGGTGTGAGCAGGCCGGAGAGTGGATGAAGGAGAATGATGGCAAGCAATGAGCATCTGGGCTGACATGCACAGGAGATCCAACGGTACTTCCATCAGGAAGGAAGATAAGGTGATTCCTGAAAAACCACAGGAGAACTGTATGCATGGTAGACCGTTGAGTTATGATTACGGGAGTAAAATCTACAAGACATACACCTGTGATTTTGGGAGTAAAATCTACAAGACCTCAGATCTTGATGACATGTTGGACAATTTAAAGAAGGATTATTATTTCTTTTACTAATTAGTTTAACCCCTAAAATATTTAATATGCTTCAGAAAGTAAGCAAGGCCAATATCAAGGCCATCAACAACATTCTTCAGCAGCAGGCGCAACTCGGAATCATCCTCGGGGTGACCAACATCCAGCAGAACCGCTATATGCGTGACTGTTCCACTGGCGAGATGGTGGGTGTCGACAAGATGAACACCGACCTCCATGGCTGGGATGGCATCTTCAAGAATGGAAAGTACTTTGAGAACAAGAACGTGAAGGTAAATGCCAAGGCAGGTACTTCCTACTCCCTCACTTTCCGTGACACCTCCGCTGGAAAGCTCATTGAGATGACCGATGGTGTCATCGCTGTCCAGTCCTTCTGGGGAGATGACGGCAAGCGTGCCTTCTCTATGGTTGGTAACACCAACTATGTCGGTGATTACCTGGAGGAAGCCTGGAATCCTGACTCCAGGTACACCACATCTGTCAGCATGTCCCGCTGCCTCAAGCGTGGATTCAAGCTGGTCGCCGGCACTTACACCAAGCAGCAGGTCATCGACACCATCAAGGAGAAATTCCCCCGGCTCGGCAGTACCCTGACACCTGCTGACATCTACACCGAGAAGCAGGCCAAGAAACTGGTTGCATCAATGATGTAATCTTCTGCGGTCACGAACTGCGAATACCAGGGGACTGAAAAAAAGTGGAAAAAAGTCCCCTGGAAATTTGGAAAATCCGGAAAAAAGCATTATCTTTGTAACAGAAAGGAAGACATAAAGGTTCATACCGCAACAATCGCCAAAAGATGTTAAAGTAAACAAGAAACCCTTTGGAACCTTGTTAACTATCTTCCTAATGAACCAAAAAAGAGTAACAGTCATGAAAAAAGTCACTGCCGAAGAACTGCACAAGATGCTCTGCCAGGGAACTGTCAAGTTCCAGTACACCAAGAATGACGGTTCGGTCCGCACCGCAGTCGGAACCCTCAAGTCCTCCCTCATCACACGGAAGCCCGGCGGCGGAGAGAACAAGGTCAAGGGTGCAGGGTACACCACATATTTCGATCTGGAGAAAGATGCATTCCGCTGCTTTGCAGAGTCCAAACTCCTGGGTGTGATTGAGAAGTAAATCATCAAAAGGAGAAAGATATGAATCTCGTCACAGTCACACTCGACATCAGTTGGGATGAATCTCCCAAGTATGTCATCCCTACATCCAACTTCCACAATGCCTACATCATCGGTGTCCCCTGCAAAATCCTGGCCTCCCCGTATGTCGGGAAATGGACCAACTATGTCCGCACCAGGATGACAAAGCTCATCGATATCCAGTCCTGTGTGACAGGTATCAAGTACACCATCCCATATGAGTGGGTAAGGTCTTTCAAGTCACTGGTGGACGCCAATGACCAGGCCGAGATTATCGGGCATCACTTCCCGGAGGTGACAGACCTCATCGGAAAACCCTACTGGCCCAGGGATGACTCCTATATCTCCGACCTTGACGGCAATTCCTCTGGAAGACTTTTTCATCAGCGGTGCGAAATCGTCTCCGTCCCGTTTGATGACACTATCAAGGATATGGTGGGTAAGGACATCACATATAAGTTCATCCTGGTGAGATATGAGGGAAAAATCTACAGAACTCTCTTTCAGGAATATGCACTCTATGAACCGGAGAGTCGATGGTGAATTTATGATTTATGAATTGCAAATCGCTATAAATACTGTATACAATCAAATCCAGTAAACTATGAGCATTTGGTCTGACATGCACAAGAAGAGCAATGGTGAATTCCGTAGGGAAGATGCTTTCATCTTCCAGGAGATCACTCCGGAAGAACTTGCCAAGATGTTCACCAAGGGTATCGTGCATTTCAAATACAGGAAGAAGGCGAAGAAAGGTCAGCCCTGGGACAGCGGAGTCGAGAGAGAGGCCTGGGGGACCAAGAATATGAGTGTGGTCTCCAAGATTCCTCACGGAGGTTACTGTCCTCCAAAGCAGGCTGGTTACACTATCTACTTCGATGTGGAGAAGGCAGACTGGAGAGCATTTTCCGATTACCTGCTGCTTGGTGTCTGTTCACATATCTTCACAGAAGAAGAGTACACTAAATTCATCAATAATGAAATGTAATAACAATTGTTGTTAACCTTTAAAATCTTTAAAACATGCGCAAGTACAAGTCTATCCGCACCATCCTGCTGGACTTCGTGGCGAACAATGGTCCGCAGACCTGGAATGAACTCCACAAGGTTGTCCTCACTGTCGCCGGTCAGCCTCTGACCCGCAACGAGTATGGCAGCTCCTACCTTGACCAGGTATCCGAGGGCACTTCCGTCTGCTTCCCGACCCGCACCGAGCGCCGCTACCTCTACAAGCGAGAGGACGGTCTCTATGACATCGCCAGTCTGTAAAACCCAGACAAACAGGTGCAAAAAAATCGTCACCAGGATGTAAATCCTGGTGATTTTTGTTATATTTAATGTGTAAGTAATTCTAATAGAAAGTAAAAGTATGGATAAACTCAATTATGCCCTTGGTCTTTATGTGGGGACATATATGGTAAGAGGAGGAATCGAGAAGGTTGATTCCGTTGATGATTTTATGGCAGGTATCAACACTGTCCTCAACGATACGGATCTCGCAATCCCGCAGGAGGAGGTGAATGAGACTCTCAAGTCCTTCTTTGGTGAGGTTCTCAGGAAGAGGGAAGAGCAGGAAAAGAAGGAAGCCGCGGAGAATCTCAAGAGAGGTGAGGAGTATCTCAAAGAGAACCTCACCAAAGAAGGCGTGAAGAAGACCGACTCCGGACTCCAGTACAAGATCCTCCGGGAAGGAACTCTGATGAAATGGCCTAACGCCCACAGCAGAGTGAGAGTCCACTATGAGGGCAAGTTCATTGACGGTACAGTGTTCGACTCCTCCTACCAGCGTGGAGAACCAGTCGAATTCGGACTGGACCAGGTGATCCCTGGGTGGTCAGAGGGTGTATGCCTGATGAAACCTGGAGCGAAGTATGAACTCACATTGCCGGCACATCTGGCATATGGTGAAGTGGGTGTCCCCGACAGGATTCCTGGGAACAGTGTCCTGATTTTCACTGTTGAACTCCTTGACATCCTGTAACTATGGAAATCAAGATCAATATTGATGAGTCCAAGTTCCAGGAAGTCCTGGAAAAGGAACTCGGAGCATTCACCCAGGATGAACTCCATAAAATCCTTGTTGAGGCAATGAAGGAGTACCTCAACAAAGAGGATGTCATCAAGGCATACCTGGAAAAGAATGAGGTGGATAGATGGGGATCACCGGTAAGAGGATCCAGTACTATGGATAAACTCATCCAGAATGTAGATCTGAATGATGTCCTGGCAGAACCAAAGGAGAAAATCAAGAAGATTATCTCTGAAAATAGTACTTTGAAGAATGTGGCCATAGAACTCCTGGCAAATATGTTCAAAAGTAATTTCAGGAATGCCTTCATCCAGGATTACCAGTTTATGGAAGAACTTGCGGGAAGAGTAGCATACTCGCTTGAACAGATGAAGCAGAGATGAGTCTGATGTAATGTCCTGAAACCGTAGACGACGTAGACACCGTATACGGTATACGTGTATACGTGTATACTGAAGTAGACTGAAGTCCAGAGACCTGGACAGAATGTCAGGATATGAAATCCACTGACGACCATCTGCCATCTGCGACGACGAACTGCGAAAGAAAGATTTTTGAAAAAATGTGAGAAATATTTGGATATGTCGTTTTTTTGTAGTATCTTTGTAATAGAAAAAGAAACCAACAGAAAAACAAAGACATGAAACTCATTGCTGACATTTTCAACTACATCCTCCTTACCGGAGCGTTCCTTTTTGCAGTGGCGCTTTTCATCCAGACGAACAGAGAACTCTGGGAGAACTTCAAGGAAGACTATGGTGACTGGTTCAAGAGCACCAGAATCGGGATGTGGTTCAACAACAGGAAGAATGGAGTAACCATCCTCACAGACGATGAATATGAGAATCTCCAAATGACTGGAAAGATTATTCCCATTGAAGTTGTGGAGGATTAAGTTATGGCAAGAGAGAAGAAAATCTTTGACATCTATGTCGACTATGAGTATGGTTGTGATGAGACCTACACCGTTGAGGCATACACCCTGGCAGAGGCCAAGAAGAAGGCAAAGAACCGCTTTATGAGGGAATACTTCAAGAAGTCCTATGTAAAGGCTTTAAAAGCATACTGATACAAGTTCCGAAGCGGTCTGGAATAAACCGTTCGGTTCCATAAGATTGCAGAGGAACTTTTATATGTTGTTTTCATGTTGTTATGTGTTTTTGGGGTGTCAGTATGTTGGGAAATATACTGACACCATTTTTTTAAGAAATTTTATTATTATGAAACATATCGCAAACCGCATCGCAGATGACTTCCTGAATGACAAGGAATTCCAGAGTAAGATTGACACTGTGGTTCTCGGCATCAGACAGAACTCCAGTATCATCGCCAAGAAATATGGTGAACTGTTCACCGATGCCAAAAAGGAGTTTCTTCTGGTTGAAAGGTCTTTAATCGCCAAGATTGTCACCAGCGTTTATAATGAGACCAAGGAAATCCGGAAGAGAATCAAGAAGAAAGAAACCGGTTTGAATGATGTTCCGATCCGCATCGACATCAACATCGAGCGGTGGAAGGAATTGAAGGTCTATGGAAGAATGCTCGACCTGAACAAATATGGAATATCCCTTGCCGGCAAGCTCAATGAATCACTGAAGAAGTATCACCTGGATGGAATAGTCAAGGCGTATTATGATGTCCCATATTTCTCCGGAAATGGACAGATGTTTATAACCTTTCAGGTGACAGATCCTCAAGAATTTACTGAATGAGATTATAAGAAACTGTAATTATGAAATGGACTGACATTTGGAGACCTCCCTTCCGGAATGACCACTATGGTTATATCTGGGACAGAGACAATGTGATGACATTCAGTGTAGATGATCTCACAGAGGAGAATGACCGGCAGATGCAGGACTTCTGTGACAACCTGGTCAAGGCGCTGAATGGTGAGGAGTGCATGAAATATCCTGATCTCCAGGTGAAGGATGGATGTGACCTGTACAGAGGAGAGGAACTCCTGGGATCCTTCAGAGGATGGGGACATCTCACCGGTGGGTTGAAGATGAAACCGGAAGAAGCGGCCGCTGTCCAGGATCAGCTGATTAGTTTTGCATTGGACAAGATTGCAGAGAGATGAGTATCTGGGCGGACATACACAAGAGAAGTAACGGGTTCAAGCTGAAAGCAGAGGACAGGGTATCTGTGAAAGCAGAGACATTTGACGATTTCGTGAAGATTCTTGAAGATGCATATACAGCAGGAGATGAAAGCCGTGTTCAGATGATTTTTATCGCTAATCCCAAGTATAGCAGAATATATGACATTGATGCCCTGATGAAAAATCTCAAATATAAAAAGTCATTAAATTTATGAGTGTTTGGGTTGACATGCACAAGAGAAGCAATGGAGCGGCAGTCCGGAGAGAAGACTCAGACTGGTGGATAGGAATTCCTGGAATCAGAGTCATTGATCATGGAGAATGGGCAGATTTAGAGTTGTCATATCAAGGAAAGACACTGAACTTCTATGAGGTGATTGAGATTGCTGAAAGATGGTACAAGGAGACATATAATGTAGAAACAGTTCCTTTGTCCAGTTTAGTGAAATTCATCAGGCTGGAGTAGAAAAGAATAAAAGCATTATTTAGAGATGGAAAATTATATTGAACAATTGAAGGATATCATCCTGGAGAACAACTACTTTGATACCCTTGCCGGTGAACGGTTCAGGGAGTGGAATGGTATCCGCAACATCAAGGCCGTCATCGCATTCGCCGGCAGATCCAAGAAGCAGCAGAGTTACCGGTTGACATCCGGGTCAGAGAGCGATACCATCTATGTGACTCATCTGTACATTGATATGTTTGGTGAGGTGAAGGCCCAACTCGGGTCAGAGGACAATGATGACTTCACATCCATCCTCCATCCCAGTGATGAACCTGTTGATGCATATGGTGAGGAGATACTCCAAGAGTGGGTTGACCTGTTGACATATTAATCTGACATTGCAATGAGTATCTGGAGAGACATTCACCGGCGGAGCAACGGTCTCCAGGTGAGGCAGGAAGACACTGTTCAGGATGACTTGGATTATATCCAGGAGAAGTTTGTGAAGATCCTCAAGATACCAAGAGGATGGATGAATCCTTTATCTAATATTGACATTCAAAAAGATCTCAAGATATGAGTGTTTGGAGAAAGATGCATGAACATTCCCTTGGTGAACCGAGGAAAGAGGATACCATACAACCAGTAACCTGGAAAGCATATATACAGATGGCCGGGCAAATGAAAGAACTCAAAATGAGAATCCAAGTCTTGGATAAGGAAATGAAGAAACTTGCGAAATTAAATAATAAATTGTATCATGAGTGTTTGGACAGATCTACATAAAAAGAGTAATGGGATTACAGTGTCCCAGGAAGACTTCCATCTTATATACGGTGAAAGGGATGATGTAGACACCCTCTGTGAAGAGAATTACAAGGATGGGACATACGAGGTGAAGACCAATGGGATGTACCCCTTCCTGGAGATCATCTTCAACAGGGGACTCTCCATCTTCTCCGGAAAGGATGTGGTCAGACTGAAGTCTGACTCCGGAGAGTATTATGACCTGGGAAGATATTACGGTGATGGACATACTGTCTTCAACTATTGGTTCAACAAGCCGGAGGATTATATTGGGACAGGATCTGACCCGGAAACGATGATTGTGAAACCTCACCCTGGTCACAAGTATACACTGGATGAACTGAAGCAGATTGCCGAGATGTTCATTGACCTGATTCACCAATGTGAGAGTGAACTGACCAATCATATGGAGTAGTGAATTCCTGCGACGGCGACCTGCGATTGACTGAAATCCGGGCGAACTGCAATTTTTTTTGAAAAAAATTCAAAAAAATTTGGTAAATCAAAAAAATTGTTGTACCTTTGTAGTGGGGAAAGGAAAGAATCCCAAACAGAAAGTTTAACAACAGAAAACACAGAATACCATGAAAGCAGTCAAACTCAGCAAGATTAATTGGAATCTTGATAGCGTTAAGAAAGAAGACAGAGAGAAAGTCCTTGCCACCCTCCCCAAGTTCAAGGGATTTATGGCAGCAGATGACTTCAATGTGATAGAGAAAGTTCCGGCTCTCCTTGAAAAGAAATACGGATACAGTGTCTTCACCTATTCCTATGTGGAACTCCGGGTAGTCGACAATGTTGAGGATCTTCTCCTCCTCTGCAACCCCAAGGGTGAGAAACCCAAGAAACTCTTCCTCAAGAATGGAGAACTCTCCGCCTATGGTGAAGAGATGGTGAAATCCCTTGAATCCAACATCAAGCAGAGACTCCGCCTTGAATTCAGAGGAACTCCTGTGGAGAGCATGCCCACCCTCCTGGATGAGATCCAGATTGGTGTAGAGAAGATCACAGGTATGAACTGGGAGAAGCACACCGTTGAGGAGTTGATGTCCCCCATTATGAACAAGATTCGCTTTGCCAAGGCCGCCAACCTGGTTGACAAGTATGGTGAAGACATCTCCGATGAGGAGGAGTATGGGGACGAGGACTAAATCGCAAACCGCAACCGCAAAAAAAAAATCTGAAATATGCCGACTGGTTACACAAGTTTTATTGAAGACGGAAAGGTGAAAGATGCAAAGCAGTTCCTTCACCTCTGTCTGAGAGCATTCGGAATCCTTGCCTTTATGAGGGATTCAAGTCTGGAAATCAAGGATGATTATACAGATGACATCATCAAGGACTATGAGAATGAAAAGCAGTATCATCAGAAGAGTCTGAAACAGGCACTGACAGATCTTTCCAAGGTGCATAACCTGACAGATGATGAACTCTATGAGATGTTCATCAAGGAGGAGAATTATGATGCAGACTACTATGCAAACCAATTACAGCATAATGAACTCTATGACAAGATCGCCGGTGAAATCCGCAACTGGGACTGTGACTCTGAACTGGAAGGTCTGAAGAACTTTGCCCTGGAGCAGATAGAAATCTCCAGGTATAAACCCGACACATCAGGACAACTCCACACATCCAAGAAGGAATTCCTGAAAAAGAAGAAGGATGAGTACAGAAAGCGGGTCATCGAACATGCACAGTGGGAGGTGGATTATCACACCGAGGAGTTGGAGAAGGTGGAGAACCGCTATGCGGATCGCATCGCCTACTATAACAAGGTAAAAGAAGAACTTAAAAAACTGGATTAATATGAAAGAGTACAATGAGGTATACGGTTATCTGCCGGAATCGGTGATCAATCATCTATCAGAGGATGACAAGCGTCTGGCATTCCTGTCCTGGCTTACCAAGAAACCGTCAGCTGCCGGAATGTTCATCGCCCAGGTCACCATCAAGGCGCTCGGCCCGGAGTTCATCGAATTCCTGACACTCCAGGTGGCGCAGGCCAATGAGGACAATGATGTCCCCCTCACCAGGGAACTGCTGATCAGCGAGGTCAAATGTCTGCTGGAAGAGTTCGCCACTGACTCCAACATCCTGTGCAGTTATGTCGCTGACTTCCTGGAAGAGCATGAGTCTGATCAGGCAACCATCTCCCGTGTGAAGGAGGAGATGTCTCTCCGGAACTGGAAGCAGAACCCAGGAATCATGGAACAGTTCAAGAAGACACTGGTCAATGAGAAGACATCTGTACAGAACAAACCTATCAGAGATCCAAAGACCGGTCGGTTCATCAAAAAGAACAAGTGATGACCTGAAATCTGCTGACAATGAATGAATTCCCTGGAGAAACCCAGGGAATTTTGTTATATTTAAATAGAAGGCGATTATGGTCATACCCATAAATAATATATAGGCAAATCTGCATTTGCCTGAAATATAATGAAACACACATAACGACTATGATGACGCTGGAACAAGCTATTAACAGGTTGGAAGACATGGTTTCAGGATGCTATCAGCAGCAGTTCCCGAAATCAGAGTTGAGATCCAACACCAAGGAGGCTGTTGACTTGATAAGGTTCAACTTCAACACCATCCTTAAGATACGAAACGAAGATGTCCGTGCCGCGGCATTCGACACCATCCTCCACACTGTCCTGGATGATACTCCTCTACCAAAATCCTGGCAGAAGAAGGGAATGAAGACTTATCTGGATTTGTGTAAGATGAAGGCGAGGGATCAGAGAATCATGCAATTCCCTGATGTTGCAGAGGAGTGCCTCGATACATGCAATGTCATTCTCCAGAGACTGGGAGAAGACGGGTCAGATGTGGACATAGAGGATCAAGCATTGCGTGAACTCAACAGGAGATACCATCATAAGTATTTCTACTTCAGGAACAATGACATCGGATCGCAGTTCGTGTGGATAAAGGCCATCAAGAAAGATGAAATGTCCCACTTCATTGTTGATGGAACAGTCATCTTCACCAATGGCGTGAACAACACTATCGGTCTGTATGAAGTGAAGGATTACCCAATAGAGAACTTCTACAACTTCGGTGACCAGGAAAACAGATTCACCGAGTGTGAAGACCTTGAAAAGGCATTGATGCAACCGATGGATACCAGACTCAAGAGTCATGTGGTGAACAGCAGGGAGGTGGCGGAAGACATCCTGTTCACCTTCACCTGGTTCTATGAGATTCACATCCCAGACCTGGCAAAGATTCTCAAAACCCTGAAATTTGATTAACACTTTAAATTTAAATGATCACAGACATCAAATACCTGATAATCCCGGATGTGCATGGCCGGGATTTTTGGATGAACCCAGTGGAGGAGACTCTCCTGCGGACGACAGCAAAGATCATCTTCTTGGGAGACTTCCTCGACCCCTATCCAACCGAGTGGGAATCTGATACTGTATCCAGAAGAGATGCTCTTCAACTGTGCAGATCTGTAGCCCTGGAGCGGTTCAAGCAGATCCTTGAGCTCAAGAAGCAGTATCCTGGAAGAGTGACTCTCCTCCTGGGAAACCATGACTGTGGATATGCCATCGGATCTGACATCTGTGATTGCAGAACCGACCATAAGAACTACAATGAGATAGAGTCACTCTTCCAGGATAACAGGGAACTGTTCCAGATTGCAGAGGAGTGCCATCTGGGTGGCAGACATTTCATCTTCAGTCATGCAGGAATCCTGAAAGGCTGGGTGGATCAGATCTATGACATCAGGGACATACAAAGCAACCCGATGAAGTACAACCCGGTGAACTACCTCAACAATGCATGGCTGACAGAAGACTTCAGAGTCCTGAACTTCCTTGGTGATTATGACAGATACCGCGGCTACCTCGGATACAAGTACGGGTCACCAGTGTGGTCTGACCTCATGTCCTGGCAGAGTGTGACAGAGGAGGAGACATTCAGCTTCAACATCTGTGGCCACACCCAGGTGAAGCAACCAGTGGTCCTGGACCAGATCTGCTGTCTGGACTGTAGGAAAGCTTTCTACCTTGACAAGGATGGAATCATCCGGTACTATGACTCCGGTGATGAGGTGAAGAATCCTCAATGACCTACAATTTTCTGCGATTGCGACTTGCGAATGATGGATTATCGTCCATCATTTTTTTTGTAAAAAGGTGTAGAAATATTTGGTGGATTCAAAAAAAAGTTGTATCTTTGTAATAGGAAAAGAGAACAACGGATTTTTAACGATAAACTATAACAGCAATGAAAAAGAAAGAACTTGACAGCTGGTTCAACAGTCTGGACACCTTTGAGCTGGGACTGATGTTTCCCGGTGAATATGAGGAAACCCTGGAATCCGCCGAACCCGGAGTAAACATCAACACCTTTGTCAGGGAAGTGAAGGCGATGTGGAAGAATCTCTCCCTGGAAGAGAAAGTGGAACTCTATGAGCAGTACAAGTAATATGAAAAAGAAAGAACTTGACAGCTGGTTCAATCTGGACCCAGATGGCAAGTACATCCACTATCAGACCTGGAATCAGGAGCACCCTGTGGCGCTCCGTTTCGGGTTTACTGAAATCGCTATGACCAAGGAGAACCTTGAAGAACTCAAGAAAGAAATCAATGAAGCACTTAAACACATCAAGTAATATGAAAAGACTCACCATCATTGCGGTCATCGTCATCGCAGTAATGTCCATCCCCTATTGGGTGATGAGACCGACCATCAAGAGAATCAACATCCACCAGCAGACCAAGACAGAGTGCATGAAGTATCAGATGCAATACTCTGCGCTGTCCCCGACCAAGGCATATGATCAGGAGAACTATCTCCAGCAGTCATATGAAATCTACTGCGGGCTGTGTGACATCCTGATGAGAATCAAGTCAGATGATGAATCTGTCTATCTCAAGGAATCCATCAGGTATTCCCTGGATGAGATCTTCCAGGACCAGGTGGCATCCATCAAATCATTAGATGACATCCTGTTGCAATCCAAGTACATCAGAGATATCCTGTCCAAGGAGATGGAACTCCTCCATCAGGTTGGTGACCAGTATGAGGAGATGGCGATGGATGAATTGAGGAGGATGAACATATGAACCAGCAGAATCAGTTAAAGGAACACAACCGGTGGTGGGACTTCTCCACTCCAGTGTGGGTGGGAATCGCCTTCATCATTTTCTGCATTGAGATGGCGATAGTCGCAATGACTACTGTGGCAAGAAACCAGGAATCCCGTATAGAACTCCGGACATCATCCCAGTTGTCATATGACCCGAATGACTACTTCCAACCGGATGGTGGAACAAAGATGGTCTACTGGAGAGTGAAGCAGTCTGAAGTCCCCAGATGGAAGAGACCGACCAACAGGTGGCACAAGCTCAAGTATGCCTACCCCTTCAAGAGATGGAACAGACAGGATGCAATTATGAGGGATGACTACACTGTCGAGGAATACCTGGAACTCAAGAAGAATCTCCTGACAGTGGGTGATGTCAGGAGATATCAGAAGAGGCAGGAAAAGATCTACCGGAAGAACAACCAGAAGGAAATAGAGAAGGCAAAGATAAAGCATGCCAAGAAGATGTGGGATGATGTGGGATAATGTGGAATGACATTGTGCGATTGCGATTTGCGAATATGAAATCCGCTGAAAAAACCTAAAATAAATTTGGTGGAATCAAATCTTTTTTGTATCTTTGTAATAGAAAAGGAAACCAATAAAACACAGAGATATGAAAACCCAGGTCCGCAACAGTTTCATCAAGTCCCTTGCAGATGTCATTGACAAGTATGTTTACACTTGTGACCTTTTCAATGGAGGGTGCTGCTACTCCGCCTATGTACTGGCCAAGGTTCTGAAGCAGGCCGGAATCAAATACAAGGTGAAGATGTTTCAGTACAAGGATGTCCTGAAAGTCAATGAGTTCAATACCGCCATCAACGGTAATGGTGTAGCTCATGTCGCCATCGCAGTCAGACAGGACAAGGAATGGAAAGTGTTCGGTTCCTGTGATGGTATCTACAATCACTTCGCTTTCACCGGTGAGGCATTCAAAATCAGGACATACAGCAACATCACTCCGGAGCAGCTGCTTGAAGGATATGAGAACAATGATTGGAACAGTATGTATGACACCGAGAACAACAAGAGTCTGGTAAAGGAAATCAACAAGGTGGCGTCCAAGTACATCAGCGTTGACAAGAAAGCGGTCAAGGTGGTCATCAAGCACAATGAGTTAGACATCTTCAAGCAGATTGTTAATCTCATCTTTGGATAAAAAATATTTGGATATTCCAGAAAAAAACATTATAATTGTAATAGAAGAAATCTGACGAAATCCGCAGTCGCATATGAAAAAGGAATTCTACATCATCCATTCAGAATATGTTCAGCATGGACTCACCTTTAACAGTGAGAACCGATATGCCGAGAACCAGGAGAAAGCAGATGAAGTTTTCGATGAGGTGCTCAACAGTATGAAGCTGGATAACAAGGACATGCTGGAGGACAAGGAGTACTACAAGGTGACCAAAAGCAACAGGAAGGGGAAGAAGTACTTCAGTTGCTATTACAAATATCAGCCGGGTATATCCAACTTCACGGTGGAGATGTCAACCGCAACAATGGAGTGATTATGAAAAAGTAATTAACTGATATCGACCGAGGGGTCTGAGGTCTGCACTGCACAGCCCGAGAAACAGAAACGCCTCCGAGTGAGAGGAAACCCACAACAAGACAAAGGTACAGCAGCATAGAGGGAGTAGGAAGATGGTACTCTGTAGTCCCTGTGATGCCAAGGCCTTTTTTCTTTTACCCATCTGAACAGGGTGGGGTGGGGGAATTATGGTCTGAATTCAACCGAAAAAGGTCATTGTTTTTTTCACGGTCGCGACACGCGAAACCGAAAAAAGTTAAAATAAATTTGGTGGTTTCAGAAATTTGTTGTATCTTTGTAATAGAAAAAGAGAACAATAGAAAACAACAATATTATGAAAACAATTGATGCTCTCAAAGAAATCGCCTGGCAGGTATCCATTGAAGAATTTATGGATGATGAGAATGAGCAGGAATTGATTAACCGGATGAGAATGTACATCAATGCCGGTCATGAGGAATTGGGACTGGATGCTGTCGTCATTGAATGGGCGGAAGATGCAACCGATGAGCAGATCATCACTGCCATCAATGAGTATATCGAAGAGATGAATGAAGGAAAATGGGATTAATAAAAATGGAAAAAGGTGTAATTCATAATCCAAGTAGATGGGAATATCAGGGATTTATGTCCTGCTACAACCACAACTACTATCGAAACCGTGACACCGGAGAAGTCATCCTTGAAGACTGTGATGAATTCTATGGATACTGCGCTTTCTATGAAGTAACTCCCACTGGTGAACACTATCTCGGAGATGCTTATGCAGACTCATATGAGTGGTCACAAGAAGACGACATCATCCTTGAAGAATTTACTTGAACACAACATCACTATGGAAATCAATGAAATCCGTCAACGCATCGCGGAACTGGCCAAGGAAAAGGATATACTGGAAGGAAACCTCCAGGAGGCAATGGTCAGCGCCATCCGGGAAATCTCCAAGGAGAATCACTATGGTGTAAAGAAGATTGGTAATCATATGATGTCCATCTCCCTGTCCCAGATGACTGGTAGGCCCTGGTCACCAAAGTTCTATGACTGGGAGGATTCTGCAAAATCTGTACTGAAGTACCTGGAGAATACACCTGCAATCAACTGGAAAAAGAAACTGACAGATCTCCTGGAAAGCAATGGTGATGTGGCGGAACTCAAGAAGAGAGGAGTCATCTGGCCCGGATATACAGGTATTGTCGAGAGAACCCCGATTGACAAGGTGTTCATTGAGAAGATTATTGAGAAAATCTGACGACTGCGGACTGCGATTGAAAAAAAGTGTAGAAAAATTTGCGTATGTCAAAAAAATGTTGTATCTTTGTAATAGAAAAAGAGAACAACAATATGACAATCATCAAGAAAATCCTCTGCCCCGCCTGCTATGGTAAAGGTTACTACCGTGACCACATCCATGATGGATACTGCTGGAAGTGCTATGGTAAAGGATACATTGATCAAGTAATAGAAATTCCTAACAAATAAACAACACAACATTATGAAACACATCATCACCCTCCTCGCAATCGCAATCGCATCCGTCTCCCTCTCCGCCAAGGAAGTGGTCAAGAACCCTGTCACTGACATGACCCTTTCCGAGAACCTCGGAGTCTACACCATCACAGGCAAGTCCGGTGTCATCGTCCTCGGAACCAAGGAGATGGCCAAGGAGTTCCTCTCCAAGTCTTTTACCTCCTTTGCCAAGGAGAACATCAACAAGATCTTCAAGACCGGTGAAGACCAGTTCAATGTAGGGGAAGATGAATCAGGACTCTACATCATCAAGGCAGGACTCGGTGGTGCCAAGCTCCGTCAGTCTGACATCATCCTCTTCGGTTCTGCACTCGGCGTGAAGTCCATCCTGGAATCTGACACCGCCAAGAAGCTTGGTTCTGCAACCAAGTCCGGCCTCAACAAGCTGGGAAAGAAACTTATAGAGATCACTGAATAGGAAATCTTGCAACTAATTGTCTGACATATGAAACACATTATCACTCTCATCTCCACCATCATCCTCATCATTCTCACTTCCTGTGGAGTCTCCACCCGTGTCACTTATGGTGACATCTCTGTCCTTGGTAATGATGGTCAGTCCATCCGTCAATGGGACAACTGTGCTATGGATGCAACTGTCATCGACCACTCGTCTGGAACAATCAGTAAGACCTATGCCATCAGAGATGGTGGCGGCCTCGCCTTCACTGATGACAGTGGTGAATCCCACTATGTGACTGGTGGTGTCATCATTGTGGACAACATCCATACAGAATATCAAGAAGAGAAACCCACATTGTCTAAGCCCGCCATTGATGTGGATGAACTTGTTGCAGAAAGTAAGCATCTCAAGAATCTCATCAAAGAAAAGCAGGACTATCTCAAATCTCACAAGCAATCTATGACATCTTCTGAGATTCAGGAATTGAATGATGAAATCAAGATTCTCAAAGCAGAAAATTCTGAAATAGAGAATCGTCTTAGAAGCAGATGGAATTAATAGAAGTAAAACCAACCAGACTCATATGACACCAATCATAGGAATCTACCACCACCCGCAGGAATGCGGCGATCCGTTCCTCGCCATTGTCTCACAGCAGACCGGCGAGGTACTGGAGTATCTCACCATACCTGAAGACTACTACTGGTCAGGACAGGAACGTGTGGACATCTGCACTCCAGTCAGAACCTTCACCGAGCATATCTGTCAGGGTGGGCATGAACCGACTGTAGAGAATGTCAGAGTACCCTCCACCTTTGGCGCCCATCCCCGGGATCACAAGTTCCGTCCTATCAAGGTCACCATCACACGCTATGACCCGGACATCATCCCCACCTGGGATGCCGACGTCCTGGTGGAAGAGTACATCTCTGACTTCACCTTCAAGTATGACCAGGACAAGGACACCTTCTCCAAGACATTGGAGTCCCAAGGAATCCCGATGACCGAGTGGTCTCTCCCAGTCAGACAGAAGACCAATGTCCTGGACTTCCTCCGATCAGTCATCTCCTCCTACAAGGATTACCATCTGGTCAACCTCATCCAGATAGGATGACATGGATGCCTCCCCACCCGGGAGGCATCACTCTTTCTCACCAAGAACTTGCTGAGAAAGAATTCCGACATTGCAGATCTTTTCTCAGCAATTAATTCTCACATCCTGCTAATTATAACCGGCAATTGTTTTCAGGATTCAACTTCCATCTCACTTATTTTTCACCAGCAGAACCATAATCCTCATCTACATCTCACAAGATCTGATCTGATTCCAGTGAATTTCACCCAATTTCATCTTTTTACCCTGGAAAAGCTTCCTGTTCTACCTCCTTCCCATAAGGTTTACCTGTTTGTGAAAAACATACACCCCCACATTTCTGGAATCTATTTTTCACCTTTTTTCACATTTTCACCAATTTCCCATTTTCCAGGGATCTCCAAAAATCACCAAAAACCACATTTTCACAAAAATCACCATTTTTCCACACGACTGCGATTTCGCCCAAAATCGCCATTTTCCCAAAAACCCACTTTTTGACCTTTTCCCCCAAAATGGCCAAAATGGCAGATCTACCCAAAATCACCAAAATGCCAAAAATACCCATTTTCCCCAAAATGCCCAAAATGGCCAAAAACCCAAAAATGGCCAAAATGCCCAAAAATGGCCTTTTCTGGGAATAGGGTCAAAATTGCGATTTCGGGGCGATCGTGGTAAACACACCCCACACGCACTACACAGGACAGATAATTGAATAAACCACTGGGAGTTCTGTCTATATTTTTTAAGTCTATTCATTAGTACCTCTATTTCAGACACTTATGTAAATCATTGATTTTCAGTATATTTCAGAACAGATTTTTCTAAAATTGTGGAAGAAAGTGGAATAAAATGTCAAAAAATGGTAGTGGATGTCCAAAATGATAGAAATTTTGTGAAAATAAGGATCTATAAGTATATTTGAAAAAGGATCTATGAGTATATTTGGGAAGAGATCTATAAAGTATATTGGTGAAGGGTGCTTATGTGGTGGATGTCGACAGATATATGTATTTGAATCTTGAGGATGATGTAAAGGAAGTGAAGATGGATTTCGGACCGGTGTATGTGTTCACCAGGTTCGGGCTGGATGACTTGAAGTTCCTTTACAAGAAGGAGAGGAAGGAAGAGGTGGAGAACTATATAGGTAATTATATGTATAGGGATGGAAGGTTCGCTATGAAGAAGGACTTTGTGTTTGATGTGAAGTATGAAAGTGGAGACAGGAAGGGAATGCTGATGAATGCATTTATTAAGGACGCTGTGTTTCCGGAGGATGACGGAATGATAGAGGTGAAGTTGGTTTGCGACTATGTGAATAGGTTTTAGAATTGAAAAAGACTTCCATATGGAGGTCTTTTCTCATAAATAGAGTATATAAGTAAGCATGTAACAAAATGAAATACATAAGATTGTTTGATAACCAGCAGGACTTTCAGAGCGTATATAATGAGACTCCGACATTCGAGACAATTTCCATATGTAAAAATGACAGGACTGTATATCATCCATATGCCGGTCAAGTAGGAAACCTATATAAATGGGGAGATTCATTATATACATCTGTTAGGAATCCTTTATATCATTCTTGGACCATGATTCTTGACAGTTCCGGAAATGAAACAAATGAATATGTAGATGATGTAAATGAAAGGCTTGTTTATAGTGGCGGATATGATGAACCATGGGTAAGTTATGTACCAAATAATGGAATTTATTACACAAAGAGCAAGTTATATACAGGTGGAAGTCTCTTGGATTTAAGAGACATCGAGAACAATCCGAATGTTGTACCCGCTCAATATAATAGTTCCATAAGTTCAGTAGTGGATAAGTATTATCATTATGCATTAAAAGATTTCATTCTTGACTACTGGGGAACCACGATTCAGTATATACTTATGGATTGGGATGAGAACGGATGGGTTTATAATTTTGCTGGTAAGATGAAAGTTGCAAGATGGGATGATGGAGTATATATGTTACCTGGATGTTGGATAGAGTTACAAGAAAATAACAGGTTACACTTGTACATAAATGATTAATTGGAGTGAAGAGATTCACTCCTTTTTTTTGTGTGTGAAAAAAAATCTCTTGAGAATTGCGGACGGGTTGTGGAAAAGTCATAAATAGAGTATATATGGAAAATGAAATATAGACCAGAACCAATTGGCCAATGGCATTTATTACAGTATCGGATCATCCGGTTCCATAAACACATCCGGTATGAGCAGGATGGTGGGTTTGTGTGTGAGGGGTATTATCATTGTAAATCTTATCCTGTTATAAACAAGCATATATACAACCAAGAAGAATCTTATTAAGATAAAAACAAAGATATGAAACATTTCAAATATTTCGAGACAGAGACTGCATACAATACTGAAAGGAATGGGAACTACATAGAACCCTGGGTGAGTTGGACTGATGACAAGGGGGTTGGATATAATAAGAAAAAATATGAACCTCTCACATTCAAGATATTGAGTGATGGAAATATTGGATGGAAAGCATATAATAGTAGTTCAGTCAGGACAATCCAATATTCCAAGAATGGGGGAGAATGGACTGACATCACATCAACCACAGAAGGAACGACCATACCAGTTGTGACTGGTGATGTATTGAGATTCAAAGGTGAGGCTTGGCCTGGAAGTGCATACAATAATTATAATCAATTCACATCAACATGTACATTTGCAGCATCTGGTAATCCGGGGAGTCTGAAGTATGGTGAAGTGACTTATGGGGATGAACCATTAGGAACATATTGTTATGGTTATATGTTCAAAGATTGCACTGGTATGACAACAGCACCTAAACTTCCGGCCACTATGGCAGCAAGTAGTTGTTATAGGAGTATGTTCTATGGTTGTACAAGTCTAACAACAGCACCGGAACTTCCTGCCACGACATTGGCAAGTAGTTGTTATTATGAGATGTTCAGAGATTGTACCAGTCTGACAACAGCACCAGAACTTCCAGCCACTACAGCGGCAAATTATTGTTATGGTTTTATGTTCCAAGACTGTACCAGTCTGACAACGGCACCACCTGAACTTCCTGCAACCACATTGGTAAATTATTGTTATGGGTGTATGTTCTATGGTTGTACCAGTCTGACAACAGCACCAGCACTTCCTGCAACCACACTGATGAATAATTGTTATTGGGAGATGTTCTATGGTTGCACCAGTCTGACAATAGCACCAGCACTTCCTGCAACGACATTGGCAAATAGTTGTTATAAGAGTATGTTCTATGGCTGTACCAGTCTGACAACAGCACCAGCACTTCCAGCCACTACATCGAAACAGGAATGCTGTTATGAGATGTTCTATGGTTGCACCAGTCTGACAATAGCACCAGCACTTCCTGCAACCACACTGGAACAGGGTTGTTATAGGGAGATGTTCTATGGTTGCACCAGTCTGACAACACCACCACCAGAACTTCCTGCAACCACGTTAGCAAATTCTTGCTATTATGATATGTTCTATGGTTGCACCAGTCTGACAACAGCACCAGCACTTCCTGCAACCACGTTGACAAATTATTGTTATTGGCGTATGTTCTGTGGTTGTACCAGTCTCACTACTGCACCTGAACTTCCAGCCACAACATTGGCACCAAATTGTTATAATAGTATGTTCCAAGGTTGTACAAGTCTCACTACCGCACCAGAACTTCCAGCAACAACATTGGTAGATAATTGTTATAGTAATATGTTCCAAGATTGCAGTAATTTAAATTATGTGAAATGTCTTGCAACTAATATATCTGCAACTGGGGCACTATCTTGGTGGTTATATAGAGTCCCATCCACTGGTACATTCTACAAGGCAACAGGTGTCACATATCCATCAGGAAAATCAGGTATCCCAAGTGGTTGGACAGTTGTTGAGGTTTAAGAAGGATAATAAATATCCTTCTTTTTTTTGGATATGTCAGATTTTTATGTTATATTTGTTATAGAGAGAAAATATTATGAAGACTGAAATTGAAAACAGTATGATCAGGAAGGTCATAGACAAATCCTACTCATCAGGATATAATGAGGCGGTGAGGAAGGCTGTGGAATGGTTGGAAAAGTATGCCGACAACTATGTATGGTGGTTTGAAGGTGAGGGTGGTGTGACAGATGAGTTCATTGATGATTTTAAAAAGGCAATGGAGAAATGACAAAATATGAAAGAGTATAAGGAAATACACCCCTTCAACCGGTTGTCTGGTTGGAGTATCAATGAAAATGACAAGTTCAGAGAGAAACCCCCTATTGTCATCAGACTGGACACCATCAGACAGATTGTACCATTGACGGATAAATTCACCACACTCAAGGTGAGTGAGGACTGCTTTGAGGACATCATTGTCACCAAAGAAGAGGGGGATGAAATCAAGGGGGTTCTTCTTGGTGAATGAGAAAACAGGGTCATATGAAAAATAGTATGAAAGAAATGACTAAAAAGAAAGACATCAGACAACTGGAGTTCTACCTGAATGGGAAACTGTACAAGTCCTGTCCTTATTCCCAGTGGGATAAAGTAAGTGACAATATCAAAAATATGCTCAGCAAGAATAAATATGCACATAGTTATTCAAGTGAGTATACAAACAGACTCCCAGACACCTGGGAGGTATATGTCCTTCCTGAAAAGTACAAGGTGATAGTGGTGAGTCACAGGATTTTTACTGGTCACTATGACAGAAAGGGGAACAAGATTTATGATGGGGATAAGGTCAAAACCCCCTATGGGTTTGAGTCACGGGTTCACAAACATTGGGATGATCCGGACCATTACTATGTAAGGGAATATGGTTTGAGAGACAGGACTACTGATTATGACATTGAGGATTGGTCTCAATTTGAAAAGGTTGAGGATGTAATCAAAACCCCCAGGAAGTTCTGGAACGAACCAGAGATGACAGATGAGAATATTCTAAAATAAATCAATTATGTTTTCAAGTAATCAGGTTTTTGAAGTGTCTGGTGAGATGGACCAGCTGGAGATGACAATCAAGTTTGCCATTGATATGCATGGTAAGGGTAAAAATGGTATTACATATCAGATAACCAAAGGCGGTAAGTATTGTCTTGGGTGGTATGCCGATGGAAATTGGAAGAATTTCCCATTTGACTTTGACCCCCACATTGTGGCAGAGATTGTAAAACAACATCTGAAAAAACAGGAATGTGAAAACCCCTATTCCTGGTCTGATGGAAGCAATGAGAAGGGGTTTCTGATGAAGGTCATTCCACAGACATTTTCTTCTGAAGAGAATGGTATCAAGGAACCTTTCTATGGGATTGTGAGTATTGAACCCTTTATGAATTTTTATGCAAAATAATATGGAAGCATATGTAAGTTATGGGACTGCACTTCTCCTGAAGAAGTGGAAGTTCAATGAGAATACCCATAAACACTACTTTGGAGATGAGATTATAGAAGCCAATACCACAGATATGTCAAGGTATCCTGAAAGGTATATCCCGGCTCCCACTCTCCAGATGGCTGTGAGTTGGATCCAGGAGAAGTATAACATCCTTATTGTGGCAGACTATGAATATGAGTGTGACAGTACTCCCTGGTATTATAAAATATACAAACTTGGACAGTTCGGGAAACCGGAAAGAGTCCCAATCATGGGTGAATCCTATGACAAGGATGGAAATGCCCAGCAACACATTGTAGGTTACCGTGACTATAAAAAGAGTTATAAGAACTATGCCACCAGAGAGGAGGCAGTACAGGAAGGTATTTGGTATGTACTAAGGTTTTTGGTATGACCACAAGGACTTTCTCGATATGGGTCTGGCCCTGGAACATGATAAACTGTATGAACCATGAAGTATGTGATTTTCAAGGGTAATGGTCTGGTCCACCCTGTCTTGTTTGGAGACCACACTGCACATTCCCAGATTAAGGTGGAAGGTGCCGAACCCATATCAGCCGGGTTTGTCCGGTTTGATTCCTGCGGGATTCCCCACTGTTATGGAAAGTCTGACTCGTTGAATCTGGAGAACCGTGGTGAAAAGGATGAGGACATCATCCACCGGGCACACAACCTGTCCGGTGGAACGATGTTGTTTCTGGTAGATTTATATGAGGATTGAATATGAGAGATGAACTAAAAGAAATGAATGCTTTCCTGGACCGGGAAACCCCCTCTTATGGAGGGTGTATGGTCTGTAAGGTGAAGAGGAAGGATAAAAGTAATCCCGATATGCTTCTTATCCAAAGACATAAGTTTGCCAATGGTGATGGATTCACCATCAATATGAGGATGTATTATGAATATGACTTCTTATGGAAGGATAATCCAGATTGGGAGATACTCTGGAAGTATGAAGGTGAATAAGATATGTTGACGGAATATACAAATATTTTTGAAAGGGACAAAATCAACTGGGAGAGTTGGGTCAAGTCCTTGTTGTGGGACAATATAGTCTACCACAAGAATGAATATTCCGGTTGTGACTTGATGATTGCACCTGACAAATATGATGGTCATCATTATAAGAAAGGTGACATTGTTGGTGATGTAAGACTGCTTTCCTATTATATAGGACAGACAAGACCTCTGACCTGGAAGGAACTGGCATTGGTACTCGGTTTCTGGAAAGATCATCTGACTCCTGACGGACACGACTGCGAGATATGCGAAGACAGAGAAAAGTGTCATACCTATTTCAAGGGAGACAAAGATCAGGAAAGATGTTCCAGATGGATGGAGAAACACGGGAAACCCGATGATGAAGAGGAGTATCAGAAATTCCTTGACAAGTTGATGAAAGGAATTCAAGATGGAACTTATTTAAATATCAAGACAGATGAATAAATGGAAATTTGCAGCCTGGATTACCTGGGGTATCATTATGCTTGGGGTTATACTCAGTATAATCCTGTATCTACCAGGTAGGGTTAAAGAGATCGAGAATGCTGAAAAGATAGACAACCTCACCTGGCAGTATCAGTTTGTGTCTGTTCTTTATGAGCAATCGCAAATCGAGTCTGAATTGTACAAGATGAATATGATCGGTTGTTACAATCTCCGTCAAGAATACAGGGATAATGAGGATGAAAAAGTAAAGAAGGTTGGACAAAAACAGTATGACATCATGTTTGAAAACCTACAGTCCGAGTTGGACTGGTTGAGTCAGAGTTATTCTTTGTTTGCTTTGAAATTAGAAGCGATAAATGCAACATATGAAAGAATCTACTCTGAACTACATGAACTTGGCGTGAGTGATGACATATTGAATATGATGAATGAGGATATGCCTAACAGGATATCCAAGTCATTGAGTAATCTTAAAACTGGAATAACTGTTTTACCTGAAGGATGGGATGAGACAAACCTGTTCACTATCAATGAGTTATGGATTACAAGAGATAAGAATGGTAACTTCTTTGTGTTTCTTGATGAACCATATATCAAGGATGGTCTGTGGTATTCGGAAAATGGAAGATGGGGAGTATTGACAGAGGGATGGAGACCGGCCATCGAAAAGAACGGATGTAAACATTTTATATTTTCAGAATAATGAAAAAGATATTTAGAAAAACAGAGTTTGATAATGGTGTCAAATACTATTACCTGTTTGGATGGATGTATGCCAAGAAGGTCAGAGACTGTTTCTATCTCCTGAAGAGAAAGAGAGCAGATCAATATATGGCTGATGACTGGTATGCTGGTTGGCATGACTGGAAGTTTGAACTTGCCTATGAAGAGTGTGGATATGAAGAACCCAATGGGGAACTCCATATCAGTATGTTCGGTTGGCATTCCGTGTTCAAGATGCCTTGGAAAAGTAAGAGGTTTCCTTATGGTGACTGCGATGCACCGACATGGGGTATCCAAATCCACGACAACACATTGTGGATTATGAAAGGTGGTGAAGGAAATATGAATGGTGGCGGTAAGTGGTGGACTTGGGACATTCCTTATTTCACAAAAGTGCATGTCCGCCATGATGTGGAGTGTGACATCGGTGAAGATGGTGTACCTGACATCAGGATGATTTCATATGACAAATTGAACCATAGGAAAGATTATCTTCCCCTTGAGCAGAATGAATATGTGAACAAACACCATTATGTCTATACAGATAGTTATGATGGTAAGAAGGTCAATGCCACCTACTGGGTAGAGGAGAGGGAATGGCGGCCGAAGTGGTTCCTGAAGGTTGATAAGTGGAAACAAGTCAAGAGATATATTGAGATTGTCTTTGATAAGGGGGTAGGTTCTGAAAAGGAATCCTGGAAAGGTGGAGTGATTGGATGTAGTTATGACCTACTTCCTGGAGAGACCCCGGAAGAGTGCATCAAGAGAATGGAAAGAGAAAAAAAATTTTAAGGATTGATTATGAAATATAATTGGGTTTTACTTTTTGTTTTTGTGATTATTTTCCTTTTGGGAATAATCCTTGACAATGTTGGACTGTTCGGTCTCGGTTTTGCCGGACAGTGTTTGTTCTATTTTTTTGAAACGGTAAAAGATGACCGCGAAGAAATCGGAGAGGAATCAGACTCTGACTCTTAATGAGGAAGAGAGACTGGAGTATGACAAGACCATCTGTCCTGAATGGACCGGGGATGACTGCCTGATAAATTCAGGTGTGTCTGAAGCCCTGGAGACCATCCCTGACAGATGGTTTGATCTCATCATAGTAGACCCCCCTTACAACCTTGACAAGGACTTCGGAGGAATGAAGTTCAAGGAGATGTCAAAGGGAGAGTACAGGAGTTATATGAGAGACTGGTTCTGGAGAGTATGCAACAAACTCAAGGATAATGGTACTCTTTATATGTGTGGTGACTGGAAATGTAGTAGTGTTATGCAGGAAGTCATTGAAGAACAATTAGTTGTGGTGAACAGGATTACCTGGCAGAGAGAGAAGGGAAGAGGTGCAAAGGGAAACTGGAAGAATGGGATGGAGGACATCTGGATGGCAGTAAAGAACCCGAAGAATTACTATTTCAATGTGGATGCAGTGATGATGAAGAGAAAGGTGATAGCACCATATAAGGTGAATGGTATTGAAAGAGACTGGAAAGAGGAAGAAGATGGTAAATTCAGGATGACCTATCCTTCCAACTTCTGGGATGACATCAGTATCCCTTTCTGGAGTATGCCTGAGAACACTGACCATCCCACACAGAAACCAGAGAAACTTTATGCCAAGTTGATACTGGCAAGTAGTAAAGAAGGCGACAGGATCCTGGATCCCTTTATGGGTAGTGGTACTGCACCTGTGGTCGCCAAGAAATTGGGAAGACACTACTGTGGGATTGACATCAACAGGGAATATTGTCTCTGGGCTGCGAAGCGGATTGCGAAAGCGGATGAGGACAAGACCATCCAGGGATACAAGGATGGTGTCTTCTGGGAAAGAAATTCCGGAAAATAAATTTGGAATTGTCAAAAGAAACCATTATATTTGTAATAGATATGAGAAGTTATAAAGAATACTATGACCTTTCCAAAGAGCATGAACTCATTTGGAAATCCAGGCAGACCGAGGAATGGTGGAAGAAGAAACCATTCAATGATGGTCTGGAACTGACCGGGGATTATATAGAGACCATCAAGGAACTGGATGAGAATGAGAAGAATGACTCATCCCTGTTCAGGAATCATACCAATGTCTTGAACAGTGAATGGGGAATCCTTTTCAATATGCTCGGACAGGTACTGGTGGACTGGTGTGTGGAGAACAATGAGACCAACAGGTGGTCATTTATGGTCAGTATCAACCGGGTTGTTGATGGACTGGATGATGTCTATGTCTGTCAGCACAAGGTGAAGACTATCATCAAAGATTCTCCTGAAACTGATGTCGACAAGAAGGTCTTGAAAAAGTTTGAGGACTGCCGGAATGTCCTGTGTGACATCATCTGGGATTTCATCTACAAGCACAAGAATGACCTTCCCTGCGACTGGAACTGTTTCGTGTTCAGTCTGGATGACTTGCAGGAAAGCTGTAAGTATGGACAATGGGTTGCCGCATCCGATGGTTATATGTGCCTGTCCAATGTGGATATGGATGGAGATGGTGATCAGAGAGATGAGTTTGTACTTTGTATGTAATGTTATGGGTAGACTGTCCTATGAAAAGATGAAAAGAGTCTGTGACTCTTTGACGGTTCTTGATAAACCATACCAGCCATATCCGAATGACCAGCACTGGTGGAGGACCGGGGAGAACAACAAGTATGCTTATGAAAGTAATTCAATGACAGGTGATCATAGGATTATCGATAAGAAAAAGAACAAGGAAGTTTGGAGTTATTACACTGATTTTTATACAGGATAAGAATTATGATTATAGACAACACAAATCAAATCAAGAGACTTATCACCGGTTGTGGTGAGGATGAGTTCTATATGCTTCAAATCCTCCACAGGGTGAAGGATGGTCACACCAAGTATGAACCCCAGGACAGGAAGTCCCGTGAGCAGGTCATCAAGACCTACTTTGTCTCTTCCCCAGATTACCTGGACAAGAAGATGGATGAAATCAAAGACCTCTGCCGGATGTTCAATGCCCGTGCCATCATAAACCTCAACAGGAAATCCTGGAAGCAGGTTGGTCTGAAATCCCTTGAACTGACTGCCCAGGCGCTGGGTAAGGAAGGAAAGGAAGATAAGTGGTGGAAGTCCATCAGGTCGACTGTAGAGTCTGCCTGCGGCCAGACAGGTGCATGTGATGGAAACAAGACCTGGGTCTTGGATGTGGACACCAAGGATGAACAGGAAAGAATCCAAATCAAGAAAATCATTGATTTGTGTGAACCTCTTGATACAGAGAAGATTATTGATGTAATCCCTACTGTTCATGGTTTTCATATTATCACCAGACCTTTCAATAAACAGAAGTTTATGTCTTTATATAAGATGGTTCATGATGATGCAGAGGACATCATCAAGGACAACAATCCGACTATCCTCTATGTAGAAACCAAAGATTAAAAAGTTATGCCTTTATTCAAGATTCACACTGCAAGAAAGACCATTGAAACTGACCAGTGGGTACTGTACAATGCCTGCAAGCGATCTGGTGTTATTGAAAGCAATGGTCGATATCTCAATGTCAAGAGCATTGAGGTACTTCAGACCAATGACACTTATAAGACAGAATATCCAGACTAATGAATAAGAATCCCAACATACTGATTGACAACCGCAAGGCGAGGTTCGAGTATTTCCTGGAAGAGGACTATACTGCCGGCATCGTCTTGCAGGGTTGTGAGATTAAGTCTGTGAGGAACAAAGATGTGAATATGTCTGACTCATACTGTACCTTCATCAATGGGGAATTGTATGTGAAGAACCTTCATATCTCTCCTTACAAGAACTCCAACTTCACCTATAAGGATTACGATGCGAAGCGTGACCGCAAGCTTCTCCTGACCAAGAGGGAGTTGAAGAAACTTGAACAATCAGTAAAGTTGAAGGGTTATACCATCGTGCCTGTCAATGTGTTCATCACAGAGAAGGGAATGGTCAAGATGACCATTGCACTTGCCAAGGGTAAGCACACCTATGACAAGTCTCAGACCATCAAGGAAAGGGATTTGGACAGGGAAATAAAAGAGTATTGACTGTTATGTGGATATCCATTTTATTATTACTTGCTATTGGAATCATTGGCATCCTGTGTCAGTGTAAAAGAGAAAACAGTTACTGGGATTGGTTGGCAAACTATAATTTACCAAAAGTAAAAAAGAATAAAGAAAAGTAAAGATTTTTTGGAAGTCCCAGAATTTTTTGTTATATTTGTATAATCAAACAAACCAAACAAAACAGATAAACATATGATGAACGATTACAAGGAGACTCTTGAGAGAGTCAAGGACATGCAGCAGACTGAAAACGGCGCACTTGGTTACTCCACTTCCGGTGAGAAGTTGGTGGACCTCAACTTTTCTGTACCATCCAATCACTCCAATGTGACTCCGGATGCCTATAACAAGTTCAAGGCTGCCCTGGGTGAAGACCTGGTGAACACCGTGAAGTGGATGTTCTATCTCCGTGATATCCGTGAGGGTCTGGGTGAAAGGGATTCCTTTGTTGCCCTGTATATGACTCTCTACAATACCAATCCGGATGCAGCTCTCAAGGTTCTTCCCTTGATTCCTGTATATGGACGCTGGAAGGATGTCATTGACATCCTCACCAAGACCTATGACAACACTCCGCTTGCGGATGCGATCTACGGTATGGTGAAGAACCAGTTGATGGAGGATGCGGAGAACTGGTCGCAGGGTAAGTCCATCTCCCTTCTGGCCAAGTGGCTTCCTTCCGTGAATGCCTCCCAGAAGTCTCGTGCGAAGGCATCCAGAATCTGCCGGCATCTTGGTCTCATCTTTGCTGATTACAGGAAGATGTTGTCCAACCTCCGTCGGTATCTTGATGTCACCGAGGTAAAGACCTGTGGTGGTAACTGGGATATGGTGGACTACAACAAGGTATCCTCCAATGCCAATGCCCGCTATGTCAATGCCTTTATGAAGCATGACCCTGAAAGGAGAAAGCAGTACTTGAAGGAACTGGAGAAACCCACTCCTATTGGTGCTGTGATGCATGCATCCAATCTGTATCCACATGAGGTGTATGCCAAGTACAACCTCAACGGTCACACCCGCAATCCCCGTTGGGATCCCAAGGCTGAACCGGATGCAGGTGTGGAGGCACTGTGGAGAAACCTGAAGGACATGGAGTCCATCGGTAACACCATGGTGGTCTGTGATGGATCCGGAAGTATGCAGACTCCAATCTCTGGTGCGAAGGGTATCCAGGCCATTGATGTGTCCCGTGCCCTTGGTGTCTACTTCTCCGAGAGGGCGGCAGGTGAGTTCAAGGACAAGGTGATTGAGTTCTCCTCTTATCCGGAGTACATTGACCTGTCCAAGTGTGAAAGCCTTGCTGACAAGTACAATGTCATGACCACCCATGATGATTGTTCCAACACCAACCTGGAACTGGTGTTCGGTCTTCTCTTGAGGACTGCTGTCAAGAACAACATCCCCCAGGAGGAACTTCCCAAGTCCATCCTCATTGTCTCCGATATGGAGTTTGACAGGGCTTGTGAGTTCAAGGGTGCTTATGATGGAAGTGATCATGATGTCATTATGGCACGGTATCAGACCCTCTTTGACACCATCAAGGACAGATGGACTGCCGCAGGGTACACTATGCCCAACATCGTGTTCTGGAATGTGAACTCCAGAACTAACACCATCCCTGTCAAGGCCAATGAGGCAGGAGTGATCCTGGTTTCCGGTTTCTCCGTGAACACACTCAAGATGGTGATGTCAGGGAACACCAATCCTTGGGATGCCCTTCTGGGTGTCCTGGATTCCGAAAGGTATGATGCTGTTGAGGATGCCCTTCTGGGTTAATCCTCAACACTTCACCTGTAAGGTCACATAAATAATAAGATGGTGTCTTACTCATCTTTGTTGTAAAAGTGTCTCTGTGGTCAAAATAGAGGGCAATACAAGGATTGTAGGAAACTATATAACAAGTAAACTGTAACGTTTAAAAAGGATAAAGAAAATGAAGAAAATTTTTAGTTTGATTATCGCATTTGTGATGATGATTACACTTGCAAATGCACAGACGGTTGAACATTCTCGTCTCTTTGAAAACACTTATGTTACAATCGTGGGTGGTGCTACCACTACTGGTCAGTTCAATGCTGTACCATCACCTTTCTTCTGGGATGGTGCCAAGGGTGTTGCGAACGGCCTTCGTCCTTTCGCCGGACTTGAGTTTGGTAAGTATGTCACCCCTGTCGTAGGCTTCAGTGTTGAAGGTCTCGCATTCTATAATACTACTACATCACAGACTTTTATTGATGAGAGTGCAGTCCTTGCTAATGGTAAGCTTAATTTCTCCAACTGGTTTGGTGGATATAAGGGTCAGCCCCGCAGAGTTGAAGTTGTCGGTGTCCTCGGTATGGGTTGGGGACATGATTATGTGAACGGCGCTGCCCAGACCTGGACTTCCCGTCCTGCTGAAGGTCTTGAACCAGTGGTTGGTAATGATCCTTACAATACAAATGGTATTATTTTCACCGATAGAGATTATGTTGTTTACAATGCCGGTGCTGAATTGAATATCAATCTTGGTAAGGCCTGTGCCTGGCAGATTAATGTACGCCCAGGTGTCATGTGGTTTAACAAGCATACCAAGACCCAGTATCAGTCACTCCCTCGTTTTATGAGTGATGCCCGTGCTAATGTACAGCTTGGTGTTACCTATAAGTTCGGTTCCAAGAAGAAGGGTGGTGCCCATAACTTTGTACTTTGCCCTTATTCTGTTACCCAGGCTGATTATGATAAGGTTGTTGCCGAGCATGATGCTCTTGCCAACCGTAAGCCCGAGGTCAAGGAAGTTGTGAAGACTGTCACCGAGACAAAGGAGGTTGTCATCAAGGGTGACACCAGAGTCCTTGTCGGTTCCACTGTCATCACCTTCCCTATCGGAAGCTGTGTCCTCTCCAAGGTTGAGAGAGAGAAGGTTGGTATGTTTGCCGAGAGTCTTGACAATGATACCCTCATTCAGATTGTCGGTTCCGCTGACACCAAGACAGGTACAGAGACCAGGAACTATGCCCTTGCACAGAACCGTGCCAATGTGGTAAAGAATGTCCTTGTTTCAGAGTATGGTGTGAATGCTGACAGAATCACAGTCAATACAAAATTGGATGCCACTGACAATGTGGAGACTTCCAGAAGTGCCATCCTCACTCTCAGTGTAGAGTAATAATAAAATAACATAAACGTTACATTTCAGGAGTCCTCCCATAAGGGTGGACTTCTTTTTTGTTATATTTAATATATGAAGAATATTGATTACCTTGAACTGTTCTTCAAGAAACACAATCTTTCTGGAAGAATAACAGTCAAATACACATCACCTGAAGCAGATGATGACTATATGTCTGACATTGTTTTTGAGAATGGTGACACCATCAACATAAAGGATGTCATCTTTGATATTGACAGTGAGTTTCCTGATGATGTGGCAGAGATGTGGATGAAGGCAAAGAAGGAGAATGACATCAGCCTGGCGGAATGGATCCAGACAGACATCAAATACATTCCAAAATTTATGGACACATCATCAGTCCAGGCATACCAACAGGAGATGACAGACCTTTTTGATGGTGTGAAACAAACCATACAGTCCATATTTGAATTGGAAATAGATGATGGTGACAGTGACAGTGATAGTGATGAAAACATTGAAAGCGGGGAGTAAATCCCCGCTTTCTTCATAAATACTATATAACCAAAACACAGTACAATATGAGAAAATTCTTCAATGTAATACTTGAAATCATACTATATATCTGGCAGTTACCACAGAACTTGGTTGGATTGTTTTTAAGATGGATTTACTCACAGGCAAAGAAGGAAGTAATTGCAGGAATACCTGTCTATTTTTACAGATATTTCCCTGGTGGTATCTCCCTGGGTAAGACCATCATTGTATATAGGGAGGATGAAAATATGGTCAAGCATGAGCATGGACACCAAATCCAGTCAATGTACCTGGGTCCCCTTTATCTCATTGTGATAGGAATCCCTTCATTGATTTGGGCTGGAATCATATATGGAAATATTGTACCAAATACACACAATGGGTACTACAAATTCTATACAGAAAGATGGGCTGATAAACTTGGTGGTGTGGTTAGATACTAAAATAAGATGAATGAGATATGGCAAAATATGTAAAACACTTCAAGACAGAAAGTGAATTCAATACAGTGAGAAATAATAACTATATTGAACCTTGGTTGTCTGTTACAGATGGAAAAGGATTGGATTATAATAAGAGTGAATATGAAAAAATGCCTGAAGAATATTTGACATTTGACATCACTGGTGCTGGTAATATTAATTGGTGTAAAAAAGGTATGTCAAGACAAATAAGTTACAGTAAAAATGGAGGAGAATGGACAAGTATATCAGCAAATGCAGACACACTTATATCTGTGGTTGCTGGGGATAAAGTAAGATTTAAGGGTTCCAACAGCTGGTATTATGATAGAGATGAAATGGAATATAGTTATTTTGGAGGAGAAGGAACAACCTGTCAATTCAAATTGAAAGGTAACATAATGAGTCTTACATATGGAGATAATTTCATAGGTAAAACTGCATTACAAGAAACCTCACAATATTATGCCACATTTAAACGTCTTTTTTATAATTGCAGTGGGGTGGTGGATGCATCTTTATTGGTACTACCGGCAATGACATTGCGACAACAAGACTGTTATGAAGAAATGTTCAAAGATTGTGTGAATCTTGTATATTCACCTAAATTGTTACCTGCTATGGCCCTAAAAGGTGGTGATTATAAATCTATGTTTGAGGGGTGTATTAATTTAATCACCACGCCTGAACTTCCTGCAACAAATGTGATGTATGGTAGTTATGATTCTATGTTTAAGGGGTGTTCCAAAGTGAATTATATAAAATGTCTTGCCACGAATTTAATCAATCAATCTGTAAATGGCGTTGACAATTGGGTGCAAGGTGTATCTCCAACTGGTACATTTGTGAAATCAGCAAATATGGATTCCTGGCCGACAGGTGCATCTGGTATCCCATCAGGATGGACTGTCCAAACCGCCACAGAATAAAAACAAAGAAGAGGTTGATTACTCAACCTCTTCTTCTTTTAAACACAACCACAATATGCACTTCTCCGAACAAGCTCTTGTTTGAATCCATTCCACATAGTTCCCATCCTTCATCACCAATTAGGTTCAACTGCTTCTCCAAATCCTTCAAATCATTGGCCTTTATCTTGTCAACCTTGTACTCAAATGTACCTGGTCCAGTAAAGACCTCTAATTGCTCCGTATTCGCATTTATCTTGTTGACCTTGGTAGTTCTTGGTTTTCTTACTTTGGTCTCTTTCTGAGGAGTTTCTGCCACTGCTACGGGTGTTTCTTTCTTCACTTCTCTTCCAGGAATTGGTTTTGGTCTCTTACCACCGAGAGGAATCACCTTGTCACATTCCACATAACTGATTTCATCCTCTGCATACTCACCTTCCAGCTTGTTCTTACCATAGTTTACCTTGTAAAAGTAAACACCACCTCTCACCACATAATCTTCATCATCAAATGTGAAGTGGCGGAGATCCTTGTCTCCTTTTGCAATACCCTTGATAACCATATTACATGAACAGTCCTAATTGTCTCAAGGCATCATAGATACTGGTTGAACCAAAAATCTTCCTGACATCAGCAGCGGTGATGGTCTTGTGCTCTTCATCTTCTACCGGCGTCTCTTCCTCTTTCTTTTCTTCTTCCTTCTGTGAAAGAAGGTTAAGGATATTGTTGTAGTATTCCTGCTTTGCTTCAAGTTTCTTGACGCCATCCTCCTTCTTATACAGTGTGTCCTGAAGGTTCTCAATCTTTGCCTCGATAACCTTCATCTTTTCCTCCTCACACTTAATCTGTTCCTTATACAGATTGATTAATCTGTTTGCATTGTCCTTGATGTCACCATCATTGGATGCTTCAAGGATTTTCTTTGTCAATTCATCAGAAATAGAATAGACATAATCCTTGTCTTTCAATTCCGGTTCCTGGGACACAATCATATACTCACTGGATGGAAGATACTTTGTATCCTCTTTCTCATCTACTTCTTCCTCCTTGTCACTATCTTCCGTATAGGAATAATATGAAGAAATGGAGAGATTTTCTTCATTTGCCTGGATGGCCTTCTTGGCGGCCTCATTGAAATCCTTCTCATTATCAAAGGACTTTCCATTTACTAAACCTACAAACTTTTTCATAACAAAATTCATTTATATAATTAAATATAACAAAAAGTCATCACTTTGTTGTGATGACTCTCCTTTAAGCCTTTTCAGTCTTGTGAACAACTTTCTTTCTCGGTGTCGTACCTTCTGTCTTCTTCACAGTATTCCTGGGTTTCTTGGCAACTTTCTTCTCTTCTTTGAGAGGTGCTTCCACCACATCAGTCAGAAGGATTGTCTCCGGCTTTGCATAAGGTGTGGAACTGTCAGAAACCTTCTTCAACAAATCCTTCACTGTATTTTCAAGATCCTGAATTCTTGAATTGAGGGTTTTAATTTCACATTCTTTTGCAGAAAGGAGTTCCTGTGCCTTTTCAAGTTGATACTCTAAAACTGAATAATCTTCTTTCTTAACAACTTTTAATCCAAACATACAATATAAGTTTTACATTATATACTAAATATAACAAAAAAATCTATTTTATCCTCTTCCAGATAAATCCTCCATTGACCGGGACTCTTATCACCCTACCGGAAGAAATATCATTCCTCAAATTGGAAATCACCCTTGCTTTTTTAGTGACAGGAGTTTTGTGCTGTTCAGGAATATACACTTCATTTATTATAACAGATTTTATATTCTTTACATATTCATCTCCATTTACAGATTCATTGAAGGTTGGTTCTATTTCCTGATATGTGTTGGTCTCCATTTTTATGACAGCATCCGAGGGTTTTGAAATCACCATATCCTTTATGAGTTTCTTGTACTTTTTTCTCAATTCACTCTTGTATCCTGTATCCTTTGCCCTGGTAAGTGAAGTATTGTGAACCCTCCTCAACATCAAAATGTCCTTTATATTCTTCACACTTTCTATTGTCTTCAATCTACAATAGAGTTCCGTATCCGCTCCACACGGCCAGGGTCTGAACCCTCCATACTTTACAAAAGTTGATTTATTGATATAGATGGTACCATGTGCGACAGCAATCTCATTCTTTGAATCCCCGAAATCTTTCAGACAGTATCTGACCATCTTACAGTTTTCCTTCTTGTTCATAACAGTCTCAACAAGATTGGCACACATAATATCATCAGAATCAAATCTGAACAGATTCTCATATTTGGCTTGAGACATTATGGTATTTGATGTAATATATGTACCCTTATTGGAATCCATCATCCACACTTTAAGATTCTTGTAGTTATGCATAATTGTCTTCAAATACTCCAATGTCTGTTCACACCCATCAACACCGACAATGATTTCAAAATTATCATTGTCCTTGAACCAGGTTTGACCTACAACGGAATCAAGGCACTCCTTTATATATTCCTGTGCCTTATATGCAGTTATACAAACACTTACTCCTTCTTTACTCATATCCCTTTATTTATTGAAGATTCAAATATTCATACCAACTCAATTCCCTGCAATAACATTCTATAAGAACATCTGTAAATATGACATCCTTGTATGTGTGAGAGAATGACCTGAACTCATTTTTATGGTACACAAATGGTCCGTCAGGATTCTCTTTATAGTATCCAGTCCTGTTATCAAAATACCAGACTTCCTTGAAATAATGTGCCAATGGAGCAATGGATGGTATCATCTGACTGTCTCCGCTTATCATCAATGTCCTCAATGACCTGGAAGTGTTGTTTATAATCCTTGAACACTTATGGGGATACCTGTACAATTCCCTGTATAATGGTTTATTGAAAAAATTAGGATTGATAAGGACACTATAATCACCACGAAACCTTTCTTTATCAGTGTAACTGATTATAGTATAATCATCCTGTTTCTTTGGTTTTATATATGACAAATCATATATTCCATTGTTCACATTAACCAGATTGAAATCCTTCATTGAAAACCTGAAACCAAGTAATTTTCCAATTCTTGGAAGAACATACTTATATGTATATGCAGTTGTATAATGATGACCATTGTCCCTTGGCATGCCGGTATAAAGAACATCCTCTCCTTCTATGATAGGCATCTTCATAACATCCCTTGAACTGTAATCATTATAACTCTGATTCATTTCAGGGAACTGTATGTACTTTGCTTTCTTTACAATCTCATCAATTGTCATAATTCTTTCAAACTTAATGTTATACCCTCAATGTTTTCAAACTCCTTGTGTTTCACGACGAGAAGGATACCATCAAATTCTTCTTCAGGAATCTCATTCACAATGTCAATTCCATATTCCCTTCTCACTGCATCCCTGTCTGCCAGCGGATCACAAATGACAATATTGTCAGTGTATTCCTTCAACTCATTGTAAATGTGGATGACCTTGGTGTTCCTGGTGTCAGGACAGTTTTCCTTGAAGGTGAAACCAAGAATCAAAATCTTTCCATTTTTAACTTTCCTGTCAGAAAGTATCATTTTCTTGATAAACCTGTTCGCCACATACTTTCCCATTCCTTCGTTGACTTCCCTTGCCTTGGTGATAAATTCAGGATTGTAACCACATTTCTTTGACTTCTCAATCAGATAATATGGATCCACCCCGATACAATGACCACCTACCAGACCAGGATGGAGTTTGTTGAAATTCCATTTGGTACTGGCAGCCTCAATCACATCATTGGTAGAGATTCCCAATACCTCAAATATCTTTGCCAGTTCATTGAAGAAGGCAATGTTGCAGTCTCTCTGGGTGTTCTCAATAATCTTGGACGCTTCTGCCACCTTGATACTGGATGCTTTGTATGTACCATTCACCAAAACACCATTATAGACATCATCCACAATCTGGGCAATGATTTCATTACAACCAGATGTCACCTTTTTGATTTTCTCAACAGTGTGTTCCTTATCACCAGGATTGATTCTTTCAGGAGAATAACCGACAAAGAAATCCTTGTTGAACACCATACCTGACACCTTCTCCAGTTCCGGTACACACACCTCCTCGGTACATCCTGGATAAGTGGTGGACTCATATACAACAATGTCCTTCGGTTTCAGAATACTTCCAATCATTTGACTTGACTTGATAAGCGGAGTGAGGTCTGGTTTATATGAGTCATCAACAGGTGTAGGAACTGCGACCACAAAGAAATTGCAGTCCTTTATGTCCTCCAGTTTATTGGTACATACAAAACCATTGTCAATGGCAGACTTCAACAATTCATCTGACACCTCATTGGTGGAATCATGTCCACCCATCAATTCATCAACTCTACTTGCTTTCAGGTCAAACCCGATAGTTGGATATTTAGTGGAAAACAAACGGGCAAGTGGCAATCCAACATATCCAAGACCAATGACCGCAATTCTTATATCTATCTTCATAGTGATTATATTATTATCTCCAAAGTCCGAAAGACTTCTCTATATTCATACAAATAGGTTGATAAAATGATTTCTGGGCAATGATGTCATATACCCTTCCACTCCTGAAATTCTTTGATGTAGCAGACAGTGTGAACCCAGGTTTCATATCATACTCTTTCAACAACTGTTGTACAGTCCATCTGGTACAAGGTTTGTTAAGATAGCCATTCAACCAAAGGAGATGAAGATATGTCCTGTCATCATTGTTGGTTTCAAGTATATCCTTTGACACGAACCTTTCCCAATGTTTGAGCATTTTCTTCTGGAACAAGGACATAGCAGACACCACCTTCATCTTCCCATTGAACCCTACACTGGTATGAGGATTAGATGAAATACTGTAATTGGATCCATTCTCCTTGAAGTCTTCCAACCTACTCTCAATGAGTGTCCTCGGAAATAGGATGTCATCATCTGCATCAATGATAATGTCATCATCCTGAAGATATTTCAAGATGGGAAATACCTTCTTCATAGATTTTGTGTTCGGACCTGAAACCCAATTGATGATAAGTCTCTTATCAGAATTGAAATAATCAACCAAATCCTTGGGAAGTTTGACACCCTGGAATTCAGTTTTGCTCAAATTCAGATAAACCTTATCAGGTACTATCGTATTCTTCATTATACTTTCTACAACCGGCCTGACATTATCTATCCTCATTGTCCAGGATGTAAGCGTGACAACAATCATTTATCTTATAACAAATAAGTTAAACCTACAATTTATTTATGTTAAATACAAAAAAGCTGAATAGAACTCACTCTATCCAGCTTTTTCTAAAACATATAGTATTTTACTTTGTCAATTCAAGTGTGTGATCATTGACATTGAAATCTACTGAACTTCCAACAACCTTCCATCCCAAATCTTCTGGAGGAAGTTGTGCCTTGTCTTCTGCACTCTGTACTCTTGAAAGAATTCTGTTGAACTTTGTTGGGCTCTCAAGTTGCCAAATCTGACCTTCGACAGTAATCATTAAACCAGTCTTAAGACCAACAATCCTGCCATACTTGTTAGCACCCCATCTATCCAGTGAGAACAAATCAACTTTATTCTCAAACAATCTTTCAGGGTCATATTCAAGGTCTGTCAATCTTCTTACAATCTCACTATGATATGTCTGAAGACCTTCATAATCTAAAAACTTGTTAGTACTCATTTATGTGTTTCTTTTTATTTTTTCTTAAAATATACCAAGAATCTCTTCATTGGAAATTCTTTCAACAGAAGCGTTTTCAATCATATTTACGATTTCAACTTTGTCACCTTCTGTCAAAACCCTGACAGGATTATTGTCTGAATATGCATATACAGTAGGAAGGGCTGTTGATGAGTAGATGTCAACATCATCATAAGTTGAACCATCCTGACCAAATACATACTCTGTAGGATCATCCTCTCTTGTTTCAGTCATACCATTGAAATCAAAACCATTTGCTCCGAATGAAACTGGTGTCTCCTTTGGAAGTACAAGAGGACTTGACTCCATTGTATGTACATTACCTTCACTATCAAGATAAGTAACGTCTGACATAGAGATTCCAAGAGAATCATCCACAATGTTTATCTCAATCCAGTTGTCATCATTTGCGGAGTTGAGTCTGATATAGGAATCACCACCATCTGACAATGTGATATAATCAACATCGCCAAGGTTTCCGGAACCATTTTCATCAGAACTGTTCAAACCTCTGCTGGTATAATACTGGTTGGGTTCAAAACCATTGTCCATATATGTCTCTTCTACAAGAGCATCCGGGTCATTACCTACAATTGTGAAACCATTTCCGGATGTAGGTACCGTACCATCAGTAGTGATGACACTTGACAAATCTGCTGCACCTGAATTACCACTACCTGTATAGACTCTCATCCAGGAATGTCCATTGTAAATGTACAGACCAGACTCATCCTCTGATGTGTAAGGGTCATCCTTTACGAATGCCATCATACCTGAATAAGGATCCTCAATTGATGAAAGTTCATCAGCTGAACTGATTACCTTTGTACCAAGCTTTTCCTCATAGTAAGCAAGATAATCTTCAGGGTCTATATCACCACCACCAATTTTCTTCCACTGAATGTTATTTGCCCATGCTGTTGCGCTGTCTCTTTTACCTGGCAATACAGAAAGAACATATACATCCTGGGTGTCAGCGGTGATGACCATCAAACCGACATACAGTTCAGCATATGAAAAAACATCTTTATTCAAAAGGTCATTATAAGTATCAACGACAGTTCTTACATCAAAAGGCGCACCTACTGATATAATTCTGGCATTTGATATACTTTCAGTACCTGTTGCTTTGTTTATATAAGTTTTTGCCATATCTGTTTTCTATTGTTTTATTTTTATTATTCTACTACGGTCTTTCTGACGATAATCTTATACCTTGTGGTAGCATAGACTGCATCATCATATGGATCTTCATGTGTTTTTACAAATGAACTGTAGTTCATATTTCCATACTTCTTTGTTGCACCCTTAGGGTTAGGAAGCATTGGATACTCTACATTGAAGTAGTCAACACCTGATAATGAATCCCAAGCATATACTTTGATTTCATATCCTTCAGGAACATCAACTGTAAAGAACTCTGAGAAGATTGTTGTGTCAGGAGAAGATTCATCATAGAAACCAAGGATTTCATTGTTGATTAAAACTTCAAAGACATCACCTTCTGCTGTCTCTGCTGCTGCCTTGTCAATCTCAAATGGATTCATAATATAGATTGAAGAAGGAACTGTTGATGCACCCTCATACTCAACACCATTTACATAGAGATAAACAGGAGTGTCTGTTACTAACTCATCCTTTTTTTTTTCAATCAGGGCGTTCACATAATCCATTACATCCTGAACACTTGCAAATCCGTCAACAGGAGCATCTGAATCATCCGCCTCACTGTCAGCAGGGAATGAACCCTGTGTAGGGATTGAATTGAGTTTGTCAACTTCCTCTGCATTGAGACCTGCCTTGACATCGGTGTCGACATCACCAATATACCAGTTACCATTGTCACCGACATGAGGAGTTATACCATCCTCACCCTTCTCACCTTGGACACCCTGGATACCCTGGTCACCCTTGGCACCATCTTCACCTTTCTCACCTTGGTCACCTTTATCACCTTTATCACCCTTGTCACCCTTGATTGGAGCCTGGGCAATAGAATCGTTTACAAAGTCAATGACATCCTGTACTGTTGCAAAACCGTCAGTGTATTCATCACTGTCCTCACTTCCGGCAATATCCGGGAATGAACCCTGTGTAGGAAGTGCATCTACTTTTGCTGCCTCTTCAGGAGTAAGTCCAGCCTTGACATCGGTATCATCATCACCGATATACCAGTTACCATTGTCACCAATATGAGGGGTTACACCATCTTCACCCTTTTCACCCTGGTCACCCTTGTCACCTTTCTCACCGGCAGCACCGTCAGCACCCTTGAGTCCTGCAAGCTGCTCTTCTGTGAAGTCTGCAAATGTGAAGGCATCACCCTGATCACCCTTGTCACCTTTATCGCCCTTGTCACCCTTTACAGGAGCATTGGCAATAACATCATTGACATATTCTACAACATCCTGAACATTGGCCAAACCAGGAGTGTAATCTGAATCTTCACTGTCACCGACAGCTGGGAATGAACCCTCATTCAAATTTGCAAGTTTCTCAATATCTTCCATTGAGAGACCTTCCAACTTTTCAAGGTCAGAAACAGAAAGACCAATCTTTCTCCACTTAATATTGTTTCTCCAAGTGGTAGCATTATCTCTTGCACCAGGAAGTGTTCCAAGAACATAGAGATCCTGTGTGTCATATGTTGCTACAATCATACCAACATACAAAGCACTGTAACCAAAGGTGTCTTTATCAAGGAGATCATCATAAGTATCAACAACACATCTTACATCAAGAGGAGCTGCAACATTTACATTTCTTGCATTAGTGATACTTTCAGTTCCGACTGTTTTGTTTATATAAGTCTTTGCCATATTTGTTAGTTAGTTTTTTTGATTATAATCTTGTATCTTGCTGGATCCGGAATAATGTCACCATAGTAATCTCCGAATACCTCTCTTACATATGAGTTGTAAACTTTCTCACCATACCTGATGGTTGCATGCTTTGGATTGACAGTCATTGGATATACAGTCTTAAAGTAATCCTCACCTGTGAATGAATCCCAAGCATGTACCTCAATTTCAAATCCCTGTGGTACATCAACCGAGAAGAGTTCAGAATAGATTGTTGTCTGAGGATCACCATCATCAAATCCATAGATTTCAGCGGCAACCTTTACTTCAAGGACATAACCATCATCCGTGTAAGCCTCATCGCCAATCTCAAAGCAGTTCATCTGATAGATAGGTGTGGGTGTTTCTGTACCCGTGAATTTGACACCATTGATGTAGATATAATCCTTGCTCTCTACATCACTACCATCATCTACTTTTTTTTTTGAAACGAGATCGTTTACATAAGAAACAATGTCATCAATAGTAGCATATCCCTGAACCCTTGTTCCTGCGATTTCATCACCAAAATCATCAAGCTGTGGAAGTGTACCTTCTGATGGAAGAGCATCAATCTTTGCCTTGTCCTCAACACTCAAACCTTCGCCAGCATCACCCTTGTCACCCTTGTCACCTTTATCTCCCTTGAGAGCGGCAAGTTGTTCAGGAGTGAAATCTGCATATGTGAAAGGATCACCCTTCGCACCGTCGGCACCCTTGAGAGCAGCCAACTGTTCTGGTGTGAAATCATCATAGGTGAAAGCATCTCCCTTGTCTCCCTTTGCACCATCTTCACCCTTGGCTCCGTCAGCACCCTTGAGAGCAGCAAGCTGTTCAGGAGTGAAATCATCATAAGTGAAAGGATCACCCTTATCTCCCTTGTCACCCTTGGCACCATCCTCACCATTTGCACCATCGGCACCCTTGAGTTCTGCCTTCTGGGCATCAGTGAGATTATCAAAAGCATGGGCAACTGCATCATCAACATAAGACTGGTCTGCCTTACCAACAACCTGGGCAGCAGCATCCTGTGCGGCCTGTGAAGCGGCCTGTGCATCAGCAACAGCACCATTCACACTGTCCTGAAGACCATTAACTGTTGAAACAGCATTGTTGACCTTTCTTTCAAGTTGATTAACCTTCTGCTGAACTGCATCCGGATCCAACTTCTTCATATCTGCCTTAATCTTGGCAATCTCAGCATTGACACTTGCACTATCACCAGAAACATTCATCTTGGTTCTCTTACCGTTCCAATCAAAATAGAACTCATTGGTATCAGTTGTATGCCACAACATACCATCTGAAACAGGACTCTTTTTCAATACAGATGCCTTGCATGAAGCAAGTTCAACATTACTGAAATGCACTGATGATTTTGTCAATGCTCTGTTTTCATAATTGTAATTGTAATTTTTCTCCATATCTTTTTTGTGGTTGTTTTCTTATAGTATTTATGAAAATGGGAAAGGATGGTTTCCTCCTTTCTCATTTACTTCAAGACATTATTTTTAGGTACAAGACCTCTCTTGGTTTGAACTGAACTTGATATGGTTCTGTTATCCCTTGTCAACCTGTCAAGTTTATTGACAATCTCACTACCCACATTGATAAGAGTCTGTGTTGATGAGGTCTTAATCCTATTGACATTTGTCTCAATGGTACTGCCATAGGTTGAATAGACAATAATGTCATATTGCTTTGGTCTGAGAGCATTCCTGTCAGTCCAGATGTCAATACCAATGATGTTGGCGAACTTTGAGTTCTTTACATCAGAATTGTTCTCACTTGTGTACTTACCAAAAATCTTTCCAGCATAGTCTGTCATCCTGAACTGATAGATGACAGGAACTTTCAGTGTCTCACCTCCATTCAGATTCTTGCTTGATTCAACAGTATCTCCATCAACCTGGATTTCTGCATGGTTCACAGGACTCAAGAACAGATATGATGTACAATCCCTACCAAGTCCTTCTGGGTCAGTAGCATACCTGTCCCTGTCATCATAACCAATCTTGTGTGTTGTTATGAATGATGTACCATTTACATCATTGTCAAATACCGAAAGTTCACTGGTCCTGATTTTTCCCAAGTCTGTATAACCATATGCACACTGAATCTTTGGAGTGATGGTATAGGTAGATGAGTTCTCACTTGTGAGACCCTTCAACCTGTTACCCAGTCTTGCCGCAGATACAGGTGTTGCTGCATTAAGATTGGAAACCCTTATGATTGTCCTCCTTGTATTTGTCGCCCTTATGGTTTCTGTTTTGTTCCAGGTCTTTGACAACCTGTTAAGAATAAATTTCATATTATAATCTGCATACTCAACAGATGAGCCCGTGAGTTTATTGTACTCTGACAAATCATCAAGAGGTGTATCCTCCGGATTATAATTTATATCATATACAAATTCACTGTCACAGAATGGTGAACCCTCATTGAACCTTGGCTTCCTTGATGCATCAGTTCCAGATGCATACATATCAAATGTGTCACCAATATTCCTGAACCTTGAATAGATAAACTGACCCCTACACTGTGCAGACTGATACATACTTGGAGATCCAATCTGGAAATCAAGGATTTCAGGATTAGTCAGGTTAATAGGTACCAGGTCATATCTACCCTGTTCATTATAATATGCATTACTTGGCAGACTGTAATTATTAAGGACATTATCATAATTAGGATAGTCATTACCATTGACTGTATATTTCTCTTCTGTACCTATACTACTCGGACACATGGAAAGTCTGTCACCGGTAATCTTACTCAAAAGATAAAGACCTGTCTGTGCATCTGTTGATATTTCAAGATAGAAAGTCTTTGTAACTATGGCACCATTCTTCTTATCTTCATCAAGGTCAGCGATGGATGAAAGATAATCACCGGCATTGATATAGGTTGTACCACCTTCATTAAGTGTGTAAATCTTCTGCTCATCAGAATTGTCAATGAGATGTACAGTAAGATTTCCTATCATACCATTAATCTGCTCGACAATCATAGTAATCTGGTTCTGCAAGTCCTGGAGTTTATCATACAAGGTGATAGGTGTCTGTTCAGGAGAAAGGAAACCTGATGTAATACTTTCAGCAGTGTGAGCAAAATACTTATCATTTGTATAGAAACTTGAAGTCATATGTGCCGCGGTACCTGCGAACATCTTGGTCACATTGGCAACAGCGGCATCAACCCTGTTCTGTTCAATGAGTTCAGTGATGTCATCTGCCTGCAATTCCGCAAAATCAGAGAAGGCTACAACAATCGGTTCAGACCAGGCAGACTCCATAGGATTGGATGGCCAACCTGCTTCACTGATGGACTTCACCTGAATCTCTACCTGCTCACCAGGATTGATAGGAATATCCAACTGGTTGATGTTCACCTGGTCAGGATCGGCGGTATCAATCTTCTCCCACTCCCAACCAGTGTCAGTCTTCACCCTTCCTCTCAACTTCGTGTCAATCTCATTCCAATTGGAGAACCTACCTGTTGCGGAAGTATTACCTGAAGTATATGTGAACTCTTCCTCCCTGTTGGCATTTCCATACTCACTCAAATATCTGTACCTGATTTTGAACCTGATGATTTTCTGCTCACCAGATGAAGGACTGATTTTTGGATCAGGAATATCCCAGAAACCACGAACACGATATTTAGGTGTGACAACATTACCTGACTCATACTTGGCCTTGATGTTGTTGACAATACTGTTGTAATTGGAAGTCAAGATTGACTGGTTGTCAATGAGGGTGTTGAGTGTGGTCTGCGCCTTCAACTTGTCACCGGATGACACATACTGTGTTGTCTGTATGATTTCCTTCTGCTTTGCAATCTCATTTGCAATATTGTCCAGTTCACTTTGTGTCTTAATCTTGTCAGCAACAAGGCTCCTGAATGAAGCAGCATCCGTACTTTCTGTGAGTTGCGTGTTTATCTGGACAATCTTGAAGTCACCCTCACCACCAGAATAGTTCAACACAGGTGCATTAGGGATGATACCTTCCCTGATAGAAGGGTAATAGTCAGTTGCATAGGAAAGAAGAACCTGACCGAAGTCAACCACATTCCTCTGATAGAATTTCTGGAGTGTCTGGGTGACACCATTCTCATCTACATAGGTGAGTTCATTTGTGTAGAAAGCAACACCAGGAGACCACTTGGTTGAAGGGATGTTGGAGTCGGGGTCAATGGCCTTCACAAAGACAACCTCCCTCTCATCAAACCCGACAGGGATGTCAGCAGAAACCAATGTGTCCTGTGATGCACTTATTTTCAAGGTGTCTGCACCAATCCTAACACCCTCACATCCTTCCACACATTGGAGACCAATCTTGTTTTCAGATGTCTCCACATAAATGACCTTATATCTGGTAGTAGTCGGATTTGAATTAACCTCCACAAAATCACCAACTGAAAGAATCCTGGTGTTCTCAAATCCACTTCTTGAATCAGTGAATTCAAGACTGTCAAGGACATACCTCTTTACATTATTTCCGGAAAGGTCTTTCTCACTTTCAATCCTGATGACAGAGAATGTACCATAATATCTCCTTGACCTTGGAGGAAGATCCTTTATCTCATCATCCAGAGTGTACTTGATTCTGTTATTAAGAAGGATATTAAGAAACTCCTTGTAGTCAATATCATTTCTTCCCTTCAACTGATTGTTGAAAACATTTATCTTACTCTGCGTATCACACCTCAATATATATCTCTGAATCATAACCCTTTCAGTCTCGGGACTTATCTGACTTGACATATCCCAAGAGACATAGAGTGAAGGGTTTAACATATCCTCAAAGAACCAGTTGGACTTGAAATTGAAGTTGGTGATATTATCAACTGTTGTTATTGTCGGAGCCTCACTCGGAACCTTGCTGGCAATAATCTTCCTGTATGAACCATCTGACAATCTGATTCTACTGCCGGCACCATCGGTGATATTGGTCATAGTGTTGAGACTGGCAGACAACCTGTCAATCTCAGACTTCAAATAACCAAATGAAGGTATGGTATATTCAACCTTCTGCTTGGGATCATTGGGGTCTGTTAAAATGAGTTTGATACTATCTTCTGATGATGATACAGCATCACTGATTTTATTGACAGTTTCCAAACTGTTTCCAGTCATCACCATCGCCTGTTCCAAATAGGTACTAAGGGAATTTTTAATTTTCATAAATGTCTATCTTTATTTAAACACTATATAATGTATTTATGATGAACCACTCCATAAATAAATTAAATACAACATAATGTGGAAACAATGAGTGTATATAAGAAAGGCAGTACAGGAGAACAGGTAAAGCAAATCCAGAAAGCTCTTGGTATCAAGGCTGACGGTATTTTCGGCAGAGGTACAGAAGAAGCAGTCAAGAAATTCCAGAAAGCAAATGGACTTTTTGCAGACGGTGTGGTCGGTAAGAAGACACTTGAGAAGCTGATGTTGAATATGGACACCGACTTGTCACCCATTGTGAAACCCGGAGCACTCCTTGAAATAAAGAACTACTACCTTCCAAAGAATGAATATGTGAATGGAAGATATGCCAATGACTATATCATCCTCCACCACACAGCAGGATGGGATGACCCCAAACAGGTCATTGACTGCTGGGGTAGAGATTCTCTTGGAAGGGTTGCCACAGAGTTTGTCATCGGAGGTCAGAGATGTACTGATGGAAGGGACATTTATGATGGTCTTGTGTACAGGTCATACCCCGAAGGAAACCAGGCATACCATATTGGTGCATCCGGTTCAAGTTATATGAACATCCATTCAGTAGGTATTGAACTCTGCAATATGGGTTGGGTCAGTAATGGAAAGACCTATACTAATGCACTTGTAAGGTCAGACCAGGTGGTAAGAATCAAAGAACCATTCAGAGGTTATCTTGTCTGGCACAAATATTCAGACAAACAGTTACAGTCTTTGAGAGAACTCCTTCTCTACATTTCAAAGAGAGACAACATTGATCTCCACAAAGGTATCTATCAGTGGATCAAGTTGGAAGGTGTAGCAAAGGCATTTGACTTCCATCAGGATGCATACAATGGTAAGACCAAAGGTCTCATCACACATGCCAATATCAGAAAAGACAAGTTCGATGTCTCACCACAACCAGAATTAGTTGATATGATCCTTACACTTTAACATTCCTCACAGAAATTATTCGATCAACTGTCGAATCAAAAATCGTCCAAGTGTCGAATTTTGTTATATTTATTGTGTATGGGTGAAACTATTAACAAGGAGTTTGAGAAATATCAGCAAGACCTTGAAACAAGAAACAAGAAATTGAAAGTTCCCGTCAGTTTTGAACCTGATGGGAAACTTGATGATATATTGGATGAGTTAAAAGACAAAAAGATTACTCTATGAAACCGCTTGATGACAAGAAAATAATTGAACAAAATGCCAAGCTTGAAGAGGAACTTGCCAAGGAAAGGGCGGAATGGAAAGACAAGGTGATTGAACTCATCAATATGATGAAGGATAACAGGAAGTTGTCAGAAGCACAGGTTTTCCAACTGTCATACAGACAACAAGCACAGGAGAAATTGGCAACATACAGAATCCTTCTTGAAAAGAGACAAGGGATGCTTGAAACACAGATGACTGCAAGGTTTAGGGATTACTGTTTGAGTTATGACATCAAACTGTCCGGAGCAGAGAAAAACTCATTTGTCAGTGCAGACTGCAATGCCCTGAAACAACAGGTCAATATGGTGAAAACACAGATAACCTATTTCGAGGAATGTGTGAAGACACTTGATAACTTCGGATTTGCAGTCAGGAACAAATTGGAAATCATATCACAACAATTAGTATAAAGAAATGGAACCAGGTTCTTATTCTATATTTTGGGCGATTGTCTGCGGAATCGTTGCATCATCCCAAAACAGAAGTGTAGGTTGGGGAATCTTTTGGGGATTATTTTTTGGTTTCCTTGCATTTATAATTTACTTGATTATAGGAGAAAAGAGAGAGTGTTAAACTCTCTCTTTTCTTGATTCCTGGGATCCCTTCAATATATTTGCATCAAGCATATCTGCTGATATAAGGATGTCCCTTCCCATCTTCGGGGCATCATTGGTCATTGCGCTAACCAATGATTCAAATTCCTTTTTCCTTGCCTCATCCTGTTTCAATACATTCTCATTCCTTCTTGCTGCATATGCCAACATCTCCACATTATTTGAAACACCTGAGAACTGTGATGTGTGAGTCTCCCTGTTATTTGTAACAGTGGCATCTGCATAGACTGCACCAGTTGCTTCCTGTACTGATGGTGTCCTTCCAAGAACAGATTTATGTCTCCAGAACTGTACCCTTTCTATACCACCAGTATAACAATATGGTCCAGTACCTGCCTGTTGTGCAGGAGGTCTCTGGAAATAGTCAGATACCCAGTCATTGATTCCAGGACCCATAGCATAACAGATATGTCCATATATACCATGCTTCAAAAGACAGACATCACCTATCTGCTGTTTATACCCGGGAGGGAACTGCATCGACATTCCATCATGTGCCCTTGGATTTTTGTCAAGAGGTACAAAATCACCAATGCAGACAAAATTATTTTTCTCACACCATTTTTGGTTATTCCAGCCATCACCATCAATATACTTACACCCACCACGTTCAAAGGCTTTCTTTACAAAAGTAGCACACTTTGAATGTGATCTGTCATAACACATTGTCTGTGAATAGGCAATGACCTTGTTGAAATCTATTGTACTCATTATTTCTGTCTCATATGATAACCCAGGATTATACCTTTGACATTTTTCTTCTTACTGTTGTCATTCATCCCAGATATTTCCCTTGGTGTAATTCTTTCTGATGACGAAGATGAACTGGATGTATTGTTACTTACTGTTGTATAATCTCCCTCAACAGCAGGAACAGATGCGGGTTTTATTGGAGCACCAATATAATCAGATGCAATCTTCAATGATTGAAGGTAATGATTTCCACTTGAACTTGGATAATATCTCTTTGATGTCTCATATGCCCTGATGACAGGATCAGATATATTGGAACAATATCCAGAACCTGCCTTCTGTTGATATATCTTTGCAACGATAATCGCAAGATTGGTTTCACCTTTCAATTTGTTTATGAGTGAATTATAATACAATGTAAGGAACAGCATCTGATTGTCCAAGGATAATCCGGCAATATGTCTTCCATCAGACACTGCATGTAGTCTTCCTCCTTTGTTCACAGGTGTACCCTGACTGTACTGTTCCCAAGTTGTTGGAAGTTTCTGTGTCGACCTGCTGTCTTTGTTGTATGATTGTATCAAAGGGAGTTTGTATTTCCAGAATGTCCACTGGATAAGTCCTTCTCCACAGTTCCATCCTTCTGTTCCAGATCTTCCCTTTCCATTATATTCTGCCGAGTTCAATATGGTGTGGTCGGATCCTGATTCAGGAATGATACATCCTATCAAACCAGCGACAATCTCTTGTGGAACAAACTTTCCAAGTGATGAAGCAACACTCTTATGTCCTGGGAATTGACTCAATGACTTCTTGATATTACCCATTTCCTGGGTGTATTGAGCGCTTACACTTTCAGGAAATTCCACTCTTATGCCTGCCATAACTCATAAATACAGTATATATTTATTTATGTGAAACAAGTACATTTATGGGAGATAAGCATGATGTAGTAATACCTCTTGGTATAAAAAGTTACAACAATGACAATTTTGAAATCAAGGTTGCCGTTGCAAGTATCAAGAAGTATTTCAAGTGTCTAAACAGGATTATTATTGTCACCCAGATAGAACCTATAAAGGAACTTGGAGATGACATAGTATGGGTTTACCAGGATGACATATACACCCATGACAAGGATGCAAACATTATTGAAAAGGTAAGAGCAGCCATAGAAAAAGTACCTGACCTGACAGAGGACTTCATTATGTGGAGTGATGACCAGTTCATAACAAAAGACACTGAATGGTCTGATACCAAACCAAGATATATGAAGATATATAATGAATCGACACTTCCCTGGTTTATGAATATGGCAAAGTCAAGAATATGGTATAACAGACTTATGAAGTGTTTCAAGAGGTTTCCAAGGGAAGGTATTGGTTGCAGGTTCTTCAATCCGCACATCCCAAGTCCTATGAACAAGAAAAAGTTCATCAAGATGTGCAACAGGTTTCCTTACAAAACAGAATGTGGTATCACAATCTATTCACTGTATTACAACTTCATAGGTGAGAAAGGAGTCCCAAACTTTGATGAGTTCCATTGTACATCAGGTGAGACATTCTGGAACAATTGCAGATGGGTAGGTTTCTATAACTCAAGTATGAGGAAACTGGAATTCGTGGCAAAGTTGAAAAAGATGTTCGACATTAAATAAGAAGAGTGAGGTTTATTCCTCACTCTTCTTTGCTTCATTATCTACATTAACATAATCATGATTTCTCATCTCTTTCAGTGTACTGATACTATTTGCAACCATTATATATGCCATCAATGAAACTCCAATTTTCTTTGTATCCAAACACTTTATAATCTTATCAACAAGGTACTTACTGTTCTTAACAAATGTCTTATCATTCAAAACTTTCTTACCAATCACCTTGAATGCCACATATGCGACATCAGGGTTTTCATATAACTCCTTGAGGTCATTAAGTTGTGCATTGTCAATGTTCTTGAAATCTATAAAATACTTATGCTTTGACTCAATTGTATCCTTGACCTCTTCAAGACTGTCAATGATACCATCATCTATCTTCTCATCCTTTGACTTGTCAATTATATATTTCAGCTTCTCCATTTCTTTGTGAGTGAAATCATCCTTGTCTTCATAATCTGTACCAAGTGCCAATGAAATCATATCTTTCAATTTGATTTTCACATCCTTAATCTTTTCATCAAGTTCTTCCTTCTCGGTGTCAGACAAATCATAATCATCTTCACCCTCTTCAACAGATGGATCCGGAATATGTGAAACCTTTTTGGTCTTCTTCAGTTTCTTTTTTATCTTCTTTTCAAAAATATACTGATCAAAAGTATAGATTTTATTCTCTTTAATCTCATCATCAGGAAGAAGACAAGGGGCAATATAATCAATCAATGAATCAATATATTCATAATATGCATCATTGAAAGGTGTATATATGGCGACCTGTAAAGTCTTGTCACATTTCTTCAACACTTCCGGATGAATGCTCAACCAGTTTTCAAACACTTCCTTCTTCTCATCATCCAGTTCATCAAACTTCTCATATGTCCAGTTCTTAGCATCAATCTTTGAGTCATCATACTTCCTCACCTCATCATCCTCATTACCTCCAAGTTCACCAATGTCAGTACCTTCAACAGACTTGAATATTTCAAGTCCATCAGACTCTATCTTCTGTCTTCCTTCAAGTTTCTCCTGGTATTCCTTTTGACTTTTCTTTTCCTCCCTGGCCTTCTTTGCCGCAATCTTCTCTTCCTTGTTGGCAGCAAGAATCAGGTCAATCATCTTCTGCTGATTGGGAAGACTGAACACCTCTGTCATCTTTGCAAACTTATTATAGATGGAAGATGATACTGCATAGGCATGCTCTTCCGCTGCTGCAATAATCAACTCCGAATAAGTCTGAAGGTCAACCTCCTGCCCTGCAAGTTTACTCATTGATGTCTTGATGGAATCCAACTGCTTCTGGATATCATCCTGTGAATATTGTCTCAATGTTTCAAGAGACCTGGTATATGTATTGTTATACTGGTCAAGACAGTTATATGCATTATCAGCCTGCTGCATAACCTTCTCAGCTTTCATCTGTTGGTCAAAACGGTCTTTGGCGGCTTTCAACTGTAACTGCATTTCCTTGTATCCCCTCTTACCTTTCATCTTACCCTTGTCTCCAAAGAGCTCGGCATTCAGGTTTCCATAGAACTCTGAAATCTTTGAACTGGAATCATCTGCCTGTAAATAATCGGCACTCTGGAATCCCTTTGTGATGATGAGATTTTCAAACTGATCAAAGTTCAACTGTAACATAACAAGAGATTTCCTGATGGTGTTCTTCACTATATTGAAGAAATAATTATATCCCTTGTGAATCATCACGGCAGCCCTGAATGGAGTAAGAAGAATTCCAAAATAAGCAACGGATGCAATACCAACATTGGCGGTAAATCCTGTATAATCAATCTCACCCTCATCGATAAGTTCATTCAAATCCCAGGTGTTCTTCCTGGAGTTATCCAAAATCTTTCTTATGGCATCAAGGGTCTTTTGATTTTTTCCTTTTGTTACTTCACTCTTACTGTCAAGATTTTTCTCAATTGCATCAAAACTATCATTGAGAGATTCAAGTCCTTCCTTGATACCATCCATAATGGTCTTACTCATTTCAATCTCATCCTGAAGTTCTGACCTCACCTTGCCGGTTGCCCTCCTGTTGAAGAACCCCCTGATACCTTTGTTGAGACTGCTCTTTTCATTGAGTACATTTTCATAAGCAATTACTTCAAGCTCCTGACCATTGTACTCATTAAAACTCAATATATTATTCATAAGTAGATACTATTATAAGGTATTTATGAAAAATGGTGACCATCAAGTCACCATTTACTTTCAGGACATTTCTCCGTTGACATCTTCGCTTTCTTTGTCACATAGCAACCACAAACACCGCAAGTCCAGTTATCTTCCTTGAAATCCTTGCATCTCTCACACATATACAGTCTAACCATATACTGGGAGAAATTGACTCTGTTACCATACAGGATGTATCTCCACAGTGCCTTTATGAATCTGAATATCCTCATAGGTTCTGTGTGAAAAATTTAAAGTCCTCAAAATCACTGATACAAATTGTAAAAGCGGGTTCACCATTCTGGGCAAGAATGTCAAACTCATAGATGGGATATTCATCAGTATCTGAATCAGAATCATCAGTTGCGGTCCTTATACTTCCTTCACATATATAAGTCATCTTAAACCACTGTTTCGGATGCCTACCATTAATAATAGTATTTGGATCCTCAAACTCATGGATGAAATTGTCTCCTTCTATCCTGAATCCCTGTTCCTTGAACTCTTTCTTTAACTCTTCAAATGTCATACATTAAATATAACAAATTACTTCCTCATCTTACTTATGAACTCCTGCTGGACTTCCCGGATAGTCCCGTTCATATAATGATCTTCATCACAGTACTTTCCAAGAATCTTATACACACCGCTGAAAGGTAATGAGTATATCTTCCTGGTGTTCTCTATCTTGTATCTCTTGATGGCATTCTTGATAGGAAGCATAGTCATTGACCTGCACAGGTTCTCATAGTTGAAACTTTTCATCCAGGACTGCTTATCAGCATCTTTCACATATGTGTAGTTGTCTATATTATCAAGTATCTCCCTCTTGTAAATATTGAAGAACATCTCCACAAATCTCCTGCGGACCTGGACCGGCATCACACACAAATCAACACACAGGAAAGAATCAGGATCCTTCTTGCTGATACCCATACTTATGATGACCGGCCTGGTATTGTATCTGTCCTTTGTCTTGGCAGAATACTCCAACACATAGAACCTTCCAGGATAGAGAACAATACTGTTGCTTTCAAGGAAATCCTTCCTTGGATCAACCACCCCATCAGTCTTTTCAAAGTAATCAGACCATTCAAGAATATTGTATTTTTCCATCTGTTTTTTGTTATTTTTACAACAGTTATACAAGAATATTTATGGCTAAAACCCTAAAAGAAATAATCCAAAGCAGTAATGATATCTACTCCATCAAAGTGGATAAACCTTCTGGAAAAGAGCGACATAACAGTTCCAACTGGAAGTACAGGATGAATGATCCAAGATGGACAGACCCTGCCTTTGATGAGTATACATTCAAGACAGTTCACTTGAGAAGAGAGAACGGGTTCTTCCTTGCATATAAAAGTGATGACTCCAATGCTTATTTTGTAGACCCTAAAAGGTCTATGTACAGGAACAGTGTCATCAAATATGTCAGTAACCTTGTTGAGTATTCAATGAAGACCAATGACATCTCCAGGACAAAGAATGAACCATCATTCAGAATCACACAGGGTGAGATGAAACACAACAAGATTGACAACTTCCTTGACCTCTGTTTCACTTACAGGGATTATACCGCAATCGGTACAGGATACACCAGGGATGTCAGGAATCTTGTTGTGATGGACATTGATGTGGATTGTACCAAACCAGACAACAGAATGGAAATAAAGAACCTCCTTGACCTCCTGGCTGGTTATGATTCACTTCCTGACTTCTATATATTCAACCATGAATCCAATCACATACAGTTGCAGTGGCTCATCAAGGATTTACAGTACAAGGATGTGAGTGAAGATGTAGTAACAGCTGTCATCAATGACCTCAACAATGACCCTGACAAGAACAAGGAGATTGATTTCAGGAAGATAGACTTCTCGGAGATTTCAGAACTTGGCGTCCTTTACAGGAAATACATCCGGGCACTCTGTGACATTGTGAAGAAAAGGAAATTTGGTGACAAGAACTATACCTTCTGGAAAGCGAAGAACCCTATGTCTGCACTGGCACAGGTGGAGAACCTGGAACTGATGATGCCTTATTATGAAGATGGAGAAGTGAAGTTCAGGACAGACGAGGAGATGAATATGATGTTCTTCACCAAGGATGCCAGGAAGAAATACTTTGACAATGCACCTACACTTTCCGAATGGTATTCCAAGTTGTCGGAACTGATGGACCCACTCGTTGACAAGATTACAGACAAGAAGGTGATGAAGATTGACGATGCGAAAGACATCACTGAAATCAAGGAAACAGTAAAGACAGAGAAGAAAAAATCTGACAGTGACTGTGGTGAATCAAGAAACAATTTTGTGATTGAATACACAAGGTATGTCGCATCAAGACTGGCAAAAGAATATGGGTGCAGAAAAATGGAAGACTTCAAAAAAATGTCACATGAGACTTTCAACACATTCAAGAAAGAAGTATATTCCAGAGTTTATCAGAAGTTCAAGGAAAAAGATGAAGGTTATGGTGGAGTGTGGCCTGGTACCACCAACATATCAAAATTCACCAACAGTGAGTTCAAGAAAGCATTTGACTCTTCATTCACATATGTAATCCAGAACAACAATGACTATGCTTCATATACCGATGAGAACAGAAAACACTCTCAACTATTGAGGAAATGGAAGAGTGATTTGAAACTCATTGTAGTTGACAACATAAGGAGACATAATACCAAAATCACCAGGAAAGAACTTCTAAATGAGGCAAACAAGTATCTCCAGAAGATATACATCAGCAAGATTTCAATGGGAAGTCTCAAACGGTTCATAGCGGAATCAAAGGAATTGACAGATGAACAAAGGGTGGATCTTAATGACAAACTAAATGTAAGAAAGGAAAGGATAGAGGAAAGGAATTCATAAATATATAGATGGGTAGAATGATCTGAAATGGTCATTTTACCTTTTTTGTTATATTTATATTATGAAATTGCATATTGATGAGACACAGGAATATCTTGTCATAGATGAATGTACACAGGTTGAATACAACCAATTGTGCATCTCCTATAACAAAGATGTCAAGAATGCCAGGTTCTCCCCCAACTATAAGAATGGGAGCTGGGATGGGAAGATAAACTTCCTCAAAGGAAGGTATCTGCCTGCCTCATCATATAACTACCTGTTCAAGATATGTGAAGAATTTGGTTTCCATTGTGAGATAGAGAACCTTGATGTCCTCTTTGACAATGACATTGACTATGATGAGTTCAAGGAATGGTGTGATGATTTCTTCAAGGACAATGAGAAGAGACCGAGATACTACCAGATAGATGCAGCTTACAAGGGACTCAAATACAGGAGGTGCATGCTTCAACTGGCAACCTCCGCCGGCAAGACGTACATTGCTTTTATAATGTTTGCCTGGCTTCTTACACACAGGAATGTCAAGAAGATAATGATGGTAGTTCCAAAAGTGGATTTGGTACTCCAACCAACAGCAGACTTCACTGAATACAACAATGGAAAATTGGACATAAAGATCCAGCAGATATTCTCCGGTTGTAAGGTGACCCCAGATGCCAATATCTATATAGGTACTTACCAGTCTCTCTGTAAGGAATGTGCAGAATTCTTCAGTCAGTTTGATGTAGTTCTTACTGATGAAGTACATCTCGCCTGTTCCGCATCGCAGATAAAGATTATGGATATGTGTAAGTTCCCTTACCGCATAGGTCTCTCCGGAACCATCCCAGTCACAAAGTATGCAGATGGTCTCACCCTTGTCTCCAACTTCGGACCGGTCCTGGTTGACATCAAGGCAAAACAACTCCAAGAAGAAGGGTACATCTCCAACTGTAAGATAACACAGGTAAGACTGGATTACACATCAGACAAACAGAAAGATGCATTCAAGGAGGCCAAGAAAAACCTGGTGAAAGTTGGGAAGGGTAAGGATATGTACCAACTTGAAAACAAGTTTGTCAATGAGAGTGAAAGAAGATTCTATATCATTACCAAACTTATATCAGGAACAAAACAGAACACAATGGTTCTCTTCAAGGATATTGAGTATGGTAAGAAAATATTCAAGTGGTTGAAAGAAAATACCACCAAGATGGTATATTATATAGATGGACAGATTGACAAGAAAGTCCGTGAGGAAATCAGGAAGAGAATGGAAATAAAGGATGATGTAGTCCTTGTTGCAAGTTTCGGTACATCATCAACGGGTATCAGTATCAACAAGATATTCAACATCTTCTTTGTCAGCAGTTACAAGTCCATCTCCACAGTCCTGCAAAGTATAGGTCGTGGTTTGAGAAAGAGTGAGAAAATCAACAAGGACTTTGTGAATATCTATGACATTTCAGATGACCTCTACTCTGGATGCTATGAGATGGCACATGCAAGGGAGAGAATCAAGATATATGAGGGACAGGGATTCCCTTATGAGGTAAAGAAACTCAAGATGTAAAAGAAAAACCCAGGAGTGAATCCTGGGTTTTCTCTGTTATTAACCTTGATTTGGATTGATAATTCTATATCTATAATCACTGTTTGGTTCAAGGTTCTGATTGGTAATATTATATATCTGCTGATAGTTTCCAAGAGTTATTGTATCACCATCATTGAACATATATCTATAGAACCAGGATATTTCAGAACCATGTGAAATAAGTACCTTTGGAGCATCTGATATATTTCCAGCAGGAATATACTGAAGTTGTGGCAATATGATGTTCCTACCAAAACCAAGATTGTAATTAATAATTGTAGAACCATTGGTCTGTGTGAATCTACCACCATCAATACCTATATCAAATACCCTACCATTCAACAGAACAACCAAAGAACCATTGATGAAGTTGTCAACATTAGGATAGTTGTAGTTGTTTACAGGAATACTTATCATACAACCACAATCTGTAAGTTTACCTGTCCTGACATCTCTCTTACCACAAAGGTCAAGCATAACATTGAACATACCATCCATCTTCTGATCCCAAAGAGTCCTTCCAACATTCTCATATTCATTCCACCACTTATAAGCATAATTCCTATCATTGGTTGAGAATACACGACTGTTCTTTGTCTTGAAATCAATATCCTGTGTATCTGTTATGAATGGGCTACTCATATTGTTGACATTTCTCCAAACAATACTTTCATCAACAGTGAAGAAGTACTGTGTGTAATATGGCCACAGGTCAGGTCTTGCATCTGGTGAGAAGTTCTTGTCAAAGTATTCACCAGAAGGCCAATCTATACCCTTTTCTGAAAGTTCATTCCTATACATGTTTATCTGATCAGGGAGATTATACCTGAATGTGAATGCCTCCTGGAGATTACTGTTTACTGTATATCCCTGTGGAACATACACAAATTGACTCTTACTATATTCATTATCAGTAATAGGATACCTTCTCCTCAATTCACCATTAGCATTCCTGAATAATACAACAGCATCATTATCAGATGAACCATTAAGAGTATAGACTGTTACATCATCTGCACTTGAAGGAATAGTAATAGTCTCATTGTCAATAGGAATGTTCTGAATCATTGTAAGATAATCAGCATTATTTGCTGTATCCTTGTTATAATGGTAAATCAAGTTAGGCATAATGTTTACATTCATAAACATATTGTTGAGTTTACTGTTATAACAATTCTTCAACAAATGCTGTGGAATGACACCCACAATATTTGTGTCACTGAAAACTCTTGTGAGTTCACAATCATTCCTACAAGCATACAATATATCAGGAGGTAAGCAACAATAAGTAGGATATACATTGAAATCATTAGTAACATATGGGAAGTTACCACCTGTTGTGTTCTGATACATTGACAAATCATCAAACAGGTTATGATTGTTGATGATTGTATCTGATGCAACAACCCTGATACTACTTACATAATTTGTAAAGTTATTGAAGGTATCTGTATATTCTGTTGGTTCAGTAATATGATATTCAACATATCTACCACCTTCATACTTATAATATGTATCATAAGTATTGTTGTTACTATCAACAACCTGATCTCTTTCAGGTATCAAATCCTGATTGTCATCATTGATATCAAACCAACACTTGCACTTCTCAAACTTGGCACCTCCAAAACAATTATACATATTGTTGATAAGTGTTGAGTTATTGTATCCATATCTCTTCAATGTTGCCCTTGTATGGATGTCACCAACATAAACATCCTCATCTCTCAACTTCACCCTCTTACAGAAGAAGTCATATGTGAGCATATGATCAAAGTACACATTGGCAAATGTGTTTGACATAGATACAACATTAGGAAGATTCTCAAAGAATGAACGCCTTATCTTCAAAGGAATTTCAATATCACCAGCCCAGCACTGATAGAACAGAGAATCAATATTTGTAATATTTGCCATCATTCCACCAAGTTTGATTTCATATCCAGCCTGGTAATCCTCAATAGTACAATAACTGAATATATTTGAAAGTCTCTCAATGTTCCTGTAATTATGAAGGACATTCATAATCCTTTCAAAGTTTGCCTGTGTAATTCTCTTCTTGACAGAGAATCCAGGCATAAGATTACTTGATGTTGTAAACAAGGCATTCATACCAAACAGTGACTCATTCTCCCAGTTGAAGAACTCAAACAGGTCTATGACATAATTCAAACTATCCATAGAACCAGTATGGTTGAATGAATCAACTATACTTGCCAGTTTTGTACAAGGTTTCAACATCTTATCTATCTTGGCCCTGGACAAGTCAGAATTCAAGAATGAATTCAAAACCTTCAAGTTAGGACACACCTCAAACATATGTGTGTAGTCAACCCACTGTACTGGATTGATTGAGAAGTTGTTGAATGATTCAATCCTTGTAAATGGTATATACTCATCATTCTCATCATATCCAGTATATGTTGAAGTATCTCCATCACCAACCTTCTTAGGGAACAGAATGTCAACAACATTAAGTCTCTCATCCGGTTCTGTATCATCACTACAAAGGATGTCATTGTAATGAGCAGGATCACTGTCTTTTACAGTGAGAATCATTATGGAGAAGTCTGTGATACGATATGAGATGTGCCTGAATGCATCCTTTGATATTGTCAATTCACCACTACCAATAAACTCATTCCAGGCCAATACATTATCTGCATCATTGTTGTTTCTACTGTCTGGAAGATTCAACAATGAAGCGGACATATACTTGACACCAGTACCATAGTACATCATTGATATATCATCAAGAGCAGTGAAAGTACTCATATCTGGAAGTGTAAAACTACCTCCATCATAGAATATACCTGTCTGTCTATTGAAGCAACCATTAAGTGATTCAATATTGGCACGGCGATCTTTTGGAAGTTGTCCTTCATTTGGATCAATAACATAACTTACCTGACTTCTGTCAGTGATAATATAATCATCACCAATGTAAGCATCATCAAGACCATCAACTCCACCGACACAATTATTGATGAAGTAAGCAGCCTCATTCATTCTCATAAGTCCATTGTTTACTTTCTGACCCCATTCATTTGTATATGGTTCAGAAATATAACTTGACCTTATTGATGAATCGGTCTTATTGAATGTACCTGCCAATGATGTACAATCAGCACTTACACACATCTTTGTTCTTTTGAGTTTATCATAAGTATATGAATTACCACTCAATGTTCTGATGTCCACACCATTTGTTGATGTTGTAGATGCCCAACTCTGCATCATACCATATTTTGGAGATTTCCAGAATGTACTATCCTGGGTAATCTCAATGATGGAATTTTGACCAGTAGTGTCAATAAACTCAAGGTTTAGATTTGATTTGAAAGAATCAATGGAAACCTTATGATTAGGCATCTTGATAACCTCAACACCACTACATCCAGATACACCCAAAACCTTCAGGTTATCATATGTCCTGAAATCAAACACACCATTTCTGTCTGAATTGAATTTCCTCAATATCTTTTGAGGCGTTCCATCAGCATTGGTGTATTCTGGAACATCAATAATAATCTTTTCACACACCTTCTCTATATCAGTAATCATAAGGGTTTCAAGATTTGGACAACCAGTAACAACAATACTCTTGAATCCAGATACTGTCAATGATGACAATAAGGTATCACCTCTGATTTCAAGAGAAGCATCCTTACCAAGGGCGGCATCAAAACTCATTGTTTGTATCTTTGTGTTCTGAAGTTTGAACTTACCAGAGACACCATTCAAACTCAATGTATTCAAAGTTGTAGGCTTCTCTTCTGTACCTGAAATAACACAATTGTCACCAACCAATGGACAGTCTGACACTGTTATTGTTCCAGTAGGATTGTTAACAGATGCTATTTTAAGTGTCTGTAAATTCCTTAATCCTGACCAAGAACCCTGAAGTCCGGATTTTGACACGTCCAATGTATGAATAGCCTGACCATTAAGACCTGTGTTATCTATAACCAAACGTCCTGTAAATGTAGGTATGTCAAACTTTATGTTCTTTACAGAAGTTGAAGTTATGTTGAATTCAGCAGATATAGGCGGCATTGCATTTCCACCATATTTAATCTCTTCAATGTTGTTTGAAACAATCTGATAAGCATCAGTAAGGAATGGTTCAACAATACTCAAATTGGAGAACTCCTTTGATCCCAAAAATCTGTATGCCTCTGACTGCTTTACATTGACTGTAATAGTATTAGGTAAATCTGTTCCTGCACAGAGAAGGAATATTTCATTTGAACTACCCCTGTTGATGATGAATGGAGTATTCATTGGAGCATATACATCAACACCAAGGGCATTACTTGACATAAGTGCAGTTTTCTTGTTTGGTGTTGAGAACATATCTGACAAAATAATGATATCATTATTCTGTGCCAATGTGTTCAACAATGAACTGTCAGCTCTTGGAATACTGTAACCACCACCAATAGAAATACCAATGTTCTGTACATTGAACATAACATCCAGGAAGTGTAGTCTCTTATTCAACCAGGTCTTCACCTTTTCAATACGGGTACCATTGAATGAACTTTCATTTGCCAAATACCTGACTTCACTTTCAACACCTTCATCAGTAATAATTGTACCTTTATAAAGATACTTCACCTGATAGTTTAATGATGTAAGATATGCAGGAATCTTACCAATACCAGATGAGAAGTACTTATTCATAAAGTAATCTGCATTACAGAGCTGACCTGACAACTCATCATTCTCATCATTCTTTGGCTGTCTCAATTTAGCCCAGAACTGTTGAGGATAATTAGTAAGTATCAAACCATTGTCAGCATCCAGTTCACTCAGAATGGCCTGGGCATACTTTGCAATTGCAAACAGGTAACTTGAAGGATAGTCAAATCCCTTACCAACTGAATTATCCCAGTAGTCATAGTTGATATCAACAGGTTCTACATATCCATTACTGTTGTTAGAATGCCAGAAGTCTGTTGCTGCCAAATATGATACATCCTCACCACCAGCATTGTTTTCACCAAAGGCGCAGTCCATATCATAGAACGCTATGTAACACTTCTTACCATTCCAGGACTTGATGTTCATATTCTTTAAGATTGAGTCAACCAGACCAAATGCCATACAGATTGTATAGTATTCAGCAGCGGATGTGAAATCAAGGTACTCATAATCATCATGTGTAATACCTTCCAAATCTGTTTTAGATATACACTGTAACAGGTTTTCAATGTTACCTCTCATAGTGTCGAAAGTGATATCACTCTTCTCTTCCCACACTCTTTGGTTTCCTTCATAATGGAACTGCCAAGCAATATCAGGTACATACTCTTTGAACTTATGGTTTTCACCCGGGACCGGTTCAACAGAATACCTGTCAACACATTCATCAGAATTATCTGCCTTACTTGGTTTAGTATATTTACCAATATTAGCAAAACAATATGTTCCAGCCTTGGCAACAGACCTGACAAAATTCTTTAGAGTGTTTTTTGCTGCACCAATATTTCCTGCTGTAATTTTTTTATCTTTACCAAACATCCTGGTTATATCACTTCCAGCACCCTGATCTGGTTGGAACAATACTGTATCATCATACTGGTGGAAGTCAAATTGTGCAAAGTTCTCTTGAACTTCACCAATTGCCAAAGTTGAAATAACTTCACCAGTACCTACCGAGAATGAGAAATTTGAATCACCAGATTTTTGAATATGACTGATCATATCTGTCATATCGGCAGCAGTATGATATCCCAAGTTATAATATGAATCACGACCCATATTGAAGTTATACACACCAAAGTAATATACCTTTTCAGTATCTCCTGTTCCAACCTTTAAATACATCAAAACAGGAAATCCTTCAAGTGTATTCTTAATAAATGGTTTAACTTCTGCTGGTAATGTCAAACTGTTACTGAATCTTGTACAAGTATGATTTACAAACATACCAACAGCAGTATTATTTGCATGGGCAGAGTCAGCAATATCAGCTTTCAAAGTCCACACTCTTTCTGGAAGGAAAGTATTTGGATTTGTAGGATCATAATTAGGTGACATCAAAAGATATTTATCACCACCCAGATTACTTGTATTAACAATAAGTGAGAAATTTTTAATCCTATTTCTCATTGTTGATGTACCCTGTAACTTAACACGCCATCCACCACTATATGTAACACCACCATCAACAATATTAGGAACTGTCAATTGTTTGAATGGATTTATTGATCCATTCACCATACCTTCACACCACCAAAGATTGATGTCTTTATTAAAACTGTCATCACCATTAGGATAACCCTTGAACAAATCTCTGACAAAATCATCAACATCAGTACCTGTATATTCCATCATCATTGTTGGAATAGGCATATATGGTGATACAGAATTCAAGAATGTTGAAGGAACTATTACATTCTCACCATCAAACTTCATATCTGAAATATTATCAAATATAACTCTTTCAGATTCTGTCACCTCACCAACATGCATAATCTGCTTATATGCCAGCCAATATTGATAGATAAAACCATCAACAGTATACTTTGCAGATGGTGTACCAAGATCACCAAAGTTTATATACTGAACATTAATAAGGTTATAAATAACATTTACATTGTTAAGTACAATCTTACCTATAAACAACTGGTTTGTAGATAAGTCAGGTTTGTTGGATTCAAGTTTACCATCTATATATAGATATGATGCAAACAAAGGATGATTCTGATTATCATATCCTATTCTATATCTGACAATCTGTACCAAATGATATTGATCACTTGCAGACTTATCAAAATTATTTGTTGCAGGAATACATATTTTTTTACTTGTATCAGAGAACAGTTTGTCTGAATACAATGTGACATCAGGTACCTGTGAATAACTTCCAGCGCTACTTGAGAAGGTTTCAAGAATCTTTGCACCATCATTATTCACAACACTGTACTGCATACCAAAAGAGATGATTGTTGTATCACAATCAGGTTTTGGTTCACCCCAATTTTCATCAGAAAGTGTAACAGGTCTATCTGTTTCACTCATCTCAAATGGTGAGGTACCAGATGACAACCTTGGGAAATTATCTGAATATGATTTTGTTGCACCCAGATTCGCCTTGAAATAATAATTATCCATAGGTATATCTGAAGGATTCCAATCAAAGGTTGTTTCTGATTCCTTTACATAAATGTATTTTACAATAGGTTTTTCATCAGAATGATCATATGTCTTTTGACCGACTGTTGAGAAAACAAGTTTCTTTATACCAGGTGTACCAAATGCAATTGAGATAGGTTTAGACATCTCAACCTGCTCAACAATACCTGTCCTTGATTCTTCAATAGAAAATTCTTCTTCAAACTCTATGACAGAAGGAAGTGTCTTTGGATTATCATCATCATCAATCATATCATAAGACCTGAAAGTCAAAGGATAATATTTCTTGTCAGTCTTGATAGCACCTTCATATATCTTACAATAGAAAGATGTATATGTACCCACTGTGATGTTCTTATCAGGAACTCCATCAACACCTTGATCAATTCCTTCAAGTAAATCCTCCATACTGTCATACAACAAATCCTGAGGATTCCTGACATTGATATACAGGTATCCAGGAATCAAAGTAAGTTTTGGAGACAATGTTCTTGTGTCGGGAGATGCAGGAGTACCATCAACACTATAATTCAATGTGACAGATACATTATATGCTCCAGTATTACTTTCATCAGTAAACTGTTTGCCATTCCTGTGAAGTTGATCAAGATAAATCTTGAAATGATTATTTGAAATATCTGTTGTTGAACCAAACTGTTCAACACCATGACCATCAGTCGTGTCACCAATAGAATATGTCAATGACACATTAGTAACATTAGGTAAATCAATCTTGAAGGACAAATCAATAAATGGATTCCTATGTGATGTATCACCAATGAAATACTCATTTGATGAACTGAATTCACCTTCATGTATTGTACCACCACTGTTATACTCATACTTAAACTTCATATCATAAGTATGAGGATTGACTATGTATCTCTGACGAATTGAAGCAAGAGGTGCATACTCTGAATCATAAAACATAACCAGAATTTCACCATTGTTCTTCAACTCAACAGATGAAGAAAACCTACATCTGTTCTCCTCAATATTCAATCTCTTTGTAATGTCAGGATGATCAATCTTGTTACCATATCCAACAGTAACATAGAAAGTCTCACCATTACTGTTACTTACATTACCTTCAATAGGATAAACACCAGGACTACTTAGGACAATGGTATTTCCACCATTCTGCAACTGGTGACCACCAAGAGAAATAAACAAGGAAGCCTTTCCAGTGGATCCACCGCCTCCGCTGGATCCACCAGAACCTGTACCTCCTACTCCACCATAAGAATAAATGTACTTGACATTACTCTTAAGTCTGTCTATTTCTTTCTTATGTTCATCCAAGGTGTCATCAACCTCTTCAAGTGCCACATCGACAGTCTTTCCAGGATGCTTGGTACCCTTGGTGATGATGACATCATCACCGGTTATGACTGGATATATTTTATCTCCCTTTTTAATTTTCATAATACTAATTAGAATTTAATGTGTAAATATCTGTTGTCTGAAACATTGGTAGGATCATCTTCATAGTCCTCCATCCTTTCCATAGCCTTTGCTTCTGTAAGCCACTTACCATACATCCTTTCCCTCAATATGTTCCAAACAAAAGTACCATCTGTTTGTTTGACATATTTGTACATCTTGTTCTCATCTGTTGCAAAGTATGTATCACCATCCTTTGTACCTGTCCTGTTCGCAATAGGTCCTGATGCAGTACAATCTTCCTTCTCATATGTACAAAGCATCTGCCTTGCTGGTTTATTTTTACCAAAATCTGACTGTGTGAATGCATCCTTACCATTGGCCTTGAATATATTAGTAATACGGTTCATACTTACAAAGACCTCTGAACAATCATTATTGAATTCAAGGATACTGTACATTGGATACAACTGTTCACCACTTGGCTTATCCTCAGCCAGACCTGTAACCTTATTTGTACCATGTGAAGTCAAAGGTATAATCTTTGAGAACACCTGGATCATTGAAGGAAGTTCCTTGTTAGACTTCAACTTATAACCAGTTGCCTGACACATTGAATAAGTTACAAATCCATCATAGTTTTCATTATCTGTAACTGTCAAAGGTGTGCAGCATCTGAATGAACCAGAATTAGAACTTTCATAAGCATCCTTACCATACTCATTATAAAGATGTGCAGGAATATAAGGAGTCTTTGTACTGTTGAGTTTTGTATCAGCACCAACAGCAGTTGTATCTGTTACAATATTATACTCATTCCTGTTCTCTGTTGTAAGGTCAATATCCCAAGATACATTGTAGTCACCACCATTGGCCTCATCAGCAAGTGTTGCAAACATAGGTTTAATCTGCTCACTACTATCCTTGGTGACACCATTGTATGTCCAACTATATTTCTCCTTGATAGGATATGAAAGAGCATATGTATGTTTATGTCCACCAATCACAAGTTTGCAGTTAAAGAACTCAAGAAGTCTTGAACACCAATAGATACCCTTCTTCTCATCAATATTCAACTGATTGACATTGGAACCAAGACGACCTGCTCCGGTAGGATGATTTCTTGTACAAGGTATCTGCTTGTTAGAATTGTTCTTCAAAGATGCCTTTGTGATAACTGTGAATGGCATCTCATGCATAGCAACTATAACCTTCTTACTATTGGCATCATTTTTATTTTCATTCAACCAGGCATACATTGATTCATACAATGGAGTGAAATAACCATTATCACCAGCATAGTTTCCATTACCATCAACTTCAATACCTGTGTAAATATTTACATATTTGTTTCCAGTCGAGCAAAGTCCGAACCACTTCTGTACATTTGAAATAGGAATTTCAGAATTGACAATAATATAAAGAACCTTGGCAGTCTTGAAATAATAGAATGAAGGAATATATCTATCTTCCTTAATATTGATATTGACTACACTTTCACCAGAACCAACTGTGCCTGTATGCTTCCTTACAACAAGTGATTCACCAGAGAAGAACTTTTTCTTATCTTCACTTACTGCTGCAAACTTCGCAGTATCCTTCACATCAAAGCAATAGAAGTAATGGAAGAATTGTGAACTTGACTTATCACTATCATTACCTGTACCCAACTCATTTGGATTAATTGGGCAAAGGTCATTATTACCAACACAGTTCATCTGCTCAAGATGATTGAACAGACTCACACCTCCATTATAGTAATCCAACCATTCATTAATACGGGCACCAGATTGTGTCATATCACCTGTGTTAAGAAGGATAGGGAATACTTTTGTTTTACCAACCATACCATTTATTGCATCACATTCTCCAGTAATCTTTGTATTAAGGAACTCGGCAGCAGCAGCCCATACCTGATATTCAATCCAGTGGAATCCCTGCTGGTCAGTTATCTGATAGACACGACCTTCATATGTCCTTGGATAGATGGTGAAGTTATAAATTGAATTGGTATGTTCCATATCCGGATTACCATCCTTGTCAGGTCTACCTACCACATACTCATACTTAACTGGTGTGCTTGATGCATCCGGGAGTATAACAACACACTTGTGTGAAGTGAATAGTACATTGTTACCAGGGAATCTGTTAATTATCCTTGCATAGACAGCATTGTTTACAAGTGGTGAATATTCCTTTCTTGTTGCTTTACTTACTGTTGTGGTGGTGAATGTATCAGCTTCCGGATTTTCAGCAGGAACGGTAACCTTTACATATGACTGGAACTTTGTCCAGGTAGTATCACCTTCTTTCCTAATCCACACATACTCATCAAATGCACCACAAGAAATCCAATTGAAGCATCTTGTATTATAGACATCTGTACCAAATGAACAGGTAACCATATTAGGTTTCTCCCTGTCAAGTTGTGACTTATCAGTCATAACATTCTTGTTCTCATAAGATGCCCTTGGAGTATACCTGTCTATATTAATAGTCTCATTACTGTTAGGATAACCTATGAATTCCTTGTCAAGTTTAAGGACCTGAATATCAGTTGCCTTATTATATCTTATACGTGAACTGTCCTTCGTATTGAAACCATTGAATGCCTGCTTTGCAGGATCCAATGCAAACATCAATCTGAACATTGAATTGGCAGTGATAGTAATACCTATACCTGTTGAATCACCATTGGCATACCAAGGATTATCCTTTGTTCCAGTTTGTGCTGAAACTGATGCAAATGTTGAGTAAGAACAAGAATCAATGAATCTTGGATTCACAATGATATTAGGATATGTCGGTGCATCATATGATGCTGTGCCTATTGTTGCACCTTCCATATTTGTATTCCTTTCCACAAGTTTCTCACTTGCACTCAAATTAGGAAGACCATAGGTCAAACAGAATCTATATGCATTCTTGATTTCACTGTCATCTGCAACAACCTCTGTTGTTGTACCTTCTGAATCAGTAACTTTTGTGGTCTTGACTGGTTTCTGTTCAAATGAAACAGGAACACCATTATCATACCACTCCTTATCAAATGTCTTTACCTTGATGAATGCTGACTCATCATCAAACTCTGCATGCTTTGCACCCCTGATAAGATAAGTACTTCCAGCCTTACATACACCATCAAGAGCAAGATGGTGTACCACATTGGTTGTAAGATTACCTTCATTGTCATATTCATTCTCTGAAGGGTTAAAGAAATGGAGATAAATACCTGTCAATGGAATATCCACATTAGATGTGTTCTCCAACTCAATAAATGAGTGTGTACAACCATGCGCCACATCAGTTGTTATAGGTGCATAGAAGGAAGAAATCCTCAATCTGTCTGATCTCTTTCCCGCATCACCAGTAGAATTAACACCTGCTGTCAAATCAGTGATGTCTGCTTTCCTGAATAGATAATCTGAAATGAATCCTCTGACTGCCTTATAATCTGTTGCATCATAATTACCAGCCCTGGATCCAAGACTATCCATAAACTCCTTAATGGTAGTAGCAGAATTGTCCTTTCCAACAAGGTTACCTTCTGTGTCCACAACAAATGTGAACTTCTTTCCAGTTTCATTGTTAATGAAAGTGACATCTGATATAGGTGCAAGTGACATATCGGATACTGACAAAATCTCATCAGTCTCCTCTCCTGTTCCGTCTTTCTTGTACTCGACGTTAACGACAATACCCATCTTTTCAAGGGCTGCCAAAATTTCTCTATCTGTCATATTATTATCTTTATTATTTTCATCATCTGGAATAATTGAATTAGATCCAATTCTATGTATCTTACCATCAGACTTGATGTGCAGTGTTCCTGATTTCTTGTTCCAAATCAACTCATTGTCTCTCAATTGATTTGCAACAGCATTCAGCATCTCCATATTCTCAACTGACCTGATGGCAATATGAGCAACCTCATATTTGTAATCATCCTCACTTGGTGCAGAAGGAATGACCTCCTCACTGAAATCCTCAAACTTGGTATAGAACTTCATCCTTGAAAGGGTGAGTCTGTCAAATTCAATGGATTGGATGGCATATCTATCATCAACCTCTACCTTGGTATCAGACAGTGTTCCATTACTTGTAAGGTAACCTTCACATAATTTCCTGTCATTGTTATAATTTATAATTGAGAAATAAATATAGTTACTACCTTTCAATGTAACCTTGTCTTTCCTGCTTATAACAATACAGAAACCATATTTACCCACACTGTTTCCTTCAAGGATTGGTGCAAGTTCAATCTCTCTTGTCCTTGTTTTATCTGTCAAAGATACAAGTGTAAGTTTTACATCAGGCTTATCAGTTACAAGATAGGTGATAAGTTTAGAATCTTCAAGTGCATACAAGGTGAGGTCTTCACCATGTTCATCACCATCAGAGAACACACCCTTACACTCATCAAAAGTGAGCTGACCTTCAACACTTACATCTATTGTTCCCGCACCAATCTTGGTGAATGTATGGTTGACATCCAACATTGTATTGAATGTAACACTGTCAGGAACCAAAGATAGACCAAGTGTATCAATTGCCCATAAAGGCTCATCAGAATCAACATCACCCATCTCATAAAGAATGGTAGATTTTGCTGTTCTTGTGTTCTTGTAAGAATCAATACCATATTCAAATGAGTTCTTCAACCTTGCAACCTCAGCCTGGAGTGCCTTGATGGATTTCACCATATCTTGAATCAATCCAAAATAAACATCTCCTTGCGCTTCCAAAGTATTGAGAGGATCATACTCCACAAGGATATGCGGAGTCTCCGATTCATCAAAATCAATATCTGAATCTGCTGATGCTTCTTCTACCATTTCAGGAGTCATCACAGGAAGTGAATACTTTGAAAGTCCACTACCTGAACCAGTACCTGTTCCAGTAACAAGTTCCCAGTTACTACGAATATGAGACTCTGCAATACCAGAAGTCTTCAATATCCAAAGTTCAGATGTGCCGGCAATATTCACAACCATACCCTGATATGGTGCTTCAATAGAACCATTTGTCAGGTCATCATAACTATCAACAACCAATCTATTATCCAGAGGTTTGGTGGTCTGGACATTAAAATTACTTGTGAAGTCTATTGAACCGTTAAATGTTTTAGACATATATTATTTCTTCAAATTAATTTGATATGTAGTACTTAAAGTGTTTGTATAAGAATTATCTTCCCTCTCATACATAGGTGTATCACCAGGAACAAATACCATAGGAACTGGAATGTCAAATGCCTGTGTCAATGGATTATACTGCATCACAGTGAATGTGGTGAACTGTTCAGGAACCAGGACCTTGAACTTGACTGGTTCTGGAGTTTCAACCTCGGCAGGGATTGTGACTGTAAATGTCTTTCCTGCAAAATAATCAACAAGATGTTTCACCATATCAGTGATGACATCACCATCATTGATGTAGATAGGATTGACTGCCTTTATGGTAATACTTGTAGATGTCTTTGTTCCACCATGATATTGCTTACCAGGGTAGGATGTACCAAAGTTATCCTTTGGAATACCTCCTTCTGTGAAGGTCACGCTACCAGAAATGATGTAAGCACCCTCTTCTGCCGGTTCACCCCAGTCACTTGGATTGATAGACAGTTCAGCAGGGTTATGCCCGCCGGCATATGGTGTTCCATCTGACCATACACCATCCTTGATAGTTACAGATATATTATTTTCATTGGGAAGATTTGTTCCAACCTCAATGAGTTTGGATCCAGAATAAGAAATAGAAATACTGGCTTGTGTGGAGACAGTAGGTTCAACCGCATCAGGTCTCACCATTTCAAGGATAATCTGACTGATACTCTTCTGATTGAGAGCACCAATGGTGGATGCTTCAAGTCCTCCAACCTTTCTGGTCGGACTATTCAAATTCGCATCGCCGACATTCAACCTGTCAGTAATCATTTCTTCACCGATGTACAATCTCTCATCAGTAGTTCCATTGTCATTCTCATCCTGTGTGTGGATGAATGAATAAGGGAACTCTTCTGGATATGCTGCCTGTACATCACCATTCTCCAACTTGGCAGTAGTTGTCTTTATAAATTCAATTTTATTGTTAGTGTCCATAATATATTTATGAAAAAACAGGGAGAAATAATTGTCCATTATTTCTCCCTGACCACATCATTTATATACTATGTACACTATATCAATCCATTCTCAATTAAATACTTTTCAAAGTCTTTTATGAATTCCTTTCCAAACCTCTTGGATGAATAAACAGCAACATAAAGAGGTACTTCCAAATTCTTAATCTCCCTACTGTAATCCTTTACAGAATAACATTCTTTCTCATTCAGGAACTGTAACAGGTATGACTCACTGAAATGGGTACACAGGTTACTCCTTTCATCATCACTACTCAAAAGTTGTTCAGAGGTGATGTTTCGCACGGCCAGTTTATCATCAAGAGATCTCTCTATGTTCTTGAGATTGTACCATCCAAAACTTCCAGGAGAATGTTTGAGCAAATCATCAGATATATAACCAACCAATTCTGGAACAGTCTTTTGAAGTTTATCCTGATATGTCTTGTAATACCCGATATTCTTTTCATCACCCTTGCATTTCAAGATAGTCCAGAAATAAACACTGTTATCTTTAAGGTTCTTCTCAACACTATCCATATCCAGGGAATACCTGTACATCATATATGACCAGAACATCTCACTCAAACTGGCAACCCTCATAGGAAAGGATTCCCTTTTTGAAATGAAATAGGTGTTATATCCCTTGAAGTGTGTGTAGAACACATCCACATTCTCACCAATCCTGTCAAAGACATATGGTCTGAATGTCACATACTCCCCCAAATTCTTGTCATTCTGACAGAACCAGTATTCAACATTCTTGTTTACAATAACCTTGTCAATCTCATTCCGCAAGAAATTGAAAAGTCTTGTGTCATCCATATCATCCATAGCAATGTTGACCAGAATCCTGTCAAACTTCTTCTGCTGGTCCTGGAACATCTTCAACATATCTATATGGAACTTCTCCACTTCATTCAGTTCAAGGGTGTCTCTCTTCTTCCCCCAAACATGCATAACCCATTCAGTTCTATTTTGATTCATAATTCATTACCATTTTTATAAAGTCATTGAATGTGAAACTCTCTATGTTCTTGTAGTGTTCAGTCTTCCTTGCACCCTGGAGTACCTCCCTTTTGTCTTCATCAGTAAGTACATTACAAATGAGACCATTCTTGTTGATGTACCATTTCAAAGTCTTGATGGTGATATCCTTGTATTGGGCATTCTCCTTCTCATACCAGCAAGGTTTGTTCATGTCAAGGTACACCTTACAGATGACATCAAAGGCACTCTTGGCAATCTCCTTCTTATCCTTGTTCAAAAGTTTCATAACCTCCACCACACTGTCATTTGAATAAATCAGTTGGTGAAGAGTCTTCATTATGAACTTCGGATCATGGGTGACAGATTCCGGATTGTTCCTCCAACAATAGACAGGTATGTTGAGACACTTCGTGGACTTGGAATTGAAGTTGGTCATAATGTTGAAGAAACTGTCCTCATTCGCCCATATCTTCTCATTGAAGTAAAGACCATTCTTTACAAGGAAACTTCTCCTGTAAACCCTTCCATGGATGTAGATGTTGTTGTGATCAATGATTGACATCGCCCAGGTCTTCTTTTCAGTATCATACTTTTCAAGATAGAACTTGGAACTCATCAAATCAAACGGTTTACCCTCATCCTCACTCATCTTGATATTCTCAAAAATTATCTTGATGGCAAAGGTATTACAGAACCCATCATCAGAATCACAGAACATCACATAGTCTGCATCAGACAACAACAGTGCAGAGTTCCTGGTAGCAGACACTCCCCTGTGCTTACAGACCACATAATCAATGTCATAAGAATATTTGTCAAGGAATTTCCTGTCAAGCAAATATCCCCCACCATCGGAACAGATGATGACACCTATGTCTTTCTTGTCAATATATACCTGACACTCTATGGAATCAAGAAGGAAAGATATGACTTCCTCTGTCTCTTTGTATTGGGGAACTAAAAACTGAAGTCTTTTATGTTCCATATAATAGAAATATTTTATATGTTAAATATAACAAAAAAGAAAAAGGACTTGTTTCCAAGTCCTTTTTCAAATTATTCTATTTTGTTAACTCTTATGGCTGAACAGGCTCAACAGGAGCAACAGTCTTAACACCAGCAACTGAATCATCAACATAGACATCAGTTACAAACTCGCCAGCAGCAATGGTGACAGTACCATTAGCAACACTATATGTTGAAGCAGCGGCAACATCAAGACCAGCAACTGAAGAATCTGATACAAGTGTGTAAGAACCAGGGATTGAAACAGCAGACTGCTTTGAAGAATCAATACCCAACCAATCATACTTACTTGTAGTCAATGATGTTCCAACAGAACCTGTGAGAGTACCTGTTGCGGTACCAGCACTCCAAGAAGGAAGTGAACCTGCATTGAGACCAACAGCAACTGTATCAGCAGGGATAGCAGCTGTGATAGTTGTGTTCTCAAGTTTAGGACTGTTCTTGGTGATGTCAGCATCAACTGTTGAAATCTTCTTGTAAGCAATACCAGCAGTGTAGTTGTGCTCAGTATCCTTATCAAGATAGAACTTGACAGCAGCACCCTGTGTGAGTTCAACAGCCTTTGTCAAAATACTCTTGAAAGAGATTGAAGTTTCAGCCTGGTTGATACCACCAGTTGTGAAATCAGTAGGAGTAGCAGATGCACCTGAAAGCTTTGCACCACTCTTGGTGAATGCCTTGAACTTAATATCATCAGCAGCCTTTGAAAGGGCAACAGGAGTCATGAAAGCAGCTGTACTGAATGAAAGAACATGATCGTTCACAGAAGCGGCAACCATAGCATTGGCCTTGAATGATGAGTTAGCATCAGAAATAAGAGATGTAGCACCAACTGAAACAGATGTAACAACATCACCAGAAGCACCCTCTGAACCAAGACCACTGAAGAACCATGAAGCAGCTGTATCCTCAACAACTGAACCAAAGTCAACAGCTGTGATTACAGAACTACCACCACCTGAAAGACCAGTCAAAACATCAGAACCGGTACCGATTGTAACAGCACCAACACTGATTGAAGAAACAAGGTCACCTGACTCACCAGCAGCACTGAGACCACTTACGAATGTGTTAGCAGAAGCAGCAGCACTTACAGCACCAGGAACTTCAAAGTCAGCAGCCTTCTCACCATCAGCATTTGTCCAAGCATGGATACCACTGACAAATGACTTACCCTCGGCAGCAACAAGACCACTTACATAAGTGAGAGAATTGTCAGAAGCAGAACCTTCTGCAAGAGAGACAGACTTGATAGCAACAACACTGGTCACATAGTCACCAGTAGCACCATCAGTAGCATTGACCTTACCGATTGAAAGAGAATGTGAAAGGCTCACATTGATAGCAGAAGCATTCATGCTGATTTCTGGAAGAGTACCTGCATCCCAAGTGAAATCACCAGGAACAAGAACCTTCTCACTGATAGTAACAGCACCATCTGCAAGAGCGGTAGGGAGGTCAATACTTTCAGCCTTTGAAATGTCCAATCCACCATCAGTACCCTTTGAAAGTGCAACACGCATAGAAGGAACTACAACATTTGCATTTTCAAGATCAAGGGTAGCAAGAGCATTCTTGGTAACCTTTGTCTTTGCCAAGACATCAGCATAGTCAATAGCAAGTTTCAAAGTAGAACCCTCAACAGTAAGTACATCCTGAAGAGTACCTGTAAGTTTTACAGGAGCCACACCTTCAGCAACTGGGGCTACAATAGATACCTGGTTTTCACCCTGGATAATTCTCCAAGCAGCACCATCATAGACTGCCATATCACCAGCCTCAACAACCTGACCACTAAATGTAGTATTGGCAGTAATATAAACCAAGTCACCCTTTGCAGGTGTGAAGGTATTTCCGCCAGATGTCTTTGCCTGACCATCAGAACCTACAGTACCAGCAAAACGGATAGGATCCTGAACAAGGTCTGTAAGAGTAGGGATAGTAATTTCAATAGCCTGTGTACCATCCCAAATAGCACCAGTAGTATCACTATTACCAGCAAGGAATTTAATACCATTCTTTACAGCCACATCAAAGAGTGTGGAATCGGCATTAATCTGCTGAATGTAATTTGATGAAGATACACCAGTAAATTGATAAACGTTTGGCATAATTTATTTGTTTTTATATTGTATGTTTATTATTTTATATTGCTTTCCAGGTTAACTTGAAAGTCTTTTCATTAACTTTTTCAGCAATTCTATCATAATCAGAATCTGTAAGTTCAACATCTGGATGATAATCTTCAAGTTCTTCCTTGGTAACATAGTCTTCAAGATAAGAACTTAAATCAAGTTCACCAAGAATTTCATCTTTGAGATTACTTATCCTCTCCTGAATCTCTTCTATACTTCCTTCGGCAGCCTCAACCCTTGATACCAGTTCAGCAAATCTCTCTCCACCTATCTCCTTGTTATTAAGGAGAATCATATCATCCTGATTATCAGTTGGTGCAAACCACATCTGTGGTTCATCATTCACAACATCAACCCAGTAGAATGCTCCTGGAACCGGAGTTGCGGGTTTATTATGCCTATGTATAAATCCTACAAAATTCATAATATATTTATGTAAACTTTAATTTGAAACTACTAATCCAGTTTCACATATTTTGCTGAAGTACTGAAAGCAGTATTAGGTTCTTGCTGTACCCAAGTACCTGAAATCATCTTGAACACCTTCTTGACAGGAATCCAACTTTCTGACAACTTCACAAACAATCCCGGTGATACTGTCAGTGTCCTTGATTCATCTGCCAACAATATGTAATTAGGATTACTCAAACTATCAGCAACCCTTGCTGTTACTGTTTGTGTTCCAACTGATGTAATAGAGTTTCCAAACAATGTAACATTACAAGTATCACCTGAAATAAGATTTGTCACAACACAAGTGGTGTGATGTTCATTTCCATCATATACCCAAGTCAATGGACCCCATTCAAGAGTAGCAGGTCTTGGACCAATAGTCAATTGATATGACCCAACATAATCATTATGATTGCTTGCATATACCTTGAAATAAATTGTACCAGAATCAACTACATCCTTGATTTGAGGAATGTCAATTAAATCATAGACACCAGGTTCAAGACCATATCTTACAGCAGGTGTAACATCACCTACTCCTGTTGCTGTAACCCCAACACCATGAAGTCTTCCATCATATTCATAAGACTGGTCATTTGCTGTAACAGTAAGGTCAGCGCCTGTGATTCTCCAAGTCTCCGACAATGTTCCAGTGTAATTACCTATACCTGTTGCAATAACAGTTGCAGTACCCACATTGGTATTGTTCAAATATGACAATGTATAATCTTCTCCCTCTACAAGTTCAACATCAACTCCATCAAAATTTGTAGTTACAACAGGTTTCGCCTCTATTGCCGAGCCGGTATATGTGGTGTTTTCAGGTTTAGAAATAGATCCAAGAGCAACAGCAGTGACTGTCAATTGCTTGGCATCACTCTCACTATCATAGGTAGATGTTATGTTCGTTGTACCTACTTTAATACCTTTTATTATACTCATTTTTGTAACTTTATCTTAATTATTTATATTCATCTTCCACATCCTTGATTGGATGTGGAAGATGAAATATGTTTAATTATTTTGTTATAGTAACAATTCCTGTTGGATTAGTGCTATAAGATGTACCTGAATCAGATGTTACATCTATTGGTTGTCCATATTTAAATGTTGCTACAACTGTTGCAGTTGTTGTACCATTGTAACTAATAGTTGAAGCACCAAGTGTTAATGAGATACCTGTAAGAACCTGTGCATCAACTACAACACTGATTGACTTGGTAGTAGTCGCCTGATTGTAATTAGTTGTTGCCGGTGCAGTAGCAGTTACATTGATATTATATGTATTGGCAGCAGTACCACTTGGAACAGTAATCTTCTTACCATCTGATGAAATACTCCAACCACTCTTATCAATACTATAAGTTATGGTTACACCTGTATTTGTACTACTTGATGCAGATGCAGTTGCAATTGTAATTTCTCTATCACCCTGCATAGTTGAAGTTGCAGTAGGATTAGTTGTACAAGGTTCTGTCACACTGGTAACTGGTGAGTATGAAACTGTACCAGTACCCTTTGCAATTGTAAGTGTTGCAGATGCAGTATATGCAGCATAGTTGTTAGTGGCTGCCACAGATGCAGTAACTGTAACTGTTCCAGCCTGTGTTGGAGTAACAACACCTGAACTGTTTACAGTTGCCTTACCTGTTCCATTTGTAACACTCCATGTAATTGTTCCACTTTCTGTATTACCAGATACAGATGCTGTGACAGTATTAGGATATGCTATACTTGTAACAGTAGTTGAACCACTCTTGAAAGTAACAGCGCCAGAACGGGAAGCCTTGTTAATTGTAGCAGAGCCAACATATGTATATGTTCCTACTGTAGGCACATTATTATTCTCGTGGTTACTATCAGGTGAGAACTTATAATAGATATAATATGTACCCGCATTGGTTGCAGTCAATGGAGTAGTATTTGCACCACCCGCAGTAATCTGACTATCTGCTGTTGCCTGGGAATCCTTTCTATAACCAAGATAATATGTACCAACACCCTCAAGTCCACTTGCAGTAGCAATGTTCTTGGCTGAACCATTGTATGTCAAACTTGATCCAGGTGTAACAGTCATCCTTGCATCATCAGACTTGTAAACTGTAAGAGTTACTGTTGATGACCAACCAGTATTACTGTGGTTGGCATCACCAACAACCATACACTGAACCGCAGTTGTACCTATGGCAGTTCTTGTAGGTGCAGTTGTTGTCTCTGTCCAACTTGTACCATTGTTGGCATCATATCTATATTTGAGTGTACCACCAGAATAACCTGTTGCAGTAAGGGTTGCAGTATTGTGATATTCCTTTGAGTCACCAGACCAGGTTGTAGGAAGTGTTGCAGATGCCTGACCAATTGTTGCAGTAAGGGTATTCTTGGTGTTGATACCTGTACCTGAATTGTTATTAGTATCTTCAACAAGGCAATACCAGTAAATTGTGTATGTACCAGCGGCTGACTTCTGTGTATAAGGTATTGTAGTACTCCAATTAGAATTTGACTTATCAAAGTTAATATTGGATGAACTGTAATACATCACACCACCAGTAGTAGCAGAACCTGCTGTGAAGATGGTCTGATTGGAACCTGTGTATGTCCTGTCAGTCTTTGTAGGAGCTGTGATGGTCACTGTCCTCTTGGCAATAGTCACTGTACCAATATACTTTGCATCAACAGCATTGTAGTTGGTAGCAGCATCTGCCTTCATCCACACATAGTATGTACCTGCATTGGTTGCAGAAAGTGCAGTGTTCTTTGAACCCCAAGATGTTGGAGCGGAAGTGGTAGAACTTCCAAGGCCAAAGTAGTAGTCACCTGAATTGGTTGACTTAGTAGCGATGGTCTGAGCTGCACCATTATATGTCCTGTTTGTTGTAGATGCTGTGGCATAACCAGTAGCCTTACTAATGGCAAATGTTACAGAATCTGCATAATCATTGTAATTGGTATCACCTGTAATCTTATAATAGATTGTTGTTGAAGCAGTGTAATCAGTTGCTGTCTTCAAAGCATATACTGTATTGACCGCACCATTACTTGTAACAGTTGTGCCATAAGAAGTACTTGTACCACTCACAATGGTCTTACCTGTCCATCCTGCACTTGTTACTTTTACAGAACTTGAATGTGAAGAACCATCATATGCTCCACTGTAATTTACTTCTGTTACAGCAAGATTTGCCTTATTGACAACCTTGGCTGTTGTGGATGCAACTGATGAATCAGAATAGTTGGTAGTATCAGATGGTCTGAAGAATGCATAGATAGTCTTTGTTCCAACAGATGTCTGACCCATACTTGTCATATTGGCGGCAGTTGTAGCACCGGCAGCTACAGACATAGTATAAGTTGTAGCACCGGAAGTAGCACCATAATAGATTGTACCAGCAGGGTTACCACTTACATTGGCAGCCTTGGCATAAACTGTACCTCCATCATAGGTTGTCTTTGAACCAGCGGTGAGTGCAGGTGCAGTTGTGGCCTTCTTACCGATAGTTGCTGTCAAAGCAGTTGCAGTATTGATACCAGTACCTGTATTATTAGCTGTGTCAGCAACATAGCAATACCAGTAGATTGTATAATCACCAGCATTGGTCTTCTTTGTATAAGGAAGTGATGTACTCCAGGATGATGTACTGAATGTTGTATTTGATGTGTTGTAATACATTGTACCACCTGTGGATGCAGAACCAGCAGCAAAGATAACTTGTTCAGAGCCACTGTATGTCCTGTCAGTCTTTGTTGGTGCTGTGATTGTAACTGTCCTCTTGGCAATGGTTACTGTACCAACATATTTGGCAGACACAGCAGCATAATTGGTTGAAGTATCTGCCTTCATCCAGACATAGTATGTACCTGCATTCATCTGACTCAAAGCAGTGTTCTTTGAACCCCAGGATGAAGGGGCTGATGTAGTTGAAGAACCAAGACCAAAGTAGTAGTCACCTGAATTGGTGGCTGCTGTTGCAATAGTCTGGTTAGAACCATTATATGTTCTGTCTGTTGTAGATGCTGTTGCATAACCAGTAGCCTTATTAGTAATTTCTACCTTGGTTGTGGCATTACCAGAATCCTCATAGTTTGTGGTATCTGTTGGTCTGAAGAATACATAAATTGTTGTTGTACCAACATTTGCCCTACCCATACTTGACAAGTTAGCTGCTGTTGTAGCTCCGGCAGCAACACTCAAACTATAAGATGTAGAACCAGCAGATGTACCATAGTAGATTGTACCAGCAGGGTTACCACTTGCATTGGCAGCCTTGGCATAATAGGTTGTACCTGTGTATGTTGAATTTCCGCCAGCTGTGAGTGTAGGAGAAGATGTACTCTTCTTTGCTATTGTAGCTTGGATAGACTTCTTTGTATTGATGTCAGTACCTGTATTATTGGCGGTATCAGCAACATAGCAATAGTAGTACAAGGTATATGTACCCGCATTAGTCTGTGAAGCATTAGGAATTGTAGTACTCCAAGTTGAAGTGCTGAATGAAGTATCTGATGCACTATAATACATTGTACCTCCAGTAGTTGCAGAACCAGCAGAGAAGATGGTCTGGGCAGAACCATTATATGTCTTGTTTGTCTTTGTAGGTGCTGTAATAGTAACAGTTCTCTTGGCAATGGTTACTGTATCAATGTACTTGGCAGATACAGCATTGTAATTGGTTGAAGCATCCGCTTTCATCCAAACATAGTATGTTCCTGCTGCTGTCTGACTCAAAGCAGTGTTCTTTGAACCCCAGGATGTCGGAGCAGAAGTAGCTGAACTTCCAAGACCAAAGTAATAGTCACCTGAATTGGTTGACTTGGTAGCAATGGTCTGGGCGGAACCATTATATGTCTTGTTGGATGTTGATGCTGTGGCATAACCTGTGGCCTTGTTGGTAACAGATGCTGTTGTGGAAGCAACTGATGAGTCAGAATAGTTAGCTGTATCTGTTGGTCTGAAGAATGCATAGATATTTGTTGTACCAACATCAGTCCTACCCATACTGGTCAAGTTAGTGGCAGTTGATGAAGCTGTTATACTATAAGTTGTAGCACCAGAAGTAGCACCATAGTAGATTGTACCAGCAGGATTACCACTACCATTCTTTGCAGTTGCATATACAGGATTACCATCATAGGTTGTCTTTGTACCAGCTGTGAGTGTAGGAGCTGCTGTGGACTTCTTACTTATTGTTGCCTGGATTGACTTCTTTGTATTGATGTCAGTACCTGTATTATTGGCGGTATCGGCAACATAACAATAGTAATACAATGTGTATGTTCCAGCATTTGTCTGCGAAGCATTAGGAATTGTGGTTGACCAAGTTGATGTACTGAATGTTGTATCTGATGCACTGTAATACATTGTACCACCAGTAGTAGCAGAACCAGCAGAGAAGATTGTTTGTGCAGAACCACTATATGTCCTGTCAGTCTTTGTAGGTGCAGTGACAGTCACTGTTCTCTTGGCAATGGTTACAGTAGCAATATACTTGGCCGCCACAGCATTGTAGTTAGTTGAGGCATCTGCCTTCATCCACACATAGTATGTTCCTGCCGCTGTCTGACTCAAAGCAGTATTCTTTGTACCCCAAGATGTAGGTGCTGATGTGATTGAAGAACCAAGACCAAAGTAATAATCACCTGAATTGGTGGCCACTGTTGCAATGGTCTGTGCTGAACCATTATATGTCTTGTTGGCTGTTGATGCTGTTGCAAAACCAGTGGCCTTGTTGGTAACAGATGCAGTTGTTGAAGCAACAGATGAATCAGCATAGTTGGTTGTATCTGTTGGTCTGAAGAATGCATAGATATTTGTTGTACCAACATCAGTCCTACCCATACTTGACATATTGGCCGCTGTTGATGAAGCAGTCATACTATAAGTTGTAGCACCGGAAGTAGCACCATAGTAGATTGTACCAGCAGGGTTACCACTACCAGTAGCAGCCTTTGCATAGACAGCAGTACCATCATATGTTGCCTTTGTACCAGCAGTAAGTGATGGTGCTGTTGTAGCCTTCTTACTTATTGTTGCCTGAACAGACTTAATCGTATTGATGTTTGAACCAGTATTGTTGGTTGTGTCTGATACATATGCATAGTAATACAATGTATATGTTCCAGCTGTTGTCTGCTGTGGAGTTGGAATGGTAGTTGACCAGGTTGATGTACTGAATGTCTTGTTTGTGTCACTGAAATACATTGTACCACCAGTAGTACAAGAACCACCTGAGAAGATAGTCTGTGCAGAACCAGTATATGTCCTGTTGGTTGCAGTTGGAGCAGTGACTGTAACTGTTCTCTGGGCAATTGCCTTTGTTCCACTCAATGCCTTTACTGTATTGATATTGGATCCAGTATTGTTACTTGTGTCAGCAACATAGCAATAATACCATACATAGTATGTTCCCTTACCTGTTGCTGTTGGATTACTTGTTGTCCAACCAGATCCAGGTGCAGAACCTGCTGTGACAGTAGGTGCTGTACTTGATGTAGAAATATAATAATACATCGTACCACCAGTAGTACAAGAACCTCCAGATGCAACAGTTTGAGCAGAACCATTATAAGTTAATGCACTTGATACATATGATGGTGCAGTAACTGTAACAGTCCTTTGAGCAATCTGCTTACCGGTACTGTTACCAATCTTTGGATTTACAGCAGTATAGTTTGTTCCTGCTGTTGCTTTGAGATGGACATAATATGTACCAGCATTAGTATATGTAATTTCTTTATTACTTGGTACGGCTGTCCATCCAGTAGCATTTGCGGCTGGAACAGTACTACTTGTAGATACTATATAATATGCCGTTCCATCACCATTATAAGAAACAGTACCCAACTTCTTAGCACTACCATCATATGTCAATGATGCAGAATTGACAGTAAATGTCAATGACGGAGCAATAGCACTGACAGTTATATTGGCAGTTGCGGTTTTACCACCATATGAAGCGGTAATGGTTGTTGAACCGGCTTTTATACCTGTTATTGTAGCCATATATTTTTGTTATTTTTATATTTTATGTCTTTATGTTATTTATGGATAATTTCTTTAATCCACATTATTAAAATTCTTTATTTTGTAACTGTAACAACTCCTGTTGGACTGGTTGAATAAGTAGTACCAGAATTACCTGATACATCAAGAGTTGACCCAGATGTATATGTGGCAGTTGCAGTACAAGTAGTTGTTCCATTATAATTGATTGTATTTGAACCAACCGCCAGGGCCAGAGCAGTGACTGCATTGGCAGCCTGCTTGCAAGAAGTACAAGTATAAGCAGTAGAAGACTTACCATTCAATGTAACAGTTACAGTCAGATTACTCTTGGCATCCCTGGCATCTCCTACCGTTGTAGTTCTACTTGCCCAGGTGGTACTTCCAGATGTGGAATAGTTGGATGCCACACTGAACCCGGATGGCAATGTACCTGTGGTGGCATATGCAAGTGTTCCACCTGATGTGACAGTCCCGCCTGTTCCTGAAACACCATTCCAGGTATAAGTCTGACTATATGTCACAGTTGGAGACTTGGTAGCACCACCAGCAGCAAAGTCAGCATAACTGAATCCTGTGATGGATGGATTAGCATAAACCATCGCGCCGGCAGACTGGGAACAGGCAGTACAAGTGTAAGCACTTGATGTGAGTCCACCAACAGTAACTGTCACTTTGAGATTACTCTTTGCATCCCTTGTTGATGTAGATATGTTATTTGCCCAAGTAACACTACCTGTTGTAGAAAAATTACTACCTACACTGAATCCCGATGGTAATGTACCAGTTGTTGAGTAAGCAAGTGTACCACCTGTATTAGATGTCCTGGTTCCTGAACCAGCAACACCATTCCAGGCATAATCCTGATAATATGTTACAGTAGGTGTCTTGGTTGCACCACTGGCTGCAAATGTGTCATATGTGAATCCAGATATGACAGGATTCAAATATGCCTGAGATCCAGCAGACTGATTGAATGTTACTGTAAAATTCTTTACAATATTTGCATTACCTGTACATTTCAACAATACCTTGAATCCATTTCTGGCAGAGGTTGATTCATTGTTTGTAACGGTTACAACATGTGTAGATGTGTCAAGTGAATAACCAGTCTTTGCAGTTGAAACACTATATACAACACTGTTCGACAAATCTACTGTTTGAGCAACATAACCAGATGTATATTCTTGTTTCTGTGTCACAGCTGCAACTATTGTATATGTCTGTCCAGCAGCTGCCAAAGATATGGTTTTTGATGTTCCTGTTCCAGGTTGAGTATAAACTGGATTTTTCCAAGACAAACTGTTTGTAGTTACATCTTGTGCAGTTGCAGTCTTTGATGTAGAATTAATATTATATGCAGTAACAACAACAGTATCTGTGGTGGCATTATTGGTCATACTATCATGATATACGTCAGTTCCACTATTATAAACAGTTCCTACACCACTCAATGATACTCCACCACTACTCGGATGTGAAAATCTATTGTTTCCATTACTTGTTATCTTCCATCTGGCAGTTCCAGCAGCAGATGAATCTGATGATGTTGAAGCACCGGAAGTATAAGTTGTTGTAGTTGTCACCGTATTTGTTACAGTACAAGTAACTGTTGCATGACCACCAGATGCCCATATACCTGAACCAATTTCAACAGTAGGTGTACCATATGAAGTTGATGTACTTGTTGATGAAGTGTTTGAAATAGATTCAGTATCTGTTGCAGTTTTTGATGAATCACCATCATTAACAGCAGTAACCTTCACATAATCTGTACCGGCATTTGTACCCATTGTAGAATGAGACAATGTATTACTTGACTTACTGAATCTTGTAATGGTTGATGCACTACCACCAGATGGTGTAAATGTCTGTGTGGTGATAGACCAACTTACTGAACCGGCAGTAGAACTTGACTGCTGGGAACTATATGTACCATTTGTATATTTCCAATACCAAGTTGTTGTAGTATTAGGTACAGAACATGAAACAGTTGCAGAACCTCCGCCGGCAGTCAAACCACTACCAATTGAAACCGTTGGAGTTCCATATGTTACATTTGTTCCCGTTGTTCCGGAAGTATTCTTGTACTTTGTTGGATTTGAATTGTTTGGATACTTAGTTACAGCAACAATGGTAACTGTTATCTGATTGTCTGAAGATATTCCTGTATTATGTGTTGAGTTGGAAGCACTTATTGTGCCACTAACCTCAAGTTCATATGTACCTGCTGATAAACCATTTGGTATTGTTAATTTTTTACCATCAGATGAAACAGTCCAATTCTTATTATTTTCTGAATATGTAATTGTCAATCCAGATGATGTTGATCCACCAGAACTTATTGTAATCTGCTGACTTCCTTCTGTGGTACTCGCTTCATGGTTTGATGTAGTACAATATACAGTATATGAAGAACTTGTTGTAGAATAATTAACTATTGGTTCCCATCTTGCATATATTGTCATTGAACTTGTAGGTGCAGACCTAACACTTGAACCAGAGGCATTCAAATATTTAGTACCTCCAGAATAATTTGAAGTGTCCCAGAATCCAAGTAATTGAAATCCAGTTCTTGATGGTACAGATGAAATAGACCAAGAAGATGCACCCGGGGCAACAGATTTTGAAGATGTACCACCACTACCACCATTTCCATTAATAGTTACTGTTATATTTGAGGGTGCGGACATTTGTGCTGTTGCACTCAATGTACTTGAATTATTATATGAGTTTGTATTAGAAGGTACAAAATATGCATATATTGTTTTAGATCCAACAGATGTTTGAGATGTTACATTTACCCATGTGTTAGCAGAACTAACAGTAACACTGTTTGTCATCGATGAAGATGATGTTCCCCATTTGATTGTACCAGTAGTAGCAGCACGACCCTTGATATAAGCGGTCGTTGGTGATGTGGTTGTCTCACCAGTCAATTCAAATCCAGGATCATCTTTAAGGAATTCTCCTCTACTTACAACGACTTCACCTTCAGAATATCCAGAAGGTCCAGTAGTTAAACCACTACTATCTGTTCTAAAATATATATATAGTGTTGTACTGCTTGTTACATCAATTGTTTTACTATCAGAAAAATTTGTACCAGAACCAGAAATCACATGACCAGCCCAAGCAGACATATTGTCAATTCTTGAACCACTTGAATAAGATTGTGTAAAAATGGCAATACCATCATAGTTGGCTTCGGATGTACCACTAATTGAAATTGAATAACGATAACCTGTATTTAAACCATATGTCACACATGTCCAGAGATTTGCTTGATCAACAGTTATGGTATAATATTTTGTAAATCCTGCTGTGGTTGTTTTCCAAGAATTGGTAGCAGGAACATGACCATATGTAGTTGGACCGCTAAACAGATATCCACTTACTTCATAGACATCGGATGCATAATATGTACCACCATTACCAATTATCTTTAGAGGGGTTGATACCGCATCTTCCCATACATTTGTCACATCTGAATAATTTGATGGTGATGATACATGTGCAGAAGATGAAGAATCTTGTAACCAACAAGATGTTATGTTTGATGTTGTAATTCCAGCACCGGTCGTAAGCCACACGGCATACAAAGGATAATAGGTTTGTGTGGATCCTGTTCCTTGATATGCATATCCAACAAAGCCTATTGCCTGTGCGCTTGAAAATGATGAATGGTCAATCCATCTTGGACGAGAATTTGGCAAGGTTGATTCACCAGACAAACTACTATAATCACCAAATGTATATTCAGTAGGTATCGCAACATATAAATTTGCCATTATAAACTATTATTTATTTTCATTCATATATAAATTATTTATGCCCTACATCCATTTCAAGATGTATTTTTGATATAAATTTGTAATGATTTAATAGATACAGACATATGCAACAGAACTTGGCCTTATATAAGACCAAGTTCTCTCCTGCTAAAATATTAATATCATTGGCTACAGACTCTTCTGAAACAATAAATTGATTTAAATATTACTGAGTCTTGACTCTACATTACCGATAATGTCATATACACATTTTGCTGATGGATAATGCTGGTCATCAGATTGTGCATTGATTGTTGTGACAAGTCCATCCGCTGACTGCAACTCACTCACTGCCTTTCCTCCAACCGTAACCGCATCAATAGGATGATTCTGACCATCACCCAAGTTGATATAAGAAATGGTTTCAATCTCGTTTGCCATAATATTGTTATTGTTTTTATATTCTATATATGTATTTATGACAAAGGGCTACCCATATGAGTAGTCCTTTTATCATTTTGAAACATTTTACTAAGATGTTTTGTCAATGGTTACAACACCTGTCGGATTATCTGAATATGTTGCATCTGCTGTCACATCCAGTGTCGCCCCGGATGAATAGGTTGCAGTTGTAACAAATGTGGTTGAACCATTATAACTTATGGTTGTAGATGCAACATTAAGTGCAAGAGATTCAACTGCATTGGCATTCTGCTTACCTTCCGATGCATAAGCGGCTGTTGATGATTTTCCATTCACAGTAGCAGTCACCAAGACTGCATTATAGAAATTCCTGGCACTGTCTGCAACTGTACCTCTTGAAGCAACATTTATCTTTCCAGTTGTGGCGAAATTGGTACCATTGGCTATAAAGGTATAACCATTTGCATTTCTTGTAAATGCCCAGGTTGTACTTGATGTCACTGTTTCTGTTCCACCAGAACCTGAAACACCATTCCAAGTATATGGTTGTGTACAAGTCAATGTAGATGGTGCCAAATCAACAGCGCCGGAAGCAGGGACCGATGTGGAATACTTGAATGTGACAGATGGAGTACCATAAACTTTCGCACCGGCAGACTGCAAGCAGGCAGTACAAGTATAGGCACTTGATGTGAGACTTCCAATGGTAACTGTCACTTTAAGATTACTCTTAGCATTCCTTGATGATGTAGTTGTGTTATTTGCCCAGGTAATATTACCAGTTGTTGCAAAATTGGTTCCAGTACTGAATCCGGAAGGTAATGTTCCAGTAGTTGAGAATGCCAATGTTCCACCAGTATTTGAAACAACTGTACCAGAACCAGCAACTCCATTCCAAGCATTCTGTTCCTGCTGATATGATACAGTAGGGGCACTGTTTGTCACACCAGTAGCACCAGCATTACTGTATGAATATCCAGTTATGACAGGATTCAGATTACCCTGTGAACCGGCAGGCTGGTCAAAATATTGATATCTTACTGTTGATTTACTGTTCTTTGATGCAGTAATCTTAACTCTAAATCCATTCCTTGCAGATGTGGATGTATTGTTTGTAACAGTCACCTGATTTGATGAAAGTGAATAACCTGTCTTTGATGTGGCAACTGCATATGAGAAATCTGAACTTGACAATGTTACAGTTTGAAGTGTATATCCAGAAGCAAGTTTATAAATCTGTGTGGCAGCAGGTGTTATTGTATAAGTCTGGCCGGCAGCTGCCAAGGATACCCTTGAATTATTTGTCGGAGCAGAAAATACAGGGGCAGCCCACTCCGGGTCATTTGGTTCCTGATAACAGTTATCACAATAATATGCAGCTGATGTCTTACCATTCATAGAGACTTTTACATACAGGTGGTCTTCAGCATGCTTCTCAACACTTGTCTGTGTTGAACCCATATCTGCCCATGTACATCTACCTGTTGTTGAAAAATTACTCTCAAGACTGAATCCAGATGGAAGTGTACCTGTTGAATAAAAAGTAGGTGTTCCTCCTGATGTCAAAGTTGTTGTGGTTGAACCCGTATGTTTTACTTGGTAATATTCAACATAATCCGCTGCTCTTGTTTCTCCATAGGCATAAAACCATGTATATTCATATCTTGTAACAACAGGTGTATCATAATATATTCCTACTTCCTGGTCAAATGTAACATTCTTTGTTCCACTCTTACCATTTGCAGTACAAGTTATCTTTACAACAAAATCACCCCTGACAGTTTCACCATCATTTGAAGTCACTGTTACTTTATTGGATGACAGTGAGAATCCAGTACAAGATGTAACCACACTATAACTATATGAACCGCCTGTTGTGATTGTTGATGAAGCACCATTATTCCAATATGCAGTCTGTGAAAAACTTGGAGACATTGTATAAGTCTGACCACCACCATCAAGTCTGATAGGAGTGGTATGACTTACTATTGGATTACCATAACTTGAAATAGCATTGGAAGTAACAGATACATTGATGGTCACTTCTTTTGTTGTTCCAACATATGCATTTCCGGAAGAACCTCCAGATGGTGATGTTAATGTTACAATTACAGTATGTGATATATTACCAGCTACACCAGAAGGAACTGTCAAAGTTTTACCACTATTACTTAAAGTCCATTCTGATGTTGTTGCCGTAACAGTACCTCCAGAAGCACAACTGTATCCATTTGTTGAAACAGTGATAGCCTGTGAACTTTGAGTTGTTGTATGTGCAGAAGCACTACTTGAACAATATATAATAAATGTACTACCAGATACATAATTTATTGTATATGTAATATCATTCTCCCAATGAGCATAAAATGTTGTATTTGATGTATAATCAAATGAATGTACCCAAGAACCACTTGAATCTATATATTGAGTGCCACCAGAATATGCACTATAATAACCCAAGAAAGTATATCCACTTCTTGAAGGTATTGATACTGTACCAGATGGTGTTGAATTTGGAGTTACACTCAATGATGATGTTCCTCCTGTACCTGACTGTTTGTTCAAGGTCAAGGTGACAGTAGTAACTGTCTCCTCAATAACCTCAAGGTCACCACTTGCAGTATTTGTACCTACACCACCGCTACCATCAGTATGTAAATAAATATACACTGTTCCATTTGATGAGGGAATATATGTATATGAACTACTTACATCATTACCTGAACAAGAAGCAAGTCTTCCAGAAAAAGAAGCATTTATATTTGTTACTGTTGAAGCAGCAACGGTATTTGTTGAAAGTACAATTCCATCATAGTTTGCCTCACTATATGTGTGCATATTAAATGTATATTGTTTTCCGGAATATACACTCATAGTCACATATGAATGATTGGTTGTTGTGGATTTTGCAGTAAAAGCGTAATACTTGTTTCCATTATACTCATAACTTGTCCAAGTTCCCCAACCTTCACTGGCATGGTCATAAGTAAGACTGTAACTACCACTACTTGTACCTATCGCTGCCGCCCTTAAATTATATTCTGATGTACTCTGTGAAACATTATGTATTGCATATAGTTTACTTTGTGAACCATAAACATATGCACTTGTTCCCTGTGTTCCAGTGTCAAAATCATAAATACCTGTCAATGTAGGAAATCCATATGTCCTTACATTTGAAACTGATGCAGTAATTGATGTGTTGGAATTGATAAGTCCAACACCAAGATTGGATGATGAATTTGCCCCAAGTTCAACAATTGTAACTCCTACACTACTATTACCACCAAGTAAAACATCATCCTTACAGTGTAAAGTTGATTCAGAATATAACTGATTGCTTGGTGAAGATATTGTACCACTATATCTTCCACCATTTGATACATGTACCCAAATATCCTGATTATATGCATATTTTTCATCAATCTCAAACAAATATATAGTAACTGGTACAGTATATCCAGAACCACTGGCTTGTGTATACATCTGGGCAGAATATGTATTACCAGAGTATTTCCAAGTGCAAGTCTGTGTTCCTATATATTCAGTAGGCGCTGACTTATGACTTGTACTATTATGTAACCAAACATTGGAATGATTACTATTTGCAAGTGATGTAAATTGACTTTTAGAAATATAACCACTATTTGATGATGTAATTTCATACACCTCATAATAATGAGATGCAGTAGAACTTTCATCAAACAAACTGGCACATTGCTGATTTTTTCTTATCTGGGTATCGATAGTTGAATTATTCCTTGATAAATAATCGGCAGCATCTCCATTATATTCAAATGCTATTAATAGATTTGATGAACTCTCTATACCATAACCTTGTGCAAAATCCCAAGCCATTAATACATTAATTTATTATAATTTATTTATGGTAAAGGAATTGTTTGTTATTTTTATAGTATGAATAATATACCCATTGAAATGAAGAATGGTTACATTCTTATCCAAGATATTAAGAATGAAACCATTACAGATGCAGGTCTGTACATACCTGATGAACAATACAACAGGTTTGCCAAGGTTCTGAAAACCTATGACGGATCTAACCTAAAAGTGGGTGACATAGTTGTCAAACCCATAGGAAGATCAACCCCAATCAAGATTGACGGGGTGAAGTATGACTGCATAAAAGAATCATTCATATTTGCAAAGATTGTAAATGATGAAAGTTAATTTCACAAAAGAAGATGTACAGTCATTCAGGGACATCATCAAGGAATACCAGGATGTCTCCGATGAACTGTCTTCATACCAGAAGAAAGCGGAAGACATACAAACCAAAATCATCAGCCTGGAAAAGAACCTGAAATCAATCAAGAACAAAGAAAACAAACTGATGGAAGGTCTTCACAAGAAATATGGAGAGTTCGGTCTTCAAGACATTTATGAAAGTCTTCTTATGGATAACATCAAACAGCGATGAAAGAATCTGAAAACAATGTACTTGATGTCATCAAAGGTAAACTCCAGGTAATCCTGAACAGGTCATTCAAGGAATCTTACAGAAGGAAACTTGACATATACTCCGACAGGATTAACATCTGCTGCCCTATCTGCGGTGACAGTGCGACAGACATAAGGAAGAAGAGGGGGAATCTATATCTCGATTCCCTCTCATATCATTGTTATAACTGCGGCGCCCATATGGGTATCAACTCTTTCCTTCACAGATTTGATGAAGACCTTTCCAGCGAGGACAAGATTGTAGTCCATGAAATCCAGCAGAACTCAAAGAAGTTTGAAAAGAAAGTGTCATCATCACAGGGGTCAATGTCAATGATTCTCCTTGACAAACTGGCAATTCCGAAGGACATCCTCTTCAAACAACTTGGGATAACATCCCCATACAGAGATCAAACTGCAACCAAGTATCTCAAATCAAGGATGATAGACATCAAGGACTGGAAGTATTTTGGATACAATCCACTCTCCGCTGAACTCTACATACTGAACATATCTCCATCCAACAGGGTGATAGGTTATCAGATAAGACAGCTGGACCCCAACTCGGTGAAGAACAGGTATATGTCAAGGAGACTTACCAAGATTTATTCTGAAGTGTTTAACAAGAACATATCCTCCATTGTAGAGAGACTTCTTCTCCAAATGCCAAATGGAGACAAGTACATCACCGAGGAGGATGGTATAGAGAACATAGTGGCAAACCTGGACCGCCTGTCAGGTATCTTCAACATTATGAACATCAATATGGGAAGACCTCTCACCATTATGGAGGGTCCTATTGATTCACTTGCAGTTGACAACTCAATTGCCTTGCAGGGGGCATCCAAGCAGTTAGATGGGTTCTTTGACAATGTGGAGAATGTAAGATACCTGTTCGACAATGACAAGACTGGAAAGGAGATGTCCTTGAAGAAACTGAAATCACACAAGACTGTGTTCCTATGGACACAATATATAGATATGATTCACACAAAGGAGAAGATAAAGGATGTGAATGACTTACAGAAGATGAACCTTTTCAACCAGGAGATACTGGAGAAATGCTTCTCTGATGATGAATTTGATGCAATGTACATTTAACAGTTTATATTATGACAAGGGAAGAATACCTCAAACAAAGCAGAGAAAAGCAGATGATGATTCTGCAACTCAAACGGGAACTGACTGAGATGAGAAAATCATACATTAATGAACACAAGCAGATTGAAGAAGAACTGCCTGTCAAAATCCATTACATCCATACAGAGAAAGATTTATATGTGGAGGAAGGTGATGCATACATCACATCATTCAAGGTGATGGATTATACTTATTATGAATCATTTAGTAACTATGGTACTGACGGATTCCTTCCTGATCACGGGATAGTGTATCCTGTTCTCACAAAAGCAAAGAAGGATGGAGGACAGAGTAAGTTTGAATTTCATTACCCAAAATATGGGACATTGAAATTCTGGGTAATAGGAAAGGAAGATAAAATCTATGAATTAGATTTTGGTAGATAAAAAAGAGAGAACTTGACGTTCTCTCTTTTTGTTTTATTCTTTCTCTTCCTCATCACCTCCAAGGTCAAGGTCATCATAGTATTTAATCTTGTCTCCATCAAGTCTCCAAGGGAAGTACTCTCTCATAATACCCTTGATGATTTCAAGACTACCTTTAGGCCAAGGATATGAATCCTCTGGAAGATTCTCATAATAATTGATGTCATCCTCAATGTCCCTTGTAGGATAGGCTGCTTCAAGAGTCTGGAATGCCTTGATATACTTGGAGAGTCTATTCTCACCCTTATCCTTGAACACATTCTTGACCAATTCTTCCATAAAGTTCTGAATGGCAACCATATCACCCTTGTAGTTGATACCCAACCAGGCAATGATGTTTGCAAGTTCATCATCTGAACAATTTTCTGGATGTTCCTTGAACCTTTCCTCAAATTCTTTGAGGAGATTCTGTACAAGGATACCAGCCTGTGCAGAGTCATTGATGAATTTCTTTGGAAGATACACTGATTTCGGATCCTTCATAATGGCATCCAGGTCAACCTTATTCATATGGTCTCTCAACCAGGTTGTGATTTCAGCGACGAAATCAACATCAAAGATACCTCCAATACATTCCTCAATCTGGTCTGTTGTCATCTCGGAAATGTCATCCAGGTCATTGTCCAACTCAAAGTTGTTGATTGCATTGAAAGCAGCCTCCCAGGTACGGGGGAAGATTGGTTTCACCTGCTTTGAATCACCGGAACCTCTTCTGACGGCACTGTGCCATCTCGGATACTCATCACCTGACATAGAATCCTTCTCAAAGATAAAGTCAAGGAGAAGTTCATCAACACCCTTTGTCCTAATCCAGTTTCTCCACATTTCAGGGTTAGGTACCAACTGATACATCCTTTCCTGACGGTCTTTGGATGCTGGAGAGTCATTCCAGTCTTTCCAAACCCTACCTACTTCACCATCATCACAAGGTCTGTTACTACAAGCAACAATGACCCACTTTGAACCGAGCTTCCAGTCTTGGAGTCTTCTTTCAAGGAAGAAGTTCATCAACTGACTGAACACGCTTGCATTTGCCCTGAGGAACTCATCAAAGAGAATGATACCACCATTACCTGTCTTGTGGGTATATCCTTCCTTGTCCTCATAGACACCGCCATTGGCATAGGTGTCAAGCATAATGTCAATCTTCTTATCACCGGTAGGTTTATATGAAGGAAGCCAGGACTTTGGTGCATCACTTGACTTGAACTGTCCACTGGCAGAAATGGTCTGTGCAATGTCGGCAGCCTGCTCATCATCAATACCTTCAAGATATTCAGCAGACTGTGGGAATGCCTTCGAGAACTTCTTGATAGAACTCATAATGTCATTCTCCTTTGGCATTGTAGGCATCATAAAGTCACCCTCTGAAATAAGTGAACAGTTGATGGAGATGAGTGTAATCTGCTTTGAAGGGTCATCACCAGCAGCCTCATTGTACCTGTCAATCACCTGATTAGGGATTGTTGACTTACCAATACCAGGGGCACCGAACACAAGGACATTTCTTGAAGGTCTTCCAACTTTACCATCTGCCCTTACAATAGTCTTACCACCATTGGTGATTCTCTCATCAATCATCTTTGTGAGAATCCTGTCAAACTCCTTTGTGTTGATTTCCCTCAAACCGGAAAGTTCACCCTTGTCAACATAACCAACCCTGGACTTAACAATACCATCCCAGCTCTCATCAAGTAACTGGTCAGGGTCAAACATATCCTCGAATATCTCCTGTGCTTCTTCATCAGTGCAGTTGTAATGTTCCTTGATGATACCTGGCATAGATATAAGGTTCTTATACTCCTGACTGTCCTTGTATTTCTCTTCCTTCATCCACCTGGAAAACTCCTTACCATCAGGACCATAGTTGTAAATACCTTCATCATCGATATGAGCGGCAGTTGATTCACAACCATTACCACCGGCGGCAACAACAGAATCACTCATAGCGGAAGGTGCATACACCTTCACACCATTTGAATCAGAGAACTTGTCAATGACAGCCTGCGGAGAAACGACAGGGAACACATTACCATCACTGTCAAAGATGGCGATGAAGTTCCTGATTTTCTTCATACCAATCTTGAACATTGATTTCAATTTGTCCCAACCTTTCCTTAAAGTATCTTTAATGAAACCCTCTTCAACACTCTGAAGATATTCATTACGACTCATTAAATTTTTCATATTCTCTTTACTTTAATATAGTTATTTATGGTTTATCCATTATTTTTAACCACCTCTGAATTGATGAAAACAAGTTTTCCTTTCTTGATTTCATTAGTCCATGCATCCTTCAAATTATCAGGCGCATCATAAATCATCCATATGGTATTGACCGGTGCCCTGTCTGCAACATCCGCCCTGTGAACAGTCTGCATTATCGCACTCCTTATCCTTTCCTCAACATTCTGATAATCAAACCAACCATCAGTAATCACAATATGGATGTCATCCTTTTCATCCTTGGCATCATCATTGAGGGTCTGTTCTACCACATCAAGCATTGCTGCGATTGCGGCATCCGCATCAGTACCTCCACCACACTGTGCAATACCTGTGGAGACAATAGCAAGAATCTCTTCTGTTACTTCCCTCTCATTCTTATCATAGAAATCCTCAACCTTGAACACACCATTGTTCCTTGATGCCCAAGGACAGATGTTCATTCCTGAATACTCCCACTGCTGGGTGAATACCACAAGGGATTTACAGATGACTTCAAGAAGCGAGGTGTCAACAGAACCAGATACATCCACATAAATGTTCACATCCTGCGGATCCTGTGCCTCATTCTTGTGATGGACACCATACTCACCCATAGCAATCCTGCTCTTCCTCTTCCAGTCATTATAACCAGTAGGTGTATCCTTACCTGCCCTCCTGGTCTTCTGTGACATAAACTCTTCAAGAATGTCCTTCCACAAGTTCTTATACTTGTTAGACTCTATCTCAATGGCCTTCAAATACTTGTTGATAGGATCACTCTTTGGAAGGTCTCTTCTCATCTTGTCAATGGCCTTCTGTATTTTCTCCTTGGAGTTGTTGGTCTCATTCTGCTTTCTGATCTTGTTGATGGCATCAATATCATCCTGACTATAACCTGCTTCTGCAAGGTCATCATCACTCAATCCCTTCTCGGCAAATGAACCTGTACCTCCGATACTGGTATGTTCACCCATCTCGGAAGTTTCACCGCCTCTATTCTCTATGTCATTTGCAAGTTTATTGACATCATCATCAGTAAGTGAATCGGCAGACTTACCCTGTCCACCCTTTCCCGCTGACTTGCTTTTCTGCTTATTGTCATCACCTGAATCCTTACTGTCACCCTGCTGGTCATCACCTTGCTGGTCATTATTATTACCATCTGATTCCTTCTGGTCTTCCTGACTCTTACCCTTTCCTTCACCGGAACCATCAGACTTGATGTTTTCCGGAAGTCCATCATTCTCATCAGATGATTCACCACCCTTATTATTATTAGGAAGTTCTATCTCATCCAAATCTTCATTCTTCAAATCGGTGTCATAATTCTGACCACCTCTTTGACTTCCACCTCCGCCGGCACCGTCAGTACCTTCATCAGGATTCATAGCATTGTTGAGTTTGTCAATCAGTTTCCTGAATGCAGTATTGAATCCTTCCTCATAAGTCTTACCAGTATCCTGTTTTGGTGCTTCCTTGGCCTCATTGATATATTCTTCAATAGACCTCACCGTGAGATATTCAAGTGCCTTGATATCATCAATACCCTTGTCTTTGGAAATCTCACCCATACCATTTATAATCCCAGCTTCCATAAGTTTGTCCCAGGCATTCTTGTATCCATACTTCTTGATGAGTCCAGCAATCTTGTTCCAGGCATCCTTGTATCCCTGGTTCCACTCATCAGTTGTCTTGACAGTATCTTTCCTTGCTTGTTCCGGATCTGCCGGAGGAGGACACATTGACCTCAACTTGGCCATATACTTCTCATCATTGAGGATGATTTCCATAGGAACAACATTGGTATTCTGACCAAGGTCACCACCTACATTCTTCAAATACAATCCCTTGATTTCCTTTGTAAGTCTTTCCTCGTCTATCAATCCTATCCTCACTAAAGTCTGGTTCACCTCTATGTCTGCCGCAAGGTTGTTGTCATGTAGAGTTTGGGGTGTCTTGGTTTTACCATTGGCAGCAAGCCAGTTGGTACCTCTTTCTATATGATTGAAGAGGGCATGGAACACCTCGTGCATAAGAACAGCGGCAATGAGTTCAGTATCCATCTTCAATACATTAAATACAAACCCGGCATTCAAATAAAGGTTCATATGCTCATCAATAGCCATTGTCTTAATCTTCTTACTGTGTGCAAGATAGATGATGTTCAATGTATTCTTTGCAAATGTGAATGTCCTGGAGTATTCTGAATTAAGATACATCAAAGCCTTGTTGACAGCTGCAACAATCTCCTTTGGATGAACAGACCTGCCATCAGCAAAGGTAATCAGACCACCATTAATGAATGCCCTGTTACAAACACTCTGTTCACCATGAACAAGGTCTTCATTTAATTTATCATATACATAACTGTCAAAATCTTTGATATTTAACAATTCTCTCATATAATTACATTACAATACTATATGTTATTTATGAAGTAAAATTGTTTCAATAAAATTTGGAATTGTCAAAAAAAAGCATTATCTTTGTATAGAAAACAATATGATATGAATAGAGAGGATATATTGAATACTCTTAAAGAAGGTGCAAACTTCACCATCAATGAAAATGGTTTCGGATATGGATCCATCAACCACTTCCCTGAATGTAATATGAAGTCAGAGAAGTGTATGTCTCCTCTTACCTATTACAATATCCATTATCCCACCAAGGCCAGACTCCTGGAGTCCCTTCCCTGGAATGTGGTGAAGAATCCCAGGAATCCGGAAGAAGGTGAATATCCTTCTGAAGACGGCGATTACATCACTATGATGGACTGCGACGAGCATGCTGTTCATACAAATACATTCAAGGATGGTCATTTTATCTGGATGGACAGAACCCACATCAAGTGGTGGATGAAACTCCCTGAAAAATAAAAAATAATAATCAATAAAAACCAAACAGATATGAATTACAAAAGTGAAAGTCTTGATGACCTTGCCAGGGAACTGAAAGAAGGTGTAGTCACCTTTGAGTATGCAAAACTGGATGGCTCGATTCGAAGAGCAAAGGGAACACTTAATGAAGAATATATTCCAGAAAAACTTCCAGACTTCATTCAATTTGACTGTGATGCAATTGACACATTGATGAAAGAAAAAAATATCAAAATCATCAATGATTATGCAAAAGAGAATGGATTGGAATATTTGTGCCTGTCATCCTCTGAAACTGGAGAGTCACAATATGTTTTCACTCCAATTAAGGAAAAGATAAAATTAAGTGAAAAAACAATGAACTCTTTGTTCTCATACTATGATATAGAGAAAGATGCTTTCAGATCCTTCAAGAAAGAAAACTTCAAAGGAATTATAGAATAAATATATTATGATTATCACAATTCTGGTCATATTATTTATCATAGCAGGATTAAGATATTTCATTCCTCTTATCTGGAAGTTCATTGTTTTTATCATCAGTCTTATCTCTGCAAGTTTCTATTCTATCATTAAGTTGTCATTCCTCTTTTTGGTAGTCTATATTGTCATTTCAATGTTGACCTAATCTCTATTACTCTGATAATATACAAACGGGCCATTCATCACAAAATGATTTTTTAAAAGGAAATAACTAATATATAATATGTTATAAGGACAAGTTTGGTGTTTTGATTGTTTGATGATTTTTTTGAAAAGGGGATGAGTAATCATCTCCTTTTTTTGTTATTTTTCTTATAGTATGATAGGAAAAATTTATAGAGTAACTTACAATGTCCTGAAACAGGAAGCAGTACTTCATCTGGAGGATGGTGATGTTATGACCATACATATGACAGATGATGAATGGAAGCAGATGTGTGTTGGAGATGTGAACTCTAATTTCCAGGAATTGCTGGACACATATGAAAAGGAATGTGAAAAAGAAATAGAGAAGGGTCCATTTCTTCTGGATCCTGTAACAGGTGAGAGAACATATTATGAGAAATAAGTATATCATTGTTGGTCCTGGCGCTTCCGGGAAGGACTGGATGTTGAAGAAGATGGTGAAGATGGGATACAAACCTATGAGACAGTACACCACCAGGGAAAAGAGAGAAAATGAAACAGGAGATGAGTATCACTTCATCTCTGATGAAGAATTCAAGTATATGGATGACAGAGGGCAGTTCATTTCATCCAACTTCTACAGGATAGGTTGGTATGCCATATCCTATGATGAACTGGTCAACTCTGATGTCGCCATCCTTTCCCCTGCCAATGTCAGGGATGTATTCAGATTGTATCCAGAATTGAGAGACAAGTTCACTGTCATCTATCTGGACATGCCGGAGTCTTTGAGAAGGGAAAGGTTGACCAGAAGATACATTGGAAAACCGGGAGACAACAATGAGGAAAGGCTGGCTGCTGACAGGAAAGATTTTGATGGATTTGCCCTCTGGGACCTCCGGTTGGGGGATGAGAAATCGGTCACTACATTCATAAATATTTTATTCCCCGAATCCGGGGATGCCGGGTTTTAATGTTTAACTTTTAAATTATTTTAGGATGAATAAACTTAATCCTTCAATCAGTATTCTTGATGCTTGCTGTGTAACTGGAAACACAAAATTGTGGACAGTTGACGGCATTAAATCATTTAAGGAACTTGCTGATACAGAAGAAGATGTGAATGTTTATTGTCTGGACATTGATGGTAAGATTAGAATGTCCAAGATGTTCCACCCCAGGATTACTGGGTACAACATTGAGTTTTTGAGAATCACTCTTGATGATGGGACTGAACTCAATATGACAGAGAATCATATGGTTCTCACCAAAGAAGGTTATGTGATGGCCGGAGACCTCAATGAAGGTGATGAGATTGTGAAGATGAAGGATGTATCCAATCTCCCCGCTGAAATCTCCGAGACCGACAAGAGGTTCACTGAATATGAGGGAACCAAGAAGGGAACAGTTATCAAGCGGTGCGAAGTCACCGGTGATGAATTTGAGTGCGTTTGGGAAGAGAGGGAACTCTGCACCAAGACTGGTTATGAGTCGGACCTCTTTAATATGAAGAAGGATGTGATGACATCATCAGAGAATTATGAATATGTCAAGGTGAAGAGCGTGGAGTTCTTCGGACGGGAGAATGTTTATAATGGTACTGTTGCTGTTTATCACAATTATTTTACTGTTGATGAGAACACGAACACCATCATCAACCAGATGAACTGATGGTGAACAATATATAAACAAACATAAAATTTTATATGATTAAAACAGTAATTAAGAGGGATGGTACGCCTGCCCATTTCCGTATCGAAAAGATATACAGTGCACTTGACAAGGCGTTTGCTTCCAAGGAAATGGAGACTCCCGTCGAGGTTTATGACTTCATCAAGGACTGGGTGGATCACATCGAAGAAGAGTCCATGCATGTGGAGGACATCCAGGATAAACTTGAGAAATATCTGATGAAGTATTATCCTTGCGTCGCCAAGAACTTCATAATCTGGAGGGCGGAACATAAGGCGGCGAGAGAAGAGAAGGACAGACAGACAAAGGAGATGGAGAAAAAACTGTTTGCCAAGAATGTTGAGAATCAGAACGCCAATCTCGACGAGCATTCATTTGAAGGTAGGATGGGTGAGGTCACAAGGGTTGTGACAAAGGATTATGCCTTGAAGTATTGTATGAGCAGGAAGTCAAGGAACAACCATCTGAACAATGAGATTTATATCCACGACCTTGATCATTATGCAGTAGGTAACCACAACTGTCTTTCTATTCCTTTTGATGATCTTCTTGCAAAGGGTTTCCATACAAGACAGACAGATGTAAGACCGGCTAATTCAGTCAATACGGCAATGCAGTTGGTGGCTGTCATCTTCCAGTTGCAGTCACTCCAGCAGTTTGGTGGTGTCTCTGCTACCCACCTTGACTGGACTATGGTTCCCTATGTGAAGAAGTCTTTCAGAAAGCATATCAAGTCCTGGTTCAAGGATGTTGAAGGATATTCAAAAGATGAAGCGGAAAAGGTTGTGTGTGAACTTGAAGATACTTGGGGAGAACTTTGTTTTGAGAATGAAGGATTCAAAAAGAATTTTCCCAAGATTTACAGATATGCATATGGTCAGACTGAATCTGAAACATATCAGGCAGTAGAAGGTATGTATCATAACTTGAATACCTTACAGAGTAGAAGTGGGAATCAGCTGCCTTTCACATCCATCAACTACGGTACTTGCACTTCACCGGAAGGAAGGATGGTAACGCAGAAACTCCTTGAGGTATCTATTGCAGGTCTTGGTAAGTTCCATAAGACACCTATCTTCCCTTGTGGTATCTTCCAGTATATGAAGGGTGTCAACGACAAACTTGGAACACCTAACTATGACCTCTATCAGTTGGCCCTTAAATCTACTGCAAAGAGACTCTATCCTAACTATGCCAATGTAGACTGGTCAGGTAATGCCGGATATGACAGGAATGATCCTTGTACATATTTTAGTACAATGGGATGCCGTACAGCCAATGGTTGGGACATTAATGGCCTTGGTCAGAGAAAGGATGGTAGAGGTAACATCTGCCCTGTCACCATCATTATGCCTACTCTTGCAATGGAAGCAGACAGGGATGTTGAGAAATTTATGAAACTCCTTGACAAGAAAATTGGTGAAGCAAAGGATATGCTTCTTGAAAGGTTTGAGTGGATCTGCTCGCAGTCACCGAAGTCAGCAGACTTTATGTACACCAACCATACAATGGCTGGATATGTTCCTGAAGAAGGTATCAGGTCGGCCCTGAAGCATGGAACCATTGTTATTGGTCAGCTTGGTCTTGCCGAGACACTTCAACTCCTTATTGGCAAGAACCAACTCACTGATGAAGGTATGGCACTTGCAAAGAGAATCGAGCAGCTATTCAAGGACAGATGTGCAGAATACAAGCAGGAATATAAATTGAACTTTGGTGTTTATTACACTCCTGCTGAGAACCTCTGCTACACTGCATTGAAGAAGTTCCGTGACAAGTATGGTGTCATTGAGAATGTATCTGATAGGGAATACTTCACCAATTCAATTCATGTACCTGTCTGGGAGAAGGTCACTCCATTTGAGAAGATTGACATTGAGTCACAGCTCACCGGTTACAGTTCAGCAGGTTGCATTACTTATGTTGAACTTCCTTCAACAGTACTTCATAACACAGAGGCATTGGAGACCATTGTCAATTATGCTATGGACCATGACATCCCTTACTTTGCAGTCAATACGCCGAACGACCTTTGTACCAATTGTGGTTATCAGGGTGAACTTGGTGAGACATGCCCTCAATGTGGAAGTACAAAAATAGACAGACTCCGTAGAGTTACCGGGTATTTGACTGGAAATTATTTGACCGCTTTCAATCTTGGAAAGCAGGATGAGGTTAAGGATAGAGTTAAACATAATAAGGAAGTGATTGTTTAATTATGAAGTATGCAAGTATTACAACCTCAGATGTAAACAATGGACTTGGTTGTAGGACGACCTTCTGGGTGTCTGGATGTACCCACCATTGTAAGCAGTGTCATAATAGGAAGACCTGGAGTTTCAATTCAGGTAAACAGTATAATGAGAAAGTGGAGGAAGTCCTGTTCAATGAGATTGACAAACCTTACATCAAGGGATTGACCTTGAGCGGAGGTGACCCGCTTGACAGTCCTGACGGTGTACTTGAACTTCTAAAACATTTCAGGGACAGGTTTGGTGACACCAAGGATGTGTGGATTTACACTGGATACACTTATGAATACTGTAAAGAACATTTCAAGGAGATTCTTGAACTCTCTGACATTCTGGTTGATGGAATGTATGACTGCACGAAGAGAGACACCTCCTTGGCATTCAGGGGAAGTTCAAACCAGAGAATCATAAATTTGAAGACTGGTGAGGACATTAGTTCTAAACTGTAATGAAAGAAATCAATAGGGTTTATAATGAAGATTGTTTGGAGGGGATGAAAGACATCCCCTCCAAATCTATTGACTGTATAATTTGTGATCTCCCTTATGGGTCAAGTTCCATACCTTGGGATGTAATTATTCCTTTTGATAAACTCTGGGAACAGTATGGTAGAATCATCAAGGACAATGGTGCGATAGTTCTCTTCGGTACTGAACCATTCAGCAGTATGTTGAGGATGAGTAACCTGAAATGGTACAAGTATGACTTGATATGGAAGAAGTCAAAGAGTGGTTCTGCCTTTTGTGCCAAATACAGACCAATTGCCAAACATGAGAACATCAGTATCTTTTCAAGGAATGGAGAGAAGACAGTTTATAATCCGCAGATGAAACCTGGTGAACCATACAAGAGAACCCATAAGATTTCAGAAGTTGATATCAACAATCATCAGATAGGATTCAACAGGAGGGAGGTTGTCAGTGTCAATGAAGGATTCAGGTATCCTGACAGTGTGTTGGAGTTCCAGCAGAAGTGGAGGAGACAGGATCAACTTCATCCAACACAGAAACCAGTTGAACTTATTGAATGGTTGATAAGGACTTATTCCAATGAAGGTGACACTATCTTGGATAATTGTATGGGAAGTGGTACGACTGCGATAGCGGCGATGAGGACAGGCAGGAACTTCATCGGGTTTGAGACAGATGAAGGATATTACAAAATATGTCTGGAAAGGATTGAAAAAGAGACAGGAGGACAGTAAATTGTCTTCCTGTTTGTTATATTTAAGTTATGAGATTGGATTATAGCCTTACGAATATCATCAACAATTATAAGGATGAAGATGGACTTGCCAAATATGATTATGTTGGCAGTATCATCTGGTTCAGTAAGCAGGAGTTGTGTGATGAGGTTAGTAAGTTCCTGAATATGTACATTCCTCTTGAAGTGAAGGTAAGTGTGTCCAGAAAACAGTTGGAGAGTGTCAGAAAGTTATTATCTGGAAGGAAGTTGCTTGGAATGTATGGTGATGATTTTTTAAATGAATGGTAATATGGAAAATAAAGTAGAAATAGGAAATTGTATTCTATGTCTTGGTGATTGTTATGATATCTTGAAAGAGATTGATGACAATTCTGTTACATTGGTTCATTCAGATCCTCCATATGTTGTCCATAGTGGTTCACAGAAATCAGAATGGTATGAAAATATTGGGGTGAATAGGCAGTTGGATAAATTGAAGACAGCAGATATTTCTGATGGTTTTGATATGCAATTAGTAATGACTGAATTAGAAAGGATATGTAAGTGTCCTAATTATCAGTTATGGTGCTCAAAGAAACAGTTTCCAGAGTTATTAAACTATGCAATTGGAAAAGGATATTCCTGGCAGGATATAATGTTGTACAGAAACAATGCTCTTCCAAATTTGAATGGAAAGTATCAGGATAAAGATTATTGTATTCATATGTGGAAAGGTAGGAAGATAACTGGTGAATATCAAGACAAGGTAACAGGATATAACTGGACAATTGGAGGTAAGAAAGAATGGAATCATCCTGCATTGAAACCTGTAGAACCAATAGAGCATATGATAAAAGTTGGTTCTGATGAAGGTGATGTTGTTCTGGATATGTTTATGGGAAGTGGTACTACTGGGGAGGCATGTATGAGAGTAGGAAGGAAGTTCATAGGTATTGAAAAGAATCCTGAATATTTTAATATGGCAGTTGAAAGATTGAATAAGATTATAAATAAATGTAAAGAAAATACTTTATTTTAATTATGAAAAAAGTTATAAAAAAATTTGATGATTTTGTAAATGAATCATCTAATTTAAATATTAATATGAATTTAATTGAAAGAGATCTCCAAAATTTTATAAAGAAACATCCTGATTATAAGACATCCTGGGGTCAAATTCAAAATGATAAAAGTGATAAAGATACTAAACCATATAATATATATTCATATGCTCAATTTGTAAAAAAATGGAAATATTGTACAGATATTAATAAAATTAAATATGCATTAACAAGATGGTTTCTTCATTGGTGTGCAAAGTGTGATGAAAATATTTTATGTGGTAAATATGCAATTCCAAACCCAGATATATATGATAAGACTTGGGATATACAATTTAAAGGTATAAACAATTGTCCAAATATAAAGTTTGACGTAAAAAGTACCAGAATACCTAAAGAACTGGATGAAGAATATTATGTAGAACATCCAATTGAGTTGATTAAATGGATGTATAATAAACAGTCTCAAGAATCAAGAAAAGGATTTCAAAATAGATTATTTATTATTCATATACCATCTATTGAAAGGTCAGAAGCAATGGTTAGAACAGATTTTGATAAAAAAAGAGAAATAATTGAAAAATATTATCAATCAATAGAAAATGGAGACCATCTTCCATATGAAATAGAAATTGGACCAAATCGAGTTATTTCAGATGTTATTTTTGTAGATTAAATCATAAATCATTAATGGAAGAAAATAAATTGAAATGTGTAGGTATCAGTGATATCCATGGACTGTTACCGAAAGATTTACCAGAAGGAGACCTTCTGTTCCTTCCTGGTGACATCAGTCCATTGGATTATCAGTCAGACCAGACCCAGATGTTGGCCTGGTTCTATCTTGTATTCCTTCCCTGGGTGGAGAGTGTTCCATTCAAGAAGGTTATCCTTTTGGCTGGCAACCATGATTTCTTCTTGGAGAACATCCATAAGAGGGTAAAGAAGAGTCCATATCCTCCATATGTGGAATATTCCTGGAGGTCGGCGGGAGATGTTACAAAGAAACTGTTTCCTGGAATGTTGAAGGGTAAGTATAGCAAACTTGTTTACCTGTGTGATTCTTCTTTCACATATGAGGGAAGAAGGATTTATGGTACACCTTACATTGAGGACTTGACCAGTTGGGCATTCTATCTTAACAAGGAAGACATTGAGAAGAAGTTCAAGAACATTCCAAACAAGTGTGATGTCATCCTTACACATATGCCCCCGAAGATTGAAGGGATAGGTCAGGTTCTTCAAAGCAGGACTTTCAATTATGGTACCGATTATGGTTCAGAGATTCTGACAGAGGTATTGAAGACAAAGGATTTCAAGTATCTCCTTTGCGGGCATGTCCATTCAGGACAGCACAAACCAGCTGAACTTGATGGAAAGAAGATTGTCAATGTGTCATTGAAGAATGAAGATTATGAAGATTGGTATTTTCCTTTTGAATTTGAGATATGAGTAAATTGAAAGTCAAACTGGCCAAGATGTTTTTCAATCTGGCAGAAAAGATGGACAAGAATTTTGTTGAAGATAAGACTATATTAATGCCTGGTCCATCTCTTATACCTTTAGAGCAACCTATCATAATGTATGACCAGTATCATGTAGAGAAGATACATGCCCAGCATATGTTGTCAAGGGATACTCTTATGTTCAGTAAGAACTTTAATATGGATGAGTATGTCTCCAATTCCATTGTGAGAGGTGTTTCTGAAGAATTGATGAAACTGTATGGAGATAGGATAAAGACTGAGGATATTCCAGAAGGAAGGATATATTCTTTGGATGTATATGTTTGCAAACCACAGAAAAAAGAGAGTCAATTATAGACTCTCTTTTATATTAAATGATAACCTCAATGTCCATACATCATCAGGACAATCATTGGTTAAATCAACAACTATCGCACCATCAAGGTTTGCAAACAACTCACTTAACCATTTTGAATAGTCTTTCCAATTTCCAGGACCATTCTCACCACCATAGATATATGCAATATAATGATTGCCGGCATTGAATACACTGTCAACAATAGGTGGCCTGTTCCCTCTATAAATAGGAAGTCTATCTGATATATATTGAAATTCAGGAGAACCCTTTTCTGATTTTACCCAATGTTCCTCAAAATCAACACCTGGATCTTTATCAAACATATGTTCTGATGATTCTTTAATATAACTTTTGAATGTTATAAAATCATTGTATTCAAGTAATGTGTTCATACTATTTTAATGGTTTGAATTTATTCACTTTCAGAAACTCTTTAATATTGTCAAGTTCAAATAATTGGTCTGGACCAATATTATAATGGAGGATATCATTCCTTGTTTTGTTGTCCATATCATTTACCATCTTCCATCCTTTGAAATATGTGGTCATTGGTTCTCCAGATTTGATTGAACAGTCCTTATTCCTTCTCCTTGGTCTCATCACAGTCTTGAATGCAGTGTAGTCTGTCATCCCCGGTGCTTTCTTCTTCACCCATTCAAAGAGTTCGCAGAAGTCTATCTCGAACATCAGGTAGCTCACACAGGTCTTCATAGCGATATTGAACATCACATTGTCTTTCTTGTGTTTCACCTTGTTCAATGAGTTCCACACTGCAAGACCCTCATCATATGTTGAACTGGATTGTGTACCATAGGCAAACAACCAGAGACCTGTTTGCATTCCATAATATCGTCTTCCGACATGCCCCCTAATTTCATGTTGGATCAGTCCTTCAATGTCCTCATCTGAAAACCTGGATGTCTTGTTGATATTGACTCTACCCATCTTGACATTCATCCTTGGAAGCATACCCGTGTCTATCTGTACATCAAAGTCATATCCAAGTTCATCAAGGGCATCCTCAATTGCTTCAAGTACCGTGTCACTGTCATTTGTCCTGTCATCCTTGAAGTCTGGTTTCTTGTATGGGTTGTCCTTTATTACCTGAAGGGCTTCCTTGTAGAGTTCCTTGTCAACAGGATTCTCGCCAGGTTCATAAGAACCGTCTTCCAGTTTCTGTCTCTGTTCAAGACTCAATCTCATTGAATGGAGTTTTTCAAGATAGAACTTGGCGACATAACATTTGTCCTTTATCTTTTCGAACTCATCCTTGAGTTTTCCCATACCGTCATAGATTTTCATATCCACTTCCGAGTTTTCAATTTCAAGTTGTGGATAATATTTTTGTCCATTTTCCCTTGCGGACATAAACTTGTCAAATTCTTCCTTTATGTTTTTGACAGTTTGTGCCACATACTTGGTCCTGAACTTCTCAATGAGTTTATGATACTTCTCATCCAGTACCAGAAGTTTGGACTTGGTTTCGGGATCCATCAGGAAGATACTGTTGGATTCAAGTATATAGTTGTCAAAATCAAGAATGTTTTTCATACAATTATTTATGAGACCATAAATATTCTATATATGTATTTTCATTATGAAATTTGAATTTGACCATAGGACTGGTACAATGCAGCCAAAGAAAGATGACAATATTTATTTTGCCCAGTCACAAGGTGGTGGATTAATTGTCGATGACAAGAAGAACAATATCAGATATATCATAGAAAGGAATGAAAGGATTACCAAGCTGTTCGGTAGTTTTGACAGAGACAAACTCAATTTCTATGATATGAGGGATGCCAGGATGATTGCTGACAGGGTTGCCAGACTTCTTGGAAGAGACCACAAATATTCTGATTTCCATTATTTCCTGAAAGGTTATCATATGTCAGAGAATTTTGTCCAGAGTTGTTCAAGTTTTTTGGACGAATCAGTGTGGGCAGACATTCATAAAAGGAGTAATGGCCAGGGCGCTGTGAAGAAAGAAGACTATGGTAGGGTGATAGGAACTCTTGAAGATGGCACAAAACTGGTTATGCCTTATGACTATGTAGATAAAGGTGAACTTGTTGAGTTTGATGATGGAAACATTTATTCATTTGATGAATATAGTGATGGTGATATTTATATTGCAGTGGTGAATCATAATTATGATGATACTTATTATAAGTATGATGAGGATACTGATGAAGGTGTCAATATGGTTGAATGTTTCAAATGTGATGATTCATTGAGAACTGAAAATAATTTTGGAGCATTAAAGGCTTTGATGTTACAGGATGAATTTGATGATGAAGATTTTGAATATCTGGATGTTAATGTTCAAACAAATTGTTTTGAATTTACATTCTTTGACAACAAATTTAAAATCTACACCGATAAGGATAGTGCTGTTGAAGATGCCATTGAAATGGAAAAGGATTTACTTGAATCAGAAAGATTTACGAAAGATTTAGTTGAGCGTTTCAGGAATGCCCTTGGGGATGGTTTTCTTGATGAGAGTGAGATGAAAGATGCACTCAAAGAGAGTCAGGAATTTTATTACAATGATTTAAGTGAGGATGAGGCCATTGACAATTTGATTAGAAACAATATCATTGAAGACAGTGAGGAATATTTTGAACTGGATGAAGATGGGGAAATAGATCATTCACAACCAAAGTTTGATTATCAAGATTATTGTGATGCATATGTTGAAAAATGGATTGATAGTATTGATGATATTATAGATGAATATCTTATGAATTATGGATATGATGGTATTGAGAATTATATAGATATTGATAAACTTGCTGAACTTATTGTTAAAGCGGATGGTCCTGGAAATGAAATTGCAATGTTTGATGGTTTAGAAAGAGAAGAGACAGTGGATGATATAACATATTATATATATCGGGAAGAATAATGGTTTTAAATTTTAATGGTTATATAATAAATGAGGCCAGCTTGAAGAAACTCAAGAGGCAAGTACATGGTGCTCTCAATATGTCTGCCAGGAAAAGGATGAGAAGGGAGCTCCGTGACAATATCATTACCTTCAAGTTCAAGAAAAGGAATGGAGACATAAGGACTGCACATGGTACCCTTCATCCTGATTATCTCCCACCATTGAAAGGAGGCGGACCGAGACCGGAACACCAGATGGTCTATTATGATTTGGACAAGGAAGGTTGGAGAAGTTTCAGGTCATACACCTTTATAAAGATTCTGAACATCAAACCTGTCGAGGCAAAACCTGTTACCAAACCACATCCTAAACCTATAACAAAGGAAGAAGATGAAGAGGAAGTAAAGAAGAAACCTATCCACACAGAGGATGAAGAAAAGGTGAAGGAGAAAGAAGAGAAGGTCAAGGAGAAGGAGGAAAAGAAGAAAATCCGTGAGATTGATGATGAGATAGAGGATGATGATGACCACAAGAGTGTGTTGGATGATAAGGAAACTCCTGAAGAGAAAGAAGTTATCAGGAAGGACAAGGAGAAGGATGAGGAGGAAGATGAAGAAAAAGACAAGGAAAAAGACAAGGATATAAAGAGTGAAGATGAATAATCTTCACTTTTTGTTATATTTAAGTTTGAAGAAGACTGTTGAGTTCCCTTTTGTGGAACTTCAAGTAGTATAAAATAAATTAAAAAAAGTTTTATTAAGTTATGAGTAAAAAAATTATTGGTATTGACCTCGGAACCGGTTTCTCCTGTGTTGCAGTTGTAGAGGGTGGTAAGCCGAAGGTCATTATTAATTCAGAAGGTAAGACCACCACTCCTTCTGTCATTTCATTCAGTGGTGATGAAATCAAGGTTGGTACCGCTGCCAGAAACCAGGCAGTGATGTATCCTACTGAAACAGTTTCATCCATCAAGCGCTTTATGGGTGAGAAGTTCAGCAATGTCCAGGATGAGGTTGCCAGGGCACAGTATAAGGTGGTAAAGGGTAAGAATGACTTACCAAGAGTTGATATCAAGGGTAAACTTTATTCACCGGAGGAACTGTCCGCTATGATTCTTCAGAAGATGAAGAAGACTGCGGAGGATTATCTTGGTGAGGAAGTGACAGATGCTGTCATCACCTGCCCTGCCTATTATGATGATACAGCACGCCAGGCTGTCAAGAATGCCGGTGAGATTGCTGGTCTCAATGTGAAGAGGGTTATCAATGAGCCTACTGCTGCTGCACTTGCCTATGGTATCAGTACTGACAAGGCACAGAAGATTATGGTGACTGACATTGGTTGCGGTACTTCTGACTTCACTATGTTGGAGATTGCTGATGGTGTCTTTGAGGTGATGGCCACTGATGGTGACACCCATCTTGGAGGTGATGACTTTGACCAGGTGATTGTCAACTGGGTTGTAGAAGAGTTCAAGAAGGAATATGGTACTGACATCTCAAGTGATTCTATGGCAATGCAGAGAGTGAAGAATGCAGCGGAGGAAGCAAAGATTGAATTGTCTTCCCTTACTTCCACTGACATCAACCTTCCTTATCTCTCACCTGTGAATGGTGTTCCCGCTCACTTTGTGAAGAGTCTGTCCAGGGCCAAGTTCGAGCAGATGTCGGAAAGCCTCATCAAGAGGATTGTGGACAAGTGCAATTCCTGTCTTGCGAAGGCAAAGGTTGACAAGTCCAGTGTTGATGAGATTATCCTTGTTGGTGGATCCACCAGAATCCCTGCTGTCCAGGATGCCATTGAGAAAATCTTTGGAAAGACTCCTAACAAGACTGTCAATCCTGATGAGGCAGTTGCATCCGGTGCTGCTATCCAGGGTGCTATCCTTGCTGGTGACAAGGGTATGGGTGACATCCTTCTTCTTGATGTCATTCCTCTTTCTCTTGGTATTGAAACTCTTGGTGGTGTGTTCACCAAGCTTGTTGATGCCAATACTACCATTCCAGTCAAGAGGACAGAGACTTTCACTACCGCTGCTGACAACCAGCCTTCCGTTGAGGTAAAGGTTCTCCAGGGTGAGAGACCTATGGCAAAGGATAACAAGCAGTTGGGTATCTTCCATCTTGATGGAATCATGCCGGCAAGAAAGGGTATCCCTCAGATTGAGGTTACATTTGACATTGATGCCAATGGTATCCTTTCTGTTTCTGCTACTGACAAGGCAACTGGTAAGGCTCAATCTATCAGGATTGAGGGTAGTTCCGGATTGAGTAAGGAAGAGATTGAGAGGATGAAAGCAGAGGCGGAGGCAAATGCAGAGGCAGATAAGAAGGAACTTGAAAGAATCCAGGTTCTCAATGCTGCCGAGTCAACCATCTTCCAGACAGAAAAGAACATCAAGGAGTATGGTGACAAGATTACAGAGGAACAGAAGTCTGAACTTGAGAATGGCCTCAATGCTTTGAGGGATGCTCTTGAACAGAAGGATGTGGATGCTTGTAAGTCCTGTATGGAAATCCTTTCACAGTCCTGGTACAAGATTTCAGAGGAACTGTACAAGAACACAGGTGAAGCGCCTGGTGCCGGAGATACAGGTCAGACTGACAATCCATTTGGTGAAGGATTCAATTTCAACAATCCACAGTAATGAAAAGGAGGGTGTAAATGACACTCTCCTTTCTTTTTATCATAAATAACTTATATATAGTTACATTAAATTATGACTCCTACTCCATATTTGAAAAAGTTTAATACTGAAGGTGGTACATTGTATGTGTTCCCATCTGTAAGTAGAGATCTTACAAAAACTCTTGTGAGTAATGATTATGAATTCAAGTTCAGTCATTATGCATGTCTGAATCTTCCTGAAATATATGGTGGTAAATATACTTCTGACAAACCGAAGGGTTTGTATATTGAGACATTATTACCTAATGGCAGTATTACCACTTGGGATAATACATCTATGCAGGATGCCATCACCACCAATCTTCAAAACTATGTGATGAACTTTGAGACTGCAATCATCAATGGAGAAGGTGACAATGATAACTATGACAATGATGTCTTGACCACAGTATCTGAAAAGGTGTTTTGGAATTGGATGCAGAAGATAGGTGCAATCAAGTTTAATGAGTCTGGTACACTTGAAGATTATGACAACATACATGACAGGACAATCCAGTATCTTGGAAGTCTTGATATGATGAATGCGGTTGACATTGACGGTGATACTTTCCAGGAATTGTACATCCATATTCCAAGTACCGCCGGTGCAAGTACAACTATCTATTTTAGACCTGGTGAGATGACTGACAACAAGAATTATCTTCACAAGAACTATACTATCACAAATGGAAGATATAATCCTGAACAGATAATCGGAAGGGATTCTGAAGATGTAAGTCCATATGGATTGGGCATAACAGCAATTTATGACAATGATGCGGGTAGTAACATCTATGTAGGTGATATGGGTCACACCATTGATTTCAGGGATTCCAGTTATGACAATGGTTATGGTATAAGCAATATGAACAGCAAGAGTCTTGAAGACTTTGAGTTCAATGCTGTTCTTATCTTCTATGATATAACAGAGAAGACAAATGTCCCTGGTGTCAGGAGGACTGCTACTAACCTGTATGGTATCTTGTTCTTGGATCAGGTTACAGATATGCCTGATACTGATAGCAGGAAGGGTTACTTCCAGAGATACCCGAAGAAGAAGGAGACTGTTTATGGAAACGGTAACAGTTATGGTCTCAAACTTGATTTGAAGATTGATACCATTGGTGATAATACATGGACATATAATACTATCACTGTTCCTGTATATGCAGACCCAGAATCAACTGCGGAAATCAATGCATCTGATTGGGGAAGGGAAAGGATAGCATCTATGATACATTATACCAAGGCGCTTACCGAACTCCAGAAATGTATTGATATTTTCTTTGAACAGAAGAATGAATTAATAAAACTTTCACAGAGAGTTGCCACACTTGAAAATCTGGTACTTGGCATTGACAGTGTTAAATCCTTGAAGGATGACATAAGGAGATTGTATGACCTCTGTGACGGTAATGCTATTGTTGACACTGCAACTCTTTTAAGTCTCATAGATGCCAACACCAAGAAACTTGATAATATTATGAGGGGTGGAAAGGATTTGAAACTCCAGTTTGACACTGATGTCATCCAGCCTGGTAATGGTATTGGAATCAAGAAAGAACTCAACAGGGTAACAATCAGTTCTGAACAAAGGTATTCCATCAATACTGTATATGATGGTAATCAGTCAAATGAGGTGGAGTTCTCTGCAAATCATCCTCTGGATACTCATTCCAGTACCGCACAGATATGTAGGATTCCTTTACTGACCGGTGAGAACTTTGCAGTTGTGTATCTTGAAGACACAGGTGACTGTGACAAGAACATCACCATAAACATTGATGACAGTAATTATAACTGGGAGGTTGGTCAGTCATTGAAGATATATTTTGTATGTGATAATGGATCTTTGAGGTTTACAGACTCCATCAACACTGGTGTTGTAATCAAACCAAAGTTTAGTTCCACACTTTCAATTCCTGGATTTGAAGTTGAAGGAAACAATCTCATCGAGGTTGTATGTGTCGCCCTGGCAGGTACCAATGATAATGGAAATGTCAATGAAGACAAATTTATATACTTAATCAAGTAATTAAGATATGGCTGTATCTATAAAAGGAAATACAAGTAGTGTGGTATATGGAAAGGGAGACATATGTCTTAAACTCAATCCATTTGACAATTTCAGGTTGTTCACACTCTATGAAGATTGGCGAAGCGACGATCGCAAACCCATTGACCTCTCCAATGGACAGAAAATCTATCTTGTGTTCAAGTCAAAGAACAAGGAGATAAGGATTCCTGAATATGATATGATTGACAGTGATTACACTGTTGACAAGGTTAATGGTCAGGTGTTGTTCAAGATTGCCAAGAAGCAGGCCATTGACATCCTGGCAATGGATACCAGGGTGTTCTATATCACCAGGATTTATAACATAACAGATTATACAGGTGAGAAGGTGTTATCTTCCGAGGAGGAAGTCCTTTATACAGGTCAGTGGAAAGATGAGACTTCCAATACAGTTGACAACTACACAGCACAGTTGAAAAACCTGATGGATATTGTGAATGAAAGGAACAAGCAGATTCAAGACCTTCAGGAATCCAATGTGAAGTTGATGGAACAGAATACAGACTTCGCCACAACCCTGACCACACTCCAGGAAGAAAATGACAAGTTGTTGTCGGAGATTGCCACACTTGAAGCCAAGTTGGCAGAATATGAGGCAGGTAATGAATACAATGGCATGGTTGTTGGAGAAGGTACACATCACACTGTTATCACAGGTAGGACTCTCAATGGAAACGAGTACACAGAGGAACAGTTGGCAGACGCCCTGAAAACTCTTGAAATAAAAGTTTCCGAATAATCATATTTCACAAAAGTTTGTTATATTTAGTTTGTATCAGTTGAGAACATTGTCCTTTTGGACATAGTTTATATAAGTTTAATTAAGTTTTAAGTTTATGGCAGAAGTAAATTTCAATGAACTGTTCGGATCATTTTCCGCAGCAGATGCCCTTGCGGCAACCGAGACCAGTAACAATTCTGGTTATTCTGGAAGAGCAGACCTCTTCAAACCATCCATCAAGGATGAAAAGTGTACGGACCAGAACTACCGTGCCCTCATCAGATTCATTCCTTTCTTCCATGAGGGAAAGTGGCGTACCACTGTCAGTCGTTGGGAATGCTTCCTGAAGGATGTGAATGGTGAAAACGGTATCTTCGTTGTTTCACCAAAGACTGATGGAAAGAAGTGTCCTATGAGGAATCTTTCCTACAAACTCTACACAAGTGATAGTGCAATCGATAAGGAAAACTCCAAGAAGATTAATGTCTATCAGCAGTACTATGCCCTCATTGAGGTAGTCAAGGATGTACAGCATCCTGAATATGATGGAAAGGTTTTCATCTATCAGTTCGGTCAGAAGATCAATGATAAGATTGAGGCTGCTATGAAGAGCACCGAGTTCACCGAGGGATTTAACCCGTTTGACCTTTATGATGGTCGCCTCTTTGAAATCAACATTACAAAGGATGCAACCAAGAAGATGGACAACAGACCTGTTGCCAACTATGATGCATGCCGTTTCATCGAGAAGACTTCTCCTATCCACTTCACTGTTGGTGAAGAGAAGATGACTCTCTCCCGTGATGACAGGGATTCCCAGAGGGCTTTCTTCGAGTGGTTGGAGAAGGGTGCTCCGAAGATTAAGGACTACTTCTGGAAGGAGTGGGATGCAGAGACCACTGAAAAGGTCAATGCCAATCTTGCCACCTATACTTCCAGTTATGTTGCTCCCCGCACAACTGTTGCAGCAGCAAAGGAGACTGTGAGTGCGGCAACTGCACCTGTGGCACACCAGGAAGCACCTGCATCTGTGACTCTTGATCCTGTTGAGGATATGCCTGATTTCACTGCGGCATCCCCTCAGATTCCAGAAGATGAAACTCCGGTTTCAACTGCTGATGATGACTGGATCAACAGTGTCCTGAATGGATAATTTCTAAATATGGTGGTGGGAAAGTTCTTCCCACCACCTTTAATCAAAAAACATATATGCCTAAAATTTTTGCTATTAGTGACACTTGGATTAACCGCCTGTTAGTGGAAGATCCAAATGCAAATGTTGTAGATAATAATGACCATATCATTCAGAGTTGGAATGATGTAGTGGACAAGGATGATACAGTTTATGTCCTGGGTGGATTTGGTATTGCAGATATGTATCATATTCTTGTAAGACTGAATGGACAGATACACTTCCTCGCCAATTATTTCAACAATGATGAATCTGAATGCATGTCAATGTTGAAGAAGGCTGTTGAGAAGACAAGTGATGTATCATTCAAGGAAAAGATACATTTTGACAATGAGCAGATTGTTGTACTGAATGATCTTGATGCAGTCCTTTCATACTTTCCACTTCAAGATTGGCCAGGTAAAAATACAGGAACATATTGTTTTCATGGTCTGAATGATAGTATGAATCTTGAAGAACACAATATCACCTGTCTTGGTAGTAAATGGGATTTCAGTCCTGTTGATATTGAGGATGTTCAAAAAAATATCTCCACATTCAATAGCAAACTTTAATGATTTAGGCATCCTGTAAACAACAGGATGTCTTGATCTGTTTAAAAGAATTTGTCAAAAATTTGTTTTTTTGACAAAAAATCATTATACTTGTATTAGGTATTCATATCTGATACCAATATAATCACCCAAACATAAGTAAAAATAAGTTAATTTAGTAATGGATAGTAAGTTGTATAATGACATTGGTAAGACTGTTGAAGCTGCCAAAAAGAACAATGGTTCTCTGACAGAACAAAATCTTCTTTATGTGGTAAAGGTTGCCACAGACATAGCTAACAAGACCGGAGCAGATTTTGATTCTCTTTTTGCAGAAGGTGTAATCGCTATGAAGAAGATGGAAGAAAAGTTTGACATAACCAAGAATGACAAGTTCACCAAGGCAGCAGCAATGGCAGTCAGGGGTTATATGTTGAACTCCATCAATCGTCAGAGTACATTGGTTCATATCCCTGCCAATCATATGAAGGGTTTCAAGAAAGGTCAGGACAGACTTGACTCTTCAAAGGTGGAGTATTGTCAGATTGATGCAACCAATTATGATACATTGGGTTATGTGGATAACTCTGCATTTGAGGTTGACCGGGAGGCCATTCTTGAAGAAGGATTGAAGACATTGGATATCAATGGGCGTATTGCTATGGAGATGAAGTTGCATAGAGGTAAATATTCTGAACAGCTTCCCAGTGAGGGTAAGGACAAGATAGTCTGGAAATACAAGAACTCTATGCAGGATATTGCTGATGAACTTGAAGTTCCTCTCAATACTGCAAACAAAATTTATAAGGAAGCATATAATAAGTTGAAAAAATATTGTATGACTGCCGCAAATGAATAAATGAAACTGATATGAAAAGGGTAAATCCAAATCATGATCCAAAACACAGAAGTAGAAGATGGGATTACAAGAGTATCAAGAAACAACCCCAGAAGGACAATGATGTCAGGAAATATGACACTGAAGTAAAGTGGATGCGCAGGAATGAATCTCTTGAAGATGTCATCCGTAAGGCAATCCGTAAGGCCAGGGATAGTTGGAGGACCCCATATTGGATTGTTGAGGCGGAGGATTATTCATATGATGTTCCTGATGACCAGAAGAAATATAAGAAGGAACACTTCACTCCTGATGACAGTCTGACCATAAGACAACTCCTTGAACAGGATGATGCCAAATTCAGAAGTACTTCTCTTGCAAAAAGGTGTAGATATGTGAGAGTTCCCTCATTGAAAAGAATAGACAGGGAATGGGTCAACTTCTACAGGACTTGGCCAGGTATTGCGGAGGATGTCGCCATTGGAGAGGAAAGGTTTGCTGACGGGGCAAAACTCAAATACATTCCGTTATTCAAGAAGATACTTGATGAAGAGTGGCCTGAAGACCTGAAGATGTGGACTGACGAGCAATATGAAGAACTGATGAGGAAAGGTGTCATAAAACCGTATGACCAAGTGATGATAAAGAATCTGATTGATTAATTTTTGTTATATTTAATATGGAGTGCAAACTCCAAAGAATTTAACATAAATCTATCATGATTTTTTTCCGGGGTTTGCTGTGAAGTACACCCCGGTTTTTATATTATTGAACCATAAATACATATATGAGGTTTAATTTTTTTAAACATAAGGATAAAGAAGAACCAAAGACTTTTGATGGTAGGTTCATCACTGATGAAGAGATAGAGGAGATGGCCAAACCAAAGACAGGTACATTCATTGGCAAGGAACTCAAGGAGATCCAGGATATGATGGATGAATTGAAGAAACAAGTCAATTAAACTATATACAGATGGCAGAGAAAGAGAATAAAGAAATATTAAGGGACAGTATCGCTGACCTATTGATGGACAATGACATCAATCTCAATGATGACATAAATGAGAACACATTGACTTTCAGAAAGACTCCTTCCACAGTATCTCAATATGATATGATGACATTGGAACAGTCCCGGTCAAAGGCAAAGAAAGTGATGGAGTCTCTTCTTAAAGTTTACCTTTCTGAAAACTTCATTTCAAAGAGTGAGTATGTCCAGGCAAAGGTGAACCTGGATGCTATGACTCTCGGTAACATCATCAACCAGATGGAAATCAGTCAGAGGGCAATCCAGATTCTGATGGACAATATTGAGATTGGTGATGTCAATCCCAAACTATTTGAAGTACTCGGTAAACTCCAGGGTACATTCATTGACTTGGTGAGAGCACAGACCAATTACATTGTAAATGTGAGTGATGAGTATGAGAAACTGGCACTGGATAAGGATACTGCAATAGATGCCAGTCCATCCACAGCAAAGGAAATTTCATCCGGATTCAAGTCCAACAGTCAGAAGGATTTGATGAGACTCATCAGGAAGGTTTCTGAAAAAGACGAAAAATAATGGTAAGGACATATAACATAGGTACGGAATGTTATGCTATCATAACATCTCCAAATGAACCTGAATTCCTTCTTCCTGTAAAGATTGTCCTTCTGGAAAAATACACACAGGCAGAGAGGACTACATATAAGGTGAAGATAAGGGAGATATTCGAGACTGACATCAACTATCTGAAAGAACATTTTAGTAATGTGAAGGTTTCAACCAATCTGAAAACTTTCAATCTCACCACACTGTTGAGAAAAGGTGAGTTGGATTCCATCAAGACTATGAGTGAACTCATCCAGAAATTGAATGACAAACCATTCTATCTTGAAGACAACTATATTGTTCCTGACAAGATTGGACTTGTTGATATGTATAATAAATTTGTGAAATACATCATCAATTATCATTTCAGGAAACTGTTCCAACTCACCAGTAGGAGTTTCCTTGCCAACCAACCTGTGTTCAACAACCAGAAGGATTTGTTTTTGAGAAGAGTTGAAAACCTTGGGTTTGGTGATGTACTGAAAAAATATGATTTGAAATTAGACATTTAGGAGGCTTGGACGCCTCCTTTTTTCATAAATAACTATATAAGTTGAATTGTATCAATGGCAAAGGGAGTTATTGAATCCAACATAATGGAATACACTGGAATAAAGTCCTTGACAGGTTTCACAGCGGTTGTAATTGGTGAGACCAAGGATACTTATTATGACAAGCAATTCAGGTATTCACCAGACAAGATTCTTTGGAGTGATTATAAGGATTTGACAAACAAGAATCTGTCTGCTGTCAAGATTTATGATGACACTGTTTACATCCAGTACAAGTTCACACAGGTGGGTGATGGAAACTTGTCAGTAGAAAGTATCTCATTGGATGTGGATTATGTGAAGGATGAGACAGTCATCCCAGAATGTTTCTGGACAAAGGGTGCATCAACCCCGCAGATTGTCTATAATCAGGGTTCAGGAAGTAATCTCTTCAACCCTTATGCTGTCGGACAGTCTCTTGACATTTATAACCAGATGTCAACTGTCATCTCCAATATGTTCGGTTTCTGTGTACTTTATTTCAAGACTGAACCTAATGCAAGAAGTAGGGATGTGGTGTTGAAGGAATACTCCATTGAACATGTCATTGATAAACAGAACATCAAAATACTTATTCCTGACAACCAGCTTCCTACAAGGGAGTTGCAGTTCAATTCAATGATGATAGACTATCCTGTACAATTTGAAATCAACATAGTGAAGTCTGAATTCTGGAAGGTGTTTGGTGCTGGTTCTCATCCTGATCCACATGATTATCTTTATTTCAGTACTTATATGAACAAGATGTATATGGTGGATTCCGTATCTGATCCTGATGACTTCGGTTATGTTGCCTCTTATTGGAGAGTGAGTCTGGTACCTTACCAGGAGGTGTCTTCCGTACAGTTCGGTAATGACAACCTTATGGAAGATACTGAAAGTCTCATCTTCTCTGCTGAAGGTAAGTTCAAGGAGGAAGTTCAGGAAGAGTTTGAAGACACAAGGAAAGACAATCAGCTCAATAATATCGGTGACCTTTATGAAGGTCAGGATATGGTCAGGAGAATCCTCCATGAGAATGTCAGGATTGTTGAGGAGAACATCTACAATAACTGGACAGTAGTTGCCAAGCAATACTACAATCTCTCCACCATTGATAAAGGTGCTATTGCTGCTGAATACAAATACAAAGGTCTTTCATCAGATGATGAAAGGATGATAACCTTTGCTTTCAGACCTACCAATATGAAGAATGTGTCTGACAACATTATGATAGATTCCGTATCCAATAATAATGGAAAGGTCAGACTTAAATTGAAAGGTTGGGATAACAAACTCCTGGACACTGGAAATATGATCAAAATTTCAAGGGTGTCAGGTCTCAATGGATGGCATAGGATTACAGCGGTTGACAGAGGTAAGTTGACCATTGATATTGATGCTGATTACAGTGATGTGATGAAAGTTCTCTCCTGTGGTAAACTTGTCAGTTATGAGGCCAACACAGGTGTCTATTTCGGTGATGGATTTGAGATTATACAGATGCCTGACAAGATGGTTGTCAGACTCAATGGAAAGAATTATGATTATACATTTGAAGGATTCTCTTCATTTGAATCCAAGTGGTACTTCTGTGTACTTGGTATGAAGAGAGGAATGTCCAATATGTGGTTATATGAAGTCAAGGGTAGTGAAACTATCAACAACACACACAGTGAAATCCAGAAGATAGGTTGTGCATCTGTTGACCTGGGTAAGTTCAATATTGACGGTTACTGTGGTCTTCGTGGTGGCGGACTTCATCTCACCAATTTCAGACTATGGAGTAAACTCTGTGAGGAAGATTTACACAACCTCATTTTGAGTCAGTATGTGGTTGATGACACACATAATACTCTTGTTGTCGATAATGCACAGAATGAGTTGCTGGTGAACTATAAATGGAGTTAATGTATGGGAATTATTAATGCTGGAATGAGAAAAGGTATCAAGATGATGGCTGTGGTGGCTCAAACTGCACAGTTTGTTTCATTGATGCCAAAACCAAAAGATTTTGTCACGAGAATCGTAGGTGATGTGGTTTATTTGTCATCAAGGGTTATCAAACTTTCTGATGATATGAATAGACTTCTGGACAGTTATGCAGACATCCCTACCAATTACTTGATGACACAGATGAACAGTATAACAGGTTCTTTGTCAAGGATTACTGACAGGGTTAGTATATATGGTCAGAATGCAGTCAACCAAGTAGTGGGACTTGGAGAGAATGGTGTCAATATGGTTACTGAACTTACAGGTTCAGCAATAGATACCGCCGGAGCATTGTCCGGGGCCATTGTGAGTCTTGGTGGTGCTGTTGCAGAATCATCTGCAAACATCCTTGGACAGACAGATATTGGTGAAGACATACATGATTCCGTAGAGGTTGTGATGGAATGGACTGATGAAGGATTCAAGAATGTCAATACCAGGGCAACAGACCCTCTCAGGAAGGTGTCACAGAAACTTACTGATTACAGGACAGGTGTTACCAATGCCATTGATGACAAGGCAAATGCAGTGACAGACAAGATTGAAGAATCAAGACTGTGGGTAGAAAGACTCATTACCGAACTCCGTGAGAAGGTTGAGAAACTTTGTAATGTGGTTGATACCGGATTCAAGGATGTGACTGGATTGAGTTCCGTTGCGAGTGGTGCTACCAAGATTTCACAGGAACTAAAAGATTATGATGATGGTCTTGCCGCCCAGGCAACCACTGCGGTTGCGGGTGCAGTCGCAGCAGTCATAAAGAATTTCAGTATAGGAAAGATGGCGAAAGCATTCGCCGGATTACTTACACAGTCGGGTATTGTGAGTCTTGGTCTTGACAAACTTCCTCCCATTGATTTTGAATCAATGATGTGTAAGATACGAAATGATCTTACTGTATCTTCAAAGGAATTATATCAGAGGTATAATGACTTGACAGAAAGTACATATAACAATCTCATTGAGTTTGGTGAGGAAGCTGCCAAGATTCCTACGGAGGACAGACATTACAGTTCAAAGAACTATGATGCCTTTGTACAGGAGTTTGAAGAACAGTTGAAAGCAAAGAGGGATGAGATTAGATTAATGATGAAGAATACTTCTGATGTGGTTGACAGGACAGATGTGAATAGTGTCGCCTTGGAAACACAGAAGAAAACGGAGTTGAGGTCTGCCATAAAGGAGATTGAAAAATACAGAAAGAAAATCAACAATGCCAGATGGGCAAATAATATGAAGTCCATCCTTGGAGAGGAATTGATGAACTTCAAGAAAGAAGCGGAATACAGATGTAATTCCTTGAAGGCAGACTGGAAGTCTATGATGGACCAGTATAAGAAGTGTATTACTGAAATCAAGGAGTTCTTCTCCAATGGAGGTGCATGTGATATGTTCATCAATGATTGCTGTGAGGCGATCAACCATGACTTTGATGAGATAAAGTCTCTTTGTAAAAATTTGATTTCACAGTTGGTCGGTACATCCATCAAGGTTGTAATGCCGGCGGACATCGGTACAGTTGTTCCAAACCCAGTTTATAAGATTGCTGATTTCATTATGGACATCAAGACCATATTGAAGTTCATCAAAGACCTTATCACACTGATAATAGACATTATCAACCATATCAACAAACTGGCAAGAATCATTCTCAATGGTATCAATGACCTGGCTGAAATCATCAAGCAACTTATGGAGATTGTTGGTCTCAGATGGTTGATGAACCTTGTACAGAGTATCATTGATTTGTTCGGTGACAATATTATGAATGCCAGGGAAAGACTGGAGAACACATTGTCACCTGTTCATTTCAGTGACACTGAAGAATACAACAATGCCCTGGAAGCATTGGATGAACTGATGGAAGGTGACGGAACCAAGATGACTGAAGAAGGAAAGGCATATCTCTCTGATGTTGCAAACTTACTAAATTCCCTTGGTGATGACAAGGACATCAAGAGTCTCATCAAGGACATCAATTCAGTGAAGAACAAGAAATCTTTCAATGAGAATGATGCAGAGAAGATTGATGAACTCATTGAGGATATGGAAAAACAGGGTGAAATGGTCATTGCCTACAAGTCTCCTATCATCAAACAACTTGGTCCGGAAGACAGTACACCTGTATCATCTATGGTTAATGGTGTAGATTTGGAGAATGACATCAAGTTTATAGGTTGGCATTTCTTCCATCCAAACCTCAATCATACCAAAAATACTTACTATTCTTCAAAGTTCATGAAGAAAATCAAGAGTAAGATTATCAAGAAAGCATCCAAGACAGGACATAAGAGAAGTGGTGGTGTCAACAGGTTGAAAAAGAAGAATGTAGGAAACATCTTCAAGAAGAGGGATAAGGCATATGTAGCATTCTACTGGTACACATATTATACAGAAGACCTGGAGAAGGATTGCTTCGAGATGTCAACTGTTGACAATTCCATCATCATTGACAATGTAGTGCATACTGAAAATGGTTCAGTTGTTGAACTCAATGATGGAAGGAAGGTGTTTGTTGCTAACAATATGGTCAGAAGCGGTGACTATGTGAATGTAGATGGTGTTAAATATAGAGTGAAGTAATATGGATTTACAGACAATTTATAATAAGATATTCCCCATTGGAGGAGTTGATGACAATAACAGGTATACTGAACTGACAGGAGATAAAATCAGTTCAGTACAACTTGTTGAACCCACATTGGGTGTAAGTGAGTTCATATTGACAAAGAAGGATACTTATGATAAGAATAACATTCCCTATAAGTATGCTTACAGGATTCCTATGGTGTCCATTGAGGATAACATCATCAATCCTGTTGACCTGACAGCATTCAAACTTGATTACACAGGATTCCTTCCAACATTGATGTTTGAATTTATGGATCCTTCCAACAGTGTCCTTTCAACAGAAGTTCCAAAGGATGGTACACTTATAAAGGTATATATCGGCGGTCAGGGTGATGAACTCTATTATAAACCAATCAGACAGGACTTTGTACTGACCAATATCAGGAAAATCAGTTCCAGTGGTATGAAGTACAGGGTATATGGTAAACTCAATGTACCTTATGGATACAGGAAAGAATCCTGGTGTAGTGGAAAAAGTACAGCGATGCAGGCATTGTTCAACATAGCAGTGTGGACAGGTCTTGGTTTTGCTACCAATTTCCCAAATAAAAACACCCTTGACATAATGAACTGGAGGAACAATGAGACAGGTACATATTTCGATTTTATGGAGGATATAACAGCACACGCCTGTTATTCCCCGAACACCTTCTTCACGTCCTTTATAGACCAGTATAATGTCCTTAATTTTGTGGAATGTCACTCACTTCTGTCACATGGTGGTAAGAAGGATGATGTTCCTGCTATGATATACAAATGCTATCCTCCACAGGAACTTCCTCCATATGAACCAGGAACAGAGAAGACCCCGCAGAACCAGTTACCATTGAAGGATGGTGAGGATGAAAATAACAATGCATACCAGAGATTGAGTTATTATTTCATCTCCAATCATTTCTTCTTTGATGGATGGTCAAACTATATAGAGTCATTCCAGGAGATTTCAAATGGTAGCTCGGCATTGTCTGATGGATTCAGGACACATGTAACTTATTCTGATTCAAATGTTGACAACAATTTTGATGGTCATGTGTTTGATTTCCTTATCAGACCAATAGACAATTTGAAGAGGGATGGTTCAACACAGAAGATTCAGTCTCTCCCGGAAAATGTTGCACAGGAATCCTATATTCCTTTGAACCTGATGCAGATGACAAAGAAGGAGTTCCTTGAAGAATTGTCCAGTGTTGACAATATGACCAATGTGGAATCATTCAACAACTTTGGTGAGATTGATTCATCCAACACATTCCCTCAATATTTCTTTGCGGAGATACAGAATAAATACCAGATGAAGTGTCTGAAGAAATGTGGTCTGAAGGTGAAGATGCAAAACTATGACCCAGCAATCACAAAGTTCAGTAGGATATGGGTTGACATTTATGATGAACATCCTATTTCAAGTTATCAGGTATCAAAGGATGAAAGGGCAGAAGAATTTATAAAGAAGAATTCACAAAGTGATTATGCAACAGAGTACAGGGAGTATATAGACCGGAAGAATGACAATATCATTAATTTTGAAGGTGAAGGTGTATTGGATATCATAAATGATGGTATAGGTCCATCAAATTACTGGCCAAAGGAGAAATACAACAGGTCATTGTCTGGATGGTATGTGGTTACTGAAATAGAATTGGAGTATGATCACAATGACAATAATATTAGAATGAACCTTACCCTTAACAGGATTGAATACCAACCTATTTTTAAGAGTGATTATGAACTTGCCAAAAAGGCAGTTGAGATATATAAGGAACACAACCTTGTCGAGGATATATTTAAAACAATGTAAGAAGTATGAGTACAGAGGTAAATGACATAAGATTCTTGAACAGGACCTCATTGAGACAATTCTATGAGAATTCAAGAAACAACATTGAGGATCCGATCTTCACAGGTTTTACTATGGAGATTGATAAACTGCATTCCCCTTTGTTCTTCGCCCTGGCAGGTGATGAGTATATTGCTTCTGAAACATTGAGGTCTGCCGATGGTACTGATACCACTTTGGCAGGAAAGATTGAAGAGAAACTGGCTGATGTAAACAGATTGGCAATAACAGGTAATCCTGACAGTTATGAGATAAACACAATACAGGCAAAGGATAAATTCGGTTCTACCAATGACAGGAGACCTGGATATGGACTCTGGGATAAGTATCCTATTGACAATGTACTCTATGGTGCAGCAGATTATATCTATATGGTTGACAAGGTATCTGATGGTGCATATACTGATGACTATGGTGTGGTTGATTTGGGTAATGGTACACCTACATCTGGTATATATAACCAGTACAACCAGATACTGGCATCTGACCCTGAACTGAATGTACATGCAGATACTGTGGAAGGAAAAATCAATGACCTGGCATCCAATCAGGATACTGAGGTTTTCTTTGCAAATGATGAATGGGAGATTCTTCCTGATCAAAAAGTAAAGTTGGATAATTTCATAAAGTTCCTGAAAGAAAATCCAAATTGTAAAATCCAGGTTGACGGTTATGCCAGTAAAGATAATGCAACAGCAGCACACAATATGGATTTGTCTGTTCACCGTGCTGATGAAGTTAAAAATTATTTGATTCAGAATGGTATTGATCCTTCACAGATATTGACAGCATCCTATGGAGATACTGTACAACCATTCACCGGTGTACAGAACAGGGCTGCAACCTGCAAGGTGATTGGTGAGTATTCACAGGAATCTGCTCTTCAAAGAAAGATAGATGACACAAGTAATTTTTCAGAAGAGGATACCAATCAACATAATGAAAATGTTAATGCCCTTGAAAGTGCAAAGGCATTGTATGAATCTTTGATTAATAAGGATTCTGAATATCAGAAGGTTCAAAATGAACTAAATGATTTGAAAGAAAGAATAGATTCAGAAAAAAACAATGTCAACTTTGAATTGAGATATTATCAGAATGAGATGAGTAATCTGGAAGGATTATTGAAAGGTAGTTTTGATGAGGACAGAAAACAAGAATACAGGGTTAAAATAGATAATCTCTATAAAAAGTTTGAAAAGCTGATTCAGTATTTTGGAACACCAAGTATAGATTCTACCAATATAGATTCAAAAGGTATAGAGTTCACATATTCTGATACTTATAAACATATAAAAGCAGACATAATTACAGTAACTGAAAATAGTGAATCTGTATTTGAAAGAGAATTGAGGGGGTTAAGTGATACAGAAATACTTGATGTTGATTTTTATAAAAAAATCTGGGCTGTCACCAAAACAAAGTTGAACAGTACTGTAACAGCCAATGATGTTTCAGATAAAATAAAATCTGCACAAAATAAGATAGAAGAAGAGACAAAGAAGATATTTGGCGTCCATCCTGATGGAAGACTTGGTTCAGAGAATGACCCAGCACCAGGAAGTAAATGTTTTGAATACTTACAGGCAAAAAGTAAAGTGGATAATGATCCATTCACACAGCAAATGAACAAGCTCAATGAGTTACAGGACATTCAGGCAAACTATAATGACCTTCAGGATTATAATGCTTATCAGGCAAACAAGACAACCATTGAGAAGACAATGCCTTCCATTGATTACACTATGAGTCCACAGGAAGAGAAAAACCCTACCTTATACAGTGAGAGAATCAATCGGGCAAAGAATACCAGGGCCACATATGAAGTACCACAGACTGTCTATGATATGATGGGATTCATCAGAGGTATGGATGACCTTATTCATAAGTATCCATATGCCTTACAATCTATCACTGGTCTTGATGAGGCATACAAGAAATACTTTGACTTGAAGGATCCTTATATGGGTTCAGGTGATGGTAAGATTACTATCAATTGTCTTGACTATCTTGATATGAGGGTGTCTTCAATGTTCAACAAGTATTTCAATGCTGTGTATGACCGTCAGTATAGAAGGGAGAGAGTTCCTATCAATTTGAGGAGATTCCAGTGTTCAATATTTGTACATGACATCAGGAACTTCAAGGACACCATATATAATGCTTATGTCAAGAATAGTGGAGACCTTTCACTCATAACCGAGATTGCTCTCAATTATCTGTCAGCAGTTGAATTCAAGTTCTATGACTGTGAGATTGTTCCAGAAGAAACCGGAAGTATCTTTGACAATGTGACCAATATCACTGGTGGAGAAATGAGGGGAACAAATTTTACATTCACTTATGGTAACTGTGTCATCAACTTCCTGCCATTCGAGGATTTGAGGAGATATGTACTTGGTAAAAAAGAGAATAGAGAAATCAAACCTCCTGTTAATTCCAGTGAATATCTATCAGACAACTTCACAGAGGATTATATCAAACTCAATGAGACTTCTATCATCAATAACAGGTTGGCGCTCAACAACACAAAGAATGATTATGATGGTAGATACTCTGCCGAGAATCCATCTGGTGCAGACCTGGCCGGTAATTTCAGGAGATGGTTTGACAAGAGTGAACTTGGTAATGTGAACAACAATGATTACAGGGAATATATCAGACATGATTCCGCAGTTGCAGTTGATGATTATTACAAGACCACAATAGTGAATGACTTTGCTCTTGGTTCAGTCGGTCAGAAGAACAAACAACTGACAGCAATGGATGATGCATTGAGAAGGATAGTGGTAGGTATATCTGCATCGACAGGTATCCCTGTCAAGGGAGTCACAGATGCATTGAACATCCAGTTCATTGATCCTATCCTTAATGAGAAAGACCTGGCAACACCGATTGTAAAGAATCTTGGAAATGTAACCAACAGTAGGGTTGTAGATGAGAAGACAATGGAATATGTCGGAACGGTCCAGGGTGATGAAACAAAGGAAACTGAAACTGTCAAGGATTTAGGAAATGTGGAAAACAAATAAAAAGGTGGTAAGTTACCACCTTTTTTCATATAAAAAACAGGGCACGAAATGATTCTCTGTCATTCGTGCCCCGAAACTCCTTCTGTCATCAGATGAGCAATTATAACTTCGGCATTTTGATTTCAGGCATCTTTGGCATATTCCTTTGTGCCTGACGCATCATACTTTCAGGTGTGTACTTCTTATCATCAAAACCCTGTTCTTTCATCTCTTCCTTTTCTGATTTCTTCCTTTCTTCAAGGATGTCAGCATAATGTTGAAGGATGTTTTCAAAAATGTAGAACTGGAGACCCATGATTGTGTCATAAGACATATGGAGCTGTTCCATAGCTACGACAATATTATCATAGAAGTTCGTCTCCGAGATCAGAAATTGTTGGAACAAATAAGGATCTGAATCCTTCGGGAAAGGTGACAGGGATTCTCAACTCACCTCCACATTGAGCACAGGTATCAGTAATCTCATATTCAATACCTACATTGATTTCATCTTTCAATCTGAGGACCAGGGAGAACTTCTCTGTTGACCAACCTGCCAGTTCAGTGATTTTTGAAAAGACCTGGTTGATGGTGAATCCTCTCCAATCCTTGATGGTATAAGGAAGGATGTCAACCAAGGCAATGTCAAACTTCTTGTTATCCAACTGCTGTTCCCTAATCCAATCAGAAATCACTGTGGTGACACCTATTGTTGGAGGATACAACTTGATTATACCAAATCTCTTTGTCTGTACACAGTAGCACCTCTCTGCCGGATCATAGTACTTTTCAATCTGTGCGCTTGGTTTCTGGAATTCAAGTTTACTTGAATCAAAATAGACTTCACTCTGTGGATGACAACCAGGTGTCTGACATGCACCATCAGGTACAGGAATCTTGATACTTGACTGACCATCTACAAAAGTAAGTTCCCTGATTTTGAATACAAGAACAATCCTGTCATCTTCAAGAAGGTCTTTATAATGACCAAGTGAATTACCATAATAAACCTTTGTACACTGTGAGACAATATATGTCATCTTGTCCCTGATGTCCTTAGGGTCTTCCTCATTGATGATAGAGAACTCTCTGATTTCACCAACCCTTGCTGCACGGATTAAGACTCTTGTTCCTTCCGGATAGAATCTACCGCCACTTGGTAAAGTGTCCAATGGAATATTCACATAATCCATTGAGTCCTTGATTCTCTTAAGCTCCGGATCCTCCAAAGTCTGGTTGAGATTTACCCTTCCCAAATCCTTTACAGAATCCTTTGTTTCAACTTCTTCTTGAGTAGATTCAAATTCTTTACGAACCTGCTCTTCATAGTTATCTGTCTGCTTTGGCATAATTATGAAATATAATATAAACTAAATATAACAAAAAATATTTAATCCTCCAATGTCAGAATAACACGCCTACCTGAATCACCATTGACAACAAGTCTGATGTCTGGTATTGTATTTTCAATGTTGATAGGCAATGCCTTGATTGCTTCTGCAATTGCAGATGCCAAGGCCTGTGGATTGTTGATATTAACACCTTCTGTCATACTGATTGTACTTTCTGTTGATTCACCAGAACTACTGCTTTCCACATTATAGTTACTGTTGAAATTGTTCAAGGCATCAATAAGGTCACCGGATGATTCAGCAAACTTGTTTACTGCATTGGTGAACTTGTCAAATGGTTTCTTATTGATGTTTGAGAATGACTTAAACAGGTCAATCATTATGGATGCCTTTGTGATGTCAAGGGCATTGATTACATCTACTGTCTTCTTGAATGGAACTTCTGATGTCTTCAGTATCTCTGCTCTTCTCCAACTGTCAGCAAGATTGTTGATACCTCTCTTTATACTTTCAGTTGAGACCTCGAAGTATTTGGCATTTGACTGTTTGAGACCACGAGGTTCATTGTTTCTGATTGTAGAAATCTGTGTGAAGAGTGTGTTGATACCACCAACGGCTGCACTTATGTTTGATATGGCGGGAGATGAATTATAGGAATCCCAAGGTTCAAGAGCACCCTTCATTGAGAACATAGCGGATGTAGCCTGTAATATACTTGACATCTTTGCCATAGTCTTACCACCTTCCGCTATGTTGGATGCAGTCTCCACAAGACTACTTGCAGTATTGAAAGCATCAGAGATGACATTACCAACCTTTTTGAGACCACTACCAACCTTACCCCAGAAACTGTTGTTTTCAGCCACTTCTGCTTCTTCCCTTCTTATCTTGGTGAGACCAAACACATCAAGGAGACTGTCTATTGCAACCTTGACATTGGCAATAGGTGCGCTTGAATTGAAACTGTTCCAGGATGTAAGGTTTTCCTTGATTCTGTCAAGCATACCGGTAGCAAGGGTTATGGTACCCATCTTGGTAAGGACACCGCCGGCATTCATAAGGGTTGTACCCATATCAATCATACTTCCTGCCAGGTTTCCAATCTTACCAAGTACACTATGACCTCTTTCTTCAAGACCGAAGAGATTGATTAGAGAACCAATTGTAAGACTCATATTCTCTATGGCCGGTTCGGCATTGTAGGACTCCCAAGGTTTGAGTTCCAATCTGATGATATCCGCCATACCTGTGGCCATTGTGATTGCACCCATCTTGGCAAGAGTACTACTGGAGTTCATAAGTGCAGTACCCATATCAAGAGTACTACCAACCAGTTTACCTATCTTACCGAAGAATCCCTCATTATTCTCTCCAAGACCGAATGCATCCTTAAGTCCTTCAATGGCAATCTTCAAGTTCTTTGCAGCTGGTCTTGCATCATACCTGTTCCAAGGAATCAGGAAGAGTCTTATCATATCTGACAATCCAGTGGCAACAGTGATGACACCCATTTCAGCAAGTGCCTTACCACCCTGCATGATAGCGATACCCATTTCAAGAGGACCACCTACAAGTTTCCTGAGATTACCCTTCAATCCATCACCAGTCTCGCCAATACCGAATGCTTCCTTCAATGCTCCGACAGCAACCTTGATATTATTGGCCGCCTTTGTTCCATTGAAATTATCCCACTTCTTCAATCCATGGTAAAGCATTCCGAGTGAAACTGCTGAAAGAAGGAGTGAACCCATAATGAAGAATGTCTTACCGAAATTAAGAAGACCCATAGCAATATCAAGTACACCACCTGTGAGTCTCTTGAATGTACCCTTCTTTTCATCACCCTTTCCAAGTTCAAGACCGAATGCATCCCTTAATCCATCAATGGCAAGTTTCACATTACCTATGGACTTCTTGGCATCAATATTTCTCCAGGCAAGAAGGGCAAGACCGAATACACCAAGGGATGCACCCATCAACAACAGGGATGCACTACCTATGGCAATAGGAACTGCAAGAAGACCTATACCTGCCATGGTGAGACCCATTCCAGCCAGGCTGGCAATCATCAATCCCACATCCTTGAGTTTCATATTCTTGACTGCCTTTGCCATCACACCAAGACCAAGACCAAATGTGATGATACTTGTACTCATTATGAGAAGAACAGCAGAGCCTTTTATTACAGACTTCCTGGATCTCCTCAACATCTTGAATGTACCAATCAGCAACCAGATGACACCCTTCATCAACAATGCACCTGCCATAGCAGGAATACCAACCACAGCAATACCTGCCAGGACCATAGATGTAAGAAGCATTGAACCACAAGTCTTGGCAATCTTATCCATAGACCTGTGACTGACATCAATATCTCTCTTATGTTTCCTGATTTTCCTGAACAGTCTTAACAGACCACCCTCACCTCGCTTACCAAGGTATATCTTTTCAATTGCCTTCTCACCCCACTGGGCAGGTTTTGACAATGCTGAAAGTTTACCCAGTTTCTTTACTATATCAATAGCGGAATCAATAAATCCCAATGTTCCATCCACTTCCTTCTGGTCTTTGAACATCCTGAACATATTCAAAGACCTTGATATAATCTTTCCTATGTTCTTCATCTTCCTCTTGGCAAAGATGAAATCCCTTGTCTTCAAACCCCTCAGTCTCTCTACAATCTCTACTGACCTTGATATTCCTTCAAGATGCTTTGCCTTTTCTCCTCTTCCATACATGAAGTTTTCAGCACCGAGTCTGGTCATCTTTGCACTTGTCACTCCATTCTTGGTTGACATTGTTTTCATCTGACCGAGTATCTGGGTAAGAGTCCTGTTTATGGAACTGGTATTGTTGAGTAAATTCCTTTTGGCAATATCGGCAGCCCTCTGTTTTCCTGTCAGTTTCTTCAACTGCTCTTTCTTCTGAATCTTGTCAAGTCTCTCATTGATGGCATTAACTGCTTCAAGGATCCCTGTAGGTCCGCATATAGCATCCCTGAGATCCTTCACATCCTTTTGTACTTTAGGATAGATTTCTGCAATCCTAACAACTGACCCTGATAACTCTTTTAAACTCTTATCTGCTGCCATTCAAGACATTTATCCTTATTAGTTATTTATGAGATTTTCTTCCGTGAGAAATGGCCCGTTTGTATATTATAATAAATAAGATTATAAAAAAATCAAGTTGGACTTCTCCGTGACATAAACAAAAATATAACCATTATCAGAACACCACTTCTTGGCATATTGTCTCTTACAACTATTCTTTATGAAAGCTTCCATGAGATAATTGTAGTTCTTGATTGCAGTCTGTGTTTTCCTCTTTGGTTCTTCTGGTTTCTGTAATTGGGATGTTGGTTTTACCTCAACAATGTATTTCAGAATCCTTCCATCAGGTTTCTTGTAAGCAAAATAAAAATCCGGATAATAAGTGTGCATCTTATTGTCCAGGGTATAGAAATATTTTATGGATACCGGTTCAGAAGCCCATTCAATAACCTCCGGGGTGAGATCCAGCCATTTACACAATTTGAATTCCCAGGATGACCTGTAAATAATCTGCTTTGTGTTGGTCTTGTACTTTTCAGGATATGATGGGTGATAGTATCCTTGCTTGAACTGACTGTCTCTTTTTGGTTTCAGGTCTTTGATTCCTGACATAAGTTTGTTATTTTTATAGAAGATAATTTTAAATATTTATGGACAATTCTTATTTTTATACAAAAGGAAGCAAGGAAGACATTGTGATGAGGATAAATCAAGTACACTCTATCACAATATTTTGCCCATTGGGTGATTTTTGTGTGAGGTCTTTGAGAGATACCTTTGAAGTGATGCTTACTGGATATAAGACTGATAATAATATATGGCTTGAAGTTCCTGCCATCGATGCTTTGAATGCTTTCATTGTCACAGCATCATTTCAACAACAAGTTGGTATTGAAGCAGATAAAGACATAATGGGTCTCATTGTAAGTTCATTGAAGATGTTTAACAGACTCAAAACCATAAGTTTTGAATTTACAGATGATGAGGAAATAATGAATACTTATAAAATCCTATTGAAGAATGAGAAAAGCGGTATCAAGAAATATATTTACAGACTTGATATGCTTGAGATGAATCTTGGTGATATGTTTTCACAGGGAGTTATTGATATGTTGAACAAAGTATTCATCTGTAATGAACTGATTCCAAATTCTTATCTTAACAGGAGGTTTATCCTGGATTTCAAGTATGATGATTATACCAGTTTTATGGATATGTTCATTGAGAACAATCGGGAGAACCTGAATCTGCTGGATAAGAACATCTGTGATTATTTCAGGAAATTTCCAAAAATGGTGGAGGAACAGAAACCTATGATTAGACTTGTTACCAATTATAGTGAAAGGTAATAGTTTTTGTTATATTTAGTATATGAAAAGGTTTACACTTATTATAGATGGACATAATTTCTTCTATAGAAGTCTTTGGTCTAATTTCCGACAGGGAGGTAAGACCAAGGTTCTTTCTACCCAGAAAGACAGGGATGTATATGAGAAGAAATTGATGCTTGATTTCTGTTCGCTTATCAAGCAGGTTAACCCTATCATCAATGATGTGGTATTTGTCAAGGATAGTCATTCTTGGAGAAAGGATTTACTTCTTCAACAGGAATATAAAGGAAACCGCAAGAAGATACAGGAAGATATTGATAGAAAAGGTTTTGATGCCACTATTGCCAATTTTACGAATACATTGAATTCAATTGGTGTGAAAGTGAGTCAGACAGAGAGAAGTGAGGGTGATGATTTGATTTATGCATGGAGTGATCATCTTTTTAATGAAGGAAAGTCAAGTCTCATCATCTCTACTGACCGTGACTTGAACCAGTTGGTGAAGTGTGTAAATGATGTTCATATCATCCAGTATGGTCCGGTTAACAATAAACTTTGGGTATCAGAAGGTTCAAACAATATCATTCAGAAACTGAATGAGAAACATGAGATAACACAGGAGAACCTGTTTGATGAACTTTTTGTTGTATCCATTGAAAATGATCCCTTCTCCAGGTTTGTTGAGACAACCAACATAGAAGTGGTGGATCCAGAAAAGGTAAGGTTTATGAAGATTGTTGGAGGTGATACTTCTGACAATATCTTCCCTGTTTATTATAAGGCCGGTACAGAAACTACCAGGGCAAAGGGTCTTGGACCGAAGACTGTTGAAAAGATTTACAGTCAATTCAAGGAGAAACTTGGTTGTGAATTTGATTATCATATTTATAATCAAGAAGATACAATCAAACTTCTTTGTAATATCATCTATGATGTTGCAAAGATAAATGATGAGGAGTTCACCAGGAGGATGCTTTTTGAGAACATAAAAACTAATACTTCCCTGGTGTCATTGACTAATGAGAGTATCCCGGAGGATGTGATACAGAATATGAGTGTGGATATTGATTTTGAGAATACCAAGAATCCAACCATATCATCCAAGATAACAAAGGAACTGATGTTCTCAAAGTCGCGGTTCAAGGATTACAAGACCAGCATCCAGATGAAGAGTAATATCTTGAAAGGTGTAAAGGATGATGGTGATATGAGTTTCATAAAAGGTTAAGATTATATTATGGAGAAAAGATTGGTAAAAGGTAAGGACAGGAAACTATTTGGTGTATGTAGTGGTATTGCTGATTACTTTGGTTGGGATCCCACTCTTGTGAGGATTGGGTTTGCTGTTCTGGTCCTGGGTTATGGTGTGGGACTTCTTGCTTATCTGGTTGCCGCCATTGTAATGCCTAATGAATAAAAGACATGGAATTGTATGAGGTACTGAACTGCTACTGTAATAGGAATTCTGGTGCTGTGTCAAAGGAGGATAAAAGGAAATATTCTTATATGCTCCGGAGACTTTTTTCAGCCCAGTTTCCTATCCAGTGTGAGTTGGTGAATAGACTTGATAGTGATCCTCTTGTGGATGCCGAACTCATTGCCCTTCTGGCGATGAGGTTTAATGGTTTGCCTTCTTTCCTAAAAACAAGAATTGATCAAACAAAGAAGAAGGAGAGTATCAGGAAGTTCTATGAGGATGATGTGTTGAACAAGTATATGGAAATCAATGGATGTGGTATCAGGGAGGTGGAGGAAGCATATTCTATTAATAAACCTGAACTGGATAAGGCATTGAAACTAATAAAATCGAATTTCTTTAATAATAAAGAGAAGGTTATTGTTAGTAAGAATATTGAGAAAAAAGAAGAAGAAAAATCATTATTTTAATTATGTATCTGAAAGTATCTACTAAATTTGATATTGGTGACAAGGTTTGGTACATCTCTGATAATAAAGTTAATGAGAATGATATAACCGGTGTCAGTATAAGTGTTGATAACAATGAATTGGTTAATGTTGATTATACACTTCACTTTAACGATAAGGTTTCTGAAAATTTATTGTTTTTAACAAAGGAAGAATTAATCAAATCTCTGTAATATGGTAAAGGAATTTAAAAAGAGTATCGGTGATGAGGTATGGGTAATGCATAATAATTTCCCGATACAAGGGACTATCAGGAAAATTTGGTATACAAAATTCACAAGTTATACTGATTTTGAGGATGTTACAGAATCAGAATTTTATTCTGTGTATTATCAGGATAAGAAATTGGGTGATTATACTCTCAAAGAAATGTTTGATACAAAAGATGAGTTGTTAAAAACATTATAATTTGTTATATTTAGAATAGAGTTTTTTAAACATTAACATAAAAATATGACAGAAGAATTAAAGAATGTTACTGAAGAGCAGATTTCTGCTGCGGTAAAAAGAGTGGAAGAATTGCAGAAGGTCCGTAGTGACATTGTATCTTTCAAGGAAGAGTTAGTTGCACATCAGAAAGACCTGGCCAGTGCAGAGACTGTGTTTGGTGTTGGTACAAAGGAGTATGAACTCCAGAAAGATCATGTGGACCGCACTTTGTCTCTTATTGAAGAGGCACAGAAGAAGGAGGCTGAACTTGCTTTCAAGCAGTCAGAGTTGAAGCCTGTCCTGGATGCTCTGGCAAAGAAGTTTGAGGATGCTTACAGAAATGATACTTCCAAGGAATATCATATCGAGATGGCCCCGAAACCGGAGAAAGATGATGAACCTATTGACCCTTCAAAGGGTAAGAAGGTGTTCAAGCAGCTTCTTGATTATCTTAACAACAATGTTTCCTTCACTGCAAAGAGTGCTGTGAACCTTATGATTCTTGTCCGTAATATGGAGGAGAACAAACCCTGGGTGAACTCAAAGGAGTTTGATAATGTCATCATTCTCCGTTCAGCCAGTGTACTCAGTCTGTGGAGATCTATTATGGAGGACTTCAATGGAAAGGGTTTCTTTGAAGCCCGTAAGTTCCTGGAGTGCTGGGCTAACTGCGGTCAGTCAATTTCTGATGCAGTCCGCCAGATTCAGAAGGACAATGCCGCTACCCGTCAGATTGGTACGGACCTCAATAATGTTGAGGAGGAATTCAACCGTAGCGAGAATGACCTTCCAAAGGATGAGGCAAAGCCGACAACCCAAGAGGAAGTTGATCCCAATGTGTCTGAATAAAATAAATGACTCCCCGGAAAATTCCGGGGATCAAGTAACAAATGTCCATATACTTCACAACTCCGGGGAGTCATTTTATTCTTACATAAATACTTTGTATGTTTAACCGTTCCATTCTGGAATTTAAAGAAATTATAAATGGGTATTATAACTCAAAGAGTAGAAATCTATTCTGAATCAGATCCATTAAACTCAACATTTGTTGACATCCCTGTACATAAAGGTGAGAAGATTATGTGTCATGAACCCTATGTGGTTGAGGCAATGAAGATGTATGCACAGTCTTGTACCGATGAAGTATTGGATGCCATCAATGAATATGAGAGACTGGGTAAGTTCAGAGATGTAAGGGAAGGACATATCACAGGTTATGATGAGAAGAAGTCAACCGCTGATATTGCCCTTTCACAGAAACATTCAGTGGCTGTTGATATCAACTCCAATGAGAAAATCAGTGTCGGTGACAAGATTGATGTTGTTGTCACCAAGGCAAGAGGTCACCTCTCTGCCGATGCTTCTTCAAAGACTGCACAACTTGAAAGGTTGAAGCAGGAACTGGTGAAGGAAATTCAGACTCCTACATCTGCCTATGCCGGTACAGTCAAGGAGATTGTTTACAATGGTGCCAATGTATTCAATGGTTTCATTGTGGACATCAAGGGTGTCAGGTGCTTTATGCCTGGTACCGAGTCTGATGTCGTTCCTCTCAATGACTTCAAGGAGTTAGTTGGTAAGGAACTCTTCGTGATGCCTGTCAACCTGATTAAGGACAGTATCATTGTCTCCCATAAGGAGTATCTGAATACTCTCAAACCAAGTGTTCTTGATGAACTGGAGAACCTTGAAAAGGGTACTGTGGTCACTGGTGTTGTTTCATCTATCAAGCATTTCGGTGCTTTCATCCTTATCAAGGAATGTGTTGCTACACTCCTGTCAGTGTCTGAAATGAATGAGGTCACGGAGGCCAAGTTCAAGGCGGGTCAGTTGAAGGTCGGAGATCCTATTGACTTCTACATTGAAAGTATCAATGATGAGAAGGTCATCATCACTCAGACTGTCAGTAAGACAGAGGGTTGGGACAAACTCAAGGAGACTATCGAGAAGTCAAGTGATTACAAGTTGAAGGGTGTTGTGAAGAACCTCTTTGACAATGGTGTGGTCATCATCTCTGAAGAGTTTAATGGTATCACATTCTTCCTCTCATCAAAGGTTGTTCTCCTGGATAACCTCAAAGTAGGTCAGGAGGTTGAACTTCCAGTTGAGAGTGTGGATACTGTGAAGAAGACTGTGAGGTTGAAAATCTCATAAGTTCATTTTTATTTTTATTTTAGGGTGTGGTCATTCCTTTGGGAATGACCATTTTTTCATAAATACAAGTATAGTAACAATGATATCATAATGGCATTTCTGAGTGGATTAAATAATAACTTCAAGTTCACTTTCCCAAAGGTTTTTGTTCCGGAAGAAATAGAAAAGAAGTATCTTCCTATCCTGAACAGAATACCAGGGAATATGTGTACTACTGTTATTGATTTTCTGAATATGAGTATCAAGTCAGTTGAACTTGAAGTGAACCCTGTGACATATGAACCTATCGAGCAGGTTGACAGGGGAACACCTTACGGTAGATTACATCGTTCAGACTTCTTTCCTGATTTCTTATGGAAGAAAGATATGACTATAACCTTTCAGTTGGATTCTGCATATATCATTTGGTCTATCCTGACAGATTTGTTTATGTATTATTATTGTGCTGAACCGGATCCAAAATATATCCCTGCGTGCCCAGGTATGGAGATTCTGGATTGCTATAATCATTCATTATACAGGATTACATTTGATGACCTTCTCTATACAGGTGTAAGCGGATTGGAATTTGATTTCAGTTCAAATGAGGTTGACCAGAAGGTTGTGACAACAACCTGGGTTGCCAACAAGGTCAATGTAGTACTTGAACCGTCAAGAGTATAAAAAAGAGAGAACTTTATGTTCTCTCTTTTAGTTTATATTCATCTTGTCTTTTCAACTTATATTCTTCATATGCTGCCGCCTTTTGTTCATCTGTCATATAGAACCCTCCATTTTTAATGTAAGCATAGAACACTATCTTTTCATATGAGTGTTTGTTGTCCATATACTGGAGAAGTCTTTCCATACTTGCAAGTTCCTCAATAGTCAAACCTAACCATTCAGCATATTCTGGACAAAGGAATTTCTGGATGAATGTACCCATATATACATTATGTATATGATAGTATAACAAATCTTCTTTTGATATGTTTGCCCAACAGATATAATGAATATTGTCATCTTCTGGATCATGATACTGTGTTTCCAACCAATAGTCCGGGTCATCATGTATCAGAAGAATGTCTGTATCAGTTGTATAGTCTTCAAAATCTTTGTATCCAGTGAAGATTGCTCTTGAACCAATTATGAATCTTTTTACTTCTTTCATATTTTATTCTGGTATTGTAAGTTTTGAATATTTTGGATGTATGACGCCTCTTATATTATATTGATTATATTTGAAGGCAGTAGAAATCCAGATTTCATTACGGCTTGAAAATTCAGCTATATGTAAAAAAGATGCCTTTGAAGTACTGTATATATATTTATTATTTGATGTAGAATATCCAGTAGCGCTTGTTGATGACCATAGTCTAAAATAATCCAGTACATCTCCACCATCATTATGATCTATACCTGAAAATGTTAAAATATTACCATTTGTTTTTGATGTAAATGTTATAGTATATACTTTCTTATTATATGTAGTATTAGTAACATAATTACTTCCCCATGTAGTGTTTGCAGAATTAATCAGTTCACTAAAGTCATCTGCTGTTGGGATACACCAAACTCCTCCAAATGTTTGCGTGATGATATCATCTTCTGGTTCAAGTATAACTTTATTATCAGCTAAACCATATTTTGTAAATCCATCATCAAGTCCATCCGATACATTTGATTGTTCTTTACCACCAAATTTATAATTTGTCCAATTGCTTGTTTCTTTATGCTCAAGTTCGCCCCAGGGTAAATAAATACCTTCATTCCAACCCAATACAGTACTATCTTTATCTATATAAATTTGTTGAGCACCAAGATTTTTTGTCATCCACAATGTACCTGATGGAAGTCCCAAATCTACATATTCAATATTATCTTTATATATATTGTATCTGTTGTAGGTTTTAATGTTCTGGTTATCAGTTGAATTTTTATCAACAACACCTATCCAAGGTTCTTGATATTTTGTATCAAGAGCCGTGTTTAGTTCTTGTTCTGAATTGAAATAATGTAGATACTTCATACCTTACTCTTCCTCTTCTCCACCACATTCACCATTTTCCATCTCTGGATCATAATCCGGGTCATCCGGGTCATCACAAGACTTTTCACCAAACTTGTCATATTTGCAGGATTCCTTGATTGCGGCATAGTCCTCATAGACAAACTCATCAAATGTCTTCACAGCATGCTCTGTGAATGATGTGATTTTGTAGATTGTAGAGTCAATAAGGGCAAAGAGTTCATCAATGGTTGAATTGATTTCACTGTGTTCACCCATTATATACTTGTTTGTTTCAATGAAGTTCTTCAAGTCAAGAAGATACTCTGATTCAGTCTTGTCATCGCCGATGATGCAGTTGACAAATGGATCCTCAACCACACCATTGATACCCTGATACTGCTCGATGATATCATCAACAATATCAAGCGCTTTTTCATAGAACTCATTGAGTGCAACATGTACATGGTGCTTTCTTGTTTTGAGATGATATCTCCAAACAATGGATACACACTCCTGGATGGTACCGAAGAAGTTACCGATAGTCATAGCAGACTGTGTAGAACAGATGTCAGTAGGTGCTCCATCACAACATTCCGGACCTGGACAGGCATCACCAGGACAACCATCAATAGGTGTCTCATCACCCATTTCAGGAACGACATCACTGACAACAGGTGCCGGTTCCTCTGGAAGTTCAACAGGAGTATCGCCAGGTGCAGGGATTACATCATCAGTAGGTGCAAGTGTCACATCTTCTGCTGGAGGAACAATAGGTTCAGTTACTGGTTTATCAGCATCGTGGACATCAAACACTGGTGGAACAATATCTGCCAGCGGAGCGTCAACTACTGGTTCAGCAGCAGGTTCAACTGATGGAACATCCTCTGGTTCAATTACAGTATTGTCATCTACCTGTTCCATATTTGGATTTTCATCTTCTGGATTTTCTACTACAACATCCTTGACATCAATAGTATCATCTACTACTGGTTCAATTATTGTTTTCTCATCTTTTTCCATAATAATCTAAATTAAAATTCTTATTGCTGTTCGGTGATATGAACATTACTTTTCTTGAAGATATATTTAATAGAACCTCTGTCAACAGAATAATCATTACTAATTGTAATCTTTGATGCATCAACATCAGTCCAACCGGTCAATTCATAATCTGTGAGAGTACTGGTTAAACCTGTAATAGTAATATCTGCATTACTTGATGATGAATCATTATAATGTAAAGTAACATCAAATGTTTCACCAGGAACATCATGCTTAAGATTAATTATGTAAGCCATATTTATAATAATTTGTTTATGTATATTATTTATGAAAATTTTCAATAGACAATGTTCACATCATTCAGTCCGAGCGCTTTCAGAAGCATAAATCCCATATAACAATTAGAATGAGGGATATATGAACCATCGACAGAATTTTCACCATAGAACATATATATTTCCATTTCATCAGTGTCTATACCGACAGGAAATCCAGCTACCCTGCTGATTGTTGAACAATATTCCGGATGATTCACTCTGTCAAATCCTGCATCACATGGATCATCGCCATGGAATAAAAACTGTTGTCCATAAGAACTACTTAATCCAAAATAATGTCTGTATTCATGTATGAGTGCTGGAATTTGTGAATTGCTGGCATTATATAGAACTATTTTACCTTTATATCCCTCACAATATCCTCCTGAACCAAAAGTTGCACTATCTGGATCAATGTAAAACTTTGCTGAAAAATATGTTCCATCATTATATGGATGTGGTGTCCTTGCTTCTGTTACCTTATAGTCATAACCAACTGCAATCATCCTGGCCTTAAATTCATTCACAAGTTCATCCATCGCTTCTTGTGTGGTAGAACCTGATAACACACCATAGTCTTTGAATTCAAAATCTCCAAGAGATACAGTTGTAAATTCCTTTTGACTTGTTTCAGAAGGAATACTACTATCTCCTTTTTCTGTGACTACAAGTTTTATCTGATATGTGGTGTTCGGTTCCAATCCATCCAAATCATAAAGTAATGTTTTTGCCCGGAATAAAGGGAACTCATTTGTCTGGAATGAACTCATCGGACCTTCTTCTGTATAAGTACTAACACCTTTTTTCCGATACAAGATTTTCCATTTTGTTTGTATATTATTTACTCTTGCAACTATTTTAATTCTTATCACAGCACAAGTTGCACCTGGAATAATTGAAATGTCCATAATTGATATTAATTTATTGTTATAATAAATCCATCATGGCGGTTACCGTCAGATTCATATTTTTGTGTGGATTTGAAGGTATATGTGAGTCTTGTATTGATTGAAAAATGATTTGACTCTGTAAGAGTAACCTCATCACCATAAAGACTTGTTACAGTAATTTTATCCTTAATGTCTTGACCCAATAAACATATCTTAAAGTTATCAGATCTTTGTGAAAGGTTTATATTGTATGAATGGCCATGATCGGATAAGTCAATTTCTGAAATGACATATGCACAATTGTTGTATTGATAAGCGATATTGGAATAAACACATCTTATATTCTGTGATTCTTGAATTACAAAATATCTACAGTTTGTTGGATATAAACTGATGACACCAAATTTTAATCTATCCAAATTATTTGGAAGTATTGAAAATCTCAAATGTGAATATTTCCTTGCAAGTTCATATGTTATATTTTGAAACATTGATACACTATCAAATGCTATGGTTTTTTGTGTGGAGTATATTCCAGAACCATTATAATATCTGTAATAATTTAAGCATTCAAAGGTGACTTCATTGGATGGATAATCCTTTCCTTCATTATAGTCTCCAGTGTAAAATTTTATTGTATTTCCATCTATTACAGCAGCACCATCATCAGCACCAATAAATTCAAGGTCTATATTTGTATTATTGGTACTATATGGAATTATATCAACATTACAGAATATTCCAGAATAACTTCTGAATCTTATATTACTATAATGTTCAGAATTACCTGATGCATCAACTTTAATTTCTATATCTTCTGATTTTTCAGAATGTATGGTAAATGTACCAGTAGTATCAACCATCTCATGAGATGTCATACCATATGCGCCTCGTGTTGCTATGAATATTGAATATTCATTACCGATGTTAATTTGAGAACTACATAAACTGAAATCTCTCTTTTTTCCTGTATAACCTCCTCTATGCTCACTGGTTACAGATACTGTATAATCAAGTAATTGGTGTTTATCATTTGATATTATTATTGGGAAATAACCTCTCTCTTGATACAAATGTGTTTGTGTACCATCAGTTTCATTATATGATGAAGGCAATGCCATAGCACTGAGGACAACAGTATCATTCAATACAACTGTTATGTTCTCATTTACAGTTCCATCTATTGCAACAATCTGGTCAGTATAGTTTTCAGCAGATACCTTTATCCATAATTTTGATAATGGAGTATAGAACTTATTGTTTCCTGTGAATGTACCATCTTCTGATGTAACTGGTGTCTCACAAGTTTCATCCTTGTACCACTCTATGGTTGCATTTTCATCTGCTGGATCAATGGTTATCTCATAAGAGAAATATTCCTTTTCCAGAATTACATCTTTTGTTGATTCATTTTGTGTGAGATGAACTTTGGTAGGTTTGTAAAAACCATCAACATGATATGTTACAACTGCCCATACTTCATTTTTAGATGAGTATAGGGTACCAGCTGGGTCATCCTGTGACAAGAACTTATTATTTTCTGTACAGTCTTCATTAGTATACCAATCTACTGAATAATTATATATATCCATTGGATCTGTTTCATCTGGTTTATATACATTCAAAGTATATTTGTTTGCACCTGATATGTAAACTTCTGCCCAAGGTAAATCCTTTGTTATTTTTCCAGATGAAGGGGTTACTGTGAAATTATCTATTGGTTCTAACTTGAACCACACTTCTTCATATAATGTTTGGTCTAATGAATTTGACCAGATATGTCCATCTACTCCATCTATAATTCTATGTGATTCATCCAAATCGGAATTACTATACCAGGTCAATTCCATTGATTTCATAAGTATTAAATCAATGTCTTCTGGGAAGATGGCATAAGAATATTCTTCTACTTCATGGACAGTACCATTAATATTTACTTCAACCTCTTCAATTTCAATGGTACCATCAATATGGACTTCAACTTCTTCCTTCTTTACTGTACCTTCAATGTTTACCTCAACATCTTCTTTCTTGACAGTACCCTCAATGTTTACTTCAATTTCTTCCTTTCTGATACTACCATTGATATTGACTTCAATCTCCTCTTTCTTGACAGTACCCGTGATTTCAACATTCTGTTCTATTGTTTCTACTACACTTGCAATGTTGAGATTACCTACAATATATACTTTATTACCTTCATTGATTGAACCTTCAATCTTTACTTTATTGGGATCAATGAATCCACGTATGGCGTCCCATCCAGTCAGTTCAACTACCTGGAAAGTATCAGACATATTAACCCCAATAACAGGGAGGTTTAATGAAGGGTCATCATACCTCAAAGTCAAAGGGAATACCTTGTTTGGAACTTTATGTCTGATTCTTATTTTGTAAGTCATATATCAATGATTTATTTTAGTTGCTTGTGAACAATGAATCTGGAAGTCCCCATTTGTTCTGCTTTGCCTGATTGTATACATCTGAATAAATACCATGATTATGATTATCATTGAAGACAACAATCTTCAGGATATTATCAGAATAAAGAGGCATTGTTACATAGTGGTTACCAAGAGTTTGCCAGTCTGTCATACTCATAAATGAGATACCATCAGCAGTGATAACATATTGTCTTCCCTTTTCAAGTCTTACTCTTACAAATGTATCATTGCTCAAAATCTTTACACCATCAACATAGATGTTACCTTTACATGGTCTGAAAGATGTACTTGATTCAGTATAATCTGGTGCAAAAGTGATTGATAACACATCTGCATTTTCATCAGGACCATCATAAACATTTACTATTGTATCAGTCTTGTCAGGTATTCTGATGTCAATAGTACACAATCTATATTCACGTCTTAATAATCCATAAGAAGCAGAACCATTCTTTCTTCCTTCTTCATTGATAGATTGGGATCCAACAATTGCTTTTTCCCAAGTCTGAAATCTTGCATACTGTGAGTTTGCTTCAAGAAGAATACTATTAAAATAAATAGAACCATAAGTTATTCTTCCCTTATATCCAGAAGGTGTTCTTTGACCAAGAAATGCACCCTTCATAATTGTACCATATTCTGCTGCAAAATCATCATCATTTGGGTAATGAGTTGAATTATAAGTAGTGTTTCTAATAGAATATGTTATATCATAAAGATGTTTTGATTCATCTTCACAAATCAATTGTCCAATTGCTGTATTGTAATTTCCAGTTGAATAACTTGAATTAAATTCAGCAATAATAGCTTCTTGATTACTTTGTACAGATGTATCAATAGATACTTCTTCATTCATTGCCTCATCAATAACTTCTTGGTCAGAAGTATATGCGCCTTTACCAATATTGATACCTACAGATTCAATAACATAAATTTTGTCATTGATTTCATACTGTGGTTCTCTAATCTTTATTTTTTCAATATCAAGACCTTCATCACCAGGTTCCCAACCAACTAATTGAATAGTTTGTGGTTGGTCAGTCAATGTGATAGGGATTTCAGGGAAATTATCATTTGATTCATATTTCAAATGTAAATCCATACTTACACCTTCAATGTTGTGTTTAATGTTTATTCTGTAAGCCATATTATTAAATTATTTTATTGCATTTAATTATTTTCTTCAAGTGTTCCGTCAACATCAACTGGGATTGTTTCAGTACCGGAGTCTATTGTACCGTCAACATCAACTGGAATTACTTCAGTACCAGAATCTATTGTGCCATCAACTGTGACAGGTATTGTTTCAGTACTGGAGTCTATTGTACCATTAACATCAACCGGGATTGTTTCAGTACCAGAATCTATTGTTCCATCAACATCAACAGGGATTACTTCTGAACCAGATTCCAAAGTACCATCAACATCAACTGGGATTATAGTATAGTTAATTTTAACAGTACCATCAATATTGACATCTACCTCTTCTTTTATAGTACCATCAATATTGACATCTACATCAAGAGTATCTGTATTGAATATAGTACCCTCAACATCAATGTTTACAGTTTCTTCTCCTGGTTCTGGCTCATATCTCACTGAACCGGTGATAGTAACATCATGTTCTGTTGGTGGTGTAGTAATATCTCTTACAGTACCTTCAATACCAACTTCAATTTCTTCTCTTAATGTACCTTCAATACCAACTTCAACCTCATCAAGTTTACGTCTTACACGTCCATGGAGAGATACTTGTCTTTGTCTCTGTTCAAATCTGACTTTACCGGTAATGGTTACATCATGTTGTTTAGGATGCTCCCTGACTGAACCATAAATAGAGACCACAGTGATTGGTGTCAAATTCTCTTCATCAGCTGGAACAATATAATCCGGGTCATCATTATAGAATGAATTGAATTCATTGAGTTCTTTGAGAAGATTCTGTTCAAGAAGATAGTCATAATCCTTCTTGAATGTCTGGTATAACTTATAGTTTGCAGCCTTGTCAACTACAATTATGTTTCTTGACAATGTGTACTTGTTTCCAAGTTTATCCTCAAGGTCAAGAGTAACAGTGTAGTTTCCTTCTTTCTTTAACAACAGTGTAAGGTATCTACCACCTTTATTGTTTTGGTCTTTTGGCCATCTTTTTTCAATACCTGTTGTATTGTTTTTTATTCTCCATTGTGGATTGACCTTACCTGCAATCTTACTGTATTCATATCCGAGAATGAACCAGGTGTATGGTTTCACATCAACACCATTCCTGATGTATCTGGTGTATTTTGTGAGAGGTACCAGTTTTGACATTTCCCAGGTGATGTTGTCTGCCATATACCATTCATCGTCCACATTCTCATTGTAATATGGACCAGTGTTGGTCATATGACCTTCTGCATCATATAAAGGAACAGACATATCATCAGGATATGTAAAATCAGTTCTTTCAGATACTGCCCAACCATACATCTTCTCAATATTCTTCTGGATGAAACTGTACATCTGACTGTCTGCATCAAGAGGATATTTGATGTTCTTTGGAAGTTCACGGATGTCATAGTAGAATCCAAGCATTTCAATGTTATATGGTTCTACCTTGATACACTTTTTCTTTGTTCTCTTCTGTCCATGTACCTCCATTGTGACATCATAGTAACCAATATAAGGAAGTTCAAGGAAGAATTGACCTGTCCTGTCAGTGTCAGTCCAAACCTTTTCAAAATCTTTGTGTTCATACTGTAAGGTAATTCCGGCAACTTTTAGGTCATCATCATATTGATTGTCAGGTTCTGACATCTTCACAGTCCATTTGATTAAATTGAGGTCATATACATATTCAATGTTATCAAATGTGTAATGTTGTATATTGTTATAATTTGTAGTACCCTCATCATAATATGTTTGTAACCCACCAGGAGTCTGTTCCATTGGGGTTTCAAAGTCCATAGCATGACCATCAGATGTTGATGTCGGATAGTTTGGCTGACCATTACTGTCAGTGTCTGTATAATTATAAGTTGTACAATCAAATTTCAGGTCACTGTTGTCAAATGTAATCGTAGAATAATCATTACATCTCAAAACCACCTTGGCAGAGAATCTTTCTGCATCAGAATAATAAGCATATTCTTCATTATCAAGGTTTTTATAATCATATGTGTAATCATCATTGTCCTCTATTTCCTTGAACATTGTATGATTCTCACAGGTGTCTTCATAGAATTTGAGATAATAATCACACAACTGTGTATTTGACAATGATGCCATAGCATAGGTATGATTATTCAAATACACATTATTAGTATTCAAATAATCATTGACAGAATCATTCAACAGGTCAGAAAGCATCTGATTCTGTAAAGGAACATTGTCTTGACCTTCATTTTTCTTGATACTGATGTATCTGTTGAAATACTCATTATCAGTGATATGCGCATATTTTTTAGGATAGACATTGAAGTCAATATCCCAATCACTCACTGTTGTGTCAATGTCAGAAAATTCACCTACCTTATAGATGGACTGGATACCGAAATAGTTACCCTCACCTATGATGTCAATAATCCTGCTGGATCCAGGCATAAACTCCTTGTTGAGTTTTTTCCTGAGGGCAAACAACTTGATGAGAGCTTCCTCTATGGTGTAGGTAAATTGTTCCTTCACCTTTGGAAGTTCCCATTCATCAATCTCTCCTGTTGGCTTGTTGATGTCATAGACAAGGGCAAGGGCATTGACTTTCCTGTAATCCTTGTTTGGAAGTACGATTCGTCTCGCACCGATGGTTAATGCCTCTTTCTTTTTGAGACTGTATCTTGAACTGTGATATATCTTACCGAAATTCTCATCATTCCTGTTGATGTTCCTCCAGTACTCAATGATGTTCAGGTTGTCATAACCGAAGAACTTGATGGCATTGATGATAGCCTTGTATGAACCTATATATGGATAGATGTTACTACCTTCCAGCATCAACTCCTTTCTCTTCTCATTGAGAAGGATATAGTCAGGCATATATTCCTTGATGTCACTCTTGTAGAACATTATAGTGTCTTCCGGAGTGATGTTGTAACCAAGGTTGGCATTCCATATCTTCAACCTTTCATCTTCCTCCACAGTCTCTGCATAGAACTTTATCCTGGCGATTGTCTTGTTGTTGTAAGACATAACCAGAGTCCTTGTGTAAGTGGTGGCATCATGCTTTTCATTTGCCCTGAATGCTATATGAACAGGAAGTGCCTTTGGAGTAAGATTGTTATCAAGATATACATCATATGTATCAAACCTGTTGATAATAAGTGTATTACAGTCCGGACCATCATTAGGTGTATAGATAAGTGCAGATGTTTCTTTGATGGTATAAGTCTCATCAAAGTTGAACATAAAGAACTCATCAACAAAGGTATTCTGTGTATCCCAACTGAATGTTATCTTACCAGGACCGGAAGGAAAACTGAACTCATTGGAGAATGTATCATCATTATTGGGTGTCTCTTCAAGAATATAGATGGTTGTATTGGCATATAGACCTACACTGACCTTGGGAAGATAAATCATACCTTCCCAGTATCCCTGTCTACTATTCCAATCAAAGTTAAGATTGTAACCGTTATAGTTGAAAAATTGTAACTTCCTTACATCCATTAGTCAATGCGTTTGTAATCTTTTCTGACAGCATAGTTATTGAAGTTCCTCAAATACTTTACACTGTTGATGAGATGGGACATTATCCTGTTGAGATAAGGAAAGAACTGTCTCATCATAGGGTTCTTTTGGAGATACCTACTGGTGTTGTCTTCCATCAGTGTGTTCTCATATTTGTAACCCTCATTCTTTGTTTCCCATCTACTCTCATTTATCTTGTCATAGATGGAGTTGAAACCTTTGTACTTAATGATGTTCAAATCAGTATTCTTTGAAGTATCCATCTATTAGTAGTTGTTTTTTAATAATGTATTGAGTTTTCTCTGCATAGCAAGATTATAAGCAGAACTATCTACCTTGTCAATGAAGAAGATGTTGAGAGGTCCGAGCTTTCCTTCTTCTGGAGTCTCTGTGTAGTAGTTTCCATCCCTGTCTTTCCATCCACCCTTTGGGATGAAGATTTCATATTCATTGACTTTGAGATTACCGAAATTGTCAAATCCAATCCTTGGGTCTTCATCATAACCCACATAGACCTTCTGTCTCTTCTCTATGTATTCAAGACCATCCCAGGTCATCTCATTCTCATAATAGTAACCATTGACGATTGCCCTTTCATTCTCTTCATTGACAAAGAATACATCACATGTATCTACACCGTCAATACCCTCCACAAGGGAGATGATGTCAGAGAGAGGAACAATGTCATTCCTGTTGATGTTGAGGAAATACTGACCGAGACGCTTCCTGATACTTGCCCTGATACTTGTCCTGTCAATGTCCTCGAAGTAGCGGATAATGATGTTGATGACAAACCTCTTCACAGTGGGGTCGACAATCTGGACTTCAGCATTGACAAGCATCCTTCCTGAATCATCCAATGCACTGATGATGGAATTCTTCTCATATTCACTCAAAGTGAACTCATTTGCCGGAAGTTCAAAGTAGTCTTGATTACTGGAAAGTTTCTTCTTCATATTAGGGATGATTTTCAGATAGACTACATTGTCATCATAGATGTCCGCATCATCCTTTGTGTTATAAGCATATATGAAGGAATACTGGTTATACTTTGAGAGATAACTGACATAGTTTTCAGGTGTTGCAAGTACAAATGACTTACTGGCCTTCGGAGCAATCATCTTTGTGAATTCAGGATCCTCAAAGTCACTACCCAACATAGGTGGTGCTACTGTCTCCACTATAAGTACATCATTGAGATTCACTTCATTACCATATTCATCAACACCAGTATCATCAAAGAGATAGGTGAGATGAGATGTGTTTGCATTACCTTCTGAACCGGTTGTCCTGATGTATGTCACTTCTATCAATGAACCTGCTGGCGGAATCTTTCCGAATTCACCATTTCCAAAGAAAATTGAGAGACCAACATTGACTGATGACTTGGCAATGAAGCATTCCGAACTCTCACTGATGTCATCATCGGCAGGCATATCATAAAGACTGTTAACTCTTTTCCATACTTTTCCATTGACAGAGACAGCCACATTGTCATTGTCAGTCATATTCTTGATAATGGGATTGAAGGACTGGAGTGGTGTTCCATCTGATGTGAAGGTCTGCGTTTCAGGAATTCCCTGAATAAAATTCACATTGGTAAACGTTGTATCTGCAACATTGAGTCTAATATAATCAGAAGGAAGGTTCAAGAAGTAAGTACATCCTGTTTCTGCAATTGTGAACTTTGTGAAATTATTGATAGTAACAAAGTTACCTTCAATCAAATCTGATGAAGTGTTAAGTTTCAATGCCATCATACCATAGGCACTTCCACCCCTGTAAGCATCATGTCCTGTCATCTGGGCCAGACCATAGATTGTCTCTATATTCTGGGCAGTCTTGATATTAAGTTCTTCTGCTGTATGAGCAATATATGTGAATATGAGTTCAGCCATATTTGATACAACAATAAGTAGTTGTCCAAATGGAGAAGCAGATGTAAATACATGTGCTGCTTGATTATATTTGTTATGTAGGAACACAACTGCTTGTTCCATCAAATCACTGGCTTTGAGCCTTGTTCTGGATAAAAATCCCATATACTTGATGTGTATATATTATATAAGTATTTATGGTTTATAGTATTTGTACCACCAAAAAAGTTTGTACCACCTTTTTTAGTGGTACAAAAAAAGAGATGACTTAATGTCATCTCCTATACCAAGTATGATGCAACCTTTTTGTTGTTTATCACCAAATCGACGATCATTGCCACATTCAGTTTCCATCTGACAAACTGCACATCAACATCAACACTGTATGAACCGTCAAGATAGATGAAACTCCTAATCTGATTCATAATGATGTTCTTTATCATACTTTCATTGTATGTTGTGTCAAACAGATACCTTCCAAGACCACATCCAAATTCAGGCATGCACAGAACATCACCTTTATTGGTGAACAGAATCATATCAACCTGCTGTATGATTTCATCCAGTTCACCGGTGATTTCAAGTACATTGTCCTTATATCTTGGTTCCTCTTCAGGAATGGCATAGATGTCTTTTAACATTACTGAATTTCATTTACATTTGTCTTCTCCACATCATCATCAATCTCTGCCATAGATATGATGACTGTTGTGTTCCTCAGTGAACCGCCTTTCATGGATCCTCCCATCTTACCGAGCTGACCGGATACATTACAGTCTTTCAACTTGATGTTCCTGCTGATGAAAGAATCCCTGATCTTACAGTCCTTGCAGTCAGCATAACCGAAGAGATTACTCTTGATGATGGATGACTTCTCAATCTTTGTGTCATACACATCACAGTCCCTGATGGTACAGTTGGTGAGTTCACTATCAACAATGTCAACACCATTGATGTGATAACACTTCTTGATTTCCAGGTTTTTCAACTGGAGTTTGGAGATGTCTGAATCATAGTTGATTTCAGCTTCCTTGATACCACTCTTAATAACAATGTCAAAAAGTTTGTCCTTTATGGAAGGGAAGATGACATCAATTTCCATACTGTCATTGTTGAGGTCTTTGGTGAACTTGATTTTTTTGTATCTCTCCCTGAACAGTTCATAACATGAGAATGCTCCGGCAATATCCTTATATGTCTTGTCAAGTTCATCCAACTTCTTTGTTTCTTCTTCCGTGAAGTCATATGATACACAGGAATTGTAAAGGGTGATGATTGTATGGTTCATACATTTCAGAAGTTCTTCCCATTTGTTCCTGTAATTGATTTCCCTTGCATATGTGAAGGTGATGTAACCAAGTTTGATGGTACTGAAATCAATACCATATATATCTTCATAATCAGTGAATTTCAATACATCCATTCTCTTCCTGATAGTGTCAGAACATGATTCCAGGTTCAATGGTTTGATGTCAGTGAGTTTTTCAAAACTACCATCCAGTGTCAAATCAGTAATATGCTTCAAGATATAATCCTCATTGAATTCAAGGACAAACTTCATTACATTGATCTGGGATACATCACAGAACCCATCATTGAATCCGATTCTGAAATAGAGATAGGAGTTCTTCTCATCTTTGAGACCTTTCAACAGTTCAAGGATTTTAGGAAGGATGAATAATGCCTCGAAATAACTGTATTGTGGAGTCTTCACTTCACACATCTTACCATCAATGGTCATCACTGCATGACTGTCAGTGGGTTCAAGGAGTTTATACTTGATATTGGAGAATGACACATCTCTGTTGAGAATATCTTTCAGTTTTGTCAACAATATATTTTCATCATCTTTGAACAGACCTTTGAACTCAAATCCTATCGTTGAGTTACCTGTAATATGGTCATTCTGAAATAAGTTATTGTTCATAAGTATACACTATTATAAGGTATTTATGAAAAAAGGAATGACCTGGGTCATTCCTTTGAGGTTATATATTTGTTGTTCAAATTAATGAGGATATAGAAGGATTGGAACCAACATTCATAATGCAAGAGGATTCGAACCTACTATCCCTACCGCTATTAGCCTCGGATTTCCTAAACCATTAGAAGATACATTTGTCTTAACCATTTTAGACGATATATCCTCATTATTGACAACTGATATATAATTACTCATTCTGTTTCAATTAGATGTTGTACAAATCGAATGGTTTTCCATTTTCATCCAGACAGGAGATGGAAATCGTTCCATTGTACTTCTTGGGATGCAGGATTCTGTGTGCCCCAGCAATTCCAAAATAGGCAATCTGTGAACAGAAAGCAAATGCACTGTTACTTTTTCCATTCAAATCAATGGGTTCATACTTCCAGAAATTTGAACAGAGGTCCAGGACTGCATTGGCCTTACAGTCCTGTCCGTCATCTGGGTTAGACCAGTAGAAACTTCTTGAAATGTTTTCTACTATGAGTTGAAACATCTTTGCGAGTCTGTCACTGACAATGGGTTTCCTCATCTGGATATCAAGTTTCAGGGCATCCTCCTTGGTCATCTCTCCATTCCTGACCATTTCATCGATAACATCCTTGTCATATTCCCTGATCATTCTAACCCAATATGACCTTTCAGGCATATACCCATTCTTTATAGCAAGATTATATTTCTCAATCATCTCACTATTGTTACTTGTGAATTTGAATCCGATAGGAAATACAGTCGTTTCTTCATCCTCATCAGATTCACTACCCGGATATGCCCACACTGGAAGTGATGGATCAAATCCATTAGCAACTGCCTTTTCATAACCATCAGTTATGCATTTTAAAATCTCATCCCTTAATTCTACATTACTTAAATAATTTTTCTTTTTGGCCATTATTAGTTAAAGGAGATATTGTATATAATAAATATAACAAAATTAAAAATGTGGGGATTCATATCAATCCCCACATTTCTACACATCTATCTGTAGATTCTTTTTCTGTGTGATGAGTTCTTCATCATCCTTATAACAAGTCACAAATGATTCCGGATCCAGTTGACCGAACTCCGTTGCTGAAACCAATACCTTGTCACCTTTTTTGAGACCCTTTACCGGTACCACTACGGTAACTTCGGTATAACCATTTTTCATCATCTTCTTCTTGTTGTGGTTGAGAAGTTCCGCATCGGCAGGATTTTCAAGGAAGGTTTCATTGATAAACTCTTTGAAACACTTTACCCTTTCCATAATCTTACTCTACATATGTTTCCTGAAGTTCCTTCTCGAACTTTCTGATTTCACCTTCAACAAGGTCAAGGGCTGACTTCACCTGCTCATTGTTATTGGTCTGCTGAAGACCTTCAATGAGCTGAGCCCTCTTCTCTGAAAGGAAAGCAAGTGTTTCCTTGATTTCATTTCTCTTTGACTCAATGATAGCATTCTTAATACCTTCTGCCTGAAGTTTCTCTGAAAGGATTTCAGTTGCATCATACTTCATAAAGTCCCTGATAGCATCAAGTGCCTCCTTGGCAGTATTGTAGTGAACCATCTCATTGATGTGGAGAGGAATGTTGACCTTATTCACATATACACCTTCCTGGACATTGATGATAGTCACAAAGAGTCCGGCAATCTTGTTGCTCTGGATGGTAGTGATAGGACTGTCAAGTTCAACAAGGATGTCCTTTGATTCAAAGAACTTCACGAGTTTCTCGCAGTTTCCGATAGTCTCCCTGTCAAAGATACCACATCTCTTCAATGTCTCATTGATGTCAATGATGGACATCTCATTGATGTTATCCACACCGGTAAGAGAGAGTTCATCTGTCTGGCAGTTGTATTCAAGAACCATATTGTTCTTACCATAGTAAACAAGTCTGTCCTTGTCTGCCTCATACTTCAAGATTGAAAGACCTTCAAGAACATTGATGTATTTCCTGTCAGTGACTGTTGCCTCTTCAAGGGTGTTACCATCAAAAATGTAGTTCTTTCCATTGAGGTGGAAAACTTTCTTGTTCTCATCAACAATGAGTGGTGAGAAGTTCTTTCTTACTGAACAGTTGGAGTTCTCATATACACTGGTGTTGATTTCACCCTGTTCTGCCTTTTCCTCTGCTACGATAGAAGAAAGGAGAGACTTTGCATCCGCATTCCAGGAGTTCTCAAGAAGAACATCTTTAAGTGCAAGTCTCACATTGTCCTCATCAATGAGGACATCAAGAAGACTTTCATAAAGGTTGGCGAATGAAGGGTTTGAAGACTGTCCAGCAAGACTGTTGGCAAAGTTTGCTGCAACATAACTCCATTTGTCGCCAACAAATGTTTCAGCAATCATATTCCTGAAATCAGAAACAGGCATAATCCAGTCATACTGTGTGAGAACCTTATAAAGACTTTCAGCAACAGTGTATTTCAAAATTGGATTCACGAGTGTGTCATCAATCTTGTAACCAGCCTTGATTTTTTCCTCCATCACAGTCTTGTCATCCTTTGTCATCTGAAGCTGTGCCATAGCATTCTCAATAATCTGCTTTGCACTGGATGCAGAGAAACCAAGACTGTTGTCAGACATCATCTCTTCAAGAGCCTCGATGGTCTTTTGAGACTGAGTGTGCAATTTTTCAAGTGTTAGTTTCATATCTTTATTTTCTTTTACGATGTTTATGTCCTTGTTAATCTGTGCAGTATGTTTGTTATAATAGTCCAGGTGTGCTTCCACAATCTCTGGAATCATACCTAACTGCCACATACACTGCTTTATAACCTCATCAGACTGACCGGTCTTTTTATAAGAAGCGATCAGGTTGATTAAGTTCTGATTCAAATTATCCATATAATGAGATATTTATTATATTATTATTTATGAAAGATTAAAGATTGGCAAGAGGATTGTTATCTTCTTTCTCATTATCATTCTTTTCTTCTTCCTTTGGTTCTTCCTCAGACTTCTCATCTTCCTCATTTGAAGGTTCTTCCTCCTTCTTCTCCTCCTTCTTCACATCCTCTTTCTGGTCTTTCTCATCCTTCTTGTCCTCAGATTTTTCCTCTTTTTCTTTCTTTTCCTCTTTTTCCTCTCTTTCCTCTTCTTTTTCTTCCTGCTTCTTGACGGAACCTTTCAGCTTATCCATATCTTTCTGAAGGTCTTTAATCATATCCTCTATGGATTTGATTGCTTTCTGTTCCTTCTTTTCATTCTCTTCATCCTTGTCTTTCTTCTTGAAGTCTGCAAATGAGAGTGCCTGGATGGGTTGTCTTTCCTCTTCCTGTTTAGGCTGTACATTATCCTGTACATTTTTTACATCAAGTGTCATGATGTTTTTTGGATGTATGGTGTTCAGATAGGAAGAGAATGATAGGTCATTACCATCAGTCTTGTTTGAAATCTTGTCCTGTATCTTGTCAATGATACCATTGAAAATCCTTACAACACCTGGTGACATAACCAGTGATTTGTAGTCTTCCGGTTTCTTTGCCTTGAAACTGCCAAGCAGTGTCTTGAAGATGGATTTGTATTCCGGATTGTCTTTCAGGAGTTTCTTTGTTGTCTCATTGGAGATTTCATCAAGGTTGACATCAAAGTCAACATCAATGGACTCCTTCACTATGTCATTGGTGTCCACATCGAAATCTTCAAGTTGTGACTTCTTGTATTTGATATACCTGTTGAACAATCTGTAAAACAATTCAAGGTATCTCTGACTCTCATCATCACCATGCAGAAGGATTGAATCCATATCCTGTCCTGCCATAAAGACAGCAAAATCAGACAACAGAACATCAGTATTGTCCTTGAATCCCTTGTTAGACTTGTTCTTCAATATGATATTGGTCATATAAGGGTCAATGAGCTTTGCCGATACCGGCTTTGTGATTCCGTCATCTGATATGAACTTGAATATGAATCCGTCAATGGGTGAATCAAAACCATCATTTTGATAAAGTGAATGGGTAAGGTTAGGATTCAGCAATGTGATTATAAACCTGGCGAATGATTCCTTTGTGGATCCGCTCTTTAAATAATCATACAACCTTTCCTTCTGATACTGTGTGAGATACCCTCTGAATACAGGCTCCTGGTAAGCAATGTCAAACATCTCTGCCCAGGGTCTCAAATCTTCCACGTCCTCAATCTTTGTACCACCGGATGTGATGATACAAGAAAGAACCAAGTTGTTCTTCGGTAAGACCGAATAATTGATGAAACTTGGTTGATGATTAGGGAAATACTTACAGACAAAAGTCCAGTTACTTGGAATCTTGTCTATGATGATTTTACTTAAATTACTCAAATATGTCATACCACTGGAATAGAAGTTAGTCATAACCCTATCCGCTATGGTTATCTCTCTTTTGTTAACACCTGAACCCTTGTAGAAGGTCAGTTTCCTGTTCAGGTCTGTCTCGGATGTTGCCTTCTTCTGAAATGAGAGTGTTGCAGCATTGAGTTTTTCATTGACCACAACCTCTTTGTTCAAAAGGTTATCCAAAAATTCCTGACCTTCAGAGTTAAGTATGTTTTGTAAACTTATCATTCTCTGTCAAATTAAGATTTTAATACTCTATATTTATGGTATTATTGATTACTTGATTTTTCTTCTTAATATCAAATCCTCTTTCAAGTCCTTTTGTTTCAGGTCATCCAAAGACCTGACTCTCATAGGGACCTTATGTGTGTTGGACTTCAATGTGGGATCCTCAATATTGTCTGCATATGTTGATTCCACAATCTCTTCCATAACACCACCGGCTCTCATACCATAGACACCGAATTCATCAGGTCTGTACTCAATGATACCCTTGGCATCTTTTGGTACTTGGAGAAGGAGTTCATCAATCTCACAAAGGAGAAGTCCATGTTCAAAGGCTGGAATGAATGACTTCATCTCCACACTGAATGATGTGGAGAATTCTTTCTTCTCGTTCAGTCCGAATTCCTGAGGGAGTTCATGGTTGTAATCCGGAGGTACTGTGAGACAGGCATCAACATTGAACATACCGAAATCAACCTTGAAGTAGTTTGGGTTCTTGTATATCTTGGATACAATGGCCTCGGTCACTTTTAACAATTCAATGTTATTGGAACAAATGACTCTGCAATCAAATGAAAGGGTGACAGGTATCCATTCCACATTCATATAGAGTGTCCTCAATATACCCTGACTTTCCCTGACAATCTTTGTCCTGTTATACTTGTTTGTCTGCTCTGCCTGGTTGACTCCGAAACTTGTGAGATTTACCATACATCTTGGTACTTTCTCATAGTCACCAAGAGCCTTACCCTGTGCCAGGGCATCATAATAGAATTCATCTTTCAGAAACCTTTCGCCTCCTGTTATGGAATAAAGACAAGGTATATCCACTTTTTGAACACTACCATCATCCATACGGTTATAGATGTACAACTTCTTGTTCATTTCTGCAAGAAGGCATACTATCATACTGCGGATGAAGACATCATCCTTGTTGTATTTCTGATTATAATCACTCATTACTCTTCTTCCTCTTCTGCATCAGGTTTCTCATAACCGGCATCATTAAGAGCCTTTTCAACCTTGTCAAGTGTCTTGTCATCATCAGGGTCAATACCAAGAAGATTCTCAACATCACCAACCCTGTCATTGAGGTCAGCAATCTGCTCTTCAGGACTCATATCATCAAATCCCCTGTCTTTGTCCTGCTGGTCAAAATCTTCTTCATCAGTTTCATCATTGATATGGACATAACCTGTAATCTGCGGGTTGTAGTCGGCAATCATATTCTTGGTAAGGTAGTTGATGTAGAACTTGTTCTTACCATGCAGTTTGGTGTCCAACATTTCTCTCCAACCCATTTCTCGCTTTGCCCTGGATGTATTAAGATATTTGACAATATCTTTATCAAATGCAAGGTGTCTTGCCAAGTCTTTAACAATATCCTTGTCTGATTTTACCTCTAAAAGGAAATCACTGTAACTCTTTATATTGTTCATATAATTGATATGTACATAGTATAGAGTATTTATGATAAAAAAGACAGGACTCTTAAAAGTCCTGTCTTCTGAATAACAAAAATACTAACTAATTGAGTACACCGAGAATTTGTGTTTCCTTTACATTGGCAATTCTCCACTCTGCCATTGTGCCGTCATACTCTTTCTGTACAATCTTGTTGGCCTCTTCTGTGGTCTTTGCATGGACAAGCCATTTCTCCTGCCACTTCTTGATTTTAGGATTCCCAGCACGGTCTTCCACATCAGTCTCCTCCTGGAGTTTCACAGTTACTTCAAAGTAATTGATTTCAACATCTTTTGCCATAATTAAAATAATTTAACATTGTTATTAAGAATCTCATTAGGTAGTTTGCTTACTTCTTTCAGGTCTTCCAGAATCTGTATCTGCAAGTAGGTACTCAATCTTTTCCACATTGTCTGTAGTCCTACACCGCAGTATTCACAAACAAGGACAAATATCTTGGCCATCGAGTAATCCTGTTTCAACTTTGGATAACAGTATATGATGATGTCATTGATGACCTGATAGTTTACTGTGACTTTCTCTTCCCCGAGAAGGAGTTCCTTGTATTTGGAGTTTTCAATGATTTTCTGGAATGCCTTTTCAAATTCTACATCCTCATAGGAGGAGTTATATTGATAGCTGTGAGGGTCAATGGTTATTTTCTCGTTACTGAAATCTTCCGTGAAGTCAACCTGGTTCCATTTGTTGTTTTTTATTTTCAGTGACCTGGAAGTTTTTATTCTTTCCTCAACAGTCTTTTCTCCTGATTTCTTTGAGAATATGTCCACACCGTTTTCATCAAGGAATGTTCTCTTGTCAACGGCAATGTCATCATCTTCAATCAAGTCATTATCGAGATTTCTGGTCTCATTCTTATCACTCATTTTTAATTAGACATTCATTATATATGATAAAAATAACAAATTATTTTCAAATGGATTTTGTTATATTTGTTTTGAACTAAATCCAGCTTCTAAACTGGATATAAAATTATGTATGTATGCTACTTGATATTATCCAAGACAAATCAAATTTACAGGTATCTTACTGGGGTCCTGACGGGAAAACACACATTGAAATCATTCCTATTCCAGATGAAGAGCAGTACATCTGGCTCACCAGTCAAAAAGACAAAACTGACCTGAAAGTAAAGAATGTCCATAATTGGAATGGAAAGGCTGTATATAAACACAGGGTCAATCCCTTCAATGAGAAACTTAACCGTTACAGGCAGTATGAAATACTTGATTCTCAACCAGATGAAATAAAGGAGAAAATCTTCTCTTATAACCTTCCTGATTTGTTTTTCATAGATATTGAAAATGAAATGCAGGATGGAAAACCCAATCCTGAAAAACCTGACAAACCAATTACTGTCATAGGTGTATGTTGTCCTAATGATAGTGTGATGGTTCTTTCTGGCGGATATAACCTTACAGAGAAGGAACAGGTCAGTATCCAGGAAAGGATTGATGAACACTTCAAGCAGGTGAACAGACACTTCAAGTTTGTGTTCAGGTATTTCAAGACTGAATATGACCTTCTTTATTTCTTCTTCTCAATGCTCATCCCAAAGATGGCGATGATGACAGGATGGAACTTTGAGGACTATGACTGGAGGTATATGTATAACCGTGCCAAACTCCTTGGTATAGACCCATCACTTGCATCACCTACAAGGATTCTTACCGGACCTGTTGACAGACCGGCCCATGTTGGTCTCATTGACTACCTTAAAGCATACAAAAAGTGGACCTGGAACTCCAATGAGAATTACAGGTTGGACACCATTGGTGAGAAGTTGTGTAAAATTAAGAAAGTACAGCATGCAGAGTCTCTTGATGACATGCTTCACAACAACTTTGAGAAGTATGTTTATTACAATGCAATTGACTGTTGTCTTGTAAAACTCATCCATGAGGCATGTAATGCATTGACCTGTGGCCTTACTACTGCCTGGTTGGGTAGGATTAAGGCTATGGATTGTTTCTCCACGACTTATATTCCTGAAAACCTGTTGAGGGCATCATTCTCTGGTGACCATAAGGTTCTGGGTGTAGACCCGTTCGCCAAAAAGAAGACAGGTGAGAAGTATGAGGGTGCATTTGTGAAGCAGCCTATTCCAGGACTTCATAAGTTCTGTACCTGTAATGACTATGCATCTCTGTATCCAACACTGATGAGGCAGTTCAATATTGGTCCGGAAACACTGGTGACACTTCTCCCTGAAAAGGATGAAGTACTCAAACAACAGTGGAGGGACAAGGGTTATATTGTCTGTGCATCGGGGGCAGTCTATCAGAAGAAGGATGGTCATCTTAAGAACATCATCACTGACCTTTACTTCAAGAGAAAGGCATATAAGAAGACTTCCTTCAAGTTCACCCAGATTTATTATGACCTGAAAGACTTCCTCCATGCCAATGCATCCCCGGAAGAGATTGAAGATTATCTCAACAAAAATGACTTTGCCGGCAGAAAGGCAAGTGAGGTCAATGAGATTATGTCCTACTGCCAGGTACAGGCAGACATTTACAACAACTTCCAACTTGGAACAAAGGTTGTCATCAATGGTATCTATGGTGCATTTGGATTCTCCGGATTCTATTTCTACAATCCCGTGATTGCCGAATCTGTCACCAAGCAGGGAAAGGATGCCATTCTGAATGCAGAAAGACTCATCAATCTCTGGGCAAACAAGATTTGGCAGAAGGATTCAAAGACACATCTTGCTATGGGTATCAAGATTACTGATCCAGAAAAGGACATCAAACCTATCACCAGATACATTGATACCGATTCCATCTACACTTCTTATGATGATATCATCAGGGTGACAGACTGGTTTGATCATGATGTGTGGAGACTGACTAAAATCAACAAGCAGAATGACCAGAAGGATTTCACCTATGTATCAATGGGAGGTTATCCCACTGAAGATGATGCAAAGAAATATTTTGATACTGATTCCATAGATACTACGAAGTATGACTGGCATATTGACACCATTGAACCTGAAGGAAGGGAGTTCTGCCTTACTATTAATAGGGTGTTTATGTCCAACTATTTGAAGAAAATTCATGAGGAGTATGCCAAGAAGAATGGTACCCCTGCACTTCTTGACTTTGAGTTGGAAGCATACAATGAGGCGGGTATCTGGCTTGCCAAGAAGAAGTACATCAAGAATATGACCTGGGCTGAACCAAATGTCTATTATGATTCCTGTTCCAAGATTAAGGCAACAGGTGTCGAGATTGCACAGACAAGTAGTTCACAGTGGGTGAAGAATCAGTTGATTGATTTGGTGAAGTGGATTTTCCAGCAGGAGGAGTTTGTCCTTGACAGTTTTGTGAAAAAATTGGCAGGTGTTAAAAAACAATTTATGCTCCAGAGTCCTGAAACTATCAGTGTTAATAAGGGTATGAACAAATACAGTGATTATGTGTTGAGTGATACTGGGGAAATTGACATGAATTCCAAGGCGATGATAACAGTTCAGGGCGCTGCACTTTATAATTATATCTTGAACAGTAATGAGAAGTTCAAGAGGAGATACAGTCCTCTGTTTGATGCAGATAAACTTTGTGTTGTCTATGTGAAACCAACTTCAAAATACAAGTATTGGAAAAAGGAGACTAATGTTCCTGTGAAGGAATATAACAAGAATCCTGATATGTATAAACTTATAAGTGATACAAAATCAATAATCAGTACACAGTCTGGTTCATATGAGGTATATAATGATATTATGAGTAATCAGTTCTGTGAAGCATTTAGTTATCCTGCTGGTATGTACCCTATGGATATGGCATCAAACCTGGAGATTGACAAGAACAAGATGTTTGATCTCCTCATTTTGAGTCCTGTAAACAGGATTGTTGAGGCTATGGGTTATCAACCTATTGATATTTCTATGACAACTGAGACTGGATTGTGGTAAAATTTGTTATGTTTGTATTATGATAGATGTATTAGAATTCAACATACCAAAGGATGTACTTGAAATTCTTTTGAAGGACAGGACTACGGGTAACAATATCCTGTGGGGTACTGACCAGTATGGATATGATCCAAAGTCCGAGATTCAGGTTGACCAGATTATCTCTGGTGATGTAATTAAACCAAGAGTTTTGAAATCTCAGGAAACCCAGAAGTCCAGGACCGATTCAAAGGCCGAGGTCTACACCCCCATTGAAATTATCAAGAAGATGAATGACTCTGTTGATACGGAAGAACCAGATACTGAAAAGTATATCAGAAAGAAAGTCCTTGAAGTGACTTGTGGCGAAGCCCCTTATCTGGTATCCAGGTATGATGTGTCAACTGGTAAGATGATTCCTTTGTCAGAGAGACAGGGACTTCTTGACAGGAAGATGAGAAGAATCAATGGATTACAGGTGACAAGTGACTGTAAACATTGGTATCTTTGTACCTGTTATGCCCTTGAATCTACTTATGGATATGAATGGCAAGGTGATTCCCTTCTTCTGGCAAGGGAGAATATCCTGTATGACGTGATTGACTGGTATGAAGAAAAGTTCCAGAGAGCACCTGCACCAAGTATTGTTGAAGAACTTGCTGAAATTATTTCCTATAATATCTTCCAGATGGATGGAGTGACAATGTGTATTCCTTATTCAGATGTTCCTGCAAAGGTGATGAACTGGGAACTGGATGAAATGGAAAGATTTGATGGGAAGCCTGAAGAATTGTCATTATTTTAGTGATTTTTTGTTATTTTTATTGTAAGAAACATCTTTAAGTTTAATATAGTATGAAGAAAATTGTTTTAAAGAATTGTGATGTAAAGGAGTTTAATACCCTCATCAAGAGAAGTGCGTCTCTGGACAACTTCATTTTTATCAATCTCCATGGCAGTAAGTTTGAATCAACTGCCTATAACAAGAACAAGTCAGCATTGAAGTCCATCACCGCAGACCTCACCAAGTACTGTGAGGCATTTGTCAGTGATTGTGGGGATGAACTTGTCAAGATTCAGTTTACCAATGCAGGTAAGCTCATCTCTGTCCTTGGTCTTGTAGGTACAGAGGGTGTTGATGTCACCTTCTTCATCGAGGACAATGGTTATGCCAAGAAAGTTGTTGTTGAGAACACCGAAGTCAATCTCACCGTTCCCGCTGCTGACAAGGATGCTCTGGCATTCCTTGAGATTCCTGACCATGCCCGTCACACCATCTTTGAGGATACCACCACCCTGGAGTACAAGGTTGGTATTTCTGAAAATGAGTTCAAGTATCTGTCACAACTCTTTGCCCTTAACAAGGAGTCTTGCAGGGTCTGCTTCTCCATCAGTAATGATGTTGTGACTGTCTCCGAAATTGAGAGTACTGATGAGAATGTCCGTGAGATTGTCAATGGTTATCTCTCTGATGGTAACATTCCTGAATTTGATGCCTTTGACAAGTTGTATTCCAAGAAGCTCACCTATGAGTCTTTTGAGAATTTCAGCGAGGAAGGTTATCTCCGCTGCTTCAACAAGTCATACTTTGTCTGGATTGATTCCGATGAGCACTATGACATTGAGTTCCACAGCAACAAGATCAAGTTTATCTCTGTTGATGAAAAGGGAACAAAGACATATGTGGTACTTACTCCAGTACCGTTTGCATAAACAAATTTTTAAGGTTGAACAATGTGAAAAGAGAGAGGTCAGAACCTCTCTCTTTTTATTTATCCTTTACCAATCTCACACAGAGTTTTGCTGTTCTGTCTGTGTCTATTATATCCATTATACTGTAATGATTAGTTAATGGTGTATAAAGGACATCATTATCAGTAATGATAAAACAATGTACCGTTGAACCGGCGCTAACTTCTTCAGATGTCCAGCCCCAGTACTCTGTAAGATATGTGACTACTTCATTTCCATGAGTTACTGATGTATTGTAAATCATACCATTTCTATTGAATGTGAGGCCTTGAGATTTATTTGTAAAATATAAATAATCTTTGTTAGATTTCAGAACACAATATCTATCTAATTCATCAATATCTTTCCTTGTCGGTAATCTCCATCCTGAATTTTGAATCAATTCTTTGATTTCATCAAACAAGAAATGTATTTTTCCGTCATATTTTAAATCTGCATCAGCCCAGTAGATAGACCCTCCCATATCAACAGGTTTCAGTTTGTGTAGGTTTTCTATCTCATCTTCCTTCCTGATGGCATCTCCATTACTTCTCTTGTGAATGTCCGCCCAGACAGATTCAGTTAATATGTTACTTAACTTTTTCATAATTCATCATCGTCTTCATCATCTATATCATCTGTTCTCTGCGCACCTTCTTTCAGTTTAAGAAAGCATAAATCATCTGCACCAGATGGACTCTCGAATGGATCCATCTCATGGTTTGTAGATTCAACCCATCCAAGATTTGTATATGCTTCCCTTAAATCATTTTCAAGTTCCTCACGCCAGCCGTCTATGACAGGATAGAATATGGTATTGGCATCCAATATGTCATTTTTGTCATATTCAACATCATCAGGACAGTAATCTATACCTGCACTTACTTCAAAGCAGATGTTACTTAAGAAGTCAGATGTTGATAAGTCATTGAGGACAAATTCAGCATACTCCGACATATGGTTGTCAGTATATATCTTCTTTAAGTAATCTTCAAGTATCTTCTGGATTGGGTGATTGTTCATAGTGTCAACATATCCCTTTTCCATCATTTCCTTGATGTGTTCTTCAGGAGTTTTTTCAATATATTGGCGAAGTACATATATGTCATGGTTGTCCCGGCAGTACTCGCCATGTCCTACAAACTCGCAGTTGTTTTCAAGTCTGATGGTGTTATCTGATGATTTGTCAAATCCAAAACCATCCCATTCCATCTCATAATCTTCAACATAATCTTCACCAAGTGTCATTACTTCCCTGGTGATGTTGTACTTGACACCATCAATAGTTACAAGAATACCAACATCTTCTTTTCTGAATTCATCACCATTACTTCTGCGGTGCATGTCAGACCAGACAGATTCTTTCAGTATGTTACTTAATTTCTTCATATCATTATTATTTATCTTTTACAAGGAATACATATAATCTGGTTTGGTGGATATTGGAAGAATCAATGTTGAATTTTGACATATTGTCATATCCATAATCATATGCAAGGTTCTGCCATTTCTCATGTCTGTCTTTTGTCCAGGCATGGAATCCATAGATACTTTCTTCTGTCTTGATTCTCAATGTACCATTAGGGTATTCAAGCCATACATATCCAGTTCCATCATCATCTCTGTACCAACGTTTCCGGACATGTCTGAAATCAACCTGTTTCACCTCTTCAAGTGTAGGAAGCCTCCATCCATTGTTGTTGTAGTTCTCTACATCTTCAAAATAGAACTTATTTTTCCCATCAATATCAAGAGCATCCTTGGCCCAGTAAACAGTTGTGTTCTCACCGAAGTCAACATATTCAGGATTGAATTTGTCTTCCTTTCTCTCTTGTTCACCATTACTTCTCTTGTGTATGTCAGACCAGACAGATTCTTTTATATCAACTATGTCAATGTTATGAAGGATGAAATTCACAAGGTTCAAGAAAGTGTTGTTTGAAATTGTACCATCCTTTTCCTTAATCCTGAATGTTGTAGTGTTTATTTTTTCAATGTTGAAATTATCTGCAATCACAACAGTTTCCAATCCAACATTATCAAGGAGGTCAATGAGGATGTTATATATCTTGTCATTTGAAAAGTTTATTGACACTTCAAGACCCATAACTATTTCAACATTGACATGCTTTGTATTTTGCCCTTCCATAAAGTTGACATACTCAACCTTATCCTTATAGTTTGAATTGGTATATTCATACAACTGTTCCGGGTCAAAAAGATTGACATCATCTTCCTTTTTAACCTGTTCTCCATTACTCCTCTTGTGTATATCAGCCCATACAGACTCATCTATTTTACTTAATTTTTTCATATGCTTCTCAATATACCATAAGAATCCACAAGGTCATCAATGGGTTTTATATTGTTATAATCAAGTTCATTCTCCTTGCAGTACTTCCAGAAAGGACATCTCTCTATGTCAGGATCTTGGGTCTTGTTCTCAATGAATGCCTTTATCATATCATCCTTTTTGGCATTTCCCTTTCCTGACAGTCTCTTCTTTCCTTCTGTTGGTGAGATGATGACCAGACAGTCCTCCCCAAAGTACTCCAGGAGTTTGATTCTCAAAAATGAGTTGAACAATACCAGGTCAATGGTGGAGGAAGAGATACTTCCATATGAGAATCCTTCCAATCCTATTATGACACTATCATCACCTACAATCTCTACAAGTCTGTTGGAGATTTTGTGTGCGATCATCTCCGCAGCCGCCATCTTGGTCTTCTGTTCCTCCCTGTAATCTTTCTTGTCTATATGCCTGGTGTAAGGATTCATCTCCATGAACTTGTTCAGTTCCCTGTGATAGTTGAATGTTTTCATCTTTCCACCTTCCCAGTCCTTACCATAATCATCAAAGAAGGAGATGAAAGAATACTCTCCATCTTTATAAACACATATCGCCGGGGATATGAGACTGAAATCTATACCTATCTTTATCATTTTAGCAATATACCTTTTTCACCTTCATATTCAGGATCTTCTCTCAATATATATCCTTTCTTTGAACCGTATAAATTATATTTATATAAATAGAATGTTTTGTTCTCCAATCTATATCTTATACCCCTCTTTTCTCCCAAAGTCATTTTTGCCCATGTTATTGGAGTATATGATCTACCTCCATTAACATTCAATGAATATATATCACTACCATATGGAGTTATATGTTCTATTTGGAGTCTCCAATAATGTTCATTTTTAAAATATATATCCACCTTTTCAGGCCAATCATCTTTTGTTATTTTTCTGATTTTGTTTATCACAAATTCATATGCTATATCAAGACCCCTTAACTGTTCTTTTGTATATTTTGGTGCTTGTGGTAATGCTATAATTGCCCACCAGTGTTCTGGGTTCTGTTCTGGAAGGTCTTCCTTTCTGAACATACTTCCATTACTTCTACGGTGAATATCTGCCCAGACTGATTCATTCATATTATCATTTTTAACAAGTATCCTCGTAAAGAAAACATTTGTATTTTCCAAAAGGAAATTTATAATTTCAATGAAGAACTTATTTGATGATTTACCAGTCTTAGGTGTAATCAAAAAATTATCAGTAAAATTTCTGTGTATGTGATACTTTTTGACATTATATTTTCTCCTGATCTTGTCAAATAATTTATCATCTTTATTCAGGAAATGATCCCAGATAAGTACTGAATTATCAGTGCAGTCATATTGTATGAACCAAGTTGATTTTGTACCAAGTTCAGTCTCAAACATAGGAACAGTTATAACATCATTCAAATCTTTAAAGATATAGAAATCAGTATCTACATTTTTATAGAGGTCTCGAAGATATTCAACAAAACCTTGTGCATCAAGAATATTAGGGTCATCTTCTTTTCTTGTCTGCTTTCCATTACTCCTCTTGTGCATATCTGCCCATACAGATTCATCTATTTTACTTAACCTTTTCATGCATTAAACCAGTCTCTTGTGTATTCTCTGTATTTCTTGAAGTTGACAAGGTTGTTGAGATTGGCAGGAAGTGCTATGCTACATCCATCATAGAATGTCCAACCAACAAAATCCTCATCCCTCAATTCCGGGAAGTCGTCACATATGGAGTCTATGAATTCCTCAATTTCAAAGCCATCATTGTCACAGGCATATGAATATACATCTCCCTCATCAATGAGTTTTAACAGATAATCTCCACCATAATCACATTTCCTGTCAGCTGCACCGATGATGATTGATTTTGTAGAAGGTGCATGACTGAAATACTGTCCTACTTCCTTTAACTTGGTAGCAATACCTCTGCATAGTGAGATATAATCCTCTTCTGATACCTCATTGGCAATATCCTCTTCATATTCAACAAGGTTATCATATGTGTAGAAATCCGCTATAAGTGAATCTCCATGTTTGCTATCATATATGAGATAGTCATATGGTGCTTTCCAATTTGATATATTTACCATCTCATCAGGAGAGAAATTCATATATCTTGCATTGTCAATGGAAACACCATAAGTGAGGTTGGGATTCTTCTCCAATATTTCTTTTATCCAATAATCATATCTACAGGATGAGTCCTTGATGATGATATCCACTCCAAGACAAGTGGAGACTTTCTTTCCGTCTTCCTTTCTGATGACATCTCCATTGCTTCTCCTGTGTATGTCTGCCCAGACGGATTCATCAACTTTACTTAATTTCTTCATATTTTTTAAAATAACAGATATAATATTTATGAGGTTTTGTTATATTTAGATTGTTGAAAGACATTAAATCTTAAAGTTATATAAGTATGTTTGAAAAAGTAAATCCAATGCATCCTGATAAGGTTGCTGACCGTATTGCAGGTGCTCTTGTTGACCTTGCCTATGCCAACCAGGAAAATCCGAAGGTCGCAGTTGAAGTACTTCTTGGTCATGGTAAATGTACCATCATCACAGAGTCCAGTTTCAAGTACACAAAGGAGAATGTCCTTCCAATCGTTCAGAGAATTGCAGGAGATGAAGTGAAACTTGATCTCAAGGCAGTTCCTCAGGATGAACATCTTGCTCATAATCAGGATGGTCAGGTCCGTTGTGGTGATAACGGTATCTTCAAGGGTATGCCTCTCACCAATGAGGAAATGGAACTGTCTGAAATCGCCCAGAAGATTTATGAGATGTATCCAACCGATGGCAAGTACATCATTGATGATGACACCAATACTCTCATTGTGTGCCAGAGTTGCTGTAACTCTGATGAACTCAAGAATGAACTGGAGTATCTGTATCCTGATTACAAGGTGATTGTCAACCCTCTGGGTGACTGGACCGGAGGTACCAATGTGGACACCGGCTGCACCAACAGGAAACTTGGTTCTGATATGGGACGCTCTGTCACAGGTGGTGGACTTCATGGAAAGGATGTATCAAAGGCGGATGTATCTGTGAATATCTATGCCTACCTCCATTCTCCACAGGAACTGTTTTGCGCCATTGGTGATACTGATGTGAATGGTATTCCTTATTCACAGATTGTCCAGGAGGCCAAGGAATATATTGATTCCATTGGTGGGTTTGAGGCACTGGCTGAATGGGGACTTATCTAATCCTGTAACTGATTGTCAATGAAGGGGGTGAGATAATTACCTCCTTTGTTGTTATATTTAATATATGGAAAATAGAAAGATTTGGCTTATTGCTGACACACATTTTGGATATAAGGGAGATGATGAGGAGTGGCTTGATGACTATGCTGGTTACTTTGAGGATGTTCTGATTCCACTTATGAAGGAAGAGGCAGGGAAAGATGATATCCTTGTCCACTGCGGTGATGTGTTTGACAACCGGTCTATCCTTGGACTCAACACCATCAACAGGGTGATTTCCATATTTGAGAAATTTTCTGAAATATTCAGTGACATCAGGATTACTGTCGGTAACCATGATATGCTGAAAAAGTCAAGTACTTATACCACATCTGTCAATATCCTGAAATACATCCCACATGTAAAGGTCTATTATACACCACAGGTGGATGTGATAGATGGGAAGACAATCCTGTTCAATCCCTGGATTGAAGACCCGGAAAAAGAACATGAGGTTCTTACTGGTGTCAATGTTGATTATGTGTTTGGTCATCTTGAAATCGGAGGTTCATTGATGTCCAACAGGTCAGGTGTGAAGGTGAAACTCGGAAGCGGGGTCAAGAAAAGTGACTTCAAGAATGCACAGGTCTATGCTGGTCATATCCACATCAAACAGGATGATAAGAACATCCATTATATAGGAAACCCTTATCACAAGGACAGGGGAGATCGTGAGAATGTGAAGGGTATTACTGTTCTTGACATCAAGACTGGTGAGACAAGGTTCATTGAGAATACCATATCTCCAAGGTTTATGAAGGAATCCATCTATGATATTATGAATTTAACTGTTGGAGACCTTAAAGAGAGATGGAACAATAACAGGATAGAGTTACATATAAAGAGTAATGAGATTGTGAAATGTACTTTTGATGCACTTTCATCTGCCCTTAATTATTGTTATAGGAGTTTTAGTGTCATTGGTGATGATGTGGTAATGGAACTTGATACATCTGGAACTGTGAGTTTTGATGATGCCAAGAGTAGTGATGACTATATAGTTGATTTCCTTCAAAATCAGGATCTCACAGATGAGATGATGAAGAGTGTGCAGGATAAGATGAATGAATACAAGGAAAGGTTATGATAAAGTTTCAGGCTGTAAATGATACTATCATATTGATAAAGGACAAGGGTGTGAATGATTCTCCTCTTATTCTTCCACAACAGCAATCACAGAATATGTATGAGATACCTGAACCATACACAGGAATCATAGACAGTGTTGGAATGGAGAATGAATGGAAGAAAGGAGACCATATTGCTTTCTGTGACATTGGTGGCGTCTATATGAAAGTAGATGATGTTGAGTATGTGGTGATCACCCCGGAGATGGTTATAGGAAGACTGTAACATTTGGATTTATTGAAAAAAATCATTATATTTGTATTGTATGTATAAGCAAATGTATGGTAAGACATTTCAATCAAAAAGAGAGTTTTTCAAATGGCTTGAACAGAATGAAGACAAGATTGATTGGGATGAGGATGTTGAGTTAGGATGGTATTATAAAGAAGAGGAGGAAGACGAAGAATGAATTTAGATGAGATATTTGGTAACTCTTTTGAGAAGAAAATGACTGACGAGAATGTCATCAAGGAAAAGGTGAGTTCTTGTAGGTCTCTCATATTGGAGAAGTTCGGGGACATCAAGTTTCTTGAAGAGGGACATCAGTATTTTATTGGTGAGCAGGAATATATACCTGTGAGTCACATCATCAAGGAATATGAACCTGTTGTGGATTGGGACCAGAAGGCCACAGATTATGCGGCAAAGTGGCACAAGAAGAAAGAGGATGTACAGAGGGACTGGAAACTGAACAACCTGAAATCAACCATCTCCGGGACAAGGACTCACTATTTTGGTGAAAGTTATACCAATCTTCTCATCGGTCATCCTGAACTCATCTGTGAGCAGAACAAACCACAGTACATCAAGGAGTACAACACGATGGTACCCACCTATCCAAAGGAGGAGGCTGTGGTCAAGTTCTACAATGAACTGTCAAGTAACCTTCATCCTGTCGGGGCGGAATTCAAACTATCGACCGAGTACATTCAGGATGCCAGACATATTTGCGGTACCTGTGACCTTCTGTTCTACAACAGTGAACTGGATGGTTTTGTCATTGGTGACTGGAAGACTAACAAATCCTTGATTAAGGAATATTCCAGGTCTTACGGGATTATGATGGAGGGAGTGATGTCCAAGTACTATGATGAACCGCTTTCGCATTACATCCTTCAGTTCAACATCTACCAGAGACTGTTGGAATCTATTGGTATCAAAATCATTGACAGGATGCTCTTGTGGTTGAAGGATGATGGGACATATGAACAGATTTGGATAGAAAAGATACCAGACCAGGTGATTGATAAAATCCTGAAAGGCGTGAAGTAATTCACGCCTTTTCTCATAAATACCAGTATAAGTGACACTTGTTTATGAAGACTGTTGAAAGACATAAGAAGACTGATTTCGGTGATGTATGGTATGTAAATGCTATTGATGGAACTTATAGGTTCGCTGTGTACAAGTATGATGATGACGATGATACCATTTATCTGTCTAATGTGTTTGTCAAGGAAGACAGTAGGAGACAGGGTTATGGTAATGAGATTCTTGCTGCTGCGGAAGATTATGCCAATAGACTCGGTGCAAGTGTCATATGTTTGAAGGTGTTGAGTGGATCCGATGTACACAGGTGGTACAAGAGACATGGTTATGAAGACCTGGAAAAGGATGAGGAAGAAAGAGGATATATGTGGATGAAGAAGGAGTTGAAGAGAGTGAATGAATCAATTTGGGCAGATATACACCGCAGGAGTACAGGTGAACAGGTCAAGAAGGAAGATGAGATGACTCAAAAAGACCTTGATGACCTTGATAAGTATATTATGCATTTTGCAAGTGAAGTGGTATATGGTCAGGGTATGGGTGAAGAGGCTGCTACCCTTGACAATTTCTGTGACCATATAAGACAGGACTATGATGTCAATTCAGACAAGGACAAAATCATTGAATATGTAAAAAAAGTATGGTTTGATGAATTGTGTGATGATGTGACCGGTACAATAGAACAGGTACAGAAAGAGTATAATCAGGATATGTATGAATCAGTCTGGGCTGACATACATAAGAGAAGTAATGGTGAACAGGTAAGGAAAGAGGATGATGTAAATATTCTTGACCTTGAGGAATTTTATGAATATATTAAAAAACATTATAAGAACAAGGTTGAATATATTGACCTGGAATCAATGGGTGGAGGAAATGGAGATGTTCTTGGAGTTGACATTACAGAAAACATTATATTATTCTACAAGCCCAAAAGGGGTCATATCCTATTAAGTTGGTCAAAGGTAAAAATACCCATGCCTTTTTTTGATGAATTTGCTGACAGATTTAAGATAGAGAATCCAAATGCAATGAGGAGAATAATAACTGAAAATGATGGGAGTTGTACAAACAAGACATTCATAGATGTCATTGATTTCTTCCTTAATCATAAGGAAAGTTTGATTAATGAATCTGTCTGGGCTGACATACATAAGAGAAGTAATGGTGATGTTGTAAGAAAGGAAGATGATGTCAATCTTCTTGATAAAGATGGCTTATATGAATATCTGATATCACATTATAAACCAGTTGAAGGTATAGATATTAAAAGTTATATATTTTGTGGTAATAGTTATATAAATTTGTGTGTATTTACATATCCTACAGAGACAAGATATTCAATACTTTTAGATATATTGAATTTTAGGGTAAAAGTAAGAACTCCTTATATAAAAAGATGGCCTGCTAATCTTCTTGATATGATATACAAAAAATATAATAGAGAAGATATTATTGATAAAAATAGAGACCATATGACTTTTATTACACCAAAAGAGGGTAAAGGAAACAATCAATTTTATATTGATTTTTTGGATATGATATTGAATAATGTTGATAAACCATTGTTGAAGAAAGCAATCAATGAATCCATCTGGGTTGACATACATAAGAGAAGTAATGGTGAGGCCATCCGTAAGGAAGATGAGAATCTGTCTGATGAAGATTGTGATTTCTTGGATGACTGCCTTATGGAGTTTGCTTCAAGGGTTGTATGGGATGGTGAGAAAGCCAGCCGGGAGAAATTATCCAATTGTATCAGGAAACAGTCTAATACATATAAGGACATTGATGTAGAAAAGGTCATAAAATATGTTGAAGACCATTGGGGTGAAGTATCTAAAGAACTTGATAGTCTTATTGCACAGGAAGAAAAAGAAAAGAGAAACGGTATGTATGAATCCGTTTGGAAAGATATGCACCAGAGAAGTAATGGTGACCAGGTAAGGAAAGAGGATGATTGCTTAATTGATGAAAATGAATTGGATCAGGATTCTTTAATATGCATCAGCAGGTATGCTATACTGTCAGTCTATTATGATAAGTATGATGGAAAACCTGAAACTTTCTTAAAGTGTATTGAAAATTGGGATGACAATATATCTATCAGAGCTCAATTATATGATAAAAAGAAAGGTGAATATGTTGATCCGGTAAAAGTGATACCTCCATTCATCAAGAAAAATTGGAAAACAGGTAAATCATATGAATCAGATGTCAATAAGAAAGTATCTGATGTGGAGGATGAAATTAGAAAGACCGGATTTATAAAGAAACCAGGAGAGAGTATAAATGATACTTTATCAAAATGGTTTGATGATAATAAGGATCTTATTTCGGAAGAATATTGTGATTCTATTGAAGAATATGCCGAGACATATTATAGTGAAGGTGGTTCAAGGTTTACAGAAGTTGGTGTAGAAGAATGGTGGGATAGTTTGGAATATATTGATCAGGTAAAAATATATCAGGAACATATGAAAAACACAAATGAGTCTGTCTGGAAAGATATTCATCAGAGAAGTACAGGTGAGCAGGTAAGGAAAGAGGATGAATTGCTGAATGACAAGGAAAACCAGATACTCAAACAGACTGCAAAGATGTTCAAGAATGCAGTTCGGGTATCAAAGTATAATGATGATGAAGAAGGTTATGATTACAGTGACTCCAAGGAGGATTTCATATATTATATTGAACAAAGGAAGGGAGAGATGTTCTGGACAGGTGTGAAGGAAGATGTATATGACAAAATCATAGACTATGTGAACAAGAAGTGGACAGATGGTTGCAATGGTATAGATGAATTTATAAGTGAATATATATATGAGTGTGATGGCGTCCCTGGTGGAATCACTCCCGCTGATGTTGGAGGTATGGGTGCAATCTCCTTCCCTGGTGCAGATGGTACTCCAGGTTCAGGAGACATCCCTATGCCGACAGGTCATGTCTATCAACAGGTTGCCCCGTTTGGTATTTTCATCAGGGCAAAGAAAGGAAAGAAGAGAAAGAAGAAGTTCAGGAAGGAAGATGAACCTTGTGCTCATTCACCAAATGCGAAGGTCTATGACTATGTGGATGACTACCGTGAATATGTGGACAGGACATACAACAATATGGATAGAAGAAAGTAGGATTAACACTCCTACTTTTTTCATAAATACTATATTAAAATACAGATAGTATATTATGAATTATAAAAGTAAAGGATATGCCCCTCTCAATGAGAGTAAAAAGGCAAAGAATATTCAGGTTGTTTTCCTGTCCAGTAGGGCAGAAAAGACAACAAAAAGTTCTAATTCAATGTTCTTCTTTGAGGATGCTGCAAAGAAGGCCGGATTGAAGATGATTACAATCGACCCTTCTTCATCAGTCATTACAAAGAGTTCGGAAGAAGTTTACAGTGTTGTTGAGAATGGCGAGAACAAGAAAACATATGAGTTGAGTCCAACCAACACCATCATTGTTCCACGTCGTACTGTTTTAAAGAACATTGAGTCCAGGGATTTCCTCACAGAACTCCAGAATGATGGATTCTTTGTGTTGAATACATTGGATGCCATTGACAACTGTGAGGATAAGTTCATCACCTATAAGAAACTGAAAGCTGCCGGCGTACCTACTCCGAGAACTGCTGTTGTGACCAGTTCTTCTATGAACAAGTTGGATGATAAGATCAATTCTGTCGGAGGTAATTTCCCTCTCATCATCAAGATTACAAAGGGAACACAGGGTATCGGTGTTGCACAGGTGGATTCCAAGATTTCCCTTAAATCTGTTCTCCAGGCTTTCTTTGCTATGACTCCGAAGGCGGATATCCTTCTTCAGGAGAAAATCAACTCTGATTATGATTTGAGAATCCATGTTCTCTACAAGGGATTTGAAAGGATGACTCCTGGTATTGAGAACTTTGAGATTATCGGTTGTATGAAGAGAAACCAGTTGGAGGGAGACTTCCGTTCCAACTATTCCCTTGGATCAACCGCAGAGAAGGGTACTCTCACATCAGAACAGGAGAAGATTGCCAAGCAGGCATGCAAGGCAACAGGTTGCCGCTGGGCAGGTGTTGATATGATTATGGATTCCAGGACCAAGCAGTCTTATGTCATTGAGGTGAACTCATCTCCTGGTACCAAGGGTATCACAACCGCAGCTGGTGATGATGTGGTCGGTACATTGATGGATATGTTCAAGGACTTCAAGTACACCAAGTATGATTCTGACCAGATTGGCAGATATGAGACTGTCACATTGAAGGACCTCAATGATGGTGTTGATGCACCTATGAAGTTTGATGACAACAAGACTTTCACTGAGTTGCAGTGCAGTTCTGTCAATGCCAAGGATGATGATGTCACTTTTGTGTTCAATGGTGTCACCTATACTCTTGAACTGTCAGGTATGAGGAAGGGAGACCCTATGGTTGAATTGAACATCAGGTTCAATGGTACTGTTTATAAGAATGAATTGGTTGTCTTGAAGACTGTCAATGACAATATCAACAAGAATATTGCAGTTGGTGGTAGCAAGCTCCTTCACAGGATTTCAGATAAGGCTGTTGTGGTTGAGAACTCATTTATCCTTACTGACAATACTACTGATTTTGAAGTACCTGTTGAGAAAGTTGAAGAGAGTGTTTCTCTCAATGAAAGCAAGGCGGTTGCCCTTTATGAGGACATCAGGCTTGGAGGATTGAAGAAACTCATCACCAGATACATCCAGGGCAGGCAGAATGAATATGAGAATGACAACTGGAAGATTTCAGGTCTCAATGAGGATAGGGATACCTGGACATTGAGTTATAATGGTGTCGATGTTGTTGACTGCAAGGAGAACTATGCATACTTTATCAATGACTCTCTCTCTTATGAGGATGCCTGTAAGGTGGCAGGTGTTGTCGAGGCATTCTATGGACATGAGGTTGATTTGTCCAAGTATAAAAATGTAGAATAATATGGGATGTAATTGTTCAAAGGACAAAACCACCTTGACTTTGAAACAGAAGATAAGAAGGGATTTCAAGCAGAAGGTGGCGGATGTGAAGAAAATCTGGCAGGATACATCAGAGAAGAAAATCACATCTACAAAAGATGAATTAGGATTCAAACCAAAAGAGTAATATGTTAAAGAAATTTGAAGAATATATAAGAGACAAGGGAATGAAGTCAGAGGCTTTCATTCCTGAAACTCCTGTACATTCATCAACCAAGGAAACACATGACGGAAAGGAAGTCTCTGGATTCAAGGAGGTTATTGAAGTTGAAGGACTTGGAAAAATGAAAGCAAAACTTGATACAGGAAACACTGCCTATAATGCCATCATTGTCCAGGACTGTAAAGAAAAGGATGGAAAGGTTTCTTTTGAGTTCAATGGTGAAGAGAAGGAGTTTGATATTGTGAAGCATATCAAAATTTGGCATCATGGAAAGGCAACTGAAAGACCTGTGATAAAGGTCAACCTGAAATTCAATGGAAAGGAATATAAGGATGAACTTGTTGACTTGAAGATTTCAGACCTTACCGGTTCAAAGAATTACAGATCCAGGATGCTTCTTTGTAAAGATTTTATGTCCAGGGCCAAGATTGTGGTTGACCCAAGTAAGGAATTCAAACTGACTGACAAGAAAGAAATTAAGAAAAAGAAGAAAAAGAGTGAGAGTTAATCCCACTCTTTTTTGTTATATTTAGTGTATAAATTTTAATTAGTTATTATATGGCAAAAGGCGGAGAATTCAGTTTTGCTGATTTGAATAAAGAAATGTCCAAGAACTCCAAGTGGGGAGGTCTGATGTCTGATGGTGCTGGTGTGTCTGCCATCACAGATTACATTCCTGTGGGTAATTACATCTGTAATGCCTGTCTGACTGGTAGTCTGTTTGGTGGTATTCCCAATAACAGGTCTATATGTATCTCCGGTGAATCAGGTGTTGGTAAGACTTACCTTCTTCTGAACATTGCCAGGGAGGCACAGAAGAAAGACATCTTTGTCATTTGGTATGATTCTGAGAACTCCATTGAACAGGCGCAGTTGAAGCAGTTCGGTGTGGATCCCAGGAAGTTCCGTTATGAACCTGTTGGTACTGTCCAGGAGTTCAAGACCAACATCACCCAGACTGTTGACCTTCTTATTGAAAAGAAGGAAGCAGGTATGACCATCCCGAAGATGCTGTTCATCCTTGATTCCGTAGGTAACCTGGCCACCCAGAAGGAAATTGATGATGCCAAGTCAGGTAATGACAAGTCTGATATGACCAGGGCCAAGCAGATCAGGTCTATCTTCAGAATCTTGATGCAGAAGATGGGTATCATTGGAGGAACATTTGCTTTCTCCAACCATGTGTATGCTGCTACTGATGCTTATGTACCTACCAATATCCAGTCTGGTGGTAAGGGACTTGTCTATGGTGCAAGTATCATTCTCAATCTTTCCAAGGCCAAGTTGAAGGAAGGAACTGACAACACCCAGACAGGTATCATTGTCACTGGTATGCCAGAGAAGAACAGGTTCTGTAAACCTGTCAAGGTGAAGTTCTACATTTCCTATGTGAATGGTATGAATCCTTATGTTGGTCTGGAAGAGTACATCTCCTTTGAGAGGTGTGGTGTACAGAGAGGTAAGTTCATCACTGAGAAGGAATACTTGAAGAATCCGAGTGATGACTATATCAGGTGTGAGAACAATGGTGTCGTCCAGTACTTTGTTCCTTCTGAAACTGCCAGGGGATTCTGCCTTGATGATGGTACAACAGTTTCTCTCAACCAACTGTTCACTCCAAAGGTGTTCACCAAGGAGAGACTGGAAAGACTGGATGAATATATCAGGTCAGAGTTCAAGTATGCAGAGAGCAATGGTGTTGAGGAAGTGTTTGAGGAAGATGATGTCCCTGATGAAACTGATTCCATCGGAGATTTGATTAGCAGTCAGCTTGACAATTAAAAAAAGAGTGAGGGTTGAACCTCACTCTTTTTTGTTTATTCATTTTCAATCAGGTAGTCTTCAAATGTAAGAACATCTTCTTTACTTTCAAGGATTAGATTGTCATATTCATATTCTGTATCCTCATCATATTCTTCATTGAAGAACTCTTCAATCAACAGGTCGAAGTCTGTGTAGTGTTCAAGTTCCTCATTCTTATGATTCTTATTGAAGTCCACAGACTTGAACATCTTTCTCTTGTTGTCTGACAGGTAATCCCAGATGACCTCGACCAGATCCTTGAAGGTGTTGTGGAGTTGTTCTTCATCCTTGAAGAGATTCTTGAACCAACCCAGTTTCTCACCCTGGACACCCTGGTCTTTGAGAAGTTGTGTGAGCTGGTATTCATCATCCTTTGCAAAGGTCTTCTCCGGTCTGAAAAGGAATGGTTTGAGAACCTTGATTACATCCTTGTTGAGTTTCACATTGTTCTCTTCATCTTCCTTGTAGAGCATCTTCTTGAACTTCTTGTCATCAACAAGTTTCTTGTAGAGTTCACCCTTCTTCAAGAGAGGAACAATCCTGATGTCAACGAAGTCATAGGTCTTCTTTCTCTTGTTTGCATCAAGGAATTTCTTGGAAGCCCTCTTGTAGTATTCCTTGTCATCACCCTTCACGAATGAAGGTTTGACAGGTTTCTTACCATTCTTTCCATCCTTCTCCCATTTTGCCACCTTCTTCTTCCAGTCATCCATAGCTTCCCTGTAAGATTCTTTGGACACCCTGTAATACTTTATGTTCTCAATGGTTGATTCATCCTTTATTGCAACCCTTGACTTTATGTTACCATCTGCATCCTTCTTGATGGATACCTTTGATGCAAATGAACCATCAAGGAAGTCATATGCAATCTTGTTGTTTGAACTCTTGTCAGACATAATTTCAACAAGTTCCTTCGGTGAGAAGTTACCAAGTTCAAACAATGCCTTGTTAGGCATAACCTTCTTGTCACCACCAACTATTGTTTCCCTCAAAGAGCAGTTGACTTTCTTGTCCTTTATTTCTGAATCAATGTATTTCTTACCCATACCATAAAGGACGCACTGTGATGCAAGGGTCTTCATTGTCTGACCGAGAGTCTGTCTGATGTAATCCTTTGTGTCATTGTCATTATTCTCCAAAGGTCTGAATGAGAGTCTTGAAAGGAGACCTTTCATAAAGTAAGGCTGTGGTCTCTTCCTGATTTCAACAGACTTGTTGAAGTTACATACATCAGCAGCCATCATTGTGAGTGTGTCAAAGATTACACCTATACCCACATTCTTTTCCTCTTCCTTGTCACTGTCAGATTCGGATTCGGATTCAGAACCTTCATCATCCTTGAGTTTGTCTTCCTTATGACCAGTATCATCATTGACCCTGATATAGAAAGCGATATATTGAGGTTCTTCAATCTTCTTTCCCTCTTTCTCTTCCTTTTCCTCCTTGCTTTCATTGACCTCATTGTCACCAAACAATGACTTGTACTCATCCCAGGCATTCTTGTGAAGAGTCTTCAATGTGTCAAATGCAGGACTTGTTTCCTCAATGTCTTCTTCTTTAAGCATTTCAACCTTGTCAACCACATAAGCTGCGGATCCTCTTGTTGAAGATGCAAAGCGGAGTTTGTATTCACCCCATTTCTTGTCATCAAAGAATGGCATCACCATAGGAAGGAAAGGTACATTAGGTGCAAGGGCATCAAACATACCATCAATCTTTGTGGTTACTGTGATGATGTCAGCGATAGAACCTGTACCATAGGTGTGGAGTTGGAGGGTGTCCAGATCCTTTCCTGCAAATTCAGCAGCCTTCTGGAAAATCTTATGTGCCCATTCCTTATTGACACCGGTAAGATAGGAAGCAAAACCATACTGACCGCCAGATGTGGCCTGTGTTGCTGTTGAACCGAGTGTTCCAAGGATGGCTGATTCAGGGAGTTGGTCTTTATAGAACTCCATTGCCTTGATGATTGGTCCGGAACCACCCCACTTTGAGGTATCAAACACATTGACCAGAGGAAGGTTTGCATTGTCCTTGAATACTGAAAGAGCATCATAGACGGCAGATGTACCTTCTGCATCATTAGGTGCTGAAAGGAACTGTTCAAGGGCATTGACATTGGCATCTGATGCACCAGGCATATCCTTTACAGCGGCAATGACATCATCCTTTGATTTGATGAGGTCATTTCCCCTGAAGTCACCACCATAGTTTTTCAATTGTTCACTGACCTCACTGAAACCACCTTCCTGGAATGCAGCCTTTGGACTTATCTTCTTGGTGATGTTATATACAAATTCACCAAACTTACTCATATCATCACCACCAGTCCATCCCATAGTGTTGCAGATTTCTCTCATAAGTGGGCCGAAGGTCTTGATGAAGGTTGCCATACTGAACACATTGGCAATGAGTGCCAGGCCAAAGAAGATAGCAGTCTTCTTGTTAAAGAACCTTTCACCTTCTTTCCTTTCCCTGTTTCTTCTATAAATGAGTTTCAGCATACCGATACCATTCCAGGTCACACCTACCAATGCTGCGATGAATGTTGCGAGAGCACCGCCAAGTCCGGCAAGAAGGAGAACCTTCGGAAGAAGCCATACAATGAGAGATGCACAGATACCAATAAGGAGGCACTTCCACCAACTCATCTTTGTGCCGTCAGATTTGTAACCGGCAAGCCAGGCAATGAACTTATTGTCAACTATTGATTCTTCAAGATAAGATTCAGTCATCAACTTGGTTGCATTCTCCTTATCCTTGGAAAGCATTGCCTCAACCCTTAAAATGATATTGTTGATGAATGACCTTTCTGATCTCTTTTCTGCATTCTTGTAGATACCTTCTGAATCCTCAAGGTCAATGGTGGCGGGTTCTTCACCTTCTTCCATTTTGAGACCTCCAAGTTTCTTGACGACATCGACAAGGTTGTCACCAAGTGATGTGAACACATCAAGAATCTTGTCAATGAATTTCTGGATAGTGTCTACACCCTTCTTTACAATGTCATTTACCAGTTCTTTTAGAGCATTGTATTTCTCCTCAAAGTCTTTCTTTGCTTCCTTGGCCCAGGTAACAAGATCATCCTTCTTTGCCTTGACCACATCAACAGTCTTCACAGAGATGTCCTTTGCTCCATTGATGACACTTTTTGTCACATTGATGAGACCTTCCTTACCTTTCTTCAAGAGGTCTTTGAGTTTACCTTCATCAAGTGAAAGTGTATTGGCAAGTGTTTCAGAATCATATTCAACACCTTCTTCAAGGACTGAATCCTGATTGATGATTGCCTCATAGATGGAAAGTTCATCCTTCATATTTTCCTCAAACTGATTGAGCATTTCATTGAAGATACAAGAGGCTGCAATTTTTTCCTCCCTGTTGAAGCGGATGTCTTTCCTGTATGCCTTTTTTGCAGATTCATTGAGACTACTTGATTCAAGAGCAATATTCCTTTTCACAAAGAAAGTGAGTTTGTCCATCATGGAAGCAATGGCATCAGAATATTGGTGAGATTCATTTAACTGTCCCAGCTCATTGAAATTGATATCAGAGATAGACTGATAATCTCTAAATGTTAAAATCATATCTTTTATCTTATTATATAAAGTATAAGTTATTTATGGATTCCCAGAAATATCCTATGTTTTTTGTTATTTTTATGCTGATAAGATTTGCTTTATTATGAGAAATATTGACAAGGATAAAGTAGAGGTAAAATACATCACCGGTCTCAACAAATGTTTACCTGGGTATCCTAAACCCTTGGACATACTGTATGAGAGTTGTATTGAAAGTGCAGACAGTAACCTTTTTTCAGAAGCCAAAATGGAAAACAAGTATAACCTGGATGAAGAGGGAATTTCAAAGATTATTGAAACCCTTGAAAGTCAGGGTTATATCAAGAAAAATAATACAAGATATAAAATCATCAACACACCATGGGATTAAAGACAAGTATAGACCAGGAGAAAATAATCTTTGCACATGCATTGAAGAAACCCCAATATCTTATGTATATGGGGGGAGACTTTTTTACCAATCCTGAACTCCAGTATCTGGCCAACAATGCAAAGCTGTTCTTTCAGGAATACAAGGAATCTCCTACTTGCGAGCAGATGAAATCCATTATCAAGGGTGACAAGAAAGAACTGTCACCAGAGATTGTGGACAGTCTGTATGACATAGAGATTTCAGCATATGAAAGTGAGTGGCTTTCCAATATCACGGAAGGGTGGATCCGTTTCAGGACACTGAACCACAATATGTTCGCTGCTGCTACCCTTATGAAGACCACAGACATCTCACTTGAAAATGTCAATGAGATTGTGGAGAAGGCTGCATCTATGGTTGGTGATACCAACCTACTTAACTTTGACAGGGATCTTGGTGATGACTTCTGGGATGTTGATAGTCACAGGAATCTGAAAGCGGAGAAAGTACCATCAAGTTGGGAATACTGGAACAAGGTTTCACATGGCGGTCTTGACAGGAAGACTCTTACCTGTTATATTGGAGGCACCAATGTTGGTAAGTCCATCATCCTTTGTAATGAGGCTGCCAACTATGTGAGGATGGGTAAGAATGTTCTGTTTGTCACTTGTGAGATGGCAAAGGAGAAGGTGACCAGACGTATTTCTGCCAACCTGTTTGATATGAACTTGGAGGACTATGACAAACTGGTTGAGAACCCTGCCAAGGTCAAGAAGAAGATAAATAATTTCAGGAGTTCCAGTTTCTTTGAACCAGGTAAACTTCGTATCAAGGAACTACCTACTGGTCAGGGTACAGTCCTGGATGTTGAGAGATATATCAAGGAGGTTGAGGAGACATATAAGTATAAGGTGGATGTTGTCATCATTGACTATATCAACATTATGTGTAACTACCGTCAACCCAACTCTGAGAACACTTATTTGAAAATCAAGACTCTGGCAGAGGATTTGAGAGGTCTTGCAGTCAAGTATGATGTACTTATGATTACTGCATCCCAGATTGGTAGGAGTGCCCTTGACAGTTCTGACATCAATATCACCGATGTGTCCGAGTCAATGGGACTCATGCACACTGTTGACAACTGTATCGGTATCATCCAGACAGAAGAGATGAGAATAGGGGAACTGATTGAAGGTGTTGCTGTTCCATATTATTGGTTCAAGATTCTGAAAATCAGGGAAGGTGAAGGAAAGGACACAAAGTTCAGGGTTGACATTGCATATAACAAGATGAAACTCATTGAAAGAACTGATTGTGTCAATACAAATGAACATATTGCTTAATATATGGTTGAAGTAAAGATTGGAAACAAGAGAAAGGATTTGTCCAACTGTCTGTTTGTAAGGTCAAACACAAGTAATATTGATCCGGACTATTGGTATGCGGAACTGTTTGACAATTTTCCTATATATCAGGTTGCTGTTGAAATAGACAGGGAGGATGATGAAGAAGATTTTGACATTTACAACAAGATATTTGAAGACCTTGTTACTTCCGGTGAGTTCACTCCATTGAAGTGTGAGTACAGCAGGGACAAGAAAAAGGATGAGAATGGTGATGTTTCAAAATATGAAACTTATTCCGACAGATATTATATTGTACACAATGAAGAACCGTTTATGATTCTTTATGAATTTGGTTCACTTACTGTCACTTCATATCTTGGTGTGGATAAACTCAATGCCTTTGTTGAAAAATATCTGATGAAGTACAGTCAGGATTATGAGAGTGTGAAGTGCAGTATCATTGTAAAGGACTCCAAACTGTATCTTGAAGAGTTTGATATTGACATCAAGGGTGACCTTGACTTTGATATGTACAACAAGGGATTTGACAAGGTACATAAGACCATTGTTGATTCAATAAAGAATGATAACAATGGACTTTACTTCCTGTATGGAAAGGCAGGTACAGGAAAGACAACATATATCAGGCATCTCATCAAGGAGTGTGGGACTGATAAGAGGAAGTTCATCTATGTTCCAACCAAGTTATTTGAGGATTTCACTGATCCTGGTATCCTCCCATTCCTTATGGAGAACAAGGGTTGTGTCTATATCATCGAGGACTGTGAAAGTCTGGTGACTATTGATGACGGGATGAGGAATGAAAGCATTGCAGACCTACTCAATATGACAGACGGACTTCTTGCGGATGCTCTGAATATCAAGATTATCTGTACTTTCAACAGTGATTATGACAAGATTGACAATGCCCTTTTGAGACCAGGAAGATGCAGGTGCAAGTATGAGTTTGACCTGTTGGACAAGGATAGGGCGAACAAGGTTGCCAAGAAACTGAATTTGAAGAAAGTTGACAAGGATGTCTCTTTGGCGGAACTTTTCAATCCTGATATAGAGAAGTTTGAAGAAAAGAAGAAGAGGATTGGATTTTCCAATTAAAATATTTGGAAATACCACAAAAATGTTGTATATTTGTAGTAGAAATCTGAGTTATGAGAATTATTGATAATAAGAAAGACTACTATGATTACCTGGCAGGTGTCTGGGGAATAGATGAGTATATCACCTATGATCGTAGAAACTCCAAGCGCCTGTTCAATAAGGCCGGAGACATAATGTCAGACAGATACCCTATGGGTTATGGTAATATCTTCTGCCCTTGGAAGAATGGGAATGACCCCAAGAGAGAGGGATATCCTGTTGAGATTTATGACTGGGATAACGGTATACCCAACCAGGGTTGGAGATACAGGAAATATGGTAATGGCTGGGCTCCCCAGAATTCCCAGAAGTTCCCTGATGCCTATAATGTGAAAACCAATTTCTTCACCATCATCATCGGTTCTGTCGTCTATGATTTCATCGTGTATCGTGTCCTTCAGAACCAGACAGACAAGGAGGTGAAGATTATACCAAAACTCTGGAAAAAATACACCATCAACAGGTCATTGACTGAATCCAAGGCACCAATCCTGATTGGTGATTTGTACTATGACAAGAGGAACATTCGTTGGAGGTCTTGTTTTGACAGGGATGAGGAATATTATAGGCATCTCTCACAGTTTGGTTATGTAAAACCTGGCAACAATGGTGAGTATATGGAGAATCCAATCCTGGATGGTACTTGGATTCCTTCTATGATTCCTGCAACGGAAGTATGGAACAATATCACTGATTATCTCCTGTCCATCAAGGAACCGAAGATTGTTGATAACAGGACTGATGTCCAGCATCTGGAGTCCCATGGATTTGATAAGAAGACTTCTTTCAGAAATGTGAAGTAAACTTTATCCATAATCTTTTTTCTTTGTTGTTTTTCTCCCATCTATAAATACTTATAGGTGGGAGGTTTTTTATATAGTTAAGTTATGGATTTTCAACCGATAATCAAGTGGGTGGGAAGTAAAAGAATTCAAAGTGAAGAGATAATATCTTACTTCCCTGATTATATCAGCACATATTATGAACCGTTTTGTGGGGGATGTTCTGTCCTCTTCCAGCTCCTCAAATCCAAAAATCATCAGGTAAACAGGTATGTCTGTTCTGACATCAATGGTGATTTGATAGACCTGTGGAACACCATCAAGAGAGATCCTGATGGTCTTTTCGATGAGTACACAAGGATGTGGACTGAGATGCATGGGATGGAAGACAGACAGGATATGAGGAGGTATTTTGAGATGGTCAGGGAGGAATTCAATCAGACCAGGAGTCCTTATTGTTATTTCTTCCTGATGAGGACATGTACCAATGGTATTCCAAGATACAACAAGTATGGAGAGTTCAACAATTCATTTCATATCACCAGGGATGGTATCAAACCGAAGAGACTCAAAAAGGTGATAGATTACTGGAGCGGGGCATTGAACAAGAGCAATGTTATATTTAAAAGGTGTGATTACAGAATGATGCTGGAAGCAATGGACCTGGATGATTTTGCTTATCTTGACCCACCTTATGAGATGACCAGGAGTACAGGAAAGTACTTTGGAAAAATTGATTATTTTGACTTGTTTGACAGGATTAGAGTCCTTGCTGACAGGGGAATACATTTCAGTTTGAGTTTTGATCCGAAGGATGAGATGTTGATGGTCCCGGAAGACTGTTATGAGAACATGGTGAATATTGCAACCAGGCCTGGTGGATACAGGAGAACCCTGTTGAAGATGGATAATAAGGACAAGTATGAAAATTTGTACATCAACTGATGTTTCATAAATACCTTATATTATATAACTACAACAATAAGATATGATAAAAAAGTTCAAAAATTTTGACGTTGATGAATATCTTGAAAATAAGAATGCTGTCAGAGAAGCAGTAGAAGATGTCGTTGATGATGAGACTCCTGCCGCAGAGGTGAAGGAAGAAGATGTCATTGATGGTGTTGCTGTTTATGACAATCCATTCATATTGAAGATTTCAAATATTGTAGGTAAGAAGTTGAAATCGGCTGGTATCGGTGAGTTCGGTATCTACCATGATGTTGTTTATCTGAATGGTGTTCCTGGTGTCTGGTTCTATGGTTTGGATGATAATCAGAAGAATATCGTCTGCTGCCGTGACACTAATGTGAAGACCATTTCTATTTTCAATGAGTTTGACATTAATGGTACTTACAGTGCATTGGTTACATATACTACTCAGAAACTTGGTTTCAAGGACATGCTTGACCAGTTGGTTGATGACTTGAAACAGAGTGCTGGTGTCAATGAGGAATTTATCAATGAGGCAACCAGATATGGTGATGGTTATACCATTGATTATGTAAGAAGGTTTGAAAAACTTTCCACTGATGACAAGAATTTTGTCTATCAGTTCATCCGTGATTTCGGTAAGAAGAGAGCCATTGATGAGTTCTATGATTTGATTTCAAGTTCTGACCCACAGGCAACAAGAATTCTTAAAACATATGTTGGCAAGGATTTGTCTGCCGGCGATGGTCAGTCAAGGTATCTTATGAGTCTTGCAGACCATGTTGTAAGTGCTGCATCTGGTGCAGTTCCTACTGCTGGTTCATTCAAGAAGGCCATTGATGATGGTGTCCTTGACAACCTTATTTCAGAATACAAGGGTGCCGGTCCTGCCATTGTCACATCTTCCGGTGATGAATTTGAAGTTGCAGATGATGATGCTACTTTGGATCTCATCGCAACCCGTGAGGCAGCGAAGAAAAAGGCATTGGAAGAGGATACCAAGAAGTATGAGAAGACCCTCAGGAAATTGAGAATTATGACAGAGGCAATGTGCCATTATGTAAAACAGAATGGTAAGTTGGATGAAGATGACCAGTCTGCTATGATTAAGAGAGGTATCTTCCTCACAGGTAAGGGTGGTATCGGTAAGTCATATACAGTTGAACAGTGTCTTGAAGAGAACCATATGGTCCAGGGTCGTGACTATGTGAACATCAGTAGCGGTTCAACCACAGCAGAGAGTATCTTCAATTATCTCTATCAGTACAATGACAAACTCATCATCTTTGATGACTCCCCGGATTTGTTCTCTGAACCAAAGAAGATTGCTGTTTGGAAGTCAGCCCTTCAGTCAGATGGTACTGAATCACTTGTTTCCTATCCTCTTCAGAACACCAAGGATACAACATCCAAGTTGTACAGGACTGGTGCCATCACAAGACAGGACAGGTACTTCAAGGAGATGGGTCGTAAATCCACGACAGAGAAGATTGCCTATGAAGAGAAGAGACTTAAGGAACTCCAGAAGGAACTTGGTAAGGACTATGACAAGTCAACAGCCAAGTTGATGGTTGCCGATGAGTGGAAGGAACTCCAGGCAGAGACTGTTCCTTTGATGCCGGACAGATATGTATATAATGGTGTTGTCATTGTTATTGGTAATGATACCAGGGAAGTATTGAGAAAGACTGTCGGTGAGGGTCACTGGAGTGCAATTGTTGACCGTTTCCAGGATTTTGACCTTTCTCCTATGTCAGAGTCTGTATGGGAGGTTATCAAGAAGAAGATTATGGATGAATATGGTAATACCAAGATTCCTGATTCTCTCTGTATCATTCCAAGAGATCTCACAGAAGAATTTGTTGAAGAGGTTGACAAGTTGATTGTACAACCACAGTACAAGACAATGACTTGGCGTGTCATCAAGGCTTACAGTAAGAAACTTCGTGGTAAGTATGGTCTTGAGGATTGGAAGGAAGACCTCAAGAATGACATGAACACCAATAAGTAATAAATATAAAAGATATAACTATTAGATATTATGACACTTGAACAATTATTAAGTCCTGCTGTAGCAGAATGGTATGAAAAATTCAAGAAAAATTTGAATGAAAGTAATACGACTTTGACTCCGGAGCAGATGGAGGAAGAGTTTGATAAGTGGCTCATTGAGAATGAACAACTTGTCAATCAGTCTGTTGATGAGAACAAGGAATCTATCAATGAATCTATCAATGCAGGAATCGAGGCGCTTAAATCATTGAATGAGGGTATATTTGATGATGATGCGTTTGCAGAGGATGCAGAAGAAAGTATAGTAAAAGGTGATGATGTAGAAGATGAACCTATTTCAGGAGAAGTTGAGGGTGAGGAAGAGGCAGCTGCTGCCGAAGAACTCCCAAAGACTCTGACTGGTGCAATCAGACTCAGTTCTCACAGTAAAGGTGAACCTAAGAGAAATGTATTTGTTGCCTGTAATGCCCTTTATGACTTCTTGAAGAAGAAAGGTATCCAGCAGGAAGAGAACTCTCTTTATTACCGTAAATTGAATGTGTCTGATGTAAGGGATATGTCTGCTCTCTGGGCATTTGCTGATATTGCCAATGCTGATTTGAGCAGCTGGGACACAGGCAGTGTCATCCATATGGAAGGTATGTTCTATAAGTCATCATTCAACAATGACAGTATCTGTAATTGGAATGTGTCAAGTTGCGCTGACTTCAAGAATATGTTCTCCTTCTCAAAGTTCAATCAGTCACTTAAAAAATGGACTCCTAAATTCATTGAGGTCATTGAAAGAGATGCTGATGGTCATGCAGTGAGAGATGCTTCAGGTTCTCCTGTCAAGAAGTCTGTCCGTGCTGAACTTCCTCTTATCGGTGCTGCCGCTGATGAAGAAAGTGAGCTCCTTGCACAACATTGGAATAATATTTTTGCAGATATGGAAAAAGAAGAAGTAAAGGAAAACAAGATGAATCATGTTATTGACTTTGATACCTTTGTCAATGAAGGTAAGGTCAAGGATTTCATCAACAAGGGTATTGAGAAGGTAAAGGGATTCTTCCAGTCAATCGCCTTGAAGTTTGGAAAGATTGTTGCTTTCTTTAAGGAAGATGGTGAGATGTATCCTGCTATCAGTGCTTACACATCCCTCAATACAGTTGCTGCCGGCGAAGTTCCTGGTGTTTCTGCTTTCTGTGCTGTTGAAAGTCCTTATCTTGAAGGTGTTGAGAAATCAGCCAACATTGTTGAGAGTCCTGAATACTATGGTATCATTGATAAGGACAGTATCGAGTACAAGAACTATGAGACCTTCAAGGGTATGATTAATGAGCATTATGCCAAGTATGGTAATACTGGTTGTCTTGAAATGATCAATGAGGAGAATTTCAAGAGAGTTGGTTTTAGTGCAGAAGAAGGTGGTTTGAGAGATATTCCTGATATCAACTCAAAGCAGTTGGGTATGATTCTGGAAGATGCCATCAAGAATGTTCCTGCTTACAAGGGTGACAAGTCTGGTGGTTCAGTCCTTATTTGGGGTGCTCCTGGTATTGGTAAGTCAAGTATCCCTAAGAGTGTCATCAGAAACTGGAATGAGAAACAGGACAAGTTCCACAAGAAGGCCTTGATGGTTGTTGAGTGTGGTGACTTGACAGTTGATGGTTTCACCCTTCCTATTCCTATTGACAAGAGTGTTTCTGACTATCTTGATGATAGACCCCTTGTCAGTGATGTGATTAAGGCTTCCGGTGTTTCTACTGACAATATCGAGAGAATCAAGAGGAATATGCACAAGGTTTCAACAGAAGCCCCTAAGACCTGGTTGCCTTGCTTCCGTGTCTCCACCAATCAGGATGAGGTTAATATCCTCAATGATATTGCCAATGGTCATGTGGAGAAGAAGAACAAGGGTGGTCTCCTGGTTGTCAATGAGACAACAGAAGGAGGTATCCTCCTTATGGATGAGTTCTTCCGTGCAGATGAGATGATTTTCAAGATTTTGATGCAGCTCCTCCTCACCAGAACTTACAATGATGAGTTTATGCTTGGTAACAAGTGGGCAATTGTCTGCTGCTCCAACCGTCCTAATGATGATGAGGAAGTTGAAAGAGGTTTTACCTCAACCGGTGCTGTGGTTGGTACCCGTTTCCTTGGTGGTCAGTACAACTTCATCCCTTCGTTCGATGACTGGAAGAAGTGGGCTGTCAAGGAAGGTGGATTTGATGATGTCACTCTTGAATTCCTTATGTTTGAGAAGTCTCCGGAAGGTGAATATACCAACTGGCACACAATCAGACCTGAAGAGTACACAAAGGGTAAGTCAGGTTGGCCTACACCTCGTACCTGGTCTGCTCTTATGAATGAGTTGAATCTTTATAAGGAGAACCATGGATATGCAGAGATTTCTGACATTCCTTCTGATGAGATCCGTTTGAAGGCAGATGCTATCATCGGTGCAGAGATGTCAAAGAAGTATGTCTCATTCCTTGAGAGTCATTCAAAGACTGCTGTTAATGTTAATAAGATTTTGGAAGATGCTGAATATAAGATTCCTTCCAGTGCCAAATGTTCAGAGGTTTGTAGAAGGGTTGAGAACTCAATCAAGGTTATGTACTCACCTGACAATCTCCCAGAGGTTGATAAACTTATGAACCTTTTCAATACACTCAACAGGACTTATTCAGAGACAAAGGATAATGTGGTTAAGATTATGCATGTCAATATCATCAAGTTCCTTGATGTTATGAACAACAAGTCATCCCGTATTGCTTTGAAGGATTATCTCCAGGCTGTTGACAAGAGATTCCATCTTGAAGAGGCTGATTTGAAATAATGATATTTAATATCATTGAAAAGGAAGTGATTAAAGTCACTTCCTTTTTTGTATTCATAAATACCATATATTATTAATATGTATTTTATGAACAGTTGGATATTGAATGAAGCTGTTTCTGGTTATGATGCCGCATCAGGTAATGAAGACATCATTGAGAGGCTTGGTGAAATTAGTGTGTATGATTATAAGACCAAGGATTTTACCAAGGTAAAGACATCATCTATTATCAAGGTTGTCAATGACGGTGTATATAAGATGCAGAGGGATTATCCTTATTTGTATCAGTTCATGGCAAAATGTAAGATAATGTACATACCTACTTATCCAAGTGAGATTTGTGACACTATGTGTGTTGATAACTATAACAATCTTTGGATAAGTTGTTCATATGTTTATAATGAATGTCTTATGGACAGTAACCGTGTGTTTGGTGTACTTTTCCATGAGATGTTCCATGTCTTCTTTGATCACCTTATGAGGTTCAATGAGATGTATCCTGCTGATATGTTTGCTGGTGGACTTGAAGGTGCAAGGAAGAAGGCCAATATGAAGGCCAACATATGTATGGACTATGAGGTGAATGCATCAATGGCAGAAGATGGTATTGTTGATGATGGATTCTTCAAGAGGATGAATATGCTCTATAAGAAGGAATACACCGGTCTCACCTGGGAGGAGATTATGAATAAGGCCGGAGACTTTGAATACAAGGACTGGTTGTCAAGGAATGGTTTCAATCTTGATGATATTGAATTGAAACTTCTTGATGCTATTGAAAAGGCATCCAAGGTTTTGATGGATCCAGCAGCGGAAGATGAAGAAAAGAGAGCTGCCAGAAGGGAACTTCAAAAGACTATTGATGACCTTCTTGGAAAGGAATCCAGTGGTGAAAAGGGTATTCAGGAAATGATGGAAGACCTTGCAAAGTCAAAATTGGGTGACATCGGTGACTTGTCTATGGATATGGATGAACTTGTTGATGACCTGTATAAGAATCCGGCATCTATGACTGATGAGGAACTGGATGAGACTTTGAAGCATATTGACAAGTTTATGGATGACCTTACTGAAAATTCAAGTGAGGTTGGAGAACAGTTTGGTAAGAGTTCGGAAGAAGTATCCAATGATGCTGCCAAGGCAAGGGAGTCTTTCAAGGAGGCAATGAAGAAGATGAAGGAAGGTGGTCTTTCAAAGGAAGAAAAACAGGACTTGATTGACAAGGCAAAGGATGACCTGGAAGATATCATCTCTGATGATGTTGAGAAAGAGAAGTTGAAGAAGAAGAGAGAGGAAAGGGATGCCAAGAAGAGAGAAGAGAGAAAGGAGAAGTTCAAGAAGACTCATCCTATCAGGAGTCTTATCATCATAATGAAGAATTTTGCGGGATTGAAGCAGTTTGGTGTTGTTTCTGAGAAGACTGTCAAAACTGCTGAAAAATGTATGGAAGTACTTGAACCATTGACTGAACTGAAATTCAGTGAGATGAAGAAATCTGACTTTGATGATCCTATCACTTATTTCACCGAGTTGAAAGATTGCTTCCTTCCTGATTTGGTTGCATTGATTGATAATGAGACCATTCTTAATAAGACAGAGGATGATATGAAGAGACTCCTTGATGGTGTGTTTGACTTTGTGTTCAAGGCATTTGACACTGCCCTCAACAATGACCTTGATGAGGATGCAAGAGGTTCACTTATGAAGACTGCTGCCCAGAAGATGAGAATCATCGGTAAGGTGTTGAAGACCCAGAAAGTATGGAGAACCAGCGAGGAATTCAAGGAGGCCTATATTGAAGAGATGAAGAGGATGATGGAGATGTACAAGAATGGTGAGGTTGAAGAACTTATGAAAGAACTCATTGATAAGGGTGTCCTCAATCCTATGTTCCTTGATGAAAAGAGTAGAGATATTTATCATAAGGTTATGGGTAAAGATGATGATAGAGAAACTGAAATCAAGGATGAAGAAATCAAGAGTTACACTGAAATGATGGATGGTCTTGAACCATATGAAGGTAAAGTTTATTATAACCTTTATAGTGGTGATGATTCTGAAACAATACTTGAACTTTCAGATATATCCAATGGATTGGAGGATAGTGATTTTGAGAAGTTTGGAGTTAGGTTTGAAAAGGATTTCCCTGAATATAGTGTTGGAGAACTTATGGAATCTGTTTTTGAAGTCTATTATAAAGATACATATGACTATGTTGACATTGATGACTTGAGGGAAAAACTGGAAAGTAATCCTGATTATGAAATCGGTGAGTGGTAAAATAAGAATTAAACATTGTAATTAAGATATGATAACTTTATTGGAAAAATTGGACAATCTTTTGAAGTCCATCAATGAAGCAGAAGAACCAGATGTTGTCAAGGAGGAAAAACCAAAGGTGAAGGCAATTCCTATCAATCCAGAAATGATGACAGATGAACAAGGAAGACAGAAGGCATATGAAAAGATTGTAAAACTTTTCTATGACCTTTCAACTGGAGGTATGGGTCCTTCTGGTCCTTCTGTAAAGGATGATATTGAACTTCCAGATGATTTCATTGATCCCAAGTTAAAGGGTAAGATGGAGGGTCCTATGAAGGACACGGAGTTTGAGAAGAACAAGGTTATCTGGGACCAGGATGAGTTGGACAAGATAAATAAGGATGTTGAAATCAATACATCTGGAGAGGATGATGATTTTGATGACTTTAATTATAGGGACAATGAGTTTGGTGATGATGCTGACACTTCTGAACTTGACACTGAAGATATGGACAGCAGTGGTGGAGGTGGTTCAAGTGATGATTCCGAGAAGTCTGAAAGTGAAAGATTGAAGGATGCCATTGACAAGGCCATTGACAAGATGAGGGATGACAAGCAATCCGGTGGTGGTGATGGTTCAAAGGGAGATATGAGTTCAGGTGACAAGAACAGTGATGGTTCATCAAAAGGTTCATCAGATGGTAGTGACTCTTCCAGTGATGGTTCATCAAGTGGTAGTTCCGGTAGTGAATCGCAGGAAGGTGATGGTTCAGGTGGACCCAACATTGGCGGTAGTGCTGATGGTACAGATTTGAAACCTGGTAAACCTATGTCTGCAAAGGACAGGAAGTTGAAGGAACTCAAAGATGCGCTTGAAAGAGGTGATGAGAGCGGATTTGATCATGCAGCAGATGAACTTAAAGAAGGTGAGGATGGAACTGGAAAACTGGCCGGTGAACATAGGGATTCTGTAAGTAATGAAGACCTTGAAAAGGATATGAAGAATGCCGGACTTTCTGAAAAGGATATCAAGGAAATGATTAAGACCAAAGACCATGATACTTCAAAGGATTACTCCGATGAAGAGATTGAGGAAATCAAGAAGGAAGTTGTGGATGGTCTTGAAAAGAAATGTAAGAAGAGAGGTGGTTCTGCTCTTGCCAAGACTGTTGTCAAGAATGCCTTGAAGGCAAAGATTGAGAATGATGAGTGGAAAGAGATGTTGAAACTCTTCTTGAAAGCCAAGTCCATTATGAAGGGAAGTACCAGTAAGGCAAAGAATAAGACGGTCTATGGTAATAAGAATCATCTTTGGAGAGATTCTGTCCTTCCAACCAGGACATATGGAAAAGGTGAGATACAGAAGATTTACTGTTTTGTTGACTTCTCCGGTTCTGTGAATCAGGATTTGGTTTACACTTTCCTTGGTAGGGTCATTGACTTGTGTCAGGAACTTTCTTACACTGATGTCGTGGTGTATGGATTCGGTGATCAGATTGTTCTCCCAAGGAAAATCAATGGAAAGATGCTCAAGGCCCAGGGTAGGGATGTTGTTCTTTCACAGACCTGGGATTACATCCAGAGTCAGAATCCTGGTGGTGGTTCGGAGAATTTTGAGGATGTGGCACATGAAATCAACCAGATTAGGAGAAAGGACAAGGATTCAGTGTTCTTGATTTTCGGTGATGCCCTTTGGAGTAACTATGGTAATGCACATCCGCCACTCTTCCTGAAGGAAGTATGTGGAACAAAGGTTCTTGAAGATATATGTGTATTGACTTATTACATGTATGAAAACAGTACATATGCAGGTGAGATTGCCTATTTGAGAGAATTGGTAGGACTGAAATCAGTCATCACAACGAAGGCATCAAGTATCAGGGAATAAAAAAAGGGGATGGTTCTAAACCATCCCTCTTTTATTTATCATTCCAATCTCTTAGTTTTTTTATCACTTTCGGTATAATTGGATTTCTAACAACTTCATCATCGTTGAAGTGGCAGTAACCTATATAATTCTCTTCTTTGAAAATTTCAATAATATGTTGAAGTGCGGACTGTTTCCTTTTCTTCTCCTGGTCAAAATCCACCTGTTCGGTGTCTCCGAGGAATACCATCTTACTGTCATCTCCGATTCTTGTTATTATTGACTTGAAGAGATTCATAGTGATGTTCTGAGACTCGTCTATGATGATATAAGATTTGTCCAATGTAACACCTCTGATGTATGCAAGCGGTAGAACTTCCACTTTCTTTTCCTTGAACAACCTATCAACATTGTCTTCATTGTTGACCATCTTTTTCATATTGCCTTTATAGGACATTATGTGAGGTTCCATTTTTTCCTCTATTGTTCCAGGAATGTATCCGATGTCTTCATTAGGGGTTGAAATAACAGACTTACATAAAATTAGTTTGTCATACTGTTTTGAAAGAACCCCAAGGAGACCTTCATATAAGGCAATGTAGGTTTTACCAGACCCTGCGATTCCATCGCAAATTGTTATGTCATGGTTTCTGATTTCAGTCACAAAGTGTTTTTGTTTCTGATTCCTACATTTAAGGGGGAGAAGTGTAATCGGATTTTTGTCTACCACTATTTCGGGTATTTGGAAATCATCAGATTTTTTCTTTTTTGGCATACTGAATATTATTATGGTATATCAAATGAAAAGAGTGAGACAAAAGTCCCACTCTATTCATTTTACTGATAGACAGGAAGACCTACGGTCTGATCATCCCAACCGTCACACTGGAAGGTCATTGAAATCTCATTTGCCTCGTTACCAGCATCATAACTTCTGTCATTCATACCTGTAGGCTGGCCAGGGATAACATTCCAGCAGGTGATTTTTCTCCAGATTGAACCATCACGGTTGTACTCTACGATGACCATTGAACCACAATATTCTTTCTTCAAACCATACTGACCTGTTGCAGGGTTGAAAGACTTGTTGTACCATTTACGGAGAGTTGTATAGATGTAGTTCTCGTTTGAATCATTCAAGTTCAGGGAGAAGGTCATTGCCAACTCGAGGTGGGTCTGCTCCGGAACGCCAAGGTAAACTCTTTCAGCCTGTTTGAATTTCTGGATGACTGTACCCATAGGAGGGTTGATTCCGTCAAGACCAGAGATTGATCTAACATGCTCAAGAAGAAGCTGTGTAGTCTTGTCATCTTGCTGACCGTCAAGGGTAGGAGGGAGGATGGTGACCTCAAAGAACGCTGGGTTCACGACTTCCCACTTATTGACAGCGGCATGTGAATTCTTAAAGTGACTAAGTGCCATATCTCGTGTTTTTGTTTATTTTTGTATGCTGTGAAGACTCCGCCTTCACTTATATTATTTATGAAAATGAATGGACTTCATATTTTATGGTTGGAATTGGTTTTACATAAATACCTTATAAATATAATAAAAAGTTAAAATTATGGCTTTAGATGCAGAATTGATTAATTTGAAATCAGCTGGAACTTATCGCTTTGAGAGGGATAAGTCTGAAATTTCAAATGAAGTGGCAACTATCTCTAATTTGAGACTTGTTGCTGGTTTTAGCAAGACAGGTCCATTCAATACAGTCAAGTTGGTGACTTCTACTGCACAGTTCATCAAGTTGTATGGAAACATCGACCGTTCTCTTGAGAAGAAAGGTTCATTCTTCCATAGAAGTGCCTTGGTGGCTTTGAGTACCGGTCCTATCCTTTGCTTGAACCTCTTGAACCTTGACCCTGACAGAGACCAGGTTGTTGAGAAATCATTCTCAGTAAGTTCAGGTGAAGTGAATGCCAAGTCCGTGACCCTTCCTTTACAGTCACTCTATAACACAGACAAGTTCTGGTTTGCAAGTGACGAGGCATATCTTGATGCCATTGAGAAGAGTCTTGGTAATGGTAACACAACAAGTGGTATTAATGGTGAAAATACAAAAGAAGCATGGAATGACAAAATCCTCCACTTCTCCAATGTAGGTAAGAAACCTGTTTCCATCTTGGTGAAAAAGGCAAGTGATTACTCTTCAAAGGGTTTCCAGCTCACACTCAATGAGTTCTATGGTGAAGGTAATGTTCCTGAATACCTCAATGGTACTTCATATGTAAGTGATTATCTTGTAGAGGTTTATGTTGTTGGTGGTGACTTCGGTCCTGCTCTCACAGGTAGTACATTCGCTTCTTCACTTGATTTGGATGATGACAATCTTGAAGGTAGCGGTGATGTCCTTACCAAGTATGACATCTATAAGGATGAGACAACACAGCAGGAACTTCCTTACAAGAGGTTTGCTTCCGATATTGTTTACCAGTCATTCTATGATGAGAAGGGTTTCATCAGAGGTGTTGATGACTCAAATCTCGCCAAGTTCTTGAACCTTCCATCAGTTGACCTCCGTGCCAAGTATGTAGGTTCATTGATTCCTAACTTCGTTGACAAGCTTGGTAGGAACATCTGGATCCAGAAGTTGGTCAATGATGACACCGATACCATCGGTCTTATCTGTACAGAGAATATCTCTCTCCTTGAGGATGTTGATTTTGATCATGACTTCATTGATGAGAAGATTGACCTCATTGGACACAGTGTTTATAACAACCTTGACAATGAGGAAGAGAACACCATTCCTGATATGTCATTTGAGTTCCTCAGCTACAAGTTTGACTATAAGGATGAACCACAGGAAGTCAAGGTTGGTCAGGATGTTTACAGAAGTACTCCTGATGCTAATACTGATGCAACAGAAGTTCCGGCAGAGCATCCATTTGCTTGGGTAAATGTTGAGAATGAGGAAGATATCATCTTTGCTGATGCCAGTTATTTGAAAGTTGGTGCAAAGGTTTATAAGAAAGCAGTTGAGGAACAGCAGCCTATGTTGTTGAGTGCATCTGCTGATTCTGATTCAGATGTTGATTATGATGAACTCACAGTTGATGAGATTGTGAAGGATGTCAATCCATTGGTCACTGAAATTGTGTTTCTTGACAATGAGGACTTGTTCCTTGATGCAAACAATGAAAAGGCATACATCCCAAGGGACAATGAGGTTATCCTTGACAAGGCTGCCAATGTTGTTGTAGGTGACTATCTCCTTTCAGACTTCTATAATGATGATGAGGGTAAGAAGCATTCAAGACTCACAAGGGTTGTCGAGGTAAGGAATGTCTATGGTGAGAAGGCAAATGACAGACCTGGTAAGAAGGCTGGTATCCTTGTAATTTGTGCTGATAAGATTTCCAAGACTCGTGGTTCACAGGACAATATTGTCATCAAGGTTACCCCTATCGACAAGGTTGCTGACCACTTCCAGTGGATTTGCCTCAATGGTTTCCAGGTAAGTAAGGAAGCAATGCCAGATGGTACCAACAGGCGTCAGAATGAGATTCTTGATATGATCCGTGAATATCCTGAATTCCCTTCAACCAAGTCCAACCTCTTCTCTGCGCTTATCGACCGTGACTATGTACAGTGGAGATACCTGGTTGACACCTTTGGTCTCGGTATCGAGGAAGAGTGTAAGAAGGTTTACACCATCCTTTGCCAGGCCAGGAAGAGTGCATTCGCAATCGTGAACTGCCCGTCACAGCTTGACTTCAAGAAGAGTCATGATCCTTGGTTCACCAACAAGAATGGTGGTGTCGAGGTTGAATTCATCGCCAAGGGTGGTGACCTTTCAAGGAATCCTTCCTTCCTCTTCACACTTCCTAAGATTGAGAACGGTGCATCCTGGGGTGCTTACTACTATCCATATTTGAGAATCACTGACCTCAGTGCTCCTAAGTCAGTACCTCCGGCAGCATATGTCTCAAATCTTTACATCCAGAAGTACAACAGAGGATTTGCTTGGTCAATCGTCGCTGGTCAGAAGAGGGGTGTCATCTCCGGTAACCAGGTTGTCGGTGTCGAGGCTACCCTTGTCCATGAGAACAGGGATTGGCTTGAACCAATGGGTATCAATGCCATCATCTGGGAGCAGGGTGTCGGTGTCGAGGTTTATGGTAACAAGACTGCAAAGCAGACTCCTGTTTCTGCACTGTCTTCAATCCATGTCCGTGAGGCTGCTATCTACATCCAGGATAATGTTGAGACAATCCTCAGGAGATATGTCTTTGAGTTCAATACTGCACAGGCAAGAATGGAAATCAAGACATTGGTTGATGAGTTCCTTGAGAATATGAAGAACAATGGTGGTCTCTATGATTACAGGACTGTTATGGATACAACCAACAACACTCCTGAAGTCATTGACAACAATATGGGTGTCATTGACATCTATGTTGAGATTGTCAGGGGTCTTGAAATCATTGCCCAGAGACTTACAATCCTCAGGACTGGTGCTATTGCTGCTGGTGGATTTGATGAATAATCTTATCGCAAAAATAATCAAAGAGAGAGTGGAGAAATCTGCTCTCTCTTTTTGTTATCATAAATACTATATATTATCTCTATATGAATATGGTACAGAAATATAATGATTTCTTCAATGAGGAAATTCAATTGAATGAATCGGAAGAAAAGATGGTGAATGAAGCAGCGGAGAAGATTGCAGAGAAAATCAAGAATGGTGAAACCATTGATGAGGGATTGTTTGGTTCAGTTGTAGGTGGTCTTGCCGGCGCAACTATCGGTCCTGCTATCGGAAGGGCTATCTGTAAGGCATTGGGTATCACCAGTGGATTGCTTTATGATTTGTTCAACAGTAGGATGTTCACAACTGCTGTCGCAGCATATATAGGATACAAGAATTAATTGAGATATGGCATTGACAGATAAGAAAATCCAGGGTAGTACACCTATCAGGGAGTTCCCTGACAAATATAATGGGCTCATAAATGATCTCATTGGAGAGTTGAATAATAAAGAGACAAAAATTGCTACTTTGACAAGTAGGATTTCTGAACTTGAAAATGTCTTGGCGACTGAAAGGGCAAGGATAAGGGCGGAGTATCTTGCTATGTATAATAAGTATGTATCTGACCTTGAAGAACAATTCAATGCCAAGATGAACTCATTTGAAACCAAGATGTCTTCATTTGAAAGGAGACTGACTGAAAAATTTGAAGATGAATTTGTTAAAAAAACTGATATTTAATTATGGCTGATAGAATCATTTTACTCAAAGACTCTGATATCCTATCCGAGTCAATGCATAAGATAAATTATAATTTCAAACTTCTTGAAAATGATACCGCCGTTAATGATTACAGGTGGCAGCAGTATGTCAATTCCATTGACAAGAAGATTGATGGTCTTAAGAATGCCACTGATTCCAGGGAGAATGCCTTGGCAAGAAATCTTGACAGTTTGCAGGATTTGATTGATTCTATGGCAACCAAGGAAGACATCCAAAATCAGATTAACAATGCTCTCCAGAATGCCAATGATGAATTGAGGGGATTTATCTCAACAGCGGTTGGTCAGCAGGTCAGTAAGGCATATGGTACTTTTGCCACAACATCTCAATTATATGAAGAACTTGGAAAACTTGATTATGCCAGGTCTGATGCCTTTGATGTATTTGAAGCCAAGGTGAATGAAAGGGTGGCATCAGCATCAAGGATTGTTGCCAACAGTAAGTTTGCGGAACAGGATGGGCATCTTGTATATACTGATAATACAGTTTCACCATATACAAGTATTGATGATTATTGGAATTCATTGGATTCTGCAACAAAAGCAAGTTTGGACCCACAAGGAAATGGTTTGAAAGACCCGGAAGTCCTTGAAGCATTTATGAATTATTGTGAGAGAAAATTCTTGACAGTCTATACTGAATTGTCTGCTATCAGGCAGATGGTGAGTGGTAGTGAGGCCAGTGTTGAAATTATGGCAGCTATTGATAAAGATGGTCAAGCGATTGCTGCTGCTATATTTGCAGAAGCAAACAAAGAAGGTTCAAAAATATTGTTGACTGCTGATCATGTTCAGATTGATGGAAAGAAACTGGGTTTAACAGCAGATGATATTCTTATTAGTTCAGAACACAGACTTGGTTTAATTGGAGGAACATTTACAGTTTCATCTGATAATTTTACAGTTGATACAGATGGTAAGATTTGGGCAACTGGAGCTGATTTGAGTGGTGACATAACAGCAAATAGTTTCAAGACATCAACAGGTATGACATTTATGAATTCTGATGGTGTTCTTCATGCTTCAAATGCTGTGATTGATGGAGATATTACTGCAAAGAGATTCAATGCGGATTGGACTGGTGAAGTAAATGGTGATGGTGGTGTTACCGGTCATTTGACAAAAAATACCAGTATTGATGGCCAAAGTTTTAATATTGGTATAACAAATGGTACATTGACTACACCAAGTGGTACATATGATCCAACAGGCAACTCACTTTATATTAAGTTGGCAGATGCTGTACCTAATCAGGGTAGTAATATGAATCCAGCATTTGGAAGTTATCTATATGGTGTTCCTGTATTGTGTATGATGTATAATGGAGTAGAATATATGATTTCTCCTGCTTCCTGGTTTAATCCTACTGGTAGTAGTGGTGATACTTCAAATATGAGATTTATAAAGAAGTATGATGCAGTACATTGTACATTTAATGGTATTGCAACAGAGTTAAGAAATTATTGTATTCAGTCAACACAAAATCTTGGTGATGGTGTTACATCTACTGTATATATTTTCAGACCAGATGTATCAAAGGGAGGAAAGACATTTGTTACTATGGGTATAAACAATGGTAAACTTCTTACAGACATAGTTTATCAGTTTACAGTACTCAACTGGGGTACAGATGGAATGGGAAATAAAGCAACAATGCTTAATGGTGGTTCAAAACCATTGTTATCAAGTACAAATCCCATTAATGGTGTATATACTTTACAGAGTGCTGTTGGAACTGAAGGTACAAAATTTACCGGTAGTGGTGGTGTACAGACAGTTATTAATGAATCTAATAGAAATGAAATGATATCTTATTTACCAAAAATGAATAATTATTCTCTTGGTATAAGATTTAATATTTCTGAAAGTGGAAATGATACAAATGAACAATTGCCTACTACATATAGTATTGACAAGATTGGAAAATTAATGACTGATCTTTTAAAGTATAATGGTAATTTTAATGGTGTAAGTGGTTTGTGGAAAACAAATGCATTCAGAGTAACAGATTCTGGATCTGGTTCTGGATATAATCATTCATGCATAATAACAAGTGGAAATGCCTCATCTGGAAAAGATTTAGGAAGTAATTTACCATATGAGGGGAATTTAACAAATAAAGCGCATTTCTTTGATTTTGATGTTGATTATTATCCTGTTTGTACTATTGATACTTATGGAAAAAATCATTCCAATGGAACAAATTATGTGATAGGAAATTGTAAAATGAATATAATGTGTAAGTATCCTGAATATAGTACTAATAGGATAAAAGTAGGAGTTACTTATATTGATGCAATTGATTATACTGTTGGATATTTTGATAGTAATAATGTTTGGCATGCACCAAATGATGTTGAATTCTATGTTGATGAATTCTATTTGACTTTGGAATTCAGTTTTGTGTTGCAGTTCAATAATGCATACACCAATTATAATCCTAATTCAGCGGAGACTTATCAGAAAATTGTTGAAAGGGTTGTTAAATTCCTGGAAGATTATCAATTCAGTGATATAAAGTCAAATTATAACAGTGATTTTGCTAATTATGTTAAATTGACTGGATATTTTACTGGTGATAATAACATTGTTGTGGAACTTGTCGATAACTTAAGATAATCCTGACTCATAAATATATAGAATAGTGTAATTTATTTAATACAGACTTTTTATGGCTGGTTTTACAAATACAAATAGGAACAATTCAAGTAATCCCAATCCTGTAACCAGGATGCTGCGTCACTTGTCAAGTTTCGGAATGAACTATAAGGATGATGTCATCAAGAATGTCCGTTCCATGAACCTTGACTTGCAACAGCAGCAGTTACAGACCAATCCTGTCACTGGACAAGTGGGTTCAATCAATGATGAGAACATCCAGGTTCTTTTCGCCAGGATGTCTGCAACCGACCCCACCATATCCAAGGGTTACTTCAATCTTTCTGAAGAGAATTATCAGAAGAAGAAGGAACAATTGAGGAAGTTTGCTCTTCAGGATGAGATCGAGGAGATACTTGATATTGTATGTGAGGAGAGTATAGTGTTTGACGGTGCGAACAAATTCGCCAACATCAAGCTCAATTACAAGGCTGACCAGGCCATCCTGGATGAGTTCTCCGAGGAGTATAACAAGATTTACAATTATTTTGGATTCTATGATACTGTCCAGGCCACCGACTATTTCAGGAAGTGGTTGATTGATGGTTTCCTGGCATTTGAAATTGTATATAATGAAGACCAGACTGAAATCATCGGTTTCGTTGAGTTGGATCCTGCCTGTCTTACCCCTGGAATAGACCCCAATACCAATGAGAAAATTTGGTTTGTGAACCAGAGGGTGGGTATCAATGGTCAGACTACCCAGGACCGTATCCTTTATGACTCACAGATTATCTATTTGTCCTATGCAAAGGCAGATACCGTTTCCAGGATTTCCTATGTGGAGAGACTTATTCGTTCATTCAATATTTTGAGGACTATGGAGGCAACCCGTATCATCTGGGCTGTCACTAATGCATCTTACAAGACACAGTACATCATCCCTGTCGGTTCAGTCCAGTCACCGAGAGGTAGGCAGACACTGGCCCAGGCAATGGCGAATTATAAGGAGTTGGTTGATTTTGACTGGGATTCTGGTGAAATCAAGACCAATGGTCGTCCTATGTTACAGTTCTACAAGGACATCTTTATGGCATCCGAGGGTGGTGAGACTCCACAGATTCAGAACATTGGTAATGACGGTCCTGAAATCTCTGATACCGAGGCATTGAGATATTTCAGGGACAAACTCCGTCAGGCATCCAAGATTCCTTTCACCAGGTTTGAGAAGGAACAGGGTGAGGGTGCTTACACTATGAGTGCAGAGGGTATTGCCCGTGAGGAAATCAGGTTCAGTAAGTTTATTGGAAGGTTGAGGGCAATCTTTGCTGAAATCCTCATCAAACCTACTTACTTGCAGATGTGTCTCAAGCACAAGAGTGTGATGTCTGATATGAATTTCAGGGTCAACCTTGGACTTGACTACAACAAGGATTCGGTCTTTGAAGAGAATAAGGAGATTGAACTTCTCCAGAAGAAGGCTGATTTCATCTCATCCATTATGGGTTCTATCGTACAGACTGATGATGAAGGAAATGAGACTCCATATTTTGACCTTGATTTTATGGTCCGTGAATATCTTGGTTTGAGTGATGAGAAACTGCAACTCAACCAGAGGTACAAGGATGAGAAGAAATTGAAGAAAGAAGGTTATAAACAGGAAGATATAGCGAAGATTCTTGATGGTGCTCCCAAGTCTGACTTTGAACCTGACAAGAAGAAAAAGAAGGAAAACGAGGAAAATGAGGAAGAAGGTGGAGGAAATGAGGGTGGACAAAACCCTCTGGCAGGACTTTAAAAAATAACCAAAAAGATTTTTCATAAATACCATATAAATATACAAGAAAATTCATTATAAAATGAAAGAGAAGAAACTATTGATAGTAGAACGTTCTAATGCTCCGCTTAATTATCAGGTAGAGCAGGCTCTTAATGAGAATAATGAGCACAGCGATTCTATTGTATTAACTGGACTTTTCACATCATTCAATACGAAAAACAGAAACGGTAGAATCTATGAGTCTGCTGATTTCCTCCCACATGTCGAGGCATTGAGGGAACAGATTGAGAGTAAGAGGCTTCTTGGTGAACTTGATCATCCACATGGATTTGAGATTTCATTGGGTAATGTTTCTCATGTTGTCGAAAGTCTTGAATTTGACCCACAGCAGAATGCCATTGTTGGTAAGATTAGACTGTTGAATACAACTGCCGGTAAGGAAGCACAGGCACTTGTGAGGGATGGTATTCCTTTGAATATCTCATCCAGGGCAGCAGGTACAGTTGACGAGTCCGGACATGTGAAGTTACAGCAGCTCTTCACCTATGACCTTGTTGCAGACCCAGGTTTTGCAAATGCACAGTTGAAGAGGGTCAATGAGTCCTATGGATTCGGTGATGACGAGAATATTGACATCTATGACATCACAGAGGATGCCAACACAGATTTGGATCCACATGTCACCAAGACCGCTGATTATGCAGAGCCACAGGCAGAGAAGAATTCCGACACATTGAACACTGATTCCAATGCAAACAGTGAGTTCATCCAGTATTCTGATTTCCAGAAGTACAGTGAGCATCTTTCAGAGATTGTCGGTGAAATCCAGTCTGCTATCTCCAACATCAAGGATGAGTTGTCAGGTATGAGAGAGAAGGGTGACACCCCTACCGAGAAATTTGATGCCGAGAAGATTGACAACACCTTAATCCAGGATCTCATCTCCAAGGAAGTTGAGAAGAGGTTCACTGGTGATGGTGCTGCTGTTGTAGGTAAAGCAGAGGCAGCCGCACCTACTGATGAGCAGAAGGTTGCTGACCTTGAAGCAAAGTTGGCTGCTCTTGAAGAGTCTTACAACAATCTCAAGGGTTATACCAAGTATCTCGCAGAGACTCTTGACAAGTCCATCACCCATCAGGATTACATTGCTGACGAGGCAAACAAGATGATTGAACACAACAATTATCTTGCTGAAAATATGAACAAGATTATTGGTCACAATGACTATCTGGCTGAGAAGATGAATCAGATGATTGCTCATCAGGATTATCTTGCAGAGAACATCAATGACACTATTTCTTATCAGAACTATGTGGCGGAGATGCTTGACAAGTCCATTGATTATTCCAATATGCTTGCAGAAGAGCAGAACAAGTCTATTGCTCACAACAACTATCTCGCTGAAAAGATGAATCAGATCATTGACCACCAGGATTACATTGTTGAGGAAATCAACAAGGGTGAGGGTAACATTGTCAATGAGAAGAAGGATGAGACAGCAGAAGAGGTCAAGACAGAGGAGACCAAGGTTGAGGAGACACCTGTAAATGAGAATGTCAATACAGAGGTTGTCGAAGAGACCAAGGTTGAAGAGACTGTTGAAGAGACTGTTGAAGAACCAGAAGAGAAGTTTGATGCAAAGGCATACAGGACCGCCCTTACAGAGAAACTTGATGCCATCCTTGCCGCAGCAAAGGCACAGTATGAAGAGGCCAAGAAACTGGAAGAGGAAGCAGTCAATGAGTCAAAGAAGAATGTTGACACAAAGAACTTCAACCTCATCAACTATATGCCTGCAAGACTCAATGAGAAGTGGTCAAAACTTTCAGATGAGAGAAAGCAGGAGATTCTGGCAGAGGCAAGCATGTTTGTGATTAACAACCAGGCAAGTGCAGAGTATTTCTGGAGTACACGTGATTTCAGGGACAAGCAGATTGAATTACAGAAGGTAGAGGAATCTGTTGTTGCACAACCAACCGCTGTTAAGGAAAATGTAGTTTCCGATGAAAGACTTCAGGCAATGAAGGAACAAATTCAGAGGAGAATGAGAAGATGGTAATTCCCAACTGATTTGCACCGGATGGGAAACTATCCGGTGCATTTTTAATACAAACAAAACCAAACATGAAAACATGTCAGAAATACTTACATATGTGATAACCAGTGCAATAACATTCCTGACAACCGGTGGTCTCGCAAGTATTATCTTTTTCAAACAACATAAGAAACTAAAAGAATCCGAGGTCAAGGCTGCCGAAGTTGACATCAAGTCACATGAGGTTGAGGTGAAATCACAGGAGATTAACAACCTTTCGGCTTCCAATGAAGAATGGATAAAACTATACCATAACTGTGTTGAAGAAAAGACCAAACTGGAAGAGGCACTTGCCAATATGACCGACAAACTGGATGAGGTTTACAGGTCAAAGGATATTGCCTGGGACAGATACAGTGACAGTAGGGCAGAGTGCAACAAGAAGGATATGGTCATAGCTGAACTCAATTGGTACAGGTGTGAAGTAAATGGATGCCCTTACAGGCGTCCTCCAAGAAAGTTCGGAGAGATGGACTTCCCCAAGGATGCAATTGACCCGAATGAACATCCAGATCCAAACTATATTTAAGATATGATTTACATAAATGATTTGAATTTACATAGTACATTTGAAGTTCCAGCAGGTAAAACTGATGAATCATTTGTCAATCTTTGTGAGGATGAAAATCATTTACATTATGTAAAGGATATTGATAGTGAAGATACCAATACATATGAATTTGTTGATTTAGGACTTCCTTCTGGTAATTTATGGGCAGCAAAGAATGTAGGCGCTGTATCATCTGAATTGGATGGGTGGTGGTTTTCCTGGGGTGAAACAGCGGAACAGCAGCCTCCTACTGGTAAGACAAATAATGTATATACCAAAACAAAGTACTTTGATAAGTCTGGATTGATATATGGTAACAGTGGAAAGTTCAAATTGGAACATGAACATGATGCTGCCAGGGTTAACTGTGGAGGATTATGGGAAATGCCTACTGCTGAAGACTTTGAGGAACTGATTGCATATACCACATCATCCAATAAGATTTTGAACAGTGATAATGGATATTATAGGACTTATACATCCACTGTGAATGGTAATACTATTAATTTTCCTTGTTCTGACTTCAAATATGACAGTATATATAAATACCATAGTAATAGTCCTTCATCCTGTGATATTATCTTGTTGACTTGTCAAATAGATGGTTCACAGCCAGGAGCAAGCAATAACTATCCTTATGCATTCAGATTTGTACATTCGGATTCTCTTGGTAGAATTATAAAGAATACCAGTACAGAAAGATGGGATGGTATCAATGTGAGGGGTATTATACATAGAGTAAATACAAAGTCATTATTAAGAATAAGATAAAAAACAACACATAACAAAATGAAATACATTAAGTTATTTGCTACAGTTAATGATGCTACTGCTTGGAGAGATGGTTCAGACCATATATTACCCAATGTATGCTTATGTATTGATCCCCAAGATGGATTTTTTATATACAATTATCAATTTTGGGCAATAGCTTAAAATTCAAAATTGAATTTACATAAATAATTATAACAAATGAAAACTACTAATGTTAATAGAAGCAGAGAACATTAGTTGATTCAATAAATAAAATAAAAAATAAAATTAAAACTATGTTACAGAATGTTATTTTGAACGAGGCTGAGGTTTTGAAAACTTGGTCAGGTTTTATTACTGAGTCAACTGGCGTTACTGATCGTGCTAAATTGACTTGGATGAGTAAGTACTGCGCTTATCATGATATGAATGAGAAGCAGGCTCTCAATGAGAGTGCTCTTGGATATGCACATCTCAATCCTAATATGAATGTTGGTGGTATGGGCGCTGCCTACTTCCCAGGAGCAAATCCTAACAATGGTTATGATGGTGTTCGTGGTTCAGGTGATAACCCATTCTCACTCCTTCCTCTTGCTGTTCAGGTCGCTGCACAGACTATCGCTCTTGACCTTGTTCCAGTAGTTCCTATGCAGGGACCTCTCGGAATCCTCCAGTACATGGACTATGTATACGAAGGTGGTAAGACCAATTTCCGTCCTCGTTTCGAGGGTGCAGACGAGTCAAAGACTGCTCCTCTTATGGTTAAGTTGACCCTTTCAACAGGTGATGCTAACTCTGATAGCGACATTGAGAATGCTCTCAAGTCAGATGCAGCTCTTGTAAATGAAGATGCTATCAACCACGCACTCCGTTTCAAGGATCTCAAAGAGGCTTTCGTTCCTCATATGGATGCTATCAAGATTGGTGATTTCGAGCTCCTCTTTGTTGCTCTTGGCCGTATCGATGGTCGTCCTATCTTCCAGGTTAAGGAGAAGGCTTATCATGGTGGTATTATGAACGGTGGTGAGGGTGCTGCTGCTTCCCTCGCAGAGACTCTTCTTGTTGACGAGCCTGTTATCACTGGTGCTAATGGCGCACAGTTCTATGTTGTTGACATTGACACTGTAAAGGCACTTGAGGACTTCATCCCTGGTTTCAGTGGTGTTGGTTTCAAGAATGGTGACCCTATGTCAGCAAAGGCTTATGACAGAGAGACTGGTGAATCCACTCCTTCAAACATCATGTCACTCAACACCTTCACCCTCAGTGTGAAGGCTAAGACCATCCAGGTCAAGGGTGCTATCACCCGTGAGCAGATCCAGGACCTCAAGGCCTACGGTATCGACGCTGTTGCACAGGTCGAGGCTGAGCTTGTCAATGAGTTGACACAGCACATCAACCGTGAGCTCCTTGATGAAATCTTCGCTCTTGGTGATCAGAACCATGTTGAGGCAGAGGCATTCGAGGGTATCAACCTCAATACTTACTTTGTTGTTGATCCTGCTGCTGCTGACATCGAAGGTTATGTTAAGTCTTATGTTGGTGGTGGTGCTGAGACTCTTGGTACCATCCAGAGGAGAATCATGTCTAAGATTCTTGCAGCTTCCAACCTCATCGCTCAGAGAGGTCGTAGAGGTGCTGGTACCTTCGCTGTTTGCTCAGCCGCTATCGCTACCGCTCTCCAGGATTGCGCTGGTTTCGTAGCATATCCTCTTTCAAATACCATCAACCAGAACGCTGGTAGCCTCTATCCAGTAGGTGCTATTTCAGGTGTTTCTATCTATGTTGATCCTAACATGCCTTGGGCTTCAACAAAGGTTGTTGTTGGTAGGAAGGGTAAGGACAATGAGCCTGGTCTCGTATTCATGCCTTACTTGATGGCTGACAAGCTCTCATATCCAGCAGAGGGTATGGAAGGTGCTCCTGTTACTTCTTTGAAGTCACGTTATGCAATCGTCCGTGCAGGTCATCATCCTCAGCTTTACTACTACTCATTCGACATCAAGCTTGGTGAAGGTGTTAGCCTCTACTAATTTTTGAGTAAAAGTAGTAAAAAAATAGAGAGAATCCTTCGGGGTTCTCTCTTTTTTTGTTATATTTGAAGTGTATAATAAGTTATATATATGAGCAAACAGGAAATAAACATTGGAGACCTGGTGTCACTACCTATGTATATGGATGACCTGACCTATGTGGTTGAAGACATCAGAATGGATGATGATGGTGTTACAAGACTCTATAAGCTGGATGATACTATCTGGTATGAAGAGAAGTATCTGATGAAACAATAAGATGAAATAGTTATGAGCAAACCAATTGTATTTTTTGATTTGGAGACTACCGGTAAGTCACAGAATCCAGATGATGTCAGAATTATTGAGATTTCTGCTGTTAAGGTGAAACCGGAGAATCTTGAAATTATTGACAAGTTATATTTCAAGTGTAACAATGATGGTGTTCCCATTCAGCCAGATGCAACAGAAAGACATGGTATGGTTGAGGCAGACTTGGTTGGATTCCCTCCATTCAGGGATGTTGCCAAGAAATCATTTGAATTCTTTGATGGATGTGATGTAGGTGGTTATTACTGTACAGTATTTGACATTCCTATCCTGTATTACTCTTTTATCAGATCTGGTATCACTTGGAACTATAAGGTTGTCAATAACTATGACATCTATACCCTTTACAGGAAGTATAATTCTGGTAAGTTAGGTGATGTGTACAAGAAATTTACAGGAAAAGACCTGAATGATGCCCACCATGCCACTGCTGATATTGAGGCGACATTGGAGATTTACAGGATCATGAGGGAAAGGGATGAAGAATTTGAGGCAGCAGACCTCAACACATTCTCTGAAAATCTGGATATGCCAGGGAACTTCAAGATTAGAATCCTGGAATCTGGTGCGAAGGAGATTTATGTGGACTTTGGAAAGTGGAAGGGTTCAAATATAGACAAGGTTGACAAGTCCTATTTCAAATGGATGATGGACAATGAGACTTTCCCTGTTGACACCAGGCACTATGCCAAAATGATTTATGAACGGAAGGAGAAGAAATAAATATGGCAGTTATATATCCTTGGTATCTGTTCAATCATGATAATGAATATTATGACCGTCTGAACAAACTTCAGGCGGAAGATGCCAATAGAAGGTTCTTCCAGAGAATCCGTGAAGTCCTACCAAAGAAAATAGAAGAATCTGGATTGTTCAATGTTCTTCCAATAAATTCTATGGATGATGGATTTTCTGCTTATATCTCTCTTAAAAAGTATCCAAATGTAATAGGTATGGTCTCTATGACTCCGCAAATGGAAAAATACAACATAGAGTTTCAATGTTACATACAGGAACATAAATGGTCAAAGGTAATCATATCTGATTTACAGTTCTTTGAACTGGTCAAGTTTGACATTAATCCTGAACCGGAGAGAAAGTCTTTGTTCTTTAATAAAAATGTGAAGGAAAAACTGAGAACCTTTACAGAGAAGGAATTCTATTATCTGATTGAGACTAATATGAAGATTATGAAATGTAATCTTGTACCTGGTAAATTCAGATATGTGGAAGACAAGTACACTGCTGACTGGGATGAAGAAGAGGTTAAGAAATATATACAATACCCAGAATATGTAATATATTCTGTGAAGGATGGTTTGATCATGTCAAACACTATCAAACCTAATTTTATGCAGAGGAAGTTGATGTATATGATGTCACAAAAAAATGGAGAGATTTGATATCTCTCCATTTTTGTTAAATCATTGTACCGTGTTGACCGGTAGTTTCTGGATTGGATTGAACTCTTCCAAGTTTGTATCTTGATTTAGCCTGTTCATCCTTTTTATCATAGAACTTCTTGGTCTTTTCTACTGTCCTGAGAAAATCCCATCTATGTTCTGTGATGACAAATCTTGAATCATATTCAAAATTTTCCAAATCTTTTCTGAAACTGCTCATATCTGTTGTTTTTGTTATGTTATTTTTTCACAATCTTGTCAGGGAATGAGGCGAAACAACTTCCATCTGCCTTTCCTTTCCAGGAACACTCGAATCCCGCCCATGCCACATATGCCTTCATCTCTTCAAAGATTTTATTGGAGTGGTTTTTCTCCTTTTCACCAGGATCCTGATTGATATCCATTTCAACCAAATCTACCTGAATTCCATTGTTCTGTAACTCCTTTGCCACTTCACAGGATTCATAAACCTCTTGGCGGAGTCTGTTCTGTTCCTGTGTTTCATCATACTCTGGAACTTCCCATCTTCTCCAAATACAATGTGCCCCATGTCCATGCTCTCCATCACCTTTATCATACATAATGACAGCAGTACAGAAAATAGTCTTACCTGCTCTGTTCTGTGAGTCTGTCGTCACGACGACTTCAATGTTGGAATGGTTCTGTACATAATCTTTCACATACTGCACGATGTCCTGAATTTTCTGGCCGCCTGTTTTTCTGAAATCAATAATTCCAACCATTACTCAATAGTATTAAAATAATTAAACAATCATTATAAAAATACCAAAAAAAGTTTAATCTTCAAACTCTTCCTTCCATTCTATGACAGACTGTGGTACTCCATCATGGAACATACTTACTATTGAGTTGTCTTTTACAATTACAATATCCTCACCTTCAACAATATAGAAACCATTTCTTACTCCGGTGTCATTTATTGTAGATACAAATTCTTCTAATGTGTTATTCTTATATGTATCACTGATGACTGTGGCATCTTTCAATCCCCTGTAATCTTCTACCTGTAAGAAGTCCCTGTAAACAATGTCCCTTCTCATATAGGTACTGGCAGCATCATCCTTTCTCAAATAGGTGTCTTCTGCATCATCTTTTGCGAGGAAGATTGAATCAACAGTTGTCTTGTCATAAACTGAACTTTTCTTTGCATATGAATTAAGTTCAGACCTCTTCACATAACCTGAAAGGGTCGAATTGATTTCAGACTTCTTTGGATAATCTGCAAGGTCAATACCTTCCGTGAGGAATCCCTGTGCTAAAACCCATTCCTGTGTAGCATAATCATCAAGGATAGGAAGGTCAGTCTTCTTGGCATATTTGGTCAATGACTGATGAGTTGTAAGATAATTCTGTTCTCTCACCCAATCCTGTGTAGCAAGACCTTCAATGGAAGGAATAACAATGTCATCCTTTCTCACATACTCATCCATATCAGGAAGGTCAGTCTTCTTGGCATATTTGGTCAATGACTGATGAGTTGTCAAATAATTCTGACTTCTTACCCAGTCCTGTGATGCCAGACCATCTACTGAAGGAACATCAAGTTCATCTTTCCTGATGTATTCATCCATATTTGGGAGATCAGTCTTTTTAGCATACTTGGTGAGCTGCTGATGTTGTGTAAGGAATCCTTGTTCCATAACCCAATCCTTTGATGCCAGACCATCTACTGAAGGAATGTCAAGTTCATCTCTTCTGATATAATCTTCCATATCAGGAAGTTCAGACTTCTTGGCATAACCTTTCAAGGATTGATGCTGTGTGAGATAACCCTTACCTTCAACCCATTCCTTGGTTGCAATTGAATCTGAAAGTTGTGTATCAATGTCATCAACCTTAACAAACTGATCAAAATCAGGAAGTTCAGATTTTCTGACATAACTCTTTAATGACTGGTGTTGTGTGAGGTAACCCTGGTTTCTTACCCAATCCTGTGATGCAAGATCATCAAGTGAAGGGATATTGATTTCATCCCTTGTCACAAAGTTAGATGTGTCAGGGAGTTCAGACTTCTTGACATAACTCTTCAAGGACTGATGCTGTGTAAGGAATCCTCTTGAATTGACCCAATCCTGTGTGGCAAGACCATCAAGTGACTGTGAAGGGATTTCAGACTTCTTTACAAATTCAGATACATCAGGGATGTCAGTCTTCTTGGCATATCCCTTCAATGACTGGTGTTGTGTGAGATAACCCTTACCTTCTACCCATTCCTTGGTTGCCAATGAATCCGACAACTGTGTGTCAATGTCATCAAGTTTCACGAACTGACTGAAATCAGGTAGTTCTGCTTTCTTCACATAACCCTTCAATGACTGATGCTGTGTGAGATAGTTGGCATCATTGGCAAGTTCTGAAACCTTTGTTGGAATGGAATCCTTGGTTGCAAAATTTGAAGTATCAATATCAATACTTATGTTGTTGATGCTGTTTGCAACCTCATTGATTCTGTCAGAAAGACCCCTTACATCAGACTTTTTGGCAAATGCACCCGCCTGTGCTGTAGTGACATAACCTGATTCTACATCAGAAAGTCTGTCCTTGATGGCAACAATTTCACCTTTGATACTGATAATATCATTGTTGAGTCTACCAATGGCTTCTTCATCATATGATTTGTTCACTGTATCCAGGACCACAAGATTGGCCTTCTTGATGAGAGCATTCACCTCATTCTTTGAAAGATATGAATGGTCTTTCAGCCAGGTATCAAGTGTTGCCGTGGAAATATATCCGACATCATTCTTGAATGAACTGAGATTTTTTGGCAGTTCGCTTCTCTTCAAGTAGATATCTGATTCAGACTTCACTACTGTGGATACGGTTGTGTTTTGTGATGTGTTATTACTAATCATATACCATTTCCTTATTTATAGTATTTATGGAAATTTTGTTATATTTTAAGTATAACAAATTTAATTGATATGATGGAATTACAAGAAAGAATCAATGTTCTTTTCCAGGGTGCTGAATTGGCCCAGAAGGCAGGTGCTTTGACAATTGATGAGGCATATGTCACCAAGAAAGCAATGGATGCTCTCAAAAACGGTATTGCTTACAAGGAGGCATTCTCAATCCTCATCCAGATTGCAGAGAAAGGTCAGAAGGCTGGTGTCTATACATTGAAGGATGCCCATCTTCTTTATGCTGCGGCAGAAGGATATGAGAGAGTCATTCCTATTGAGCAGCCTGCACCACAGCCCGCACCTGTTTCACAGGAAGGTCCTACCGGTCCAACTGGCGGTCCCGGGGATCCGGGAGTCAAAACTGCCAAGGTCAAAAAAACAAAAGAGAGCAATTAAGCTCTCTTTTTTGTTTATTCCTCATTGTCAAGTTTCAAACTCTTCAATTTATCATTGTAGTTCTTGTCAGCTGTCTCTTTCAGTTTCTTTGCTTCTGAAACAATCTTGTTGAGAAGAGTCTTTGAACTTGTCTTGAAGTTGTCAGGAAGTTTGATGACCTTTCCTTTTTCATCCTTCAACTGACCATCTGTTATAATCTTTATGATGTCTGTGAAGTAGTTTCCAGCCTTATCACCAGTCTCGTCATTGAGAGGAAGATTATAACTGACTGTTCCATCAGAGATGACAGCACATTTTGCCATCAAAGGAAGTGACTTACCATAATCTGAATCATTGAACACACAGTTCTTGATGAAAGCACTGACAGCGATACACATTGCCTGTACTGACTGACCTGGTGTCTCATTGAATTTCTCCATCACATCATTGGCCTTGAGTGCAGTATAGAAAGAATCAATCAACTTATATGTTGTCTTGAATTCCTTTGAATCAAGGTCAACATCCTTGAAGATAGACTTGAATCCAAGCATTTCATCATTCTTGATGAGATTTGACTTGTCATCTTTCTCCCTTCTAATCTTGTCAAATTCACCACAGAGATTCTGGATGGCCTTGTCACCAAGAAGATTGTCAGGTTTCATAGGGGATGCTTCCACATCAGAAATCAGTCTTTCCCTTTCTTTCTGAATTTCATTGAGCTGGTCATTCTGGAACTTCTCCATCTGCTTGTTTATGTCTTCCTGTTTCTTGAGTTCCTCCTTGTTCTGTTTTTCAAGTTCCTTCCTGACTTCCTCATCCTTGATGTCAGCAAGGATAGACCTGTTGATGACAGTCTTCATATCCTTCAACAGGGTGTCAGCCCATTTCTTCATCTGTTCATCATCACCGCAGATGGAATTGATTTTCTCCTTGGCTGCTTCAAGATTTTCCCTCAATGTGTCATCCTTGAATTTCATACCCTTGGCAGGAATGGGGTCTGTTTCATCCCTCTTGGCATCATTCATTTTCTTCTCATACCAGTCGGAAGCAAAATCCACCAACTCCTGGCGGATCTGGTTACACTGACTCTTCTTGCTCAATTTCATTGTGGAGAATCCTGTAAGGGAATCATCAATCTCCTTGTACACCCTGATGACCTCCGGGTCACCCTTGATGGTTTCCCAGTCTTTCTTGAAAAGATTCTTGGCCATACCAAAGAGTGTTTTGAGGAGACCTTCATTCAATGATACCAGTTCCTCATATTCTTTCTGTTCCAACATAGGAGTATAAACCTCCCTAATGAAATCATCTCTTTTAAGTATTTTGTCCATATTATGAATTTATAGTTATCTTTGGTAATTTGTTCACTGAACCGATGGTTGTCTGTGCCAGTCCATAGGATTTGCCATTGACCATAATTGCACCATTCACACTCAAAGGTCCGGAAGGAAGATTCTCTGTCACTTCAGGTGGAAGACAGAGTTGTGCCTTTCCCTTATCAATGATTTCTTCCTTACATACTTCAATCATATCAATGAGACAGTCTCCATATGCAGTTATCTGGATGTTGGACTTGTTGCACTTGCTGAAATAAATTTCATACAACTTGAATTCATCCTGTGCTACTTCCAGACTGGTGGAGAATCCATTGATGGTTATATGGAGTTCACAGTATCCATCTGCCTTGGCATGGAGATTGAGTTTGATACCATCTTCAATGTCGGCGGAAGAAAGTTCTATTGTTCCAAAATGGAGATAGAGATAACCTTCCTCACCAATGAATTTCTGGTATGCCTCATCTGTGGAGATGACATACTGACCGTCACCATAGTAATCAAAGATGTCAACCTCATTGAACTCAGTGTTGATATGGATACCTTCTTCATCAAATTCATCCATATAGATGATGTCTTCATCCTCCAGTTCCTCATAAGGGAATGGACCATTACACTTGGCCTTCAACTTGATGGTGATTTTATCACTGTCCAGGAATGGCTGTGTGTCTTCACCTATGATGAACAGTCTACACCTGTTCTTGTCCTTGTCTTTCCATTCAACAAACCTGAATGATTCATCAGGGTCAGAACCAATCACATCGGTACTTGGAATACACTTGGCGACCATATGGTATCCTTCAAGTACATCTATGAGTGTATCATATGGTATGGTTTCCTTATCATCGAAAGTATCATCCTTCCTGTTTGAGATATGATATTCCACATGGTCATAATCAATGACAAAATGTGATGATTTGTTTGTGGGGTCTGAAACTATATGGAACAATTTCCTCGGTCTATAAAGTGCCAGGACAATTGTGTCTTCCTGAATTACGAACCTGTAAATATTGTCCCTGTTGATGATGTTCTCTTCCCAGGTCTCTTCCTCACATTCCTCATCATCTTCATTTGTATTGAGGAATGCCCAACCAAGGAAGATATGTGTAGGGGTGTCATTTGCTTCCACCTCTATTGTTGTACCAGAATAGAAATCACCTTCCTGTGTGTTGTAATATGGATCTGAACTTGTATTTTCAGTATCAATCATAAAAACACTCAAATGACAGAGTTTCCTTTCTCCGAAATCCAGTCTGTAAACAGGTGGATATTCCTCTGTCTGTAAAGATGATATGTTGTCTGGATATGAGAATGTACCATAAGGACAGTTGAAAGCACCTATTAGGTTCAGTGAGAGTGCATCCACATCCCTCAAGTCAGCAAGTTCCTGATTGGCATTGGGTGTTGAACCATTTCCATCAGTTCCATTACCATTTGAACCATTTGGATTGTTGGCCGCATTTGCCATAGCAATGTCATAGGCATTCTTTCCTGCATAATCTGCAACATAGAAATCAAAGCACACATCCTGCCCTTTTGTAATGTCCTTCAAGCAAGGAAAATACAAGGCATATCCATCTGCACAATACTGGGTACCGGCATCACAGGAGTTTGTACCAATGTTGTACACATTCCTGATTATGTTTGTTGTCAGTGAATTATCCATATATAAATCTTATATATGTATTTATGAAAAAGGAGGTGATTGCTCACCTCCTTCTCCTATAAACCTCTTTCTTTTTTGTATTCCTCATAGACCTCTTTCAACTGGTCATCAGTCAAGAAAAAACCATTGTTTTTGATGTAGAAATCATAAATCATCTTTTCATAGACATGCCTTTCATCAATGAAATCAATGAGATGATGAAGTTCTTTCAGGTCATCGATGGTGATACCGAAGTATTCAGCATATTCAGGAACAAGGAACTTTCCGATATACCTGCCTACATAACAATCCTTATGATATGTCATAAGTTCTTCTTTGGTCATATTTTTCCACCTGATGACATGGATACCATTCTCATCCATATAACTTGTTTCATATCCATAATCTGGGTCATCATCTATGTATAGAATATTTGCCACCCTTGGTGTGTAATCAGGGAATTTTGAGAAAAATGCATTGGATCCTATTTCAAATTGTTTCATATCTTATATTACTGGTCTTATATTTATACCTATATATCTTGAAGGTTTACCTATTTCCCTATAATGACTACCTTCATCTGCTTTAATGTAGAAAGCATAAGCAAAAGTTGAGTTTGTTGTTGATAATGAATTCAACCAAAAATAGAAATCTGTTGCCAAAGTTAGTTGTACTCCATTTATCTTTGATGTGAACACACCACTTGTTCCAGGAGTCCAAGTTGTGTTGGCCAACAGTTCTTGAACATCTTCTATTGATGGTAATCTCCATCTTCCACCAAGGATTTTTCTGGCAGCATCATCTTCCATATCCAATACTAATTTTCCATCAGTTGAATTGTATTTTGCATATTGTGTTTCATCAATCTTTGCCCATCTATATGTTGCTTCTGTATATGTTTGTTTTGTTGCCAGTTCACCCCAGGAGAATTTGGAACCTTTAGATGATGGTGTTGATGAACCAATATCACATGCGGCCCATAATCTACCAGAAGGAAGTCCAAGGTCAACAAATGCTATCTCATTATTATATGCATATCTTTTCCAGGACAATTCATTATTGGTTGTACAGTAAGTTACATTTGGTGTTATTGCTGTATTTTTCTGTGTTTCAAAATCAGCTAAGTTATCAGTATATTTGAAATATTTCATAATTGTAGATACTTCTATACATATATTTATGAAAAAGGAGGTGATTGCTCACCTCCTTTCTATGTCCAAAGTGCAAAGAAATATTTCCTGAACAAGTCAAGTGACTTATCTATGATTTCATCCTCATCCTTTGTCTTTATCTCATCAGACACCATCAATTCAAACCCTTTCAGCATGTCTTCAAGTATCTTCAACCACTCATCAAGTGATTTCATATCAGCGGGATGACATTTCATTTCCTTCACATCCTCTATGAATGCCTTGAGTCTTGGATAGACGAACCTTGCGATCGTACCGTCAAGATTCCAGGTCTCCGAGATGTCAAATCCCCTTTCCAGTCTCTGCTGTGTGTATGCCTCCCATCTGTCATCATCCGGATCCACCAGGGAGAAGCAGACATTTGGAATACCATACGGGTCTCTTGCCTGGACATCTGGGTCAGTCCTGTCATATGAGTAATAGAACTTGGCCAGGTCATAGGAACGAACCCTGTCATAGTTCAAATCAACCACATACTGGTATTTGCCCATTGAAGGATTGAGTTCAACACCCGTATTGACCTCTTTGTAGAGGTCATAACTGTTTTCATCCTGATGATTGTGGATATGTGTCATATACAAATCTTTGAAAAACTTGATATATGACTTGTACTCAAAGAAGGTGTACTTCTTTTTCAGGTTGCACTCTTTGATAAGATTTTCATCCTTGATGGTCACTTTCACAATACCTCCATGGTTGAAGAACTCCAATGGGGTTAATTCATCTAAAATTACTTCCATATAGTTGATTTCTTATGAAATAAAGATAACAAAAATCCCGGATTTGTTATATTTAAGGTGCTATTATGAAAGAGTGTAGATACATAGAACTGTTTGCCGGTGTAGGTGGATTTCATGTCGGTCTTGACAGGGCAGACAAGGATTTCTTCAAGTGTGTGATGGCCAACCAGTGGGAACCTGGATCCAAAGACCAGTTTGCAGCTGACATATACAGGAAGAGATTCCCTGATGACCTGTTGATAAATGATGATGTCAACAACATCAGTGGAAAGGATTATGAAGTAGATCTGCTTGTGGGTGGTTTTCCATGTCAAGATTACAGTGTTGCCAGGAACAAGTCCAAGTCATTTGGTATAGAAGGTAAGAAGGGTGTTCTCTGGTGGCAGGTCATCAGAATCATCTGGGAGATGAAAGTGAAACCGAAGTATCTTCTGTTTGAGAATGTGGACAGGATGATAATCTCCCCTTCCAAGCAGAGAGGAAGGGATTTTGCTCTCATCTTACAGTCATTGATTAATCTTGGATATGACATAGAATGGAGAGTCATCAATGCTGCGGACTATGGAATGCCACAGAAAAGGAAAAGAATCTTCCTTTTTGCGTTCCAAAATGGTAGTTTTGATGTGAAGAGTCCAGATTCCTGGTTGTATAAGGATGGTGTTCTTGCTAAAGCATTCCCTGTGAAAGAAGACCCAGAACTTGGTCTCTGGGGACTTGACCAGAGAGAGTTGAATTCAGACCTTGTATATCTCTCTGACCATTTCAATGAGAGAAACATCCTGGACCATCCATTCGAGAATGCCGGCGTGGTGATAGATGGTTATATTTCCACAGTAAAGGTCAAAACGGACTATTCTGGACCATTTATGACACTGGGTGGTGTTCTTGCCTATGGAGAGGATAGAAAACTCATTACAGAGGACTTTTACCTGTCTGATGAGGATGTGAAGAAGTGGGAGTATGCCAAGGGTCACAAATCATTCGAGAGAACAAGTAAGGATGGTTATACCTACACTTACAATGAAGGCGCTATGGCATTCCCGGATTATCTGGATAAACCTGCCAGGACATTGATAACAAGTGAGGTCTCCACTACTCCGAACAGGTTCACCCATATCATAAGGGATCCAGAGAATGGGAGATTGAGAAGACTGATTCCACTGGAGTTGGAAAGGATACAGATGTTCCCAGATAACCATACAGAAGGAACTACTGACAAGAAAAGGGGATTTCTGATGGGTAATGCCCTGGTGTGTGGGATTGTCGAGAGGATTGGAATTGAATTGAAGAAAAGGATATATGAAGATAACCACATTGGATGAGATAATTGAGAGAGATGTTCCGGAAGAACTCTATTTCAAGAAGAAGGACTGGGAGAAAAGAAAGTATCTCAGGACTACTCTTCCAATGATGTGTACCGTGAAAGGGGATGATGTCTATCTCTTTGTGGAAGGAGTCAAACCTCCACAGATATTGAAGCAGAAGAGAACCGAGGATGAGAAACTGAGGAGACACAGGTTCGGTGACAAGGGGAAGAAGTTCGGAAAGGGAGTCTATGCTGAACCCACAGGTGACGGATATTCCAACACCCTGACTACATTCTCTATGGATAATTATGTCTGGGACAGGAACTACAAGGTGAGAGAACTGACTGACAGGGAGGCATTCAGGTTGATGGATGTAGATCCGGAAGATGTTGATAAGATATTGGATGCTGTTCCTTCTAAATACTGCAAAAAATTGTCAGGCAACAGTATTGTGGTCAATGTGATGACAGAGATATTCAGGAATTTATTTGGTGAAAGAACTAACCCAGAAATACCTTTATTTTAAGAATTATGAGTATTTGGTGTGATATACACAGAAGAAGTAATGGTCTCCAGGAAAGGGAAGAAGACAAAAACAGATATATCAAACTTGATAAGATTGAAGAAATATTGAAATCTATGAAGGTTGGTACAAAGAAAGGTGAATATCCTCCGGTGTTTGCTTTGAATATTCTTGTTGAACATTTTGATGGTAATGTTGTATCATATTCAATAATGGCAGCATCAACTCAACATGCAGACGGAAGTAGAGATTTTTATTCAGAACCTGTTTTGAATTCATTTAAAGAAATAATGGATAACAGAGGGAATATTATTGAAATAACCAAGTTGTTTTTATGAGTATTATATGAAACATTTAGTAGTAATTGCAGAAAAAGAAGAATTTAAGTTGGTTGAGAAACTGGGGTATGATAATTATCCTATTCTCATCACTGGTGTGGGTGCATTGAATGTCATTGATGCATTGAAAGACATACCGAAGGACACAAACCTGATAAACATAGGTTATGCAGGAAGTAAAGACCTTGAACCAGGGAAGTTCTACACAGTGAATATGGTGTCTCTGTATCATCCCAATGTGGATTATTTTGAACGTCAGTATGAACTTGGTTGGATTCCCTGGATGGTTGAGTCAGAGGATGATGAACCTATGATACCAGTGAAGTGTCTGACTGGGACTGATTTTGTGCTTGAATCAAATGTCAAAGGATGTGTCTTTGATATGGAATTAGCATATATCAAGGCACTTGGTTTTGAGAATGTCATTGCTTATAAGTATGTGAGTGACAACCTGGATTTACAGGAATATAGAGAGAAGTTCAATGAGAAATGATGTCCATATAGTGAAGGTTGGACCTCATCAGCAGGACACTGTGATGTACACTGATGGGGTCTGCCGCTGTATCTGTGTGGGCCATCACAACAACACCAACAGTTACCTGAAAATCCTGGACAATGGAAAAGTCAGGAAGATGACCACCAAGGAAATCGGGAGACTGATGGGTGTGGATGACAAGGACATAGACACTATGATGGGTGTCCTGGCTCCTGGATCAGTCAATTCCTTGTTTGGGAACTCCATTGTGGTGGATGTTCTGGAAGGTGTATTCAGGAACTTGTTTTATGGGGAAGATAAACCAAAAGATATTAAATTGTTTTGATATGGGGATTAAATTGGAAGACTTTGCAAAAGCTGGTGTTGCTTCACCAAAAATCGGAGGAGTTAAGTTTATGAATGATGGTCATAAAGAGTTTGATTTCATCAAGTATGAACATCCAAAGAAAGATTGGGGGAACATATTTCTCTATGCTTTGATATATTTTTGTTTGTTTGGTATTTTTTATTTGGTACAATTCATATGATACAGGAAAAGAAGATTTATAAAATGAAAGAACTGGAACAGTTCGTACATGACCACATCCAGCAGAAGATTAACAACAATGAACTTCATCTGACAGGAATAAGTATGACAGGTGATACTAATATTTTCAAAAGGGAGTTTGAAATATATCAGAATGCCCTGTTGGAAGGTATAGTCAATGGTATCATTATGTGTGATGGTGAAGTTGAAGGCATTGAAACAGATTAGATATGGGAAAGGGAAAACCAAGAACTGCTGTTCACAGGAGGGTGAACAGTATGTTAAAGAAATTCGGTAGCGAATGTGAATGGTGGGATGGAGGTTATCCTGAATGTATGCTACCATGGGACGGGAAGTGTTCTGGCAATCCGTTTGTCTGTAAGAAACTGTATATGCAGTATCTTGCATCTTCAAAGAAGATTGACCAGAATGTTGTAGCAGAGTTTGAGAACCGTGAAAAGGATTCATTAAAAGAAAAATATCCAAACTATGACACCAGAAGAGAAATCAGTATTTGACGAGTATGGTACTGCATATCCCTGTTGTGGGAACTGTGCCAACATCCGGGAGGCATGTTGGAAGTTGATGTGTAAATTGAACTATGAATATAGGGAGTTCGGATCATTGAAATGTGTTTATTACAAGTTTAAGCAGAATGTACCTGTATTGGAAGAACTCATTGAACAGAGAGAATCATTAAATTAAACAATTATGACACAGGAAGAACTTAGAAAATATCTCTGGGAGAAATGGAGTAATTATTCAAGGGGACTTTCCATCTCTTATTCTTTCAGGAAGAACAAGGAACTGACTATAAAGGATGTGGAGGATGCCTTCGAGTCTGGGTTCTATGAATTCCAGCAGATTTGTTACAAGAACAATATCAAGATGGAAGACCTTAAATTGGAGTAATTTTGTTATATTTAATATATGAAAAAGTACAAAATCAGAAAGTTGACACCAAGGGAGTGTTATAGATTAATGGGTGTGGAAGATACAGACACAGATAAATTACTTGGAACTGATTTGAAAGATTCAAATCATTATAAACTTGCAGGTAATTCTATTGTTGTGGATTGTATGGTTCATATGTTTGACAAGTTGTTCTTTAACAGGAATGAACCTAAGAAAAAAATTACATTATGGTAAAAAATAGGGATAGAACTAAATTCTATCCCTTATTTGTTGTAAAATATCATCTAATTTTGTTGAGAAGATTTCAATCCAATTCAGATTGTTTTTCTTTGCAATATCTCTCTTTTCAACATCTCTTATTGTCCAGTTTTCTATTGCATTTTGATAGTATTTACTGTTTTTTGATTTTTCCTGCCAATTTAATAATGTCTTCTCATCATTTTCATCTGACAAATATGGGTGGAATCCATGTGTCCATGTTCCATTAATTTCAAGGAATAAATCAGTTTGTGGAAAATAAAAATCACAAATGAAATTGTATCTATTTTTGTCTCTGTGATGCTGAATATAATTTATATGATTTTCATCTAACCAGTTTTTAAGTTTATTCTCAATGGATGATGATTTGAATGAATGGTTTATTTTCTTTGTTGTTATTTGTTTTGTGTACCAATCATCTTTAATATCTTTCATATGGTATTTATATTCATTTGTTTGAGAATATGTATTACAGTGATATTTTTCATTGCAAGTTTTCATCATTTTATCTGTATTCCTATATTCTTCATCTCCATATTTTTTCAATCTTGTTTCTTTTGATTTCTTCAATATTTCTTTGGAATCAAAACCAACACCACCATATCTTTTTGTTGCAGTTTTAACAGCTCTATTTTTTAGTTCTTTATTTTGTTGTGGAAATTCTACACCAAATTTATCTTTACAAGTTGATTTAAATAATTCCAATTTATGCGGATCTACATCTGCACATTTTGTACAACAATGTTGATTATATCCACCACCTGTAAAATAGTTGAATTTACATCTATTTCCACATTTACAAATACCAAGTTCAAATTTTGTATCATTCTGTAAGAAATGCCAAAGTAATTGAGAAAACTTCCAACCACTTGCAAATTCTGGAATAATCATCTGCAAAAAGTCATCATATAATTCTGGAAATCTATACTTAAAATTCCGTCTATGTGTTAAACAGAGTTTTGGATGAGATATTATGAAATGAAAAACATCATCCTTTGACATTTGAGACAGATTTATAGGAAAACCTATCTCATCTAATTTTTGAGACATAAATATATTGAAAATTATTGTTTTTATAAGAGGACTTATAGTGAATTCCACAATTCACAAAAATGTAAGTCCTCTTATTATATTTATGAAAGTTTGTTATATTTATTATGTTAAAGAAATATATTGGATTTTGATGGATGATATAGTAACAAAAGATGGGATATTCAAATACAGATGGGAATCAGAATTTCTTGGTAAAAAAGGATGTGATGTTTGCTTTTTAAAAGATGATGAATATTGTCCAAAAGAAAAATGTACAAAGGATGGGTGTTATGTTATAATGACACAACGTGAACAGCTTAATGAGAGGATACAAAAGTGGTTGGATGAAAAGAAGTTAAAGAAACAGCAAGAACTTGATAATAAATAGGTTTTATGGTAAAGAAATATACAAAAGAAAATCCATTGAGGGTGTTTACAGCATTCTCTGGTTATGATTCCCAGTGTCTTGCACTCAACAGACTGGGAATTACTTATGATTTGGTGGGTTGGTCAGAGATTGACCCTGCCGCCATCAAGGCGCATGATGCTCTGTTCCCACAGTATGCTGACAGAAATTATGGTGACATCTCCAAGATTGATTGGTCACAAGTTCCTGATTTTGATTTGTTTACTTATTCAAGTCCTTGTACTGACTTCAGTAATGCCGGTGCACAGGCAGGTGGTGAGGAAGGTTCTGGTACCAGGTCATCCCTTCTGTGGGAATGTAGGAAGACTATCCTTGCCAAGAAACCCAAATATCTGATGTTCGAGAATGTAAAGGCTCTCACATCAGAGAAGTTCTTCTATCTCTTTGACAAGTGGTGTAAGGAACTGGAGTCTTATGGTTATGCCAATTTCTACCAGATATTGAATGCCAAGAACTATGGGGTCCCACAGTCAAGGGAAAGGATTTTTATGATTTCTATTTTGAAAACTGATGATGAACCTGATCCATACTATGAGTTCCCTAAACCTGTCAAATTGGAGAAGTGTATAGAGGACATTCTTGAGGATGATGTTCCTGAGAAGTACTATATGAAACCGGAAGTAACTGAGAAGTACATTGAAATTATGAATCAGGAGTATCCGGATGAGGTTGGTGAGGACATTGATGTGGAGGATTACACTGGGTTATGGTAAGGAAGGCTATAAATACTTGTACTGACGGGACATGTAGGACAATAGTTTCCTGGTATGCCAAGGGTGGCAGGAGTAATTTCGCTGCCTGGAATGGTACTGACAGATTTCTTATGACTGCTGTCCTGGAAGAATATGATGAAGAAGAACTTATGGAAAGAAAAGAAAGATTTATAGTTGACCATCAGGGTTATGGTAAGGCTGACCCCAGACCTGGATCTCATCTTGTTTTACCATCCAACAAAAAAACATGTACCACCTTGACTACCTTCTGTGGTTTGAACAAGGCTGTTGTTGAAGTCTATGAGGATGATGAAAATTCAGACAGTGAGTAGTTATGGAGAAGTTAAGTAATTTGAATGAGGCGAGAAGGGTGTTCATATATAATCATAAGACTATGCCCTTTGAATTTGCAGAAATTTGTAAAATGGATAAGTTCCAGACTAAAATTGCACAAAGGACAGGAAAGCCTTGGAGAAATTCTGTTGAACTAAACAAGTTCCTTAAAAATGATTATGCCGGTGAACTCCCAAAGAGTCTTTTGGAATTGGCCAGGAGGTTAAAGGAACCGGACTATATCTGTGATTTGTTCTATATGAGTGAAGATGGGTATAAGAACATGTACCCGGAAGAGTATGCCAATTTCTTTGAGAACAAACCACAGTGGGAGAAGGAGAAGATATTCCAGGCCGCCGATTATGGTGCAAGGACATTGTTTGAGTTTGAGCAGGATGTGAAGGCCGGAAATTTGATGGAGGATATGATTGCCTACCATACAAAAGGTATCCTTTCTCCTAATGAGAATGCATCCGGTAGAGGTTCTGATGTACTTTCAACATCCTGTGACTTCATATTCAGAAGTCCCGATGACAGTATAGAGCAACCTGTCGAGTTGAAGACCAAGTGGGTTTACAAACTGAAGGACAAGGAGATTGTACAGATGAGAGGTACGATAGACACAATCCTTAAAGAAAAGGGTATGGTCTTGGCCATATACATCAAAATGAACAAGGCGATACTGATTGATCCCATTGGGAAACATTATAATATGACACCAGGGAAGATGAAAAATGGGAAAGACTGTGTGAACATAGAGGTTGACAAGAATGATATTGTTGATTTCAAGTTTTGGAATAAAGAAGACCTCAAAAAAATGATGCATATGATTTTAGACCAGCACAATGCAAGAGAAACCAAGTAGGTTTCTCTTTTTGTTATATTTAGGTATATAAAATTATTGATATTATGGATGATAACAAGTTGGTAATCCTTATACCAAGCAGTTCCCATATAGAGGAGTTGAAGCAGAAGGGGATAGATATTGAGACCGAACTGGCAAGGGTTGTCTTTGACAATCTCAATCTCATCAAGCAGGGACAGAATCCAAAGACATTGGGTATCAGTGTGACCAGGGAACAGATGAATGACCTGGCCAAGTATGGTATTGATGGACCTGGATACATCTCCGCTACCTTCAAGAAGGAACTGCATGAGAGACTGGTGAAAAAGTGAGGAAATATTTGGATATTTGAAAAAAATGTAATATCTTTGTAATAGAAAAGATAATCATATGAAAGAAAAAGTATTCAAATTCAGAATTGTGGAGTTGACCCACAAGTATCTTGATGATGACAATGAGACAGTCAAGACCTATACGACATACAAGGTGTATAGGAAGGTTAACTGGATTGTTAATTTCAGCGGATGGCAGGAAGTATGTGACGACATGCTGGATGAGTTCTACACCCTTGAAGATGCGAAGGATGTTGCCAAGCATTATGTGGACATGTGGAAGAGGAAGTATATGGAGAGCAGGAAGTGTGAGGATTTGAAAACCGAATCCAAGATTATCCTTGAGTTTGACCTGTCACCCTGGATGAAATAACTTTGAGATTATGAAATGGTATTTTATAATCCTTATTATTGTTGGGTACCTTGTCATCGGTTCTGCCCTGGCAGGGTTGACTTACCGCATTAATAAGTTATACCACTATACTGGTGGTGATGATGAGATAGACATCTATATAGTCACAATGTGGCCTATCATCATACCTATCTACTTTGTGGTGGTATTATGCTTGTTTGTCTATGAACTTTTTAAGGGATAAGTTATGTTCTCAAAGATTGAGGTCAAGAACCTGGAAGAATTGTATAACCATCTTAAAGAGAAAAAGATATGATAGCGTTAAAGAAATGGATCTGGATCTTGAGTTTGAACTTTAAGATAACATATAATGATCATATGGATGCTTTCTGGGATTTCTGGGATTAAATGGATGTAATATGCTGTAACAGGATGAGGATATTATGTAATGAGTGATGTTGTAAAAGACAATGGCAGAATCTATACTCCGGCAAACATCGTGAAGATGATGCTGGATTATGCTGGTTATGTCCCTGGTCCCTGGATATGGAAGAAGCATGTCATCGACAACAGTTGCGGTGACGGGCAGATTTTGTGTGAGGTGGTCAGGAGATACATCACTTCATTTTCCAATCCGGGTGACTGGGAACTCCGGGACCAGTTGAAGGAATACATCCATGGTATAGAACTGGATGAGACTGAATGTAATAAGTGTAAGGAGAACCTGAACAGGATTCTTGATGAATATTATATAGAGAGAATTGACTGGGACATCAGGTGTGGGAATTCCCTCACTTTCAGGGATGAGTTCAGGGGGAAGATGGACTATGTGTTTGGTAATCCCCCTTATGTGAGGACAAAGAACATCAAGAAGTCTGATGATGATTACAAGATATTGAGATGGTATGATTTTTCATCGACAGGTATGTCAGATCTCTACCTGGCATTCTATGAGCTTGGACTTGATATGAGGAATTCCGGAGGTATCCTGTGTTATATCGCACCCAGTTCCTGGACCAACAGTGTTTCCGGGAAAGTGATGAGATTCCATATCTCTGAGACAAGGGAATTGGCAGCAGTCATTGATTTCGGCCATTATCAGGTTTTTGACAATGCCACCACCTATGTGATGATAACCCTGTTTGACAACCATCCGCACAAGTACATCAGGTATGACAGGTATGAAGGGGAATTGAAACAGGATTCTTTATTGTCCTATGAGGATGTGTTCATTGATGACAAGATGTATTTTGCATCCAAGGATGAGTGCGATGTATTGAAAATGGTGATGAATACAAGTAAGAAAAAGATAGAAGTGAAGAATGGATATGCCACCTTGGCAGATGACATCTTCATTGACAATCTGCCTGATTTCAAGAATTACACCATTGATGTGGTCAAGGCATCCACAGGACAGTGGAAGAAGTGTCTGTTCCCTTATGACAAGGATTTGAACCTCATCCCTATGAATGTGATAGAAAAGGTTAATCCGGAAGTATATGACTATTTTGTGCGGAATTATACCACATTGGATGCAAGGACTTATGATTCCAAGGGAAAGGAAGACACCTGGCATTCCATCGGAAGGAGTCAGGGATTGAAGGACACCTTTGTGAACAAGGTTTCTGTCAACAATCTTGTCAAGACTACTGATGATTTGAAACTGGTGGATGTTCCTTCTGGAAAGGGAGTCTATGGCGGACTTTACATCAAGACAGAAATGTCTGCGGATGAAATCAGGAATCTGCTTGCGAACGATGAGTTCGTCAGTTATGTGAAGACATTGAGGAAGTACAAGAGCGGAGGTTATTATACCTTCTCATCAAAGGATTTGGAAAAGTATTTAAATTACAAGATGTATGGTGATTAAGAGTATCAATGATAAGACCAGTGGAAAGGTGAAGTTCATCAGTTATACTGGAGACTGGCCTAACCTTTGTTCAGGTGTTCTCACTTTGGAGATAGATGGTGTCCAGTACAAGTTTGGACACAACTATGAACATATGCACTGGCATGATGATGTGAATACCTGGGTCCATGAGGATGAGGATCCTGACAACCCCAACTATCCTTCCTTCTGGTCCAGTGGCGGAAAGGTTACCAGTGGTTCTCCAGATTGGAATTTCAATGTGGAACATGGAGAGTGGATAATCCGTGAAGAAGACCTGGATCCAAAGTTCTGGGACTATGTGGCAGAGATTGACAAGGTACTTAACTCTGGTGTGATACCATTCGGCTGCTGTGGAGGATGTATCTAATGGAGGCACTTGGTATTGTTGCTGGAATTTTCGGTATGATTCTTATGATTCTTATGTTCTATCTCCTGTTGAGAGCAGTTTTCAAGGACACTTTGGATGAACTGAATAATTGGTGAAAGGATGACTTGAAAAGTCATCCTTTTTCATAAATACACTATACATACAAGAGTTGTAAACAGATGAAATATTTGAACAAATTCAGGTCAGAAGATGAATATTGGAAGAATTATGAAGGTTATACAAATTTAGTATCTTCCATTGTCGTCAATAATGTTACATATAATTATTCCCATATGTCATATGAATATTTTACACCTTCTGAACCAATATTAAGGTCAGCATCAAGTTCAAGGAGTTTGAGTTATACTATTTTTTTCTGGGAGGATCCCAATCATCCCAATGATGAAACATATATGGTCACAACAACTAACAGAAATCCAGAAGTTGGATTATCTGCACATTCATATGATGGAGATGTGTATGATATAACAAATGTCACAACATCACCGGCATCTGGAAGGGATATACCATATATTGAACCTTGGTGTTCATTGATTAATCAAAAGGTTAATTATAAAAAATCACATATTGAAGAGTTAGCAAAATGAAATATTTGAACAAATTCAGGTCAGATGATGAACTGCAAAAGAATTACTATGGTGTGAGTTCTTTGGTGACTTCTTTTGTTGCCAATAATACCACATATAACTATTCCCATTTTGAGAATGGAGAATATTATATATGGGAAGACCCCAATTATCCAAATGATGAAACCCATTCGGTAACTACATATGGTGTAAGAAATCCAGGAGTTGGATATATGGTAACACCATGGTCTGGTTCTGATTATGAAATAACCAGTATCTCCACACAGCAGATGACAGGTAGGGATATAGATTATAATGAACCTTGGGTTTCCCTTGCCGTTGATCAGACAGTCAACTATAACAAGTATCATTGTAATCTCAATGGGTATCGTGAGTATGTTGACCTTGGACTTCCATCTGGAATATTGTGGGCAACATGTAATCTTGGTGCCAGTACATCAGAGGCAACTGGTGGTTACTATGCCTGGGGAGAACTGGCAACAAAGGCCAGTTATAACTGGGACAATTATAGATTTGGAGATGCAGATTATGTAGTGACAAAGTATAATGATTCTGATTATTTGTTGGAACTTCAAAAAGTAGATGATGTTGCCAATGTGACAATGGGTGGTGATTGGCATATACCTGCTCCGGAAGATTTCCAGGAACTTGGAGTTTATACAAATGTTTCAGAAGAGACCATAAATGGTATACATTGTTATAGGTTTACATCATTTAATAACCCTGATAAATCAATAGTTATACCTACTTGTGGATACTATGATGGTAGTACATTGACAGATTCAAGTAATCTTTATTATTGGTCAAATATAGTAAACAGTTATGAGAAAAAATATGGAGTTTATAATGGTTATGGTTGGTGGTCAGATAAACTTAGGTCTCTTGGTCTTCAAATAAGACCTTGTATAGACAGTAATCCATTCAATGAACCATATACTGCCAGTTGTGACCCACCTTATCCTTGGAATAATCAACCAATAGATAGTCAACCAGCAAGATAACCAACCAATAATATGTTAATAAAAGTGAGACTCAAGTCTCACTTTTTTCATAAATACACTATATGTAAAATTGTTAACAAATGAAATTCTTACACAAGTTACAGTCAGAAGATGAACTGAAAAAGAATTACTATGGATATGAAAGTGAAGTCACCTCCATTGTAGTTGGAGGTAAAACCTATAATTACTCACATTTGGAAGGGAATTATTATATCTGGGTGAATCCCAATGATTCATCTGACTGGGTTGACAGTGATGTTAAAAGAAACCCTGCTGCCGGTGATACTGCTTATATACTTGGAGGTACACAAACAACCATAGACAGTGTTGTTTCAGAACCATTATCAGGTAGGGACATACCTTACAATCAGCCCTGGACATCCTGGATTCCAGGTGTTGGTGTCAACTACAACAAGTATCATTGTAATTTCAATGGTTGGGATTATGTGGATTTGGGACTTCCTTCAGGGACTCTCTGGGCAACCTGTAACATAGGGGCAAGTACACCTACTTCAGTAGGTGGGTACTATGCCTGGGGTGAAATTTCAACCAAATCAGATTATAGTTGGAACACATATAGATTTGGCACAGAGAATAATTTAACAAAGTATAATGATTCAGATGGGTTAACGACTTTGGAATTGCAGGATGATGTGGCAAATGTGGTTATGGGTGGAGATTGGCACATTCCTACACATGCACAGATTACAGAATTTTATCAATATATGACACCTGGTACTGATGGATATGTATCATCTATAAATGGTAACATTATATCTTTTCCTACTGGTGAAAACATTGGTATGATGAATGGAACAAGTTTAACATTAAAATATAATATATATTTTTGGAGTAATAATAGACAAAATGTAAATAATGCCTATCATTTTAGTGATGAGGGTGAAGGATATGTGGATTCAGCTTTTTCAAGATATTATGGTCTCCAGGTCAGGGCATGCATAGATGGTTCTGCATTGAAATCACCTATTACTGATGGAAGTATTATGCCAGAAATACCTGATTCTTAAAAATAAAGATAAACAGGGTAAGATGGAATTTGAGCCAGATCCAGGTGAAGAAGAAATTCTTCACCTTTTTTTGTTAGAAAAATGTTGGAAAGATTTGGAAATGTCAGAAATTTATTGTATTTTTATGGTACAATAAGATTGAAGATATGAATAATGTAGCAGTACTCCCATATTGAATTGGGTATCAAAGACCTGATTCTTTGTTATATTTACATTGTTATGAATCACAAGGAAGAATTAGTGGATCGTGGGAAGGAGCTTTCCTACATCCTCAGGCACTCAATCAGCGAGTATGAATTGGGTTGGATTAATGAGCATGGTTGGATGCCCGTCCAGAGACTCATTGACGAGTATCATTTCACTTCTGAACTCATTGATGAGATAGTTGCCACCAACAACAAACAGCGCTATGAGTATAATGAAGACCATACCAAAATCCGTGCAAGACAGGGACACTCCATCCCTGTCGATGTTGAGTTGAAGGAGACCACACCCCCTGATGTCCTTTATCACGGGACAGCCACCAGGTTTATGGATTCCATCCTGAACGAGGGACTGAAATGTATGTCCAGACTCTATGTCCATCTGTCGGACAACTATGCCCTGGCAAAGGATGTGGGAAAGAGACACGGAAACCCTACTGTCTTGGAGATTGATGCCAAGCAGATGAGTGAGGACGGTATCAAGTTCTATCTCTCCAACAACAATGTGTGGTTGACCAAGTATGTGGATCCAAAGTATATTAGAGGAATTTAATTATTAAAAATATGAAACTTATACATTTCAAGTCATATAGTTCAGATAATTACTATATGAGGGTTGAGGATGAAAACCAAATCCCAAAAACAAAGAAAGATATTCTTGAATTTATGAAGAATCATCTGGAATATGACTATTTTGAACCTTATAAATACACATTCTTCAATGTTTATACCATTAATGAGAATGGTTTTGTATTTATACCCCTTTCATTTGGAGAGTGGGATGTCATTGATACAAAGAAATTGAAGAATGGAAAATTCTATTTCTCTGATCATGTTGATTACTATGCAAATAAGGGATATAGTTATAGGGCGGAAGATGTAAATAAAATGAAAGGGATGAAAAGACCTGAACTTCTTAAATTTCTTAAAGAAAACAGTGAATATTAAGTCATGGAGGATGAAAGAATACTTGTTAACAGGGATGACCCTATGGCCCAGGTGGAATATGTGGATGGTGCTTATTCCAGCAGATGTATCTCCATCAATGACAGGAGGGTAACCACCGGGAAGTTGTGGGGTTGTGGATACTCTGTCTCCAGTTGCCATGTGGATAAGGATGTTCTCCGGAAGTTGATCGAAGGGAAGGAATCTGTGAAGATTCTTGCCGTTAATTATGGTCATAGAGGTTTCTGGGTGGATGGTGTCAATATCTCCACCAAGGGAACAAAGGAAGATTATGATGCTCAGATGAAAAGGATTGAGTGTCTCAGGAAGAAATGTTCCAAGGCATATCATCCCAAACTCCTGAAGGAACTGTATGAGATTGAAGCATTCAAGGTTGATACGGAGGATATTGAAGAGGCATTGAACAACAGTTATTATTATTTGGAGGACAGATAATTATGTTCCAACCGCTTACATCACTCACTCCCATCAAGATATTCGGGAAGATTTACAATTTGAGGACTCTTCAGAAGATAGGCCAGGGGAAATTGGAAGATGATCTTCTTAATTGGTGTGGGCAGGACTTGGATTATATCTGTGATTGTTCCACTGTTCCATTTTATGAAGTCTATCGTTGGACATTCAGGAACAAGAAATCCGGACAGTTCGTGGATATCTATATCAGATATAATCCAGATAGTGATAAGATAAGGTTCAATGGTGACTGTAAGAAAGATTTCATCCATTATGTAAATCAGGACAAATACAAATGTTATCCTAATGAATATTGAGTTATGATAGATGAGACTTATGACAAGTATGTGACCATTGTCTATAACTGGTCCGAGAGGAAGAATACCCACAGAAGTGTAGGTATCCATGCGACAAGACATGGTGTTTATGATGAACAGGAATATTATGTCTTGGGTATTGGTGTATCCACTTTCCTTGAAGCAAAAGGTTATGACCATGAAAAGGACTGGGTGAATGATCCTAAACTGAATCCAGATTCTGAATACAACCCAAAGGAACTCATCAAGTATATGTGTGGCTCTTGTATGATTTCCATAGATGACCTGAAAGAACTGTCAGATGAGTTGAAGGCAGCTGGTGCAAGTGAGGTTTATCTCCATCCATCTTATTGGACAGACAACAAGGCACTCCTGGATCACTACATACCAGATGAATGGTTGGTTGTTATACCTAAAAATTAGAAGATATGGCACAGAAAGAAAAAAGATTAACCAAATTGGAAGAAGAAATTATACGGTTCAATATGGTGAATGGACCAATCAATCATTCTGAACTTGGTTTGAAACAGTGGGGAGAGATGATTGCCCGCCACTTTGCCCAATGGCAGAAGGAACAAATGCTCAAGGAGTCAGTGGAAGGATATATTACATTTAATTGTGACTTACAAGAAGAAGGGTTACCGTGTGTCACCGTGATTGCAAATGAGAAACCTCTGGAATTTTATAAGAGTCGTGGATTCAAATTAGGTGACAATGTTCGTATAATCATTTGCAAAAAGGAGGGCTAAATATGTATCATTACGATAATGGATACATCTATAACTGTCATAAGTGTAAACATGTTGCAATAGTTCCCGGCTGTATCTACCACAAAGATTATCATCCTTCTGAGAACAACTATCCTTGTGATTGGAAAGGTGAAAGGATTATGACACAGGAAGAAAAGAAACTATTACTAAAAGACATTTGCCCAAGGTTGCTTTATGGGTTAAAGTTCCAATCATACCATAGTGAGTGTGGGATTGAAGGTAAAGGAACATTTGATTTTGAAATTGGGGCAGATGTGACATTAAGTAAATTAAAAGCTTTGTGCGAGTCTGGTAACAATAAACCATATCTCCGACCGCTTTCAAGTATGACTGATGAAGAAAGAGATGAATTCCGAAATGTTGGTGGAGTTATGGCCCATAATCTACAAAATGATACTTGGGCAATTAGTGCATTTACACCAGAAGCTTATGACTGGCTCAATGAATACCATTTTGATTGGAGAGGCTTAATTCCTATGGGATTGGCACTTGAAGCATCTGTGGATATGTATAAACAAGATTAACCTTAATATGAGAAAGGAGGAAAACAAATGAACATACTCTTACAATTGATAACCGGAGTTATTTGTGGTATAGCCTGTGGTTACATAATTTATTGGTTCTATACAGGAGGACATAATCATGACTAAAGAAGAAAAACAACTACTCATTATACTCATTAAAGACCTTTGTGCAAGGTTGCCTTATGAGACGTGGGTACAGTATGATGGAAAGGAATGGCTTGTAACTGGATATGCACACGGAAGAGTTTCATTACTACCAAGTGTATTTTCATCTGTCAGTGGACCTTGCCCATTAATTGATGAAGTCAAACCTTATCTCCGTCCAATGTCAAGTATGACAGAGGAAGAGAAAATGCAGCTGAAAGAGGAACAATTAAAAGATACAAGATTATTTGCTGAAGCACTGACAAAGGCCGCTGGAGGTGACACTTCAATGCGTGGTAAAGTAATACCTCACTTCGCTGCTGATTGGTGTAACAAGAATCACTTTGATTTTCGTGGTTTAATTCCAATGGGTTTGGCACTGGAAGCGACAGAAGGCATGTATTAATTATAGTAGTGTTTTACAATTAATTTTTAGAACAATGCAAGCAATTATTCATTATCGAAATAATCGAGTTCTTGTTAAAGATATTGACAATCTTTCAGTTGCTCCGGAGCAAGGATTGGTGATTGAATTTAAGCAGGAAAAAGCAGTTAAGTACTTTGTTGAGAAACTCGAAAAAGCAAAAATTCCATTTACTATTAATGGAAGTAAGGTGATTTCTATTGATTCAACCGGATTTACAGTGTTTAATGATTAAATAGAAAGAAATGATCACTGAGGATTATGTAAGTTTTGAAACTGCCAAACTCTTGAAAGAAAAAGGGTTTGATGCAGAATGTGATTATCTCTATGCTGATGGAAAACTTTTAAAAGCGCAGGGAGGTGCATGTAATTGGAATAATGGGGAAACGCTTTTTGCTGATTATAAGAACGAATGCTCTGCACCAACTATCCAAAGGACTATGAAGTGGTTGAATGAAAAGAAAGGTATTGCTATCATACCTATTTTAAGCAGCATTCTTGACAATGAAAAGTTCCTTTGGGACGTTAAGATAGTTGTTGCCAAAACTGGTGAAAGATATTCTCAGGGGTGGATATATGAAAAGCAGGAAGAAGCCTTCAATACTGCCATAAAGTATTGCCTTGAAAATTTGATTTAGATTATGGAAATAGTAAAAATCGTTCCACCAAAAAAGACAAAGAGTAAAAAATACATGTTTGTATGCAAGACTTGTAAAAAGGAAGAAAATGGATTTAATTACAGCAAAACAACTTTTGTTGCTGATTATCCTAATGATTTTTTCTTGTGCGTTTCTCCTCGTGAATATTGCAAGTGTCCATTATGCGGAACATTAAATGAACGCAGTATAATAGCAAGACTCCGCTACCTTTGGTATGAGCATAAAAACAAATGTTAATATGGTAAAAGAAGATTATGTCTCTTTTGAGACAGCCAAACTACTGAAAGAAAAAGGTTTCAAGGAGTGGTGTTTTAAGTGCTATGGAGTCGCAGTACTTCATAATGGAGAGGATATCAGTTTCGACGAAGAATGTGATCTGAAAGATGAAGGTAGGGGTGATGAAATTGTGTATGTAGAAGGTGGCAGACTCTATGATTATGGATGCAATAACCATGATAAAGATGTGAAAGTGTGGGCAGCTCCGACATTGTGGGTTGCTACGAAGTGGTTATGGGATAACTATATGTTATATATACTGGTATATCCCTGGAAAGGTAATAATGATGAATGTCATTGGTGTTGTAAAGTATATGATTCTTTCTGTCATCTTGGTTATGACAAGTTTACAGATGAGACTCCAAAATCTCGTGAAGATGCATATGAGTCTGGTATTAAATACTGTCTTAAAAAATTGATTTAATATGAAACAGGAAGATAAGAAACTTCTTTATAAGGATCTTTGTATGAGACTTCCTTATCATCCTCAAATACATATATGCAATGATTCTTGGGAAGGGATGATGATAGGAGAATTTGACAATAACTTGTATTCCCATCATCTTGATGCTTTCTGGTGTGATAGGATAGAAATTAAACCATATCTCCATCCAATGTCTTCTATGACTGAGGAAGAACACATAAAATATGAAAGTTTGTATGACTGTATTGATGAAGGTCTGATAAAGGTATTTGATTGGCTCAATGCCAATCAATTTGACTATCGTGGTCTGATTCCTAAGAGTCTTGCTCTTGAAATGAAGAATGTATAATTAATATATTACTATGTTCAAACCAATCACAGAAGAAACCTTATCTAAATTAAAGGTCATCCATGACAAAATCAAGAACCACCCATTCAGGAAGACTTTGGAAAGATACCTCCTGGATGAGTATTTTGATTTATATGATAGAGATTTACTGAAAATCATAGGTCGTTATGAATATAATGATTATGAATTGACAAATAATGGTGAATATCTTTATTATAGATATGTCAGTGATAGATGGTTACATTATAAGGATGAAAACTACAAGGGTGGATATTATCATTACCATGACAATACAGAAATCTGGTCCAATCCTAATATTGCCCTCATCAATGAGGCGTACCATGATTTGAGAGGAATAAAATGGACATTGAAAAGTAATTGGGAAAAAAGTGATTATCTCAAGAAGAAGTATCTTGGTAGATTCATAGAGACCACAGAGAAGATGCTTACCATCCTGCATGCCCTTATCAATGGTGTGGAGATCAGTGAAATGGATTATCCAAAGGAATATAAGGATGGTCAGACACATTATAAATTCGTGCGAAATCCATTGTATGACAATGACTGGACTCTTGAAAAGTATCTTCATAGGGAATGGTGGGAAGACAAGGGATATACAGATATTCCAGAAGATACTTTTTATGAGAATGAAATGATAAATTAATGGAACTATATATCAGTTGCCTAACAAATAAAATATACCTAAAATATTTGAAATGATTACAGAAGATTACATTTCATTTGAGACTGCCAAACTCCTGAAAGAAAAGGGGTTTGACGAACCTTGTTTTAGATATGCTGAGAGCAAAAAAATCTATGAAAGTGGTGCTTGGATGGTTGCAAATGTTACTGGAGGTGCTGTAGGTATTCCTACCCTCCAAATGGCAAGGAAGTGGATCAAGGAAAATTACAATAGGCATATCGAAGTCCGCATAACCAATCATTCCATATCTGATATGGTCAATGTGATAAAGTATTATTGGATAATCTTTGATGCAAAAACCGCCAGATGGATGGATGAAAGTACAATTTATAAGACTGGTGTGTTTGATACAGAGGAACAGGCATATGAGAATGCTATGAGACATATACTTGAAAATTAGAAAATTATGATGAGAATATTGAAAGAAAGAAAAGGCATTGATTATGTGAAACCTTATACCACATCTGCTTGGGCCAAGCATGACCTGGACAAGATGAAGGAGGCATTCAGGTATTACAGGGACAAGAAGGACAGATTGAAGAATGAACTCAAGGAAAAAGGTCTCTGGGAAGATATGCCGGCAGATTACAGGTTTGAGATGTATGCCTTGAGAACTATGTTGGGGATTCTTCAAGTGAAGATTACCAAGTGTACAGCGGTTTTCAAGAAACTCCAGAGGGAGGAGAGTCTGGTACAGGAACAGGAAAAACTTAAACAGTTGGAAAAGGAATACAGAAAGAGAAGTAGAGAGTATAAAGGGAAGTGATATGAATGCGGTTTTTGTGAGATTTGACCATAATCTTGATTATAAGAATGTAGTCAACTCCTTCTACATCAAGAAGTTCTTGGAGAGTGTATATGGGGAAATGCCATCTATGATCACCACAAGAAATTTCTTGTTTGACAGGGACAAGTTGGGCGAGTTCATCCAGGATCAGTATCTCCAATCAAGACCATTCATAGTGGATACTAAGGTTGTCCCCAATGCAATTGATATGGAATATCAGGAGACTATTTGTGATTCCGGAGGGGAGTGGGGAGACAGGCTTCTTCTGGTAGAGTTTGAACCCGAGGTACTCACTGATGACCACCTGGTGACGGTGAACTGTGGTGAAAAGGTTCTTGGTGTCTTTGCAACAGAGGATGATTTCGGGAAGATAGTTTATGAATTAAACAAATAGAATTATGAACAAGGATTTATATACTCAGACTGTTGAGAATGTAAGACAGAGTGCCCAGTTGTCAAAGATTGACAAAAGATGGTTGCTTGCCATCCTGGCCATCCTGAAAGATGGAGGTTATGCAAGGGTACTGGCACACAACTGTCTCATAGACATCGAGAGGATTGCTGACACCAGTACCTTTGCATCATTCTTTGATGTGTACAATCATCTGTACAAGTTTGAAACAAAGGTGATGCCTGTCAGAATAAATAAATTAGTGAACCATTATGCAAATTTACTTGACCTTGACAAGGCATTATGGTAAGTTTCTGGGAAACAATATTTGTCCTTGTCATTGCGGTGTGAGCCATAATGGCGATAGTAATGATGCTTGATAATATAAACAATAAATAATGTTATGATAGACCCTAATGAGAAAAAGAAGTACATAGGTACTTATGTTTGCGCTACCGGAAAGAAGAAGCAGATTTTTGGTACCATCACTGACCTCATCGAGGATGAGGAGAACCCGAAGCAGATCTGGTTTATTGTCTCTGACAAGAATGCCTCAAAGGGAGAGGAGAAATTCTCTCGCTGGGACAAGAACCAGTTACAGAAAGTCATTGTCAGTACAAAGTTGTTGCCCCTTGATTAATACAAAATAAAATGAGCCTGAAAGTACCTGACAGTCTTATCAACAAGGAGAATGTGTCAATCTCCATATATGGTCCAAAAAACAAGGTTCTGGTGGTCTTCTCTGATGAGTTGAGACAGGAACTGGACAAATGGCCTCCAAGGACTAATGTGGTTGTATGTGACAACATCTGTAACCAGCTAAATGGATTCAACTTTGAGACCTACAACAGTGAGGAACTGGAACAGATTTATTCCCTGGTCTTCAAAACCCTGAACCAGGAATATTGATATAAAATAATTGAAATGAATATGAGTTTAGCAGAGATTTTGATTCCCTTCATTATTGGCTTGATTGTGGTTGGTGGCATTTGGTTTGTCATCAGTCAGAGTAAGAAGAACCAGAAACAATCCGGTGGTAGCGGAACTGTCGGTGGTGGAGTTCCTGGTGGAAACAACCATCAGCAGGAAGGCACCATCGAGCATGAGAGTCTGTTTGACAGTGATGGTCCGGAAATTGTCTAAAAATGACTGGGAAGATGAGAAATCATCTTCCCTTTTGTTATATTTGATATGTAACACTTTAAATGATATTATTATGAACTTATTTGAAACATTGGTTGTTGTCATCTTGGCAGTCTATGTACTGTCCTATCTTATTTTTGTCATCACTGGAAGAATCAATTCCAGGAAGGAAAGAAAAGAAGACATTGCCAGGGCGGACAAGTCCTTGCAGTGGGAAGATCAGTTAAAGGTTCTCACCAAGAGACTTGGTGAAATTTCCACAGAAAATCAAAGACTGATGGATGGTAACAGGCAGTATGCTGCTGCTTACAGTAAGATTTATTATGAACTGCAAGATTACAAAAAGAAGTATGGTGAACTTCATCCTGTGGATGGAACTATTGAACAGGAGACTCCAAAGGGTGGTAATATGAAGGTATCTGATAAATTGGATATGGAAAAGCAATATGGGGAAGAGTCATAATACAAGCAAGAGAAGACCTGTCATTGCTGTGGATGTTGATCAGGTCCTGAGGAGTAACCTTTGGATTATGGTTGACCTATACAACAAAGAGTTTGGGACTGATATGAAGGTGGAAGACATCAAGGATTTTATGGTTGATGTCTCCTTTCCTCTTTTCAAGGAGAAACTTGGAATCAATGGAAGTGATTATTTCTTCAAGACACATGCTCAAGAGATATTCCTGAATGCCCCTTCTTATCCATTTGTTACAGAGAACCTGAACCGCTTGAAGGAAGTGGCAGATGTAGTCATCATCACCTACCAGAAAGACTACACTAATAAGATGTACACCTTGAAATGGTTGGAGGATCACTTGATTGAACCAAATGGAATCTGTTTTATGAAAGACAAGACTTTGTTGCACTGTGATGCTCTCATTGATGACAATGACTGGAACTTCCTTGGTACTCACTGCAACACATCTGTCTTGGTCACACAGCCTTACAACAAGGACTTGAACCTGGATGAACTGCTTGCGAAGACGAACAGTAAGCAAATTGTAAGGGTTTACAACTTCAATGATTTTGTGGACAAATATTTAAATGGTGAGATAGTATTATGAAAGTTATTTTGACACCTGATATGGCAAAGGAACTCCTTGAAAACGAGGAGATGATAAAGAACCAGGAAGGTCCATACAGACCACATTTCAATCCTGTGACCAAGAAGTATGAGTCAGTTATCAAGTGCTGGCCTCTTGAAGAGTATGCCGGAGGTGAAATCCAGCAGCGGACTGTCATTCCTGGGATGGAATCTGAAGTGGATGATATATGTATGGCGAAGATTAACGATGGAACTATTTCCTACAAGGTGAACAAGTGGAAATGGTATCCGTCGTACAATCCATTCACCAGGGTGATGGAAACTCCGCAAAAACTTCTGAACCACAGTATCATTGTCTATACGCCAACATTTGAGAATGACACCATCTTCCTGACTGCTGGGACGCTGAATGAACTTTATGAGAAGATGAAGACTTATCATATTGTCAATGAACATGAAGATGAGGAGAGGTCGAAAGGAAGGAAGTCTATGTCAGTACATTTCAACTCCATCGACGAGTGGTTCCAGAAGTATCAGGGTATCTGTACTTATATCCTTCTGGAAGGAGAGAATGTGGTGAAATGCGGGAAATTTGAGAACAAGAAATACTGGTGATATGAAGATTTCCGGAAACAAATTCAAACTTTTCAAAAGAGACAGGTGTGTCCTTCCTGAACATCTCATCAACAAGGACAATGTGTTTGTCAATTTTGACCAAGAAACAGGTGACATTGACATCTCATTTTCTGAAGACATATTGAAAGAGTTTGCCTACTGGGGAAGGAAAAGAGTCAACAATCTTATGAAAGACCTTCAAACAAGTCTGAGGGTTTTCTTCCTACATCAGCCCTGGAATGTCAGTAACAGGGATAAATTATATGAACAGATATTCATAACACTTCATCAGGTTTATTGATATGATACATTTGAAAACATACACAGGGGATTCTTATGAAGACTGTTTCCGCCATATAGACATCCCTGATGACAAGGTTATAAATGTTGTTCCGAGAGGATCCAAGAGGTCACAGGGATATGATGAATATGATTTTTGGGAGACCTATTATGTGGATGTAATTTACAAGGATTGATATATGGAGAAAGATAAGAAAGACAAGAACAGGATACCGAGGGATGAATATATGTACTTAATATTTCTTCTCATCATTGTAATGATACCATTTATTTATCTTTTTGTAGTTGTTTTTAATTAATAGATATGTTTAAGTTATTCAAGAAAAATATGGAAAAGTCACAAAAGACCAGAGAAAAGATTATCAATGATTTCATTGAGGAATTCTTGTATGATTTCCACCACAGTTGTGAAAGAAAGAACCTTGATGTCCCAGAACTGCCAGATGATGTTATCATAAGTATTGTCAATGAGTACTTCAACAAGAAGTCTCTCACCGAGGCAAACAAGTATATCTACAATGCACTTGACAAGTATGTGGAAGATACTTATGAGAAAATCAACTGGAATCTTGGGAGAGAAGAAGTAAAGGAGACTTTTGAATACAAGGCATGGATGAGGCATTCTGAAATAGACACCATCTGGTCTGATTGCAAGAGGATGAATGGTATTGAAAAGACCTGGGTCAATCTCAATGGTCAGGTACACACTGATGAGGAGGCGGCAACCATTGCTGCTGACAAGTGGTGTGAACTCATTTTTGGATGGCATCTACAGGACAATGGTGCAATCAATGAAGATCATGCCGGAGGGTTTTATGCCTGTGCCCTCGGAACTGTCCTCGCCAACGACTCCAAGCAGGGAATCTCTGATGAAGTCAAGGAGAAGGCTCATGGATATTTCAAGGATTATTACCTCCATAGTATCCATTATGACAAGAGTGATGGTGTTAAGGATATTGAGTGGGCAAACAAGATGTTCCCTGATGATGAAGAGGGTGACCACAAGTTTGACTGGAAATATGGTTTCGGTTATCTTGGATTGTCTTGTGACTATGGTCCATCCACACCTCTTTATCTCATCCTGGTCCATGCAGGAGTCCCCAAGAGAGATGCTGGGAACATTTGTCCCTGGAAGACAAGTATTTCAATCAGGTCACTGGACAATGCTGTCCAGTACCATACATACAGACATATGGATGAATTATGAAACCTTATGGAAGAGAAAAGAAAGTAACTTTTCCTGGGAAGACTGACTGTCATCCCAGGAAAGGTTTTGTTAATTGGTGGGAAAGGATTACCGACAATCTCTCCCGCAGCGCTATGAAACAGAAACTGAAAAAGGAGATAGAATAATGGGTAGATTTCTCAAATTGTGGAAAGATACTGGAAGGAAGTTCGTCAGGCCGAAGTTCCGCTGGTACATAGGAAGGTGGAGTAGAGAACCCAATCTTCCTATTTGGAGACATGGTAATGTCATCAGACTTGCAAAATATGATGAAATGGAAGAGGCATGGAATGGTTTTACTTTCTATGGTTCCAAATGGAATGAACTGGGAAGAAAGAATCATCCTTTTCTTTCAAAATTCCTGAAACCATATTATGTCCTCCCTGACTGGTTGAGTTTCTATTTCTTCAACAGTGATATAGGGTGGAAAACCAGGGAGGAAGAGGATGATTTCAGGTATGAAAGTCCTGCACATATAACTCTTGTTATATTTAATATGAGCATTTCCATCACTGCCTATATTCCACGAGCAAATAAGGATGATTGGACTTGTGAGGATGACTACTGGGAGAGTCTTCTTACATACAATTATTTTAATGGAGACCTCAAAAAGACCAATGAAGTGATGGGATGGTGGGGAACTCCAGGTGAGGAGAATTTCAGATTCTGCTTCCAACCCAGGTTTCTCAACAATGAAAAAGAAAGGAATGAGTTGATAGATATCCAGGGTGATGTTATCAATAGTCTGGATTTGTTTGATGAAGAATAAAATAAAAATATATGAAACAGTATTTAGATTTACTAAAAGAGATTAGAGACAATGGTGTAGTCAAGACTGACCGTACAGGTGTTGGTACAAAGTCCATATTTGGTCACCAGATGAGGTTTAACCTCCAGGATGGGTTTCCGCTTCTTACTACCAAGAAAGTCTTTCTGAAGGGAATTATATATGAATTACTATGGTTCTTGAAAGGTGATACGAACATTAAGTTCCTCACTGATCACAATGTCCATATCTGGGATGAATGGGCAGATGAGAATGGAGACCTTGGATATGTCTATGGAAAACAGTGGAGATCCTGGGAGACAACTGATGGAAGGGTGATTGACCAGATTTCACAGGTTGTTGATTTGATTAAGAATCACCCTGATTCAAGGAGGATATTGGTGACCGCCTGGAATCCTGCTGAAATTGACAAGATGGCACTTCCTCCTTGTCATTGTCTGTTCCAGTTCTATGTCGCTGATGGAAAACTGTCTTGTCAGCTATACCAGAGGTCTGCTGATACTTTCCTGGGTGTTCCTTTCAATATCGCTTCTTATGCACTTTTGACAATAATGTTGGCACAGGTGTGTGGTCTTGAACCTGGGGAGTTCATTCATACAACAGGTGACACCCATCTTTATCTCAATCATCTTGATCAGGTAGATGAACAACTTTCAAGAGAACCGAGACCACTCCCGAAGATGATTATCAATCCTGATGTGAAATCTATTTTTGATTTCAAGTATGAGGATTTCAAACTGGAAGGGTATGACCCTTGGCCTGCAATCAAAGCCCCAATTGCCGTATGATTAAGAAAATTATTGTAGCAGTTTCAGACAACTGGGCTATTGGAAAGGACAACAAGATGCCCTGGCACATTCCTTATGACCTTCACTGGTTCAAGGAAGTCACGACTGGTCATCCTGTCATTATGGGCTCAAACACCTATAAATCAATAGGTAAACCTCTCCCAAACAGGACAAATATTGTGGTGAGTCATAAATACATAAGTGGTGTTGTCATGGCTCACAGTCTTAAAGAGGCATATTCTATTGCTGAAAAGATTGATGACCAATGCTTTATAATTGGTGGCGCACAATTATACAAGGCAAGCATAAATGATGCGGATGAGTTGTATGTCACTCATGTTCACACAGTCATGGAAGATGCGGATGCCTTCTTCCCGGAGATTGACCTGGATAAGTGGGAGGTCTGTGACAGGTCATTTGAAAAGAGAAGTGGTGACATCAAGTTTCAGATGGTTATATACAAAAGGAGATAACTATGGGTTGGCTCAAGAATTATTTCAATGAAAGAAAAGCCTGGCGCATTGTCAGGAGGGAATACAAGAAGAACAAAAGGTTGTTTGATGCAGTCGGTCTCAAAAAGGACTGGTTTGGAAGGATGTACAAGGTCATCAACAGGGACCCTGAGATTGTGCTTGGTTCTGGGGAGGATGAGGTTTATTTGAGGAAGGAACTGGCGGAGGTCACCGCTGTCCTTGTCAAGACCAATCTGATGGACATCATGGCGTATGAACTGACTCCATTGGAGGATGTAACCCAATTGGAAGATGGAAAGGAGGAATTTGAGCATGGTTATCTCATCACCCTCACTCCTGCTTGGAATCTGGACAGGCAGTATGTGACTTTCTGGAGTGTGTTGTTTGTTGACCTGACCATTCTCGGACTTCTTTCTACCGGAATCTGGGCATTCATCACATATCTTCTTCCATTGTTATGATAGCTGACAGGTCCAAATTGAAGGAACTCGGACTTGAAAGATTCTCAAAGTATTTCGACAACATTGAGAACCAGTATCTCAATCTCATCTATGATCCTCTTTCTGGGAAAGTTGTTGAGAAGTGGGTTTATGAGAAGACTGCCGGACTCACCGAGTGGAAATGCGCCATCTGTGGGGATGATATCTTGGTGGACAGGAACAAATCTGATGTTGAGAATTTTGTCTGTAAAAAGTGTTCGGAGAAATACAATAACAAGAGTCCTTTGGTTGACAGGAGGATAATGGATTCCAGAACAAAGTTTTTCAAATACATAGAAGACCGGTTATATGAGGAACTGGAAGACAAATTAAACAGGGGAAAGAGGTAATCTTTTCCCTGTTTTCTCATAAATAACTTATATAGTGTTTTGTATATAATATGCAGTTATTCGGTGAAAATGGTCCAAGATATGTGAGACTTGATGATGATGTCTCATTCCAGATTTTAAGGACCAATCCAAAATTGACAACCAATACAAAGTTGATGTATGACGGGGAGAATCTTTATATGGATTCTTATTCCGCAGTCCCTCTTTTGTCCACAATGGAGTACAAGCATCACAGGGTATGGAAGACAGGTCTTTTCAACAGGGACATCAGGAATTTCCTTCTTGGTACCAACACTGCTGCCTATGCGGTAGGTCAGTCTGTCAAGGATACAATCATTCTGGACAATTATGATGACCAGTTTGAGAATATGTACTGGTGCGGTGTGGAATCCATCAACTCCAAGGTTTATCCGCAGGAGATGGGTTGCATTGCCCCTCTTTATTTGAGAAAGAAGAGACCTAATTACTTTGTTATCTTTAAGATAGAGAATCCTGCAAATACAAACACCAATCCTGAAACAAATGATATGGATTTCAAGTTCAATACTGATATCCAGAACAAGATGCAGATTGTAAAGGCATTTGACCTTAGGGAAGGAACACCTATCGGAAATTACATCAAGAAATATGTAGAGCAGAAGGATTTCAAGTATGACCAGTCCATCTATGTCAATTTCTCTTCGCACGAAATCTACTACTATGGTATTGACAAGAAATCAGGTGTACTGACACAGAAGGTGGAGAACTTTGAGGAACAGCTCCTGAAAAATGACAACACCATTATGAAGATGGATGACTGGATTACATCCGGTTTTGAGAGAAACAACCTCATCTTCCCTTATATCATCAACCTGGAGTTCCTCTTTGATGACAAGGACATAGAGGAGTTCAAGTTTGCCAGGTATTTCGGTATGTATTGTAATGACATTGACCTTTATGATGTCAATATCAACAGCAGCATCAATACAGATGCAGGTTACACCATCCTCACCTGTGATTGGAGGGAGGAAGACCATGTTGTGATGGACATCGGTAAGTACTATTATATAAAGGATAAGTATGGTAACATCTTCTCCGCCAAGGGAAGTGCTGTGCCAGGACATTACAAGGTACCTGGAAATGTACATATCAGTCAGTTTACTGGATTTGAACCATCAAGTATTTCAACCTATGCGGAGAGACTTGATGGTGTTGGAAAGGCTGTGATGATTCTTGAAATCAACAAGGAACTGAATGGTGGTGACACTGTACTTGTCAACAAGATGGTGTATACGGAAGACAGATACAATGGTGAATTGAGGGGTATAACTGGGTCTTCACAGAGGGTTGCCACATTCACTGCAACCAGTCAACTTGGAAAGGGTGAGGCACTTGACACCAGTTTCTCTTGTAAGGGTACATTGAAGGATATGGCAACTGCCCTTGCCAATGCCATCAGGAACTGTGAAATAGAATCACTTCAATGGGTGACTGCATTCAGTATTGACAACAAGGTTGTCATCCGTGCAGTCTATCCAGGTATCAATATGAATGACATCTTTGACATATCATTCGACCAGGTGGTGACAGGAAGTAACAAGATTACCAAGCTCACTGATTCATTCAGGGGGGGTACCAATTACAATGGATGTATGTTCAAGGTCAATTCATCCGACAGGGATATGTTCTTTGATAATTCAGGTAATGACAGGGATTCTGCCAGGTATCTCAAATGCGGCTCCGGTGAAGAGAATGCGGAGATACTGACACTCATACCTTACATTGTGGATGACAAGAAGATTGATGATAATTATTCAGTCATCATAACTGACAATAACGGAAGGTATGCCAATGTGTCAAAGACCAACCAGATTGAGATAATTGATAAGTTCTATGCCAAATTGGGAATGTTGAGTTTTTTCCCGGTCAGGGACTTTGACTTTGACACCATCAGTTCAAGATATGGAGAGTTCTCATTGATGAAAAGAGAATTGGATGATGTTTCGAAATATATCAATGCTGGTAATCCGGAACCGTTTACAATCCCTTATGGAAGATTTTTTTATGATAATAATGTGAATGCTGACAATGAGTATGACTATTATTTCGAGAACTTCCTTCCTGAACTGACAACCATAAGTAAGACTGTACCATTTATCAATAAATGGGGTTATGCAGATGAGGCAAAAGACAGTTGTGAGAATCCTTACAGACTCAATACAAGTAAGATATTTGATGCCTGTAACTTCTCCGCCAACACATATATGCAGAAGGGTGACCTTATGGAATACACCCATTCAATGCCATATTATATTGACAACAATTATAATGGTAGTGATGATGCTTTGAGGAATGAGTATCAGTATGTTGACATTAAAGACATTATGTCACAGAACTCACTTGGAGATAGTCTTGAAGGGTGGATAGAGTTCTTCTCAAAGAGGACAAGTGATGGAAAGGATCCATTTTCAAAACTGTTCGGAGATACATCCAGGACTATGTTCACCAATAAGAGGTTCAACAAGAAATATTCAAGATTCCTGACCGGTGATTCGGTGAACAGGGCATCCACCTTGTTCAGGGGTGTCAAGTTCGAGGTGGTTGAACTGGAAAGAGGTAAGGAGGTACACACTGGAAAGTACAATGATTACAGGTTTTCATTCATCTATGTTCCTGTAAGTATGGACAAGAGTACTGACAAACACACGGTCAATTTCATCAAGAATGACACATTCAAGTTTATTGTAGGTATTGTATTTTTTAACATAGGAGACGATTTGAGTAAAAAAGAATTTAACAAGGCATATGTGTATGCCAACAGTATGGGATTCATGGACATTGAAAAGCAGGATGGTTATTATCAGAATGAAGCCGGTACTGCCGGAGATAGTGCATCCTGGACATATGTTGATGCATCTTCTGGTAACACCTCTGGTGGTGGTAGTGGTAATGGCAGTGGTAGTAGTAGTGGAAGTGGAAGTAGTAGTGGAAGTGGCAGCAGTACTGTTTCAACTATCACATTCAATTCCAACAGGGGTAAGCATTTAACTCTTGAGTTCCAGATTATATCCACACATCCTATGGATGAGGGTACAGTAGTTTATAAAACCAGTAAACCTATATCTATTACAAAGAAGAATGAAGATGTTGTTGTTTTCAGAGACAATGACAAGATATTGCATCTTCAGCAAAAGGTAGTATATACAGCTACTCTTTATGATGCAGACAATACTACTGTCCTTGAAACAAAATCCGGTGAAATTGGGATAAGTAAAACAAACAAAACCATGATAAAAGAGACATTTGATGCAGTTCCATCCGATGTATATTATATGAGGGTGAATGGATTGGAAGATAAGTCTCCTACATTGTATGTAAAGCATGAAGGTGGTCATTTTGACTTGAATATTGAGACCAACATTGAGGGTTATAAGATTGAGGTCTACTCATCTGAAAAGAAATATGACTATTTCACAGTTAATGGCATACAGTATGAAAATGGTTCTCTTGGTACAAAGTCATTGGGTAATAATTTTTCAGGAAACCAGACAGTTGAATTTGAGTTTGATGAATTGAACTATGTTCCTTCATCTGTATCTGATTTCGGTCCAAGGAATAAGGATGTATATTCTATGACAGGATATACATATACCACCAAAGTACCTGATGAGACTTTGCACAATTACAATAGAGGGATTGAGGTTACAATTTATGTCCCGGACAAATATAATGATGATGTAGATACCAAGATATGTGATATATTCCAGTGCTCTATCTATGCCGAAGAAGAGAACCAGGTTGTTGAAATGCAGATGAGTGATGAGATGAGGACTGCCTGGTTGAATGGTACTGGTGGTTCATTGACATTCCAAATCAAACCTCATACCTTCTGGTATATAAGAAGTGAAATTGAAGAAGGATTTGGTACTCCTAATGCTTTCACATTCTCACCTGCTGAGGGTGGTCCAAGTAATGATTGGATTGACATCAATGTATCCTGGGATTCATCAAAGGCAATTGATACCAATTACAGGGCGATATTGGTGCAGATTTGTAATATAATGGGTGACAAGGTTATCTGTGAGAAGAAATATGATGGTGCCGGTTATTATACACATAAATGGAGAATCCTCGCAAAGGGCTTGAATACAGACCCGTCCAGAGAAATTTCAAATGGTGGAGTATCACCACAGGGTGCTAATGCAAGAGAAGATAGTCTTGGCGGAGGTATGACTGTACTTTCATCATTTGTGGGTTATGATGTGGATATTTATGGAAATACATTCCCTGTCAACAAACTTAAAATTTACAAGGAAGAAAGGATAGTATATATTTACTTGAGAACAAATATTGATTATAAACTGGAAACAGGAAAACTTCCTACTTATATAAAGAACAATATTACTTATCATTATAGTCCTTTGGGAACAGAAGGTCATAAAGGACAGCATATCTATAAACTCATTGTCCCTGAAAACACAGGTGAAGACAGAGTGATGGATATTGAATTCTCATCTATGGATTTAAGGTATAGAGGAAGTACCATATCACATATAACTCAATATGGTTCATACAAGGATGACAAGGATCCTACACATAATGAGTATTCATTGATAAAAGAGGCATCTGTGTGGCCATTCAGTAATCAATATGATTCATTGACATTACATACAATTGCCAGGAAACCATATGTGTTGTCTGACATCAATCACTATGTGCCATCTATGTATTTCTTCTCACAGTACACTTTTGACAATCCATGTCCGGCATCTGAAGGAAATGAATTCACAGAGATTCCATTGATAAATGTTGAAAAAATAGGTACACTCAAGGTAAATAACACATTGTATTATTCAAAGGAATTGCGCATATTAATGAATAAGTCTACAAGTACTGTCCGTGAAATTTTGGGAAGTAGTACTATAATGTATCCATTAGGAGAACCAATGAATCTTCATTCTATTTTAGGATATCCTACTTTAAATCCAAGTCCAAGTAGTGGAAGTGGTTCTGGTTCAAGTAGTGGAAGTGGTAGCAGTTCAGGAAGTGGTGTTTACAAAACATATTCCTGGGGAAGCATCACTACAGTTCCAGCATCTGCTGCCGATGCTGGTAGGGCAATTCTCGTCGGACCTGTCGGAGCTACCGTGACAATGAACGTCAATGTCAACCCAGAATACAGTAGCTACCTTGTAAAGTGGGGCAGTGTAAACCAGGGTGCTGGTATTGGTCATAGTAACCCAAAATTAGGAAGCACTTCGGCTACTCTGGTCGCCCGTAGGGAATCTGGTAGCCACTTCAAGCTCTCGTTAGTTCCAGCAAATGACCCAGTGGAGTCAAGTGCTATTTGGGCTGAAACCATTATGCTTCTTTATGATGAAAGCATTGGTAGTGGAAGTGGTAGCAGTTCAGGAAGTGGTTCAAGTTCAAGTTCTGGATCTGGTAGTGGAAGTGGTAGCAGTTCAGGAAGTGGTTCAAGTTCAAGTTCCGGATCTGGTAGTGGAAGTGGTTCAAGTTCTGGATCTGGTAGCAGTTCTGGGTCAAGCAGTGGTTCCAGTTCAAGTAGCAGTGGATACACACCAAAGTCAAGTAAGGGTTTGTATTTCGGTTGTCACAGGATAGATACCTTCTTTGGAACAGAATTAAGAGTATCTATACCATTCTATTTGAAGTATCCTAATGGAAGACCAGATAGTGATACATCTATAAACAATAAGGTTACTACTTCATCAGATAATGGAAATGTGGCAAACATTTCTGCAAATGCATATACAAGTGATTTAAGACTGTATAGGGATTGTGATAACACCTCTCTTCCAGGAGAATTTCATATTAATGAAGGTAAGATGTTAAGTGCTGGTAAAGTTAATGTAACTGTCACATCAAAAAGTAACAGTTCATTAACTGATTCCTGTGAAGTGAATTTACTCAACAGCAATAATGAAGGTATCTCATTCAATAATGATTCAACTAATATAAAAAACAAGTTGGTTGTATATCCTTTCAATATCTACATTGATAGGAATTGTCATTTTGACATTTGGACACATTATAAATTAACAATGAGAGGTGACAGTGCAACTCTTTTGTATACAGTTGATGATGAAGATGCAATTACACTGGTTAAGAGAGATCATTTATCCAATTCTCATCCAGGAGATAATGAGGGATTTGATACAGGAAGTATTTTGTTTAAGACTGGAAACAAGACAGGTACATACCATATTACATTCAGTATTGATCCTAATTCAGATGATTATAGCAAATATTCAGGAACATCAACAGTGACAGTTCATATCATATAATTCTATAAATAACTTAATTATGTTAGATAGAGAAGAAAGAATCATAAGAAGAGATGAGGAAGAAGTCATTGATTACATCAATGAAGGTTACATATCATTTTACATCCGTGTCGTGGACAATTCCGGAAAGGGTGTAAAGGATGTTCATATTGAATGTGAGGACTGCATACCTGTCAATGATACTGAAACAGATTATTTTGGTGAAGTCACTATAAACATTAACAAGGCAACCTTCCCAGATATTGAACAGAATGGTTTAAACTTTGCTGTTTATAAGAATGGTTATTATGAATTTGATGGACATGCTAATCTTGGAACATCAAAAAGAAATCCTTGTATAGTCACTCTCAATCAGGTATCAAACAGGTACTACTATGTTGTTTATGTCAAGAACAACAGGAATGAGTATGTGTCTGGTGCAACTGTACAGGCATACACTTCTGACTTGATAGATGACCATACGGATTGTGTAAATGATTCAGAAATTCTGACTGATTTTTCAGGAAAATACACATTTAGTGAAGGTGATGGCAGGACTCTCTATTTCAGGGCATCAAAGAATGGATATGTCACAAGTGAACTGGTTGCAGTACATCCTCAATCATCAATCACTGATGCAGAAAAATTTGCTGTCACCATCACTATCAATGCCACATCAAGTGCTGATTATTACTATATTGTAAAGGTTGTGAATGAGAATGGAGCTGGAATACCAAATATGGAAGTTGGTCTATATAAAGACATGTCAATGTCCAATTTCTATGAGATCAGTCAGTCCAACCTCATAAGAGGTAATGTGACTGTTATTTCCAATGGTAATTTCAAACCTACTGCTTTGGAAATCTTCAACAATATTAGGGAAATCATTTCCAATATTACAGGTGAACCAGTAAACAACATCAGTATGGATTGTAAATATGCAGAGGAACTGGCAATGACTCCATTGACTGTAACCAAGGTTATGTCTGCCATTGAACAGGCATATAGGATTGTGTTTGCCCCTGTAGGAGGATTCTCTGCATATGCTACCATAGATGAAAAGGCAGATTACTTCACAGGTCAATATCCATTTATCAATGATATAGTCTTATATGTTGATGCTAATGCTGACTTTACTACAAGTAAGATCATTAAATACACTACTGATGATACCGGTTTCATTGTCATCAGTCTTGGAAACCTCTCTGGTACAACAAGACCTATCTATGCAAGAGGTCTGGTGGACAGTTACATATGGAATGTAAGACAAGGTACAGTACCTTCAACAACAGGTGAAGATGTACCAGGTATTGTTCTCTCTGTCGTGACTGGTTCAACACCTGCCAACCAAGTAGGAACATATTATTATAATGTCCAGTTGTTTGATGTATATACCCAGAATCCAGTAAAGGATGCAACTGTGACCTATCTCAAAAATGGTGTCGAGGTGTCATCCCAGAAGAGTGGTGAAAGCGGTAAGGTAAACTATACCAATACATCTAATAAGCTCAGCATCAAAATTAGTAAGGATGGATACAATGATGAGAATATATCTACTGTACCTGGTGCCCAGGAAAGCAACAAGTACACCAGATATGAACTTATGCAGCAGAATCCTATCCAGGTTGTTTATGGATATGGTGAGTATGAGGCACATCCTATCCCTGCACCGAACATTGTTGTCGGTATAGGTTATTATGACAGTAAGAACAATTATATTGACTGCGGCAAATACAAGTCTGCTGAATCAGGATATATTGATGGTGTGAGTTATGGATACTTTGCTTCTGGTGGTTATACCTATTATGCAGTCGTACAGAATTATGTACCTGCCGATGAGACACTGAAATCATCCTTGAAGAAACGTCTTGTACTTGGAGGTTTAACTATTGTACTTCCTGAACCATACAGCAGTTCCGGAGGTGGAGGTGAAGAGGAAGTCCCGGATGAGGAATATGTACAGTTCTATGATATGTCCTCCAATGCCATCAGAAACAATGTCAACAAGGGAAACCTGGAACTGGCATCGAAGCAGACAACAGACAAGGTTTCATATGCCGGCGGAAACAATTACAGGATAAATGTCCTGGACCCAGATTCCATCACTACATATGACATCTTCCAGAGTAAACCTGTTATGATGGAAAACAACCACAGGAGTGTCATCGGTTCAATAGACATAGGTCTCAAGTATGATGTCAATAAGTTGAAGTTGAAGATTATCAACAGGTATTCCGGTTACTACAATCCTATCTTCAAGGATGTACTTTTCTATAAGAACCTCTTCTTCAACAATGATGAACTCCCATTCTCCAATGTCGCCTTTGACTATGAATACAAGGACAAATATGGAAAGTTCGGTGTCATCAACAATATGTGGTTTCATAAAGTCAATGAGGACAAGGGTATAAATATCATTGATACTGCAACACCATATTATCCACTCACTGGTCAATATGCCCTTGATTATAGGGATTACAACATATTTGAAAGTAACTGGGATATGGAACACTATACCAAACAACTGGATATAGAACACTCCAAACCCTGCCCTAATATCAGCAGTCAGAAGAATGGCATCTGTATGTTTGGATCCAAGTACCTCAATGTACCTAACAAGATTGAGATATATGGTTTCACACTCGGTGATGATGACAGCTGGGCAGGTGAGTGGAATGATGACTGGATTACCAATCCTGATGCATGTCCTGGTGAGGTGATGTACAAGGAGATAAATGACAACAGTGTTGATTACTACTTCTTCTTAACCAAGAGAATACACAGGTTCTTCTATGACAAGTTGAAAGATGAGTTTGAGAAGTATATGAATGTGGACAGTGGGTCATATGGTAAACCTGGCGTTGAAGATGACATCAGGGAGTATGTGACAAAGAATGTATTGAAACTCTATAAACTGGACAAAGTAAGGGTGTTTGTCAAGAGAACAAAGAAAGGTCAGCACAACAGCAGGATTGAGAATGACTATACCAAATACCTGGAGTATGACAAGACCAGTGGAGATCCTGCAATCACTGAATACTTTGAGAAGAAAGGATATGTTCAGTACTTCAAACAACATGGGTTCGTGGAGGTGAACAATGTCTCCCTGACCAAGATAAACAGGGATGACTTTGACAGGAAACTGGTATATAACCTACGGAATGGTGCGAAAGAAGAGTTTGGGTTCAGTTTCATACTGACAAAGATATAAAAAAAGAAGGGGTTGATGAACAACCCCTTCTTTTATATTGAAATATTAACCTGAATATGGATCATTACTACCATTTGAATTATTACGGTTCCAAGCATGGACACTATGATTACCATAGACATGAGCATTTATATTCAACCATTTATAATAATAAGATTTGTATGAATTAGATGTGAGAGAAGAATATGGGAAATTATTACTCTCTAAAAATGCTTTTACATAACTTATTACATTCTCATATGTTGTACTGTCATCAGGATCATAATTGTTAAATGAACTACTAAATTGAAGAATCAAATCAAAATTCATATCTATTTTAAATATATTAAGTGTAAATGGTAATGTAGTTGAACCTTCTCGTAGTATAGTCATATTACTATTTTCAGAACCATGGTGTATCATAAACACATGAACATTTACAAATACCTTTTCTATTACTTTCGTACAAGTTAAAGCATCAGAGCTAATAGTACATACTGGATAAATTGAAATTTCAAATTGTCCATCATCCCAACCGGAACTATCATGATTAATATTAATACTTGTATCAAATGGTATATAATTATCAAGATTCTCAATCATTGCACCATCCCAAGATGATTTTGAATATTCACCATCAGATATAGTATCAGAGGTTGCCCCCCATAATCCAGCACTATACATCATTGAAGTATCACCTTTCAATAATGTTATAGCCAAATTAAACAATTTATCTGCACCATATTCTGAATCAACAGGATCATCATAAGAGTTAAATGATTTTGAATAAATACAAGATGAATCATTTACACCAAAAGAAAAACCTCCTGATTTGAAATACTGGAATATTGTACAATTATCTTGTGTGATTTCTGTTGTAGAACCAGTATTTATATATGATGTTCCTCTTTCACCAGAACCTGGATTAGTATACTTTACTGTATCTAATCTATCAAATGTTGAATATGCACAATCTGTTTTTTCATCAGTAGATGATGATTTTATGGATTTAGATACCATATAACCATACTCAGTTGATTTATTACTACCCCAACTTAATACTTTAATTCTGTATAATGTATCAGATTTCTTATTAGTTATATATCCAGTAACATCACCATTGTCTGGTCTTGTTATATAATACTTGAATGTTTTACTGCTTCCTTTACCTGTTGCAGAAGTACTACCATAAAAATATTTATTAGATATATTATTAGTAGTTGATGTTGGCAGAGTACCTATATTAAATCTAAGTATATTATATTTAGGAATAAATCTCATATTTGATTGTGCAGATGAAAATAAAGATTTCCAAATACTTGGATTTAATATATAAGGTGTTCCATTATACATCATACACAAAGTAGGGACAGCATACAACTTATCTACTGTCGTACCATTTTCTTTAATGTCATCATTTTCATTAACAACCTCATCAACAAGAGTTATATATAGACTATTGGTTATTTCTTTTGTTCCAGATCCAGTTCTTTTTGACAATGTACCGGTTGCTGAAATATTGAATTGTGAACTATCAACAAATGTTGATTTATTCAATGATCCAACATAATCAGAAGTTGTTAAGGTTGGATCAGTTGGATATGCAACATTTGATATTGATTCAAATTTATCAGCCATAATAGAACCCTTTGCAGTAACCTGTCCAAATTCATCAATCTTGAAGTTATCAGAGTTTATTGTAAATGTACCTGAACTCAATGAAAGTTTATGACTTGAAGAAAGGTTTATTTTATCAGCATTGAGTGTAATACTTGAACCAGTACTTTCATTGGCTTCTGCAAAGATTGCAGCAGCAATTTGGTTGTCTTCATCATCATCAACAGCCGCCAAAATAGACACAACACTTACACCATCACCAACAGATTCTGAAATTGAAGCAATTTCATTTACTATTTTAATGAGTTTCGAACGATCAGAAGTTCTTACATCTGAATAATTTTGAGCAGGTTGACCATTACTTTTTAATGCCCTTCTTCTTGTACCATTATCATCAACCAAAAGATAACCAGCATCATCTTTCAGATATTCCATATTAGCAACTGCTGAATCAATGGATGCAAAATGTTCTTCAGTGTTAGTTGATAATGTAGAAATAGCAGAAGATAATTCATCAGTTTCACCATTTAATGATGTTACAGAATTTTGAAGAGATGCTATAGAATTATTATGTGATGTTAATGTTGATTGCACTGAATTAATTGAACCAGTTGTGTCATTTATCCAGTTAGAAAATGTTGTTGTACTTGTTTCATTAGAAATAATACCATTTAAAGTACTTGTAACTTGACCAGTTAAATCAGTATTAGATACAATGGTGGCCATACCAGATGATAATTTATCCGCAAATTGACCTGAATAAGTACCATCTGAACTTATGAATCCTTTAAGATATTCATAAGTAGACAAAGCACTTGATATATTTGATTCAGTAGTGCTTAAAATATCATTTTTTGCATTATCAACAATTGCTTGTACAGTACCTTCAATATTATCTGAATCAAAGTATTTTGCAACAGTTACCGGTTGTGACCATTTACTCCAGGTTGTATCATAACCAGATCTCTGTGACCTATATTCAAATGGATGAGAAGAATCAGCACCCATTGGTTCAGATGTGGATGTAGATGTGACATCTTTATTTCCAATCTTGAACACAGGGTCATCTTCTGGTGTATCTTGGGCAACAGTGACCACTGTACTACTTCCATAACTTACATTAGTGTCATATCTGAAGTAGCAGTACTCATAACCATTACCATCCTTGACTTCTTTAAGGACATATATGGTTTCTGTATCAACCCTTGTCTCAAATTCACCATCCTCACCAATAAAGTCAGCATCAAGCATAAGTGTCAACTTGTCACCAGATGCAAGTTTACGACTTTCACCATCAATGGTATATGTTCCATTTGTATCAATTGAGAATGTGGGACTTGTAAATTCTGTCGGATCATCATCATTGATACTCAACCAGAGTTTGAATGGATTAGTTATACTATATCCATTATATACTTGTCCATTCTCACCATTGTTTTCAATAACATCAATAGTCAAGGAAGCAGGTTTTCTTTGATTATCTACTCTTCCTATCAAAATAGCATTATCAGAAGGAACAATTTTATATGTAACAGGACTTGTTGTTGTTGTAAGTTTATAGGTGGCCATTCTTACTGGTTCAGTTGGATCTAAACCAACAACAGTGAAAACAATGTTTATATATTCTGATTGAAGAAGTAGAAACGCATCATTGCCAGGATTAGAATTGACACTCAACTTCATTGTTATACTATTTGCTCCACCAGAAATATCTGAACCATCTATATATGGTGTATTTTCATCACCATTAATATAAAATTCAATAGCACCTTCTAAACCTTCTAATTCTTCACCGCTTATTGAACAGGATTTTATTTTCATTGCCTGTGAACCCTTGTACATTCTGACAGTTGTAGTGAACACATTGTTTACATTTGGGAAAACTTCAACTGTACCATCTTCCAACCTTTTTGCTCTTACAACATCCATTTCATTGTCCAAGTCTGCATAAATGGCATCAGCACCATTTTCACCCTGACCATAGATACCAGCAACAAGAGGTGTTGACCAATGATTCTTTTCAGTGTCTTCAAATATCTTATAACTGACATTCCAAAGGAATCTGTTGTCAGCATTAGGTATAGTCTTGGATGCATCTGTTGTCCAGTAATTAATACCTTCCACACCTTCAACAGGAAGTGTATCCACTGTATAAGGTATTAAACCATTCATAGCAGGTGCATTTGAACCATTATCACAGAGACAGTAATAATCAACCACATCAACAATACCATCTGCATACACAGAGACAAGATGTGGATCAAGTACTTCAACCCTGTCACCGGTATAGGTGATGGTCTCAACATTGAAGAGATACTTGTTCTCTGAATTCCAGTTTGCAAGTGCGGTCTCCTTATCCACCCAGTATTCAGTATCAATGGTGTTTCCATCATCACCAAAATGGGTATCAAGGTCACTTGGACTGATATTGGAATCAACATGGTAGTACTCATGCACTTCTGTGATTGTACTCATAAAGACAGCCCAGAGAACAGGTTTCTTTGGAGTTGAAGATGACTTGTTTCCATAGAATGGAGTCCATTTCTGTGTCTTGAAATCATACTTTCTCCATCCCATCCATACATATTTGGCATCAGGAAGTGATGGTTCAATAGGTTCATCTGTCCAGTAATCAGGAACAATATTAGGTGTTACATCCCAGTTTGGACCATTTGGAGGTAAGAGAATATCAGTATTATATGTATCAGTACCTCTATAGATAAACTCATATCCATAACCATCCTGACCTTTGAACAGACTCCAGTTCCAGGTTTCACCATTAGGACCTACACCATTAGGGTCAAATGACCATGCAGGTCTCTGACCTTCAGGATAAGTGATAAATCCAATATATTTTGCAAAAGGAATCTCATCATCCTCGGCAAATCTCTTTGGAAGAGGTTCACCCTCGGCGACAACCACATCGGTGTTATCCATAGCATACTTGACAAGGATTTCACCGGCAGGACCGGTAGGACCGACAAGATTACCCACATCCTGCCAAGAGTCACCATCCCAAAGGATGAGGTGATGGTTAGGACTGGTGTAGGTGTCACCTATGTTCTCATCAGTACCAATATGTTCATCTGTGTAGTAAGGAATCCAGGAACCGGATACATACTTCCACACACAAAGAGCACCGCCAAGGTCATCAACACCATAATAGACATCATTCTCTGCCATATCATGTGGATAGACAATAGCCAAATCACCCTCATTAGGTGTAGGGACTATACTTGACTTGACAGAATTGAACTTCTCTGTTGCGGTATCAACACTATATGTAACACCTTCATCAAGATAATACTCATATCTGACAAATCCCTTTACATTGATTGATCTTCCTTCCGGACCAACCTCACCCTGCTCACCTTTCACCTTGGTGAGTTTCCAGTTTGTCCAGACACCACCCTTGATTTGACAGGTTGCCATATAGATTGCATTCTCCGCATCATCACCAAATTGGAGACCAAGACCTTCAACAGTCTGTGAATCAGCAGTGATATAACCATTCTTGACAGCATTTCTCCATGCCTCTTCAGATGTGTTCTCATCATAACCATTCATCTTCAAGAAGACCTCGAAGTTGAATGCATCACTTTCAAACCTCTGCCTTACAGCAGGTGTGATGTCTTCCACTGAACACCATTCAACCTGGAATCCCTTCTGGTCAACCATCTTTTGAGGGACAGACCAATTGGTAATATTCTCACCCTCATTCACATGTGCAGTAGTCATCCAGATAATTATCTTACCACGAGCTGCATCAGGGTCCGGACCATCTGTCCAGTGATATGTGTTTCCATTGACAGTTATGTCATTAGGATAAGGATTATCATATGTACCACCGGAAAGGGTAAGTGTACCACCTTCAACCAGTTTGTCAAGTTCAATATTTGTCTCTGTTGCTGTGAAGGCAAATGTAGTGAACTGTGCAGTACTGTAATTACCCCAGAGTTTAGGATATGAGAACTTACCCCATACACCATTCTCTGACTTCCTTATGGACACAAACTGATACTGATAACTTGCAGTGACATCGGTAGGATTGTCAAGCCAGTTACCCAAAGTACCCCAAGGAATGGCTGCATTGAGATAATCATCAAGGTTGTTGTAATCAGTCTCATTGAATATTCCAAGTTCCTCATCATGCATCTTCTGCTGGACGGCTGTCATATTTTCACCATTAGCAAACCAAATTATGTTTGGAACAAAGTCATCCATTGAATAGACTGCCTTTGATGTAGCATTGTTGTTGAATATGTCAAAGTAGGAGTTCCACTGTTCCTCTGATACACCGAATGTACTTGATGAACCAAGGCAGAAGATGTACTCAACACCATCACCATCAGTTCCATCCTCCCCCCAGTGACTCCAGATGACTGGTTTAGGTGGAACTGTCCAAAGTGTTGAACTGTCACCTGCTGTCTTGTTCCTTGACCATACCCATTCTTTCTTTCTACCGTCCTCATCAGAAACACCCTGTGGATTGTCATACCAATGAATACCATTATAATCATAATATGGAGTTTCAGGATTGCTGGATGCTGCTTCAACTGCATCAAAAAATGCCATCAACTGTTCATATGTTGAGCTGTTAGGATCAGGATATTTCAAATCTGCCTCAACATCACAAAGGGCATACACAAACTCAATGGTACTACCATCTGCACCAGGGCGTCCTCTGTAACCTGTGATTCTGAATGGTTCTGATGAACTGACAGCAATACCATTCTCCGCAAATGTCATTGAACAAATCCAAGCAATCTTGTTTTCCTGATAGACATCACTGTCTATCCAGACACCAATTTGGGTACTTGGATTATCCTTATCATATGCAGGAGCTTCATAAGGTCTTGAATCATTCTCACCTGCTTTCAGTCTATCATCACCTGCCCACCATCCATAATCAAGACTTGGAGGTGTAGGTGTCTTACCTTCATCTACATTACAATATACCATAAAGACTCTTGTCTGAATCAAGTATCTTGACCAGAGTTTAGGTGTACTGTATGGACCCCATTCCTTCTTCTCTGTTGTTGGGTTGGTGTAAGACTTACGGATAGATACAAACTGGAATGGCTTATCATATGTTGTCTCCTGTGGATCATCAGTCCAGTCCTTGTCAAGACCGAAATATGTGAGGTTTGATACCTCCGCATTCCACAAGTCATTGAATTCTGTCTCTGAAAGAAGTCCTCCATCTACGATCGCCTCTTTCGCAGCCTGTCTACCATCCACTACACCGTCACCATTGGTGTCTGCTGTGAACCAGCGGGCATCAGGATAGAAATCCTTCAGGTTATAAATGGCTTTCTTGCAGATGTCTCTATTTGAACTGGTTGATTCTGGTTTCTCAGGAGGAAGCTCATTTGTAGGGAACACATCATCATTGTGCTGTGACAAATGGAAGACGTACTCTACCCCATCACCATCGGTTCCATCCTCTCCCCAGTGACTCCAGATGACTGGTTCAGGTGTGAATGACCACCTTGTCTCATCATATGCCTTTGACCTCTGCCATACCCATTCAGTCCTCTTTCCAGGTACATCATCTATACCCTGTGGACTGTCATACCAGGCAGTAGTACCATTGGCATCTGTATATTCATAATAGGCGATACCATTTTCATCAATATGGATGTTGGCAAGGTCAAGACCTTCATTCACAGGGTCATCTGGATTGGAAAGGTTGGCCTTTTTCGCATTGTCAATATTATAAAAGAATGAACAGATGAAATCATATTCTTCATCAGTCATACTGACACCAGATACAGGATGAGCAGGCATACCTGTACTCAATGCATATATGAACTCAATGTTGTCACCATCCTCACCAGGTTCACCCTTCTCACCGGAAATCCTGAATGGTTGTGACCAGGATATATTCTTACCATCATCAGTGAATACACCAGAACACATCCAGGAGATGGTTCCAAGGACATCTATATTCTTGTCATCCCAGATACCAATCTTCAAGTTTCTCTGACTTGGTGTCACACCTGTCAAGGCATCAACGACATCTGTGAGGTCAAGATAACTGTCATTACCTGAAATAACCCAAGTACCAGTTCCATCAACCGGCTTGTTTGGTTTCTCCCTGTCAGGATGTTCCTCATCAGCAGGCATGTTACAGTAGATGATGAACACTCTGGTTGATTTACCATAACTGTTCCACAATACTGGGTCGCTGAAATCTTCCCATACTCTCTTACCTGAAATCTCATCTGCTGTTGACCTACGGATAGATACCCATTGGTAAGGTGAATAATGGTCAACTGGAATAGGGTCATCCTTCCAGCCACTTGTCAGGTCAAAACCATAGTAGTTTGTCCATCTTCCCTCTTCAAAGGTCTCACCAAGAGCTTCCATAGATTTCTCCTTGCTTCTTGGCTTTGAGAACCACTCCCTTGAAGGAACAAAGTCATCAATCTGGAAAATCTTTCTCTGTGATTCATCCAAATTGGCAATCTTTGGAAGAACAAGACCACGAGGGTCTTCAACTTCTGTTACAGCAAAGATGTACTCAACGCCATCACCGTCAGTTCCATCCTCACCCCAGTGAGCCCAGATAATTGGTTCAGGATCATACTCCCAAGGGTCTGATTCCTTCTCCCTGCGCCTTGCCCACATATACTCTGTTGGATCATGCTGTGAGATTGGCTGGGCACGGTCATACCATCTGGTTGTACCCCATTCACTGTATTTTGGATTGTGTGCAGTATCATTCTCAACAGCATTGAACAGTTCCTCTTTCTCACTGTATGTTCTTGGATAATTTGGACTTGGAGAAAGGGCATAGATGAACTGGATGTTTGTACCATCCTCACCATCCTTACCATCCTTACCGGAGATACATACAGGATTTGACCAGGATAGATTCTGACCTGAATGGTCAAAGATACCTGAACTCATCCAGGTGATTTCATTGTCTTCCTTGTTTCTGTGATTGTCTGTCCATCCTTCTGGAATACCTGTCATATCAAGATAATCTTGTCCATCTGTGTTAATCCAGCGACCCTGACCCTTCTGTGGTGCAACAGGTGTTGCATCTTTGAGTGTGTTGCAGTAGATGATGAAGATTCTACCCTCGAAGGTGTAGTTACTCCAAAGGGCAGGTCTACTGTAATCACCCCAGACCTTCTTGTCATTTTCATCGGTTACAGACCTACGGATGGATACATATTCATATTGCTTGTCTGGACCGACACCAGTTGGTTCATCAGTCCATTCACCATATGCTGTGAATCCAAACTTGTCACCCCATCTTGAACTGAAGGTACTGTCTGACATCTCCAGACCAAGATTCTGGAAGACATTCTGGACTTTACTCCTATTGTTTGGTATTGCGAACCAATCAGCACCAGGATAGAAGTCATCTATGTTGAATATGGCCTTCTGATACTCATCCATAGCACTCTTCTTCATAATCAATCTGTCAAGAGCATTTGGATCTGTAATCTCATCATTACTAACCATAAAGATGTATTCCACACCATCGCCATCCTGACCTGTCTCACCCCAGTGAGCCCAGAGGACTGGTTTTGAGTCATAAATCCAGGAAGTAACTGTATCTTCTTCTGTATCTACATTCCTTCTAAACCTACTGAAAACATACTCATTCTTATGTTCCTTTGAGATAGGTTGAGCATGGTCATACCAGGTGACACCGTTATGGTCTGCGGAACCACTGTTCTTTACTCTCTTGAAGAGGTTGTATTTTGAATTGTCATCTGTTGGATAATGTGTGTTTGGTTCCATCATGTCACAGAGGGCATAGATGTACTCCACATTCACACCATCCTCACCATTCAAACCACTTGAACCATCCATACCGGCAGGACCGCCGCCATGCTTTGCTATTTCAAGGAAATTAGCATTGATTGTATCAATCATTTCTGAAACAGTACCATTTCTGTTAATACTCTCCAAATGGAGGGCATCTCTTTCAATCTCATTAATACGGGTACCATCCCAAGTAATGTTAGTTTCAGCCATACTGTTAAATATTTTTTATCTATTTATTATATTTATGAACTACACATAAATACAGATATGGAAAATGTTTTGAAATTGCCAGTAAATGAATACTGGTATCACTTGATTGAAACTGGGGAACTGACCCATGATTACAGGGAGATAAAACCATTCTGGACCAAGAGACTGGAAGGAAAGACCTATGATGTTGTGGAGTTCTACCACAGGTTCAAGAAAGAGATACCACCCATAAGGTTCAAGTTTGAATGGATAAAGAAAGGAAGACTTGTGAACTACAATATGGATGCATACATAATAAAGTTTGGAGAAAGAATAGACTGATATGCCGAAGGTTAAATTCACGGAATACAAAGGATACCAGATTATGCATGGTCCCCTGTTCAAAAGGATTATGGATATTGACGGACCATATATATTCTATACTGTCAAGGAAGCAAAGAAATACATAGATGATAATTTAATAAAAGATGGAAACAACACAGAAAACAACGGATAATAAAAATCTGGATAAGTTAATGAAAGACCTGCAACAGGAACAGATGAGACTGCATCCGGAAATTTATGAAATACCAAAGAAAGAGACTGAAAACTAATCAGTCTCTTTTTCTTTTTTGTTATTGAAAATACAAAGTATTTCCAGGACTTTGTTATATTTACTGTGTTAAATTGTCTATTATGGAGAAATATACAGTAGAAAACCCCTTGAAAGTGTTCACCACTTTCTCCGGCTATGATTCGCAGTGTCTCGCCCTGAAGAAGGCCGGGATACCTTTTGATTTGATAGGGTGGAGTGAAATAGAGAAGAGGGCGATAGAAGCGCACAACCTCATCTTTCCAGAATACAGGGACAGGAACTATGGGGACATCTGCAAGATTGACTGGACACAAGTTCCTGATTTTGACTTCTTTACTTACTCGTCACCTTGCCAATCATTCAGTTTGGCAGGTAAGATGCTTGGAGGTGAGGAGGGTTCAGGTACCAAGTCCTCTTTATTATGGGAGTGCAAGAAAGCGATTGATATCAAGAGGCCCAAGTACCTGATGCTGGAGAATGTAAAGAACCTTGTTTCTGAAAGGTTCATTGATACTTTCAATCTCTGGTTGAACTATCTTGAATCCAGAGGATATACCAACTACTGGAAGGTCTTGAAGGGTTGTGATTATGGTATCCCCCAGGACCGTCACAGGGTGTTCTGTGTGTCTATACTGAATCCTGAAGGAGAATTTGTGTTCCCAAGGGGGTGGAAACTTGACAAGAATACTATGGACTTCATTCAGACAAGGGAGGAAATTGGTGAAGAACTGTGGAACAAACTGGCGGATCCCAAGGAGAACATTGACATCTATCTTCGTGACAATGAACAATTCAAAAAATTTGCAGGAATACAGAAATGAGTAGGATTAAGGAAGAAAAGAAAGTAAAGGGAAAGCAGTCCAACTATGTGAACTCCAATGTGAAGGATTTTGATGCAGATACCTGGGGTGAGTACAACCTTTTTGGTGAGAAACTGGAGGATACAGTCCCTGAAAAGTTCCCTCATCTGGTTCAGTTGGGAAACTTACATATAGACAGAACTGGATTTTACAATCCGCAAGATACAAGAGTTTACTCAAGTAAGGGAATATGTCCAACCTTGACTCTCTCATTCAGTCCAAGATTCTTGTTTGTAAAAGATGGAGAATATATAGTGAGAAGATTGTCAGGATTTGAGTCTATGAGACTGATGGGTGTGGAGGATGAGGACATTCAGAAACTGGTGGATGGAGGATTAAGTAACAACCAGTTGGCACAACTTGCTGGAAACAGTATTGTGGTTGATGTTATGAGTGAGTTTTTCAAGGAAATGATTAAGCATTAAGGATATGGATATTGTATATTTCACATTGAATAACTGGATTGCTGGTGATCATTATCCTGATGCAGAACCTTTCAAGTCTTGGTTGAGTGATGATGGCAATCAATATTTTATGAATGATGATTGGTGTAAGGAGAATGAACTGTGCGTCTATTGTGGTTTTATAGACCAGAGTTTCAATTATACAATCTCCGCCAAGAAGGAATGGGTTGAAAAGAACTGTCCTGAACTACTTACCAAATATAGTGTTTTTGTAATCAGTACCGGACCGAATAAGGATATTCCGGATTATGATTACTGGTACCAACCTTTCAGGAAATATTGTGAAGAAAACTTTGGATGTGAATTCTATGATGAGTAACGTAATTTATTTTTCAGTAAATAATTGGTTCTGTGGTAGGGATTATCCAGACACACCCAATTTCAGGAAGTGGCTGGGTGATGACCTGAATCAGAATTTCAGGAATGATGAGTGGTGTAAGGAAAACAAGTTGTGTGTTTATTATGGTTGTGTTGATATGAGTCAGAACTATACAGTATCTGCTCCCAGGGAATGGGTTGAGAAAAACTGTCCTGAACTATTGACTGATGATGAATATGTCTATTATACAATAACTCACAGACCTAAAAAGAAGAAACTTTTTGGAGGTTATGTGTATGAAGATGTAAAGGAAGAACATAGAAAGAAATACTCTGATTTTGTATATTCACAGGAAGATGTTGATGAAGGAGAATGTGACAGGGTTGGAGATATGCCTTTCAGAGAGTATTGTGAGAAAAACTTTGGCTCTGAATATTATGAGACCAATTGGTGGGGAGATGATGAGGATGATGAAGATTCAGATGAAGATAATGAAGAAGTAGATGGATAACAGACAGCAGAAGAATGAGGTAGTATCATCTGATGAGTGGTATACTCCAAAATGGTTGATAGATACCCTCGGTCCATTTGATCTGGATCCCTGTTCTGCAATGAATCCACCTGTTTATATTGCACCGGAAACATATAACATTGAACAGGATGGATTATCAAAGGAATGGGATAAAAATAAGGTTGTATGGTTGAATCCACCATATAGTAGTAAACTTATCAAAGCATTTGTTCAGAAACTGGCAGAACATAATAATGGGATTGCAATAGTTGTAAACAGAACTGATAATCTATTGTTCCAGGAGGTGATTTTCCCAAAGGCAAAATCAATGATTTTTATGAGGAGAAGGGTTAAGTTCATCAATCCTAATGGAGAGTCAAGGAGCCCGATGTTTGGATCCTGTTTGATTGCATTTGGTGATGAATGTGACAGGAGATTGAGAGAAAGTGGAATAGAAGGTAAATATGTAAAATTGAATTAAATATGAAAGTGTTTTTAGGTGGGACTTGTGCAGAGTCCAAATGGAGGGAGAAACTTATCCCTCTTTTGAAGTGTGATTATTTCAATCCAGTTGTAGAAGACTGGACACCTGAATGTCAGGCAAATGAAGAAAGAGAGAAGTTGGTTTGTGACTATCATCTCTATGTCATCACCCCAAAGATGCAGGGTGTGTTCTCAATTGCTGAAGTGGTTAATGATTCACATGAAATGAAGAAAGGTCATTGTATTTTCTGTGTTACAAAAGAGGATGATGACAGGAATTTCACAAAGGGTGAATTAAAGAGTCTTGATGCAACAGCGAGATTGGTTGAGAAGAATGGTGCTAAAATTTGTCACAGTCTTGATGAGATTGCTAATTATCTGAATGAATTTTATTCAATTGATGAGGTTGAATCAATGAAGACAAGTCTGGAATATTATAAGAAAAGAACTGAACATCTTTTGAGACTTTTTAACAAACTCATCAAGGAGATCATTCCGGAAGGTTGGTACTGTATGGCAATGGACACCTGGCAGTGTGAAGAAGAGGAAGTTGAAGAATGTATCAAGAGACTGAACAGAAGAGGTGTTCAAAGAAGAATTAAAAGTAAATAATATATGGAACCAGTAGTTATCAAATTCAAGAAACTTAATCCCAATGCAGTAATCCCATCCTATGCCCATGACGGCGATGTGGGTATGGATATGACTGCCATCAGTGTGGAATATGATGAAAAGAGGGATATGTACATCTATCATACAGGCCTGGCCTGTGAGTCAGACAAGTGGTATGGAATGTTCCTTTTCCCCAGGAGTTCCAATTCAAAGACTGAAGCATACTTGACCAACTCTGTCGGAATTGTGGATTCCTTCCTTTACAGAGGTGAGATTCAGTTCAGATACAAGAATAGGGACAAATACAGAAAGGGATTCTGGGAATGGCTTTCAGGCAAGGTTGATGTGGAGAGGGCATTGAAGAAAGCTCCTTACAAGGTAGGAGACAGAATTGGTCAGATGGTCATCTTTCCTTATCCGAAAGTGGAGTGCTGGGAGTTTAATGAATTGTCTGATACTGTAAGAGGTGAAGGAGGCTTCGGTTCAACTGGAAAATGAGTAGGAATATTTGTATAACAGTTCCAAAGTCTATCAAGTGGGAAGACTATGAGAAGGAACTTGATGCTGTCTTGGATGGAGAGCAGGAAATGAATTATAGACTCCCGACTGTCCCAAAGAATGTTGAACCGGGAGACAGATGCTATGTCTGTTATAATGGTCAAATTATCGGATGGATGGAGATTACATCTGTTGGTAAGAGAAAATGTTTCAATTGCACTACAACAGGTAAATCCTGGGATGAAGGAAGTTATATTTCCAGGTCTGGTGAGTTCCACTATTTAAAGAATCCAGTACCCATGAAGGGTTTCATGGGATACAGATACATAGATCAGGATTTGGATTGAAAATAATTGAAAAAAAGGAAGATGAACACTTCCTTTTTTGTTATCTTTAAGTAAAGTGATTTTTATATGGGAGTAGATAATTTGAAAACCATCCTGTGGGAGGAGAAATACAGACCACAGAACCTGAAGGAATTGATTGTACCTCAAAGAATCCGTACCATCTTTGAGAATGGTGTGATTCAGTCTATGCTTCTCTATGGTACAGCCGGTATCGGTAAGACCAGTGCAGCCAAGGCAATCTGTAAGCAGTTCAATCATAACACACTCTATCTCAATATGTCTGAAACAACTGGTGTGGACACTATCCGTGAGACCATTATGGAGTTTGCACAGAACCAGTCCATCCTTCATTATGACAACCCCATCAAGGTGGTCATCCTGGATGAGATGGATGGTATGTCCCAGCAAGCATATGCTGCTCTCAGGGCTACTATGGAGAAGTGTTCTGTGAATACCAGGTTCATTGGTACTTGTAATTATATCGAGAAAATTCCGGACCCTATTCAGTCCAGATTCTTGAAGATTGACTTTAACTTCACTTCGGAAGAGATGAAGGAAGTTCAGGGTGGTCAGATGAGAAGGGTTATTGAAATTTGTAAGAAAGAAGGTCTCACCATTTCCAGAGAGGCCATCACAAAATTGGTGTTTACTTATTTCCCGGATTTCAGGGGTATTGTCAAGAAACTCCAGAGGTTTTCCCTTGAAGGTAAAACCAATATCACTGATGTGGACATCAAGGATTCCGCCAGTGAGTATGCTGAACTCTATGAGATGATTATCACCCAGGACAATCCTGTGGACAATTACAAATTTGTGATGAAAAAATACTCCAACTGTGTTGATGAGGCGATTGCCTCACTTGGTTATCCATTCATTGAGTATATCTTGAAGTCAAGACCTGCTCTTATGGGGAAGATACCAGTCATCTCTGTTCTCAATGCCAAATACCAGCAGAATCTCAAACTGTGTGTTGATCCTGTGGTGGTTCTCCTGGCCAATGTGTATGAACTACAAATGGAAATACAAAAATAATCAACAAATCTGTTGAAAAAAGTGAAAAAAGAGGGTCACTAACCTCTTTTTTTGTTATCTTTACATCAGACTAAAAAAAATATATATGGGAAAAATCTACAAAGAAATTGATTTGAGGGAAGAGACTCCTACTGATGAGAATGTTCAGAACATCCTTGCTGTGGGAAATCTCATTGAGGGTGTTGAAAACATCAAGTTCCGTGACACTGAAATCAATAGGGTATATAATATAATGAGCAAATCTGATTCCAGGACTGTTCTCCTTGTCGGAGACTATGGTTCTGGTAAGAGAAGTATCATTGAAGGTTATGTCAACAGACTTAACAAGAATATGATGTCTGACAAGGTTGTTGAGATTGATTTCAATGACATTCTTATGAAGGCTCATAACTCTGATTTCTCACAGGTCATCAGTGGTGTTTTCAATGGTGCAGCACAGAGTGAGAATTTTGAAATCACCCTTGTACTGAATAATATTGGTCATCTCCTCAACCTCAACTGCTATGGAAATGCAGGTTTCTCATTTGTGAATATGTTGGTGAAGGCCATTGAGGATGACAATCTGAAAATCATTGCCACAGCAACCACTGATGAGTACAAGGCAATTGAAGATATGTTCAAGAGGGTACTTGATTACTTTACTGTTATCAAACTCACAGAACTGACCAAGGATGAAACTGCTGAAATCCTGAATGATGACATTGACTTCTATGAGGGTTATTATGATATGACCTTCCCAGAGAATGTGTGTACACTTATCTGCAATAATGCTGATAAATATGTCAAGGATAGAGTGTTCCCAGGTAAGGCAGAGAAGATGCTTGATGAGGTTTGTGCCAGTATTTCCAATAAGTACAGACCTATTGACAAGAGACTTGTCAAACTTAATGATGAGGCTGAAAAACTCCGTGATGCCCTGGCAGAGGCAATGACGCAGAATGACTATCAGAAGTGTGATGAACTCAACAAGAAACTTAATGAGAACTATGAGAAGTTCCAGAAGATAGGTAAGGAAGTCTATCCTACTATCAATGCAACAGAAGAGGACATCTTTGAGGCCATTGGTGACATTGTTGGTGTCCAGATGACAAGACTGGATGAGGACAGGACAAAGTTCCTCCGTGAGATGCCTGATGAACTCAAGAAGTATGTCATCGGTCAGGACAATGCTGTGGATACCATTGTAAAGAACATCCGCAGAAACCAGCTGGGATTGAGAAAGACCAGTCATTCGGCAGGTAACTTTATGTTCATTGGATCCACCGGTGTTGGTAAGACCTATCTGGCAAAGCAGCTTGCCAAGTATCTCTATGGAAGTGAGGAAAACCTGTTGAGACTGGATATGAGTGAATTCCAGGCAGAGATTGATGTCTCCAAACTCCTTGGTTCAGCACCTGGCTATGTAGGTTACAAGGAATCTGGTCTTCTGGTGAAGGGTCTCGCCAAGAAGGGAGAGACAGTGGTTCTCTTTGATGAGATTGAAAAGGCACATCCCAAGATTTATGATGTCCTTCTCCAACTCCTTGATGAGGGTTTTGTGACAGGTTCTGACGGAAAGAAAGTGGATGCCACCAAGGCACTTATCATCTTCACTTCCAACATTGGTGTGAAGGAAGCCCAGAAGATGGCCAACCCTCTTGGTTTCTCCAATCATCTTGATGAGAAGAGAAATGAGAAGAAGGAAGAAATCATCAGGAAGGCTCTTAAGAATAGATTCTCTCCTGAATTCCTCAACCGTCTTGACAACATCTGCTATTTCAACCCTTTAAATAAGGACACTTTGAGGTCCATTCTCCAGAAAGAACTGGATGAATCCAACAACAATATCAAGGCAATCACTGGAAAGGTTGTCAAACTTTCAAAGGAAGTTGAGGAGTGGATTCTTGACAAGGTGGAGAAAGAGGATAATGGTGCCAGACCTATCATCAGAATCCTTCAGCAGTATATCGAAGAGAACATCTCTGATATGGTTATCAGTGAGGATCCTGTACTTAACCAGAAGAAGAAAACCCTTACTGCCAAGTTGGATGGTGACAATATTGTATTAAAATAATTTAACATTATAAGTATTATGAGAATAGCAATTACCGGACCTCTTAAAAATGAGGCTGTGGCGAAAGCCGAAAGTGTATTGAACACAACTGCAAAATCCCCTTGGGAGACCAAGATTCTGGATTATGCAGCAGAGACTTACAAGTATTTCAATGAGAGTAATGTGATTTTCTCCGGTTCTCCGTTTGATTTCCTTGCTCTTGATCCAGTGGAGGGTTATGATGACCTGTATGAGCAGATGTCCATTGATTCCCTGAATAACATTGATTACCTTGCTGTAATCACTATGGATATGGACAAACATCAGTTGGACATCTATAAGGAGTACCAGAAACTGTTCCCCAACAAGATTTACCTGTATTCCTCACCAGCAGAATTTGAAGTAATGATGAAGTAATATGAAGTTGAAGAAAATGTCATTCAGAAATTTCAAGTCATATAGTAATGTATTGACTGAAATTTCATTTGGGGGCACTTCTTCTCTCAATCTCATTGTAGGAGAAAATGGTACAGGCAAGACATCAATTGCTGAATGTGCCACCTATCTCCTATATGGTAAACTGGAAAACTTCACCGCTGCTGACATCCCCAACTGGATTAACAAAGCATTCTATGGGAAGATAGAACTGGACTGTGATGGACATGAGGTCATTATTGAACGGGGATTGAACCCAAGTCTGTTCAAGGTACAGATTGATGGTGAGACCATTGACACGGCAGGAAAGGCCAATGTCCAGACAATGCTGGAAGATAACTACTACAAGATACCTTATTCTGTATTCCATAACATCCTGGTCCTGGAAGTGGATGAAGTCAAGACACTTCTTTCTATGAGTGCCGCTGACAAGAGGAACATCATTGACAAGATTTGTGGGTTCACCATCTACAACAAGTACAAGGAGTTTGCAAAGGCGGATATGAAGTCTGTCGAGGACAAGCTCAATGCCAACACTGCATCCATCAGGACTATCGGTTCCAACCTGCTTCAATATGAGAGACAGATTGAGGAGATAAAGAACAATTCAGTTTCACAGGAGGAACTGGATGATATTCTCCAGAAAATCAATGAATCAAAGACATTGAAAGCCAAGAATGATGAACTGTTGAAGAAACTCAGGGATGCCGGTGATCAGATAAAGAATGTGAACTACAAGAAATCCAGTGACTACAACATCATCAAGAGTAAGATACAGGAGATTGAAAAGAAAATTGCCTTTATAGATAAGGGTAAGTGTCCTATGTGCGGGAGTTCTCTTGAAACGGAGGACTTCCAGAATATGAGAGAGGAACTTGTGAAGAAAAAGGAAGATTACCTTGGACAAATGGAACAGATAAAGGAAATCATTGACGGTATTAAACCGAAACTGATGAAACTGGATGCCAAGGAAAAAGAAATCAGACTTGAAAACAACAGGATTCCTCTGGCCGATCTCCAATCAGATTATAAGTATAAGAAAACCATCAAGGAAAGAGGGACTACTGCCATAGAGACTTTGAGGGAACAGTTGATGAATGACCTTGCAGTATTGAAAGAAGAGAGAGACCTTCTTGAAAAGGAGAAGACCACTATGGAGTTCCTTAATACTATGTTCAGTGAGGGAGGTATCAAGAGGTACATATCCAACAAGTATGTTCCTGTTATCAATGACCTTATGAAGACCATGCTGGCATATATGGGTTTGAACTACACCATCACCTTTGACAACAACTTTGATGCAAAGATTGTCAAGAATGGTATGACCATCAAGTATGCCACATTGAGTAAAGGTCAGAAGGCCAGAGTGGATTTCGCCACAATCATATCATTTGTGAGATTTCTGAAGTTACAGTTTGGAGAGTTGAACCTGCTATTCTTGGATGAGTTGTTCTCACATGTGGACAACAATGGTATGAATGATATGATAGACATCTTGAAGAACCTGAGTAATGACTTGAAACTGAACATCTATCTTATCCATCATGCACAACTGGAGAATGCCAGGTTTGACAAGGTGATGCAGACAAAGATGATTGATGAATTCAGCAGGATTGAGTATTTATAAAAAGAGTGAGGATTTCTCCTCACTCTTTTTGTTTTAGATGACCAAGTAAATGTCTCCATTGTTTCCAGGTGTTGAACTTGTAGGTTCATTTGAACCTGTCCTGTACACATTGGCTGCCGGAATGGTGATATTGTCTGACATCACCTTGTCCTTGCAGGAAATGGTCTGTGACTGACCCGACAATGCCACAGTGGGCGCAGTCATTGTATCAACACTTATAGAACTGCCACTACCATAATAACCCTTTGGAAGACTTACTGATGATGTACTTGCAGTAAGTTTCTGGTTTACAGGAGTACCTTTTGAGATGTTATTGATTGCAGCTGCCTGAACAGTAAGATTATCTGATGCAGAAATCTTTCCGCCACCAACCTTGTCAAGTTCCAGTTCTGCTGTCTTTGTCTTAATAACATTAGCTGCATTTTCAAGTCTTTCTATTTGATCTACAATAGCCATAATATATGTTTTTGATTTATCTTCTTATTATCCGTCCTTTTATATTGGACAATCTTCTGTATTCAGTATCACTGTAATCACACCATACCTTGTGTTTCTCACCATCTGTCACTTCAAGGTTTCCACCAATTTCAGGAGATATACCATCAATGTTTTTCACATTTGAACAGAACACGATACTGTAATTTCCTCCCACCTTCTTTGGAGATCCATCAAGTGTCTTCAACTGTTGGTTGAAATTGGCAGCGAAGTCACCAGTCACAAGTTCAGGACCCCCGATAAAATCTTTGAACCTGTTCTGATATATTACAAAATCACCGTCAACTTCTGTCGGTGAATTTTCAAGTGACTCAAGTTGAAGATTGTTTGTCAACCACATACTACCCTTTATCTTTCCAAACTTGAAAGGAAGTTTCCCATCAACAAGGTCATCCTTTGAAATACTGATATTCCTGAACAAATCAACTGTAAGGTCACTTCCATTTATACTGTATTCATTTGGTTTCAATTCATGCCTTTCAACAAATGCCTTGACCTTCTCCTCAAACCATTTATCCTCTTTCCTGACTGAACCTGTGTTACTTCTCTTATGCATGTCGGCCCAGACAGATTCATTTATGTCACTTAATCTCTTCATAATACCTTATAATATTTATGGTAATATGAAAAAATGGAGTCTCATATGAAACTCCATTCTGTAATAATATGAATATGAATTATGTAGTAAGTATATACCAAGCACCGGACATATCTTTGAGTTCCTGGATTATCTGTTCCTTTTCAGTGGATCCTTCATTGGCAATTGCCTCTACATTGACATTGATATTACCAGGCATCTGATAGTTGAATGCACCAAGGATTCTACTCAATTGGACTTTACAATCAGCAATGACATATCTACGGAACAAATCATCATTATAAAGGTCACAATCAGGAACTCTCACCAGGACATCAAGGATGACATCACTTTTCGGGAGTTCACCCAGGAATCTCAGGTTATTGGTCAACCTGTTATACTTGAAAGAAATCATATTCTGGAAAATCTGTCTGGACATATCAAGGAATGCCTCTGTACAGATATAATACATAGTGTTGTCAGCGGAGACCGCCATTGTCCTGTCATAGACAGACTGATAGACCATCCTGTGGAGACTCACATCACCGGAGTTCTTACCAAGGAGACCTGTGTTCCAACCTGCTTCACCTGACCAACCGCCAAGCGAATAGACCCCAACTACCGAGACAACACCTTCAGGAAGAAGATAAGTTCCCCTTGTATGACCTGTGTTCTTTTCCTCACCTTTCCTGAATTTCTCAACCACCTTGTTGTCACCGGGTTCTTTCATTGTATGGATACCCCTTCTAAATGTCCTTTTCCTGATTTCTGATTCAGGTATGGCTATGAACATCTCCTCAGTTGCATCCTCATACATCTTATAGAACATAGTCTTGGCATTCTTGGTCAGCTGGGCAATGGACTCAGCAGGAATGGTGAAAGGTATAGCACCATTCACAGACATCTCATTCTGAACACTCTCAACAAAGTCATTCAGGCACTCCACCTCTTCCAAATTAGAGCAATCAACAAGACTACTAACCTTACTCATTTCTTAAAATTCTTATATATGTTATTTATGACTTAATATGATCCTTTCCCATTATTTTGCCTGTGCATATGTCTTAAAATCAGGTATCATTTCTTTTCAAGTATTTTTAATATGGATTTGTTCGAGTCAGACACTGTATTTAATATAAAATCAATGAATTCTTCACAGAACTCTTTTGTTGTTTTATTGATTTTGAAATCAACCCAATGCTGCATACCATCAAATTCAGAAATTTCAGGAGAATAAGTATCTATAATTTTGTCATATAGATTGTTCAGTTCATTCTTGAAAGGCTTGATGGTCTGTTTCATTAAACTACTCTTATATGTATTAACATTTATTGTAGAAAAATTAACATATCCCATCTCTATATCTACTGTTGCATAAGCGCTTACCGGCAATATTTTAAAAAGAGGAATATGAATATGTCCATTTTTGTATTCAATGGTATCCATATTCACATAGGCAACTTTATATTTGGATATTATATGGTTATAGATGTCATCAAGATAGTCTTCTTTCTTGGAAGCACTACCATTACTCCTCTTGTGCATGTCTGCCCACACAGACTCACCTAATTTTTTGATAACAACAGGTTCTTTGACCATACTCAAAACAATGTCAAGAATCTTTATACAATCAGAATTCTTCATTGGACCGCTTTTGGTATCCACAATGTATGACCTTCTCAAAGTTGGGTATTCTAAATCATACTCCATTTCCAGATTGTCTACCAACTCAGGATAAGACTTGAACAAAATGGATGATATTGCGACACAAGATGGTTTTTCCACATCATAACCATTAAACCCAGTACCTTTTGTCTGATAGTTTATGGTGACAGGAGGTATTCTCTCACCTATTTTCTCTATGGGAATCTGTATGAGTTGAAGACTGGGGTTATTAAGAGAAGGATGTACATCAATATTTTCCACAGAACTATCTGTTGATTCATATGTGTCATCAAGATATTGAATGAACTCATTGAAATCCAATTTGTCAATATAATCATCTTCCTTTCTAATCTGTACTCCATTACTTCTCTTGTGAATGTCAGACCAGATAGATTCTTTTAAGTATGTCTTGAAATCAGGTATCATTTTCTTTTTATATATTTATCTATATCTTTATCTTTAAAAGTATCCATTATATCAATATATGTGTCTATCACATCTATTACAAATTTATTATCAATATCACCTTTTTTAGGTTTTGTACTAATATCGACAAAAACCCTACTATCATATTTACTTATTGGACTTTCTTTTCTTATTTTTATTAAATATTTTTGTTTTAATATTGATGATATACTATCCTTCAATGGGAAATCATATATATAACGGCTATAAACATCATATATTTTATCTTGTGAAATGAAGGAAATAGTTAGATAAACAATACTTGACTCATATGAAAATAAAGGTATTCCTATTAAACCGGATAATACCATAATTTCTTTATCTTTGAACTCATATTTCTTCTGTATATAATCTGAAAGACCTAACATATCAAGATAATTAATGTCATCTTCTTTCCTTTCCTGAGTACCATTACTCCTGCGGTGTATGTCAGCCCACACACTTTCACCTATATATGTTCTAAAATCTGGTATCATATCCTATCTAACAGTTTTTCATTTTCATTGGCATTATCAACAAAGAAGTCAACAACTTCCAGGAAAAATTTTGGTGTCAGTTCACCTCCACCCTTGGGGGTTATGACTATACCATTCACAAATACTGTATCATCCAAATCAAATGTATCCTTGAATTTCTCATATATCTCGGTTTTCTTGATGTGTCCATCCACTGATATATAATTTATTGAGCAATCATTCCAACTGGAAATGATGCGGAGAGCAGACTTTCTGTGTAATACCCTCTCATAATCACGGTCATACAATATGGGTACCGAGATGATACCGAATTCAGACAGACCAATTTCTGAAAATGCCATCTTGTCAAGTACCTTATAATGTTCCTTGAGATATTTGTAAAACTCCTTGTCATTCATATCTTCCTTCCTAATCTGACTTCCATTACTTCTGCGATGCATATCAGACCAGACAGATTCATTTGTCTTTTTCTCCAGGAAAAATTCAATCAATTTTACAAATGTATTATTTGATTTTGTCCAATCCTTTTCAAAAACACTAAATGTACTATGACCAAGTATATTTACATTAAATATCTTTTTAAGTCCAGGTACATCTACATATTTGTTACCACGTTGTATTAATATATTATATATCTTCCCATCAACTACATTAAAACTTAAATCAATTCCAGAGATAATATCTATTTCTATATGTTTTGATTTTTCATCTGAACTTTCAACAATAGAAAACCAATCTCCTTTTTCTGAATAGTTATCTTTAATGTAATCAGCAAATGTATCAAAGTTCATATGATTAATGTCATCCTCTTTTCTTACAATTTTTCCATTACTTCTTTTGTGCATATCAGACCAGACAGATTCATTCACCACTATTTCAACATATGGTTTTTTGACCATACTGACACATTTATCTATGATATCTATATAATGATGGAACTTGTATTTACCATTGACTATTGATATGATACCATTTTCATTCACATCATATTCCGGACCGAACACATCCCTGAAATCAGGATAGTCAAGGATAAATGAATCATAATAGGATATCCTTAATTCTTTAATCTCTTCTACCCTATAATTGTATTTCATTTCAATACAATATGTGTAAGAAAAACCATCATTATGTGTGTATTCTATTGGTGTTGAGAACACATGCTCTTTTTTAATTGGATTGTTCATACACTCCATATCTTTCCAGGCTCTTCCAGTCTTTCCTATCACATTGTATCTTTTATGCCAATAATCATAAAACTCATGTAATGACATATTGTCCAGACTGTCCTCTTTCCTTTCCTGACTGCCATTACTTCTCCTGTGCATATCTGACCATACACTTTCTCCAATATATGTTCTGAAATCCGGTATCATATTATCCAATCTTTATTTTCTTTGAGAAATCATCCACAGTAAGCTGTTGTATAGGTGAAGATGTCTGACCATCGGATGAAAAATGTTTATGATTGTTAAAGACCTTCATCAACTTACTACCCAATATGAGTTTGTCTTCTGCATCCGCAGTAATGTTCACGTCATTACAATCCAGATGAACCTTTGAATCAGTATGTATGGTGATGTCATTGTTCCTTGTATCTATGGACATACCGGCCCCACCAGCAGTCCTAATCTCCATATTTCCATATTTTGGTAATGAGATGACATTCCCATCACATTCTATTGTAAGACCTTTCTCAGGGATGTAATAGATTTTCATATAATCCTTTGACCCATCATCATTGTAGTCTTCAGAAAATGCAATGACTTTTACTTTCTCACTGGCATCAGCATTGTCATAGAGGATATCCTTCACATTACCCCTCACTTCAACTGCACCATAATAGACAATGTTGTAAGCATCTTTCACTTCAACATAAACCCTATCACCTTTTTTGGGTACAGAATAACTTCCATTGTTATAGTTCAATGATGGGGCAGGAAGTGCCCATGGAAGGTCATCATCAAGGATAACATATTGGCCATTTACAGTTTGAGTGTGAATTCCATAAACCCTTATCTGACACCTGTTTTTGAATGCTGGATCGTAATTATTTACTACAATTCCTGTTTTCATACATAAATATTTTTAGAAAGAGTCCTTAATATATAGATATTTATGAGATTCTTATACAATTAAATGTATTTTATGGCATCTGAAAAACCACAGCAACAACCCATAAAAAAGAATATGGTGTGGAGTACAAAGGCAATGGAAAGCTGGATGGCAGACCATGCAGAAGGTACATTCCACAAGGAAAACCCTTGGCTTGACAACCAGGTTGGTGTGAAGAGAGCGGGTTTGTTGTTTGACTATACAACAGAAGAAATAGAGGAACTGACAAAATCAGCAAATGATGTGATTTATTTTGCCAATCACTATGGTTATTGTATGCACGGTTCCCAGGGATATAAACCCATTACATTGAGAGATTACCAAGAAGAGATGCTTCACAGTTATGCCGACAACAGGTTCACCTGTTGTATGTCATCAAGACAGGTCGGTAAGACTGTGGTTGCTGCTCTTTTCCTTCTCCATGAGGCAATCTTCAATGTTGATAGAAACATAGGTATTGCTGCGAACAAACTCGTGACCGCAGTAGAAATAGTGGATAAGATAAAGGAGATTATGGACTACCTCCCATTCTTTATGAAACCTGGTATCAAGGTATATAACCAGACTATGATAGTGTTTGAGAATGGTTGTAGAATCATTGCTCAGGCAACTACCAAGAGGTCATTCATTGGTTTCACTATCCACACTCTTTACTGTGATGAGTTTGCTCATGTTGAACCTCACATCCTTGATGAGTTCTATGAGAACATCATGCCTACTGTTTCATCAATGGAAGACTCAAAGATTATCATCACATCCACCCCTAATGGATATAACAAATTCTTTGACATCTACCAAGGCGGTGTTGATGGTACCAATTCATATCACTCAATCAGGGTTGACTGGTGGCAGGTACCTGGAAGGGATGATGCCTGGAAAGAAAAGACCATAGCGGACTGCGGAGGTGAGGATGAGTTTATGAGACAGTTCGGTAATTCATTCTTGTCTACTGGTAACACCCTGTTGTCTCCAGACAGTCTTGCCAAGTTGCAGAAGGGAAGGGTGAAATATGTCAGGAAAGAACTTCCTGAAGTGGAAAAGAACTGGGAAGAAGAATACAAGGAACTCAAATTCCATCCTGACTTTGATGTTGATGAATTAAGAAACCCTAAAAAGAAATGGGTGTTGAGTATTGACCTCTCAGAAGGTGGTGGCGGAGACAACTCCATCCTGAATCTTTTCAATTTGAGGATGAAAACAAAAGACCTGATGAAAGATTTTCTGAAGGATCCAGACAAGGAAGTGAAGAAATCTGATTATTTCCAGTTGGTCCAGGTTGGCAGGTTCAAGAGCAACATCACCACATTGCCTAAACTGGCAAAATTGACATATGTCCTTATCAATGACATCATAGGTTCTGACAATATAAGGGTTGTTGTTGAATACAATGCTTTCGGTGGAGAGTTCTTGAGACTGTTACAGACAGTGTTTGGAGACAACAACAACTTTGATATGTCTTGTATCCTTAAATTCAACCACACCCTTGATGCAAAGGCAAAGAAATATGGTCTGAAAGTGAGACCTGACAACAAACCAGTCCTGTGTATCACCCTGAAAGGTATGATTTCAACTGACAATGTGATAGTGACAGATGATGATACTGTCGGTGAGTTCGAGGTATTCAGTAAGATTGGAAGTACCTGGAAGGCAAGTAGAGACCATGATGACCTGGCGATGTCCACTGTGGATGTGACAGCAATCTTTGACCACCCTTATTTTGAAGTGATGATGGAAGAGGTGATGGGTCTTGAAGAGAATGAAGAGATGTACAAGATACTGATGTCAAAGATGGATGAGAAATATGGTAATCTCTATGACAATTATCAGAACATCTCAAAGACCACCCCGGAAGAAGACTTGAGATATACAGGTACTGACTTTGGCGGATATTTTGGAAATAAAGGTATTTACAATTAATATGAAGAGATTAAGTAAAATTGATGAATCAGTCTGGGTGGACATTCATAAAAGAAGTAATGGAAGTCAGGAAAGAAAAGAGGATGACATTAATGTTATGGATATGGATATGTTCTTTGAATATCTACAAGGACTATATAAACCAACAATGTCAACATATAATGTGGTTATTTACCATGTTCCAAGGACTATGATTCTGGTTCCAATATCTATAAATGGGTTATATAGTTCCGGTTCTGTATCATATGTTTCACTGGAATTTGATAAAGTGTCTGATAAAAAAATTGTTACCCTTGATATAAGGTCTTTGCATAGACTTCCTGAAGGATGTGAATACAAGTTGAAAGAGATGTATAAGATAAAATATATGAGTGATTCTCCCAAAAGGCAGGCACATATAATTATAAATCCAAAGGATTCAAGTGATGTGACAAACAAATTCTACATAGAAATCATAGACTTTATGCTGGACAATATAAAAGATGGATATAACAGATTGGTAAAAAAAGTAGAATTGACATCTTATGTTGGTGAGAGTATCTGGGCTGATATGCATAAGAGAAGTAATGGTGAACAGGAAAGGAAAGAGGATAACATTGACAAACTTGATTTCCATGAATTTGTCTCATACCTCAAAGACACATATACAATAGATGACCAGACAAATTTCTTTGATATTGGTATATTCCCCACCAGGGGTACAGACATTGTGAACATATCAATACCGATTGAGAAAAAGGACATTTATGGAGAAGACAGGAATGGAAACAGGATGCTCACAATCGGTAAAGACCAAAAGACGGATGAGTTTGTGAACATAAGACCTAACAAGTATATTTTTCAACTTTATCCAAGAGAACTTGTCAAAACATTCAAAGATGATTTTGGTATTGATTATGATCTCCTTGAGTTGATTCCTAAAAATGGTAAGATAACCAACACTATGTGTGTTAAAGTGATAGACAAACTACTTTCTATTGTTGAAAGACCATTATTAATTAAAAAATGATAATTATGATACCTGATTTTAAAACATATATAGGAGAAAGTGTCTGGGCAGATATGCACAGGAGAAGTAATGGTAACCTGGAAAGAAAAGAGGATGACATCAGCAGTCTTAACAGGGATGGTTTATTTGAACATATTTTTAATGTGTATGAGATGATTAATGATTTTCCACGTCCATTGACATCACAGACATCACAGGCGCATACATATTTTTCAATACCTATATTCAAATCAAATTCAAATTAATTCAGATTGGATGCCAGTTTCCAATATGGTGTGATAACTAATATAACCCTGCTGGCGACCATTTCAGATGCAAGGGAGTTCAAGCAGGCACTACAAGACAACTTCAAGGTTACAATCAGGGATGATGATGCATTGAAAATAGAAGATAAGAATGGAAATGTGTCAAACCAGGTTTGTATGGATCTGATAAAGGTGATAGTGGAGAATGCTCCACAACCATTATTGAAAAAGAGGGATTGAACATCCCTCTTTTCTATTTCAAACCAAGACCTCTTCTTGCAAGATAAGTAACCTTTTCAGCATAGGTCATTTCTTTTTCTCCCTTTGAGTTTTTGGAGTGTTTTGAACCATCAGGAAGTGTAGGTTCATCTGAACTCTTATAAAGACTGTCATTACTTGAAGGTATATTCATAATATCTCCTTCCTTTACTGCAAATGGATTGAAGATATGGTTGGCATACATCACCAAATCTATCATATCCAAATCTTTCTTCACATTCCTCCACACAAAGGTATCAATCCTTCCATTACAATCCTGGTCAAGTTTCTTTATTGAACTACCTTCAATCCCACTTACATCAACCACAGGAATACACATATTGATGTACTCTTCATCATCATATCCCAGATATGTCCTCTTTGTATCAAGCAGTTTATCCATTCAAGAATCCTCCGATAGTTTTAATTGTATTCTCTCCAAATGTAGAGTGTGAGGCGGAAGTCTTGTGGTATTTACCATTGGTTTCAAACTTCATATTAACTTCCTGTTCCTCCATATTCTTGTCTTTCTTGAAGTTCTGCATCGAATCGACAGTCTTGTATGCATTAAGAACCTCACCATTGGTGAATGAGTAGAACCTACCCTTTGCACCATTGAACATATTCTCTATACCTGCATTATCCCTTGGCATACAGTGTTCAAGTTCAACCACGAATTTCACCTCGGTTGGGAAGTCATCATAACCCAGGGCATCCCCAAACTGGACACTGGTCTTTGTGACAGCCATATTTCCCATCATAGCGATTGGGTCAAGCGGATTACCGATAGTCACATGCCAGAATCCTGAAGGTTTTCCTGACAGGAGTGCCGGAACCGCCTGACCTTCACCGGCAACACCAATGTTACCACCAAGGAGATTACCTACCAGACCCTGTAAGAATCCTGAGCCCACATTCTTAATACCATTCCAAAGACCTTTGAAGAAATCTTCCGGACCATTGATGGAATCCATCTGTGATATTTTCCTGAATCCTTCCTTCACATCGCCGGCAAGACTGGCCAGGTATGCACCGAACTTACCCTTTCTCAACAAATCGGGGTCTCCATACTGCGGTGCGATATTCCTGTTACCATAGAAGATGGTCTCACCACCCCAGAATGTACCATAGTTTCCTGTGAGAATCAGGAAGTTGGACAAAATGTCCATCATAGCAATTCTCGGATTGACACACTTCAATGATTTCAATGAGTATTCAAAAGTAAGTGAGAAATTATTGGAGAATGTGAGACCCCTGGATCTGAGCTTCACCCTGTTGACCACATTGACATCACCATAGAGTTCTTCTCCATATCTGGCATTGAAGGTGTTTCCTTCATACTGGTGTTGTTGTGCAAACACATCCTGTATACCTACACCCTTTCCCTGTGCCATAGCAGACATCATCCACAGACTCTTCATCTGGGCAGTGGCACTGGTGCTTCCTCCAATCCTTGATTCACCTCTCAACAGTTCATCACTGATACCTGCCCTGGCTTTCATCTGGGCGGCCAAACCACCATCAGGGTTCTGAATGGATTCAGTCTTACCTTCCCTGTCCTCCCAGTTGGCACCATAGTCAAACTTCAAGATGTCCGACAGTTTGTTTCCAGTCTTCTCTCCCATATAAGTGACAGCCGTTGCAAGAGCAAAATAATCGTCAAAATAACCATTCATACGGTTGACATCAATAGCAGGCATATCCAGACCGAACATATGGTCTTCACAAGGTCTTGTGTACCTTCTCAATGTGATCATCTGGTTGTTTGGAATCTGGTTATAGTATTTCAGATAGATAAAATCCTGCATCTTGTACCTGGCAAGTCCATATGGGTCAAAATCCTCTGAACCATAATATGAGATGATGTTCTTATAGGTAGGATTTTTCTTATCCCTGAGGAATGCCGCCAGATACCTGTCCTTCATGATACACCTTTCATAGTCACTATACTCAGTGAAGTCTGCCTGGTTGGAGAACATTGGATAACCATTATATATGGTTCTATAGTTGATTGCCACATTGTCATTCATAATAGAATGAGGAAGCATCAACTTACCGTTACTCTCATCACTGGCAACAAAAAAACTCAATCCACCCTCCGCATCAGGTTTCAGGTTCTTCACTTCCGGTGGAAATGGAGTCATCCTGGAGTCTATGTTACAGGCATCATAATAAAAAGTATTTGGCATATATTGTAATATACAGTATATAAGTATTTATGAATAACCATAAATATTCTATATAAGGTTGTTTAGATATTTTTTTTCTTATGCAGGATTCAACAAGATATTTTCAATTGGCACCTGAAATACTGGTGGAGTACAATTACAACAATTTGATGGGAGCAGTAGACCAATATGGTGATGTTTCCGACCGTATTGTTGACTTTGAGGATGACGCATATGTTGTGGACAACAAATATTGTTCAAATAGGACATTCTTCTGCCGAGAATTCACGGATGTTTTGGATACTTTGAATGCAGACGGGAACAGAATAACCATAAAGAGGGATGTCAGTAACAATTTTGTACTTCCTGTCAACAAGTCTGAATCAAAATTTGCACAAGGTTCAAAAAACCATGTTTTTAACCGTGATTTTGATTTCCATATGTTCTCACCTTCAACAGGTAATGATGATATGACTGATGATATGCTTGTCGACAGGTTCAGACTGCATTTCACAAGCAAGAATTATTTTGGAAGTTATGACGGATACATCATCACTGTACATATCTATGATGGATTGAAGAATAAAATAGGTCTTCTTTCACAACTCATAAGGAAAACAGATGATGTAAATATCAACATAAATCCTGCCCTTATCAACCAGAAGTTATACACAACATACAGGGATTTCATCATTCCGAACATATCTGCATTGTTAAGTGCAGAAACTATCAGCAATCAACTTCCTGGTGCCCTTGAATTGAAGAACACCCTGTTCCCTAAAAGAACAATTTCAACAAACTATGACATTCTGAAGAACTCACCGGTGATGATGAGTATCTATGGTGTAAAATCCACATATGAAGTCAATGGTTATGAGAATTACAATGTAGAAAAAATCAATACAATCTACATCCCGATTGTCGATAAATCAAATGAGATGTCAATCCACGTGGGTGAGGCGGCAGATGGAGATTACTTTGAAATCTATCCTGAAATTGACAACAGGAATCTGTCATTCTCTGATTATATCTACAACCTTTCTGACGGGCATCCTGAACATTACATTGTCTTCTATGAACTCACCCTGCATGAACACTATACTGATTTGATGAATGTACCGCATGATGATATGACCCACAGGGAACAGTATATCATCAATGCTGCACAGCAGATAGATGACAACGGTGACACTGTATTGGAGATAAATGAAAAGGAACTGGACAGCGTTATGTATTACAGACCTGTCCTCAAACACAGTGGAAGGGTCGGTTGGTTCACCATAGATGTAAGGGTGAATATCATCAACACCTTTGACAATACCACAATAGTCAAGAAAATATCAGTTGATTATGGAACTCCCGTTGATGACCCACAAACTGTCAGGAATCAGAACAGTATCATTGTTGGAGATCCCAAGAAATACGGGAAGAGGATGAACAAGATTTACCTTGGAGATGTTCCGGCACAGGTGAATGTGTATAACAAGAAACCGGATCTGGATACAGATACAGTGAGAATCACCAATGCCAGCTCCAATGTGAAGATTGAAAACCACCAGCATTCGGTAATCGGATTCATAGAATGTGCCAATGTAGGTGTAACAATAGAACAGATACCAAAAGAGGTATTACAATAAATCAAAAAGAGAACCCCGAAAGGTTCTCTTTTCTTTTTCAAGTTTACTACATCGCTGCGACTGGGAAACCTCGGTTGTCCGGAGCATCCTACCTACTGGAAGGACTCTGTACGAGGATTACATTACCTTTGGACTAATGTCTTTACAAGGTTTTACTCTCCTGTTGGCAAGGCGCTTCTTTCAGGATTTATGGGTTATGTTCCTGAATACAAGGCTCGTGAGCAGCCCGACATTAATTATTCCCGGGGTCGGTTTCATATCCTCACTACTGCTTGGCAAGGTTCTAAACTATGATAGAACAACTTGAACTTATCAAGAATGACTTTTAGTCATCCTCTTTGTGTTTCTTTTTCTTGTCATCATCATCGTCATCATCCTTCTCCTCCTTGTCATCATCATCGTCATCATCATCATCATCATCTTTCTCCTTCTTCTTTGGCTCTTCTACCTTTTCCTTCTTCTCCTCTTTCTTATCTTCTTTCTCTTCCTTCTTTGGTTCAGAACCATCATTTCCCTTCTCATCACTGGCGACATCAGTACACATAACTGTCTCATCTTTCTCTACAGGGATGATTTCAAATGCCTTGTTCAACTCTGCATTACTCTTCTGGAATGCCTTTGTTTCAGGTGATTCTTCTTTCTCACCCTCTGCTATCTTCTGATTCCAGAAAGTATCATAATCTTTAATGGTACCCTGGTAGAAACGGATTTTCTTCAAGATGAAATCTTCCTGATTATCCACCGGAACCTCTTTTTTTACATTATCTTTACTCATAATCTAAATATAACAAATTATAAGTTATTTATGACTAACCCAAAATGGTCCAGATTTCCCTGAAATTGTAGAAGTCTGAATATGGGAGAACTACATAACCCCTGTCTGCAAAACCGACACCCCAGGAGTTCCTGATGATATATCCCTTTTCATCCCATCCTACAATGGTGATGGAGTGCCAACCCTCAATCTTACCACCAGTTTTCTTCCAGAACTGGTCTGCCTCTGAATCATAAACGGGCAATGCACCGAAGCATGGACCGTTAGCAATAAGGGCTGTTTTCAGATACTGCTCATTGGGGATGAATCCGACCGCTGAAATCTTCATAATACCCTTGTCAGTCTTCACACCTTTCTTTTTGAGGAAGTCAAATGCATCCTGATAGGTCATACCCTCTCCACCATGGGTCTTCTTTGAATAATAGATGTCGGAGTATTTGATGTGGTAGTCATTCTTGGTACCCTTCTTCACATTCTCCCTCCAGTTCAGCCAGCAGGCGATTGAGTGGGGGATACAATAGGGATCCGCACCCTGGTTGGTGACAGGTGACAGGAATGGTCTGTATGTGTACTTCTTGGGAAGACTCTTTGACTTCATATTGTACCTTGGAGTCTTTGAAGTAATCAATGATGGTATAAATCCGTATGTTTTCATTATTCAACAACTCTTTTATTTAGTATATAAAGTGTGTCCTGATAGGAACAAAGGGTATAGACAGTACCGGTAGAGTCTGTCATCTCCTTGATAAATACATATTTGTAAAGAAGTTCAGACCTGTCCTCGGATAAAACAGGTGAGGCAATCCAGTCTTCTTCAATGTTGAAGGAAAGTTCATCCACCATAATCACTGAATCCAACTGTGTCCTTGTCAAAGTGTCCTCTACAGCAATCATAGTATGTTCTATGATTTCATTGTCCACTTTCTTCTGACAGGTAGATACGGATAAAAGAAAAGCCAACAGAATGGCAATGATTTTATTCATATGTTGCAAGTGTTTTTGTTATATTTTATTTATGAGAAAAAGTAATACCTTATGAAGAACTACTATGATATTCTTGGGTTGAACAAGAATGCAACCCAGGATGATATAAAGAAAGCATACAGGGAGATGTGCAAGAAATATCACCCTGACAGAACTGGTGGTGATGACACCAAAATCAAGGAGATCAATGAAGCGTATGCAACCCTTGGAGATGAGAACAAGAAGAGGGAGTATGATGCCCAGAATGATATGGGTGGATTTTCCGGATTTTCCAACTGGTTCAGAACTGGTAATTCATTCAGGATGGCATCAGATGTAAACATGAATATCACAATAAGTCTGGAAGATGCCTATTTTGGGTGTAAGGTACCAGTGAAGGTGAATGGAAAACTATATTCTGTTGATGTCCCGAAAGGAACACCAAACAAGAAGATGTTGAGGATACCCGGACTTGGACAGTCAGGATATAATATCCATGGACAACAGACAACAGGTGACTTGATTGTGACTGTATTTGTACAAAATACAGAAAGTATGACATTGAATAACAATGGGTTACTGGAAGTACTTTATGTTGTTGACTGGATAGATGCCATTCTGGGTGGAGAAGAAGAGATAGACATCTTTGACAAGAAGGTGAAAATCAGGATTCCCAAGTACACACAGAATGGAGGTTATACCATCATTGGAGGAAAGGGGTTCAGGAAATTTGACAGTGATGAGTGCGGTAGTCTGAAAGTGAACTTCCTTATCAGGATGCCAAAGAGTCTGACCGATGACCAGGTAAAGGAACTGCAAAAAATAAAAGAGAGTCTGAAATAGACTCTCTTTTTATATGCTTCTTCTATAATCAAATATTGGTTTTTCAGCTGTATTTGGGAATATATTTACAAAGACTCCATTTTTTGGTAATACTAAATATTTTGCGGATATGAGAGTTGATGTGAAAAATCCATTAAAATAAACACCTGTTGCTGCTTGATTATCAATTTGATTGAAATCATATGTAGCATTTCTAAAATTGTCTTCACTCCAATTTTCACCATTGTATCCATAAAATAAAGAACCTATGTTTCCATATGCATTGAATTCAGCAGTACCATAAATATGCGTACTCCATCTTGCACCATAAGAACCACCATAATAATTTGAATATATTCCTGGATTTTTAGATATACCACTTCCACCAGTTCCTCTAAATTGTAAAATATCACCAGTATTAACATCTATTGTGTTATCTGACATACTAATATATTTTGTTGTCCAGGATTCTCCAAAATTTTTTGTAAATTGATACTGTTTAGAACTTTCTACATTAGAACTACCACCACCAACACTATTACTTGCTTTAATATTTAATGTACCAGATGTTAAAATTTCCAATGTGAAATATTGTTGATAGTACTTTTCATACTCTGTCAAGTTATACCTAACATCATTATTTACACAAGAAATTATAGGTTCCAAATATGGGGTGTGTGTATAGAGATTTGTTTCGTCACTATATTTATAAAAATTATTACTATCTTGTAAAGTATCAAATCTTTTTACATATTTCATATTGTAACATATGTTTTTTTATCTAAAAAGTGGCCCGTTTCTATATTATAAGAAAAGAAGGTTAAAATACAAAGTCAATGACATTGCTTGCTACACTTGTGTCACACAAAAAGTCAATGTTCACCTTTGCCTCATACTTGTTACCTGAAATCTCCCTTCCTGACAATCCTCTTTCCCTGTAGTAGGTCTTGAATGCCTTTACAACAACAGTGATTGTATCAAGGTCTGTGGCCTTTGTGAGGTCAGAATAGTTTGTCCTTCCAATGAAGAGTTTACCAGGTTTCTCAACAATGATGTTTGGAAGAATCTGCTCAACCAGGAACTTCTTCAAGACTTCCGGGTCTGCATTGTTCTCTGCATCTATGATGTAACCTCCGAATGACTGACCATTGATGGACTCATTCATAAGGTAACCCAGTTTGGAGATGTGTTCAACCGGTCCGCCAACCCCCTGGCAGTCAAACCAGAATGGGATTCTCTCCTCAACCAGTTTGCAAAGGACTACCTCAAATGTGTTCTTGAAATCATTGTTGGTGAGTTTCCTTCCTTCTCTTTCATTCCTATAATTTGATAAAATTCCTTCATTGAGGAATTGTTTCCAAGATGGCATCATAATCTTATACTGTTCTAAATATTACTATAATGTATTTATGAAAGACCATAAATAACTTATGAGAAAATTGAGTCAAATAACCGAATCAGTCTGGGCTGACATTCATAAAAGGAGTAATGGGATTCAAGTAAAGAGGGAAGATGATGTGAATCGTATGGATTTCACTACTTTTTATGATTATCTTGAATTAAAGTATAAAGACAAGTATGTATATATAACAAAATCCAATACTTGGCTTTGTGTTGTACTTGAGTATGCCATTAATTTGATTGTTCATTATAGTAATAATAAAATCAAGGATATTAGAATAGAATCACTTGATGAACATTTCTTCTCATTTTCAAAAGAGTTTAAAGAAAACTACAAAATAATATATAAAGGTGACAGTAAATTTGAAATTAAAGATAGAAATAATGTTGTCACCAATGAAACTGTTGATAAATTCATTGAATCTTACTACAATAATATAATATCAGATAGTGAGTTTAAAATTCTTAATACATATTGTAAACAGTTTGCCAAAACCATTGCCAATGATGCAAATATTACTTGTGATAAATTCATTGATTTTTTGTTGAATCAATTAAAGAAATATGGGGATCTTAAACCTGTAAAGATTACGGATTTTGTTAAATATAATTGGGATGATATATTGAAACTCATTAAACAAGAAAGTACAGGATTGGAAGAATCGGTCTGGTCTGACATTCATAGGAGGAGTAATGGTGAACAGATGAGGAAAGAAGATAAAATACCTTTTTCATCTCTTGATGATGGAAACATCTCAAACCTTTTCACATATATCACACAAAATTATAAATCCATATACCCAAAATATGATGCATATTGTGTGAATGGTAACATCATTATACCTATCACATCTGATTATTCAAAGTTGATGACAGTGACGCAATATTTTTTCCAGGGTGATGAGGATGAATTGGAATATGTTGTGGTAACTAATGATTTGGTTGACAAGATTGATCCTGAATTATATGATTATACAGAGAAGGATTTTGGGTCGGATATACAAACCAAAATCATTGTTGATGACGTGATGCCAAAATCCAGATTTGTACAAATCCTTGACAGTATCCTTGAGAATGTTCCCAACCCAGTATTGAAGAAGATAGGTGATGTCAAGGAGTCTGTCTGGGCAGACCTTCACAAGAGAAGTAACGGGATACAGGTTAAAAAAGAGGATGATATCAATCATCTGGACCAGGATGGGTTGTTTGATTACATAAATGACAATTATGTACCGACAAGCGAATATAGTTTTGATAATGAACCTTTAAAAAAACAGATAGATGTACCTTTTCTTCTTTCTGAAATTGCAAGTTATGGATATACCGCTGTTTTGAAATTTGAGAAACGTGGTATGGTCTTGGTTTTGAGTAAAGATATGGAAAAAGAATGTCCTAATGCATATAATTTGATTAAGGATAATTATATGATATCAGACTTTGATAGATTCCTGTTTTCTATATATCCAAAGAATGGTACCAAGCGGATAGACAACAAATTCTTCATTGATTTTCTGGATTTCTTGATTGACAATGTGAAGGATACTGATAAAGAAAAACTAATAATAAAGAAGAAATGATACCTGATTTCAAAGCATATATAGGAGAAAGTGTATGGACTGATATGCACAAGAGAAGTAATGGATCTGAAATCTGTAAGGAGGACAGAAACAAACTTACTGATGGGATTGAAAAGGCAAGGAAACAGGAGTTTGTACATTTAAAAGAATGGAGGACTGGAAGGGACTATGCATTCGCACTATGTAATTTTGGAGCGGACAGTTATGATGAGCCAGGACTGTATCTCAATTCAGAAGAACTGGTTGAACTGAGAGATCTTCTTGCTGACACTGAATTTGAAATAGCCAGTGTTCCGGCCTGGGATTTATTGATCAACAGGTCATTTGAGAGAAAGAAGATTAAAGGATACTGGCATTATATATTTGATGATGGTGAAAATAAACTCTATGTACCTAATTTTGGTTACATTTCAGAATATTATGCACGGCATCCGGAACAGGAAGAGAACATATCAGGATTAGACAAGAGAAGTCATACACCTTATGGTGCTTGTTTGAAAGATGGTGCTTATTACATAATGCTTTACAATGAAGATAAATCATTTATGGATAAGTTATACAAGAACCAAGACGGACCTCTTACAGATAAGTTACAAGTCCGTCTTGTGAAGAAAATATCATAAATAACTATATAAGATTTAATAGTATGAAGAATATTAAAGAAAGATTGACTGAAATCATAGAGCAGGCAAGTTGTGAGACACAAAAGTGTGCCAACTGCAAGAGTTACAATGGTAACGGTTGCACATTCGGTTGCCTCAATGAGAGGGTGAAGATGACATCACCAAATTATTCCTGTAACAATTTCAATGGAAGGTATGTCTTGGAAGAGAAGACCATTGACGTGTTGAGAGACCTTTTGAAGATTGCAGAAAGACTGGATGAGGGTGAGAAGAACCTTGACCTTCTTCTTGAAGGAAAGATTACAGAGAAAGAGTTCAATGATATTGTAGGTTAATATGAGCAATGATGTCTTGAAATTTGATGATTTTGTGAATGAGGAACTGAACCTGAACAGATTTGACAATGGTGTTTGCAGGTTCAGTGAAAGGTGGTTCTATTACAACCTTGATGATGACATCATCTATGGAAGTGATGAGAAACCTGTTCTGGATGACAATATCTTGTTTGCATTCAATCCCATCTCCTGCACTATCATAATGGATGGTGAGGAACGGCAGTATGATGTGAACAATCCTGTATGTCTCATTCATTATGACCTTATGAACAATGAGGTGTTTTTTTACACGGATAATGCCCTGGAGTTCTTACAGATGGAACTGAACTTCCCTGGTGATGACATTACATCAGTCCGTTCAAGGCACAGGTTGGAATACCTGTTCCAGAATCAGAATGATGACAAGTTCATCCTGATATATGGAGACCAGATGATTGCCTCTACATTCGATGTGATAGAAGAAAATTAAAACAATATAACAATTATGGAAATTACAGAATATCTTTTGAAGTTTACCACATATCAGAATTATAGAAACTGGGTAAACAGTAATGGTACATTAGCTGCAAAATGTGTATGTCTGGTGAGTGATACAAGTAGAGTTTATTTTCATGGAACACTTGACTTAGAATAATAGAAACCTACATAGAGAGCAATGAGAGCAGGATTAAAAAATCCTGCTCTTTTTCATAAATAGTATATAATCAAATTATTGGAGACATATGATATACTTGCATGAGTTTGACAGAATATCCAAATTTAATAAGAAAACAAAATCAATATATCCATATGTTGAATCCTTTGTTGCTGGTGGTAAAACATATGTATTGAGTCATGAAGATGTTATAGACTGTCAATGGTATTGGGTAAATGAAAATGACAATGAAGATGTTTTAATGACATTTAGAAGAAACCCCAAAGTTGGTATAACACAATTACAACAAGTATTGGATACACATAATACAACCTATAATACTGCAAAAGAAAAATATGATATTATCAATGAATGGTCTGGTGCATTTGATGGAACATATATTGATGATAATTATGTACCTATAGAAGGTTATTGTGTAGAGATAACTTCTGTAAACATAAATGATGATTGTTACACAGAACCATGGGTTTCCATAACAGATACAAGGAAAATAGAAGTTACATATAGTTCTTCTTGGCTGTGTGGCATATATGAATATGTTGGAGAATATGATGTATTTGAAGGAATTCCAGACTAATAAAAAATATTTAATATTATGGATAATTATTTAGGTAAAAGACATATTTGGAAAAAGGTTGATGATAATCATTATATATCAACTATCAATGAACAGCCAGAGATAAATGATGGGGTTTGTGAGGTATTATTTAATAATTATTCTGCTACAGATTATCATGGAGGTGTCGCACGTGATGGTAATAAAGTCATTGCTGTTTTTGATGAAACTGTTACCAACTTCAATTTTCCAAAGTATCATTATGTAAATATGCCTTTGACTATTGAGGCAAAACGTGCATGTGAATTTTCTATTTCAAGATGGAATGATAATCTTGATAGTAATGAACCATTCACATCATCAAATTTTTATTACAGGACATCAACTTCTGGTAATTGGGTACCTTATACATCTACTAATACTATAAGTTTGAATAAAGGTGACATACTTCAATTCAAGGGTGATTTTACTGACCATGAATATAATATGGAATTTTACACATCAAAATCAAATTGTATTAAAATATATGGAAATCCTTTATCCATTCTTGACAGTGAGAACTATGCAACATTAGACCATTTTCCTAATGGTGATGATGATGTAGGGTTTATTAGTTTTCACCTTTTTGATCATTGTGGTATAACGTTCGGTTATGATATTGACAATTATCCATATGTGTCATTTCCATTTGATGTGTCAAATGTTTTTGGTGGGAATCTTCCTGTATAAAATCAAAAAGGGTTGGAATTATCCAACCCTTTTTTGTTACCCGGGTGTCTAACCAATCCCTGACTACCCTGTCGGCAACATTATTTGTTATATTTATGTAGTGATTATTTGTTTTTGTCAAGAAAAAACATTATCTTTGTATCAGAGATATAACAAGTAAATATGAAAAAAATACCAAGACCAAAATTCTATGTTCTTCAGAAGGACTTCAATGATGGCAAGATAAAACCATATGATGTCCTGACTGTCGTGTTCCATGAAATACTGACAGAGAAGGATACAATCAAGAAAAAATCATTCTGTATCTCCGGAGAAAACTGGAAGCCTATTCCTGTCAGAACAAAGGAACATTGCTTCAAGTTTGTCAAGGACATCCTTATGTATCATTTCTGGGGGAATGCCACCTGGGAATATGTTGCAATTGACTGGCCTTACAGGGACACCATAAAAGAATCCAGACCTGTCAAGATTGATGTCTATGAACAGTTGGAACCGAACCTTCCTCTCATTGTGGATCTGGTCTGGGATTATCTTGAACCAAAGGTGAACAAACTTAAAAAGAAGGAAAATGAATAGTTTTATACTTGAAGAACTGATGGATGAACTGGCCATCAATTTGGGTGTTGTCACCAGTACCAGTCAGGAAGATGTGAAAGAGCGCATTCAGAAAGACAATTGCCAGGATATGTTTCCTATGGTGTCCAATGAGTTCACCAATGACAGCGGGTTTACTGTCAGTATTGATGAAAGTAAATTCTTGAATGACAAAGATTATCACTATGTCTGGCTTATTGGAAGTGATAATGAGGGCAATATGAAATTCCTTCTTTGTATCAGAGAATATGAGAGGGAAAAGACTCTCTCCATTGAGGCATTTGAAGTGAACAAGGATATGAGGGGATATGGTATCGGTGGTAATGTTGTTTCTGTCATTGAATCGGTTGCACAGAATTTCTTTAAGTTCATCTCTGTAAGTCCGTTTGATACGGAGGCAATGAACTTCTGGAATCATATGGAGTATGAAGAGAGTAAGAACGGCCATTGGGTTAAAAAGTTATAGGTATGGAAAAGGTAACTGAAAAATGGTTCAAGGACCATGGATGGAAGAAGTATGAAGACAAGTACAAGGTGTGTGATGACCAGCCTGGTTATGAAAGCGCTGTCAGACATTCCATCCAATACAGTCTGAACACCGATAACATAAATGCCAGATGGGATTGTATTGTCTATGTTACTCCTCCTGGAAGATACAACAGGAAGAAAAAGGTTGAGAGGTTTTATATGTTCTGGGCCAAGGGTAAAAATGGTTTCCAGGTTGAGAACAGGATTTCTCACAGGAGGTTCAATGTGGATCAGATTGAACAAGCTCTTAAGGTCATAGGGTTTGAGGGATGATATACACTGGTTATTATAGTCTTGTCCACAAATATACCAAGGCGGGTCTGAAACTAATAAGTATATCTGTTTCTGAACCTCCGCTCATGCCACTGGATGGGAAGATACCTTCGCTGGCCCCGGACAAACAGATATTGTTTGACTTCAAGAACGGTGTCATAGATGAGATGGAATACACCAGCAGGTATCTCACCCAACTTGACAATATAGGGATAAGGGAGATATTGAGACACATACATAAGTATGGAGATGATGTGGTTCTCCTTTGTTGGGAACATCCTTCTAAATTCTGTCACAGACATATCTTGGCAGACTATATCAACAAAAGAACGAAACTAAATATAGAAGAATATCCAAATGGAAAATCAACAGTACAAATTTGATTTCAGTTTTCTGAAGACCTCAATCTGGATTACGGTAATTCTGGCAATTTTTAAGCTGGCAGGTGTCATCAATATTGATACTATATGGGTTTTTATACCTATCTTCATTGCCCTGGCACTTATGTTTTTCATTGTTTTCCTTATTGGACTCATTGTGATTTATCTGGTTGCAACAGGTGCTGTAAATACTGATAATGAGACCAAAACAGAAGAAAAAACAGAGGAAGAGTCATAAATATCTTAATACAACATAATGATTATAGTATGACTATCAGGGAAATAATCAATGGACTTGAAGAAAATATCATTCAGTTGAAGGAAGAGAATGTAAGACTCAAAGAAACACTCAGGAATGCCATTGAAGAGAAGTTACAGTTAGAAAGGGAACTCCATTCATTGAAGAAGAGACGGCCCAAGCCTGAATTAAAACCCTATGTTGCACCTGAAACAAAGGTGATTGACAATGGTGATTCAGACACACCTGTGGAGGTGAAACCGAAGAGATCCAGGAGAAGAAAGGAAGTTGTTGAATAAAATATAATAGGTTATGGCAGAATTGAATCTTGCTCTCAAAAAGGAAGTTTTTGAGGCATTGCAAAACAAGGAAAGTAATGAAATTCCCATCAAGAAGAATAATTGGTGGAAGAAAAGGTTGATGGACACTGATACCGGAAGGTTCAAGTGGTTTGATGAAGTGGTTGCCTCCTGTGGTAGTTCAGACAAATACAGGTATGAGATTGACCACATTGAAGATCAGGGTGACCAGTATATCATATTTGTTGTCCTGGACAAACCAGTTGAAGATGAACCACAGTATGAAGATCAGGGCGATTCTGATTCTGATGTGGAAGATATTGATGGTGAGGTCAATGTAGAAATCAAAGGTGACATCATTGAACCTGACATCATTGAACCTGAAACAATTGAACCTGAAGTGATTGAACCTGTTGTGGTCAACAAGGAAGAACCAGTTCAGGAAGATGAGAAGAAGGATGTCAAGGTTGCCATTCTTGAAGTCTTTAACAAGTTCTGTAAGATGCCAGATGTGTATGTTGTGAACCTTCCACATGTAGTCATCAGGAACAGCGGTATGATTGTGGGTTGCAACAGGAGACTCCTTGCTGACAGGGATTCTGATGTGAGAATTGATTTCAAGAGAATTGAAATAACACAGACCACAGGTGTATCTGATGAAGAATACCTTTATGAGATTGTGAACTACCTGGAAAGTCTTCTGAAGAACAGTTATGTGTTTGTAAACAAGAAATATAGCGGGTTTGCCACAAGTGATTTCGGGGAACTTATTTTCAAACTGGCAGTTGTACCAAAAAAGAAATACCTTTTCATCAGAAAATAATTGAGAGAGTGAGATAATCACTCTCTTTTTGTTATATTTAGTTTGGTAAAGTTATTAAAATTATACATATGACAGATTTGAAAGATTTTGAAAAATTTGCACAGGATAGAAGAATCTCTTCTACCACTCTTGGAAGGTACACCTCTATCTATGGGGGTTATATCAATCCTACCATTCTTGAAGAGAGAAAAATGAATATAACCCAGATGGATGTGTTCTCCAGACTGATGCAGGATAGAATCATCTTTCTTGGAACAGAGATTGACTCCGATGTGGCAAATATCATTACTGCCCAGCTCCTGTGGCTCAACAGTATCTCCGATGAGGAAATCACCCTTATGATTAACTCTCCTGGTGGTGTCTGTTATGATGGTCTTGCCATCTATGACACGATGAAATCCCTTTCGTCAACCGTCGCAACGCAGTGTGTGGGTATGGCTGCATCTATGGGTGCAGTTCTTCTGTCAGCAGGTGAGAAGGGTCACCGTCTTGCCCTCCCTCATTCCAGGGTTATGATCCACCAACCTCTTGGTGGTGCAAGAGGTCAGGCAACAGACATTCTCATTGAGGCTGAACAGATTCAGATTTTGAAGAATGAGTTATGCGGACTCCTGGCTGAGAACTCTGGTCAACCTATTGAAAAGGTTCTTGCAGACTGCGAGCGTGATCACTGGATGATTGCCCAGGAGGCAAAGGAGTATGGTCTTATTGATGAAATTATCACAAAGAAGAAATAGTTATGAAACAAATTTACAAAAAGAAACCCGAATACCTGGATGTGGTATTTGTTGCTGATGACTCACAGAGTATCAAGGATGTGTATGATGTTGCCGGTATCACTAATGCATCCATTTCATTTGATGCTTCCGGTGAAAGAGTCATCATCCTTGAAGATGGTACCAAGATAGGTATCAATGACATTGTGTTCAAGGACAAGAAATCAGGTAAACTGGTTGTTATGCCACAGGAGAAACTTCTCCAGTTCTATGATTTGTATAACGGTGAGAAAGTTGAAGAATAAAGATTATGGGGTACAATATCAACACCAATGACAAAAATGTATCCACCACTGCCGAGCCACAGGCAACAGGGTGGAACATTAATAAAATCTATAACTCAGAATTCACTGTAGATTCCCTTATGCAGACATTGGAAGTGATTGACACTTTCAAGAGACACTATCCCAATGATGAGACAATCAAGGATTTTGAAAAGATTGTCCGTCAGGAATTATGTATGTTGTTTGGTGGAACCATTGATGATTTGACAGATGAAGATTAATGTTGTAACAGCACCTGAACACAGGTATTTCCCTCCACATTCATTGAAGATTTTCCTTGCAGGAGGTATTTGTAAATGTGTAGAGTGGCAGAAAATGGTCATTGAAGAACTCCTGGAAGACGGTCATAATATCCAGAACCGTAATACCAATGATCTTTATATCCTGAACCCAAGAAGGGTTGACTGGATTGATGAACCCGGAGCTGCTGAAAGACAAATAGAGTGGGAGTTTGATATGCTGGAAAGATGTGATATGTTCACTATGTACTTTGCCGGCGGGGAATCAGATCAGCCAATCTGTATGTATGAACTGGGAAGGAATATCCTAAAGATGAGATATGAACATCCTTCCTCCTGGACAGACAGGATTGTCATTACATGTGACAAGAATTACAAGAGACTGAATGATGTCCTTGTTCAGACAAGACTTGCTTCTGATAATCTTATAACTGTGAATGTTGTCGAGGGTGAAAGGGAATCCATATTGAAGCATGCAGAAGATATAAAGACATCTATAAAATATATTGGCAATGAGTAAAGGCGTTATTTCTATGGGCATTCCTGCCCCTATGATCAGGGAAGGTGATAACCTGATTGGTATCATTGTGGATTCCATCCTCAATGCAACCCTTGTGAATACAAAACTGGTTGATTACAAGAATCCTGAAACCGGTAAATGGGAATTGAAAGAAGAGAAAGTATATGACATTGATGACAAAGATGTCATTGGTATTACAGAGTCCATTGTTGCCAGGGCACTTGGTCAGTATGTTACTGTAGATGAGATCGCTGCTGACATCAAAAAGAAGTTTGGTGATAATGCCACCATCGCAGTTGCCTGTCCCATCTATTCAAGGAATAGATTTGCCCCTATCCTCCGGGGTATTGCAAGGGCGGCTAAGAAAATCCTCTTTGTTATGCCTGAATATGATGAGGTTGGTAATCCAAGAGGGGTCAATCCATTCACTGGTGTTGACATTGAAAAGTACTATCAGGAAATCTGTGAACAGGAGAACTGTGAATGTACCTTCAATGAGGATTGGGGAAACAACAGATATGCACTTCTTGATTGTACACTCCATTCTACAAGGACTGAAAAACCCACAAAGCAGGTCTTTTACCGCCTGGATGAAATCTGTTCAGACAAGAGTCCTGACTGGGGACTTCTTGGTACCAACAAATCAACAGAGGAGAGACTGAAACTGTTCCCTTCCGTCAATTCTGCACATAAACTCTGTCAGGTCATCAAGAAGGAACTCAAGAAAAGGACAAAGAAGGATGTCATTGTCTGTGTCTATGGTGACGGTTGTTTCAAGGATCCTGTCGGAGGTATCTGGGAATTTGCTGACCCTGTGACCATGCCTGCTTACACTGACTGGGAACTGATTGAATCCACGCCTAATGAGATTAAACTCAAGGCATATATTGATGAGGGTAAGTCACAGGAAGAGATTGATCAACTTATCAAGGAGAAACAAGACCTTACCGGTTCAATGTCTGCCCAAGGTACTACACCAAGGATTATCCGTGACCTCCTTGCATCATTGATGGATCTCACTTCCGGGTCTGGTGACAGGGGTACACCAATTGTGCTTGTAAAGAACTATTTTAGGAATGTATAACTATGGATGATAAGCTTGAATTGAAAGATGGTTCAATCTGGATTTTGCAAGATATTAAAAATGTTTTTCAGGAACTATATGATCATTATAGGAATGTTGTAAACAGAAATGAATATCTTATGGAAGAAAATAAGAGACTCAAATCTGAAACCTATAAGGATGAAGAACTTGCAAAGATGAAGATTGATTATGAGAAAATGAAGGATGATTATCATCGTGGTTTTCCAATATCAAAGGAAGAGGATGAGAAAATCAAAGAATGGATGGATGAGATATGTAAGGATAATGTCAATGTTGGTGCCATTGGTGGTAGATTCATATATACATTTATTCCTACATCCATAGGTATCATTGGCAATGTGGAAGATTCTGTTACAGGGAAAAAGTTAAGTTTTCAAGATTTACTTTAATATGAAAAAGAAAAAGTGTTCTGCATTTGAGGAGATGTTGATGTGGACATCTTACAGGTACTGTATTGGAAGACACACCTATGTTACATCACTGGCTGGTGAGATTGCCCAGAACTACTATGACAGACTGGATGATGACAGACTGGAATTCACTGCGAATGACATTCGCAGGGAAATCTATGACAAGTTGCAGTGGTTACCTTTCAAGTTTGAAATTCATAGGATGTACAATGATGATCCATTGAATCCCATTGAAGCATTGATGACATTTATTGACAGAGTTGGTATAAATGATATGAAACAATTCTTGTCATATTCCAATATAGAGTATGATGTACACAATGATAAATTCAATTGGGAAAAGAAGAACCCCACTATCAAGTCTTATTTCTCCACCAGTGACATTGAAGACCTTCTCCCCTGGGCGGATTTGGCATCATGCTTTGACAAGAAGAACCACAAGATGGTGACCCTTGAATATGAAGGTGAATTGTACACATACAGGTGTTTCAAATCCTGGAGAAGACGTACTGTTCCCTGTGAGGACAAACCTGGTTGGTGTAGAGTAGTTGAGTTTGGATGGGAACCGGTCTGGATTGATATTGATTCATATCTCAAGACTGGAAATACCAACAAGGTTTTGAACAATGACTATATCAAGGAGATAGAAGATTTGTGAATAATGGAAATAAAATTCTATGACTACAATCAGGAGAACCTTGAAAAGGTCTATGCTGATTATGTGAAAAAGGTCAATGATAATCATGATTGTTGTATCTGTACAAATGCACTGTGTATGGTGAACTATACTAAACCAAAAATCAACAATGGAAAACCATCTGAATATATCAGTACAAAGTACAAAATTATGACATCTACACTTTTAATAAAATGGGATGATGGTGAATGTTATGTTGAAAAGAAACCGTTTACCCAATTCTCGTTTGGAAACATATCCAATGTCATCAAGTTTGCCAGGATGGAAGATATTGATTGGGACAATGTATGATTAAGTTTAGTGAAATAGCGACCTTTCTCCGGAAACATGGTTACACAGACTATGAGACAATCCCAAACCACAGGGTGTTCTATGAGTTTGGGAAAATGGATTTTATGTACAATGAGTGTGCCAAGAAGTTTGATATGGACTACAAGGATGGAAATGTGGAGAAGGTTGTTATGACACAGTTCTGGTTTGGAACCACATCATTCAAGGACATATTCACAATAGAAGATTTGGAGAATTCTGTATAGAAAAGGAGAGGTTTCAAACCTCTCCTTTTTGTTACCATTGAAGTAACTTGGGTGTATATGTGAAACCAATCGTTAATCCAAACCCCACGGTGGGTATGAACTTTTGGTTGAAGAAGTCATAACTCAATCCTACATTGGGACCGACAGCCAGGCCAAATCCCCAGGTTTTTCTCAAACTCCTCTCATATGCCTTTCCAGAATCCGCCACAATTCCCATTCCTGAATTAAAAACAAGTCCAGGATAATCGGACCTCAAATGGATGAAGGTCTCATTAGTTTTGGTGTTCCTTTCCAACCATCCTTCCACGAAGATGTCCTGATTCAATGTGAATGTGGCATCTCCCGTGAAGAGTTTGTTTTCGTTCACGGAATAGGGGATGTTCACAGAAAATGAACGGCTGGAATTTCCGAACACATCTGACCTGTCAAACTTGATGGATCCACCTTCCACCTCTGCATCCACTTCCTTGACTATTACTGTCTCTACTGTCACGGTATCTGTAATGTTCATATGGGAGTTCATATAAGTCAGATACTCCATATTCTTCTTTTTGAGAAGACCAATACTGTCTCTCAATTCTTTCTGTGTAAGCTGGTAGGCATGCTTTTCTGCATTAGACCTTCCAAGTTCATCCTTGTAGTTGACTATCTGTTCAGTCAGAGCCTTCTCATTGTTATCCATCCTGTCAATCTCCTTTTTCAAACCTTCTGACCTTCCACACTGTCCGATAGATATAGCAATGAGGACTGTAATGATGACAAGAAAGATTACATCCTTAAATTTTTTAATTATTTCCAAAAATTTCTTCATATAGTTTAAAAAGGTAGTTTTTCATCATCAATATAGTCTTCAAGTTCCTTTGAATACACATCCCATTTCTTCTTGGTATATCTCAAAATACTATCAAGTTGTTCTTCTGTATAATTTTCATAATTTATATCCTGCATAGAATCTGAAGTCTTTACAGCTGTTGCAAATGTGTCATAAGTAAGTTTTACTCCATCATTTTCCCAGTTTTCTATAACATATAATTTAGCATATCTATGAAGACTCCTATCAATGAAATCTTCCATTTCATCAATAGATAATTTGTCTTCTTTTCTTTCAAGACTTCCATTACTCCTCTTGTGCATGTCCACCCACACACTTTCATTAATAAATGTCTTGAAATCAGGTATCATTTTTGGATTTTTCAGAAAAAGTTGTTATATTTGATATGTAAGTTATTTATGAATATTATGGAAATTATAGTACCTATCGGAATCTCTGGCTCCGGAAAGTCCAGACTTTACAGAATGAGATACAGTGATTATTCACTTATATCTCCTGAAATTATCCGCAAGGAATTGACTGGTGATATCAATAATCACGACAAGGATGACGAAGTTCTTATGGTTGTCAGACGCAGAATCGGTGACATTATGGATGAAGGTAAGTCCATCTTCTATGATGACACTAATATAGATACCAGAGATCGTCAGGCATTTTCAAATTCATTTATAGGGATACCTGATGTGAAAATCATTTATGTGGTGTTACCTGCTGATGTTGAATTGTCTCTCAAAAGAATTGATGAGGATACAAAGAACAATATTGAACATTCAAAAGCACCTGATTATGTTTTAGATGTTCAACTTTACAAGTACACATATTCTCTCAAAAATAACTTTGAGGGAGAGAATGTACAGGAAATCATCTATGTAAAACCTGGTGATCTTGATTAAATAAATTAAAAAGACTATGGAAGTTATCATACCTATCGGAATCTCTGGTTCTGGAAAGACCAGACTTTATGAGAAGAGATATAAAGATTATGAGATTATATCTCCAGACCTTATCCGCAAGGAATTGACAGGTGACATCAGTAATCAGAAAAGGAACAAAGAGGTGTTCCAGATTGTTGACAAGCGAGTCAATGAGTGTATTGAAGAGGGTAAGTCCTTCTTCTATGATGCAACCAATGTCAATCCTGAATACCGCAGGGTCTTTGTCAACCAATTCAAGGACAAGGACATCAAGGTCATCTATATGGTTCTTCCAGCAGACATTAAGGTGTCACAAAGGAGAATCTTTGTTGATTTGATGAAGAAGGTTGACAGGTCAAAGGTGCCTTACAATGCCCTTCTCCGTCAGTACACTATGTACACTCAATCAGTAAAGGGGGAATTCAAGGATGAGAATGTACAGGAGATTGTCTATCTCAAACCGAATGAACTTGATTAACAAGTAAAATTATGTACACATTAAAGATTGAAGATCCAGATAAGTTGTTTATGACCTCGGATAGTCACCTCAGTCATTTCAACATCTGCAAATACTGTCACCGTCCGTTTGAGAGTAGGAGTCAGATGGACAACTATCTCATCACTGCCTGGAATGCAGTGGTACCAGAAGATGGCATTGTTGTCCACTGTGGAGACTTTATGCTTCCACATGATATTGGTACAAAAGAATATGAGAAATTCTGGAAAAAACTCAACTTCAAAACACTCTTACACTTAAGAGGAAACCATGATAGAATAGAATGTGGAGATTATGAATTTGAGGGTAAAACTATTATTGTAAGAGATGTGGCTATGATTGAGGTAGATGGTGTAAAGATTTATGCCCAGCATTATCCTTGTGCCGCTTTCAATGGTGACTACCACATCTATGGTCATGTACATACCCTCTCTGATGGTATCTGTTATGGTATGGATGCCGAGGCATTGAAGGCAATGAAAAAGACTACCTATGATGTCGGTGTTGATCAGAACAACTATCATCCCATCTCCTACTGGCAGTTATGTGACATCATCAGGACACAGATGAGTAAATAATATTAGGAAATTATCTAATAAAATACTGATATTAGGAAATTATCTAATAAAAAGCAGATATTAGGAAATTATCTAATAAAAAGCAGATATTTTATACTTACCAAAGAACCAGAGTTTGTCCATTCTCCCAAAATGGACTGGCGTGGGGAAAAAATTGAACTCGAAATTATTAACAATTAAATTTTTCCCAATTATGTTTATTTCAAAAAATGCTAACTTCAAGGAAGAGTACTGTGCCACTATTGTACGAATTGGTGAAACTTTTCCAATTGAAGGAAAGGACAGGATTCTGAAGACTCTTGTCAATGGTAACCCTATTGTTATCGGTAAGGATGAGTTCAAAACAGGTGACATTGCTGTGTACTGCGGTATTGAGACCTGCCTCCATGAACTGTTCCTGCATCTCAACTCAATGTATGATGAGAAGGAACTGAATGCAGACAAGGAGAAGAAGGGCTACATCAACAAGCACGGCCGTGTCCGCATCGTGAAGCTGGGAGGAGTTCCGTCACAGGGTATTCTCCTTCATCCTGCCTCTATCGCCACTTTCATCAACGAACCTGTCGAGACTGTGACCAAGTTCCTGGAGGAACACATTGGTGAGGACTTTGATGAAATCAATGGTGAAAGGTTTGTCCAGGTGTTCGTACCGCCCGTGAAGGGTGTCAACCAACCTGGTTCGAAGGCTGAGAGACTGAAGAAGAAGCTTGACCGCTTCAAGATGCTCATTGAGGGATCCTTCAGACTCCACTATGACACTGCACAGTTGCAGAAGAATATGTCTGACATCTCTCCTGATGATGTAGTGTACATCTCTGTCAAGGTGCATGGTACTTCTGCCATCTTTGCGAACATCCTGACCAATGTTCCTACAAACTGGTTCAAGAGAATGTGGAGAAAGTATGTGAAGCATGCTCCGGAGTATGACCAGAAGTACAATCTGGTTTACTCTTCAAGGACTGTCATCAAGAACCAGTACATCAACAAGAAGCAGAAGGAGGGTGGTTACTACTCTGATGACATCTGGGGTTACTGGGCAAAGAAGCTGGAAGGTCTTGTACCGAAGGACTACTGCATCTACTGTGAGATTGCCGGTTTCACTCCTAATGGATCACCAATCCAGAAGGGTTACGATTACGGTTGTACACATGTAGCAGAGGAGAAGTCCAAGCTGATGGTCTACCGTGCTACCAGGGAAGGAAAGGAACTGGAAATCCCTGAAGTGATGGAGATTGGCAGAATGCTCAAGGAGAAACTGGGTGACTGCATAATGGAGTTCCCTCTGCTCTACCAGGGTACGCTGCATGACCTCTATCCGGAGATTGACGTCCAGAACCACTGGCATGAGAATGTCCTGGAGAACCTGAAGGTCGAGAAGAAGTTTGGTATGGAAATGGATGAACCTCTTTGTAAGACCAAGGTACCCCGTGAGGGATTTGTCCTCCGTAAGGGTGGAGATCCTGTGGCAGAGGCCTGGAAGTTGAAGACTGACCGGTTCAAATTTAGAGAGGCATCTCAAGTTGATGCCGGTGAGGTTGATATGGAAATGGAAGCTGGTTACACAGAGCAGGCCTAAAATGTAGAATGGATTAGTGGGGGGATGTAACAAATCCCCCCATTTTTCTTAAAGATTGTAAAAATGAAAAGACAAATCATTAGAAAAGTTGTTGACGGTAAACTGAGATATTATGTCAATGAGAAAAAGAACATCTTTTCCAAGTGGATACCAGTCAAGTTTACCGATGAGAAAGGGAATGTAACTGACTATCTGGACAATCCGATAGATGTATATGACAGATATTGGGAAGAAATCAGTATCCATTCCAACATCTATAAAGATTACAGAAAAGCCAGAAGAGTGGAATTTGACAAGGAACACGAGACTCCATACCGCATCTTGAAGTTTCAGAATGAAAATACCAATGTATGTGATATTCTCTGTAAGGCGAAGACCATTGGAGAACTGTCCGATGGTTACCACACCTTCAACCAGCTCTATGATTTCAGAAGGGAATACAATGCTGCCCTGGTGAATTCCGGTGTATGGCCTGCCCACAAGAGTCACAGGCACCACGATGGGGAACTCTGTTTTGGTGGTGGTTGGTTCATTGTGATGATGGAAACTCCGTTTGGTCAGATTTCCAATCACTATGAGTGTAAGTACTGGGATGAGTTCCACTGTGAAGAGAAGTATGTCGCGGATGAATGGGATGGTCACACTGATGAAGATGTCCTTGAAAGATTGAAGAAATGTAATACCCCTAATGAAATGGGAGATTAAAGAAATCTCCCATTTTTTTGGAAAATCCCCAAAAATATATTATCTTTGTAGTGTAAAACAAGAAATATATGGAAGAAAAGAAATTCAATATTGGTGATAGGGTTGTCTGTATCAACAAACAGTATTATGGCAATAGTTTCCATAATGGTTTTAGTAACAAAATAGATAATCAATTCATAAAAAGTTCAACCGTAAGTGATGTGCATGAATATCCTTATGGCTGGAAAGGTAATGTGTTTTATGTAAACAATTACCACCACCAGGTTGATTCCATTGGTGATTCTTGTTCTTATCAATATGGAGAAATCTGTGAGAAAGATGGTATTCGTACATCTACACCTGGTGATACAGATAATATTTGGTATCATACTGAAAAGGATGCTGATGAAATCAAAAGAGTCATCAATGAATGTAAAGAAGATTTTCACAAGAAATGTGAAGAATCAAGACAGAAGGAGATCAGCAAGCTTGAGGCTGAAATCAGGTCTGCTCAACGCCGCATAGATGAATTGAAGAAAGGTGACAAGTTTATGTATTGCGGGTTGGTGAGATCTGAAAAGGAATGGAATGACAGGATGGATGAGATTATCAATGATGCCATTGGTAAAAAATAAAAGAATATGTTACAGAAAGATAATCAGATTGAACTGAAAGTTGGGGATGTTATCCGTTTCAACAGGGCAAGGAAACATCATAAAATTGTGAATATGTTTGAGTATGAAGGTAAGACATATTTCACATATACACCAATTGGAGAATATCCTTCATTCCACACCACTTCAAAAGATGTTCTTTGTGGTGTTTACACCTTTTATGGAAATGTCTATGATGGTGTTGTTGAGGTGAATGGTTATACTGTCAGAGGTACTGGAGGTAAAATCCTTTCAACACCTAAACCCGTACAGGAGAAAGTTAAGAAAGACACCACAAAGAAAGAACTGACTGATTTCCAGAAGTTCTTCAATGTGCAGTGCAGTGGTAGAATCAATATGACAGATATTGTTACTGGTTCAAGACTTGCAGGGATTTCTGAACAGAAATATGAGGATATCCTTTTCCACTATGATGAGTACAAATCTGGTAAAAGACAGTAATATGAAAGAGATTCATTTTTATACCAACCTCACTAATGAGGAACAGACCTCTGAATGGGATCTTGATACTATGTGTGTGGATTATTTCACATCCAATGAAGCAATTGAGAACCCAGATGAGAAGATGGTGAAGACAACCCAACTCTGTCTGTTGAGGAATGCCTGGGATTACATTGACAGAGGATATAAGGTTTTTATCCACAATGGAAAGTCTGTATATGATGTCAAGGAACATATGACTGGAGTCAACAAGGACATCAGGGTTGGTAATGATGTGAGTAAATTATTGATTGGCGGTTTATTTGGAGAGTTATGTTAGACAATCAAAGAGAGAATCAGTGCTTCCAAGATATTGGAGGTGGTAGATGGGGTGAGGAACACTCCAAGGTATTGAAATGGGCTGATGAACATCCAGTGTCTCCCTGGGTTAAGGTATCTGACAGGATGCCTGACAAACCCGGGGAATATCTTGTAGTAATACAGACATCAATAGATGTCAGATATATGATTCTTACTTATTACAATAAGCAGTACAGAAGGTTTGAGTATTATGATTCTTATGATGATTCGGTAAGTTCTTATCATAAGAAGGATGTTTTTGCCTGGATGAAAGTTCCTGACTACAAAAATTTGTAGAAAAATTTGGAATATTCGGAAAAATGTTGTATCTTTGTAGTAGAAATCAAACAAAGAAATTATGAGCAACAATTCAGGAGGTGGTTCCGGCCTCGGACTCGGAACGGTACTTACCCTTATTTTCCTGGTCCTCAAACTTATGGGACTGACACAGATGTCCTGGTTCTGGGTTTTCTTCCCTATGGGAATTGGACTCCTCTTCTGGTTCATCGTCTTCATCATCATTATGTTGATTTATAACAAAAGAAAGTAATATGGAAAACAAACCGAAATTCCGTATCGTCAACAAGACTGCCAAGACTGTCACTGTCAAGATTGGCCCTGAATCCCACACCATGTCCTGGGATGAGTACAACAAGACCTTTGTCACTGTTGACAAGTTCTGGGCAGTCTTCAATGAAGAGAACCAGAAGATACATGAAAAGGCAGAAGAAAAAATCTCTGACGCTGCTGCCACTTTCCTGATGGCCCGTGCCGTTGAGGGGAAAGACACCTCCAAGTATATGACCTATATGCTCATGCTTGGAACATATCTGGATGATATCCAGAAGCTCCTCAACTGTTCCCTGATGGAAGCGACACAAATCATCCAGAAACGTCTGATGGTGCTGAATCCATTCATGACAAATCCTATGTTCCCTGTTTCCAATTCCCAGAAGAAATACCGCCGGAAGATGGAGAGGGAGGCTGAAGAGGAATTGTCCAAACCTGTTCCGGTTGTCGATGAGAAGAAACCCACCCTTGGCGATGCCTTCTCTTGCCTTGGAGACCTGAAGGCAAAAATGGAGAAAGAGGGGAAGGTTATGGATGAGGATAGATAGTTATGAAAAAGTTCCTTATCATACTCATTACTCTATTGTTCCTGTGTTCTTGTGACAGGAGTTACAAATGTGTGGTGACATATAAGATCACTTATCCAGATACCACCTGGGTGAACACATATACATTCAATGGTGGTATATGTTCTCATCCGAATGTGTATACACGAAGTACAGGTGTTAAAACATTGGAGGTATATAAAAATTCCACTAATCTTTGTGATGATATAACATCTGTACCTTCCGGTGAGGCAAACATTGAAATTCTGGATTTCAAGATGTACAAGTATGGTGTAGATATTCCTAAAAAAGAATAAGCAAAAATGAAAGCACTGAAAGACAAATTTGTATCTGATCACCTCTGGTATCTGGTTCTTTCCTATCTTCATCAGGTGAAATTCAAATGGGTGTTTGACCGTCACCTTGAAAGGTATGATGAATCGCTACCTATCCATCAGAGGTTTCCTCAATTCCAACTTGAATGGCTCACATATGACCAATTCCAGGAACTGGTGAAGGATGCAGTTGAACACTTTCAGAACCAGACAGAAGACATCACCGAAGAGACTATTGAAAAATATGCAGAAAAATAATATGGATATGTATGATGATGGTAAAAGGAACTGGTACTTGGTGACCTTGCTTCTCCTTCTCCTTGCACTGGTAATGGTTGTCCTTCTTTTTATTGGATGCGCTTTCACACATTCAAGGGGATTAGAATTTTTGGCCCATATCCTTGCCTTCACTGGTGGATCACTCTCATATTTGTGGGTCAAGGCACTCATTGACTTCATCAAATATGTGAAGGAAAATGGAAATGAGTGATTATAATAGAATTTAAATGGATTGAAAGATATGACAAGAAAGGATTTTCTGGACATAACTGAATACATCGGGGTTATCATCAAGGGTACTCCCTTTGAGAACCATGTCTTTGCTGTGGGAGGTTCTGTCCGTGACTTCTATATGGGGAATGACATCAAGGACATCGACGTGGTAATCGACCTTCCTCATGGCGGCGTGAATTTCGCCAACTGGTGCAAGGAGCAGGGATACACCAATACCGTGGTCATCTATGAGACCTATGGTACCGCGATGTTCAAGTTCAAACAGTTCCCTGGTGAGGAGATTGAGTGTGTTATGACCAGGGGTGAGAAATACATTGACAAGGATTCCAGAAACCCTGTCACCGCCTTCGCACCCATTGAGGAGGATTCCATTCGCCGTGACCTCACCATCAATGCTCTGTACTACAATGTCTCGACTGGTGAGATCCTGGATCTGGTGGGTGGTCGGTCTGACATTGACAATCATGTTGTAAGAACTACCAACCAGGACCCTGATGTGGTGTTTGATGATGATCCTCTGCGGATTCTGCGAGTGATTCGTTTCGCATCCAGATATGGGTGGGCAATTGAGAAGAAGACTTACAAATCTATGCAGAAGAATGTCCGGAGACTCAAAATCATCACCAAGGAGAGAATCCAGGCTGAACTCAACAAGATTCTGACCTGTGATCATCCTGTGATGGGTGTTGAACTGATGCACAAGATTGGTGCTATGCAGTATGTCATCCCGGAGTTCGAGGAGTGCTATGGTATGGAACAGAACAAGTATCACTTCGGTGATGTTGCCGCACATACCCTGGAAGTCCTTCACTATCACAGCGAACACTATGAGCCCACTGTTGTGGAAAGACTTGCCTGTCTCCTCCATGACATCGGGAAGCCTGCCACCAGGTCTGTCAAGGATGGGAAGATTCACTTCTATGACCATGAGTATGTAGGTGTCGGTATTGCCATCAGGATTATGAAAGACCTGAAGTATGACAATGACACCATCAAGGAGGTTGCCTTCCTCATCGAGAACCATATGAGAACCAAGCAGGCTGGTCCTGGTGCTAAGTACATCAAGGACAAGACTCTCAACAAACTCCTCTACCAGTGCGGTACTTTCGAGCGGTTCTGTTCCCTGATGAGAATCATCGACTGTGACAATATGGCCCATGCCAAGGAATACTGCATCCCTGACCAGTATGACGGTCTTGTGAAGAGGGTGTCCGAGAGTGAAGACCATATGAGGATGTTTGGGTACAAGCTCCCTGTCACCGGTAATGACATTATGGAAATCCTGGGAATCGGTCCTGGTCCTCTCATCTCTGAAATCAACAAAAGACTTCTCAACCAGGCATTCCTGGATCCAGGTATCTCCAGGGGAAGATGTATCAATCTTCTTCCTGGTATCAAGAAACAAGCAGAACAAGTTATGTAATATGAAAAAGTTTATTCTCCTTTTATCCCTGTTCATCATCCTTTCCTGTTCAGGTAACCAGAACAGGGGATATGGTTACAACACCAGAACTGAAATACCTGCGGATTCTGTTCCTGTGGAACAGGATGATTCTACCTCTACCCCTGTAAAAAAATCAACAAGGAAGTGGTATGAGAGAAAGGAAGACCGTATTATGAAACTCTATGATGCATCTGGTGAATATTGGACTTATATCACTGCCTATAAAGGTGAATATGATGGTGTTGAGTTTTATGTTTTCAAAAATGATGAAAGTATTGTTGTTATTCCTGTATCAATGTGTAAATAAGTTATGACTATTGAAGAATCAGCAGCCCTGAATATCCATAAGAGGGCAATCAAGGCAGGTGAAGACTATGCCAAGTCTCATGGACAATCCATTGTTGAGGAAGTGGCATATGGTCGCGGTTACAAATCTGGTTATATGCTGGGTGCAAAAGAGTTCTCTGAAAAGGCAGTCAAGTGGTTAAGAGATAGGGTCAACATCCCTTATGATGTGCAGACCAATGAGGATGGAGAACCTATGGCGGACAGCTACATTGACTATGCCAAGAAAAGACTGGAAGCTGCCAATGAAATCATTGAAGAGTTTCTTAAATTTATGATGGAATAATATATGAAACAATTACTTTTATATTGGATGAGAAAAGACAACATCGATGATAAGATGTTGTGGAAGGAAGCAGCAGAACGTCAGGAATGCTTTTTAAGGGATGAGATTTGTACCAATCTCCTCCATACACATGCCTTTGTGGTAAGTACACACACATCCAAATCCATCCGACTCCCTGTCTATTTCTTTATGATGCATAATGGTATCAAGGTGACTTGCCGGGAGAACTTCTATGGATGGATGCTCTCTGTGAAACTCCCAAAGGACAGACCATATAAAGACATCATCCCAAAAGACCTGATTGAATGTGGGTATGATGGTGACATATCTGGTTGTTACTTCGAAGGTTTCAGGGAGGAATGGGTTTTTGAAGGATACAATCCTAATGACAAGAAGCAGAGGAACTTCTCATTTGGTATTTACAGTGATTATGAGTTCTATACTGTGATGTATATGCTCAAAAACCTCTATGAAACAAAGGACTTCTCCAAGGATGCCAAGAAGTTGACAAAGGAGAAAGTGGTTGAAACCATCAACAACATCTATGCCAATAATGGTTTCAATGACATCAAAGAAGTATTTGAATCAGGTTATGTGAGCAGGGAGATGTCTGGATGGGAGATTCTTTGGAGAACATGGAGAGAACTTGACAACTCTGATACCAGAAATAAGTATGGGATTGATTATATCTCCTTGGATGTTCCTAACAATCCTGAACAATTTGCAGACTACATCCTCAAATATCCTGAAGTTACACAGGAATTTGTGTTTGAAACAAAGACCTATATGGAAGAATTTTAAGAAAAGTGGGAAAATAATTCTCACTTTTCTTGTTTTTCTCAAAAAAATGTATTATCTTTGTAGTAGAAAACAAACACAAAAGATTATGAATGTTTTAGACCTTATCAAGAAAGACCTTCAGAGTAAGAAGGATATGTTTGGCCGCCCTATGATTGACACCATTGTTATTCTTAAGAAGGATGACAAGGGTTACTATATTGAGTATGCTTTCCAGGATGGTGCTCCCCATGACAACCGCTGTTTGTCCTGGTATGATTCCTATCAGCCGGAAGCTTATCGTCAGAATGGGTGGTTCAAGAACCAGGATGGTACTAATCTTCCTGATGAAGAAACCCAGAAGCGACTGGACATGATCCGTGAGGAAAGAGAGAAGAAGATTGGAAAGGTCTTTAGACTTTCATCCTTCTCCTGCGGACATGAAGAGGATGAAAAGAATCAGCTTGCAAGGAACAAGGAGTCTTGGGAAGAGTATCATCCCGATGAGCCTTTCGTCCCGGAGGACCATGTGTGTCGCCCTGGTTGTCCTGCAAAGGCATGCCAGTGGGTTAGAGACCGTGTATTCCCCTGGACTTATGAGAATCCTGTCAAGTGCGCCTGCTGGTTCCTCAAGGATGGAAAGACTATGGAAGACTACATCAAGGACTACAAGATTTCTATGTCCGCCACCGAACTTGCCAAAATCCTGTAAGATATGGACAAACTCATCAACTATATGATGTTCCGTAAGAAGACTTACGGTTGCATCAACGACTACCCAGCTGCCACTTCTATGTACTATATGATAGGACCGTACAAGATCCGTATCTCCGACCATATGAAGTATGGTGAGTCCGCTGCCAATGAGTGTGACTACTACTTTATCATCCAGCCTGACGGGAACTATGTCTTCATCAATGGTCCCAAGTACAACAAGGAGAACAAGATGTATATGAAGGTGGTCTCCTATGACGAGGCGAAGGGGTTCATCAAGAGTCTCCATGACTTTGCCATCCGGTATTCCAAGTTCACCGACTGGTTCAGACCGGATGACTGGAACAAGGAAACTGTCAAGAACAGTCTTGTCAAGATTCCCTGGGAAGAATTCAAGACCAAGTATCTTGTCAAAAGTGATGCGAAAAGGTGTACTGCCATCATCAGCAAGATTGAGAACCTTGTCTATGGAAGTGTCCAGAAAGGAAATATCAACACCAAGATTCTCAATTTCTCACCTGTCTATGACAAGTTGAATGACTCCCAGTACAAGGTCTTGATGGTAAAGATGGGGGAGGCGTAAGATTTTTCAGATTTTTTGTTATATTTAGTTTGTGTAAGAACTACACATAAATACAATGTAAGCTGGAAATAAAAATCCACAGGATACTATTTGGATCCACGATGTGAGATAATAAAGACGGGTTACGCAAAGTAATACAAATTAAAGTTTATATAACTTATGAACAAAATTCTCGTAGTCGTCGACATGCAGAACGACTTTCTCACCGGCTCTCTGGCCAATGAATCTGCTGTAAAAGTTATTCCCAACATCAAGAGGGAAATCGAAAGTGGGAAGTACACCCACATCATCTTCACGAGAGACACACACACTGAGAAGTATCTGGAGACCCAGGAAGGTAAGCGTCTTCCTGTGACCCACTGTATCGCAGGGTCCTGGGGTTGGAATGTGTGTGATGAACTCCTCAATTCCAATTTCGGTATCATCGAACCTATGTTCCTCAACAAACCTACCTTCGGTTTCAAGGACTGGGTTGATTACTTCGACCAGAACTACCTGATTGGTGATGACTCTGAATTCACCTTCACTGGTACCTGCACTGACATCTGTGTCGTGAGCAATGCTCTCGCCGTCAAGGCCGCCTTCCCGGAAGCAACCGTGAAGTGCATCGCCGATTGCTGCGCACCTCTCTTCGGCCTTCCGAAGAACCAGGAGTCTGCTCTGACAGTTATGACCTCCTGCCAGGTTGATGTGATCAGACCAGTTGAACCCAAAGAGTAGGAACTATGGAGTACGTCGCTGGAAGAACCAATCTTGCCTGCACCATCTTCGTACCTTATGACTGTGACAACAACTGTCCTTTCTGTACCTCGAAGTGGATGTACCGCGAGTCTGGAATGGAGATGAACATTGACAGGATCATCGAGATGATTGAATATGCCAATCAGTCTCCCACCATCACTGAATTCGTGATTACCGGTGGCGAGCCTACGGCAAACCTGTCCCTTCTCAAAAGAATCGTGGATGCCTGTAAGAAAAGAGTGTATGTCAATACCACTCTCCCCAAGAAGAACCTGGATGCTGTCATCGAGTATCTGGACAATGAGGATAAAATCTTCGGCATCAACATCTCCCGCCAGTTCGGCAAACTCAACAATCTCTATAAGTATGTCGCCAGTCCTGAAGACATTCTCAAAATCAGGACTTCCATCCGTATCAATGTGATGAGAACCAAGGATTGGGTTGAGAATCTGGACCAGTTTATGGATACCTGGATCACCAAACCCAATGTCCTTCTCAATCTCCGTGAAGACTACCGTTACATCACCAAGGAAAACCTCAAAGTCAGAAATGATGTTGTTGATTATCTTGCGGATCGTTTCGTGTATGTGGGTGGTGGCGGATGTATGGTCTGTAATGGTGAGACCTTTGTCAATCTTGAAACAGGTCAGTACATCCACTACCACAGGGGAATTGAACATTCCTGTGTGAGATATGAGAACAGGACCTATGTCAATGATGTGATTATCAGGCCTGACGGTCATGTCTATGATGACTGGGACTGGTCTGTTGAGATGGATGGGGATACAATCAAAAACATCAAATAATTATGACTAACAAGGAAAAACAATACATCAAGGAACTGGGTCAGCTCTATGTGTGTAACAGTATGAATGCTACTTGTGGTGGTATTTTGGAATATAAACCTGTTGATGTACTTGAGTACATTGAACAACAGGAATACAATGAAAACCTGAATACTTATATGAAGTACAGGATGGCGCAGAGATATTCTGCACAGAGTACTTGCCATGGTATATACTATGATGAATCTTCCAATGGGGATTATGTTGTTGATGAAAAGGGTAGGTATATCAATATCAAAGTCCTTGAATCAAAACTAAAACCAGAGGATATCGAGAGGAGAGTCAACAAACTCAAATCCGTGAAGTACAAGGATTACCTCAAGTTCTCCAAGATTCAGATGAATGGAAGTGATACCTTTGCCTATGTGGAGGATGTCAATGGTCACTTTGTATATGACAACAATGTACACAAATTCATTGATATAACAAAATAAGAAAGATATTATGTGCGGCTATTCTAATTTCAGAACCTCCGGCGGATGTGGATCATCCGGTTGTGGCAATTATAATGAATTCAGATCATTCAACAGTTGTGGAGGATGTGTTAAACCGACCACTGTTTGTGGTGGATACACCGAATACAGACCTGTGTCTTCTGGTTGTGGTTCTGGAGGATGCTAATATAAATCAGAAAAATTATGAGAGCAATTCAAAAAGACTCGTTGGAAATCTTCAAGACCAACATTTATATTCCACAGGACATCGGTATGGTGTCCAACAATGCCTATCTGTCTGTGGTCGCCACCAACAAGTGCAACAGGAACTGTCCTTACTGCATTAATGGTGACACTGACCATTCCCTCTCCATTCCAATCAGGAAGATGACCAAGAATGTAATTGAACTGGTCAACAGATACAATGTCAAGGAAGCCATTATCCTCGGCGGCGAACCTACCCTCCACCCTGACATCTGTAATGTTATCCATGGGTTGAAGTATGCGGGCATCGAGATTGTCAGACTGACCACCAATGGTATCGCACTGACCGACCAGCTCCTGACCGATATGGTCACTTATGGTCTGTACGGTTTGAACCTGTCCTTCCATAATGAGGACTTCATCACCTATGAGAGACTATCCCAGATCTATGCTCTCTGCAAGAAACTGGGTATCAAGCTCAGGATTAACACCAACATCTGGAGAGGAAATCATGACATCCTTCATTCATTCCTGGATTTCTACAAGACCATCTCTGACAAGTGCGACGAAGTTCGTGTGTCCAACATCATCCCCAAGGACACTTTCTCGGTCAATCCCAAGAATGATGAGAAAGCAGCCCAGATGATTCTCCCTGACTTTGTATATAACAAGTTCTTCCAGGACCTGTGCGACTATTACAGTCAGAATATGACTCTCATCGAGAACAAGGACACCCTCGGATTTGTCAGATATATCCTCATCCCTGCCAAGTGCCCCATCATCGTGAATTGGAACATCGGTTCCAAAGTGGCGGAACAGGTCTGTGAAAATGATATTGCGAACAGGAAAATCAACACCTTCAAGTGTCTGGTCTCTGGTAATATCAGTCTTTCCTGGAACGAGGGCAACACTTTTATCAGATAAATTTGGTAAATCCGAAAAAAAGCATTATCTTTGTAATAGAAAACAAGAATATGATTAAAGTCAATTATGTTAAAGTAGAAGTGGGACATTTCCCGGATGGAACCCAGAGTATCAAGTTCCCTGATCATGCTCTTCCTATTGGATCGAAAGATCCCATCTGTGTTTCTTGGTATTATGATTCAGATGAGGAACTCTTCACCCTGGCCTGTGTCATGGATTGGTTGCGCCGGCGCTACGGTCACCGGAACATCATCAATCTGAGTATGCCTTATGTTCCCAATGCCCGGATGGACCGCATCAAGAATGCCAATGAGAACTTCTCTCTCAAGGTGTTCGCCAACTTCATCAACTCCTTGGAGTTTGATGGTGTCCAGGCATTCAATGTCCATTCCAATGTCAGCGAGGCACTCATTGACCATATGTATGTCAACCAGCCTGACTGGGATGTAGAGCGCTGCATCAAGTTATACAATCCTGATGTCATCTTCTTCCCTGACGAGGGTGCTTGCAAGCGCTATTCAGATCTCAGGTCAATGAAGGAATCCGGTCTTCCCGTTGCCTTCGGCATCAAGAAGAGAGACTGGAAGTCTGGCCAGATTCTCGGCCTGGATGTAGTCTCTGACACCGACCTCACCGGAAAGAAGGTTCTCATCGTGGATGACATCTGCTCCGCCGGCGGTACTTTCAAGTTCTCCGCCATCAAGCTCAAGGAACTGGATGCAACTGATGTGGCGCTCTATGTCTCCCACTGTGAGGACAACATCCAGAACGGTGACCTCTTGAAGACTGACCTCATCTCCAAGATTTATACCACCGACTCCATCCTCCACATCGAGGATCCAAAGATTGAGGTCATCCGTAATTTCAGAAAATAATCAGTTTCATACAATTAAAAATCTTATATAGATTATGATTAACATTCCCGCAATTTTGCTGTCTGACACTTACAAGCAGACTCACGACCGTATGTATCCCAAGAGCCTCAACAAGCTCGTGTCATACTGGGTCCCCCGTAAATCAATGTTCGAGAAGCCCGAGAACCAGAAGATGGTCTGGTTCGGTATGCAGGCGTTCGTCCAGGAGTGGCTTCTGGAGTACTTCCAGAAGAACTTCTTCGACCTCCCTCTGAACAAGGTTCTCAAAGACTACAAGTTCACTATGAACATCCAGCTCGGCGAGGGCAACTATGACGTGGAGAAGATCGTCAATCTTCACAAGCTCGGTTACCTCCCCCTGGAAATCAACGCCCTGCCGGAAGGATCCCTGGTCAATATGGGTGTCCCCTGCATCGAACTCACCAATACACTTCCGGGTTATGCCTGGCTGGTCCAGTGGATCGAGTGTATCCTCCAGGCTGAACTCTGGAAGACCTCCAATCACGCCACCATTGGCCATATGTACTACAAGTTGGCCAAGTACTGGTATGACAAGAATGTGGATGCCGGTGTTGATCCCCGCAACGCATTCGCAGACTTTGGTATGCGTGGCATGTCCTGTATGAATGAGGCCATCCGCTGCTCCGCCGCCTGGCTGCTCTCTTCCAACAAGACCAGCACCATTCCCGCCATTCCTTACCTGGATGAGTACTATGATGCCGACTGCGCCTTCAACCACATCGGTGTGGGTGCCGTCTCCACCGAGCACTCCGTGATGGGTGCCAACTTCGCCCTGGATGGTGACGAGCGGACCTTCGTCAAGCGCCTCCTCACTGAACTCTATCCCAACTCCAGTTTCTCTATGGTGTCCGACACCTATGACTACTGGAATATGGTGGAGAACATCATCCCTTCCCTGAAGGAAGAGATCCTGGCCCACAAGGGCAAGCTCCTCATCCGCCCTGATTCTGGTGACCAGTATGAGACCACTGTCGAGACTGTCCAGAAACTCTGGGACACCTTCGGCGGTACTGTCAACACCAAGGGTTACAAGGTCTTGGATTCCCACATCGGTGTCATCCTGGGTGATGGTTGCACCCTCAATGTCCTCCGCAAGATCTGGAAGGAACTGGACCGTCGTGGTTTCGCCGCCAACAATGCCATCTTTGGTGTGGGTGCTTTCTGCTTCACCGCCATCTTCGAGGGTGACAAGATGATTGTCAATACCCGTGATACCTACGGTTGTGCTATGAAGGCCACCTATGGAGTCTTCGGTGACCAGGAACTCAAAATCTACAAGGACCCCAAGACCGATACCTCTCACCTGAAGAAGTCCCACCGCGGCCTCGTCTTCGTGGAGAAGGTGGATGGGGAATACATCTACAAGGATGACATGCTTCAGGCAGAGTATGATGAGTATGCCAAGACTCACACCTCCGCTATGCATACTGTCTTCAAGGATGGTAAGATGCACAACCGTGAGACCTTCACCACCATCCGTGAGCGTCTTGCCAATGAAAAGGACTAACTATGATCAGAGAAGTAGAAGGAAACCTTTTGACCTATCCTGGTCTCAAGGTCATAGGGCACCAGGTCAATTGTTTAGGCGTAATGGGTGCTGGTATCGCCAAACAGATTAAGGAACAGAATCCTAAACTGTTTAAGGAGTACAAGTCCCACTGTGATGAGATTTCTGACAACCATCTTCTCCTTGGTACTGTCCAGTTTCTCCCGACTGATAACATGAAGCAGATTGTCGCCAATCTCTTTGGTGAGTATTCTTTCTGTGAAAGTATTGCACCGTTCTATGAGGGTGGAAAACCCAGACACACTGACTATGTGGCTCTGAAGGAATGTTTCCACAGACTTCACACCTGGTTGGTTTTGCATGATGTGGAGACTGCCGGCATCCCTTACAAGATCGGTTGCGGTCTGGCAGGCGGTGATTGGGATGGGGTTGTCTATCCTATGATCCAGAAGGAGTTCGGTGATGATGATGACATCACTTTATACATCGTGAAATACAACAAGTAATTATGAAATGTAATTTGGAATCCCCTTTCAAGGAAGCATTTGAAAGTGGTGACTCTATTGACTACAAGTTGGTACCAGGTGCAAAGAAGACAGACCATACTTTTGTGAAAGAACTTGGTTATGAATCAAAGATGCATTCTGATTGTTCATATTCCGCACCAGGTCTTCCTGGATTGAGTCTGTCCAGTTATGGTGACTGGGGTACTATATTTGTTGATTGGACTGATGATAATGTCAAGAAAATATTCCTTGATATGTGTAATGAAGGAATCATCACTCCTTGGAGAGTGAGGAAGTATGTGAGAGAAGGAAAGAATACTGTACCGTATGATTATGATGAGAGGGGATGGACAAAGCACAGTGAAGAACTTGGAAAATGGGTGGAAACTGAATCACCTTATAAAAAATAACATTTGATTATGAAAAGAGATTATACTTTTGATGTTGAACAGGTAACCAAGGATTGTATCCAGTGGATCAAGGATTGGTTTGAGAAGAATGGTCCCGGATGTAATGCCGTTCTGGGATTGTCCGGAGGTAAGGATTCCACCGTTGTAGCGGCTCTTTGCGCAAAGGCGCTGGGTGCTGACCGGGTGATTGGTGTCGCCATGCCTGACAAGGGACAGGGAATCAATGAGGCAGACAAGATTGCGGAGTATCTTGGTATCAAGTATATGGTATGTCCCATTGATGGTGTTGTGGCAGAGTTCCACAAGATGTGGGAAGACCAGGGTTCTGATGTGAAGTGGTCAAAGCAGTCAGAACAGAACATCCCTCCGAGGGTGAGGATGACCATGCTCTTTGCATTGTCACAGACCTTCAACGGGAGAGTTGCCAATACCTGTAACCTGTCAGAGGATTTTATCGGTTATTCAACCCTGTTCGGGGATGCAGCGGGTTCATTCGCACCGCTGTCGCAACTGACTGTCACGGAGATTTATCAGATCGGTGACTACCTGGGTATCCCATATGTGTGGGTGCATAAGGTACCTGATGATGGTCTTCCCCACTCTTCATCTGATGAGAAGAAGTTCGGGTTCAGTTATGCAGAACTGGACAGGTATATCAGGGAAGGTATCATTCCTGAAGGTGCTTGTGAGAACAACCCGGATGAGTTGAAGGTCGATAAGATCGACAGGATGCACCGGAACAACAAGTTCAAGACGGAGATTGTCCAGATCCCTCATTTCGATCCATTGGTTGAAGTGTTTGATTTGGGACTGTAATTGAAAAGGAGTCAGTGATGACTCCTTTTTCTTTTTATCCCATAAATAATTTGTATTGTAACTAAATTAAAATGGGTATGAAACATCTAATTGGGTTTGAAACATTTGTGGAAAATTTGATACTGGAGAACAAGATTGTATTTTCAATGAGAAATGAAGATGCATCAGAATTTCAACAGTTTTCAGATGAGATAGTTAAGAGAATTCATAAAACTGAAAATTATGATGAAAACTACAAATGGGATTTCAAAGGAAAATACTGTTTGGTTATAAATGATAAGAATATTGCAGAGACATTACAGAAGGAAGGATGTAATGTTTTGTATATTCATATGAATGAACCAAAAGATGAGAATAGTTTCATACCAAATTACACAAAAGCAGGTATAAAGAATTCAAAGGATTTTGAGAATATCATTGATGAATATTTGAAGAATCATAAAGATTCTAATGATAATCCAATAGATTCTTTTGATATTGTTATAAATGTATCAATTCCAATATATAAAGACAAGGAAGAAGGTCACAAATATACTTTTGAAACTGTTGCAGAAGTAAATAAAATGGTCTTTGAAACATCTATTATGAAAGACAAGAGAGGTGTTGATAAGACATTATATTATACAGTTGATGATAAACAAACAAATAAGAAATTCTATTCTCTAATTAACAAAGACAGGGAAAAAGATATTGTCCCGAAGGTTGTCGATGTAGTCAGAAATAAAGATTATGGATTTGATGTTGAAGATGAAAGGACACTAATGAGAATATTTGTCAGAAGTGTTGGTAATGTGAGGGCGGATCAACTTGATATTGAAGAAAGTAGAGAAACTGGAGAAAATATCTCTGGTGATGGTGTTTTTGTTGGTAGAATAAATCCAAGTATATATTGTTTTTCAACAAAAAATGTTGATGGGTGTTTGAAGGTTGGAGATACTTTCAGACCTGTTTATGTACGTATGAATGAGTGGCAAAAAGTATTTGGAGAAAAGGGATTCACTCATGATAAAAAATGGGAATGGTCTGCTGTTGAAAATAACTGGGTATTCAGAGATTATACAGTCCACAAGTATTTAAAGAATATGGGTAAAAAAAGACTCAGTAATAAAAAGAAATATGAGAAATATTTTACCCCAATATCTCCATCATATACATTGGATGAAACATACTCTAATGAATTTTTTGTAGATACAACACCAGAGGATGTAAATTCAGCTGTAATCAAAATCAAGAAAGATATCAGGTCAAATATAGATAAATTAAGAGATTCATTAAAACCTTATAAAAAAGAAATTGAAGAACCTGCTAAATTTTTCTATGATGAAAGAAAACTTCAAAAAGATGCAATAGATAATTTCAGGAAAAGAATAACAAGTGATAATCCTTCAAAAGATTATCTCATATATGCTGTTATGAGATTTGGAAAGACATATACAGCAATCAGATGTTTACAGGAATTCTATAAAGAAAGAAAGAATGACTGTACAAAATTTTCATTGATTACTACTGCAAAACCAGAAGTTAAAGATGAGTGGATTGGAGGTATCAAGAAATATTTATCTGATTATATAGATGATAGTGGAAAGGGTGGATATTCAGATGATCCTAAACTTCATGGTAAAACTATGGAAAGTGGTAAAAATTACACAAAAAGAAATTTTGGCGATTTTATTGCTTGTACTGTTGAACAGTTAGACCATATGGTAAAAGAGTTCATAGAAAAAGATGAAAAATTAGCAGAAGAGTATATTGGTCATAGGGATAAAGATGGAAAAGAAATAAGTAATGTACAAGATATGGATGAATTCAAAACAACTTCATTTTTGAAAGAAGGTGCTTTGAAGAAATATCTTGAACTTAATGGAAACAAAGGAAAATACATTGTATTATTTACATCATTACAGGATTTGGGAGGAAGTAATGAAACTATTAAATTCAAACATAAATTCTTCTATGATTGTCCTCTCGATATGATAATCCTGGATGAAACTCATTTTGCAGTAAGAGCAAAAAAACTTGGTGCATCGACAAAAACCAGAAAAGGTGAATATGATGGAATGACAAAAAAAGAAATTGAAGGTGCCAAGAAGTTAAATGAATTGGAAATTACAGAAAAGACTATAAAACTACATTTGTCTGGAACACCATATAACATCTTGAAGAGAAAGGAATTCAATGATGAGGATATTCTTGCTGCATTTACATCAACTCATTTGAGAATTGAAAAACAAAAATGGGAAAAGGAGAATTTACCAAAAAGAATCAAATGGGAAGAAGAGCAGGAAGAATTAAGAGCAAAGGGTGATCCAAATGCAAAAGAAGAATGGGAAAATCCATATAGTGCAGATAAGAATCCATATTTTGGTATTCCAGAACTGATGCATTATGGTTATAAACTTTCTCAATTTAAGTTATCTTCAATAAAAGAAAGTGATGAAGATAATAGTATGGAAACTCTGTTTAGAGTTGTTGATGCAGACACAAATGAAGCAATAACTATCAATGACTATAAAAACAAGTATAAGGGTAAATTACCAAAAATAAAATTCATCAATGAGGAAGATGTTATAAAGATGTTCAGAATCATTGATGGTGCAGACAGAGAGGGTGAAGAAAAGGAGATATTGTCTATTTTGAATATACCTGAAATTATGACAGGTAATATGTGTCAAAACATATTGATTGCATTACCTTTTAAGGATTCTTGTGATGCCCTTGCAGAATTGTTGAAAAGGAAAAAGGATGATGGAACATACCTTTTCAAAATCCTTGGAGAATATGAGATTGTAAATGCTGCTGGTAGAAGAAATCCAGCAGATAATCCGATTAATATGATTCGAGGTATGGAACAAAAAACTATCACATTGACAAGTGATATGTTATTGACAGGTGTTACTGTTGAACCATGGGATACAATATTCTATATGAAAGATGGCAAATCACCAGAATCATATGACCAAGCAAAATTCAGAGTACAAAGTCCATACATAAATGTTCTACCTATTTTTGACCCATCTGTATTGAAAGGTAAGAAACCAGCATTGTTGAAACAAGATTTAAAACCTCAAACCTTGTTCATTGATTTCAAGTATGAAAGAATGTTGAAACTTTTGGACAAACAGATGGACAGTGAATATACTGCATCTGGTATAACATCTGATGAAATATTAAAGAGTACTCCTGTCATTGTTCCTGATGGAAAACATATGAAGAGGATGACTTCAAATGAATTCAGTGATGAGTTAAACAATATTCTGGACAAAGAAGAAGGTGATCCAGGATATGTTAAATCATTACATGACATCCGTATGCCTGAAAGGGTATTGGATAATTATGAATTTATTGATAGAGTATCAAAATTCCAGGGATATACAAGTAATGAAGATAATCCTGATGATGATCCAGAAGGATCTGAACCTCCAACACCTACACCAAAAACAAAAACCAAGAAAGGTAAGGGTAAGGGTAAAGGAAAGAAAAAGACAAAGGTTAAGACTCCTGATGAAATCAGAGATGAGAACCGCCAAATTCTTGAAGAGTTCATAAACACAATATCTATCTATTGCGTTTTGAGACTTGATAGAAAAGAAAATCCTTTTGCTATAAATGATGATATTCTTGGTAAATTGATAGATTCAGTAAAAAATAAAAAGAACAAAGAGATAGTACATGCTGTATTTTTCAATAATAACTTTGACAAAACTGATGATGATTGTGTGAAAGAAACTTCTGAAATATTATCAGAATTCACAGATATTTTTATAGAAAATCCAACTATGAGACGTGGATTTGAGAAAACCATATCCAGGGTTGAATCTATAATGAATAAGAGTGGAGAAAGTATGTATCAGAAAGTTGATAGAATGTTTGGTACCAAGAGAAAGAATAAACTTGGACAAACCGAACTTGTATCTGACCAGAGATTGATAGACAAGATAATGGAATCAGATTTTGTTATATTTGATAGAGACTCTTTTGTTCTTGATGCTTATGGTGGAAAGATAGGTGAATTTGCTAATACTATCTTGAACAATGATGAAATCAAGAGAACAAAAGGTATTGTTGATCCAAAGAAATATTATGTACTTTGTTATACACCATTGATATATGAATTTAACAAGCAGATATTACCAGAATTTGGTGTAAAGAAAGAACACATAAAACTCTGTAAGACAGTTGATGATATTAAAAAAGAAATAGGTTCTATGAATTTTTCAGTTATAGTTGGAAATCCACCATATCGTGGAAAGGGTAATCCTTTATATATGCAAATAACTAAAACACTGTATGATAATAATATGAATGAAGACAGTGTTATGTGTATGATTAACCCAACAGGATTGATAGATAATAAATATGAAGGTAATCGTAATTATGAGAAGAACAAAGAAAGATATGAAGGTCTCAAGTTGATAGATTTCTATTATGATGCAAAAATTAAGGGTACATTTACCAGTGCAGAAATAGGTAATGATATTGGTATTTTCATATATAAGAAAGTTAAAGATGAGGACAAGTCATTATATTCTGATTGGGTAAAGGAAATTAGATTTGGTGATGGTTATCTTAAAGAAAAGAAAATTGCTGATATTTGTAAGTCCTTCCCTAATATGAAAGATTATAAGGGGTATATAAATATCACAGATGGTAATGAAGATAATAGGCAAGATATAATTGATGACTTGGATTGGCCATATTATGTGGTGACCTCGTACAATCGAGGTAACCAGGACAAAAAGACAGGAGGTGTTAAGTGGGATTGGACAACAATTCTCAATGATATTAATCTTGTTGTACAGACCAATGTCATCAATAAAAGATGGAATGTGTTTGGATTTGATGATAGAGATGAAGCAGTGAAATGGATAAAGTGGGTTAATACTGATTTGTTCCAGTTTTTGATTAACTTCTATAAGACACAGATGTCAAACAATCCTGTTCTTTATACATATCTTCCTCAACCACCTGCATCTGGTGATTTCTCTGATAAGTCATTAATGAAAGAATATGGACTTACAGAAGACCAAATGAAGATAATACATGATAAGATAACAAATCCAGAAAAAGGTTTTGATTTTGGATACAAGACAAAACACAACAGTTATTTTGCATCAGATTATGCCAAGGTTGGTTATAAGATGCCTTCAATTGAACTTGATGGAACAGAAGAGACACTTTTGAAATTTATTGATGAATTGAATAGAATTAATACTGATGTTGAATTATCTGATACTGATGAACTTGAAGAACTTCTGGATGACACAAGAGAGAAACCAGAAGACTCCTCTCCATCCAGTTCAGAATCCCTTCCAAAGAGCATCTATGACTTGGACCTTGAAAGACTGAAACCCGATGCAGAAGAATCTAAAAAGTATAAAGAACAGGAATTAAAAGATGCATATCCGGACCAGTATGAAAGGTATGAGAATTCATCAAATCCATATGATTATTCATTCAGATACTGGTTGTACAAAAAAGTAGAAGATAATAATGATGAAGAGAGTGAAGATTAATTCACTCTCTTTTTTTTGGATTTCTCAAGATAATTTGTTATCTTTGTATTAGAAACAAAAGACTTATGATAGTTAAGGTAAATAAAGTTCAGTACAATCCGGACACTATTGATTATCTGGATGATCTCCATTATGATTTAGAAATCCCGGACGACAAACTCATCCAGGGTATCACAACAAAGTCTCCAACTTACTGGTATGCATTGATAGATGGGAATCTTTTCAAGTCTGACCAGAGGAAAGGACTCAAGAGTATCTATTTCTCATCTAAGGAGGAACTGGCATCCGCTCTCTCCCAGGCTCTTTATTGGAGACAGAAGTTGGTACCTGGTATCGGTTGTGGTATAGGTTATGATACCAATGATTTCTATCTCAAACTGAAGAAGACTCACAACATTGAATTCAAAAAAGTACAGTTCTAATATATGGATAAGAGAGAATTATACGACCTGGCCAAGGAGGCCTATTACAATGGAGAACCCATTATGACGGACCTGGAGTTCGACCAGTTGGAGGCAGAGCTTGGTCTGGAAAACAAGGGATACATCGGTACCCATCACCAGAAGTCTTACACCGTCCAGCATCCCTTCATTATGGGAAGTCTCTCCAAGATACAGATCAAGGAGGATGACAACCATACGATAAACTGGTGGGACTACCAGAAGAAGGTGATGGACTATCTCCGCAAGTCCAACGGATATGGAAAGGAAGGATGGTTCTTCGAGGCGACTCCGAAGTATGACGGTTGCTCCTGGGAGGCGGTGATCGACCACCAGGGAAACCTTGTGTCCGTCTCCACCAGAGGTGACGGACAGTATGGCAAAGATATCAAGGTCTGGTTCGAGGAAGAGTGGAAGACCAACTATGAACCCTATGTGATGGACTACTACAAGTCCGCACTGGATGAGCAATCTTATTTCTTCCTCAAATACCTGGTCGTCAGAGGCGAATGTCTGGTAAAGAAGTCTGTCTTCGAGGAGAAGTATTCCCAGGAGTTCACCCTTCCCAGGAGTTTTGTCTCCGGTGTCCTCGGTCAGGACTGGGAAGGAACCGACAAGCAGAAGCAGATGCGGTCCGACCTATCCTGGGTGGCCTATGATTTCCGTGAGGTCTATGAGAATGGTACTATTACGGAACTGGGTTACACCAGAAAGGACGAGCTCAGTAAGTACACCCTCGGCAACAGACCTGATTTCATCCTGGATATGACCACTGTCATTATGAAGCATCTCTATGATGTGTTTGACAAGGTGCGTCAGCAGGGTGAGTTCCCCCTGGATGGATTCGTCATCAAGCCTGGTGCCAAGTTCAGACTCCAGGATGGAGGCCGTGCAAGACAGGAAGACTGTGTTGCCATCAAGTTCCTCCCAGAGATTGTGGATGCGGAGCTCATCGACGTGGAATGGAATGTCGGTAAGACCGGAGAGTACTATCCTACAGGTATCCTCGCTGATGTCATCCTGGGCGGAAAGAAGGTGAACCGTGTCAGTCTCTCCAACTATGGGAAGATTATGGAAGAAGGTATCGGAATCGGATCCAAACTCAAAGTCTCACTCGCGGGTGACATCATTCCGTTCGTTTTTCAGGTTGTCTCCGGTGGCGATACCATTGAACTTCCTGGAGATTCTTATGTGGATGGTGTCCATCTTATGAAGAGACTCAGTGAGAATGACAAGCTGTATATCAAGTTCATCAATTCAGTCAATGTCCTTAAACCGGATGGAATCGGTGAGAAGGTGGCTACCAGACTGTTTGAGAATTTCCCTACCGGAAACATCCTGAACTTTATGGTCAATTCGGATTGGATTCCATATTCGGGTCTTGACAACAGCAAGTCTTCCCAGAACATCCTCGTCGCTCTTGTGGACAGAAAGATGACTCTTACCCTTCCTGACATCATCAGGTCTATGGGTTATGAGAACTGTGGTGAGAAGAATGCCCTGTGGCTGGCCAAGGTGGTGTCCGGTCTCAATCCTGATCCGAAGGGTATTCCTAATTCCATCATTGAACTCAGCGAGAACAACACGTTCATCTATCAGGTCCAGAAGTATATGGAACTCCTTGGCGTCAAGCCTTTGGTTGAGGAGGTATCTGACAAGATTCCTGTCATTTTGACAGGTTCTCCAAAGGAATGTGGGTACAACACCAAGGCGGATTTCCTGGCGCAGCATCCAGAATATGTGGAGACTACCAAATGGGATGAATGTAAGATTCTCTTTACTGATGATCTGAACTCCACCTCCTCCAAAATGGAGAAGGCAAAGAAGAAGGGTATTGAAATCAAGAGATATTTGTAAAAGTATATGGGTATTTATTTTGAAAAGACCGGTGGTCAGTCCGGTTGGAGATTCACTCCACTACCTGCCATCTTCATCGAGAAAGATGATGATTATGAACAACTTGTAATCTCCATTGAATGGTTATGTTGGTCATTAAACTTTGAATTTGACTTATGGAAGACCTCATCAAAGCATTAAGAATCTTTGAGAAGTATTGTGATGATTATCACAAGAAATACCCATTCTGTTGTGACCATGACATCATCATAATGAATGGTGCCGGCAAGAATGATGTGACTCCTGAAGATCAGGAGGAATTACATAAACTTGGATGGGAACCTTATGAGGATTTTGGGTTCTATTCATTTAGATATGGGAGTAACTGATTATGGAACACACTATTACAGAATTCAAAGAATGGCCAAAGGGTCTTGAACTGTGTTATCATGACTGGGTGGTAAGGGCATCCAAGAATGAAATAGTAGAGAAACTTGGGTTTGAACCAACCAAGGAAGGTAAAGATGGTCAGAAATTTCATCATCAGTGGAATTGTAACCTGAACAATGGTGAGTATTTCTTCACCATATATGATATGGATGGAGATTATGAACTTGGTGATGATAAGGTCACAGAGTACCACATCGGTTTCAAGGAATACTATGATGACATTCATAACTTCTTACCCAACACCATTGAAGCACTGAATATGATTGAGGCACTTGGAGAAAGGGATTTTGATATAGATCATTCAGAAGCCTGGAAGTGTTTCCATAAGAATGGTGTATTCAGGGATGTGGAAACTTATGTCAAACAGCAATTGATGTTGAAGTAATATGAACAAGAACAAGAATTTATTTGACCTTGCAATGGGTTGGTACAGTAGTGGTGAACCTGGAAAGAAGGCTGCTGCACTTGACCTGTTCCCAGAAGAAATGCTCCAGAAGGAAATTGAGGCATATAGGAAAAGGGATAAAGAGGAAAGATTCAAGTCAAGGGAGGAGAATTTAAAAAAGATGCTTGAAAGATGCAAAAAACTCTTCCCTGTGGGTACTCTTGTATATAGTGATGATGGAACAGATAAACTTCCAAACCTGACCATAGGAGAACCTTATATCAAGAAAGTTGAGTTTCTTCCATTCTGTGTTGATTATAGTTGGGAGTATGATGGTCATGAGAAAAAGACCATTATGGTTGATACGGTAAGGATTCGCAGGAATGAACCTTATAATTATGGTTATGTATGTCTTGAAACCTTATTGTATTATCTTGACAAATCAAAGGATGACAATTTCAGGAGACCTGTATTCATTGACCTCAAGGAATATGAGAAAGAGCAGAAGGAGAAGAGGGATAAACAAATCAAGCAGTTGAAAGAAGATATTGATAAAGGGAAACTTGAATTGGAAAAGAATACCCTTGAACTTTCTGAACTTGAAAAGTATGACCCGTCTGAACTTGAAGAAAGATTACGGGCAATATTAAAGTTATGCACTAAATAATGGAACGGATAATTGCTGCTGCATATAAAGTAAAACAGAAATATATATGTAATAAGGGAGGTGTCCTGAAAACAGGTATCAAGGAAAAGGATGACATCTATCAATGCAGGATAGGAAGGCATCATGCTGAAATCCTCCACATATTCGGTGACCAGGTTGACTATGAAACAGATGGGTTCTATACATCATATGGTAGATGGGTTGACCGTGAAGAGGCTGCGAGAATCGCCATCGCAGCAGGTCAGATTAAAAAGTGTCATTACTTTGGTGGAGAGCAACTTGATTCCAGTGACATCTTTGATTTGGATTATGATGGAAATATGTTATGAAACTGATTGAATTTGGATCAAGACATTCTTTCTATAATTGGTTTTACAGGGGTGACAGAAATGACAACTATCCTTTGATTGATTTCAATTACAGATATTGCTGGGAAGAGGACACCCATATCTACCGGGTTGTAGATAAGAGAAAAGACATAGGTGTCATATTTATATCCTGCTGTTACCCAGATGAGATGTGGATTGATTTGTTTGAGGTCAGAGATGGATACCATAGAAAGGGTATCGGAACGGAGATGTTCAGACTCTTGATGGAGAAACACAAGCCTCTTTATGTGAGACTTGAATGTGCAGAGGAATATGGTAAAGTAAAGGAAGTACATTCATTCTGGAAAAAGATGGGTTTTCGTAAAACAACTGAAACTGTTGTTTTTGGAAATGAAGTATTAAAAAAGGTTTTCAAAACGAAATACTGGAAAGATTATGACAAATTATAGTGAAAATATACCTGAAGAACTGGCAAGGAAACTTCTTGACTGGGGTTATCCACTTTATAAATATGGTCTTGGTGAATATGATGGTGCTCCTTGTTTTGACATTCCAGGACCGGATGAACCAGGATGGGAAGATGGTGACAGATACCAGATTCCCACATATGGTGAGGTGTTTGACTGGTTCTCAAGGGTAAAGGAAATCATTATCATATTGGACCCATTCTTTACATATTCACTCAAAGACCATATCGCATATAACTGGAAAATATATTATCTTGATCCTGAAGATGGATTGATATTGAGAACAGAGAATGATGAATACAAACCAGGAGATGGATATGGGGGTTCATTCAAACTGACTGCAAATGCGGCAATTGAATCTGCAATGACCATTGGTGACAAATCAATTAAGGTAAAATATATTAATGATGAACTATGACTGCAATAGAAGCTCTCAAACAAATCAGCAAGTACATCAATGAAAAGAGGTCTGATGTCTATAATGAAATAGGATATGCCAACAAACACAACTTCAAGTTGGAGTCTCAGGCATTGTCATATAAGACAGAAGTATATAATGACATCAATGGAGAAATCCTGATGTTGATACATAAACTAAATCAAGAAAATGAAGATAATTAAAGACCTTTCAGAAAAGAAGGTATACAGGTTTATCCATAGTCATTGCTGTGAGTTCACTGCTGAAGATAATGAATTCAAGTGGACAACAGGTAGATACAATGAGACGATGGCAAATCTCATATGTCCCAAATGTGGTAAGCAATTTTATTCAACAGACTGGGAAGTTGTCAAAGAATAGAAATGGTTTACATAAATATAATAGGTGGGGTACTCCACCAGATTATATAAAAAAATTAATGTTAACATTATGTCAGACAGAAATGTAGGTACTGCTTGGGCTAAGAAGGCTTATTTGTGGCTTTCATTAGCAGTTGTTGCAATTATTTGGATTGCTTTTTTGGTCCATTTTGTGATTTTAGGACATGCCCCAGTTGAAGCAAATTGGGGAGAAGAAATTGGTAAATGGTTACTTATGACTCCAATTCTTGTAGGTATTGTAGACTGTATTGCATACGCTTTGATTGGTACTATTGCTGCAAGAAGAGCACATGGTTTAGAGGGTCCTCTTGCAAAAAAGAAAGAAGAGGAAGATAAAGAAAATAAGTAATAATTTTTCAAAAATCAATTTACATAAATAAAGTATGATGACATTAAATAACATATCAAACAGGAAATCCGATTTGAGAAAATCAGGATCCTCTTGGTGTGTGTTGTAATGTCCCTCCCGAAAAAGCGTATCATCAGACAGATAACCACACCTTCCAAAAGAAGATGTGGTTTTTTGTTAGAATTATTTGGAAGTTTGAAAAAAAGTTGTTATATTTGTATTGTCAAAAGTTCATTGATATAAAAAATAATCTTGCTTCATCCAAGTTCCATAGCGCGGACCGCTGGGTGTGACATGATGTGACAAAGAGCGCTACCAAGTACAAAATTGCCGCGAAGAGCTCTCGTGTGAAATGGTATAGTGGGAATAACAGTAAGAGCGGTGCCTTAAAGATCCCTTAATCTACTGCCGGTTCGAAACGGCCGCCGGGGGGCGAAAATATACGCTACCTGCCCTGAGAGGTGCAAATCTAAGGTAAGCCTGCATCATCGCAAGATTTGAAATATACAACCAATCCGCCCAGTCGGAAAAGTAAGATCATGGAAACATCCATGTGAGATGGTTCACGGACTGTCAAGACCGTAGATTCGGGACTTCTGAAATAAAAAAGTGGTACTTGGTTGAAATATATGGAAAGACCTCTTAGCTCAGCCGGTAGAGCACGACACTTTTAATGTCGGGGTCGCGGGTTCGAGCCCCGCAGGGGTCACAATTAACACATACCCAGGTTGAAATAAATTTTGCAAGAATTTATAATGATGATTACTGATTCCCTGGGTTCAAATCCACGATGGCAGTCCATGGTAGTCCCGGAGTGGTTGAGAATGGAGGACTTGCAACAACCTCCAGACAAAAGGAAGTCTTGTAGTTTAATGGTAGAATGCCTGTTGAGAAAACAGGAGATGGATGCAGGGTTCGAATCCCCCCAAGACAACAAAGTTAGTTCATTGAAAGTTTGCCCTGGTGGCGGAATGGTAGACGCGAGGGACTTAAAGTAAAATTTGAGTGCATACCTTATGTGTGGTACATAAGGGTGCTGGGAAACCAGTTATGTAGAACCTCCTTAATTCGGTGAAAGCTAAACATAGTGATATATGACACTCCAAACTAACAGTGGAGAGCCAGTTCGAATCTGGCTGCATGCCGATACCGAGCCAATGTTAATTATACTGAAATGTTTGTTGTACGCACGGGCGGGTGGACACTGCCGCTTAATAACCTTTCCAAATAAGCGTTCAGAGCGTAATTTTAGCAGGCCGGATAGCCGAACATCAGTAAGTATAAGACAGTGTGTAGAGACTATCGAAAGAGAAATCAAGTAGAGTAGGAGAATCTTCCCAAACAGGAGGGACCTGGAGCTGTAATGTCTGGTGTGTGAGTAGATGCATCTCACGTTAATCAAATTGCTATTGTACATAGAAACACCGACACTTGCAAGATTGCAGTATGGTCAAGATATAGTCCGGACCACAAACGTTATCCAGATTGGTCACACCTCAGAGTTACAGTGATACTGTCTGGACCAAATAACGGCGGTGAAAACCGTAGTGGTAAGAAAATCCCTTGGACCGAAGGGTCCGTGCGGGTTCGACTCCCGCCCGGGGCACAAAAGGCAAAATAGTAGTAGGGTAAGTTGGCAATGTAACGAGATAACCCGCAGGAGAACTGGTTATAAAGTGTACATAATTATAACAAAGTACTTGAGATGAGCGTTTGAGTCGTTCCCTGTTTTGCTTTTTATCTGGCCCCTTAGCTCAGTTGGTTAGAGCAGCTGACTCCTACGGATTAGTCCACCGAAACGGACTTTTCTGTGTGGTGTAGTTGGTAGCACAATCAGACTTCGCTGCCTGATGGATCTGGTTCAACACCAGACACAGAAACATAATCAGTTGGTCGAGGGTTCAAGTCCCCCAGGGGCCACCAAATGACAATGAATCTTATAATACGAATACGATAGTTCAACCTCCCAGTTAAGGAGGCTATGTGAATAGCACCTTAGCTCAGTCGGTTAGAGCGGTATCCTTATAAGATAATGGTCTCCGGTTCAAGTCCGGAAGGTGCTACAATTATATATTTTATGAGTATTGATTTAGTTGATTTTGTGAAAGAACAGGCAAACAAGGCATACCCAAATCCTGAACTGGATCCATATGCCCAGCCCAATGAAGAATTTGTTTGGAGAGGTGTCTGTGCTGATGAAGAGAGGAAAAGGAATGCTTATATAGAAGGTGCTATGATGGTACTTGAAAGATATGGTATAGAGACTCTTCCTAAAAACTGCGTTGGTGATATATCGCATAAAATCACCTAACCAATCAGTAGCATAGGTGGTTAATGCTTTGCACATTAAACGGTAAGTGCTGAATCGTTTGACAAGAGTTCGAATCTCTTCTGATTGGCAATATGCTCCCATAGTTCAACGGATAGAACAACTCTCTCCTAAAGAGTAAATACATGTTCGATTCATGTTGGGAGTACAAAGATTGAACTTTCATAAATACTTTATAGAAGAAGATGAAAGGTTCAATTATGAAGTGGGATGATAAAAGAGATATATTAGAAGACTTAATAACTGTCCAAAAATTACCTTATGAAGAAATAGGTAGAATGTTTAATTGCTCTGGTAATAATATTAAGAAGGCAGCAAAAAGATTAAACATTACATTGGAATCAAGAAGAAGAATAAATGATAATGAAACTTTCAATAAGGGAACTGCAAAAAAAGGTGTATGTAAAAACTGTGGAAAGGAATTTATAATATATCAAGGATCACATAAACTATTTTGTTCTCCAGAATGTTGTAAAGAATATAGACATAAAGAAGGATACAAAAAACTTCTTAATGGAGACCAAGAAATAATGAGACCAAATTTTAACTATTCTAATTATAAACAGGATATAATGAATGAACAAGGTAATACTTGTGATATTTGTAAATGTGAACCCTTTCACAATGGAATGACACTACCATTCATACTTGATCATATTGATGGTAATGCATCAAATAACAGAAGAGAAAATTTAAGATGCATATGTCCAAATTGTAATGCACAATTAGAGACAAGAAAAAAGAATAGTCACAAAAGTGCAAGATATCCATATAGAGATGGATTGCTGAACAAGATGAAACAATATTTTAAAGATAAAAATATAGATATTACAACTCTATAAACAGAATGGCCCCTTAGCTCAGTGGATTTAGAGCATCTGCCTTCTAAGCAGACGGTCCTGCGTTCGAGTCGCAGAGGGGTCACCATAGGGATGAATAGTCCGCCATCCCTTTCATACAGAAGTGATGAAGAACGAAATATGCGGACACTTTCTCCCGAAAACTCGCGGCAATGGGTTGGAGGGTGGCGTTCAAAGAATACAAGATGGATATTTTGCCGTGTTCAGACTGGCATTGGATGAGCGAAAAATTCTTGTTGGTGTAGTGGTTAGCATTCCCCAGTGCGGGGCGGCGGGAGTTCGAATCTCTCACAAGAGTCAAATGGGAGGCTTGCATGCACTTCTTGACAAGTCCGGTTGGCGCAACTGGATACTGTCTTGAACCACAGTAAAAAGACCGGTACCTGATTGCAATAAGTTCCCTCCCGCCCTCTACCTGGCAGGTCGAGTGTGATATGGTCGCCTGTATTCACCAGACGTGGGGAAGAGACATTGAAACTCTGTCAGGTTTTTAATAGATTATTATGGAAAAGAAACCAAGAATAAAGTGGAGAAATTTCAAGATCTGGTTCAAGGACCAGATGAAGAGGAAGACCTGGTTCAGGAACTTCTTCATCACAGGTAATGCCTGGGGTGCTTTCAGTGTGAACTCTCACATCAACCAGCATACAGGTCAGCCGAAGATAACCTACAACCATCTGGAAACGGCAATGAAATCCGCAGAGAAGATGGGACAGAAACACAACACACATTTCAGTGCCTACAAGTGTCTCTTCTGTGATGGTTATCATATTGGTAAGAACCGTGACAACAAGACTGATTATGACAGGAAGGTTGTCACTGACATAGAAGTTAAGGACAAAACATTGATTATAAAATGAACACATTAGAAAAAACAATCCAGACTGATCTGGTCAAGGCAATGAAGAATCATCAAGAGCATGCAGTCTCTTCATTGAGGTCTATCAAGACATCAATTATGGAGACCAAGACTGCACCTGGTGGAAAGAAGGACCTGGAAGATGGAGACATCATCAAGATTATCCAGAAGTTGGTTAAGCAGAGAAAGGAGAGTATGGACATCTATTCCCAGGCTGGAAGGGATGAACTGGCAGACAAGGAACAGCAGGAGATGTTTGTCTTGATGAACTATCTCCCCAAGATGCTTTCTGAATCAGAGGTGGAGGAGATTGTTGCGAAGACGATTGCGAATCTTGGTGTCACATCCATAAAGGATATGGGTAAGGTGATGGGATTCATCAACAAGGCATATGCCGGTCAGGTAGATGGTTCTATGGTGTCAAAGATTGTAAAAAGTAAATTGGTATGAAGACTTGGATTATCATTTTGACAATAATCTACTTTGTATTGAGACTCATCTGTACAGGTATAAGCAATTATATCAAGAATGACTCATTGGAAAAAACAAAGTATGTCATCTTACAGGGTTCAACTCCACTTGGATATTGGTTTGCTATATTAAGTATCATCAAGTCATTGGTGTTGTGTACTGATGTGATACTTGCAGTCATCTTATTATTGAATAAAGTTTAGTTTATGAAGAATATAGCATTGGTTGCCCATGATGGTAGGAAGAAAGAGTTAATAGAATGGGTGACATATAACTACAAGGCATTGTCAGAGAACAAGCTGTATGCTACAGGTACAACTGGAAGACTTATCAAGGAAGCCCTGATGAAGTTGGATGATACATTCTATGATGAGGAAGAAAAGAAGAAGTTCTATGATTACAAGGTTACTTGTCTGAAGTCCGGGCCGCTTGGTGGGGATGATCAGATAGGTGCTATGATTGCGGAAGGTAAGATTGATGTGTTGATTTTCTTCTGTGACAACCTGATTGTCCAGGGTCACCAAAGTGACATATCCGCATTGACAAGGTTGGCATCCTTATATAACATTGCTTTTGCCACGAACAGGACGACTGCGGATATGATTTTTACATCACCTTTGTTGAAGGATGAATCATATCAGAGGATTATTCCATCAGTTATTGCATCATACCAGAACAGGCAACTTTAACTTTTTTGACATAAATATTTGGATGCTTCAATATTTTTTGTTATATTTGTATTGTTGATTTACAAGATAGTTCTTTGAGAATAGAAATATATAGGTCTTGTTGATACTTTCAGGAAAGACTGTAGGACAAGGGTTCGAGTCCCTTCGGGTCCACCACTTTGAAATCTATGGGCTCGTTTTGGTTTTGACTACCTTTGAGTATGGGAAGCGGAGAGGTCTATCGCCAATTAAATGGCAAAAACAACGGTTTCTCTGTAAACTTTGGCCCGGTCGCACAGACTGTCGCACCAAAGGCTATGGTCGCCTTCGCTTAATCAGTGGACTTTGAACATAGCAAACCATCTACAAGGTAGAGGGTTCAGAGGGTTTCTCATTCCATCTTTCCTCATAAGATGGATACTTTTGGCCAGGTAGCTCAGTTGGTTAGAGCAGCGGACTGTTAATCCGCGGGTCGTGGGTTCGAGTCCCTCCCTGGCCGCCAAAAACTTTGAAATATGGAAGTTATATCATCATTTACGATTGATCACACAAACTTGAAACCTGGAATCTATGTGTCAAGGGAAGACCAATGGTTTACCACATTTGACATCAGGATTACAGAACCTAACAAAGAACCTGCAATATCGCCAGCTGTGATTCATTCCATTGAGCATCTTATGGCAACTTGGTTCAGGAATAATGAGGAAATCAAGGGTGATGTGGTTTATGTGGGTCCGATGGGATGTCTTACAGGAATGTATGTAATTATGGCTGGTATTCCTGGTTCATACACGACAGAGCAGATGAAAAAGTATATGCTTGAATGTATTGACTGGATTCTGGAACAGACAGAAGTTCCTGCCACTACACCGGAGACTTGTGGGAACTATAAGCTCCACAATCTTTCTGGGGCAAAGTGGGAAATGAAGAGATACAAGGACAGGTTGGAAACAGATTTCCATGATGAGTACACAAAACTTCAAGTTGTCCTGGATAATGGGATGAAATTTGCGGATGCCTAAAAAAAGTTTGAAAAAAAATTGCAGATAAATTTGGATATTCCAAAAAAAAGCATTATCTTTGCAGTAGAAAGTTCATTGAAATGGAGGGTTGGCTGAGTGGTCGATAGCGGCGGTCTTGAAAACCGTTGGGCCCGTGAGGGTCCCGGGGGTTCGAATCCCTCACCCTCCGCCAAAAAAATACAACAGACTTGAAGAATTTCAGAAAAGTTTGTTATATTTATAAAGGTTTTGTTATGTGTTTGTTTGATTAAAGGTTCATACCGCAACAACATCCTAAGCTAAACTGAATAGTTGATCTTTCGGAACCTTGTTTTAACTAACACACCGGACCTGATACAAAAATAATTTAAGTTCTATGAAGAAGATTTTAGCATTTGTTTTAGGCGCTATGCTGACCTTTGGTGCAGTTTCCTGCAACAACTCAAACAAGAAGAATCAGCCAGCAGAGGTTGAATCTGTCGAGGTAGTTGACAGTCTTGATGTTCAGGAAGACAGTCTTGGTGTTCAGAACGACACTCTTGCTATTGGTGCAGTTGCCAATGAAGAGGAAGTAGCACTTTAAGACAGTAAGAAAGCGGTGAGATAGTCAGTATTGCGCTCTCGTCATAAATAAATAGCAGACTTGGCGATCTGGAAAGACAGATTACATTGTGGGGTAGAGCAGTTGGTAGCTCGCCAGGCTCATAACCTGGAGGTCGTAATAAACGGTTCGAATCCTACCCCCGCAACAAAAACAAAAAAAGTTACATAAATATTTGGATAATCCAGATTTTTTTGTTATCTTTGTATTGTTGAAAGTTCTTTGATAAGTTAAGATAAACAAGGGCGGGTTTCTCGTCCTTCCCAAGAAACCTTCGGGTTGAGGGAGAAAGATAACTGGTGAATACATAAGCCAGGAAAGTTGGTGGGATGCATAATCCACTGGCGGAGGGTTCAAATCCTCTCTGTAAGAAAACCAAGGCAGCCAGCATATCCTGGAATGGCGGGACACCGTGAAAGGGGTATGCGGGGGCTCTTACCAAGTCTCCTTGGGTGGTAACACCGACAAGTGCTGTTTTGCTTCCGGACAAAAAGATTACCAGTCTTATGGTTCGGATGACGAAAGTTTATTGATGTCCAGGAGGATAAACCATATCCTCGCTTACGGGTGGTGCCGGGGATCAGAAATGACTGGAGGTTAGAATGATTAGATCGAGTAACACAGCGGTGTGTGAAAGTAGGAAGGCGATGCATCTAACCCTCTCAAAAGGAGGCAGGATGGCAAGGGCAACCTCGTCTTCCAAACGGTAGTGCGACAGATTTATTCAAATTTAATATCCTACCAAGATGGGTTAAAGATTGTATTAAATTTTAGCAAGCAAAAGTGTTGTCCACACTATGCAAACAATATGGTTATGCTTCTGTGATATGAAGCCTTATGGAACCCGCAAGGTGAAGTAAGAGTACCGTAAGTAGTGACAATGCAGGAGGAGGCATCCTTCTAATCCGGCAGGAGTCTTTGGCATGAACACGACTATGTAGCGTAGTGTAGTGGCTGTGGTAGCCTTGACAGAAATGTCATAAATCCATCCATATCCTCCTTACCAGTAGCGATGCTGGTGTGTATAAATCCTGGGCGACCAGGACCTGTCCCGAAAGGGAAGAGAACAGGAGGCGATTAGGGTCAACACTCAGCCCCAATCAAAAAGACTTATTCAGAATCCAGAACATGGACGGGTTTCATGAGATGGACGTGGAGAGCGAGACTCTACTGAATAACAAAGGTCTGTCATAGAGGTACAGAAACTGCTGTCATAATAGAGCCATACAGTGGAGTGTTCCGAGGCCAGGGGCAGAACTGAAACATATTCTCCAAGGTTCTATGGGGAATCGAAGAGAGAGTTTGCATCCTGGCATGGGATGGTTTCATCTCTTCATCAATGGTAGCATCGTTCAGTTGGTCCAGGATGCCAGCTTGTCACGCTGGAGATCGCGGGTTCGAATCCCGCTGTTACCGCAAACTTTGAATACCATAAGTTAAAGAACCATACCGCAACAAATTTAAAAGTCAAGCGTTTTTATTTGGTTTCACTTTCTGGTTCTTGTTTGTTTTCCTGGTTTTCTCAAAACCAGGTGGTGGAGTTGAGTGGTAAACCACTGTCCTCAGTGAGCGGCAATCTCACATAAATACCTTGCCGATTATCCTGAAGGTAATCAGAAACCACCAAGACACAGAGCTTGGCAAAACCGGGGCGGAGCCGGTCTGGATAACAAGAAAAAAATGAAAATTTAATTTACATAAATACTTTATAAAATGATGACGCAGTATACACATATGATTCTTGCCGCATTGGCAGTCAAGCCTGGTTGCTTCCGTTTTTGGGAACAACTCGGACCTGAGGGTGTGTGTACGTCACCAGAGAAGTAAGGGATAAAAAGAAAGCAGAAGAAGCGAAGAAGAAAGAATCCTTACAGAACATAGAAGCAGACGTCTCACACAAATCCGAAAAAGGTTTATGTGAGATTTTTTTACATATAGTAGTATGGTAATTGGCTGACCGGCTGCATTTGAGATGCAGACATAAAAGAGTGCAGAGTCTATCTCCCGTTGGGGCTGGGGTGAGACCTCTTAAAAGAGATAAAAATGAATTAGCTCCACCAATACAGTTATTGCTCATCTGGAAAAGCATATTATGGGCCATATAGTGTAACCTGGTAGCACTTCATCCTTGCAAGATGAGAGAGGGGTTCAAATCCCATATGTGTCCACAAAATAAAGCGCTTGTCCTATGGAAACTCGGTCTTGGACACATTCACCGGGGTCAGAGGAATGGATATGAACAGTGGGACGCCACGAATGTCGTATCGCAGGAATCAAATGAATGTCACCATGGAGCTGTCGTATAGGTGGTCGTTGTACAATGGACTGAAAATCCATAGGCAGTGGTTCAACTCCACTCGGCTCCACAACTGCGGGAATGGCGGAATGGTAGACGCACCGGTTTCAGAAGCCGGACCCTTCAAGGGGTGAGAGTTCGAGTCTCTCTTCCCGCACAGATGCCAAAAAGACGTTAAGCAGATGTGGGAGTTAGTCTTCTCCCAGGTGGTATAATGGTGCCGGCATCATAGTAGATGCCAAGGAAACTGCCCGAGTCAGCGGGTCTGAACAGTGGGGTTCGATACCCTGGGCACCATCAAAATAACCCTGGTAGGAACATAGTAGTTCCTTGGGAATTTACTTGATGCATAGAGTAAATTCTGGGTGACAGATAATAAGATGCATATAAAACTGTCACAACCACAATCGCGAGTGTTGGACTGAAAGGTTATCAGGGTTTTTTATATATGTCTCCGTAGCTCAATTGGTAGAGCACCTGACTCTTAATCAGGGGGTTCCGAGTTCGAGCCTCGGCGGGGACACAAAACAAATGCCGGCTTATCACAGTATATTGGTGA